>JACCDG011875643.1_pt1 | contig 207564 bp, 187 predicted proteins | sample 7442471 | NCBI WGS metagenome assembly JACCDG01 (sample SAMN15323444, study PRJNA562643) | freshwater metagenome | isolation source: river surface water | place: USA:Blue River Watershed | collected 2017-08-17 | reverse complement strand
GCCTCCCTCTAAAAACTTCACTCTTCTTCGCTGACAGCGCCGCCGCAAACTCAATCCCTGCAATAACTTACACGCATACCGAATATCCGCGTCTGCGCTCAGCAGCTGGTTATTCGCCTTCAGCGCAAAAAGATTGTTGATTCTTAAACCCACAATACTCCTTGCTTCAATGCGCTCGCTCTATTTTGGTTAAAGTCACCCATTAGAAATCCCTTCGGCCTCCCTCTAAAAACTTCACTCTTCTTCGCTGACAGCGCCGCCGCAAACTCAATCCCTGCAATAACTTACACGCATACCGAATATCCGCGTCTGCGCTCTGCAGCTTCGTTTCTGCGATGCAGCAAGATCTTATTGTTTTTAAAATTCCTTCCATCAAGAAGGATCTCGGATCCCTGCGAAATTTTATCGCAAACTACTCTCGTTGCTCTGCAGCAATGCCTCAACTATCAGGAACTTAGTCTGCTGACCAAAATCCGCGTCACAGGATGAGAACTAAAACTGCAAACCAGAATTGTATTTCAAACCGAAGTTATACGGGCTCAGCCCATCTGCCATTTGCTTTAATCAGATTGACCAAGCGCCCCGGCGCTTCAAGCGATGGAATATTTCTCTCTACACAGTCTTTGCCAACATAGAGATTCACTCGACCAGGAGCTCCACCAACATACCCAAAATCTGCATCTGCCATTTCACCCGGGCCGTTCACAATACAACCCATCACTGCGATTTTTACTCCTCGAAGATGCGATGTGACTCCCTTGATCTGAGCAGTGGTCTCTTCGAGGTCAAATAATGTCCGGCCGCAAGATGGGCACGAAATATATTCTGTTTTTGACATTCTTCGACGTGTTGCCTGTAAAACTCCATAGGCCAATGTTAGCGACGATTCGATATCTGCTCCATCGACAAAAATTCCACGCCAATTTTGATCGACAAACGGAGCCCCCAAATTCCTTGAAGCTTCTATCACCCGGTCCATACCGGTACCGATTGACTTCCAATACAAAACTGATGACTGCGGATTCACCCGCTCAGACTTCAACATCTCAACAGACGTAATCAATCTCACTACAGGTTTATCAATCTCGAGATGCTGCTCATCGGCGACCAACAAATCGGCCACAGCTAATACTCGACGCTTAAGCCTTTCATCCTCAAACCAAGACGATCTCACACGGAAAGCAATTTTTAAACCTTCTGAAAATCCAGAAATTGATTTCAACCGCAACTTTAAATTGTGGACTTCATTCAAATCCTCGACGCTTGGATCGACAAAGAGCACATCTGGACGCATCTGAGTTGTTGCACACTCTGCCTTTAGACTTTCAAAATTATTCAGTTTCCACCAAACCTCAGGCAAGCCCTGAAAGTCCCGTGCATTCTGACTCTGATCCAGATCAAATCCAGAGACGAAAAACTTTTTTGATTCCTTTGCATATTTTTCAGCAATTGCTTTTGCTACAGGAATCTCTTTGACTGCTGCCTCCGTCAATGAAACTCGAATCGTGTCTCCAATACCTTCAGACAACAAAGTGCCAATTCCGATAGCGGATTTCAGACGACCATCTTCACCATCGCCAGCTTCTGTCACCCCAAGATGAAGGGGATAGTTCCAGCTTTTTTCGATCTGCCTCTGGACGAGCAGTCGATAAGCCTTAACCATCACTCCCACATTGCTCGCTTTCATGGAGAAACAGAAATTGTGAAAATCGTAAGTTCGGCAAATTTCTGCGAACTCAAAGGCACTCTCGACCATGCCCTCTGGACTATCACCAAACCGATTCATAATCCGGTCCGACAGAGAACCATGATTGGTTCCAATTCGCAGTGCCCGTCCTAAGTCCTTCAGCTTCAGCACAAGTGGCTTAAATTTTTCATGAATGCGATCTAGTTCTTCGCGATATTGGGAATCGCTATAGTCACGAACTTTAAACATTTTTCGATCGGCGTAATTTCCTGGATTAATCCGAACTTTTTCTACGTACTCAGCTGCGATCATTGCCGCTGCTGGCACAAAATGAATGTCGGCAACAAGTGGAATGGAGTACCCATTGCTTCTCAGTCGATCACGAATATCTCTCAAAGCCTCTGCGTCTTGGACGGTGGGGGCAGTGACTCTCGCAAGCTGACAACCGACATTTGCCAAGTCTTTAATCTGCTGCACTGTAGCATCAATATTCATCGTATCGGACGTGGTCATCGATTGGACCACGATCGGCGCAGAGCCACCAATTTCGAGATCTCCCACTTTTATAGATCTAGTCACAAACCGAGGCTGAAGATATTCGAGACTCATACGCCCTGTTGTAGTAGGATCGAAGAGAGAAATAAATGGCAAAACGTCGCCTCATTGAACATCGACCCGAACCTCACCACCACCATCAAGATCCCGATTGTCACCTACGTCCGAAGGCTATCAGCCGGCTCCAAACGACTTTTTTATTGGGTTTAGGCCTATTTTTGATGGAGTTTATTGGTGCTTGGCTGACGTCAAGCCTTTCACTGCTTGCCGATTCATATCACGTGCTCGGCGATTTGGGCGCGATTGGTGTGACCTTGCTGGCAGGATTTCTAGCTGAAAGACTTCGCTCTAGAAAAAGATCCTACGGATACTACAGACTTGAAATTCTTTCGGCACTGTTCAATGGCTTCATCTTGTTGGGCCTTGCCTGGTCCATCTTTAAATCCGCCGCAGATCGATTTTCTACGGCGCACGAGGTTCATTCAGAATTGATGCTCATTATTGCTGCGCTCGGACTTGCAGCAAATGTTCTCATGCTGAAAGTTCTCCATGGATCGCACAATCATAACCTCAATATAAAAAGCGCCTACTTTCACTTAGTTGGCGATTCAATTTCTTCCGTCGTAGTTATCCTCAGCGCCATCGTCATTTATTTTACTGGCCTTTCATGGGTTGATGCTGTGGGAGGTATTGCGGTTGGAGTTGTTCTCTGCCTGATGTCCCTACGCCTAATCAAAGAGTCCGTTCATGTTTTACTCGAGGGCACTCCGGATCATATGGATCCAGAAGAAGTGGAACAAGAAATTCGAAAACAATTTCCTCAGATAAAAAATATTCATGATTTCCATATTTGGGAAATCACCTCACATCTGTTTGCAATGACGGCACATATTGAAGCAGATATCAAAAATCTTGAAGACACTAGAATATTAATTGATGGACTGAACCAGCTGATCAGCAAAAAATATGGGATCGGTCATACAACATTTCAAGTGGAAGCCCATTCATCCCAAGAGTGAAGACACTACGTTGTCTGCTTCGATATAGTCATTCAGAATGACTATATCCCCTGGTACTTTTCCTAAAAGACTTCCTCGATCACTGCGGCCAACAAAACGAACCCCAACTTCTTTCGAAGCATGCCAATCCCAGATTCCATCACCAATATATGTGACTGAACTGAATTCTTTATTTGGTTGATACTTCACTAAGGCGCGCTCGATAGATCTCTGAAGAATCTCAGATCGCTTCAGAGAGTCTTCTGCGGAAGCGATTGGAATGGATGACACATCTAGGCCCGCAGCCATTAGCTTTGTGAGGCCCGAATCTCGCCACGCTCCAGTGGCCAACGAAACGGCAATACCTTCTGCACTCAGCCGATCTAGCAAAACCTTTGCTCCAGAGACTTCTTTAAAAAAATCGGGCTGCGTGTCTGAATATTTTTTTAATATGTCGACGAAGGTCGACCGAAAGAGTGCACGATCCTTGTCTTCAGCTTTGACGCCAAAATTTTTCTCAAAGACTTCCTCAAATATTCCGGAATCTGTTGACTGACTGTAGTCACTCCATCGCGTTGATAGATTTTCAATTTGATAGACAGCTTTCCACGCCTCCAAGAACGCCAAGCCATCGACATGATTCGTATCAGTAAGTGTTCCGTCTATATCAAAAACAACAAGTTGCATTATCTTTGGTACCACTGAAACAATTCTTCAAAGAAAATCGATCGATCGATTTCATTCGATAACTCATGGTACCAGCCTTCGTAGATTCGCAATTTTTTTTGAACATTCAAAAGATGAAAAAACTTCTCAGAATCAACGCGGCTGACGACCTTATCATCCCCCGCCTGAAAAATCCCAAGAGGACGAGAAATTTTTCCAATCTCCGAAAAGGCTAGCCTTCTTGCTCTGATAAATTCTCGAACCCAATGTATTGTAACCTGGCTCTTAATGAGCGGATCAGCAAGCCGCCTTTTTCTTCTTTCAGGATCATGAGTCAAAATATCTCCACCCAGTGATCCTTCATTGGGAAGTGTGAGGTTGGGCAAAAGATGAGTCAGACATTTCACGATTCCAAATACAAAGCCGGACATCGGCAAACCCAAAAGCGGACTCGATAAACCGACTGAAGAAAACAACCCAGAATACTGAGACGTCTCTAAGAAGCGAATGCAAACAAGCCCGCCGAGACTATGACCGAACAGTTTTAGATTTTCAGAGCGACGCATCCGCTTCGTTTCTTGAATGAAAGACTCGAGACACTCATGATAGTCCTCAAATCGACTGATGCTTGACCGACGACCAGCACTTTCACCATGCCCAGGCAAATCAAACCACAAAATATCAAAATTTTTTCGAAGAAGAAAATCTACAAGAGGTTCGTACTGAAGACTGTACTCGGAATACCCATGAACTCCAATAAGAGTGGCTATCGGCTCTTCACTCGCTTTCCAAAATCTTCCTTGAAGCGAAAGTCCATTTGGAGCATTCCATTTAAAATCTTCTCGTTTCAAATTTTGTCGGCTCCACCAAAATAAGACCTCAATGCACCAGGAATAGTCACGGATCCATCTGCATTCTGATAATTTTCTAGAATTGCTATCAGTGTTCGACCGACCGCAAGTCCACTTCCATTCAACGTATGCACATACTGAGTTTTTCCTGAATAATCCTTGAATCGTGTATTCATTCGCCTAGCCTGAAAATCTCCGCAATTGCTGACGGACGAAATCTCTCGAAAGTTCTTCTGAGACGGCAGCCACACTTCAAGGTCATAGGTTTTCGTTGCAGCAAATCCCATGTCCCCGGTACACAAGACGACTGTTCGATAGGGAAGCTCTAATGCTTCGAGAATCTTTTGTGCGTTCATGCGCATCGCCTCGTGCTCCGCGTTTGATTGCTCAGGATGGCAGATCTTCACCAACTCAACCTTATTGAATTGATGTTGGCGAATGAGCCCCTTCAAATCTTTGCCATAGCTTCCTGCTTCAGATCGAAAACAAGGGCTATAGGCCGTATAATGGAAGGGAAGATCTTGTTCGCGAAGTGTTGTACCTGCATGTAAATTCGTAAGCGGCGCTTCAGAGGTTGGAATGAGAAAATAATTAGTGCCTTCCAGCTTAAACAAATCTTCCTTAAACTTTGGAAGATTTCCCGTCCCAAACAAAGTTTTATCATTCACGATAAATGGTGGAACCACTTCTGTATAGCCATGCTGAGTCGTGTGAATATCCAACATAAATTGAATTAAGACACGCTCAAGTTTTGCAGCCGCTCCCTTGGAAACAGAAAATCGAGCTCCCGTTATCGTTGCCGCTCGTTCAAAATCAAACCAGCCCCGTTTCTCGCCGAGGACTTCGTGCGATAACACCTCAAATTCGAATGTTTTCGGAACTCCCCATCGATGAACTTCTTTGTTTTCATCCGCACTTTGGCCCTGAGGAACATCGTTCTGCGGAATATTAGGCAATCCCTGAACCAAAGCATCAAACTCATCTTGAGCTTGCTTAGCTGCAATTTCAGAGGTCTTTATATTTTCGCCGACCTGCTTCTGCTGTTCCAAATCTGCAGCTGCATCTTCTCCGCTTCTTTTTTTTCGTGCGATCTCTTGGGATGCCTTATTCCTTAGGGCAAGCAACTCTTCATGACTTCGAATAGTCTCTTTTCGCTTCTGAAGAGCTCCCTGTAATATCGCAACTTGCGATAAAAGTTGTGGCTGACCACGTCGAGCCCAGCCCGATCGATAAAACTCAAAATCATCACTTAACCGCTTCAAGTCAAACATGCGGATGATCCTAGCTCCGATTTCTCAAAAAATCTCGTCTCAAATGTCGTTGGTCTAGTCTATTGCATGTGCGTGCCGTTTTTCAGGAAATAGATCTCGTCCCGTATCGTTGAGGCTTCTTTACCCTCGGGTACCATGCTTAGGAATTTCTCGAAATGTTTGATCGCTGTCTTTCGGTTTCCAAGTTCTTTGAGTACGAATCCCAAAAAGTAATGGGCCTCTGGAACGTTCGGATTCAACTCAATCGACCTCGAAAGGCTCGCCATCGCTGCGGTATAACGACCATCATCGCTATAGAGCTTTCCAAGTTCCAGGTGTGACTGAGAATCCTGCGGATTCGATGCGGTCACCTTTTGGTAATACTGAATCGCGAGCGCCGGCTTACCCAATGATTTGTATCCCGTCGCAAGTTTCTTATAGATATCGCCTTTAAAACGCGTATACTTCAGCGCCTCTTCGTAGAGCGGAATGGCATTGTCGTAATCGCCGCCGTCACGATAAAAATCAGCGCGAATAATGAGGGCAGGTGAAAAATTTGGTCGAGCCTTCATAATCGCATCAATATGCTCAATCGCTGTATTCTTATCCTGCAAAAGAACAGCAACCTGTGCAGCCGCCAAACGAAATCGAACCTCGTCTGGCTTTTTCCTGAGCACAGCCTCCATCAAACGGCTTGCCGCCTCTGCAGACCCGAGTCCTCTTGGATTTTCGGGCTCCTTAATAAAGGCCTTCACTTTAAGATACATGATCTCAGGATCTTTTGCGGAGTTCGCATCGTATTTTGACAATATCTCGTATGCCTTCGTATTTTCTTTTCGATCAATAAAGACATCAGCCATTGCAAGATTTACATCCTGCAAGTGATCGAACGACTTTTGGACTGCCTCAACCTCAGCAAGTGCCTTATCTAGATTTCCCTGAAATTGATAAATGCGAGCACGCGCTACCTTCAGAAGCGGCGACTTCGGAATTGCTGCCAAACTGCGATCGATCAACACCATCGCTTTATCGTCTTTTTCTTCAAGCAAATACTGTCGAGACAACTCAACATAAGCAGCTTCAAGTTTTGAGTTTCGATTTATGGCCTTGAGATAGGAATCCTCCGCCTCTCGAAAACGGTTTTGCTCTAAGGCAATTCGACCCAAGCTCAACAGACTTTCAGCGTACTGCGGGCTGGTCTCAGGAATTTTTTTCAATTGAGTTTCAGCGTCAGCCCACTCCCTACGATCTAGGGCGATCTGTACCAACCCCAGAATTGCCGACTCTTCATTCGGCTTTGCTTCCAATGCCTTGAGAAATTCACCGCGAGCCTGTTCTTCTTGATATATTGAAATAAAAACGAGCCCCTTCTCAACATGGGCTACCGAATTTTTTGGATTGGCTTTTAAAACGTCGTCAAGTTGCGCAAGAGCATCAACAACCTTGCCGCGTATTCTCAGAAGTTTTGCATATCTCAACAAACCATCCTCAGTGAGGCTCTTCGTTTTCTCTGCAGATCGATATGCAGCCAATGCGTCGTCCCACTTTGCATCATCTTCAAAACTCAATGCGAGTTTCGTCCAGATCGCACCGGATCGTGGCAAAATCGAAAGAGCATCATTCCACTTTTGTCTCGCCTTCTCAGAATCACCTTGGACCATGAGAGCATCCCCATGCACAGAATCCAACTTTGCATTGAGAAGTGGATAAATTTGTAACTTAGGTCGTATTTCGTCAATCTGACGAACGAATTCAGGGGCATTGTCCTTTGTCAGCTTATATCGACTCAATTCTTCAACGATCGCTGGACTATACCCCGTCGATGCCAGCTGTCGAATCACTTCAAGATCATCTTTCGCTAGAGCCACAAACATTTTTGTACGTGGTGATTGCTGTGACGGAAGCTTAGCAACTAATTCCAAAATCTTTTCTTTTTGATTCGTCTTCCAAAGACCTTCAAAAAGAAGGTTCCAAACATTTTCGTCAACAGATCCGCCGATTAACGCCTTCAACTCCGATTCGACACGAGAATAATCTTCGACAGCAAGAAAACGTGCGGCCTTGGCTCTTGTTTCTTCAACTGTCGTTTCAGTGATCCCTTTTTTGTTTTTGATAGTCGTCAAAAGACTAAATGCCGATTCATATTGATTGGGCCAATTACTTTTTAAACCATACCAAAGAATCAAACGTGCAGAATGCTCCATGATCAAACCTGCCGCCACAAGATTACGAGAATCTTTCGTTAAAATTGATTTGAGCAAGCCAACCGTCGATTCTATTTTCTGCGGATCATCAGACAAGCGAGTCTCTCTAGAAATCTCAAAAGTTTTTTCAAACTCTGAAAGATCAGATGCTGTGGGCGGACTATATGCCTTCACAACTTGAAAACCCTCTAATCGGTAGCCAAGAAGACCCTCGTCGCTCGAAAGTTTTTTCCAAGCGAATCCACCAGAAGCCAAAATCACAAACGCAAGAACTGCGCCCATAACGGCAAATTTCTTTTTCTTTACATCAACAAACGATTGTCTCAATGAAAGAGAGCCCGAAAATCGATTCGAAACTTGCGGATCTCCACTCGAGTCCGGAACTTCGAATGCATCATTCATCAGGGCCGCTTGACTCTTCTTTCCGAGCGATCCTTGCTTAAGATTTTGCTTCTCAGACGGAACTTCAAATTGAGCGAGCGCTTCATCAATGGGATCCGCTTCTTTCACTGTTGATGGCGAAGTCATCCGAGCTGTTTGAGTCGGATTCTTCCCAATACTCGTGCTCGGGGCATCTTGCTCCAATGGCTCAATTTCTAGCTCTGGAGTGAGTTCTTCAATTGCCTGATCATCGGCAATCAAAGGGGAAACTGTCTGACCTGCATTCGTAATTCCGATATCTGTAAGATCTGCGGGAGATACGACACTTAACTGCTCGGGCTCTTCGTCGAGAATTCCATCGAAAAGATCGTCTGCCACTTCGCCTGAAGTGATTGGCAACTTCGGCTTCAATGCTGGAAGTTCCGCCTTCGGCTCGCTTCCAGCCGATGCGTTCGGTTTCTGAATCACGAAGGTATTATCGATTTTGGTAGGTTCTCCAAAAGGATTCTGATCCGGCGCCGGAGCATCCAGATCGAATAGTTTAGATAGAAGATCATCTCCTCCATCCTTTTTAGGTTTATTCGATTCTTCCCCCAAGCCCCTCTATTTTATCGCGAGAGAGGCTAAAATCCAATCCGCATAGAATTGCGGCCTCAGCCCGCCAACTAGAGTCGCCAGGGCTCCAATAAAGACAATCATTCTGAGGAGATAGCAAAAGTCTCGAGTTTCCCAATTTGACGCACGGCCCAATTCGTCAGACATAAACACGACCATCAACAATCGCAGGTAGTAAGCCGCTCCGATGAGACTTCCCAATACCGCAACCGTGCTCACCCAAAAATAGTCCGCCTTAATCAATGCTTCTAAAATCCAAAATTTCACGATGAAGCCAGCGAAAGGAGGAATTCCCGCCAATCCCAAAACAAAAAGCGCAAACAACAACGAGATGAAAAACTTCTTATTTCCTAAACCTTTGAGGTCTTCCACAAGAAATACCTGTTCCCGATTTTCAAGATGAGAAATCAACGCGAACAAACCAAAGTTCATGAGGGCATACACGACCAGGTATGAAACAATCGCATCCTGTGAGGGAACCAAAAGTGCCAAAGCGATGAATCCAGAATGCGCCACACTTGAAAATGCAAAAAGTTTCTTCAGAGATTTCTGCTGAATCGCCATGATATTGCCGACAACTATCGACAGCAAACACAGAAGCAACCAGAACGGTTTCCACGCATAGGCCGCACTGCCGAGAGTCTCTGCAAACAATCTATATGCAGCTCCAAACGCACCTACCTTCACAGAGGTCGTCAGTAAGCAAGTGATTGGAGTGGGTGCTCCCTCATAAACCTCGGGCGTATAGAAATGAAAGGGGACAAGAGAAAGTTTGAACCCAAATGATGCAATAAGAAATACCGACGCCATCTGCAGCAGTATCATCTGATCCCCGGTCAACCCTTCAGAAACAACTCGTCGAATTCCTTCAAATGACGTCTGCCCTGTGGCACCGAACAAAAAGCTAAGTCCAAACAAAAATAGTACGGCCGAAAATGCTCCTATCATGAGATATTTGAAACCGCTCTCTGTGGACCTCATCTCGGTTCGATAAAAACCAGCTGCACAATAAAGTCCGATAGAAAAAGTTTCGAGACCCAAAAATAAAGTACTTAAATCAGAGGCCGCTACAAGTACGGCTAAGCCAAAACCAGAAAAGGCCAAGCAAATCAAAAGCTCTGGAAATTGCTCGTAACTTTTTCTGAACAAAGTGGACCCGACTGAAAAACCAGACGACAGCATCAAAATAACCACCAAAAAAATGCCCAACGCGACAATATTTAAAGTCGATGCCCATTGGTCAAAGGTCACTAGCCCAGAAAAAATGGCTGTCACTTCATTCGTTGGAACTTTCTCGAATGATACTGCGCCCAAAAAAAGTAGCCCAAGGACTGAAACGACAAGTGCCGATTTTTTTTCTGGCGCGATCATTTGCCAACAAACCAGAAAAATTCCCAGAACGGCCCATCCAACAATCGGCAAAATCGCCAAGGTCTCAGCTTTGAGAATATCGAAAGACGTCATAATTACCTCGCAATAAAAGATATGGACGAAAGAATTTGACTAGTTTTCTCGCGCACCGGTCCCAACAATGTCTCAGGAAATAGTCCAATGAAAAATACTAAAAACAAAAGCGGAGTAAACAAGACGGCTTCCCATTTTCCGAAGTCGTGAAGATGTGAAACTGCGTCCGTGCGAGGCTTTCCATAGCAAAGCTGCTGAATCAAATGCAGCATATAGATGGCACCAAGCACCACTCCAGATCCCGCCAGAACCACCCACACAGGAGAGGCAATCGAAGATTTAAAACTTCCCAATAGAATTAAAAATTCTCCGACGAAACCGTTGGTACCAGGCAGACCCATTGAGCTCAGCGAAACCGTCACCATTGCCAAAGTAAACCACGGAAGCGTTTTTGCGATTCCACCAAACGCCTTAATATCCCGCGTGTGAGCCTGATCGTATATAAATCCGACTAACAAAAATAAGGCCCCGGTAGAAATTCCGTGATTGATCATTTGCATATAAGCGCCGTTCCAACCAGCCTCTGTCATCATAAAAATTCCGAGGGTCACAAAACCCAAGTGACTCACAGAACTATAAGCAATCAACTTCTTAATATCTGTCTGTCGCCACGCCACCAAAGCACCCAAAATTATGCCGATCACCGACAGCAAACAAAGCAGACTTGAAAACGATTGTGCTGCATCTGGAAAAAGCGGAATAGCAAATCTCATCATCCCGTAGGTACCCATTTTCAAAAGTACGCCAGCAAGAATAACGGATCCCGCTGTTGGAGCCTCCACGTGCGCATCTGGAAGCCATGTATGAAATGGAAATAAGGGAACCTTAATTGCAAACGAAAGCAGAAACCCAGCAAAAATAATTTGCTGAGTCGCAAGATCCAGTGGGTTATGTTGCAGAAATCCACGAAGGTTCTGAAACGAAAAAGTCCACATTCCAGTCGCTCGATAATAGATCACATAAAGCGCGATCATTCCCACCAACATTAAAAGTGATCCTGCAAACGTATAGAGAAAAAATTTGAGAGTCGCATAATGACGGCGAGCTCCACCCCAAATCCCAATAATGAAATACATGGGAATCAGCATGGCCTCCCAGAAGACATAGAAAAAAAGCAGATCATCGCAAAGCAGACTGCCGACTACTGTTGCCTGAAGTGCATGAAATAAAGCGTGGTACGCAACAACCTTATCTTTTATGGAGCGAAGTGAGAAAACAAGACTAAGCAAAGTGAGAAAGGCCGAAAGCAAAATCAGATAGTAGCTATAGGAATCTAAATAAAGACCGTAGGTCAAATCGCCAAACCATGTGGCCGTATAACTCAACTCCTTCACGGGCAGACCGAGCAGAACGAAAATAAAATACGCACCAGCCAGTATGGTTGAGATCCACGGTGCCGCCTTACCACGAGCAACAGCAACAACCACTGTTGTGATAATCGGCATCAAAAAAAGAAGTAACAGATAATTCTCATTCAACATATCAACCACCCAATATCCACGACCCTACAAGAAGAACAAAAAATCCAAACCAAACCCAAAGGGCATATTCCTGAACCAATCCGCGTTGAAGTTTTTTCAATCGGTCCGACCATTGAACTGTTCCACGTCCGAGATTGTTCAGAAAGCCATCAATCAGAACACCATCGACGCCCTTCCATAAAACCCATCCCAGCTGCTTTAAGTTTCGAACGATAACGTGGTTATAGAGTTCATCGATATAATATTTATTCTTAAATAAATTGAAGCCCTCTGCCTGAAATTCAGTTCCTGCAAAATTTCTGTAACGAAACCACGCCAAACCTAGCCCTGATAATCCAATACCCACTGACAAAGCTGCCAACTGCAATGAATGGCTGAGGGCATGTGCATCTTCTTCTCGAACCACCTCAGTAACGACAGAACCTAAATAATGATGAAGCCACCCAGATCCACCCCAAAGTTCCGGCCAGTTGATCAGTCCGCCGAACGCTGACAGTATTGCCAATGCAACAAGAACAACAGTCATAGGCCATGGCGATTCGTGAGCTTCGTGGTGCCCGCGGAATTTTCCAAAGAAAGTCATCACCCATAAACGCCCCATATAGAAGGCCGTCATGAAAGCAGTCGCAAAGGACATCACCATTAATATCTTGCGATCTGAACCTGAGACAATATGCAAGATTTCATCCTTACTCACAAAACCAGAAAGCGGAGGAACCCCAGCAATCGCCAATACTCCAATCGTCATACACCAAAATGTAATCGGCATCTGTTTTCGCAAGCCCCCCATCTTAGTCATATCTTGCTCGTGGTGAAGTCCGTGAATCACGGAGCCCGCGCCTAAAAACAGAAGCGCCTTAAAAAACGCATGGGTCATCAAATGAAAAAAAGCCGTGATCGGGGCCATCAAACTTGCGGCGAGAAACATATAGCCAAGTTGAGAAATGGTGGAATACGCCAATACCTTCTTTATATCGTTCTGGAAGATCGCGACAGACGCCGCGAAGAAAGCTGTGAAGCCTCCCAAATACGCCAGAAGTTCTAAGCTTCCTCCGTGAAGCATGAAGAGTGGTTGCAAGCGGCAGACCAAATACACGCCCGCGGTCACCATAGTCGCCGCATGAATCAGCGCCGACACTGGCGTTGGTCCCGCCATCGCATCGGGAAGCCATACATAAAGAGGAATCTGGGCACTCTTTCCGGTGGCTCCCAAAACTAATCCAAAGCACGCGACCTTTGTCCAAAAAAGCGCATCGGGAGTCAAACCTCCCTTTTGAACGAGATCCAAAATTTGAGCGATATTGAGTGTGCCGAAAACTTTGAAGAGCGAAAACATCGCAATCAAAAATCCGAGGTCCCCCACACGATTCACAATAAACGCCTTTTTTCCTGCTTCAGCATTTGCTTCATCAGAAAACCAAAAGCTAATCAGCAAGTAAGAACAAAGCCCAACACCTTCCCATCCAAGAAAGATACCTGGCAAAGAGTCTGACAAAACCAACATGAGCATGCAGAAAATGAAAAGATTCAAGTAACTAAAAAATCGTCCATAGCTTTCATCACCATGCATGTAGCTCGTAGCATAAAGGTGGATCAACGTTCCAACCCCAGTCACGACGAGTCCTAGAGCAAGAGAAAGAGAATCAAATACAAATGAAAATCCAACAGTGGAATCAGACCCCAGGCGAATCCAATCGAAGAGATGCACGTGAACCGGCAACACATCCGAAAAGAAAAATTTGAGCATGCAAAGAAAGCTGACGAAAATGGTCAGAACACAACCCACAGCAACGAGCTTGTTCAACCCCCTTCGTCCCAATAAAAACCAAAGCATGCTCCCCACGAGAGGGGCCAAAAGCATCATCGACATACAGAGAGTATCGTTTGATATCATTGTCAGCCCTCCAATTCGACTGCAGCGTCAGTTCGAATATTTTTCTTAATACGAAAGAAATTGAGTATCAGAGCGAGTCCGACTGCGCTCTCACAGGCAGCCACCGTGATGACCAAGAAATAAAGAATATGCCCGCCTTCAGACTGATGATAGCGAGAGAACGCAACCAACGAGATATTCACAGCGCTCAACATCAACTCTAAGCAGATCAACATGCTCAATGCATTTTTTCTCACGAGAAAACCTGCAGCCCCCAAACAAAATACTCCGAAACTCAAAAACAAAAGCTGTGCCAGTGAAAAGGTCATGTCTTAGCCCCCTTAGTTTGAGCGCGATAGGCAAGCATTCCCACTCCGATAATCGCCAGCAACAGAATGATACCCGCGACTTCGAAGCTAAATGAATATCTGGTCAAAAGTTTTTGAGCCAAACCGTCTACTGTTCCAAAAGTCGTATCGACTGGTAAGGGCTTAAACTTCTCTAGAAGACCCGGAGTCGCAACTCTCAAAGAGAGAAGAATGAAAGTAAGAAAAGCCAAAAATAGCGCGACACTCGTCTTTGAGATTGCCGACTCATCCCCAAGTTCCTTTGGATCAAGATTCAACAATAGAATAACAAAGACAAAAAGAACCATAATCGCGCCGGCATAAACCAAAACCTGAATCACTGCGACAAAATGCGCTCCAATTAAGACATAAAGACCAGCGGTCAAAAAGAAATTGAGAATCAACCACATCGCACTTTCAATTGGCCTTGGTCTCAATGCCACCAAACCAGCCGTTAACAAAATGAGCCCCGCAAAAATCCAAGCCAATATTGAACTAAACACCATATTTAAAAATCCACTTCCCCACTAATTTCTAAAAAGGACGAAAAGCGCCGCAACGACCAGGTTTACAAGACCAATTGGAATTAAAGTTTTCCATCCCAAACTCATGAGTTGATCATATCGAAATCGAGGAACCGTCCATCGAATCCACACGAAGAAGAACATAAAGACAGAAACCTTGGCCAAAAACCAAAGACTAGGCAGAAACCAAAGTTTAGCCATATCCAAGCCGGTTGCTTCCCAGGGAAGCCCAGGCAAGAGCTCCCAGCCTCCAAGAAAAAGGCAGACCGTCAACGCTGAGACTGTCGTCATATTGACGTACTCAGCCAAGAAAAACAGGCCAAACTTCATTCCAGAATATTCAGTATGAAAACCCGCCACAAGTTCGGCTTCCGACTCCGCCAAATCAAACGGCGTTCGATTGGTTTCGGCAAAAATGGCGGGAAGAAAAACAGCAAACGCCAAAATTCCAGGAAAAATATTCCAGAGGTATTTCTGCGATTCGACTATTTTAACGAGATCTACTGAACCCGAAAGCATGACGACTCCAACAATCGCAATGCCGGCAGCAAGCTCATAACTAATCATCTGAGCAGATGCCCTTAAAGCGCCCAGAACTGTATACTTGTTGTTACTCGCCCAACCGGCAAGAGCCACCGAGTAAACGCTCAACGAAGAGATCGCTAGAACATAAAGAAAGCCCACGTTTAATTCTGCAATTTGTAAACGCCGAGGCTCGGAGAAAAGGCCCCATACGGTAGTCGCCGGGCCAAATGGAATGGCTGCAAACGCCATCGCCGCGGGAATCACTGCCAGTACAGGCGCCAAAATAAAAAAGAATCTATGGACCTCTGTTGGTCTCAAATCCTCTTTCAGTAAAAGCTTAATTCCATCAGCGGCCGATTGTAACAGACCAAAGGGGCCAACCCGATTTGGTCCGTAGCGATCCTGAATCAAAGCACAAACCCGGCGTTCAACCCAAACCATCACAGGGCCAATAGCTCCAAAACAGACCCCAAACAGGGCTCCTATTTTGAACGCCAGAAAAATCCAGCTAATATATGGTTCAGGAATTGATTGCAGTAATTTCAGCGGTTCCAATCAAGCAAGCCTTTCTTCCATTCGTACGCGAGCCCCAAAGTCAATATGACCAAAAACACCATTCCCAATGCCAAAACAAATGGACCATCACCCCGTATAATTGCTGGCTTGAATTGCACCGCCCACGGGACGAGGAAGACCGTCTCAATATCGAATAGAATAAAAGAAACCGCCACAAGGTAGAATCGAACGCTAAACCGTTCGCCCTCGGCGCCTACCGACGGAATTCCGCATTCATATGGGCTCTCCTTATTTGGATATTCCCTTCGGGCGCCCAAGAAATGCGAAATGCTTAGCGCCCCAACCCCAACTAAGATTCCCAAAACCAATAGAATTAATATCCCCGCATAGTCTGAAGGTAACACGCTGGCAGTTTATATAATCCAGAAGAGAGAGGTCAACGAAAGGTCCTGACAATTCAACAAGATAGCACGATTAAGGAGGTCGAAAAGTCTTGACGACGGAAATTTGTGCATCTGTAATAAGGGGGAGGGCCGAGCATTTTACGAATGTTTTTTTTTGAATTCAAGCAGGATCAGCAAAAAAACATATGAAGGTAAAAGCTTAGAGCAAAAAAAATTCTGATGAAGGTCAGCTTGGGGGGGAAGATGTCAGAGTCTGTAAGAATTATTAAAAAGTATCAAAATCGCAAACTCTACGACACACAGAACAGTTGCTATGTCACTCTTGATGGCTTGGCAAAGATGATTCGAGATGGCCAAGACATTATTGTTATCGATAACAATACCAAAGCTGATGTGACCGGGTTGATTCTCACGCAAGTTCTTTACGAACAAGAAAAGACCAATCAAAGTATTCTTCCCGTTTCACTCCTTAAAACTATTGTAAAGAGCAGTAGCAACAGCCTCTTCGAGTTTCTGCAAAAGTATATATTTGGATCTATTGATTCTCAGATCAGAAATCGGACTGAAATTGAAACTTATATCAATCGGCTGACTGAAAAGGGCGACTTAAGCGCTCAGGAAGGCTCCGCTCTTCAATACCAGCTGAAGGTTGCCCTCGAAACACACAGAAGCAAACTCGACCAGAAAATCGACGAGCGCCTCGAAAAGTTTCTTAGCAAACGCAACAATACCAACAGTACTTCGATCGAATTTACAAAAACGCCTGACTACCCGGCTGCCAACCGCAATCCTCAAATTGACACCGCTCAATGATTAGAGCACGGAATCGGCTTTGGTAAATTGTTAGAACGTCAATAAAGAGAGTTCACAACTTACCAAAGCCGACCCTTTAAAATGAGCCGCTAAAATTTTCAGATGAATTCAGATCAGCCGGCGTTGGCTTCTTCGTCATCGTCAGAGTCAGAGATTCCAGATTCTCCAACTTCGCCACCGAACAATCGGCTTTTAGCTTTTTCACTTTCCAGCTCAGTTGCACAATCGATGCAAAGTGTAGCCATAGGCCGCGCCTTCAGTCGGCTTTCGCTAATCGCCGCACCGCAAGCCTCGCAACCACCATATGAACCTTCTTCGATTCGATTCAGCGCCTTTTCGATTTTTCTAATCAACTTGCGCTCTCGATCCTTAAATCTCAGCAGGCGGCTTCTATCCAACTCCAGAACTGCCTGGTCTGTTGGGTCTGACGAAGTCTCTGCGTTCGCCTCGGAAATGTCCTTTACGGCTTGATCAGCCTCGGTAAGGAGCTCTCCTAGCCTGGCTTGAAGTATTTTCTTATAATCTGCGAGTTTTTTCTTATTTAACATATGCCATCCTTAAATTCGTATCTTGCCACCGGCGTACCTAATTAATGATTCGTTCCACCCAGATCAACCAAAATCTTTGTCCTAAATGAAACTCACCTGCGAGTTTTTGTTTCTCTCTCCAGCCCCCCGAGGTAATTTGATGATTCTAATGGCGACTTTTAAATCTGTAAAGAGCACCCCCACCAACAACCTTCTTTGTTTGCTTTTATTGGTATTTGGACCACTCCCAGTATTCGCTGCAAGCGGGAGCCATCCCTTTCCTCTTGAGTCAGACTGGGGCCCATTTACGTACTCGGTTGGCGGAGCTTCGGCAGCTGTCGCGTCTAATACGGACGCAATTACCACGAATCCAGCTGGTTTAAGCCTGTTGCAGGGCTCGGGGCTGGCTGGTGGCCAATATCTTCGAATGCCTCTTGGTCAAAATCGTTGGGGAATCTCGGTCGTCGATGGCAGTAATGACATTGTTGGGGGCTTCCGTTTCTATTGGGATGAATCCAACGGGGGAGTGAAGAAAAAATTCACGACAGCTCTTGCCTATCGTTTGCCGTTCGCAGTGATTGGCGTTTCAGGCCACGTTGTTCACTTTTCAGACATGGCATCCGGAAATGGCTGGCATTTCACTCATTCGGTCGGATTCCTCTCGCCACTTGGAGCGGGATTCAGCATCGGAGCTTTTATCAACTCGCTCTACGACTTGGAAAAGGACCTGCACATTCCTCCGTCGGCGCACTTCGGGGCGCTCTATACCTATCCCCAGTTTTTTAGGATTGCATTTGATGCCGACCGACGACTCTATATTGATAATCAAGACTGGAATTATTCTATCGGAGGCGATTTCTTAGTGAATGAATTCTTCGCTGTTCGAAGCGGCTATCGCTGGGCCCATGACATTAACCATTCATTTTGGACTGCAGGGGCCGCTATGCTCGCCCCGAAACTGCATGTGAGCGGCTTCTTTATGCGAACGGTAGATGAGCACCCAGAAAACGGCTTTGGATTTGATGTGTATCTAAAAATGTAGCTCAAGACTATCAGCCAGCAGCTTCGCTATTTCCGTTTTAGTCTTCCCATCCGAAAATTTATTGGAGGCAGAATCATAGACAAACGCCTCGTGCTTATCTTTTGAAATTCCCTGTAAAAGATTACAGACAACAAGATCACATTTTTTTTTCTTATTCCAATCTCTGACCTTCTCTTGCAGCGCTGCTGCTGAGCCTCCACTTTCAAGCTTAAAACCCACCAGCAGCTTCGATCGAGTACGCTGGCCATCGATGATCTTTTTCGTGGGAATCAGATCAATCTGCAAAGATTTTGTTCCGAGGTCCGAAGACTGCTTACCCTTCATCCTCTTCATGACTTGGAAATCCAAAACTGCGGCGGCAAGAATTGCACAATCCACGCGACCTTTCTTCTTTAAACACTGCTCCATCTCCTCAATGGTCTCTACGCTTTGATGGCGAAGAAACGCCGGAATCCCAACAGATCTTGAACCCGAGATGACCGAAACATCTGCGCCCCTAAGATAGAGCTCTTTTGCGATTTCAACTCCCATCGCACCAGTAGAGATATTTGAAACAAAACGAATATCATCGATATAACTTCGCGTGCCACCCAACGTAACAACGAAGCTCTTGCCTCTCAAAGTTGACCCCGTCAAATGATGGCAGATCAATGCAGTGAAGATTTCAGGTTGTGGAATCTTTCTTTTATTTTCAACTTCATCAAAGTCAAAAACATGAACCTGAGGAATTTTTTTTAGCCTACTCAAATTCTCTTGAAAGATCTGATTCTCCCACAATGACTCATGCATTGTCGGAAAAACGAAAACCGGCCGTCGACCAATCACACTTTGCAAAAGCGTGAGCGGATGACTGTCCGCAATTCCCAACGAAAGTTTTGAGATAAAATCTAATGTCGCGGGCGCAACAATCACGGCATCTGCGTTCGTGATATGCTCCGCCGAGCCAGACAGCTGAGTCAAAACCGAGTTCCTCGATGCCCACTCCAGCGAGAGCGGCGTGATAAATTGTTGTCCCGCCTCTGTCAAAACAGGCCGAATCGTTGCGCCATATCTTCTCAGCTCGCGAATGATCCTGGGCGTTTCGATAGCCGCAATTCCACCAGCAACAATAAAATCAATCGTTGCATTCGCCAAATGCTCGCCCTTTCGAACAACACCTCGATCATCACTGATATTTTTCATTCAGACAGACACTAAAATACCTGCTAGCTTAAAGTCCATGTTTTGGATGGTCCTTCAGATTCTTGCGGTTTGGATTTCGCTTCAACTTTTTGGAATCATTAGAACTTCTTTGTGGCTCATTCCAAGCCTTTTCCATCCACTATTGATGTTAGTAGGTTCGGGGTCCCTCGTCTCATTCATTGCAATAACCTCGCTACTCAGCAGATATGAAGGCGGATTTGACTTCCGAAACTCGACGAAAGAGCGCTGGATTCTCTATTTTTTTATGAGTGGAATTTTAACTTGGACGCTTTTTTATCCGTGTGATTTTTGGCTTTTCGGATTTGGAGCTGGCTTTCCCTGGTTGTTCATTCAAGTCTCTCGAGTTGTCCGTTTTCCGATTCCAGAAGTTTTCATCATCCCTAAATATTGGAAATTTCTTGCCCCCTTAATCTGGGCTGCGTTCTGTCTGGGAAAATTACTGTATGCAAAATGAAGGCAGAAAACTTCGTCTATTTTGTCCAACAAGATTCGAAGTCCCATCGAAATTTAAATCACGCACTGAAATATTTGGCATGGGCGTCCGTCGTGCGGAAGTTCTTGCCAAAAATCTCAACCAGAGCCCAATCGACTCTCCCATCATCATCTTCGGAAGTGCTGGTGCGTTGGCGCCCCATCTCAAGCCAGGCGACACATTTATCATCGACGAAATTTTTTATGACGGAAAATCCCATCAACTTGAGATCCCCCATCTAGACTTTGCTCGAGCGAGGCTATTTACTTCTAAGACTTTATTGAAAACACGAAACGAAAAAAAGCACGCTTCCGACGTTTCTCGAGCTGCCTTAGTCGATATGGAAATGGGCGCTCTCTGGTGCGGAGCCTCTGAAACTGTAAGAAAAAATATGATTCTACTCAGAACGGTCATCGACACATCGGAACAGGAATTTCCAAACATCAAAAGTTTAAAATTCTTGGCGGATTTATTCGGAATTGTCAAAAATTGGCGAGTCTATCTGCGCCATATGAATACGGCGCTTCAATTGACGACATCTAAATATTCCTGCGATAGCGCCCACCCACTTCATAAAGAGCCTGACTAATCTGACCCAGAGAACATGTGTTCACCGTCTCCATGAGTTCTTCAAAAATATTCCCACCTTCAAGCGCGACCTTCTTCAATTTTTCGAGCGCCATTTCACGCGAAGAACTGTGCGAATTCCAAAAAAGGTTCAAATCGTCAAGACGCTTATTTTTCTCGGCCTGATTTGATCTTGCGAGGGGAATTTTTCCTCTCACGGCTCCAGCCTCAGGAACAAATGTATTCACACCTATCACTTTCAACTCTCCCGAATGTTTCAAGCGCTCATAGAGCATGCTTTCTTCCTGGATCTTCGATCGTTGATATTGAGTTTCCATCGATCCGAGCACACCGCCTCGTAGCGAAATTCGTTCAAATTCGCTTAACACAGCTTCTTCAACGAGTTCTGTAAGTTCCTCGATGACATGCGAACCTTGAAGAATATTTTCTGTACGACTATTTCCAAACTCGCTGTGAATAATCATTTGAATCGCCATCGCTCGTCGCACGCTTTCTTCGGTCGGAGTCGTAATTGCTTCATCATAGGCATTCGTGTGAAGAGAATTACAATTGTCATAAATCGCGGTTAGCGCCTGCAACGTAGTGCGAATATCGTTAAACTCAATCTCCGCAGAGTGCAAACTTCTTCCAGATGTTTGGATATGATACTTCAGCATTTGTGAGCGCTCATTCGCGCCATAAAGATCCCGCATTGCAACGGCCCAAATTCGCCGAGCGACTCTGCCAATCACTGAATATTCAGGATCTAATCCGTTGCTGAAGAAGAACGATAAATTTGGTGCAAAATCATCGATCTTCATGCCTCTCGAAATAAAATATTCGACATACGTAAACCCATTCGCGAGCGTGAATGCCAATTGAGTGATTGGATTCGCTCCCGCTTCTGCGATGTGATAGCCAGAAATACTTACTGAATAATAATTTCGGACCTTCTCCTGAATAAAGTAAGACTGAATATCAGCCATCATTCTCAGAGCGAACTCTGTCGAAAAGATACAAGTATTCTGTGCCTGATCTTCTTTCAGAATATCTGCCTGAACTGTGCCTCTGACATTTTGCAATGTCTTAGATTTAATCTCACGGAGCTCAGTCTCATTCGGCTCACAGCGATTGTTCTCAATGAATTTTTGTCTCTGCTGCTTCAGTGCTGCATTCAGAAAAAATGCCAGAATGATTGGGGCTGGGCCGTTGATCGTCATGGACACAGAAGTCAGTGCATCGCAAAGATCGAATCCAGAATAAAGAACTGAAATATCATCAACTGTGGCGATGCTCACTCCTGACTCACCAATCTTTCCGTAAATATCAGGCCTGAGGTCTGGATCTTCTCCATAGAGTGTTACAGAATCAAAAGCCGTAGAAAGACGTTTGGCTTTGTCATTTCTGCAGAGGAAATGAAAACGCTTATTTGTTTTTTCGGGAGGTCCTTCGCCAGCAAACTGTCTTCGTGGTTCTTCCTCAGTTCTTTTGAAGGGATAAATGCCCGCCGTATAGGGAAAAAATCCCGGAAGATTTTCCATCCGACAGAAACGAATAATATCACTCCAAAAGTGCAAGCGCGGAAAAGTGACTCGTTTCAATTGAAGGCCACTCAACGTTACGAAAGTTTGAGGCACCGTGATCTCACGACCCCGAACCGTATAAGAAACTCGATCGGCCTCGTAACGCTTCATCGTTTTCGGCCACTCGTCCAACAGCGATCGTGACTCAGCCGATATTTTGCTGAGCAATTCATCAGACTTTTTCTTCAATGAAGAGTCCCCGTCTTTTGAAACCTCCAAAAGAGCTTCGGCTTTTCGTGCGAGGTCCGCATCAGCCTTGGTCTGTTCCTTGTAACGTCGTACCGCTCGCGAAATATCGGTCAAATAAAGCGCTCTCTCTGGTGGCACAACCAGAGAATTCAATTCATTGCCCATTTCGAAGTCCCGAACTCGCTTCGGCCAAGATTTCGCAACTGTCGTCAATTTGTCTCTTAAAGATTTGTAAAGCTTCGTGACCCCGCTATCGTTAAAAATATTACAACGAGTTCCGAAGACAGGAAGATCCTCATCGACCACGCCTTGAAATAATTTTCTCGAGCGCCGATACTGTTTTCGCACCTCACGAAGTGCATCATCGCTTCCTCGACGATCAAATTTATTGATCGAAATAAAATCTGCAAAATCCAGCATATCAATCTTTTCAAGTTGCGTTGCCGCACCGTACTCAGAAGTCATCACATAAAGAGATACATCCGAAATGGACGTCACACCGCTGGAACCTTGACCGACGCCAGGTGTTTCAACAATGGTCAAATCAAACGAGCTCGACCGACTGGCTTTTACGATCTCCGATATTGTCGCACTCAAATCACCTGTGGCGCCCCGTGTCGCGAGAGACCTCATATAAACGTTCGAATGATAAATAGAATTCATCCGAATCCGATCACCGAGAAGAGCTCCGCCTGTTTTTCTCTTCGTGGGATCTATCGAATAAATCGCGATTTTTAGATCCTCATACTCTCGCAAAAATCTAAGAACAAGCTCGTCGGTAAGCGAGCTTTTGCCCGCGCCACCTGTTCCGGTAATTCCAAGAACAAGACCTTTTTTCTCACCACTGTCAGGAGCTTTCCCACCTTGTTCAAGTGCAGTAATCGTACGACTCCAATTCTTTAGTTCAACCTTTGCCGGGGATCTCGCTGATCTTGCAGTTTCACACGCTTCGATCATCTGTCGACCCATGCCCTCAAGCCCCAACTTTAAACCGTCGTCCGGAGAAAAAATTCTTTTCACACCATACTGCTGAAGAGCATCAATTTCTTCCGGAAGTATCACTCCACCTCCGCCCCCAAAAACTTGAATATGCGACGAATTATTTTCTTTTAACTGATCGATCAAATATCTGAAAAATTCATTGTGCCCGCCTTGATAGGAGCTAATGGCAATTCCATCGACATCCTCTTCAATCGCCGCTTTGACAATTTCCTGAACTGACCTGTTATGTCCGAGATGAATCACTTCGGCGCCAAGATCTTGAATGACTCGACGAATTACATTTATGGCGGCATCGTGGCCATCGAACAAAGCTGCGGCTGTCAAAAATCGAACGGGTATCACGAGCGCGAGTCTAGCCTAATCTTCATGCTAGACCCAAGAACGACTTAAGGCGATGTCGAGAAATGAGTTCAAATTCCCTCTCCCCAGAAGCATCGAAGCGTCTTATTATAGAGGCATGACTATTCGCCATAGACCGCGCCGACTGCGCCAGAGCCCAGAGATCCGATCGATCGTTGCAGAAACCTCTGTGCAAACTGCAAAACTCATCTGGCCAATATTTGTTTGCGAAGGAAAAAAAATAAAGAAGGCGCACCCCCATGTTCCCGGACTTCTCACAGTCTCTTTGGATCAATTGAACTCATCGGTACAAAAGGCTTTTGAAAAAGGAATTAAATGCATCTTATTGTTTGGCGTCGTTTCTAAGAAAGATTCCGAGGGCTCTTATGCGCTAAATAAGAACGGTATCGTACCCCAGGCCATTCGGGCCATACGCAAAAACTTTCCTGAGATATTGATTGCGACGGATATTGCTCTCGATCCGTATACAGATCATGGACACGACGGTGTTTTTGATGGCGCAAAGGTTCTCAACGACGAGACTGTGGATATCCTGTGCAAAATGTCGGTGCTGCATGCAAAATCCGGGGCACATATTGTTGCGCCTTCCGATATGATGGACGGTCGGGTTGCGGCGATTCGATCGGCGCTTGATGCGGAAGGTTTCATGGATATTTCGATTATGGCGTACAGTGCAAAATATGCTTCGTGCCTCTATGGTCCTTTTCGAGACACGCTGAACGCAAAGGTAAAAGGTGATAAGAAAACCTATCAGATGAATCCAGCAAATCGACGCGAAGCTATTCGGGAGCTGGAACTCGACATCAGTGAAAGCGCGGATTTCGTGATGGTAAAACCAGCTTCGTGGTACCTCGATATTATCAGCGATTTTAAAGCGGCATCGAATGTTCCAGTGGTTGCGTACCAAGTGAGCGGCGAATGCGCGATGATTGAACTGGCAGCTTCAGAAGGTTTGCTCGATCGTCAACGCGCCATTCATGAATCTCTGCTCAGCATTTTCAGGGCTGGCGCAGATTTTGTAATTACCTACTTTGCACTTGATTTAGGGGAGTAGATCCCAACGCTATGAATTTTTTTCATCAATCAATGATTGTGCCTTATGCAGATTTACCCGGGCGCCAAGCATATCTCATTGAATTGGTTTAGGTATTTCCGGGCACACAAATTGCTATCGTAACAAGTAACCAATATGAGCAGAATCCTGGCTATACAACTTGGCCTCTTTGCTGTCGTCACAAGCTTCAGACACGCAGCCTATGGAGAAGACTCGAGAAATACATCATGCATTCAGTTCAATTCTGTGGCGCAGGCAAGCTACGATATCGACACTCTTCTCTCAGCGATTCAGTTTGACGAGACCAAACTGCCGAAGTTATTCCAATCTCTCGACAATCCCCTTCGAATTCAACTTGTTACCGACACGACTCAACTTTTCAATGCTGGATTCAATGGCTCAGTTTCTGGCGAGCTGAACTTTAGAGATCCGAACGGTTCTGAAAAAAAGGCATTAGTGTCGTTGCGCCAGCGAGGGAATCAGCGGCGTACACAAAACAGAATAAAACCTTTAGATATGGAAATTCTAGAAGGCGATTCAAATTCGAAGGCGGATTCACTGTTCCCGACCAGCCGATCTTTTGATTTAGTGCCTCACCCCTGGGGAAATACAATCGAGATTTCGAATGACTACAATCAAAATATCCTCAAAGAATTTTACTACTATCGCCTATCAAATATTCTCAATGACAATTCCCGTCTGGCTCGACTTGTTTGGATTGACTATATGGACAAGGACAAAGATAAAGGTCAAATTGCTTCCGGCCTCGGCATTCTTCTTGAGGGTAAAAAGGCTATGGCTAAGCGCCTCGGAATGGCCAAACTAGAGAAGGACACGCCCGAAGTCACTCATGCGACTGACGAGGGGCTCAGCTTGGCTAATTTTTCTACCGAAACCTTTGAGCATATCATGGGGAATACCGATTATTCATTTAACGGTGCGCACAACCTGATACCCCTTCAGCCATCTGATTCCGACGAGATCTCGTTTACACCGTATGATTTTGATCACAGCCAAAATATTGGATTATACAGTTCAGCACCACATGTTGACCTTCAAAAGTCGATCCTCGGCAGCCTCTACAAAGTCCATCAATATTATGAAAACCGCAGCAATGCCACCAAAGGGAGGCTCTCTGATTCGCAGGGACTTCAACAGCTCGATCAAGCCGCCGTGATTCATACTGCCGCTCTGAACTCCTTGAGAAGAAAATTGAAGCAAATCGATCAGGCTAAAACCCTCGTGACCAAGTTAGAATTTAAACAAGAAACAAGGCGCGCTCTTCTGGATGAGATAGATCGATTTCGAATCGCGGCAACGTCCATTCTGTCGCAGTACTCGGATTATAGAAAATTTCGCAGCGATATCATGAATCCCAGATGGATTTCCAAAAATGCAAAATCAGAACGAGCCCCAATTGGACAAATCTTCTATGCAGAAATTGGGCTCGCCTCGAGTAAAAATCTCAAAGATTTTAATCACTTTCTAGATCTTATTACGGAACAAAACCATCGACGTGGCTCATTGATGCAATACTGGAAAAAATTTAAGTCGCTAAATCCGACTGAGAACGATCTGTTCTCACTGCTAAGATCGAACGCCATCGTCGAGACACACAGACTGGTTCTTGATCGGTGGCTCGAAGATGTCTCATCGGCTCAAGATTTCATTTCTGTCGTTAAAGGCCTTCCTTATCCCCCGTCAGAGGCTCAACGTCGCTCAATTCATGATCTCATTCTTGAGAAGCTCGACCGATTTTATAAACTCCACCCATCCGACATAGAGATTGGCATGCTAAAAAACGTTTCTGCTTTATTCCAAGTTGATCTGGAAATCACGAAAAAAGGAATTTATCTCGCACAGAATTCTGGTGAATTCATTGCAGCTTTCACTGCTCCAGCATCAATGAATACCCCTGTACACAGTGAGGAATTGGGCAAGCTGCTTACAACGAATTTCAGCCAATTTCAAAAGTTTGATCCTAATATTCAAGATTTCAATTTGCTAAAGAAGCAATTCAGGTCTGTTGAGATAATCGAGTGGATCACGCAAAACAGTTTGGAAAAAGCTAAAAACCCTGCAGACTTTATCAAAGCTATTTCTATGCAGGTCGAGACTCCCTCCAACGACTATAAAAAATCAACACATCGGATCATCACTGAACACATTAAAAAATTCTCTTCTCTCAATCCGACGGCCAAAGACTACTTCGAACTTAAGAAGGCTGCTCCGTATGCCTCCACAGTTCTTGCTATCAATGCGGAAGAAGAAGTGAATCAGTCAATGACGTCTGCAAACCCTCGTAAGCCATAAGATCTAAACGAGCTCACGGTGACTCAAGACTTCAGCATTTTTTCCTAAGTCATAAACCAATGGCACACCCGTCGCGAGTTCGCGTTTCAGAATCTGCTCGGGAGTGAGCCCCTCGAGTTTCATCACGATCGAACGCAAAGAATTTCCGTGAGCCACAATCAAAATATTCTTTCCGGCTTTTAACTCCGGCAAAATATAATGTGTAAAATATGGAATGGATCTCTTGCTCGTGTCTTGCAAGCTCTCGCCATTCGGCGGAGGAACATCGAAGCTTCGTCGCCAAATATGTACCTGCTCGTCACCAAATTTTTGTCGAGTCTCATCTTTGTTCAAACCTTGAAGATCTCCATAAAATCTTTCATTCAATGCGGAATCAATCCAAATCGGCGGGCTTTGTTTCACGGCCGATAGAACGATCTCCAAAGTTTTCTGTGCACGCTTCAATCGCGATGTATGAGCTATAGTCCATGGCAGATCAAGCTTCGCGATACGCTGTCCGGCCAGCTGAGCTTCTTCAACTCCCTTCGGAGAAAGTTCCACGTCGATCCATCCAGTGAATCTGTTTTCCAAATTCCATTGAGATTGACCATGACGAAGTAAAACGAGCGTACTCATGAAACGGCCTCCTGCTTAAACATTTCGAATGTCAGTAAAAACCCAGAAATCATCACAAGAAGAATTCCAGACACAAAGGGAAACTCAATCCGAATATCATAAAGATATCCCGCCATGATTGGACCTACAATGCGCGCTAAACTCGATGACGACTGATAAAGACCAAACGCCGTGCCGTGAGAATCCGCTGCTGAGGCCTTTGAGACCATTGCCATCAAGCACGGATTCGCCAAACTGTATCCCACCGCCATCACAGCTAGTGCGATGGCTCCCAGAATAACTCCGTAAGAAAAAACAAGCGTCGCCAGACCAAGAACCACGAATACCACGCCAGTGATGGCCATCCGGATTTCTTTGTATTTTTTATTTAAGCGACCGACGAATCCTCCCTGCACAATCGCCATCACAATTCCCATGAAGGCCAGAAGATAAAGCGCTTTATGTGGGTCGAGTAAAAATCTATCCACCGCAAACAGAGAAAAAGTAACCTCGAGTTGCGTTAATGCTAAAGTCATCGCAAATGACGAAAGAACCAGAAATCCTAGCTTGCGGGACAAGACTGATTTAAAAACCTGTAACCAATTTAAACGCCGGCGGTTTGCCTCTCGAGATTCAGCAGTGCTTGTATCCTTAAGAACGACAGCGGCTACAATCAGATTCAGCGCGCAGAGCCCTCCAGCTGCGAAAAATGGAATTGCGTTTCCAATCGTCATCATCAATCCGCCAAATGCCGGACCCAGAACAAATCCCAAACCAAATGCGGCCCCCATGAGTCCCATGCCCTTTACCCTTTGTTCGGGAGTGCTAATGTCCGCCATGAATGCATTTGCCGTGGAAATATTGCCAGCAAATAACCCTGCACAAGCCCGTGTCAAAAGAAGGTCAAAGTAAGAATGTGAAAAGCCCGCCCACGCATAGCAGACCGCTTGCCCAGCCATAGTCAAAATGAGAACAGGTTTTCGTCCCCAACGATCCGACAAAATTCCCCACATCGGTGAAATCAACATTTGAAAAAGTGAGTAAACAAACATCAATGCACCCACTTCAGATGCGGATGCCTGAAAACTCCGCGCATACAAAGGCAGCATCGGAATAACAATGCCAAACCCAACGAGGTCGATAAAAACAACAAGAAAGAGAACCAGTTGTGATGTCTTCGCCTTTATACCCACAAGGTTCCTCCTGTCATCCAGCGGCCAATTCCCTCGACACTTAAAAACAAAAAGATAAAAAACAGGTAGAGAATTGAAAAATAAAATAGCCGCATATACGAAGAACGATCCGAGCGATTTAATTGTTTAATCGTTTGAAACAGATAATACCCCCCGAGACCTGCCGTCACAATCACAATCGCCAAATGCGCATCTTTCATAATCAGTGGCACCACCGTGAGGGGGATGAGAACAACTGTATAGGCGATGATTTCTATTTTAGTTCGACGATCGCCAGCGACATTTGGAAGCATCGGAATTTTTGCCTTTGCATAATCATCTTTGATCGCCAAGGCGAGGGCCCAGAAATGCGGCGGAGTCCATGTAAAGATGATCCAAAATCCAAGCCAGGCCAGCCACGATATATGACCAAATGCTGCAGCCGACGCAATCAAGGGGGCGGTCGAACCAGCCGCACCACCAATAACGATATTATAGTGATGTCTTCGCTTCAGCCAGATTGTGTAAATGAGTATATAGAACAGAATCGTGCCCATGCTGATCCATGCCGATAATGGATTAAAATAATTCCACAAAAAATAGCTCGAGCCGACTCCCAAAAATACAGCAAACAAAATCGCACGGCTCACATGAATCGCTTCTCGCGGAAGAGGCCTTTTTTTTCGAGTTCTCTCCATCAAAGAATCGATATCCAGATCAATAATCTGATTGAGTGTATTTGCTGACCCAGCAGCCGCCATGATTGCGAGCAGACAAAGAGTCATATCGAGAGGCCGAGAAAAAAAAGTACCCTCGGCGAGCATTGTCGCGAAACCAGTGATTCCAACCAAGAGAACAATCGTTGGTTTGGTTAATCTAAAATATTCCGAAATTCTTCTCACTTCGATAGTCCTACTCTCACCGCACCTATGACGTACATTGAGAAAATAGATAACGCGAATAATGAATGAAACAAACTCAATCCCGGATGAATAGTTGAAAAAATCATCGATATTCCCAAGCACCACTGCACCACCACGACAATGAACCCGCCCTTTGCCAATTTATGAAAGCCAATCAGCTGGGGGGACCGACGGGAAATTCTCAATGTATAAAGTAAGTAAATCAGACTTGTGATGAGAACCGCCACAGCTCCCATTCGGTGCAACATATGAATGGCGATATTCCCTTCAAAGGGCGATGGAATCCAGTGATCATGACAGGTTGGAAAATCGGGACACGCAAGCCCTGCATAATGCGAACTTACCAAAGCCCCCAGAATCGCCTGAAGATACGAAACAACGAATACCACGCGAGCAAATATTTTTAGTCCGAGCGGGGTCTTTAGGATCTCTGAATGTGATCTCATCTTTTTCCATCGAATATAAATTGCAAGATTTGTCGCGAACAAAAGATATCCAAAAGCCAAGTGAGCCGTAACAATTTCGCCTCGCAAAAACTGAAGAACTGTCTGACCGCCTAGAAACGCTTGAACTCCAAAAAGAAAAAGGGAAATACAAACGGGCATTCCCAAAACAGTTCTCAAGGTTGAAGTTCTAAAAACCTTTACGCCGACCAGAAAAGCAATGATACCCACGGATCCTGCGATCAATCGATGAAACCATTCCATGAATATTCCGAAATTAAAATCTGGCACGAGCACGCCAAAACATTTCGGCCAATCAGGGCATGCTAATCCCGCATTTGCCAGTCGAACACCCGCGCCGAAAACGATCAGAAAGAAAAGAATCCCACAGAGTACCCCCTGTAACCGAAACCAAAGCTTGGTATTGTCTGCACTCATAGTAAACCTCCTTCAACTGGAAGGAGCTTTTACTATTTTCTCTGTGATTGCAAATATCGATCGATGGCAAATTCTACGGGGATTTTCTTATGAGCTGCTTCCGCACCGCCCATGCCGCCATCATCTTTGGTCACGTCCACAATGCCCACCTTCTTCAGGTCGTCTGTGCTCGCAACCGGAGCCGTAGGCCCTAAACTCAAAATATAGTGAGCCACCGACCATCGATCATCTTGAGATAGGGTCGCAAATGAAGGCATAGAATTGAGCCCATTTTTTAGCGTTCCAAAAACATCGCTAATTTTTCGCCCATTTTTCCAGCCCTGCTCTTCATGAAAATTTCGTGGTTTTGGATTGAGAGCCCCAGACGCTGGCCCATCGCCATGTCCATCCGCTCCATGACATACGACACATTGGGCTTGAAAGATTTCTTTGCCATGGGCAACAAGTTCAGGCGAACTGACCCACGGCTTTTTGAACTTCGATACCCCCGACTGAGCTACTTCTTTCAGATGAGATCCAGTGTTTCGCCAATTAGTGGGGCGCGTATATATATCGGACGCCGTGAAAAAAATGAAAATCGCAAGAAATAGAAAAGATGAGAAGAAAAAAGCTCGATTCTCGTTTTCGTCATACTTCAAGCCCATAAAAAAGAGCATCACCATTAACGCCTTAACCGAAGCTATCGCCATCGCAATAACGAAGTTGAAATCTCCAAAATCGATACGCGAAGCCACAACCGTTATGACCGTCAGAACCAAGAGCCCAATCAGAACTGTCAGGCTAATCTTATCAGAAAGAATATGATGTTTATCGTGATCGCCACTCATAAGATCACCCCACAAGATAAAGAAGCGGAAATAAATATATCCAGACTAAATCGACAAAATGCCAATAAAGCCCCGTCATTTCGACTGGTGTAAAATAATCAGGACCAAAGTCACCTCGCTTTGACCTAAACAAAATCCAACACAGAACTCCGATTCCAATCAGCACATGAAGCCCATGCAATCCCGTCATGGCAAAATAAAATGAAAAATAAAGTGGCGCATGTGGAGCTTCAGCGAGCAACTCTGCGTTCGTAAAATGACTGCCCGGCAAAATGCCCAAATGAATTTTGTGGGTATATTCAAAATACTTAACAACCAAGAAACCACACGCAAACATAATCGTCAGGGCCAAGTTTCGAACCGTTGCGGATTTCAATCCTCGTTGCGCAGCTGTTACGGCTCTTGCCATTGTAAAGCTACTTAAAATCAGAATGACCGTATTGGTTGCTCCCATTTTCCAGTCGAGTTCACGTGCAGACAAATGAAAGTCATGAAAATATTCATGCTTGAAAATAAAAAACCCAACAAATAACGGACTAAAAAAGAGAACCTCTTGAACCAGAAACAACCACATCCCCAGCTTACAAGTTAGGAACTCATGCATCGCATTTCGAAAGTGATGGGCATAATGATGTCCGTCACCATGAGAATGATTAGAACTCACGATATCCTCCCACGAAAATCATAGAAATCGCTAGTAACCACAGGATCCACTCGGAAATTCTCAAGTGGTGGTGGCGAAGAAGTCATCCACTCCAGCGTCTTCGCTTCCCATGGATTTGATGGAGCCGCTTTTCCTTTGCACAGCGCATACGCAAAATAAAATGCGGCGATCACAAATCCTAACGAGATCATCACTGCGCCAATCGTCGACAATTGATGCAAATGCTGAAATTGAGGAAGATAATTGTAATACCTTCGAGGCATTCCCTGAGAGCCCATGATGAATTGCGGAAAAAATGTGACGTTAAATCCGATGAAAATGAACAACCACGAGACAAATGCAATACACTCCGAATACATTTTTCCAAAGAATTTTGGAAACCAGTAGTGAGCCCCCGCCATAAATGCCGTAATCGAACCTCCCACCATGACGTAGTGAAAATGCGCGACGACGAAATAGGTATCATGAAAGTGGATATCGGCTCCTAAAGTAGCCAGCACAACACCCGTCAGACCTCCTATAAGAAACACAAATAAAAACGACAGGGCGTAAAGCATCGGGGCTTGAAAGCGAATCGATCCTTTATAAAGAGTCGCCAGCCATCCAAACATTTTCACCCCAGTAGGCACCGCTACGAACATGGTAATCAGAGAGAAAAGAAAACTGGCGGTATCAGACTGTCCAGTCGTGAACATATGATGTCCCCAAACGACGAAGGCCACCAACGCAATACCAAAAATCGCCGCAGCCATCGCTTTATATCCAAAGACTGGCTTTCGAGCGAATACAGGAATCACTTCGTTGATCACGCCCATCGCTGGAAGAATCATGATGTAAACAGCAGGATGAGAATAAAACCAAAAGAAATGCTGAAACAAAACCGGATCCCCACCTAAAGAAGGATCAAAAATTCCAATATGGAAAACTCGCTCGATAGCCATCAAGGCAAGAGTCAATGCCAATACCGGAGTGGCAAGAACTTGGATGATGCTCGTCGCATAAAGACTCCACAAAAACAAAGGTAGACGATCCCAAGAAAGACCGGGGGCTCTCAATTTGTGAATACTCGCGATAAAATTAAGCCCAGTAAGAATAGACGAAAATCCCATGATGAACGCGGCAGAAACCATCATCGCTGCTGCAGATCCTGTTCTTGTTGAGTATGGTGTATAGAATGTCCAGCCCGTATCAACGCCTTTAAAGAACAGCGTTGAGAGAGCCAAAATAGCTCCAACCATGAAGACATAATACGACAATAGGTTTAAGCGCGGAAAAGCAACGTCCTTTGCTCCGAGCATCATTGGCAAAATAAAGTTTCCAAGAGCGGCAGGAATCATCGGGATAATCACCATGAAAACCATGACAGAGCCATGGTAGGTAAATGCCTTGTTATACGTATCCGCACCCATGATCGTCATACCGGGGGTCCAGTGTTCAAAACGAATCAGTAAAGCATAGATTCCGCCGACCAAAAAAAATGCCAGCGTCGTAAACAAATACATCATCCCGATACGCTTATGATCGAGGGTGACAAGCCACGATTTCCAACCTCGTGGATAATTCAGATAATTTGTGCCTTCTGGACTGCTCGACATGCTGTCCTCCTATTTCACGCTCTTAATATATTCGATAATCGCAATCATTTCTGAATCACTTATTTGACCAGCGTACGGCGGCATTATCATCGTTTCAAAACCCTTAACAACTTTCGCTTGGGGAGTCATAACCGACTCGCGAATATAATTCTCATCCACCATGACCTTTGACCCACCAACGATTTCAACTTCGTGTCCAAAGATTCCCTTGTAGCTTGGTCCGATTCTCGGACTGCCGTCGTCAGAATGACATGCCACACATCCTTTTTGCTGAGTGACCTTCTTACCTTCGTCCGCAAGAGAACCTCCAGCGGGTGCTGCTGTGGGCGCTTGTGCCGCGACTGGTGTCACGACGGGATCACCAACGATTCCTATGTCTGGTCCAAAATCGACCTTCGCTCCCCATTTCCACTTTTGCCAGTTTTCATCACTCACCACATGCATCTTCGCAAGCATATTCGAGTGATCTGTTCCGCAATACTCAGCACAAAAAACTTGGTGAGTACCCACAATAGTCGGCTTCACCCAAAGAGTCGTGAACATCCCAGGCACGACATCTTTCTTAACTCTGAAATTTGGCAAAAAGAATGAATGGATCACATCCTTGATATTCGATGTCATCACAAACTTAACCGGCTTGTTCACAGGTACAACGACTTCTCCCATCATGGTTCGCCCATCATCATACTGAAAGGTCCAATTCCACTGCTTCGCCAGAACCTTGATCTCTAAGGCGTCTGTCGGATGGTTGAGCCCCATTCCTGAATAGACGATCCATCCCCACACAAAAATAATCATCACGAGAATAGTTGGAATCACTGTCCAAACGATTTCTAACTTATTGTTGTGAGTGATATGACTCGCTTGAACATTTGGACGAGCACGATATCGAATTGCAAAAACAATCATTGCCCCACAAACAAGGACGAAGAAAAAGCTGCATATGGCAAAAAGAAAATAATAAAGCATGTCCCAAGACTCAGCGACCTGCGACGCTGCTACCGGTAGACTTCCACCGAGACCACCATTCATGCTGCCATCCTCCTGTCAGAATTTTTTTTACGCTCGCGGCGCCAGAACAAAAACAAATAGCCGCACAATACAACTATCGTGACGAGGCCACCAAATTGCACGAGTTTCATTGCATGCAACGAATAACCACCGCGTTTTGGATCGTAGCGATAACAAAACATCATAAATTTCTCGAATGCGGTGCCGACTTTACCTTCCGACGCTTCCAAAAGAGCGAGCTTCAAATCCTTCGCCGGAAAGTCAACGCCATAAAGAACGCGCGAAATTTGTCCCGATGGTGTCAAAACAAAAATTCCAGCGCTATGTGCATATTCTGAGATTCTCTCGTCGTAGTAAAAACCAAATCCCAGTTGATCCGCCAAGCTCTTGATCTGTGATTCTTCACCCGTCAAAAAATGAGCTCCAGCGGCCGCTTCAATTCGACCATAGCTTTTGATCAGATTTTCTTTTTTCATGCGAGCCAACTGAGAGCCTTCCTTGGGGTCAATGCTGACCACAACGATTTCAAATTCCTTCCCAGGACTCCAATCAAGCGCACGCAATGAATTCGTCACTCCATTCAATAAGACACCGCAAAGTGCGGGGCAATTGTAATAGGCCATCACCATGACCACCGGCACGCCACGTGAAAAATAGTCCGCCAATACAACACGATCGCCTGCTTCATTTCGAAAAGTCAGACTACCAATCGTAAGACTCGATCCAAGCTTTTCTGTGATCTGGGCAGCATTCAGTTCTTTCGGCAGATCCTCCTTTTCAATGGAATCTGCGCTGACGATTGAGCCGCCAAAAACAAAACACAAAAGAACTGCGATTTTTAAGGCCTCTGATTTCATCAATTCGTTTTCAACCTATTTCGTCTTACCCTTAAAGTCATCCATGGTGATAATAATGCATCGAAACTTCGAGTCTCGGATCTTTGATCGGAACCATTCTGATTCGCTCCATCACAAACCCAATGACCAAACAAAACAACGCTAAATATCCCACACCAATTGAAACTTCTTGCCACCGAATAGCTGCAGGAAACATCCCCTCGACGTCAGAGAAATGGCGCAGCGCAGGCATCGAAAACCAGTAGAGATCAAGCCAATGCCCAAAGAGCACAAGCCCAGAGATCGCAAGTGCGACCGGATAACAGCGTTTCGCCCCGTATGGCATCAAGACAAGAAATGGAATCACGAATCTAATTGCGAGAAGTGCCAGGCCAATCCATTCCCATCCCAAGCTTAAACGATCACGATAAACGAAAGTTTCTTCAGGAAGATCTCCATACCAAATTAACATGAACTGAGAAAAACCTATATATGCCCAGAACACAGAAAATCCGAAAAGAAATCGTCCAATGTCATGAAAATGATCTCGAGTCACAAACGCCGAAAGAGTCCCCGTTCGATGAGCGAACCAAGTCACAATATAAATGATCGCTAAACCAGCCTGAAAAAGGCCGGCAAAAAAATAGACACCAAAAATCGTGGAGAACCAGTGGGGCTCCAACGACATCAAAATATCGAATGCAGCAAACGATACACTCAATGCAAATAGAACGAGTGTCAGAGCCGCAACTCGGAAGTTCTTCGTAGAGATTTGCGGATCGCCTGAAATATCTTGTTTAAGAGAATTTCGAATCAACCAAGTTGATGTCGCAATCCAGATGAAAAAATAAATCGCCAATCGAATACCGAAAAAACATTCATTCAAATAGCCAGACTTCCACTGCAAAACGGGGTGTGCGCTGACGACTTCACTATGGCTCCATTCATAAAGGTGATGGAGACCAAAAAAATAAATGGGAATAAATAAAAGAGCAGCTACAGGCAAAGTCAGCGCCATTGCCTCAAGAACACGACGAATCACAACGCTCCATTTTGCAGACGTCAAAAATTGAATCGCCGTAAAAAACAATCCGCATAAGCCAAAGCTGAGAAACAAAACGGACCCAATCAAGATCTGAAACCAAGCACGATTTGAATCTTCAACATAAAGAATTCGTAACGCCACCAAACCTAATGCGACCAAACCAAATAGAACTACTTTTAATCCAAAAGGAGTTTTGAAAGGCTTAAGACTAGTCATATCAGCACTCATGCAATCCTCACTTTGTTTCCTGCTCGGGCGGGAAAACATTCTCGAAGGCCTTGATATCTTCATCGTTCGGATTCTCGGCTCTTTGTAAAACTCTTAGGTAGTGAATCACGGCCCAGCGGTCTTGCTCACGAATTTGCGGGCCATAGGCTCCCATTACATTCTGGCCTACCGTAATCACGTGAAAAATCTGGCTGTCGGCATAGCCCCGGATTTTCTCTGATTGCAATGACGGCGGTTGCGAAAAAGGAGGAACCACGTATCCGTCACCGTAACCCTTCGGTCCATGGCAAACAACGCAGTAGGTCATAAAAACTTTTTGACCTCGCTTGACTGTCGCTAAATCAGCCGCCACGGGATTTGAAAATTTTCTCACATCAGCTGCAAAAGTCGCCTTCGTATACGGATAGGGGTTTTGATTCACCGCCACTGCACCCGCAGGAGGAACTCGAACAGAAGCGCCGTCCGCATAAAAATCGTATCCACGCTGTGGAATAAGCGCCTTTGTATGATGCATATTCGGCATGTACTGCAAAGGATTATGTGTATACGGAAAATACCCGCTGTTATTGACAAGCCAAAAAACCAATCCACCCAAAACAAGAACTGAGAATGCCGCGCCTATTTTTTTCACAGAGCACTCTCCACCGAATGAATATCTTGCGAATGAATTTCTTTCAGAAACTTCTTCACTGATTCCGCCTCGTCAGCGTTCTCTACCTCAACCGCAATAGCGAATCGATCATTTGTAATGTCAGGATGGAAAATGGGCTTCCGAAAATTAGGAAGCCTCAAGAACAACAGAAACATCGATGCTGCAGTTGCAAGACCACAGAAAAGAACGGTGAGTTCAAACATAATTGGAATATACGCGGGCAAAGCCATAAGCGGCTTCCCACCCACATTGATAGGCCACGAATAAAGATGGGTCCAGATCTCGAGGCCCGCTGCCGTCATTAAACCGCCAACGGCCGCGACAAAGCTAATGTAGGGAAGAAAACTTCGTTTGATTCCAAGCGCTTCATCTATTCCATGCACTGGAAAAGGTGTGAATGCGTCAAATTTGGCGAAGCCTCGTTCTCTCACCTTTCTCGTCGCCTCAATAATATCTTCGGGTGAAAAATAATATCCCACCACACAATGCTTAGCCATGGGCGCCTCCTTTGGGCGATGGCAATACAGCCTTTACCTCTGCAATTGAAATCGTCGGAAGAACTCTACAGAACAGCAGGAATAATGTGAAAAACATACCAAAGCTTCCAAGCAATACGCCATAATCCCAGGGAGATAACTGAAAGTATTTCCACGAAGACGGCAAATAATCGGTTGCCAGCGAAGTCACGACGATCACAAATCTCTCAAACCACATTCCGATGTTCACAAAAATCGAAAGAACAAACATCAGCGGAATATTTCTTCGACACTTTTTAAACCAGAAAAACTGTGGAGAAATAACATTACATCCAACCATGATCCAGTAGGCCCATGCATATGGACCCAGTGCTCTCTTCAAAAAGATCGCTCTTTCGTAAGGCACACCACTGTACCAGGCAATAAAAAATTCCGTTGCGTATGCCAACCCCACTAACATCCCCGTTGCCAGAATGATCTTATTCATGGCGTCTAAGTGAGCCATCGTTATGTACTGTTTGAGATTAAAAACTTCTCGAGCAATGACCAATAGAGTCACCACCATCGCGAAACCAGAAAAAATTGCACCCGCAACGAAATACGGTGGGAAAATCGTCGTATGCCATCCTGGAATAATCGATACCGCAAAATCAAAAGAAACGATCGTATGGACAGAAAGTACTAATGGAGTCGAAAGTCCAGCGAGGATCCAATACGCAATTTCATAATGATGCCAACCCCTGCTCGATCCTCTCCACCCCAGAGAAAGAATTCCATAGATCTTTTTTCTCCAAAAATTCTTCGCCCGATCTCGAACAGTCGCTAAATCAGGAACGAGTCCCGTATACCAAAAAACGGCCGAAATGGTTAAATATGTCGATACGGCGAACACGTCCCAAAGCAACGGAGAACGAAAATTCACCCACAGAGGCCCCATCGTATTCGGGTATGGGAAAAGCCAGTAAAAACTATACCAAGGTCGCCCTGTATGAATCAGTGGAAATATCCCAGCGCACATGACTGCAAAAATCGTCATCGCTTCTGCAGATCTATTGATGGCAGTTCGCCATTTTTGGCGAAACAAAAACAAGATAGCCGAGATCAAGGTTCCGGCATGGCCGATACCAATCCAGAAAACGAAGGTGATAATCATCATCCCCCAATTGACTGACGATCGAATGCCGGACATCCCAACGCCCTTGTAGAGCATATAACCGATGAGCGAGAATCCAACCGTCATCATCGTCAGGGCCGACAAAAATGCGACCCACCATATTCGCGTCGGAAACGATTCTAATGGTTTACAGACTTCATTAGTAACATCCGCGTAGGTTTTGCCACCTTGAACAAGGGCTTCTTCATTTAATACAGCGCTCATGAATCCCCCTTATTTCTCAGTCTTGGCAAATAGGTAATTGACGGCTTCGTATTCAAAATCTCTAAAATTTTGAAGTTCCCACTGCCCTTCGATAATTTCGAAACCTCGGAGTTTGTGTCATTCAAATCGCCAAAGACAATAGCGTCAGCAGGACAACTCTGCTGGCAGGCCGTCTTAATCGCGCCGTCTTGAACTCGACGCTTTTCATCTCGAGCTTCATCCGCCACTTTGCGTATTCGTTGAACACAGAATGTACACTTTTCCATGACTCCACGAGATCTTACCGTCACGTCTGGGTTCAACATCAACGGAAGTGGATCTTGAAAGTCGATCTTCTTGCCAAGCGAATCAGTGTATTGAAAATAATTAAACCGTCTGACCTTGTATGGGCAGTTATTTGCACAATAGCGAGTTCCAACGCATCGGTTATAGATCATGTCGTTCAAACCATCGCTACTATGAACCGTTGCTAAAACTGGGCAGACTGTTTCACACGGAGCACTTTCACATTGTTGACAGAGCATTGGTTCAAAATTTGCTTCTGGCGCTTCCGGCGATCCGGAATAGTAGAGATCCAATCGCAACCACGCCATATGCCGACCTTTGAACACCTGGTCCTCACCAACAATTCCAATATTATTCTCAGAATAACAAGCCACCACACAGGCATTGCAACCAGTACAGGAATTGAGGTCGATTACCATTCCCCATTTATTGCCGGGGTATACAAACTCTTTTGGATTATAGATCGTTTCATGTTTCGACTCACCGTGAGCCTCATGATCTTCGCCATGTTCTTTTTTCTTTAGAAAATCTGAAAGTGTCGCGGTTTGTAATATATCCTTATCCCGACCCTCGAGTTCGAAGTGGCGCTGTGTCGTCGCCAAAGCTTTGGTTTCGGATGTCTTTTTAATCGTTCCTAAGATGCCCGCGAAAACTCTGGCTCCAGAGGCCGATGCTAAGACTAATGGATTTTTTCCAATCATTGTCCCAACCGATCCAGCAGCAGAGCGTCCATATCCCAAAGCAACCGTAACAACATTGTCTTTCAGCCCAGGCTGAATATGGGCAGGCAAACTCAGTGTCTTGCCGTCCACGGTCAGTTCTACAACATCGTTCGAGTGATGCCCAAGCTGGAGATCTTCTCTCAACCCCAAGCTCTTCGCCAAACTCGGTGACACCGCAATATAATTGCTCCAAGTCACCTTCGAAATTGGATCGGGCATCTCTTGCAGCCAAGCGTTTGAAGCTCGTGCGCCATCTCGAAGATTCAACGATGGATAGAGAACAATCTCGACCTTACTATTATTCGATAGACTCTTATTCGATGGGATTTTGCGGTTGAGCGTTTCCGCTTTTAATAAATTGAGAACCTTCGAAAGCTGGACGGTCGGCTGTGAACCTCCGCTTAAACGATCAACAGTGACAACTCCTGATTTAAGCTGACCCTGCCACCAATCCTCGAAACTTCCGTTTCCGGAAAAAATCGATTTTCTCCAGAAATCTTTCACGATCTCAGAATAATCTCGCTCATCTCCAAGCCAGGCGGAAAGAATTTCTCCCAAGCTTCGAGTCGTAAACAACGGCTGAATCACAGGTTGCTGGATTGAAAAAACACCCCGTCGCACAGACGAATCTGACCAGCACTCAAGAAACATGCTTTCAGCCAATACAACCTGGGCCTTGCCCGCAGTCTCATCAAGTTCAGAGCCAATAAACACAAGGTTTTTAATCTTGCTGAGCGCCTTATCGAATTCGCCAGATAATTGCTGGTAGCCAGGATTTGCGCCGGCGATAATCAACGTCTCGACCTTACCGCCTTCGGCATCTTTCAAAAGATCCGAATAGGACTCTGCTGCATCGAAGCCAGAAACCCGCTCACCGCTGAGATCAATCGTTGATCCAATATTCTTAAGCATCGAGTTAAGCACAAGAGTGGCCAACTGCACCTCGAAAGAAAGGGGGCATCTGCCATCCGCAATAACGATCGAACGACCTTTTGCATCGACAAGTGCCTTTACGAGATTTGCAAAGATCCCCTCGTTGACGCCCACTTCTTTTAAAACATCAGCCGCGGCATATCGCCCAAAAACAGCCTCTGCATCAGACGCTCCCAATTTTTTTGCAACCTCGTAAGTCAGACAAAAAATCAAAGCAGCAAAATGCGATGGTGAAACGGGGACACGATAATCAGCTGCGACACCAGTGATCGAATATTGTGATTCAAATACGAAAAGCTGATTGTGCTCTCGCCCACCACGGTGGGCCTTTCTCCTAGATGAAAACCCCTTGGTATAAGAACCAGCAAAATCATGGGCACCTAGAAAATCGGAGTCGAATGAAACAACCACTTCAGCTTTATCAAATCGATATGACGGGATCGCAGACTTACCTGTCGCGTAATCGAGCGCTTCCAAAACGGGGGCGTCAGATACTGGCCGGAAAAAATGGTGTTTCGCCTTTGTCGAGGCTAAGAATTTTTCTATTACTCCCTTAAGGGTGGGGCTCAGCACGGGTCCGGTCAGCAATCGAACAGAGCCAGCAGGTGAACCTTGCACGATATTTTTGACGTATTGGTCTGCCTCTGCCCAGGACGCTGGCTTTCCTTTAATTTGCGGGGCTCGAATTCTCTCGGGGTTAAAAAAATCCAAGAGCAATGATTGAGTCTGAACGTCTAAGCCACCACGATTCAATGGGTGCTCTGGATTTCCCTCTAATTTAATGGGTTTTCCTTCGCGAGTTTTAACGAGAATTCCAGAACCATTCGGCGCCACAGAAGCATACCAAACTGGCATCCCCATCACATAGCCTTGCGGCTTGTTTACATAAGGGACCAAGTAATCAGTTTCGCGTCGCTTACAAGCCGCTCCAGTCATCAATGCACTTGCTGCGCCCATCCATTGAAGAAACCGGCGTCTGGTCACTGATGGAAGTTCAAACTGGAGCGATTCTTTTTGCCCTTCGCTGAACTCTTTCGCTCTCACTGCAAGCCGAATGTCTTCAGCTTCGTTCAACTCCTGATAGCTCTGCCAAAACTTTCTGGGCTCCGAAGAAAGCAGCTTTTCCTCAGATTTTCGCTTTGCCTCAATTTGGTCGGCTTCCAACATCTTCTCTATATCCTTCAATCAATAATGACAGGTGCTACAACTTACATCTGCGTTATGAGGATCGTTGTGCGTAAGAATCTTTTCCACCAAAGATTTCTCTCCGAGGCCCTTCAGGCGACGAGATTCTTCGCTCAACATCACTCGATGTTGCTGTACATAATTATTGTTGCGATGGCAGTTTACACACCAACCCATTGTGAGCGGCGCCCACTGATAAACCTTATCCATCTCATGAACAGCGCCGTGGCATGAGCTACATTCAACACCAGCTGCGATATGTTTTTTATGATTAAACTTAACAAAATCTGGCAAAACATGAACTTTCACCCATTTGATTGGCTTCTTTGTATCAAATGAGGCTTTCAACTGTTTAATCCACGGGCTCTCTGTTTTGACAACAGAGTGACAATTCATACAAGTTTCCAAGCCAGGGACCTCAGCATGCGCGGCGTATTCAGCCGAACCATGACAATAAAGACACGGGACCTTGTACTGGCCGGCATGCAATTTGTGACTAAATGGAATGGGCTGAACAGGCCCGTAGCCTTGATACCATGCTGGAGAATACCCCAGAAGGAGACCTCCAGCATAAATTAAGGCAACAAGAGCTACAACGGCTCCCAAAATTAGAATCAAAAACTTTCGGTCACCCTCGGGATGACCAACTTCAGTTGGATCACTCATTTATTTTACCCGCGTAAATTTTTTTCGCCCGAATGCCATTATGGAGGGCCGATCCATTGTGTCAATTGTAGGTATTGGATATTTCTATATTTAATCAAAATTTAATCAAAATAACCAAAATTTTGGAGACCTTACGTTTTCGTAAAGTCTCTTTTCAATTTTTGATCCGATTTCAAACGATCTTGAAAGCCCATTTGATTTGTAAAACGTTGAAGAATCGCGGCGGCCTCATCGGCTGAATCAACAAGATGAACATTCTGCAACTCATCTGATGAAACAGCTCCAGTTCGAACCAATGTCGTCTGAACCCATTCCATAAAGCCTTTCCAATAATCAACGCCAACAAGAATCACTGGAAAATCATAAACACGGCCGGTTTGGATTAACGTCATCGCCTCGGTCATCTCATCAATTGTACCTAGACCTCCAGGCAATATGAAAAATGCATAAGAATATTTCACCAACATGACCTTGCGCACAAAAAAATAACGAAATGTCAGACTACGATCGAGATAGGTATTCGGAAATTGTTCTCGCGGCAGCTGAATATTGCAGCCAATCGACATCCCTCCGCCTTCTTGCGCTCCCCGATTCGCCGCTTCCATCAGCCCAGGGCCGCCTCCCGTAATCACCGTAAATCCGAGCTTTGCTACCAAATAACCAACAGAACGAGTCAGTGCATAATATGGATGGCCTTCACGAAATCGAGCCGATCCAAAAACCGTAACCGCAGGGCCCACAAAATGAAGAGTCTGAAAACCATAAATGAATTCTTTTGCAATTTTCAGAACTCGAATGGCCTCCTGAAATCGAGACCCTCTGCGAGAAAGAAAAACCTTCTCAGCATGCCCATTCACAAGTCGCTTGACCCGCAGCCCGTGAAAGCCCTCTTCATTTTCGTGACCTAGCTGCTTATTATCGTCTGGCATCTTTCGCTCAAAGTACCCGAGATACCTTTCAGTGTCACCGAGTTGTGCTTGAAAGTCTTGATTGAAATCCACTTCGAAGATGAAAATCCGGCTTTTCAACGGGATGCGCGACCGCCCAGTGCGATAGACGTTTAGACTTATGTTCAAGAACTGCTGCCAAACCCATTTCAAGATTCGCTTCCGACAATCCGTGGGGCAACATCAGTTCAACCTCAAACCGAAATCGACCATCTCTGTGTTCAGCTCTCAGCAAATTTGGCGCCGAAAATATTTTGAATGGCTCAGCTGGCTTCCGATAATTTGCAAATGAGTAACATGCCCAATGCCCTTCAGACGAAAAATTCCATTCCAAATACGAATCTCTCCCAACAGATGAAAGAAAGAGTTCAAAGCAAGTCTTCTGCCACAAGTGATCACGAAACTCTGACGTCAGCCCTTGGGGTGGAAGAACAATACTGTCGATTTTTCCTGTCAGCTCAAATGTAATCTTCATGATTCTCGCAAGAGATTCGCAAGTCACAGCCAATCGAAGGGCCTGGCTTTCAGCGTCACCCTCAAACGACTTGAGATTATATCTGCTCACCGTCACACCTGCTCAAATTGTAAACTTCTATTAAAGACATCTTCAAAGAGCCCCTTCCTATGATCTGCTCGCAAGATCTGCAGATCTGCGTGATCGCGGCTTGAAATCCGCACACGCACTACTCGATCATCGACCTTAACACCGAGAATATGCAATGGTTTCGATCTCTGAAATGACAGAGCAACAGCCACTCGCATCAAAGCAAGCAGTTTCAAGAAAGCACGCTGTCTTTTTTTATCTTTCTTAAAGGGAAGTTCCTTCTTAATCACTCTAGACTCGTAGTGATGCACACAAAGCTCAGCAATAAATTGAGATTCCCATTCCTCTAAACCTGAAACATCTACATGTTTTGCAATATATGCAGAATGCCCTGCCTCGCGAACAGGGCTAATGGCCCGGCCCACCCCCTGCAAAATAGCCGCGGCAATGAGATAATTTTTCCAATCTCCTTTAAGCCCGTGTAATCGGCCAAGACGATCAAACAAATCCTCTGAGATCTGCTGCGTGTGACGCAACTCGAGATTTCGGCAACCAAGACTTAAAGCAGCTCTGTAAATTTCCTTAATTGGATCATACTGAATCTTCGTTTTGTGTACGCGAAGAATCTCTAATTCCTGATCTAAAATCCCATCACGCAGAGAGTATTCTGTAGGTTCAACCTTTTCAGCATTGAGAGCCTGCATCGCCTCTTGCAACAGGATGGCCCCGGCCAATATCATATCCAAACGCCGAGACTCCATCCCCGGAATTCTCGCCAACTCATCGCGGGACCGGCTCTTCATTTTTTCGACAAGCTCACCCAACTCTCGCTTTCGTACAATGTCTGCTCCAAAGTGCCTTCGATTGAGTCTCGCGACAGCACGAACAGTGCCACTTGAACCGAGAACTCGCTTAACGCTCGGCCATTCCTCTGAAACAAACTTATAAACCAACATCGATCGAATATGCCGACGCAAATTCTCTATTGATCCGCTCTCAAGATCCGGAGGAATGGTCTTCAAAAAAACTTGCTGCAAACTAGCTGTGCCTAAAGGAAAACTCGCCGAATGGAGAACTTCTCGGCCTTGGCAGATCGAAATTTCTGTGCTGCCCCCGCCAATATCAATCAATGCAAATCGACCTCGTAAATTTGCTTCATTCTTCAAAATTCCCCGCGCAATTAACCTCGCTTCTTCATCGCCAGAAATCACTTTCAGCGATATGCCACTCCGCGATTTCAGCAATTTGATGAAACGATCGCCATCACGAGCAACACGCAGGGCTGCAGTTCCAAAAGCAACCACACGATTGACTCGAAAATCATCCATCGTTCTACGAAAACTCTGAAAAGCCAAAACGCAAGTCTCGACGACCTTGGGATCTAGTCGTCTCTTGAGAAAAACACCCTCGCCAAGTCGAATCATCAATTTTTCACGATAAAGCCGTACAGCTTCATCGCCGTCATTTCTCAATTCGACCACATCGAAGCGAACAGAGTTCGTACCCAAATCTATGATTGCAAGTCTCATTTTGCTGATTCAAGAGTAACATGCTAGCGTACAAGCAGGTAATTTTTTTTAGTTCTGTGTACTATGCGATCATCTGTTCTTCTACCAACTCTACCCTCTCTGCTTGTCGGGCGAAATATTCCCTTCATACATAGAGATTTGAGCTGGCTCCAATTCAATGAGCGAGTTCTATCCGAGGCGCGAGCATCCGCTAGCAAACCCGTCGAACGTTTAAAATTTTTAGCGATCACCTCATCGAATTTGGATGAATTTTTCATGATTCGCATTTCATCCTTAAGTCGTTCAATCGCATCATTGAAAAGAACTGATCCGAAAGCTGAAGCTCGAATGACTCGGATTCGGTCCAATCTACTTGAGGCGACGAACCGCTTCCAGGCTAAGCAAGAAGAGACATTTAACTCAATTTCTAGTGAGCTCTCTCCAAAAAAAATTATTCTCGTGTCAAAGCCAAGAACAAACGATCCTGAGTTTGAGCTGGGACGACAAATATTTTTAAAGAATGTCTTAGGCCAGCTTCATCCACCTGAGATTTTTTCGGTGGCCCAGATATCGACTCTCGAAAACTTGCAACTTGGAGTCGTTGCTGACAACCAACATTGGTTTCGAATTCCACGAACGATCCCCAATGCGTTCCTGCATTTTGACAAGGCGACTCTTGATACCTATTTTTTCTTTCTGGATGATCTGATTACATCACATCTTTCTACGTCTTTTTCTTTCAAATCGGCACCGACCGTTCTGAGAATGACTCGCGATGCGGACTTCTCTATTGATCTTGGCGAGCGAGACACTGAATCTATTCCAGATATTGTGCAGTCGTCGGTTCGAATCAGAGACCGCGGTAAACCCATTCGCATTCAATATTTGTCTGGCTCAAATCCGGAAATTCTCACGAAGATTACTCATACCCTGAAACTATCTCCCGGTCAGATCCAATTGAGCTCCAAAACAATGCTCTTTCAAAGTCTTTGGACGCTCGTCAAGTTCTTGAATGATTCGCCCACCGCAGCAGATCTAACGCTCGAAAAATATTTTCCTTTTATTCCAAAACCCTTTCAGAGAAAAAATTCGATTTTCGAACGACTAAAATCAAAGGACTATTTGCTTCATCATCCCTATGATTCTTTTCAATCGTATGTTTCTTGGATTCAAGCCGCTTGTGCGGATCCAGCGGTTGAGATGATCGAGCAAACAATCTATCGAACAGATGCCGTCTCACCCATGATCGGCGCACTGAAGACTGCGGCAGGCCAGAAGAAGATTCGAGTCCTCATTGAACCTCGGGCCAGATTCGATGAACTCAATAATATAAAGATCGCAGAGGAGCTAAGACAAGCCGGAGTCGAGGTCTCTTTTGGTTTCGGAAAAATGAAACTGCACGCGAAAGTGGCTCTCGTCACCCGCCGCGAAGGGGATGGTTATCGACATTATACACATCTTTCTACCGGCAACTACAATTCTTCAACCGCCCAGACCTATACCGATCTGGCATTACTTACATCGAGCCCTGACATAGGATTGGACGCTCGCCATTTCTTTGATCGTGTGAGTGTGGGCAAGATTCCTACGCAATTTCGAGAACTTCTTTCAGCGCCCACAAAACTACATCGCAAACTCCTCAGTCTAATTGAGCAAGAAACATTGGCTGCTAGAAATGGAGATCGCGCGAGAATCGTTGCTAAAGTCAATGCCCTGGTCGACGAAGAAATTATTCAAAAACTTTATGAAGCTTCACAGGCCGGCGTTAGCATTGATCTTATTGTGAGGGGAGCTTGTTGTCTCATCCCCGGGGTCAAAGGGCTGAGCGATAATATTCAAGTCATTAGCCTCGTTGATCGCTATCTCGAGCACAGTAGAATTTACTATTTTCACAACTCAAAAGCTCTGTACCTATCAAGCGCAGATTGGATGCCTCGGAATTTTTTCTCGCGGCTGGAGTTGGCCTTTCCAATTTTAGATCAACGAATCTATGAATTTTTAGAGAAGGTTGTCATTCCTGCTTATCTTCTAGATAATGTGAAGGCCAAGGAACTAACCTCCCAAGGATTATGGAAAAAAAGATCGCCGAACAATCTCCAACGAGTTGAAGATTGGCCAATGGCTGATTTTCTAAAAGGACAGAAAGGATTCAGAGTGCAGTTTATGTTCCAAGAGCTCGCTCACCATGGATATATCGGTAGCTCGCTCACTCAGGCACGAGAAGAGCGCTCTCCACAAAATAAATTATGAAAACGCTTATCGTCACTCGTCATGCGCATCGTGACGTCATTGATCGTCATGCCGACAATGGTTTGAATGATCGAGGTCAGAAACAGGCCATCGCGTTAACGGATTTTTTTTTAAAGACGTATCCTGGGCAAGTCGACGTTGTGCTGTCGAGCCCGAGAGTCCGTTGCCAAGAGACTCTATCTCCACTTGCTGAAAGACTTGGCATTCCCATTCATGTCACGCCGATGCTTGATGAAGGCGGAGCTCAAAGAGAGGATATTACCAGCCGAGTCTCTCAGTTTATGGAATGGATGAATAACGAGTCGCCAGATTTCACTGTGATCTGCTCTCATGGAGATTGGATCCCTCTCTTTTTTTTCAAGGCGATTGGCTACGAGATTGAATTAAAGAAGTCGGGATTGCTCGAAGTGAGCTGGAGCAAAAATTCTAAAAAAATTGTAGGAATCGCTCATGCATTTTAATCGATCCTCACTTCTTGAACATACTCCCAATACAGTCTACGCATGGCACGAGAAACCGGGTGCATTTTTTCGACTCATTCCACCATGGGAAGATGTAGAGGTCATCGCGCCGCCAAAAGGCATTGAACTGGGCGCAGAGGTCGTGACCAAGATGAAAATCGGACCAATCCATGTTAACTGGGTGGGTCGACACGATGTCGTTGAGCCCGGTAAAATTTTTTGCGATGAGATGATTGAAGGCCCTTTTTCAAAATGGCGGCATCGACATATTTTTGAAAATGAAAACGGCCAATGTCGACTGACGGACTCGATTGAATACGAGCTACCTCTCGGCCGCGTTGCCAACTATTTAGGCAATTCATTTGCAAAAGAAAAATTGCGCAGGCTATTTGAGTATCGCCACACAATTTTGAAAAACGATTTGGCACTACAAACACGATATAAGCATCAGCCAAAAAATATTCTGATTACCGGAAGCACTGGCCTTATCGGAACCGCTTTAACACCGCTGCTCAAAAATCTCGGACATAATATCACCCATCTAGCGAGACATCCCCTTCCGCAGTCGACAGACCGATGCTTGATATGGAACTTTCGCGATCCGATTAAACTTCGTGAAATGATCGATAGCCCAATCGACGCTGTAATACATTTAGCTGGCGAAAGCATTGCAGAGAAAAGATGGAACACAGACCAAAAGAAAAAAATTCTTGAAAGCAGAAAAAAGAGTACACAGCTGCTTTCTGAAGCAATCTGCAAACTCGATACTAAGCCTTCTTCATTTCTGTGTGGCTCTGCTTCTGGATTTTATCAAGAAAGCGCCACTAGTATTTGGACTGAATCATCACCACCCGGAAACACCTTTTTATCGAAAGTCTGCCAGGAATGGGAAGACTCCTGTAGCCCACTACGTGATCAAAAAATCCGCACAGTCAACCTGCGCACAGGCATCGTACTTAGTCCGAAATCTGGAGCACTCAAGAAAATGCTCTTCTCGTTCAACAAAGGCGTCGGAGCTCCTCTTGGATCCGGCAATCAATTTTGGAGCTGGATCAGCCTCGACGATATGCTTGGCTTGATTGTGCATTGCCTTGAAACTGAATCGATTTCTGGCCCGATCAATGCCGTCTCGCCAAATCCTTTAACTAACCGAGAATTTTCAGAAATTCTTGCGCGAGTTCTGAATAAGCCCCTCATGCCAGCTGTTCCAACAACACTCCTTCGAATGATTGCCGGCGAAATGGCTGATGAGTTGCTGCTTGCGAGCCGACGCCTGAATCCGAAAGCCGCACTCGAGACTGGCTACGAATTCTTCTTTCCAACTTTGGAGTCTGCTCTTTTCCACCAGTTGGGCATCAAGCCCGACCGAAAGACTTCATGATATGTCGACGCTCGTCTGGTTTCGCAGAGATTTTCGTTTGCATGACCACCCTGCACTGAAGTGGGCGATCGATCGGCGCGAACCAGCGCTTTTACTCTATATCTGGGCTCCGGAAGAGGAAGATCCCTGGCGCCCGGGGGCCGCATCCCGCTGGTGGCTTCACCATTCGCTTCGTCATTTTAAAGAAAAGATTGAAAAACTTGGCGCGCAGTTAATTATAAAAAAGGGAAACAGCGCTCAGATCATCGAAGAGCTCTGCAAACAAGCCCAGATCAAAGCTGTCGCGTGGAATAAACTATACGAACCATCCATTCTCAAGAGAGATGAGAAAATTGTATCCTTGCTACGAAGCCGTGGAATCGAAGTGAAACAATTTAATGGCTCTCTATTAATAGAGCCTTGGCAGCTACAGACGAAATCAAATTCGCCCTACAAAGTTTTTACTCCATATTTTAAAGCATTCCCCTCAGAATCCCCAGATCTTCTCCCGATAAGAGAAATTAGAAAGATTCCCACGGATTCCTCTGCACGAAATACTTTGACTGTAGAAGACTTAAATCTGTTGCCGACTATTCGCTGGGATTCTGAATTCTATAATCATTGGAAGCCCGGAGAAACCCACGGCCAAAAATTATTTCTAAATTTTTTGAATTCAAACATTCTGGAATACAAGAAATCCAGAGACTATCCCGCACAGTCCGGAACCTCTAAAATTTCTCCCTATCTTCACTTTGGGGAACTCTCGCCGAAATGGATTTTGGCAGAGTGGCGCAGAGCGACATCGAAAATGAAGCCTACGGAAAAAGACCAAGCAAACTGGTTTATTCGCGAATTAATTTGGAGAGAATTCAGCCATAATATTTTATTCCACTTTCCCCATACATCAGACTCACCTTTAGATGAGAAGTTCCAAAAATTTGCTTGGAAAAAAAATGATAAATTTCTCTCAGCCTGGAAAAATGGAGAAACAGGTTTTGAAATTGTGGATGCTGGAATGAAAGAACTCTGGGCAACTGGCTGGATGCATAATCGCGTCCGCATGATCGTCGCATCGTTTTTGACAAAGGATCTTCTGATCTCTTGGCACGAGGGGGCTCAGTGGTTCTGGGATACACTCGTCGACGCTAATCTTGCGAACAACTCGATGGGATGGCAATGGGCCGGGGGTTGCGGCGCTGATGCAGCACCATACTTTAGGGTGTTCAATCCTTCGATTCAAAGCGAGAAATTTGATCCAGAGAAAAAATATATTCGTCAGTGGCTGAAGGGACGAAAGCCGCAGATTCCGATCGTTGATCACAAAAATGCGAGACTTAAGGCCCTAGAGGCATATAAACAAATGAGAGAAAAATGAGCTCCCCCTCATAATTATCTTGAGATCTCTTCTTTAACTTCGCTAGAACGAAGCTTGCAGGGGGATCTGATCATGAATATCCAACGCGTGAATTATCGCTCAACATCTTCTGCAAAGGATTTTGCACAGTCACTGAAAGAGACTGGCTTCGGGGTCATTACTCATCATCCCATTGACGTTCAGCTTATTGAAACTGTTTACGCAGATTGGAAAAACTTTTTTCAATCAAACGAAATCGACAAGCTAAAATACTTACATGAAAAAGAAACGCAGGCTGGATATTTCCCGTTCCGTTCTGAAAATGCAAAGACTTCTCCCATTAAAGACTTGAAAGAATTTTTTCACATTTATCGGTGGTCTGGATATCCAAAAACATTAGGCCCAGCGACAAACAAACTCTTTGACGAAATGATGAAGCTAGGACGAACGCTTCTTCAGTGGATTGACGAGCAAGCTCCTGAGTCTATACGCCGAGAATTTTCAATGCCCCTGCAAAACATGTCAGAAGATAGCCCTCAAAATCTTTTGCGGATCATCCACTATCCGCCAATGACCGGAACTGAAGAGGCTGGGGCCGTCAGAGCGGCGGCGCATGAAGACATTAATCTCATCACCCTTCTACCCGCGTCGACCCACTCTGGGCTGCAAGTTCTTGATGCTCGAGGAAATTGGCATAGTGTCGCGAGCAACTGGGGGGAAATCGTCGTGAATGTCGGCGATATGCTTCAAGAAGCGTCACAAGGATACTATCGTTCCACAACTCATCGAGTGGTCAATCCTCTTGGTGATGCATCAAAAAATTCTCGTTACTCAATGCCACTTTTTACTCATCCCAGGCCGGATGTCAGGCTTTCGACGAAACATACTGCCGAATCATATCTACAAGAGAGATTGAGAGAAATCGGCCTCAAATAAAATGAGGGCACTGTCGACAAAGTCGTTTTTAGGCGCTGTCGAGAAATGCTTAGATGCGAGGCGCCAAGGCAATGAGGAGCGGAATGGGTTTTAATGACCCTTGAGCACCGCAGTGACGCTGGCAACGAAACAGATGAGCGTTTGGCGACAGCGCCATGATGAGCTATCGAGAATAATGATAGGGCGACTGTTTCATCGCGAGAAATTCTTCTCGGGTGATAGCATCGCGAAACTGCCCGAGCAAACAACTCGTCACCATTTCAGCTGAGGTGCGAACTCCCCGCATTTCCATGCATAAATGAGTCGCCTTGAGAATGACACCAACTCCATGTGGATTCAGGTTTTCCATGATCGAATTCGCTATCTGCTGCGTCATACGTTCCTGAACTTGAAGCCGACGCGCAAAACAATGAACTAACCGTCCAATCTTCGACAAACCAACAATTCGGTCCTTTGGCAAATATCCAATAGTCGCAACACCATGAAACGGAAGCATATGATGTTCACACAACGACCAAAACCGAATATCTCTCACAACGACCATTTCGTCACAGCTATCACTGAATGTCGTGGATAGAATCTTCGCGGGATCCTCAGCATAACCACTGCATAGTTCGACGTAGGACTTGGCAACACGATAGGGAGTTTTCTTGAGGCCCTCTCGTTCTGGATCTTCGCCAATAAACTTGAGGATCTGCGTGACCGAGTCCTCAGTTTTTTTAAAATCTTCCTTCGAAATTTCAGCCATATTTTTTCCCCAATCTCTTATCTTCTGTGGCCTCAAGATAAGACAAACTCGCCTCGTGATTCAACAACCATTGTTTACGCTTAAGGCCTCCAGCATACCCCTGAAGATTCCCGGTTTTCGCTATAATGCGATGGCAAGGGATGACTATCGGCAATTGATTTTGGTTATTCGCCATTCCAACCGCACGACTCGCTGCACTTTTGCCAATGGCTTTGGCAATTTCACCATATGTTGACGTTTGGCCAAACTCCACCTTAAGCAGCTCTCCCCAAACGATATTTTGAAATGCAGTGCCGCTCATTAAAAATGGAAAGCTAAATTCGCGACGTAACCCAGAGAAATAATCACGGAGCTCTTCGCCCGCTTGCATCACCGCCGATGAGGCAGAAAGTTTCGGTTGTGCCCCTCGAGTAACAAAAGAAATACTCCGCACAAAATCATGATCACCTTCTACCTTCAACCAACCAATCGGTGTTTTCAGGTAAACAACTTCGGTCAATCCACAACAATCATAAGACATTTGAGATACTCCGTTTCTGAACATGACAAATGAACAGGATGGTCTTTAGCCTGAGATCCTTGAAATAAGATTCGAGCAGGTCGTCCGGCCTTGCGAGTAGCTGAGGCCACCATTGCCTTAAAATCATGTGGCTTGATCTGATGCGAGCAACTCGAAGTCACCAAAATACCACCAGGTGCTAAAACTCTAAGAGCTTCCAAGTTAAGTTTGTAATAATGGCGAAGGGCCTTTTCGGTTGATCCTTTCGACGGAGCAAATCGAGGTGGATCAAGAGTGACGATATCAAACTGAGTTCCATCCTGCGCCAACTTCTCAATCGCTTCAAACGCGTCAGAATTCCAAAACGAGACTGAGCCGAGATCATTCAGCTCAGCGTTTCTCTTCGCCAGCTGAATGGCATCTTCAGACACATCAACTCCCACGATCTTCGAGGCACCGCCTCGCGCTGCGTGAAACGAAAAACTACCCGAGAAACAGAATAGATCTAAGACGCTGCGCCCTTTCACCCACTTTTCAAATTCAGCTCGATTGTCTCTCTGATCTAAATAAAATCCTGTCTTCTGACCGCCCTTTAAATTCACGTAATACTTAAGCCCGAGACTCTCAATCACTGTCTCTTCGACATCACCCTTAATTACCTGGCAAGGATCCTGACCACCCAGGCCCTCCGATTTAAGGATCGGTTGATCCATGCGAAGAAGAATGGATTTCGGTTTGAGCAACTCTTCTAATGTTTTCAGAATTATTTCTCGCCGTTGAAACAAACCGACACTTGTGATCTGAACAACGAGATGCGGGCCAAATCCGTCGACGACGAGACCCGATAATCCATCGGCCTCACTAAAAATCCACCGACACGAAGCCTCGCCAGGAACGAACCCCAATCCCGACTTTCGGTAATCAATTGCACTTTGCACCAAGCTTCTCAAAAAATACTCGGTAATGCTGCTTTCTTCGTTCCAACTATAGAGCCTCAAGCGGATATTGCTTTTCGAATTGAACAATCCATAAGCAATGAATCGTTCATCATGGGAACAAACTTTTACCTCTGCCCCATCAGCGATTTCTGATTCGGATCGATCAATGGTAAATGATTGCACCCAAGGATGGCGCCCAATAGCAGAGCCGGCTTTGCCAGCCTTTAGAAATATACGAGGTATCGACATATTCATCCACTTAGGCGAATTGGCGCTTCCTGACTAGCGCTCTAACTACTAAACTTTGCTCATGATTGAATGGCTTCAGCATACCTCGAGTGCAATTAAGGGCTTTCCCATGGGCGATCCATACGAACGAAAGGTCGCCGTCTACATTCCCCCTCAATATTCCTTAACCAATTCAGATCCTTATCCTGTGCTATTTTTTTTATCTGGCTGGGGGTCACGCTCGTGGAAATATCTCAGCGATGATAGCGCTTTCACTAAACCTCTCTCAGTAGTGTTTGACGAAGAAATAACGGCCAACCGCATGCGACCTTTTATTGGAGTGTTTCCGGATGGAACCTCAAAACTCGGCTGCAGCCAATACATCAATTCACCGGCGATCGGGCACTATCAAGATTATATCGCTGACGAGCTCGTTGATTTAGTCGACTCACGATTCCACACACATAAATCCCCAGATTTCCGCGGAATTCTCGGGCACTCCAGTGGAGGATATGGCGCGCTAGTGGCGGGGGCGCAGAGATCAGATCGCTTCAAGTTCATTGGGGCTTCTGCCGCAGATTGTTTCTTCGAGAATCTCTATGGGACATCAGCAGTGCCAACCGCGATTGAACTACAAAAGTCCGGAAGTACCGAAAAATTTATTACGGATTTTTTTAATCACGCAAATCCTGGATCTCAAAATCGTCACACCATGATGACTTTGATCACACTTTCAGCCGCTCCTTGTTATGCGCCGGCTCCAAAAAATGGACCCCTATTTGGCGAACTTTATTTTGATGTCAAAACAGGAACTCTCATTCCCGAGGTCTTCTCAAAATATCTTGCTTGGGATCCTCTTCATCTTTTTCGAAGACACCGCAATCAACTCGACAAACTTCGATACATTTATCTTGATGCCGGTTTGGACGACGAACACGGACTTCAATTCGGTCATCGTCAGCTCGCGTCGCTGCTTGAATTTTTTAAAATTCCTTTTGAACTTGATGAGTTTAAAGGAGGACACTCTGGTCAATCACATAGATTTCCGCGTCGGGCCCAAAAATTACTAGAGAAAATGTTTATCGTGGGGGTCTGACAAACCCCACCCACGAAGGGTCGCTGCCTCTTCCTCAAGAGATTTAACTTTTTTGTACTTCGCACCGCGATTTCCTCGCACACGTGCCTCGCACTCTTTCCAAGTCTTATCTCGATGCAACTTACCACCGACCAGACTCAAGTAAACCGGCTCAGAAAAATGAGTGCGAGTGGTTACCGTAAGGTCCACACCATAGTTCTCGAGTTCGCCAGAAAATAAATCGACGGGGTCTCTTCTCGCCAACTTCGTTGCAATTTCATCGCATCTTTCATTTCCAGGAATACCTTGATGCCCGGGCGTATAGTTGAGGCTGACAATCTCTCGAGAATATTTGGACAACTGCAAGTCCAAGGCTTCCCATAGATCGCGATGCTTCACGGGATCTCCCTCTGCTGTTAGCCAACCGCGGCGTTTCCATCCGGGGATCCAAGATTCCAATCCAGTCAAAACATATTTCGAATCGCTGTATATCTTCAAAGAAGAAAGCTTGCCGAAAGAAATTTTCTCAAGCGCACGCAATAGGCCAAGAAGCTCCATTCGGTTATTTGTTGTCGCCTCATGAAATTCACCGCCTTCACAGACAGAAGGCCCCTCTTTCAAAATCCACGCCGCAGCGCCAGGCCCTGGATTTCCCAAACAGGCTCCGTCGCAAAAAATGACAATGTCGTTCGCACTCTTCAAGTTCGTCTACCTTCTCACAGCTCGCTGAATTTCTCGATCTGATTGCTTTTTCTTGAGATCTTCACGCTTATCATGATCTTTCTTGCCTTTTGCCAAACCGAGTAAAACTTTAGCGTAGGCTTTCTTAAAATACATTTTTAGTGGAACTAAAGTCAGCCCACCTTGTAGCTGGCCAATTAATTTTTCGATCTCGCGTTTGTGGAGCAATAACTTTCGAGTTCTCCGGGGATCGTGATTGAATTGATTGCCTTGGGAATATTCAGCGATATGTACATTTTGAAGAAAAAGCTCTCCACCCCTAAACGCCGCATAACCATCCGTCAAGTTCACCTTCCCCTGCCGGCATGATTTCACTTCAGTTCCCGTCAAGACCAATCCAGCCTCAAAGGTTTCTGTGACCGCGTAATTAAATCTCGCTTTTCGATTTTCGGTGATCTGATTGTCAGCCACGCTTCACCTCTTCAAAAATTGCAGGCCAAAGATCAACGGCTATTTCTTCTGCCCGAATCGTCGGCGAAAAATTAAACTTTGAAATCACGGAATCAATTTTATCCTTATTCACAGAAGAAAGTAGACTGTTTCTGAGAGTTTTTCTCTTTTGAGAAAATGCTGCCTGAACGAATCGAGAAAAATCTTTTGAAATGTGATGGGGAGATGAACGCCTCTTTCCTCTAATAATCTGGGAATGAACCTGCGGTCTCGGCATAAACGCTGAGGGTGGGATGATATCAAGGGCCTCCAAATCATACTGGCCCTGAACGTGAACCGTCAAAGATCCAAAAGCTTTTGTCTTTGGTCTCGCAGCTAATCTTTCAACGACCTCTTTCTGAAGAAGAAATACGAAAGACGGAATCTGATCTGCATGTTCAACAATTCGCTGAATCATTGCCGTCCCAACCTCGTAAGGCAGGTTCCCGATCAATGCGAAATCCTGAACTGCATTCCCATTCACTTTAAAATCCCAATCAAGAAAATCGCCGGCAACGACGTCGTATCCACCCACTTTGCGGTGGTACTCGACTAATTCTTCGTCCTTTTCGAAGACAATAAAATTCGGATGCTCCTGCTTCAACCACTGAGTCAGAGCACCACGTCCGGGACCAATCTCTCCAAAAAACTTTGATGTTTCGAAATAACCAACGATCTTTCGTTGCCATTCAAGGTCCACCAAAAAATTTTGTCCTAAACGCGCTCTCAAGTTCGACTCCTGATGCTCGGCCGACTCGTTGAACCAACATCCGCTTGAAGATCCGAAAATTCATGCTTCAAAAATTTTCGAAATCCCCTCACGCCGATCATTGCAGCGTTGTCAGTACAAAACTTGAGCTCGGGAAAATAAACGCTTTCAAACAAGGGGGAGCGACTCAAGATTTCTCTCAATTTCGAATTCGATGCCACACCCCCTACAATGGCTAATCGCCTAGATCCATGCAGCGATGCCGCGAGTTCAAGCTTATCAAACAGATGTTCGAGCAACGCCTTTTGAAAAGATGCCGCCAGATCAGCCCTTTTTGTATCGAGCTGACTATCGAGTTTTTTCACAAGTCGGACCAACTCACTTTTGATTCCACTAAAGCTAAAATTCAGATCGGGGGTTTTAACTTTTCCAAACCGAAAACTATTTTCGTCCCCAAGTTTTGCTATTCGATCGATTTGCGGCCCTCCAGGAAAGCCAAGCCCCAGAAGCTTCGCACCCTTGTCATAAGCTTCACCGATCGCATCATCGAGAGTCACTCCGATTGATTGAAAATCATCGATTGAATTTACCTGAAATAAACTTGTATGCCCGCCAGAGGCGACCAAAGCGAGAAATGGAAACTCAGGCTCAGAATCAATAAGCGCTGAACAGATATGCCCCTCGATATGATTCACTGAAATAAATGGTTTTGCGTGAAATGCAGCAAAAGTCTTTGCCGCGCTATGCCCAACAATCAGAGAGCCAATCAGGCCTGGCCGCTCGGTTGCAATAAAGGCATCCATATCAGACAATTTCTTCCCGGACTCTTCCAATACTTTACGAATGCAGGGAAGCAAATTTCTCAAATGGGCGCGAGACGCGAGCTCTGGAACCACGCCACCAAATTTTTCATGCACTTCATTCTGCGATTGAACAGAAAGTGCGAGGACACGAGGCACGGCATCTTTCTCTTCGGCCGCAAGCACAGCCGCCGAAGTATCATCGCAAGAAGACTCCAATGCTAGAAAGTACCACATCGACGGGAGACTACAGGTGAGTAATCTATTCGTCTAGGCCGTGCCTTCACTTACACTCGGCATCTCTCAATTTTAAGAACGTCGCAGATTCCTTCTGCATTCCAAGCTCCTTAAACGCTTGAATTTGCTTAGTCATTGCATCGCATTTCTTGTCTGACTTTGGGAACCGATCGATAAGATCCTGAAATTTCGCGATCGCTTGCTTGAACATCTTCTGGCTCATGTATCCATCGCCAATCCAAAATAAGGCATTATCTGCCAAAGGATGCTTTGGATTTTTAGCAACAAAGGCTGCGAAAAATTTTTCAGATTTCTGAAAATCCCCGTCTTGATGGGCTTTTAACGCCTTATCGTAGTCGGACTGAGGAGCTTCAGCCGTCGCGGGTTGCGGCTCATCTTTCTTAACACTTCCTCTTTGTAGTTGAGCCATATCTTGATCGATCGCCTCAGTTTTGGTCGTCAGTCTCTTGGTCTCATATTCGAGAGACTCAACCTTTCCAGCTAAAACCGTCAGCTCATTTCTGAGACTGGCCACCTGAGATCGAACATCTGCCAATTTCTGACCCTGAAGCAACTCACGATCAGATCCCACGGGAGATCCCGTTTTGACTTCAAGCGCTGAGGCTCTTTTGTCGAGATCGGCTAACTTGTCTTCGACATTATCAAGGCGTTGTGCACAACCAGAAACAACTATCGTTGTGGATACTAGAGATAAAAAAAGAAAAACCCGCATGACGTATTTTTACCTCATGCGGGCTGAAAGAACATTGAAATCTTTTATTTTGCAAGAATGACGAACTCACCTCGACGATTTTGGCTATAAGCCTTGTCGTCCTTACCAAGATCTACAGGTCGCTCTTCACCCCAGCTCTTTACTTCCAGCCGTGATCGAGCAACACCCATCGAAACTAAATAATCCAGCGCCGTCTTTGCTCTTCTTTCACCAAGAGCAACGTTGTATTCATTTGTGCCACGTTCGTCGCAATGGCCTTCAACAAGAACTCTCATTTTTGAGCTCTTTTTCATGACTTCTGCGTTGTTCTTGAGAGTTGCAATCGCATCGCCGCTTAATTCCGCTTTATCGAAATCAAAATAAATACGATCCAACAATCCCAAACCTACGCCACCTTCTTTTTTATTGTCGTAGTTACCGGACTCTTCAGAGCCTGATTTGCTTTTTGACTTGGACGAACATGCAGTCATTCCAAACGAAAGCGCCAAAACCATTGCTCCAAAAACCATTTTTGTTGTTCTTAATTTCAAACTTTTCATCATCATAAACCTATCTCCTAACCTTTTTGTGCAGGCCTAACCTACTGTAATAAGTAAAAATTTATGGAAGCCGCCTCTAAATGTCAAAAAGAGACTTCAAAATCTCCAATGCTATCCGTTCGAAGCACCGCACCAACATACTGGCGCAATCTGCGGATGACTTCCTCATGAGGGTGCCCATACTGATTGTGACGGCCACAAAGAACAATGGCCACTTCAGGTCTCAGCAAGGCGAGAAGCGCCTCCGTGGAGCTAGAACGTGAGCCATGATGTCCAACCTTAAGGACCCGAATTCCACCTATTGGGATTTTCCAACGCGACGAACGCAAGTATTCGATGAGCTTCTTCTCACCCTTGGCTTCAAGATCCCCCAGAAATACGCCCATCAAGGTGCCCGTCACTCGATCAACGAGCAGTAAGACGAGCGAACTGTCATTGGTGACGGACTGATTGCCTCCGTATTGTTGCGGATCCATCCATGGAATTAGGCAGTATTTTCCATCGCAGAAGCTCAGTTTTTGGTTCTCATCGAAGGGAAGGGCTCGCGAATCTGTTCGTGGAAATTTCTTTCGATCAAATTTTGGAATCCAAATCGTGTCGAACGGGACATTACGAGAAATTTCGGCAAATCCCCCGCCATGGTCGCGATCAAAATGCGTCAAAACCCACAGATCCAGAGGGCGAGAGCCCTCTCTCACCAGGGTCGGTGCCAATTTTTTCCAAGCTGATGCATCAGATCCACCGTCAACCAAAACCTTCGAATTGCCCCATCCCAAGATAAATCCATCCCCTTGACCAATATCGATCGCAGAAAGTCGAATGCCCTCTATCGATTGCTTCTGATAGGCGAAATGGGCAGCCCCGTAGAAAAAAACCACGACAACCGCGCTCACCAAGATCTTTATTCGGACGGGCATATCTCTTTGGATCAACAAGACAGAAACCGCCAGCAAACAAAGAGCCCCCACCATCGGATTTGGTATTGAGTAGCTAGGAACGAGCTCCAACCAACGCGCTACTGTCTCTATGATCACATAAAATAGAGAAATTGCCTGATCTGCGACTTGTTCGAGCGGAGATACAAAAACCGAAATGAGAGACAGTGGGACGATTAAAAAATAGAGGATCGGCAACAAAATCAAATTGCAGAGTGGGCTCAGAGGATGAATGACTATCGAAAGCAATGGCGCAACTGAAAAGACCATGATTGCTGGGATAAAAAAAGTCTCAAGCGCTAACTTAGTTCCCAGCCTGACCAAACCCCAGGTCGTCACAAAGCTGAGTATATAAGTTGGGCGAAAGGCGTCTGTAGGATGAATCAACGCAAGAAAAATTCCGACGAGCGCAATTTTTTTGTGATTCTCTAACCGATGAAGATTCGGAAATCGAAATGAAATCAAAGTTGCAAGTGCGAAACTCAATACAGCTCGCATCAAAGAAATTTCAAATCCACATATAACAGCAAAAAGCAATATCCCCCCATTCACGAAACCACGCTGGATCAGAACTCGCGATCTGGGAATTATTTTCATCGCAACGCTGAAAAGCAGAATCAAAATACTTGCGAGCACGGTGAGATGAGAGCCCGAAATGACAATCGCATGTGATAAACCAAGCATGTTTAAAGACTTCCACACCTGTCTTGGCAAACCGGAACCATCGCCCAAAAACATGCCCGCTCGAAAATATTTTAGATTTTCATACTGCGTATCAAAAATTCTCTCAACTCGACGGCGTAAGCTTTCAAACCACGTCGGGTCATCAGAAATAATCGGCGGAGATGTCCATTTTACCTGGCCAAGTATTCGCTGTTCAAAAAACGATCGTTCTTTGATTCCAAAAAACGAGGTTTCTAACGTAGGAAACAGCTTGTATTGAACATTTCCAACAAGAGTTTGCCCTACAATTGCAGGCTTCAAAAAAAATAGCTGCCCCTGAATGTCTGCGACGGAATGCCTCTTTTGAGTTTTTACGATATGCGCTTCTACTTGAGTTGGCGCATCTTTTGCCACCTGAACATCCCAAAATGAAAATTGGATTCTGAGCAGCCCAACGAAAAGACCTAGAATCAAAACTGCTCTTGATTTCGCAAAGGCAAAGCCGAATATGAGAATCAAAACCATCAGCCAGGGATCGCTAGGCCAGATCCCCACAGCGGACCCGAATAAAACGCTTATCCAGAGAAGTTCATAAGATTCAAATTTAGTAAATCGACGCACGAAGAAAGGTAGATGCAATAATGCTAGCAACCCTCAGCGGCCGCTTAAAATGCAAAGAAAGATCGCAACTGATGACGGAATATCCGGATCATTCCGGACTTAAATTTCTAGAGATCGCGCAGCCAGTTTGACATCTCGAGCTGTATATAAAAGCTCATCGTCACACCAAGCCAATCATTTTGTTTTGTCGCAAAGGTTCGCTTTGCAATCAAACCCATCATAACTTTCGGATTCATCATAAATCGCAAAGCCAATTTATCCGTAATTGCAATTCGAGGGCCAAACGCTGGACTAAAAAGAAAAGCCAATGAATCAGTATCACTGCCAGAAAGTTCTCGACCATCCTCTCCGATAGGATGCGTAGGGCTCAACAGATTCGCATAATGGATGCCCCCTTGCAGGCTCCACTGAATCCCCGACAATCGGCTGCGATAACCAAACTTCTGCTCAAATTCAGGCCCTGCAGTCAAATTTATCTGAAGAATCGAACTGGTGAATGCCACCTCGGGAGTAAAAACAAAGTCAAAAAATCTCCATTCAGAATTTGGGTCGCCCGGCAATCTCAGGGGAACGCCAAAAGTTGTATAGCTATCACGGTCCAACTTCATAACGACTGAACCATTTTCCTGCCTGTATCGACGATTCGGAAAAACGCCTGCACCAAATCCTGCGTATGGATCTGGATACAGTGGGCCGAGTCCGGTCGCTGATACAAGATTCAAATAAAATAGAAAACTAGTTAACATTCTTACACTTTCACGAGTGCATTTCTTAATGTCAATCGCAGTGCCTTAATCACTCGAGGCGGCAAGTCTTGCCGGAGAATATCGTCTGAAGCCTCAATAATATCGTCGATTTTCTTAAATTTTTTAAGCAACGTGACCTTGAGCCGCGGGGTCAGCCCCGGAACATCGTCTAAAACGGATTGGGTCAAGTGCTTCACCTTTCTCTCACGATGATAGGTAATCGCAAATCGATGTGCTTCATCTCGCAAGAATTGGAGTAGTCGTTCTTCGGCCGAACCTTCTTTGAGAAGAATGGGATTTTTTTGGCCTGGCTTAAATATTTTTTCACGGTTCTTTGGATTCAAAGGATCAATGGTCTCTCCATCCTTAGGCTTCGCGAGCGAGACGATATTCAGCCCTTTCAAAAAACCTGCGGCATCCAAAACATGGCAAGCCGATGAAAGCTGGCCCTTGCCGCCATCAATCACCAGAAGATCAGGGAGATCGTCTGATGTTTTGTATCGCCGACTCAACGCTTCTTTCATTGAATCGAAATCATTGACTTGGTCGACCGTGAGCTTAATTCGCCTGTATCCAGATTTTTCTGGATGACCATCATAGAATCTCACAACAGAAGCCACCGTCTCGGCTCCCTGATGATGAGAAATATCCACGCAATCAATCCGTTGCGGAAAAACGCTAAGATGCAATGCCGTTTTCAGAGAAGTGAGCACCTCTTCCGTTTTCTCAGCACGATGCAGCGCCGCCTGCAGATGCGTCTTTGCATTTTCATCAGCCAAATCTACAAATTTTTTCTTCTCGTCGGATCTCGGCTGCAATACCGCCACATCGATATCCAATAATTCTCGATCAAGCATAAAGGGAATCAATATTTCATGCGGCAGATAGACTTCTGTTGAATAGTAACGATTGAGAAATTCGATCACCAAACTTTCTCGATCCAACACAGTATGATCAAATTCAAAAACTCTCTTATCAAGTACGATTCCGTGGCGAACAAACAGAAGCACAACCACGGCTTTTGCCCCCTCAATTGCGATGCCGACCGCATCCTGATCAACGCCCTGCTGCAACTGCTTAAAACCGATTATCGCATGGCCTTCAATGGTGGTGCCAATGGCCTTCATTCGATCTCGCAAGCGAGCAGCTTCCTCATACCGTTCAGCGGCCGCAGCGGCCTCCATCTGCATCTCAAGATCCCGCAACAAGTTACTATGATTGCCCTTGAGAAAGTTCATCGCGCCGTCGACAATCGTCTTGTATTCACTCGTCTCAATATATTTCACGCATGGCGCAACACATCGCTTGATCTCATATTCCATGCAAGGGCGCGCTCTATTGTAGAGCTTATGATCGTTACAGGTTCGCATTGGAAAAATTTTCTGCATATAATCGAGAGTCATTCTCAGCTGTGTGGAGGATGAAAAGGGCCCGAGATAGAATGCACCATCTTTATATATTTTTCGTACAACATCCATTCTTGGCCATTCATGTTTGTAATCAATACGAATGCTGAGGTAGCGCTTATCGTCCTTAAGCAAAATGTTGTAGGCGGGCTTGTATTTTTTAATCAGCTCATTCTCGAGGACGAGAGCCTCTTGCTCACTTCCAACAAGAATATATCGAATCTCTTCTGTCTTCTGCTGGATAAATCGTACGAACGGACGTCCATCACCATGCCCAGCGAAATACTGGCGAACACGGTTTCTCAGCTTTCGAGATTTGCCAACATAAAGAACTGTGGGATCGCTTTTCTCAGTCTTCCGCCCCCAGAACATATATACTCCAGGGCCAATCGGGATTTCTTCAAGCCTCTCCGGCGAAACGCTGCTCTCGGTTGCCGACATAATCTTAAGTGTCTATGACCACGCGCTGTTTAAGCAACAAAATCCGATCCCGAAGCTGCGCAGCACGCTCGAAGTCTAAATTCTTAACGGCCTCTTTCTTCTCTGCTTCAAGCTGCACAAGATCTGCATCCAAATGATCAAGAGGAACAAACGGCACGTCGATAAATCCCTTTTCCTCAGCTATATCCGACAATGACTTCACGTCGCGCCTGTTCACAGTCATCGGCGTGATCGAGTGTTTCTGGTTATAGTCACCTTGAATCTTTCGTCGCCGCTCTGTCTCTTCAATACAGGCCTTCATCGAATCTGTGATTTCGTCTGCAAACATAAACACACGCCCACGCTCATTTCTCGCAGCTCTTCCGCAACTTTGCAAAAGAGCTCTCTTCGATCTCAAAAAACCTTCTTTGTCTGCATCCAAAATACAAACGAGGCTTACTTCTGGAAGATCCAGTCCCTCACGCAGCAAATTGATTCCGATGAGCACATCAAAGACTCCAGCCCTTAAGTCCTTCAATAATTGCGAGCGTTCGAGCGTCTCTGTGTCTGAGTGCATATATCTCACTTTGATATTTAAAGACTGTAAATACTCACACAAATGTTCCGCACTCTTTTTTGTGAGCGTCGAAACCAAAGTTCTGTCACCAAGCTTCACCTGTTCATGAATCTCTTCGACAACTCTATCAACCTGGTTTCTAGCTGGATAAATTTCAATTTTTGGATCCAGCAGCCCAGTCGGACGGATGACTTGTTCGATGAGTTTATCGCCGCATCTTCTCAACTCTTCGTCACCCGGAGTCGCCGAGACATAAATTGTTCTCTGCATTCGCCCAATAAACTCTTCTTGCTTCAACGGCCGATTATCTAAAGCGGAAGGAAGTCGAAAGCCATGGTTGACCAGAGTTTCTTTGCGAGATCGATCACCGCGGTACATTCCACCGATCTGCGAATATGTCACATGGCTCTCATCCACAAATAATAAATAATCTTTCGGAAAATAATCGAACAGAGTGTAGGGCGCCTCACCAGGCTTTCGTCCTGTGAGATGCCGAGAATAATTTTCAATTCCATAACAGAATCCCGCATGCTCTAGCATCTCGAGATCATACTTCGTTCTCTGTTCAATTCGTTTCGCTTCAATAATTTTTCCCTGATTGCGCAGCTCAGGAAGCCACTGTGCTAACTCTTTTTTTATTGATCCTACGGAACGCTTCAACGTTTCCGGCCAGGTGACATAGTGACTTGTCGGATAGATCGATGCAGATGATATTTTTCTTAATGATTTGCCAGATATCGAATCGATCTCGCTCATCTGATCAATGGTCGAACCAAAAAGTTCTATTCGAACCGCGTTTTTCTCTTCATACGAAGGAAAGATATCAATGATATCTCCGCGCACTCGAAAACTGCCCCGATGAAAATCGTAATCATTGCGATTGTAGCCAATCAAAACGAGATGCTCGATGATCTTATCACGATCTATATTCTGATCTTTTGTTAACGACAGCAACATGGCCGAATACGCTTCAGGCGATCCGAGACCGTAAATGCACGAAACCGACGAGACAATGATCACATCATTTCTTTCGAGCAAAGACCTCGTCGCCGAATGCCTCATTTTATCGATAGTTTCGTTAATTGCAGAATCTTTCTCGATAAATGTATCTGTTGCTGGAACATAGGCCTCTGGCTGATAATAATCGTAGAAGCTCACAAAATACTCGACAGCATTCTCTGGAAAGAGTTCTCGAAATTCTAAATAAAGCTGACCCGCCAAAGTTTTATTATGCGCAATAATCATCGCGGGCTGGTTCATTTCAGCGATGACATTCGCCATGGTAAAAGTTTTTCCAGATCCCGTGATCCCCAGCAGAATTTGCTCCGGAACATTGCTCTTCAAATTTTGAATCAACTGCTGAATCGCCTCGGGCTGACTTCCCGCCGGCTGATAGGGCGATACCAATTTAAATTTCTGGCTTCGCTTCAAGGCTTTCCGTACTCAATTGCAGAACGAATTCTACGACAGGTCTCATCAGCCCCAATGATTTTTGCCAGTGGAACTAACTCGGGCCCCGCTTCTACGCCAGTCATAGCAACACGAAACGGAAAATAAAGTTCTTTGCCCTTCACTCCCAAAGTTTTTCCAACTGCGTTGATGGCATTCTTGAGCGCTGTTTCGATTGGCTCACCTTTTGCCAAGAGGCTCTCAAGCTCTTTCAAACCGCCGGCAAGAATTCCCACAGTCTTCTCACTCTTCAAAATCTCCTGCGCTAAAGACTGAGCCAAATTTGGTTCTCGTAGATAATTCTCGATTTTGTAGAAATCCTGCAAAGTCTCTGAGTCTTTCTGAACGAGTTTTAATGACTCCGCCCAAATCGATTTCCACTTGGTCTCTTTTAGAGGCACCAACTGAACCAATTCTTCCGCAGATAAATCTTGAATATGACTTTGATTCAAAAAATTCAGTTTCTGAAAATCAAAGAGGGCGCGACCCTTGTGAACGCGACTTAAATCAAACAACGACTCTAACTGAGCCAAAGAAAACTTTTCGCCAGTCTTTGCTGTGTCTCCAGGCGACCAACCCAGCAACGCGAGATAGTTTGTAATTCCTTGCGGCAGATATCCTTGATTTCGAAGATCTCCGATTGAAAGGCTTCCCTCTCTCTTACTTAACTTGCCACCTCCCTCAGCGCCAATCATTGGAAGGTGCGCAAACAACGGAATATCATAACCGTAGGCTTGATAAATCAATACCTGTCGAAACGTATTCGACAAATGGTCTTCACCACGAATCACATGCGTCATCTCTTGCAGCGCATCGTCGACGGCATTCGCATACAAAAACACCGGAATTCCCGTCGAACGACATAATACGAAATCACCCAAAACATCGCGACTCATGGTCACTTCGCCACGCACGATATCGTTCACGACGACATCCGGACCTGGCGCCACATGCATTCTCCAAACGAACGGCTCACTTTGAGCTCGTTTGTCAGAATCTGAATCGGACACCGACAAGCATCGCCCGACGTATTTAATCACTTTTTTCTGCGCTGATAGAAGTTGGCGATCTTGCTCGAGCTGATCAGCTGTACAAAAACAACGATAAACGCGAGTGAGCTTTTGCAATCGCTTCAGTTGTGTTTTGTACATGTCATAGCGTTCGGAACATCTGTAGGGACCGAGAGGCCCTCCAACGTCTGGCCCTTCATCCCAAAAAAGACGAAGCCACTTGAGATCTTCAAAAATTGAAACCTCGGAACCCGTCACCAAACGTTCTTGATCCGTATCTTCAATTCGTAGCACAAATTGACCACCCATTTTTTTTGCATAGAGGTAGGCAAACAGAGCGGTTCGAGCATTTCCCAGATGAAGAAATCCAGAGGGAGAAGGAGCAAATCGTGTTCTAACAGTTTTCACGCTCTCTTTTTAGCGCGGCCCCTGGCTATCTGTCAGGCAAATTATGTTGATGTTGAGCTTTAGAGCGCCACAAAACAAAGATCAGTTAAGGTACTCGAGCAGGCATACCGCTTCAGCTGCAATGCCTTCACCACGACCCACAAAGCCTAGCTTTTCGGTTGTTGTTGCTTTGACCTGAATGCGGTGAGGTTCCAAATCAAGAGCTGTCGCCATAGATTCAGCCATGGCGCGATAGAACGGCTTTACTTTAGGGGCCTCAAGCAAAAGAACGGTATCAATCGACAAAACTCGCGCTTTTTTCTGACGAACCAAGCGAGCTACCGCCTTTAAGAAAACGAGACTCGAAACATCCTTCCACTGGGGATCTGATGGCGGAAAATGACAACCGATATCCCCCTCACCTAGCGCACCCAAAATGGCATCGACAACTGCATGCGATAAGGCATCGGCATCCGAGTGGCCGTCGAGACCGCGATCCGAAGGAACCTTGATGCCCCCCAAAAAGAGATCTCGTCCCTCCTTAAACGGATGAACATCCCAGCCGAGCCCTATGCGCAAATTAAGAGACATGACGCTGCAAATCCTCAACGGTCGTCACTTTGATATTGAACAAACTGCCTTCACAAGTTTTGACCGAAATGCCAATCGCTTCAACCATTGCGGCATCATCTGTAAATTCGCGATCGCTGTCACGAAACACTTCGTGGGCCTTGCAAATCAATTCATATCTGAAGAACTGCGGAGTTTGAACCCTAACAAAACGGCTTCGATCGTGCGTCTTCAGAACGGTGCCGTCTGAAGAAATTTCTTTAATTGTTTCAACCATGGGCAAAACTGGAATCACAGCATCCTCCGCTTTTGCCACTTCCAACAATCGATTCAAAAACAATGGGTCAAGATGTGGACGCGCGGCATCATGAACAAAAACATGGTCGCACGAATTGAGTGTGTTTACTCCTCGTCTCACAGAATCCTGCCGACGAGCTCCTCCGTGCACAAACTGAACTGGAAATTCAAGATACTGCGCGGCGGCCTCTTCAAAGAATTGGCGCTCGCTCTCCTGAACAACGACAACCCACTGACTCACGGGAAGAATAGAAAGAGACTTAAGCGTTTGAACAAAAAGGGGAACTCCCTCTATAGATACTAAAGCCTTCGATTTTGAATCTGCTTTAGCTGAGCCCCCTAAACTTTTTTTGAATCGAAGCCCCTTCCCCGCGGCTACAATCACAGCCGAAAGAATATGAGCCATACTTATCGAGATGGTTTCGCAAAAATTTCTTCGACCTGCGCTTCTACTGAAGGCTCATCACTTCCCTCGGCGATCGACAGTTCCTTAACCATTAGTCCTTTTGCCAATTCGAGCATTTTCTTTTCACCAAACGAAAGAACTTTATCTTGTCGAATCACACAAAGATCGCGAACTACTTCGCAAATTTCAAAAATGGAACCCGTCTTGATTTTTTCCATGTATTCGCGAAATCGTCGGTTCCACGTTGTTTGTTCCACAACGATCTCTTTTTTCTTGAGCATTGTATAAACTTTTTGAACCTCTTCCGGCGTAGCCGTGGGTCTTAAACCAACGTTATCAATCTTATCTAAGGGAACCATCACCGTGACATCGCTCTCCAAGATTCGAACCATATAAAAAGAAATCAATTTGCCCGCGATTTCTTTGGATTCGATTGTAACAATCTGACCCACACCATGGCCTGGATAGACCACTTTCTGGCCAACCTTAAATTCAATAGGCTGACTTCCTGGCTTCGGCTTTACATGAGTGATCGATTTCGCGAACGGAGACGGACGTGTGGCAAAACGAGTTGCTCTCATTAATTATTACCCCTTACTCTTGTGGACTTCGTTGTTTTTCCCGACTAGCCGAGACACTACCCTGAAACCCGGCGTAAAAATCAGGATGCCAATCAGTAGCACAACTAATAAATAAAGTAAATAGATTAGATGAGATTGATTCTAAGCCATAAAAACCACTCGTGTTTTTTGGGCCGGGCAAATCGAGCGTTTTTCAAAAACCATTGATCCTCACTTATTTTGCCGCGTAGCGTTAGGCTTGTAGGGCATCTTACAGCGCTTTTGAATGGCTGAGGGGGACGAATGAACAAATTGTTGAAGTATTTTACTATCGGACTATGGGCGTTTTGCGAGCTGGGACCCACCCTCTTTGCCCAATCAGCTCTTGATTCAATTCGAGAGAAAATCTCGTCGGCGATTGCCCCTTCGACAACAACGTCAAAGGCTATCGACGATGTCACGAATCCAAATATTGATCCTCGAACGGGGAACCCGATTGATACTGATTTTCCGCTCGACCCGATCGATCAGCCCTATGATCCTGTGAATAACTACGGATATCTGACCTATGGGGTGTCGACACGAAATGGCTCTGCGGAGAGGCTCGCCCTTGAGGTTCTTTTTCAGACATTGTCATATTATGGAGTCGCACATATTGCTGAGAAAAAGGGAGCTCAGATTGAGTTTAAGATCCTCAAGTCAAAATTCGGCTATTGGAATAATTTAACAAAATTGGATATCGCCTTCGCCATTCGTGAATTCTCTAGATATATCACTGCGCATCTCTGCGGCATGACAACGATGGAGAATTTTTACCGCGCATTTGCCCAGGTTCCGATTGAGGAAATTGGCCTGCGATTTAAGTATGATTTCGCGTGGGCCTTGATGGGAAATAGCCTACCGAAAGAGCCTAACCAAATGATGATGATCAGCACAAAATGGAAGGCGCTTCAGCAGATACTGACCGCCTCTGCTACTTTTCAAAGCTCTAAGATCGAAGCCAAAGAGCTGAAAACATGGGCCACGTCGATTTCGGACGTCGTCAATATTCTGGGCCGCCTCAACAAGTTGATGTGCTATGTGGATATTCGGCCCAACCCACGGGACGAGATCAGAAAAAGAATTGTCGTCACAAAGTTTCTTGAAATGGAACGAAGGCTTAACGAACACTACAGTGACTATAAGGACATCATCGACGCCGCTCAAAAATCTGGCCGCACAAGCCAACTCAACGCTCTTCGCGCAAAGTAATCGCCCAGAGCACTTGAAAGCTGAAAGAACTCCGAGTAGCTTTTAGCCGGACCACCTATTGAAAAATGATGTACCCATAGCTCAACTGGATAGAGCATCAGATTTCTAATCTGAGGGTTCCAGGTTCGATTCCTGGTGGGTACGAGTTCTGAATTTGCCAATAAAATCAGAGACCCTCTTTGGATCTCCCAACCATAGTTTCGAACTGGGGCTTGCCTGGAGGTATATCGTTCGGTATGATCATAAGTAATACCAGAGGTATTTTTTATGAGGACATCTAAAATTGCAATTTCTATAGATTCAAAGATTCTTCGAGAATTAGATCGTCTTGTAAAAAGTGCGGTTTTTCCAAACCGAAGCCAGGCCGTACAAGCGGCAGTTGAAGAAAAGATCAGCCGATTAAGTCATCGCAGATTGGCTGAGGAATGTTCAAAACTGGATCCCAGGTTTGAGACAGCTCTTGCCGATGAAGGGCTGTCTATCGAGAGTAAAGAATGGCCAGAATATTAAGAGGAGACATTTACTGGACGGATTTGAATCCTTCTCAAGGTCATGAACAAGCCGGACACCGACCAGTGCTTGTATTAAGCCATGAGGTTTTTAATGAAAAATCCAAAACAGTTATCGCTATGGCACTTACAAGCCAGGAGCAAAGAGCGGGTTTTCCGTTAACTCTGGAAGTTGACAGCGCGAAGCTCCCAAAACGTTCTTGGATAAAAATTAGTCAGATTCGGACTCTTTCAGTCGAGCGTTTAGGAAAGAAAGCAGGAAATATTTCTGCTGATGAATTGAATAAAACGATTGAGGGCTTGTTAGAAATTATCGGATAGATATGAAGAATCGAAATACTTCGAAGAGCACTCTGGTTAAGACAGCAGATAAAAAACTACATCCATGGCGAATGTGTCCTCTGGGTCAATACTGGGTGTCGACACATCCTCTCAAAACCAAAATCACTCAGAAGAATCCAGATGGCCTAACGACGCGGCATGGCCATTGCCGTACAAACCCATCTAAAAAGGATCAGCTGTATCCTGATGAAATTCACGAAATCGCAAACAATTATTTTACGCCTCTACAGAACTTGCCATCACCAGATCCCCTTAAGCGCGACGACGGAAATAAATACGATCAAATCATTGCTGGTTGGACACAGTATTGGAATGAGGTATTCGAATCAACTGACCCGCTAGATCCAAATCTGATTAAAGCGTTGATCAGTACGGAGTCGGATTTCAAGAAGAATGCGAAGGTGTTGGCCTCGAAAGGGAATTGGGCGCGCGGCCTTACGCAAATTACTGATCAGACAATTGAAATTCTCAAGGACGAAAAAGGTGAATTGCGCGACTTTTTAATCAACCTGGATGAAAATAAGGCCTCTGATCCCAATCTGAATATTTGTGCCGGTATCCGCTGGCTTTTTCACAAGAAAAAACTCAAAAGGACAGCCTCATGGGAAGAAGCCGTTATAGAATACAAGTCCTACACTGAAAAACTGAAGAAAGGAGAGAAAAGCGCACTCAAACAATGGGATAAATTTTTAGGTCACTATAAGAAGTTGAAGAAATGAAATTGCTTTTCATTCTTGCATTTCTTGCTGTCGGGTTTCTTATCTATTTGAATATCGGTTCCATTGAGTTGTTTGTTTATAAACACAGACACGACGGTCTGATCAATGACGACCATGGCATTCTATCAAAAGATGATTTAATAAAAGCTGGACATGGTCGCCCCCCACCCACCCCATTTGACGGCATCAATGATGCCTATCCCTATTGGCAATGTTTTCATAAAAAACATTTGAGAATAGACTGCAGTTATCTGGAGCCAATTGAAAAACCAGGCAGCTCCCTCGAAATTAGTATTGAAACTGATTCAGAAGTTCATTTGTACGGACTAAGTCATGCCATTTCTGGAGAGATATGCAGCGAACTCACTGACAGAATGAATAAAATCTTACTCGATACATCTTATTTCTGCATTAATGGCTCATCGGGAAGTCTGGATTCTGTCTTAGGATTGAAAAGGGAATATTCATGGACCTTCCATGATTTCAAAACCCAATTAGGATACGCAAATCTATCTCAGGAATAGAACGAATTCTTTGATCTTCAAAAAGTTCGAGACCTTCCGTCTGGGCCGTGCCACCCAAATTCTCTGCCCGAATGATTTCAATAACTTCACGCTGCGCAATCCAAACAGGCAGTTCGAAATTCTTCCGGGTGGGTATCGTTCAGCATAACCCGAGCCGTAGTGATCAGGCGCGATAGAAGGGGACGAAAGTTTTGACGCTGGAAGAGTCGACCGGTCCACAGTGGCATTATAAACATCTCAAAGAATTTGTGGATGCGCTGAATCAGACCGATCAAGCTCGAATTCTAAGGCCGATCTCCTCCAAATAAACGCCTGCACTCCACTTTGAAGATGCCTGTGCCCAAAAGAATATTCCTCTCTACGTGCTGCCTCCAAAATCTCCGAAGCTCAACGGCTGTGTAGAACGCGCTAATGGGTCGTACAGATATGAATTCTATTGGCTTCAGTATGACCTGCCCGCATATCTTCACGAGCTCAGACCAAAACTAAAGGCCTTCCAGCATCACTTTAATTCTTTTCGACCCCACGAAGGACTGGACTACTTAACTCCTATGGAATACCTGAATAAATCAGCAGCTTGAAAGGATCGCCAGTCTACTATGACCTGAACGGGGTCAGGGCACTTGCAGGTCTGATGGAATGCTGATAGTAGTCGCGGCCATGCCATCAATGAAATCACTATCGCTATGCTTTTTAATATTCTGCAGCCTTATTGTCTTGCCCCATACTGTTCGGGCCACCTTGGAAGACACCTCTGAACGACAGCATCTGGAAGGGGCCTCAGGTCTTGCATCAAAGGCGCATGTTTCCAGATGCATTTCCGAGTTGCGGCGATTGTTTGAGGAAGAAATTGAAGGCCTGCGGGCAGAGATTGCCAGTCTAAGAAGTACCGTCGAAGAGCAGTCGCCGTTTGGGCTCTGGCTTGACGGTGCTGTCAAAAAAAGAGGTATTACTGCAGAAGATTGTATTTTGAGGTTGGATCTTTCTAGGGAGGAAATAGACAATCTGCTTGGTAGATTTCGGCAACGCCGTCAGGTGGAATTAACAACAGTTTCTGTGGCGGTTCGTGCCGCCGTACTGCGTTTCCTGACTCGTTACGACGAACACGTGGTTTTCAAAACCAATTTAAAGGCTAAAATGAAAGGCGTTACTTTCGACCAATTGAAGGCTGCTCTCGCGCTTGTTCGAGTCAAGGGCACTGCGTTTCCCGAGGGAGAAATCGACCAATTAAGCAAAGCATTAGACGGGGCGGATATCACATACATTCCCTCTGAACCTTTTGGAAATGCGCTTCAGCAGGCATTGACCATTCTGGAATTTAAGACGACTCCCTAACAAATAACGAAAGGTGGTCAGTTTAGGAAACGAACGCTTTTTTTTCCCCTGGCCCGGGTGCGAAGTTGGTTGGGATATTGTAAAGTTCCCTTAAGTTTCGAGTATTTCCGGCTAGCCCTCAAGCAAGTCTCAGAATTTTGCATTCTCAAGCCGCAAGCTCGTAGCAAGCATTTCGAAAACAGCCACATAAGGCTCGTTCGTCTTAAAGCTTTTCCAAAAATTTTGCACAACGCGCTCTGGATGAGTCGATCAATGAGGCAATGCCTTCATAATCAGTAATCGGCGCTATCCAGACGCCACTATAGTTCCCATCGGGCTGATTATAGACTTGAGCGGATATCACTCCGATCACTCTTTCTATTCCGTCTGGAAATTTCGACATCACTGGCCCTCCGGACATTCCGGCCCTCGACTCGCTAAGAACGAGCAACGCATTATTCTCAATCTCGGAACCTGGAGTTGCTGTTCTAATCACTGTGGCTGCTTCTTTTGTTATGGCTTGCCTCAAAAGAAATGAAATACGAAATAATTGAGCAAGAATACTTGATGTTAAATCATAACCAATCAATTGAACGCCTTGTCGACGATTTACGGCCATCTCCGCCTCTGCCTGTGTTGCAACACTTACAGTCTTTGAGGTTCCAACAAGCGGCCTCTCGAGTTGAAGTATAATTTGATCCTCTTGTGTTAACGAATGGCTCGCATCATTTTCTATGGATTCAACAGGAATAAACTTTTTATTTTCCAGTTTATAAATAGCAATGATTCGCGCCCGACGCAATTTTTCCACCTAAAAGACCTCCAGCTGCAACGCTTCCAATCTTTCCAACATAAGACAATCGCTCCGAAATTCGACAAAGCGGAATCATCCTCAGTGCGGCAAGTTCGTTAGCCTCAAGGGCATGAAAAAGAAAGTGGGCAAAAAGCGACACCAGAAAAAAACGCACATCACTTCGATACTAAGAGAAACCTAATTAATAAACACAAATTGCCTCAGCACGTTTTAAAGTTCGAGAACTTCCGCCTGGGTCTCATAGTCCGAATCCCGAAGCCAAACAATTTCAACCACTTCACGCCGCCCATTCTACACATCCAGTTCGGAATTCATCCAGGTGGGCACGGATTTACAAAAGGCACCTTTTGGGGTACCATTCTCTTATGGAAAAGGTCCCAATAAAAGCCTTAAAACAGAGAATGGCCCATTTTTTGGAATTCGCAGCCAAAGGGCACATTTTACAAATTACGAAGCACAATAAACCCTATGTTTTTGTTGTGCCCTTTTCAGATCCAAGCATTCACATTGGGAGTGCTGTGGGCCAGAAGGCGCTTCGGGCTGGAAAGAAAATCAGGTTAAAAAAATCCATAGAACTCTATTTATCTGAAGATCGAGATGAGAACCGCTAAATTACGCATTTACCTCGACACTTCAGCCTATCTCCAAATCTTACTTGGTCAATCTCAGGCAGGATATCTTGTTGCAAGCATAAGGAATAAGGTCCTGTGTTCAAGCACTCTTCTCTTAATCGAAGTGGAAAGAAATTTGATTCGATTGACCCGTGAAAAGGAGATTGCTCAGTCTGAATACTCGAGTCTTTCTCAAAAACTCCAGGATGATATCAAACTTTTCATTTTGCGCGATTTTTCATCGGATCTATGTTTCACGGGTACGTTTCCAGCGACAAGAATTCCTCGGTCGTTGGATTTAATTCATATTAGGACAGCAAAATGGTTCCAGTCTCATGGGGGCCTTGCAAAATTTGTTACAGCAGATAACCATCAACGTGCAGCAGCCCAAGAAGTAGGGTTACCAACTTAGTGTAATGGTCAATAAAGTTCGAGAACTTCCGTCTGAGCATTCCCTAAATTCAATTATCATTTAAACCAATCAACCGAAATTTGATCACGATACATTTCTGCCGCGCTTCGAATTTCATCAGGTTCAAGAGGAATGACCCAGATCGGCTGAAGGGAAGTTCTTTCCCCTGTCACCAATTCAATTTCGACATATCCAGTGCTCAAATCCGCTGGCATCACGACATCTAACGCCACTCGGCCTAAATACTTGCTGCTCATGGAACGGGCCGAGTAGAATATTTAAATTCAATCCAAAAGACTCTGCCAATAGTTCCATCAGGCAGTTTCACAAGAACACTTACAACATTCTCTTTTTTTGTTGGCGGTTCTAAAATCTCCAACAACTCTCCTTCAGACGCATGGCCAACGGTGTTGAGCAACTCATGTTGATTGTAAACAGGAAGTCTGCCGTTAAACTGCGTTGCAACTCCATTATATGAAGCTGGCCCAACTTTATTCACTGCTACCACTGCGCCAGCCAAAGCGTTCATCTTTGTTATCCTCGTACCGGCCACAGACTCAACATGCTCCGCACAAGACTCGTTTTCATCGGCGCCAAGAGCCATCACAATAAAAAAATTCATCGTCAAAATTGAAAAAAAGATCTGTGTCGAGATGCGGGGATCTAACGACAGCTCTCACTCGCAAGTCAACAGATACCACTCCTCCATCACTGATTTGGATTTCAATCTAATGGCTGCTTTGAGTTGAATTGACGCTCTCAAAAATATATGCCAGCAAGATTTTATATGAAAAACAGAGCTCAATTTATATCAGCTGCGGGATTCTTCATGTTTCTTTCGTTCAAGTGTTACGCAGTTCACCCAGCGGTTGCATGCAAAGCCATTTTGGATACGGCCTTTTCTTCTAAGCGCGCAATTGGCACTAGTATTCTCAGAATTTCCGAGTCTAATCCATTTCGGATCCCCTACAGTGTTGATCAAGCTCCCAACCCAGATCAAATCAGAGAAATCGAAACTGACCTACGAAGGTCCAATCATGATGCCATCAATTTGGTTGTTTCATTCACAGGCGCTGATCAACTTGACGCGCTGATTTCAAGCATACAGACAAATGCAGCTACTCACCAAAAACATACTTGGGCTGAGATTAACGAACGACACTTTAAGACCATGATGATTCCTTTTTACCCGTTATACATTTGGTCCCGTCAAATTCGTGGCCTTCACGTGAGGCCTAAAGAACTAGCGTTATTTGGTGGATGGCGTGGAATCGTCGCCGGCCTTTTGGGTTTGGGCTTTGTTTTGATTGACAATCCCGTCGCAAATGCGGATCGGTTTGTTTATCTTCTGGTTCAAGACGACCGAAAAATTCTCGATGAATTGAGACTTTGCGCGCAACCGGTCTGTGCGCAGGATTCCTACGTACATATTTCTCGTAACTACAATGCGACGAGCATCCATAATCGCTCCTTGGAAGGGACCGTGGTTCCTGATTTTGAGCCAACCCAACAGGTGCTCAGGGATACGCGGCCGTTTTTGTCCTTGATAGCCGGCGCAATTGTTTTTCCTATACTCGGTCGATCCGACAAATCGCAACGTTCAGCTGTCTATCATGCGGATCTTTTCTATAATAAAGCGACACAGCAGGGAACGCTCCTGATACGTATCAGAGCCTCAGACTCGAGCGCACAATGAGAAGCCTAAAGGTGCGAGTGGAATCCATGGCGATTCTGCCGTTACGATTCGAAGTTCTGAAACCACTTTTTCATAGCTGGAACCATCATCAGGCGCAATCATAAGCACTAACGGAATCTTTCTATCCAAGACCGTCTTACGTAAGGCGAGCGCTCACCGATAAGTGGCGGGTCGTTTCTGTAAACACTTGTAAAAGTCCTTCCGACGATGCCAGAACATTCGCAAATTCAAGCTCTTGTCCTCGCTGGCATTGCGAGATCGCCATATCTCCGCCGAGCACCACAGTCGAAGGGCCTCTGCAAAGAAGACCAAATACAAAAACAATCTGCACCAACCGAATATTCTGGATTCTGTGAAATTTAATAAATACGTTTTCCATGAAGTCTCATTTTTATCAGCCCGCGACACACGGGCTGGCCAAATATCACTCGATGTAAATTTAGCGTTTAATTGAAATTACATGGGTATATCCACCTCATTTGCATTTGCAATTTAAAACTTAATGTCTGCACATAACCGTGGTATCGACTTGCGAAATGATGAATAAATTCCGACTCACAGCATTAGTTCTTGCAGGTTCAATCTGCTTCTCGAAAGCCACGGCCGCTGCAAACCTTTGCCAAGAATTACTTAGAGTCGTGAGTGATGTGAAACCGGCGACGCTTACAGTCTTGGAACTCTTCGATAGTCTATCCCCAGTCCGAGCCACAAGTAAGAATGAATTCAGAGTTCGAGAAATTTTGATTCGGGATGCGAATGAAAACGGACTCTCTTACGAGCCCGACAACTCCGGTAATCTCGTCGTTCGCGTTCCTGCAACAGGCAAATTTTTGCAAATGCCTAATGTTCCACCCATTGCATTTCAGACTCATATGGACTCGCTGGAAGATCGTGCTGAAAACGTTGATGAGTCTATCTTTGAACAACCGCTTGATTACAGTATCACTCAAGGAAGCGGTCGAGTCTGGGTTCAATCGAAAGGAGCGCTTCGAAATATCTCAGCAGATCCAAGACTTGGTCTCTCCATCATGAGAAGATGGATAAGAGACCTCTCGCTCGCTCATCCCCCACTCGAGCTCGTTTTCACAGCCGACGAAGAACTTGGAGGAACCGGAGTCAAGGGATTTTCCATTCCACTCAAATCTCGAATGATGCTTAATTTGGATGGAGAAAATCTTTCGGCAGCTGTTGTTGCGACAATCGGGCAAAATAATTATATCGGCCAACTCGATCTCGCCTCTACAGCGACGGCGCCACTTGGAACCAACGATAAGCTGTTTAAGCTGAGCGTCGCTGGGCTAATCGGCGGCCATTCTGGCCTTGACATTGATATGCGCAGAATTAATTCGGTTGTTGCTCTACAACGGGTTTTAAAAAATTTAACTGATGCAGATCCGAACCTGAGACTCGTGGAAATTCAAGCAGGCAGGGAAAAGGCCGGCGGTTCAATTCCAAAACAATTCTCTGCGCTAATAGCATCTGCGAGACTTGCCTTGAATAAGATAGAAAATATTCTCGGGTCAACCAAGGCGGCATTATTGAGCGAGACAGGTAGCACTGAAGAGCTGCAGTTTTCAGTCTCACCTCAAGATATCGCTGACAACACTTGGAGCTTATCGGAATCGTTAAGTCATAAAATGATTGATGGCATGGGCCGCATCGCGCAAATAAATGCAGTTCAAGCTCGTCGCCGAGATGGTGGGGTCTTAGATTGCATCAATTTCAATTTCTTTATTCTTCGCGATGGACAGACACCAGGTAGCAAGAGTGTGTCAATGATGGTTGGCCCTCGATCATTTGAATCTGACCGTTTAGCTAAACTGGGAGAAAAAATAACTCGCTTAATCGGCGATATGGGGGCACGTGTTTCTGAGATTCGCGGGGCAGCTCCATGGCGACCGGGAGACACTTCGAAACTTTTTCAAGAGATTCTTCGCCGTTACGACAGTCAAGTTGGCTTTAACCATGCGTACGTTTCAGGAACTCCCGAAGCTGCTCACTTTTTGGAACATGTTCCTGAACTGGACATTTCAATCTGGGGGACCACCATCGAAGGTGCTCACGGAGTTTATGAAAGATTTGATGTGTTTGATCTTCAGCGTCTCATCATCTATTTGGATGATTTTTTGGTGAACTATCCTTTTGTGAGTAGCAATTAAGGAGATCACCAGAAAACTGAAACCTTTTTGTACCGTTGGCTCAACAGAGGCGAATTGCAGTGTGGCGCATTGAAGAATGCTCAAGACAGATCTAAAAAAGATCAAGGATTTCATATAAATCGCGACGGGCTCGTGCCGGGCAAAGATAGCTTCGCTGACAGCACTGAAGATTGTCGATTAATTGCTCTCGAAAAACAGCGAACTCATGCTATGGCGTTGTGCAGATGCGGCTCCCTCACCTAACTCTCTTTTGCTTAAGTATTCTTCTTGCGATCACTCAGCCGATTTCTGCAGACGAGGGAATGAAATCGTTGGAGCAGCAGACAAATGAATCTAAATCTTCTTTGATGAATAACGCTTTGTTTCTAGTGAATGGCGGCCTTGCCGTGACGATAGGGGCCGCGATTGCTGGGCACACCGGAAATCTTTCTTCGCCTGAGTGCTTACTTGCTCCAACCGCTTCTTTTTTTATCGCACCATCAGTTTTGAGGATTATGGGATACAAAAGACAATTACCCGCAGTTCCTCCCAGTCCAAGAAGGCGCGCCTTATCACTTATTCTTCATTTCGGAACAACAATTGCAATCACTTCTTGTTATGCAGCCTTAAGAACCTTGATCGTACGTTGAGTATCTTTACCATTTTATCTGAATTTTTCTGGTCCGAAAAAAACACACGCTCGTGAATGGTCATCCCGGGAATGAAGACCACACAGAATAGGCTAAGCCACAGCGCGAAAGTTCAATCTAAAATTCTTATGCAAACTAAGTTCTGCACCCAGCTAAGCTAGTCCTCAGAGCTCGAACACCAATTCCACGCAAACTGGGATACGGCTTTGTACCCGCCATTACGTCACACATTGCTGACGTCAAACGCTGCCCGTTCTTACGAAAGAAATAATTTCGCACTCGCGGAAATCTATAAATGCACTGCGCAACAACCTTCATTGATTTCAAATGCGGCAGCAAATTTTTATTGATCAAAGTCCAATAGCTTCTCTCGCACAATTCCATATTCACACGCGGATCATACTCACGGAATGCGTCTGCCAAATATTGAGCACTCTCCAGAGCGCTGCCAATACCTTCTGCAGTCAACGGATCTGCAAATCCTGCCGCATCACCAATCAAGAATATGCCATCCTTCACAAAAATCTTACGTGGTCGAACGGGCACCATGAATCCGTGACGTTCTTCTTTAAGAATTTCAGAAAAATTTAAATATCGCATATAGGCTCGATAGAGCTCGTTGAGGTCTCCTTTATCCGGAAGAACTCGACCAACACCGATCGACAAATGCCTCTTCTTGGGAAAAACCCATGCATAGCCGCCTGGCACTATCCCGAAATCAATGACTAATTTTTCATCGAAACGCTTCAGATCCTTTTCACTCACCCACACTTCATACTCCAGAGCAGGCGCCATCAGTTCATGATCTGGAAATCTCCCATGCTTTGCCACAATGCCTTGAGCACCATCAGCGCCAACTACACATGTTGTATAAAAACCTCCCGCGTCGGTTTGCACCTTCCAAGACAAACCTTTTCGCTCAAGATTTTTTACAGCACATTTTGTTCTGACCTCCACCCCGGCCGATCGAGCAACTTCAAATAATCGAAAGTCAAAATCGTCTCTCATCACCATATGAACTAAAGGCTTTTCTCGACGAACTGAAAATCGCAGATCCGCATCCAATATTCCTAGTTCTGCCTCGAAACACTCTCGCTCAACGACTTCGTGAATAGGAAACGGCAACAACGCTGCTGCCTTATGAGTCACCCCTCCTCCGCAAGTTTTGTAACGGGGCAGACTTTTCTTTTCAAGAAGCAATACCTTGAATCCCAGTTGCTTCAGTTTGAACGCGGCCAAAGATCCCGAGGGGCCGGCACCTACAACCACGACATCAAAATGAGAACTCATCCCCTCATTGCTCATTGATGATGACTTCGCAAGCGAGCGAATTTGCAATGAAACAGTTCTGATGAGCTTTCTCGTGAATAGATTTTATAGTTTCTAAATCTGGACCCTGCTCACTAAAAACAATCTTCGGGCTCAAGATTATTTTTGTGACTGCCATTTTTCCTGAAGGATTTTTTTCTAAGATTGCTACAGCCTGGTCATCATATCGATCGATGGTCATTTTCTTTCTTGCGCAAATTGCAAGAAAGGTAAGCATATGACACGAAGACGCTGCGGCGGCCAACATCTCTTCTGGATTTGTTAACTTCGCGTTTCCATTGAAATCTGGAGCCGCTGAGGAATCGATCTTCTGGCCTCCATTGAAGTGGACCTCATGAGTCCTATCATAGGTCTCATAGATAAAATCGTTACTTTTACGAACCCAAGATATATTTGCACGATGTTCTGACATCACCGCAGATTAATCTCAGGGCATAACTGAGTCTACAAATTGATATTTATATGACTCGTCAAGATGATCTGCCGACACCAACTCAGAATTCTACTACAGCTCTAAAAACTTAAAGTAGGCCAATCGCAGATCTCGAGCTATGAATGAGAGATGTTTAGTCTTATCTCAGCGTACAAGCGTTACGATCCGGCCGCGAAGAGCCAGCTTGAAATTCTTCTTTTCTATCCTGGCATTAAAGCACTCTTCTTTCACCGAATTGCACATGCTCTGTTTAAACTTTCTGTTCCCTTACTTCCTCGATGCATTTCTGAAATCTCGCGATTCATCACGGGAATCGATATTCATCCAGGTGCGAAAATTGGATGCCACGTGGTCTTCGATCATGGAATGGGGATCGTCATCGGCGAAACTGCCGAAGTCGGTAATAATGTGATTATTTATCAAGGAGTTACCCTTGGAGGCACACAACTGTCTCACTCAAAAAGACATCCGACCATCGAAGCTGGAGTGGTGATTGGGGCTGGCGCCAAAATATTGGGAGCCATAAATATTGGGTGTTGCTCACGTATCGGCGCCAATTCTGTTGTGATCGAAAACGTCCCGCCCTATTCTACAGTTGTAGGAATTCCAGGAAAAATCATCAAACAAGGAATTGAGCCTGGGCAAGAACTCTGCCACGACAAAATTAAGGACTGCATATGAAGATTTTTCAAAACATCACAAAGACCATTGGAAATACACCACTCGTTTATTTACAAAGGATTGGAAAAAACCTTCCAGGAAAAATTGCGCTGAAGTTAGAATTTTTCAACCCCCTCGGCTCTGTAAAAGATCGGATAGCGTTGAATATGATCGAGGCTGCTGAAGCCAGTGGGGAGCTCAAGCCCGGGATGAAAGTGATCGAACCCACCAGCGGAAATACCGGCATTGGACTTGCATTTGTCTGCGCTGCAAAGGGATATCCTCTCACCCTCATCATGCCGGAAACGATGTCCTATGAACGTCGTACGCTTTTGCTCATGTTAGGCGCAGAAATTATTCTGACTCCTGGTCCGCTAGGCATGCGTGGTGCAATCGCTAAGTCACTTGAAATTTTTGAAAAAAATCCAGGCTGCTATATGCCAAGGCAATTTGAGAACCCGATGAATCCAGATATTCATCAAAAGACAACTGCTGAAGAAATTTGGAACGATACCGACGGAACTGTCGACATTGTCGTATCTGGAATTGGAACTGGTGGCACATTTTCAGGCACGGGCACAGTACTGAAAGCCCGGAAGCCTTCAATTCAAATGATCGCTGTTGAGCCCCTTGAGTCTTCTGTTCTTTCTGGAGAAAAACCCGGACCTCACAAGATTCAAGGAATTGGGGCAGGCTTTATTCCAAAGAATATGAACACGAGCCTCATCGACGGCATCGAAAAAGTATCAAGTGACGAAGCCCTCGCGATGTCTCGAAAAGTTATTCGCGAAGAGGGAATTCCATTTGGAATCAGCTCAGGTGCTGCTCTAGCAGCTGCGCTGCGAGTGGCCTCAAAACCTGAGAACAAAGAAAAGTTAATTGTTGTCATTATACCAAGCTATACCGAACGATATCTCTCAACACCTCTCTGTGAGAATGAGCGGCATGAATCTCAGAAAATTCCGACCACAACGGTCGATGAAAAATATCTCACACGCGTCTCGTAAAGTGATGAGCGAAGCTATTGAGAATTTTTTTGAAGGCCTCTATTTTTTTTCTTCACTTGTAGCTTGAGCTTCCGCTTGAAGTGACTGATCTTTTTTTGAAGTCGCGTATCGGGACGCATACCACCGGCAGCCAAAATTTGAACGGCCAACAACGCTGCGTTGTAAGAGTTACCAATTGCGACTGTGGCCACTGGAACTCCCTTTGGCATTTGCACGATTGAGAGCAAGGAATCTTGCCCCTCCATCACTCCAATCGGCACAGGCACTCCAATCACTGGCAGCTCCGTATATGACGCTATCATTCCCGGCAGATGAGCGGCGCCACCTGCGCCAGCAATAATCACACGAATGCCTCTCTTCAATGCGCGTTTTGCAAATGACGACATTTCATCCGGAGTTCGATGCGCAGACAAAATCTGAATCTCAAAAGAAACGCCAAACTCCGATAAAATCAATGATGCATCGTTCATCGTTTTAAGATCAGAGTCGCTGCCCATTACTATCGCTACGCGAGGTTGTGCTTTCGTCATAAATAGTGGTTCAGTCTAACACGAAATATGAATTCCGCCATTCTGACTCGGCGCTTTCCAATTGTTCCTTGATAGAGGGCCATCCATCTGGGTTCTCTGACCACATGGTCACATGGCCTAGCTTGCGGCGTAGACGACTTTCTTTCTTTTTATACCAAACGAATCTCGACGAGCCAGGCAAAGTTAGATCAGGCAAAGATGTTTTCAACTGCTTGTCCAAACCCAAAAAATTTCTCATCCCAAAAACTGCCGCGGACTGCGTCGATCCTAAAGGCATTCCCAGCAAAGCACGCCAATGATTTTCAAATTGACTAGTTGTTGATGCTCCCAAACTAAAGTGTCCGGAATTGTGAACACGAGGGGCTATCTCGTTCACCCAAAGTGAATGGCCATCCCAAAAAAATTCCAATGCAAAAGTTCCAATGAGATTCAGCTTATCCGCAAATTTCTTTGCCCATTCCCGAGCCTTCAATTCGACTTCCTCAGGTACTCCAAAAATCCGGGCGGGACCATAAGCGCTGCGACAAATTCCCTTATCTTGCTGTGTCACGACTAACGGATAAGAAACGAAATCGCCCGTTATCGAAAAACAGCTGACTAACGCAAGCTCCTGCAAATACGAAATTCTTCTCTCGACAAAAATTTCAGAACCTCGTCGCCTACCCTCTTCTACAAAACTTTGCAGAGCCGCCAAATCCCCATTTTCCAGAAAAACCCCGTGCCCGTCATAACCCCCGCGAGCCCACTTAAAGACTAGGTCTCCTCCCAACTCCGCCTTCAGATTTTCTATCGTGGAATGAGACAGTTGAGCTCCAAATGAAACCCAAGGCGTTGATTGAATACCGAGACTTGCGAGAACTTTCTTTTGCTCGATTTTATCCCGCAAGATTTCGAGACATCTCAGGCTCGGTCTAAATTTATTCTCTGGCACCTGCCCCAACAGCTCATAGTTTAAAAAATCACTCTCAAAGGTCGTGAAAGCGACTGAATCAAAAAACCTCCGCACATCGACCGGATTCTCTACCTGGCCTTCAAAAAGGGCCATTTTAAGCCCCATATTTTGGCCGGCCTCAGCCAACATCATAGCCAACTGACCTGCACCAAGAATTCCATATGACGAATTTGAGGTTTTCACCGTTTGAGCTTAATAAATACTTTGAATTCTACCAAGATCTTGCTACTAAACCACAACTCTATGCTTTTCATCGCTTCACTTTATCTGTCACTCGTATTTTCTACTAATGAGACTCCTAAGGAGCCAAATTGCGCTAGAAATATTAGGGCCATCACCATTTCACTGTTAGGCGCCCCAGCATCTAGCAAAGGGACCATAGCAAGACTTCTTGATGGCACTCAATTTTCCATTGGAGAAGCCCTTCGCCGTGAAATTCAACTTGGCGATCCAGTTGCCATTGAGGCTGAACCATTTATGAAACGAGGTGTCCTAGTTCCGGAAAAACACCGAGCACACGTCGTGAAGTTATTCTTTAGAAGCCTTAAACCAGACGCCGTTTTGGTTCTGGATGGCATTCCACGAAAGCCTGATGAAATAGGAAAAATGAATGCAACACTTGGCGAAGTTGGCAGAAAAATTGATATCGCTTTTTACTTCAGGGCAAGCAAAGAAACCTGCCTGCTCCGAATTATCCATCGATGGACATGCCCCACCTGCCAACGCACATACCATGCTATCAATCGGCGATCTCGTTATAAGGATGTCTGTGAACATTGCGAGTATAGCTTCTTGATGCGCCGAAAGGACGATACTCCAGAAGGGTTTGAAACTCGATGGAATGTCTTTGTCCAAGAAACCGGACAAGTGCTCTTCGAGCTCGGACATCGCGGTATTCTCTTTACGATTGACGCTGAAAAATCAGTTCATGAAATTCTCGATGAAGTTATCAGAACCGTTGAATCACGGACGGGAGTAAGATTGAAAATACTGGATGCCGCGACTCAATTGCCAGAGTAGACCGCGATATTTTTTTCAGTTTCAAAAATCTTAATTTGATGAAGCAAGCCTAAGGGAAGATGTGGCGCCAACCATTTCCAAGCCACAATCGCAAGATTTTCGGTAGTCGGATTTAGACTCTTGAATTCTTCAACATCAAGGTTGAGATGCTTATGGTCGACTTTCGATAATACATGAGTGTCAATTATATGCTTGAGATCAGCCAAATTTAGAACCAAGCCAGTCTTGAGATCGACCTCACCATAGACAGTTACTTCCAGCACATAGTTGTGCCCATGGCCATTTTCTGAATTGCATTTGCCAAAAAGTTTTTTATTTTCTTCGTCAGAAATCTTCTCCGAATGCAGCCTATGTGAGGCCGAAAAAGTCTCCCGTCTGGTTAAATAAACTTTAGGCATTAATGGTCTCTCCAAACGCTCGTAGGAACTTCAATCGTTGCACCAGTGAGAATTGTCATCCCTAATTCCGCGACTCGAACCACCACTTGTGCCAAGTCTTTGGCCGAGGCATTGGTCTTGATATGCGGGTCCCAAAGCTTCAGCATATCCGTCTCCACAGCACCAGGGGCCACGCAATTAACTCGGATCCCCTTTGCTCTTCCTTCTTCCGCCAATGCTTCCGTAAGCCCAACAACTCCAAATTTTGAGACAATATAAGGAACATATCCAGTAAATTTCTGGGCGCTTCGAATACCAGCCAAAGAACTGATATTCACTATTGATCCACCAGCCTTCATTAAGCCAAACGCAGCCTGTGAAATCAAAAAAGGAGCTTTTGTATTGATCGCGATTGTCCGATCAAATTCTGATTCCGTTACTTTTACAAAGGGCGTTTTCGTGAAAGTGCCTGCATTGTTCACAACGATATCGAGAGTTCCAAATTTCTTTTTCAACTGCGAAAAAAGTTTCGAGATATCCACCGACTTCGATAAATCTGTTTTCTGAAAAAAAATATTTTTTCTCTTAAGAAGCGATTGCGGCGGATTTGTTCTGCTTGCCAAAACAACAGTGGCACCTAGTTCCGCCAGCTCAACTGCAACCGCACAACCAATACCACGACTTGCCCCAGTAACTAGTGCAACGCGGTCTTTGGCCCAGGTCAAACGCTCGCCTCTACTGACTGCGCTTTCAGTGCGGCTCTTTCAGTTTCCTTTTTCTTCATCCAATCTTCCCAGCCCTTACCACTCGCGGTATCTTCCCCTGTGAAAATCAGAGTTTTAACGTCAGAAATTTTTACTGACATAGCCCTGGGGCTATTTTTAGGAAACAAATCGACAGTCTGAATATCCAAATTATAGAGAAAACCTTCCACTGAAGATCCGTCCTTTAATTCGAGCGTGCAATCACCACGATAATCAACCGCAGCACGAAGTCCGTCGATGAAATTTGCCATTGTTGATTCTGTGCGAGCGCCTTCCAAAAATTTGTTGGTATCGTTCATTTGAAACTCCTTAACCCATTTACCACTTTCTTCACCGGTTCAACTACTTCAACCTGAACAGGTTCCGGTTTAGAAATTTTTGGTCCTTTCAGAGTCGCAACAACTGTTGACCAAAAACCATTCCAGGTTCCAAACGTATGATCCACGGCCGATGGCTCGTGACCGCAGTGAACCATGCAATCCTGGCAAGCCGCGTTGCCGCTTTTTTTGCCATAGTTTTCCCACGTCGTACTCGAGATGAGTTCTTTGAACGACTTTGCATACCCCTCTTGCAGAAGATAGCAGGGCTTTTGCCAACCGAAGATATTATATGTCGGATTTCCCCATGGAGTGCATTCAAAATGACGACTACCAGCTAAATATTCCAAGAATAGAGGAGATTGATTGAAGCGCCATTTTCGATCGCCATTGTGAAGAATTCGTTTAAATAATTGATTCGTATTTTGCCTTCGAAGGAAATGCTCTTGATCCGGAGCTTTCGAATAACTGTAGCCCGGAGAAACCATCATTCCTTCTACGCCGAGCTTCATCATTTCATCAAAGAATTCGCGCACGCGATCAGAATTTGCATTATCGAAGAGCGTCGTATTCGTGGTCACTCGAAAACCAAGATTCAATGCGGTTTTAATGCCTTCAATGGCTTTGTCATAGACCCCGTCACGACAGACCGCTTCATCATGCTCTTCTTTCAAGCCGTCCATATGGACTGAAAAAGTCAAATATTTGCTGGGCTTAAAGAGATGAATTTTAGACTTAAGCAGAATGGCGTTTGTACAAAGGTAAATATATTTTTTTCGAGCAACCAATCCCTCGACGATCTGCTTGATCTCGGGATGTAAAAGTGGCTCACCCCCAGGAATCGAAACCATGGGGGCTCCGCATTCGTCAGCGGCAGATAGGCACTGTTCGGCGCTCAGCACGTTTTTCAGAATGTGGTCTGGATATTGAATCTTCCCACAACCGGCACAACTTAAATTGCAACGAAAGAGGGGTTCAAGCATCAAAACCAAGGGGTATCTCTTATTGCCCACAATCTTCTGCTTCAAAACATAGGTTGCTACCGTCCACATTTGGGATATCGGAACTGCCATAAAACTCCTAACTTCAGAAAAACACTGCTAAAATCAATATTTCCTAAATTCTCCGTTCTCAAAATCTAATTGCATCCTTAGTGTCTGTAAATAGACCGGAGAAGCGACGTGAACTTAAAACAAACCCCACTTTTCAACAAGCATAATGACCTTAAAGCTAGAATGGCTGAATTTGCCGGATTTTCGATGCCCATATCCTATGACGCCGTTACTGGTGGAATGCTCAAGGAACACCTGGCCGTCCGCAAAGATGCTGGAATCTTTGATATTTCACATATGGGCGAATTCTGGATCAAAGGCGATCAGGCCACAGAATTTCTATCTTACGTCTGCACCCGATCGTTCTCTCGGGTTGTTCCCTTTAAGGCAGTCTATTGCCTGCTGCTTCATCCTGGCGGTGGAATTGTAGACGATATCATTGTTTACAAGGTCAACGAACAGACCTACTGGATGGTGGTCAACGCGTCCAATATGACGAAGGATTGGAACCACCTGAAGGCTCTCGCCGAGGGTTTTAAAGTCAGCCTGGAAGATGTCAGCGAAAAGACCGCCCTTATTGCGATTCAGGGGCCTCGTGCAAAAGAAATTCTTCCAAAGTTTTACCCTGGGATTGAAAAACTCAAGTATTACACGTTTGAACAGCGTGACGGACTCATTATCGCAAGAACAGGCTATACCGGCGAAGACGGATTTGAAGTCTTTCTGCCAAATCAGGATGCCCCAGCACTCTGGTCGGAGCTTGAAAAGACAGGAGCCTTACCGATCGGACTTGGAGCACGAGATACCTTACGGCTAGAGGTGGGATTCCCCCTTTATGGCCATGAATTGAGCGATACACTGAACCCCAGCGAAACCCTCTCGGCCTTTGCAGTTGAAAGCGGGCATTCATATGTGGGCAAGGGAAAGGGCCCCGAACCAAAGTTCAAGCCCATTGCTGTTAAAACAGACAACCCAAAGCCACTTCGTGCGGAAGAAAAACTTTACCTGAACGGAAAGGTTATCGGGCATATCACTAGTGGCTCCATGTCGCCAGTGCTTCGCGTAGGAATCGGCCTCGCGCTGATCGACAAAAATGCCCCAATAAATGAATCGTCCATTTTTGCACTTGATAGCGCAGGAAAACCAAGACAGGCTATTTTCTCTGAGCTCCCTTTTGTGGCAACTGAGCGAACGAAGAAAAGGCCTCAAAAGATTTAGAGTTCAAAAAGATAACGGATGAAATCATCTTTTTAGCGAGGACTTATGGCAAAAGGCAAAGAACCAGGAATGAAGGTTCCGGAAGATTTACTGTATACAAAAAATCACGAGTGGGCACGGATTGAAGATGGTACTGCGGTTGTTGGAATTACTGATTATGCTCAACAACAGCTCGGAGACATCACATACGTAGAGCTTCCAGAGGAAGGTCAGTTTTTTGAAGCCGGTAAAGTCTTTGGAACTGTTGATTCACTTAAAACCGTTGCGGAACTTTTTTCTCCGGTAAGTGGTGAAGTTCTTGAAATTAACTCTGGGCTTCCTAATTCTGCAGAAAACGTAAATGAGGATCCATACGGCGAAGGTTGGATGATGAAGATCGAGCTTTCTGATGAAAAAGAACTCGAACTTTTGCTTCCCGCGGCTGAGTATTTAAAGCTGATTTCAAAACAGACAAAAAAATAAGCAGAAAATGAAATATATCCCTCAGAGTGATCAAGACCAACAGAAAATGTTGGCGGCGCTGGGAGTTTCGTCTGCGGATGAGCTTTTCAAAAAGCAAGCCCCGGCTGCCAATACCGCAACGAAATTCAATTATCCCAAAGCACAGTCTGAAATTGAAATTCGAAAAACTTTTAAAGATATATCAACTCTGAGCCAGCTTCCTTCGGTGAGTTTTGCAGGTTGTGGCGTATACCAACATTATATTCCATCGATTGTTCCTTTCATCCAAGGTCGCTCAGAGTTTTCAACCGCCTACACCCCTTATCAGCCAGAAATTTCTCAAGGTCTTCTGCAATGTATTTTTGAATTTCAAACCTTGACCTGTTTGCTGACGGAATCAGAACTATCAAATGCTTCTGTTTATGATGGAGCTACAGCATTGGCTGAAGCTGTTTTGATGGGCCTTCGACTTAAGAAGAAAGGCACTGGTCGAGTATTCATTTCATCTGCAATTCATCCGCATTATTTGGCGGTTTTAAGAACCTACTGCGCCAACTTCTTAGATCGTCTTGAAATGGTTGATCTTGATGACGATCGAATTTCTTTAGGCGCTCTTCAGAAAAAAGTGACAAGTGATGCTGATATTATCGTGACACAGAGCCCGAATATTTTTGGCGTGATCGAAAACGATGCTGAAATTGGAGTGATCGCTCGAAAAGCAAATGCACTGTGGATCACATCGACGATGGAGCCCTTCGTCTATGGTATCTTGAGAGGCCCCGGAGCGTTTGGTGCGGATATTGTTACCGCAGAAGGACAAAGTTTTGGAAATGCTCCCTATCTCGGAGGCTCATCTTTTGGTTTCTTTGCAACAAAAAGCGAATACCTGAGAAATCTTCCCGGCCGCTTGGTTGGCGAGACTGTCGATCAAAAAGGTCGGCGATCATACACTCTTACTTTTGCGACTCGAGAACAGTTTATTCGTCGTGATAAAGCGACGTCGAATATTTGCACCAATCAAAATCTCAATATGTTGGCGGGACTCATTCACCTCTGCACATTGGGACGAGCTGGCATACAAGAAGTTGCGAAACGTAATTTTTCTCATTCTGAGGAACTAAAACGACGTTTGAAAAAAATTTCGGGTGTAACAATTTCTGAGTCTCCAACTTTTAATGAATTCGTTGTGAATACAACCGTCGATGCAGCAAAACTCGTTGCCGAAAGCGAAAAGCAAGGTTGGGTTTGTGGAGTGGATCTTGGCCGGTTCCAAACAAACTGGAATAACAAACTGTTGGTTCATACAAGCGAACTGCATGGCGCAGAAGATTTTTCTCGTCTTGAAGAACTTTTGAGGAAGTATGCTCACTGAATCTGCTGCAAGTACCCTCCCGTCCGTCAGCGAGAAATTGCGAAAGGCCCCAACGATGGAATCAAAGCCAAATTTACTGAATGAAACAACGAGTCGTGTCGTGGCTCAGGAAGAGCCGACCATTTTTGAAATTAGTCAGCCCGGCCGCGTGGGGTTCTCACTTCCTCCGACCACGATTGAAGAAACAGCTCCGGCAGCGAAAATTCCAAGCTTGTTGTTGAGAACCGATTTTTCCGGATTTCCTGAAGTCTCTGAGAATGAGGTTGTGAGACATTTTGTTCGTTTGTCTCAAAAGAATTATTCCATCGATACAGGCTTTTACCCATTGGGCTCTTGCACCATGAAATATAATCCAAAGATCAATGAGGAGATTGCTCGAATTGAATCCTTGGCCAATCTTCATCCGTTTTGGAGCTCCAGCTTTTTGCAACCAGCCCTCGCTGTGCAGTACCAGCTTCAAGAACTCTTATCCGAGGTAACCGGCCTTCCAGCGTTCACACTTCAACCAAATGCAGGAGCACATGGTGAATATGTTGGTCTGAAAGCGATCAAGGCGTACCATGATGCGAAAGAAAAGCTCGGTGCGCCCAAAAAAACCAAGATTATTGTTCCTGACTCAGCTCATGGAACTAATCCGGCGACTTGTACGATGGTTGGATATGAAATAGTCCCCGTCGCGACAGGCCCAAAGGGCGTTGTAGAAGTTGAAGAGATTAAGAGAGTCTTAAGTCCAGAAATCGCTGGGATCATGATGACCAACCCGAATACATGTGGGCTCTTTGAAACTCATATTGTTGAAATTGCTAAACTGATTCATTCAGTCGACGGACTTTTTTATATGGACGGCGCAAATTTCAATGCGATCGTCGGCAGAATTAAACCTGCAGACCTTGGCGTTGATGTCATGCACATCAACTTGCACAAAACATTTTCGACCCCGCACGGTGGTGGTGGGCCTGGATCTGGACCTGTTGGAGTTCGTGAAGATCTCCGAGTCTATTTGCCGACTCCGCTCATCGTGAAAAACAAATCCGGTTACGAGATCAAAGAGCAAGGTCCGGAAAACATCGGCCGGGTGTCTGGTTATTTGGGCAATTTTTCGATTCATATACGCGCCCTCACTTATATGCTCTCACTTGGATCCACGGATGATGGCTCAACGTATTTGAAGAAAATGTCATCGGCTGCCGTTGTGAACGCCAATTATATCCGCCACCGACTGAAAGATTTTTATCATATTCCTTATGATGTTCTCTGCATGCATGAAGTCGTTCTGTCAGATGAAATTCAAGAGAGAAAAGGGATTAAAACTCTCAATATTGCTAAGCGGCTGATGGATTACGGATATCACCCGATGACCGTTTATTTTCCGCTGATCATCCATGGGGCTATGATGATCGAGCCAACAGAGAGTGAGACCAAAGAAACACTCGATCGTTTTTGTGATGTGATGATTCAAATTGCGCGAGAATGTGAAGAAAATCCGGACGTGGTGCTCTCTGCGCCAACACATACATTCCGAGAACGAGTGGATGAATTGAGAGCTCAGAAACAGCCCAGATTGCGCTGGACTCCCTTAGTCAACTCGAAATCCTGACTGCCGCATTGAAACTGAAAATTTCCAAGGCATATAAATAAACCCATCCTCCTGCACTAAGGATGTGGGTGGATTTGGGAAAGGTGCTGACTCTTTAACCGCATTCACGGTGTCGGCATCAAAGTCCGCAAAGCTAGACTTGTTTATCAGTCGCATCTCCACTATTTCGCCTTCCCTATTCAACCTCAAACCAATGTCGACAGATACTTCATCAAACTCATACATTCTGGAGCTCACAACTCTCGGTGACCAGCGCTGTATGATCTTGCGTTTCATTCGATTGATAAACTGTGCGTAGTCAGATTCATAAGCGGCGACTTTTAGTTCTTGGCCCTTTTTCAATCGGTCCATAAATCCGGTAGAATCTACAACCCCACGATCACCAAATTTCTCCAATGTTCTTTTTTCTTCTCGCTTAATGTCTTCGGTTGAAAGCGAAAACACTTTGCCAGACTCTTTGCCCTCAGCTGCCCGAGATTTCTCGCGAGCCCGTGAACGCGGATCTCCTCGTGTCTGTGCTAAATTTGTTGGAGCTGAATCGGGAGATGTATCCTCGCTTGATTTCAAATTGCGAGAGCTCTCGAACTTTGCATCCTTGGGCTTTTCTTTCGCAGTCTCTTGAAGTGTCTCGACCGTTGGCCGCTGAATATATCGAAGTTCGATATCCGAAATTCGATTCTCAGATTTTGGAGGCGGATTGGAAAGGCGCAAGGGAGTCAAACCTAAGCTTAAGTGTATGATGATTGAAACAACAAACAGGAGTGCGCCAACACGCAGGGGAATGCGATAAGGATCTAACACTTTTCTTGGAGGTTGAGGGCCATCCATCAACAATACGTCCACACTCCCATCGTAGCTTCCACTGACTGGCCTGTCACGACGCTATGAAAATTTTGCGGCCATGGGCCAAACGACCCGTTCAAAGGCCTTCAGAGGCTGGCACTAAGATTGCTTAGATATAACTACATGAAAAGCATTATCTTAATTGTCGCCTGTCTTGGATTTGGAGCGTGTGGAGGGCAAAATGACGATTGTTTTGTCCTTGAATCTACGGCTGTAAAAACGCCCTTACCTTCTGGAGTAACGTCATCCACTGCCACGCGAACTTTGACTCCCGTCGACGTAACACCCAGTGGTTGCAGTTCGACTCCAAAAACAACATGTACTGAAAACTTTTTTGATGGATCATGCACAAACTAACTAAAATCCATCCGCATCTTGAGATCTCTATTCTCGAAAAGATCTCAGCCGATCGTCCAGCCAAGTTTAGGCGACGTCAAGTGACGGTGAGTGCTGAAAGCGTCACAATAGGCACAGCGGATAACTGCGATATACAACTTCGACAATTCTTAGACTCATTTCTTTTTGAAATTAAATACTCTGAAGATAGTTGGTGGATCGTCAACCCGCTCCGAACTCCTCATCTTCTAATCAACGGAAACGCGATCGAACTCGAGGCTAAGCTGCACGCTGAGGATGAGATTCAGATCGAAGGGCACAAGTTAAAAACAGCGATTAAAAAACTCATCTCGTTGAAGTGCCGAAATTCATTGCACAACCCGAGAGCGATGAAGCATTGTGGCGATTTTTGATCGAAGATGCCGACTTTGATGAAATTATGATTAACGGAAATGAAAGTATCTATATTGATTTTAGAGGCAGTCTGTTTCGAAGCCCTTGGTCATTTCGAGAAAAAGATTTTATCAATCGAAAAATTTTTGAGGAGACTCAGAAAACATCTGGATGGGTGTCGTGGCGAAAAAACAGACTGCTCAGAATTCATGCCGCTATGCCGCCAATTGTTGAAGAGACACATCTCACGATTCGGAAGGCAAGACAGAATGCTTTTTCGCTCACAGAACTTCAACAACACGGATTTGGAACTGCAGAACAATTCGAGTTCCTCAGAGATGCTATTCGAGAAAAGAAGAATATCGTCATTGCTGGAGGAACCTCTACCGGAAAAACCTCTCTCCTTCGAACGCTGGTGCGTGACATTTCAATCGACGATCGAATTCTAATTGCTGAAGAAGAGACAGAAGTTGATTGGCCGCATCCTCACGCCATTTCGTTGGAATCTGGTCGTGGGAATCTCCGGCAGACCGTCATTGAATGTCTGAGAATGCGCCCTACTCGCCTTATCATCGCAGAAATTCGAGGCCCTGAGGCCTTCGAAATGTTACAAGCAATGAACACTGGGCATGCTGGCTCGATGACAACTGTTCATGCAAATTCGCCCCGTGAAGCCCTTCATAGAATTGAGGGACTCGCTATATGTTCTGATCTTCCTTTGTCCATCACCGCCATACGACGGCAAATATCTCAAGCAATTCATATTATCGTTCAGTTGAAGCGAGATCATCTCGGAAGACGTATGATAGATCAAATTGTACAAATTACTGGGATGGAAAAAGATATTATTTTGCTCTCTGACCCTGTCGGCGTAGAGAACATAGGGCTAAAGCAAAAATCAGAATAAAAATCATCGAAAAGTCTGCGGTGATTCTCTTTGGCTGAATCTCACATCCGCCCGCCAGTGACCCTTCCGACGCTTGAGCCGGCACGGGCTCTGACTTGAATTCTCTCTGCAATCCCTCGATCGAAGAAAGCGTCTCATTCGATGAACCAGATGCTTTTAGAATTTCAATTTTTGAATCCGCTACGTTAGTAATGACTTCAACTCTTGAAGTTTCTTTATTAGCATCAACATGCAAACTGGCGGCAAATTGAATTCCTTGAGGAGAAAATCCGTATGCCGACTCTCGATTAGATTCTCGTCCTCCACCATCATAAAATTCAGGCTCAAATATTTCCTTTGAAAAAAGAATATCCAAGACCTCATTGAACCGAATGATTCCCTGAGGAATATAATTTCTTGGCTCAGAGACCAAAACATAGTCTCCTGCTGGTATGGTGGGCAAAATGAAATCTCCCTTTTCATTTGAAAAGGTGGATCCCTCAAGCAGGTCCCGATTTAATGTTTCCGTAAAACTTATAATATTTTTCTTACTCAAAATCCCAACGTGTGCCCCGACCCAGGGAGATTTGTTGAGACCATTTACGACACGACCCGAGATCGAACCAAAACTTTCTTTGAATACGCTGTCGCCATACAGATATCCCAACCACTGAACATCATCATATGATGCCGCTAGCTCAGGCTCTTTCGCCAAAAGCTCGTCGGCCATTAGCGATTTCCGTACGGCAGTTGGTCCTAAGCCCAAGCTCTGCCCGATTCCATTCGCAATTGCAGCGCTAAAATTTGCAGTCAAGATCGCTGGATTTACGTAAATAGTTGAATGAGTAATTTTTGAAATTGGCTCTTGGTATTCTGCTCGATTGAGTACGACCATCGATCGTTTTTCATTTTTGAAATATTCATTTGGTGGAGCAAAAGAGATGATGAAATTCCCACTGACGATTCCTGGATCTGACGGCACCCCAAAGAAGGTCTCCACTTCCTTGGTCTCTCCAATTTTCAGCCGAAGGTTCGTATGTTGAACAGACGACCACATGGTGAGCACAGCATTGATCTTTGCTTTCCAACTCGAAACATCAAATCCCTTGGGGATAACCAAATCATAATTTATACAAGTGAGTGCAGCGTTATCTGTGCAAGCCCGCTGGACCTTTCCGTAAGTGACCATCAAGTCTTTCAAAGACGTTGGTATGTCTAGGACCTGTTCCTTCGAGGACTGAAAAACCAATGGCTTCAGGGAACCGGCCGACAATAGATCACAGCTTAATATGAACAAAACAATCCATCTGACGCGTTTTAATCCCTTATACATAATCCCTACTGATCACTAAGTAATGCAATATCAAGGCCAGCCGGCCATCGATCGAACGCAGTCCAAAATCCAAATAATTACAAAACCTTATCCGGCACTAATATCTGCTCTCGGCCCGGCGATCTGCGAGTCTCTTGCCCCACAGTCAGGACAAAGGCTCCCGCCTGTATGATTTCAGAGTTTAACCTTACAATGAAGTAAATGGCTTCACCCAAAAATACTACGGCTGAGATTACAGCGTCGATTGACGTCCGGTTGCTTGATCTTGAGACCAAGATTGATAATGCCCGCTCGTTGTACGAACAGTATTTTGCTGGAGTCCTCAAGCAAGAGCCAAAAAAAGAGTTCGAGTTTGTAAATCGATTGGTAAACTCATTTAAGCCCCAAGACTTAAAGACGACGGCCTCCCGATTTAGATTCCAGAATATTCAGCAACGATATATCGTCCTTCGCAATCATTGGGATAAGATTCTGAAACAAATCGAAGAAGGTACTTTCAAGAGAGATCTCTTCCTATTGAAGCACAAGAACAAAAATAAATCAGATTCTCCTAAAGCACTGGCTAAAGAAAATACAAAGCCCACCACACATCAACTCGATAAGCTCTATGAAAAGCTTGTTGAGCTCTCTCAGGGGCATGAAAAAATTCCAGATAAAGATCGATTCATTGGAAAAATCGATCTACAAATTCAGAAACTAAAAGAAAAGAATCCAGGTAAAAAAGTCGAGGTCAAACTTCAGCGCAACAAGCTCGGAAAAATTGCCGTCAATATTGCGCTCAAATAATGACTAAATTGCTGCTGCCGCCTGAGTTAAAATCGACAGGCTATCCCCGTCGATTTTCAAAACCCCATCACTCACCTGAAAACTCTTTGCATCAGATGCAGAACCGATGGTGACCTTGCCCGGTTTAACCAGGGTCACAATGTCAGCGTGTCGATCGAGAAGGGTCAGCTCGCCCTTCTCTGCCACCAACGTGACTCGGTCAGCGACACCGCTGAAAACAAGCTTCTCCGGAATGGCCAACGACACTTTCATCAAGCAGCCTCTGCCAATTTCTGAGCCTTAGCCACGGCTTCTTCGATCGTACCGACCATATAGAAGGCTTGTTCAGGAAGATCATCATATTTGCCATCCAAGATTTCAGCAAAGGCTCGGATGGTGTCTTTCAATTCAACATACTTACCCTCAAAGCCTGTAAACTGCTGGGCAACAAAGAAAGGCTGACTCAGAAATCTCTGTACCTTTCTCGCTCTGGTCACAGTGATTTTGTCCTCTTCGGAGAGCTCTTCCATCCCCAAAATTGCGATAATATCCTGCAAGTCCTTGTAGCGCTGCAACGTCGATTGCACTCGTCGCGCCACTGTATAATGTTCGATTCCCACAACCTGAGGATCCAAAATTCTGGACGTTGAATCTAGAGGATCGACAGCAGGATAAATTCCCAATTCTGCAATTGAACGGCTCAAAACCGTTGTCGCGTCCAAGTGCGCAAACGCTGTCGCCGGAGCTGGATCTGTCAAATCATCCGCAGGAACATAGATCGCCTGGACGGAAGTAATCGATCCCTTCTTAGTGGTTGTAATTCGTTCTTGTAATTCTCCCATCTCAGTCGAAAGAGTTGGTTGGTATCCTACAGCAGAAGGAATCCGTCCTAAAAGAGCCGAAACTTCAGAGCCCGCTTGGGTGAATCGGAAGATATTATCAATAAACAAAAGAACGTCTTGGTTCTCTTCGTCTCTAAAATACTCAGCAACCGTCAAAGCGCTCAAACCAACTCGAGCTCTAGCACCGGGAGGCTCATTCATCTGGCCATATACAAGCGCGGTCTTATCCAAAACTCCCGACTCTTTCATTTCCATCCACAAATCATTTCCTTCTCGAGTTCTCTCACCAACGCCACCAAATACAGAATAGCCCCCATGCTTCATGGCGACGTTATTAATCAATTCCATGATCAACACGGTTTTGCCTACCCCAGCTCCACCGAAGAGTCCGATTTTTCCGCCCCGTGAATAAGGAGCGAGCAAATCGATCACTTTAATACCCGTCACGAACATGGATACTTCAGTCACTTGATCATCATAAGAAGGTGGTTCTCTGTGAATTGGCCATCTCACGGTAGACTTTACAGGTCCCATTTCATCCACGGGCTCTCCAACTACATTCAAAATTCTACCCAGCGCACCTTTCCCAACTGGAACAGTGATCTGTTGTCCTCGATACCGAGCAGCCAACCCTCGAGTCAGTCCATTTGTCTCATCCATTGCAATACAACGCACAGTTTGATCTCCAAGGTGCTGAGCAACTTCCAAAATCAAATTGTCTACTTGATCGTTAATTGACTTGTTGGTCACCGTGACAGCGCCATAAATTGGCGGCAACTTCCCATCAGGAAAACGAATATCTACAACTGGCCCAATGACTTGTTCCACCAATCCATCTGTGTGATTTTGATTTGTCTTTTCCATAACCATCGATCCTTTCCAAAAATCTTTCCGCTTAAGCAGAGAGCGCTTCTGCTCCACCAATAATTTCCATTAACTCTTTTGTAATCGCCGCTTGCCGAGCCCGATTTCGTTCCAAGGTCAGACGGTCAATCACATCTCTGGCATTCTTTGTCGCCGATTCCATTGCGGACATCCGAGCTCCGAACTCTGAAGCTACAGACTCTAAAACTGATCTAAAGAGCCTAAAATCCAAGAGATCAGGAACTAAAACGTTCAATAAGTCCGACGGCTTTGGTTCATATACAAAATTGTTATGCAGTCCCGTCTTAGGCGGAGCAAAGGGCAACCACAAAAAATTTGACGGTTTCTGGGCCAGGGCCGATTCAAATCTGGAATAAAAAACCTCCACTCGATCGAATCTGCCAGAAATAAAATCTTCTCGAAGTTTTTTTGCGATCGCTTGAATATTCACGAAACTACCATTTCGAGCCATATCCAAAGTTGTTGAATAAATTGGAAAACCTCGTCTCTTAAAAAAATCGGCTCCCTTTTTTCCTAGCGCAACAATCTCAACACTTCCCGGTGGGAGTTCTTGAGCCCGCTTCAAAACCTGTTTGAAATTATTCGTATTCAAACTCCCGCAAAGTCCTCGATCTGTCGAAACGACAACCAGAGCTACTTTTTTTGGACTTCTTTCTTCTCGCAACGGAGAAACCCACTCCACCTGTTCAAGAATCGACCCAACTATCGATATCAATTCTTGCTCATAAGGACGCGAAGAATGGGCGCGATCGGTGGCTCGTCTCAGCTTTGCAGCGGAAACCAATTTCATCGCCTTCGTAATTTTCTGAGTGCTTTTTACGCTCGCGATTCTCTTCTTTAATAATTTTAAAGACGCCATTCTATTTTTACTTTCGGTTTAAGGTCTCTAAAAATTCTGATTTGAAACCCGCTATCGCCTTCTTGAGTGCCTCTTTATTTTCATCCGACAAAACTTTCTTGGTAGCAATGTCTTCCAAAATCGATTTGTTCGAGGCTGAAAGGCGCTCAAGTAATCTTTTCTCAAACTCCGCAACCTTATTTGCAGGCACATCATCCAAAGCGCCACTTGTACCTGCGTAGATCATGACGACCTGATTCTCAGTACTCATCGGAACGTACTGACCTTGCTTTAGGATTTCAACCAATCGGGCCCCTCGTTTTAACTGGGCCTGTGTTGCTGCGTCCAAATCACTTCCGAACTGCGCAAAAGCTTCCAACTCACGAAACTGTGCAAGACTGAGTCTCAAGGCTCCAGCAACAGATCGCATGGCTTTAGTCTGAGCACTTCCTCCTACACGAGATACAGAAAGACCAACGTTAATTGCTGGACGAACCCCCGAATAAAACAAATCTGTTTCCAAATAAATCTGTCCGTCAGTAATTGAGATTACGTTCGTCGGAATATAAGCCGAAACATCGCCGGCCTGAGTTTCAATCACAGGAAGAGCAGTCAACGATCCGCCGCCATTTTTGTCCGAAAGTTTACAAGCACGTTCAAGCAATCGAGAGTGCAAATAAAAAACATCCCCAGGATACGCTTCTCGACCTGGTGGACGTCGCAACAACAATGAAAGTTGTCGATACGCGACTGCTTGTTTTGATAAATCGTCGTAAACAATTAAAGCATGTTTTCCATTGTCCCTAAAATATTCGGCCATCGCACAACCCGAATACGCTGCTAAAAACTGAAGTGGAGCAGATGCAGAGGCCGGTGCAGAAATTACTGTCGTATATTCCATGGCACCTGCTTTCGTCAGTTTTGCCACAACCTGCGCGATACTTGATTGCTTCTGGCCAATCGCCACATAAAAGCAATAAACTCCCTGGCCTTTTTGGTTGATAATCGTATCAATTGCGATTGCCGTTTTGCCAGTCTGGCGATCACCGATAATCAGCTCCCGCTGTCCTCGACCGATCGGAATCATCGCATCAATAGCCTTAATTCCTGTTTGCAACGGCTCTTTCACACTTTGTCGAGGCACAATGCCCGGAGCCTTCTGTTCAATATTTCTTTTTTCCTTGGCCTGTATAGGTCCCTTTCCATCGATAGGATTTCCCAGCGGATCGACAACACGACCAAGCAGGGCTTCGCCTACTGGTACGGATGCGATCTCACCCGTGCGCTTTACTGTGTCGCCTTCTTGAATCGATTCAAAATCCCCCATGATCGCGACGCCGACGTTTGCAGCTTCAAGATTCAAAACCAATCCACGCACGCCACCTGAAAACTCTACGAGCTCGCCTGCAATTGCAGCTTCGAGTCCATAAACGCGAGCCACTCCGTCGCCCGTCGACAATACAGTGCCCGTATCCTTAGCTTCGAGCACCTTCTCAAATTTTTTAATCTTAGATTTTAAAATCTCTCCAACTTCATCCACACGAATAGCCATATTCATCACTCCTTAGATTACGAAACTACTGACGATCTTAAATTTTCTAACTGGTTGCGAACACTCGCGTCGAAAATTTTTCCATAGCCGCTGGCCACAAATCCACCAATCAGCTCAGGATTTACTGTTGTTGTTACCTTAACCTGACGCTTCCACTTCTCCTGCAAAAAACTGCGGATCTCTTCAACCGAGTCTTCCATCGCAGAGTTTGCTATCTCAAGTTTTACTGAGAGCTCTCCAACTCTCTCCTCTCTTAACCGCTCAAACTCAGATGCGATCTCCTTGAGATATTCAATTCTGTCCTGTTTCACCACGGACGAAAGAAAACTGTAAATTGTTGGCAGTTTTGCTGACAACTCAGCCAAAACCTCTGCTTTATCTGTTGCTGAAACGACAGGGCTGAGAAAAAATTTCTGAATTCTGCTGTCAGACTGAAGTCCTTTTATGAAAACAAAAAGTTCTTCGGCTGCACGGCTCAACTGAGAATCGTCCACTATTTTCATGAGTGCTTGCGCGTAGCGACGAGATACTTGAGGATTACGAGGCATAATTCTTTTTACCTCCTACAATTTTTCGCTCTGACTCAGTCAATTGATTCAGCCACTCTCGACCACAATCTTTCTTATCACTCTTCAATACTTCTGTAGCTTTAGACAGGGCCAAGTCGAATAGTTCATTTTGAAGTGAAGCCAATGCTTTATCTTTGGAGCCTCGCAATCTTAGCTCCGAATCATAGGTTAAACGATCCAAAGCTTGCCGGCCTTCTTCACGAATGCGAACCGACTCTTGTTCAAATTCCTTTAATGATTCGCGACGGACATTTTCCAAGGCTGCATCCGTTTCGGCAACCATCTTTTCGACAGATGCAAACTCTGCCTTCACCTGAAGATATTTTGCGTTTGTCGCTTCGATTTCCAATTTTAGTTTATCGCGTTGAAGACGAAAAATAGACTCCAGTTTTTTCTTCCCAAAAAAAATGAGAGCCCCAACCAAAATAATAAAATTAATCCAATGAAAAACAATCATGCTCATAAAGACGCAATTCCTGGTGAACGAATAACATCGACGATGCTCTGGCTTAGCTCATTACTAAGGATCGGAAATTTCGCTCTAACCTGTTTAACCTCTGACTCAAAAGCACTCTCATTTTTAGAAGCCGCTTCTTCTAATTTTTTTCGAGCAGCCTCAGAAAGTTCAGACACCTCCTGACGAATGGATTGGAGCTTTTGTTCCTTTTCTTGAAGCATCTGGAATCTGAAATCCTGAATCTTTTGCTGATAAGCCTGTCTTAGTTCTTCTGTTTTTTTAATGAGGGCATCGGCCTGTTCCGCCTTACCTGTTGTCATCGCCTCCCGGCGAGAAATCAGAGCAAGCAACGGCTCGAAATAAAGCGTCTTCAATATAAAGAAAAGAGCGAGGTAAATACCCGCCTGAATAAAGAGCGTTGAATTAAATTCCATGGCGCCCACAAATTAACAGTAGGCATACAGAAAGATCAACTAAGTGACCCGCTTAATTCGCAGATTTTGGGCGGAAATGGACCAAGCTCTCAGACAAATCGGGACTCTCTATAGCTGGCCTGGCCATTGAAATAGCCCCGTCGAATCGTCCACCTCGAACGACCTCAAGTTCAGCGGTTTCAACCTTACCCTCTACACAGCCCGTGGCGTGAATAATCACTCTTTCTTTGGCAATAATTGTGCCCTTAATGTTGCCACTCACTTCCAGAAGCCCGACGTGCAAGGTCGCTTCCACAACAGCCCCCTCGCCAACAATTAGGTGATCTTGAGAAAATATTTCCCCTCGAAAAACCCCGTCTATTCTGACGACACCCTCAAATGAAAGTTTTCCATCGAACTCACATCCCTTATCAAGAAGGGTGATAGTTTCTGCTGATGATCGTTTACCAACCAAACTCATCTCTCTATCTTAGCAAGTAACGAGTTAAATTCATCCTTTGTTGAAAAATATAGGATAAACTGCCCTTTGCCGGAACTTTGCGTCTTAATATCCACCTTAGTCGACAGCTTTTCTTGTAGTCGTCGCTTGATGTCCTCATAAACAGCATCTTCCGCGACGCTTTGTGTTGTTACTGACTCGACAGACTTCTCTCCAGACTCTCGAAATTTTTTGACAAGAGCTTCCACTTGGCGCACGGATAGACCCTTTTGAAGGATCTCATTCATCAACTGGTTCTGTAACTCTTTGTCCTCAACAGTGATTAAACAACGCGCGTGACCAACGCTCAGCTCACTGGAAACGATTTTCTCTCTCACTTCCTTAGACAACTTTAGCAAACGCAGCGCGTTAGCTATGGTCGTTCTATCTTTCCCAACACGCTTTGAAATTTCATCCTGCGTGAGCCCCAAATCCAAAATTAATCTTTGGTATGATTCTGACTCTTCGATTGGGTTTAGATCCTCTCGCTGAATATTTTCAATAAGGGCTGTCTCAAGAATTTCATTATCTGACAAATCTTTGAGAATTACCGGGACTTCTTTTTTCCCGGCTAACTGAGAAGCTCTCCATCGGCGTTCTCCGGCAATAATGACGTAACCCTTGTCGGTTCGCTTTGCGATAATCGGCTGCAAAACCCCTTTTTCTCTAATACTTTGCGCTAACTCTTCTAGTTTTGCTTGGTCAAAATATTTTCTCGGCTGAGCATGATTGGGGTAAAGCTCACTCACGGGGCATAGAAAGAAACCCCGTTTGTTCGTTTCTGGCAAAAGACTTCCGATTCCCCGCCCCAATACTGTTCTATTTTCTGTGCGTTCTGTCTGTATTTCCATTATCTAGCCCCCCACCTCAATTTGATTAGATTCTAAATTCTCATGACGCAATGCGGCATTTTGTTGTGCCACAGCATTCTGCTCTTCTTCACTCGCAACAGGCAAACCAGCATCTGCCGAAACTACGGATATATTGTCAAGATTCAACTCAACCACTTGTTGTTGATGATCCAACTGCGCCTCAACTCTCTGTTCAACCGCCGCCTCCAACTGAATGGAAGCTTCTTCGGTTGGCTGCGACTCTACTGCAGCGACGGCATCATCAACCGTCAGACCATTTCTCTTCAAAAGCTCCCGCGCTAAATCCAGATATGCTTGCGCTCCCTTTGACTCAAGATCGTAAATGACGATTGGCTTACCAAAGCTCGGCGCCTCAGATAGTTTAATATTTCTCGGAATTACAGAATCAAAGAGCTTTTCCGGAAAATGGCTCTTCAGCTCTTTTACAACCTCGTGGGTAAGCTTATTTCGAGGATCAAACATTGTGAGAAGCACGCCCTCAATCTCCAAATCCTGATTTAAGTCTTCTTTCACAATTTGATAGGTGCTCAACAGTTGCCCCAAGCCTTCGAGAGCAAAATACTCGCACTGTGTAGGAATCAAAATGGAATTACTCGCGGCAAAGGCGTTAATAGTGAGAAGCCCCAAACTTGGAGGGCAGTCGAATATTATAAAGTCGTAGTCTAACGGATTCTTTCGAAGCGCCGACTTTAATTTCTTTTCTCGGGAAATCGCGTTTATCAATTCGACTTCCGCCCCTATGAGATGTTGATTCGCTGGAATTACGTCAAGCGTTTCCATCACCGAGTGTTGAACACATTCTCTAATTTCCTTTCTGCCAATCAAGACATCATAAATAGTAGAGGATGCATGCCGATCGATTCCCAAGCCTCCGCTAGCATTTCCCTGCGGATCCAAATCGACCAACAGAATTCTTTTTTTCAGGAAGGCTAGGGCAGCCGCCAAATTCACTGATGTTGTGGTTTTCCCGACGCCGCCCTTCTGGTTTGCAATCGAAATAACCTTTGGTAAATGCTGCGTTTGATCACTCATGGCTAATCGTTCACTCCCCCTAACTACTTATCATTACACCAAAATTTTGATCCCCCGCGCAAGTCCGTTTATGCGAAGTTCGCGAAAGAAAAATTCCTAGAATAGAAATCGTTGCCGGACTAATTCCGGATATACGAGATGCCTGCCCGAGTGTTATGGGCCTAATGGCCGACAGTTTTTCAATTGCTTCCAAGGGTAATCCAGGGATCTTGAAGTCAAACTGTTCTGGTATTTTCATATTCTCAAGACGATTCATTTGTCGGATCTGGGCTTCGGACTGCTCAATGTAACCCGCATATTTTATCTTTGTTTCCACTGCCGAAAAATCATCCCGCTCCAAATGCTCCGTAGATAATTTCAGAAACAAACTGAGGTCGTCGAACGAAATCCCTGGTCGACGAAGAAGTTCACTCGCCTTCATCGGAGTCTTCAGCGCGGCCTCATTTATATTTGCCAAAATCCCGTTCGTCTCCTTAGTCGGCCTCAGAACAAAACTCTCCAACTCAGATCGAAGGTTCTCCCGGCGCTGCAAGCGAGCTGAGACTATTTCCATATCTTCATCACTCAACAATCCCAGAGCATGCGCCCGAGAGCAGAGCCGTTCATCGGCATTGTCCTGCCTCAGCAAAAGACGCCATTCCGCCCTCGAGGTAAACATCCGATAAGGTTCTGCGGTTGGCTTTGTTACGAGATCGTCCACCAACACTCCCAGATATGCGTCCGATCGCTTCAATATAAATGGATCGCGTTCGCTAGCTAATAGACCCGCATTGATTCCTGCAATAATTCCCTGTGCCGCCGCCTCTTCATATCCAGAAGTTCCATTAACCTGACCCGCAAAAAACAATCCCTTAATATCTTTTAATTCCAATGTAGGAAAAAGCTGAGTGGCATCAATAAAGTCGTACTCGATTGCATAACCTGGCCGAATAATCTCGACCTTCTCAAGCCCAGAAATGGTTCTTAAAAACTTTAATTGGGATTCATACGGCAGACTCGTCGAAAGCCCTCCGACATAAACTTCTTCAGTATCACGACCCTCGCGCTCTAAAAACACCTGATGACGATCTTTATCTGAAAATCGAACAACTTTATCTTCCACGGATGGGCAATATCGAGGGCCACGACCCTGAATAATCCCTGAATACAGAGGGGATTCGTGAAGTGAGTCGCGGATAATTTTGTGTGTCTCACTATTTGTGAACGCAATATGAGCACTTTCTAAGTCTCTCCGCATCGATTTCGAAAAAAACGACAGAGTTCCGCAATCAGTATGAGATGGCTGCTCTTCGATTTTCGATAAATCAATGGTTCGCCGGTCAACTCTTGGCACTGTGCCTGTCTTCAAGCGGCCAATTTTAATACCTCTCGCTGATAAAAAATCGGAAAGCCCCACAGAAGGCGGCTCCCCAGCCCTTCCAGAAGCAAAACTCATCTTTCCGATATGGGCCTTCCCATTCATAAAGGTCCCCGTGGTTATAACCACGGCCTTACTTGAAAATTTCTGCCCCAGAGAGGTCTCAATACCGCCAATTTCCCGGTCGGTCTTAAAAATTAGCTTCGTTACATGCCCTTGTTTTACAGACAAATTTTGATATCTCTCAAGAATCGCCTTCATTGAAGCTCTATACTCATGTCGGTCAACATGAACACGAGTCGCCCTGACGGCCGGGCCCTTACTATCATTCAATAGCCGGTATTGCATGGCTGCCCTGTCCGCAACTCGGCACATTAGCCCTCCAAGGGCATCCACTTCTCTCGCCAACTGGCTTTTCCCCAATCCTCCAACAGCTGGGTTACAGGACATAGCCCCTATTTGATCTACATTCATCGTTAGAATAAGAGTTCTATTTCCTAAACGAGCGCTGGCTGTGGCCGCCTCAATACCAGCATGGCCAGCACCAACAACGATAACGTCATAAAAATGATCATTTGCCGCAACTTGAGTCATATGTTTCACGTGAAACACTCTGCCTCCAGGATGTTTCACGTGAAACATACATCAAGAGAGCCGAAATAGACTACTTTCCTATGCAAAATCTTGAGAAGATGGACTTCAAGACATCATCGTTAGGGATCTCATCGACAATTTCTTTCATGAAATGAGAAGCCTCGAGTACCTTCGCCGTGGTATAATCTAGATATTCCCCTGATTTGAGCAAGCTTTCAGCTTCTTTTAATGCGGCTAGGGCGCCAGCTACGCGGCTGGCTTGTCTGTCTGACATTAGCACAGTGGAAGCTTCATCAAATGAGCAATGAAGAGATTCCATTATTCTGTTTATACCCAAACCTGTCCGAACAGAAACATCCAGCCATTCTGCATTTGCTGGGCCCTCTCTCAGATCCGCCTTAGATCCAATTTTGAGCCAGGCTTTGGAAGAAAATTCTTCCGTTAGTTCCGCATAGGGCTCCTGATAGCGGTCGCTGATCCATAGAATTATGTCAGCTCTCTCCATAGCTTCCTTTGATCTCTTAATTCCAAGGGCCTCCACCGGATCTTCAGTCGATCTAATTCCGGCGGTATCAACAAATAAAAATGGAAAACCATTATAGTCAAATGGATGCTCTATATAATCTCGGGTTGTCCCCGGCCTTTCATGAACAATCGCCTTATCAATTCCAAGCAGGCCGTTAAAAAGAGAAGACTTTCCTGCATTAGGCTCGCCAACGAACACAACCACCGTTCTCTCAAACAACTGGCGATACCTTCGGAAAGTATTCAGCCAGGATTCCAAAATACTCGATATTGCAAAAAACCTCGGAAAAAATCCCTCTACAGCCATAGCTCCAACTTCAGCATCTGAAAAATCCAACTGAGACTGCATATCCGCCAACAAATCGGTTAACTGCGAGATCAAATCCTGCACCGGCTTGCCCAGGCCGTTTAACTTAGATTGAAGGGCCATCTCTGCGGCTTTTTCAGAGGAAGCATGGATCAGTCGATCTAGAGCTTCTACTTTATCAATTGATAGCTTTCCATTTACTAGTGCGCGCCTCGTGAATTCTCCTGCTGCAGCCATGCGACATGTTTCACGTGAAACAATCTCGCCTAAAATTGCCCTCAGGATAATCGGATTCCCGTGGGCCGATATTTCAAGCAAATCTTCCCCGGTATAAGAATTGGGGCTGGCATAAAATGTAAGAACGACTTCATCAAGAACTGTTCCGTCCTTTTTCTTCAGAACGGCAAGTGCCGGCTTTCTATGCTCTAGGGTTAGTCCAGATAAACTAGCGACAAGGGTCTGCACCTCCGGACCAGAAACCCTGATAAGACCAAGAGCCGAGCGCCCATCTGGAGTCGCCAGCGCACATACCGTATCAACCATATTTAGGCATTAGCTTTTAGGGGTGAAACTGCAAGTGGATAATTCTTGGCAAGATGCTTGTTCATATACACTTGCTGAATTAACGAAATTAGAACGTTCACCAAAAGGTAAATATTCAATCCACTCGGAAGAAATACAGAAATCGCGCCAAAAAGAACCGGCATCCATTTCATCATTGCCCTTTGAACCTGCGCGGCCTCGTTTTCATCCATAGCAGGGGGTTGAGGGGTAACTTTTGTCTGATACCACATAAATATCGTTAACAAGACAGGCGTTAGATATAAATGGTCGTATGAAGACAGATCAGTGATCCAACCAAAAAACGGAGCATGTCTAAATTCAATTGATTGATAAAAGACCCTATAAAGCGCGAAAAATACCGGCATTTGTAAAAGCATGGGCAGGCATCCCCCAACCGGATTCACTTTTTCAGCCTTGTAAAGATTCATCATCTCAACCTGAAGCCTTTGTTTGTCGTCCTTGAATTTGTCTCTGATCTCTTTCATTTTAGGTTGAACCAACTGGAGTTTCCTCATGGAAACAGCAGATTTAAAGGCAAGGGGAAAGAGAGCCAGCTTAACCAAAATGGTAAGCAAAATGATGCCCACGCCATAATTGCCAAAGAGATGATTAAAGAAATGTAAAACACTGAGTAAAAGGCGAGCGATGGGGCCGAGCCATGAGCCATAATCAACAACTTCCCGCATCTCAATCGCCGCCCTTTCAAGTTCAGGAATTGCCTTCGGTCCAAAATAGAATCCATACTCGTAATTAGTAGATTCTTTGGGTGGAATACTTTTCTCTAAAGTATCAAATTTTTGGCCAAGATCTGTTTCAACTCCATTCGATAAATATTTAAGTCTAACTGAGGAGAAATTTTGGAAAGCGACTCCATAGAAAAAATATTTTTCTGAAAACCCCCCATAACCGATCTGGCCTTCCACCTGAAAGTTATTCTCAACTTTAGGATTCGGTATTTTTTTCAGTGTATTATCGACCCAATAAAGAGATTCATGGATTTCAGCTGCAGGTTCAAAAATTCTTTTGTAGGCCGGCTTTGGGGTTTCCTTTGTATAAGACTGGGCATTTAACTTAAATGCCAACGATGAATTGGCAGTGGTCAAGCCATCGTTATAAATCTCATCCCTGATTTTTAGAAAATAACCGTTTTCTGGTAATTCAATGCTACGAACAATGCGAATTACTTTCCCCGCCTCAAGTACCAATCGATTCGCAGCCGCGGTTTTAATTTTCCAACGGGCCTCCCCCTCAGTCGTCAACAGTATACTGTCGTTGAAATATCCCTGCTGGAAGGAAACAGTTTTTGGCTCTGCCGTTTTTTGAGCTGTCTGATACTTGAGAAATTTCGCACTCAAAACACGCCCGAAGCCATTGATTTCTAAGGCCATGTCTGCGTTTTTGAGAGTAAAGATCTTGGCTTCCAATTCAGGATTAGCGCTAACTAAAGGACGTGGATCAATTAGATTTTTCTTATCCGATAAAACTACGGAGTTGGTTGCAACAGCAACCGGATTCTGAGGAGGCCGCTTTGGCTGAAAAAAGTAGATCCAAATTAAAAACATCAAAACAAAAGCGACAATCGTTTTACTATCCATTTTTCACCACATATCTTGGCAACTAAGTATTCTTAATAAAATATTCTTAAGCGCTATTCCTACGCTCTTACCAGATCGAATTTCATCCACAGCAAAATGAGAACACGAAACTGGGTATCGACATGGAGTCTCTACCAATCCTCCGATCCGAATCAAGAACCGATGGCAAGGATTAATGATTGTTTGATAGATCCACAAAAGAGCGAGCAATAAATGACGCATTGCATTATTTTTTCAGAAGTTCAATCGATGCTTCTAAAGGACTTACCAAAACTTCGCTGGCTAATGAATCCGGTCTTTTCATGAGACGAATCACTATATCGCCAGCTATTTGTGACTTGTTGTGTCGGAACCATTCACGAATCACTCGTTTGACACGATTTCTTTTTGGGGATTCTTTTAAGATCTTTTTCGCAACACTAATGCCGAGTCTGCCGCACTGCGCAGGCTTTTTGTATACAACAAAGGGGTCGCAACGAATGATTCCTCCGGAGCGTTGCATCCGATGGGCTTCACTAAGGACAGACGCAAAATCTTTTTCGGTTCTGAGGACTAGAGATTTCGGAAAGCTATTTCCGGAAACTTCCATTTATTTTTCAAAAACAGCAACTGCTAGGCGCTTACGTCCCTTAGCTCGCCTTCGTTGTAATACATTGCGACCACCGACGCTCGCCATTCTGACGAGAAATCCATGTGTTCGCTTCCTACTGATTTTGCTTGGCTGATAGGTTCTTTTCATTTTTCGCGATTAACTCCAAAAAAGCTTTGACCTTAGGGGTCAAACCACCGTTATTAAATTGAGTCGTTTTGGCTCTATGAAGTGGTCTTATGTCAGAGTTAATGGAAAATCAAGAACGTGTTCCAGAGGTTATGCGAAAGGCGTGGCAACATACCTTGAAAGCATTGGAGACCATTATCCGGCCGCAATATTTCCAGTCGTTCATTCTGACGATTCGACTGATCGACTCCAAGGAAAACACGCTAACCCTTGGATTTCCTGATCGTTTTACGCGCGACTGGGTTTATGACCATTACTCAAATCTCATTCAAGAGCGCTTTGCAGAGTCGAGTGCGGATCAATTCAACCTTGAGTTTGCAGTCGAAACACGCAGTCAAATTCTGCCTGAAAACTCTCGTGCACAAGCATATCCACCTCTAGATAATGCTCAGCCTAAGCCATCGGAAGTCTCCCAAACTCCGCCCGTCAAATCGAGTGGGTCAAAAGCTCTTTCGGCCCATTCAACTTTGAATCCGAAATATGGATTCGAAACCTTCGTCGTCGGTGGTAGCAATCAATTTGCACACGCTGCTAGTTTCACGGTCGCTGAGGCCCCAGGGAAACACTACAATCCTCTTTTCATTTATGGTGAAGTTGGCCTTGGCAAGACACATTTATTGAACGCTATTGCTCTTAAAATCCAAGAAAAATTTCCTGGCCAGCGAATTCATTATACGACTTTCGAAAAGTTTACGAACCACATGATCGAAAGTATTCGGTTTGAAAAAATGGAGGAGTTCCGGGATCGATATCGAAAAAACTGCGATGTTCTCATCATTGATGATATTCAATTTATCTCGGGAAAAGAGCGAACACAGGAAGAATTTTTTCACACCTTCAACACTTTGTACGAGCACCAAAAACAAATTGTTTTATCTTCAGATCGTCCACCAAAGGAAATAGAGGGACTTGAAGACCGCTTGAGAAGCCGCTTTGAGATGGGTCTCATCGTAGACATCCAACCACCTGAAATTGAAACTCGCGTGGCCATCGTGTTTAAGAAGGCAGAAATTCACCACGTACAAATATCGCATGATGTTGCATTTTTTCTGGCGAATATCTATCGATCTAATATCCGCGAACTTGAAGGCGCCCTTCTAAAATTAATAGCCTTTGCTTCGCTGACAGGGTCCGAAATCTCTGTAGATCTGGCAAAGAAAGTTCTCAAAGAAGAAATTCAGGTCAGTCCAGCATCGAATCGAGATCCAGAAGAGATTATGAAACTTGTCGCCAGAGAGTATCAGGTGACTCTCGATGATCTCCGCTCAGAGAGAAAAAATAGACACTTGGCAGTGCCTCGACAAATTGCCATGTATCTTTGTCGAAAACATTCGCATTTATCTCTTCCAGATATCGGCACACTATTTGGCGGCAAAAATCATACAACCGTGCTTCATGCAATTCGCAAAGTCAGCGGGATCAAAGACAAAGACCCGCTTGTAAAACAGAGTCTGGGACGTATTGAAAACCAGCTCACGACACCTCTTAGCATTTAAAAAAATCCCCCGGCACTCCCGGTACCGTTTACATAATACTAAAAGTTATGCACAGCTCGCACAGGTTATGCACAACCTTATCAACAGACTTATGCACAGGGGGCGTGTTTGTAAACTGTTGATATTATTGACTTTTTATACTTTATGCACAGCAGTATACATAATAATGGCATTATGTGATCAATCCGATCTGTGCATAAGTCCATAGTTATGCACAGGCTGTTCATAACTTAAGTACTTTATGCACAACAGCCTGTGCATAGTCATACACAGGCTGTTCATAAGTAGGCTGTTTTGTGGATAACTTCAGAGGTGTTGCTTCCTGTGGATAATTTATGCACAAGTCAAAAGAGGCTTTTCTGCTCTTAAAAGCGATTCTCAAGCAGTTATCAACAATGTGCATGAACCTACTACTATGATGAGGGGAAAATTTTTACCTCTCAAAAAAAGTCCTGTGCATAGATTCTGATTTTAGAAAAACGCACTTTTGATTTTATTTTAAGAACGTCTTCCAAGAATCAGCAAAAGTAGGGTCACCAATCAACTTCAAATTATTTTGGTCATCCAAAAGATTTGCGGCACCTGTGGGACGCAGTTTAAATTTCCATTTTGAATTTTTCCAATCAATATACCCTTCAACAAAGCAGGGCGACCAACCGTAGACCTGGTGTTCTTCCTTCGAACTAATTTCAGACGCTGAATTGAAAAAGCTCTCAATCGTTTCTTTGGAAGGATTGAATTTACATTCTATAGATTTCATGTCGGATCCATGACCCGTTAGTTTTAGTGAAAGTGGTTTGTAATTTATTTTTTTTGCACAAGAAATGAACAGTGCTGTTGAAATTATCAAAACAGAAATAATTGAACTCGTATGTCGCATTCTGAAATTCTATCATCTAGTTTCTGATGGCGATGATTAATCTTAGTCTGCGTGGCATAAATTTTGGCTTGTTGTTCATATCTTGTGTTTGTCTTCAGGTAGCGTAAGTCTGGTGCTGAGCGGTGATATTGGATTTGTCTTGCCGATTCATATTGGTATGGGTTCGATAATGAACGTACTTGCGTTAGGTTTTCCGATCAATCCGATCATTTCGTTGAATATAAATTTTTAGGATCAGAAATTTTATGAAAGATAAAATTGGTAGCGTCTACGATGATAAAAGAATCTCAGACGATTGGATTAAAACAGTTGAGAGTGAAAAAGGTCGAGTGCGGGAGCTAGATATTTATCCTGCTCTGAAAACTTGGAGTAAAAATATTTTACAGGGAGATATCTTAGAAATCGGCTGTGGGCAGGGTATTTGCTCTGAAAAAATAGACCTAGAAAACAAGAACTATATTGGAATTGATTCGTCTCAATTATTGCTCAAAAGAGCGCGGGAACTCTATCGAGATAATCATCGGTCATTTGTTTCAGGCAGTGCGTATGATCTACCTTTTTCAGAAAATAGTTTTGAGGGAGCTTTTTCAGTTGTTGTTTGGCATTTGCTTTCCGATTTACGGAGGGCTGCGAGTGAGATCAATCGCGTGCTCAAAGTGGGAGGATATTTTCTCATTGTGACGTCCAATCCAGATGCCTATCCAGAATGGACCGCACGCTATATGAATAAACGTTTCGATGGGCAGCGCTTTGAGGGCGACTATTGTTTGGATGATGGTTCGTTGGTTCATGAAGTGCTTTACCTTCATACATTGGACGAATTGAAGGCGTCTTTAGAGGAGTCGGGCCTTAGCATTAATAAGATCGAGACCTTTCGAAAGTCGAAGGCGCCGAATTGGCCAAACCTATTTCTCAGTGTTGAAGGCTGTAAACAGAGGGCTATCCCAGTAGGGGATTAATGATTGGTGGACCTGGACGGGATCGAACCGACGACCCCCACAATGCCATTGTGGTGCTCTCCCAGCTGAGCTACAGGCCCACGAATACTGCAAACCTTAACCAAATCGAATAAAAAGTAGTAGTTCAAAATACAATTTACAAAGAACTAGGCCCCGTTTACCTCTAGTAAGGGTTAAACAAACGGTATGGGAACAAAACAAATAGCCGCATTTGAGATTGATCGAGAAGTTATGCTGAAGGCGCTTCAGCGCACTCAATCAATAGTTGATCGAAAGAATACGATCCCCATTTTGAGCCATCTTTTGATGGAAGGGCTGGATGACCAGCTAATTTTTTCAGCCACTGACTTAGAGGTGGGCATCAAATGTATTTATCCGGCCAAAATTAACCAGCCAGGAAAAGTGGCGGTGCCTGCGAAGAGTCTTTACGAAATTGTTAAAGAACTTCCTGTTAATTCTATTGTCAGAATGAAAATATTTGAGAATTTTTGGATTGAGCTCGCTTCTGGTAAAAGCCTTTTTAAGCTCGTAGGCCAGGATTCGGATGAATTTCCTCAGCTTCCTCAGATTCAAAAAGAAAAGGCGTTTTCAGTTCCAAGTTCAAAAATCATCCAAATGATTGATCACACTGTTTTCGCGGTTTCAACGGATCAGACCCGCTACGATTTGAGCGGTGTATTTTTGGAACAAATTAAATCCAAGGGAAAAATTTTTCTTCGAATGGTTGCCACCGATGGCCACCGACTTTCGATGATGGATCAAGAGATAGAGGGCTTAAAGGATACATCAATAGAAACGGGAGTGATTCTTCCTAAAAAGGGACTGTTTGAACTTAAGCGCGCGCTGACTGACGATGCGACTTTGTATTGTTGTTTTATGGAGAGCAATGTTGTTTTTTGGAATGCCCAAAAACAGACGACTTTGTTTATGCGCCTTTTGGATGGAGATTTCCCAGACTATACCCCAGTCATACCTAAAAATAATGATCGAAAGATCGTGTTAGCAAGAGAGCAGCTTTGTAATTCACTGAAGAGAATTAGTGTCCTTACAGCAGAGCACTCCAGATCTGTTCGATTCATGTTTGATAAAGGTCGATTGAGATTGTCTTCGAGCAATCCGAAGCTAGGAGAGGCATTTGAAGATATAGATATCGATTATATGGGGGACCAAATAGAGATTGGCTTTAATGCCGGCTATTTTATGGATGTTCTTAATGCGCTGAATAATCAGCAAAATGTAGTTCTTGAGCTGACCGATGTACTTTCACCGAGCATCATTAAGGGCAAAGATTTTGATGGAGCCCTCAACATTGTGATGCCAATGCAATTGGGAAGCGAAAATCCGTACTAAATAATCAAAGGTTAAAGAGAGGAATCGTCATTCGTATCTCATCTCTTAAGCTTCTTAACTTTCGTGGATTTGAAAATCTTCAAATCTCTGATTTAAATTCACGACTCAATGTTATCGTTGGGCAGAACGCGCGTGGAAAGACGACCATTTTGGAGGCTCTTTCTCTTTTTACTCATTGGCAAAGCTTTAGAACTTTTAAATTTCAGGAGCTCATTCAAGAGGGAAAAACAGAAGCATCTGTTACTGTAGATCTCTTAAATCCAGAGAGAGCTAGAATTGTCTTTGGGATGGATTCGTCTAGGCGGCAGGTTCTGATTGATGGAAAACTTGTTGGGTCTAAATCGAAATACCCATTTTTAGGTGGTAGCGTTTCATTCTGTCCGGACGATCTTTATATGATAAAGGGCGGACCTGACTTGAGAAGGCAATTTTTGAATGAGCTTGGTTGGAGTATTAACCCCGGCTTTTCGAAAACGCTTCAAAATTTTGAACGTGTTTTAAAACAACGAAATAAACTGCTGAAATCTATTAAAGATGGAAGTTTTTCATTTGAAGAATATTCGATTTGGACCGAAAAATTCATAGAGGCAGCCATTCCTGTCTATGAATATCGGTTTGAGCTAGTGAAGCTGCTTAATCAGCATTTGCCTTCTATGTATCGCCAGCTATTTGGAACGGAAAGAGAAGATGTTTCGGTCGTTTATGACCACGGGTTGCCGACGGATCAGTTTATTGCAGAGGCCTTATTGCAGAAAATGAATCAGTTGGGAATAGCCGAGCGGGCCGTGGGCTACAGTTTGGTGGGACCACATCGAGACGATTTGGTTCTCAAGATTGGCGACTTGGATGCTCGCAGCTATGCAAGTCAGGGCCAAATACGTGGCCTAGTGATCGCTTTAAAAGTGGTTCAGTTGGAGTTAACGAAGACACATCGCGAGTGGCAGCCCTTGCTGTTGCTTGATGATATTATCTCAGAACTGGATGAACGCCGAGTAGAGTCATTAATGGGGCATTTGGCGGCTTATGCAGGCCAGTTGTTTTTGACGACGGCAGAAGTATCTAAAATCAAAGCCTTCCAAGGGCAATTCGCTGAGATGAAGGTTATAGATATTGGCTCTCGGCCTTCACAAAATCACATAACTTGCGCTGGGAACGAGGCTTCCGCTAGGGTAATTCTTTAGTCTTATGGACGAACAATTGGCAGTAAAACCGAAGTCGTCTTACGGCGCATCGGACATCAAAGTTCTGGAAGGTTTGGAGGCTGTTCGTAAGCGGCCCGCCATGTACATTGGCTCCACAGGTGTTCAAGGCTTGCATCACTTGGTCTACGAGGTCATCGACAACTCGATAGATGAAGCGATGGCCGGATATTGCACAGACATTTATGTCATTCAGCATAAGGATGGCTCTGTTTCTATTCAGGATAATGGTCGGGGAATTCCAGTGGGACCACATCCGACGATGAAGGGAAAGGATGCCGCTGAAGTTGTTATGACCGTCCTGCATGCGGGGGGAAAATTTCAAGAAGGTGCTTATAAAGTATCTGGAGGTCTCCACGGGGTCGGGATTTCAGTTGTTAATGCTCTCTCAAAAAAATTAGAACTTCGAATTGAGCGCGAAGGTAAAATCTTTGAACAAACATATGCTCAAGGCAAAGCGCAAACCTCTGTCAGCGAAGTTGGTGTGAGCGAGAAAACAGGTACACGAGTTCGGTTTTGGCCAGACGACGAAATCTTTGAAACCACAGAGTTTAGTTATGAGACTCTTTCAATTCGTTTTCGTGAATTGGCTTTTCTCAACAACGGCGTCAAAATTATTTTTGAGCAAGAAGGCACCGACAAGAAAAACGAATTTTTCTATGAGGGTGGTGTCAAATCATTCGTTGAATACTTGAACCAAAAAAAGAAAACCTTGCACGATGTTATTTATTTTAAGACCGAAAAAGATAAGTGCATTGTAGAGGTTGCATTTCAGTACAACGATACTTATAGCGAAACAGTTTTTAGTTATTGCAACAATATTAATACGCACGAGGGTGGTACTCACCTTCTTGGGTTCAAAGCGTCTCTCACTCGTATCATTAACAGCTATGCGACAGATGCTAAGACCCCGATCACTGGAGACGATTGCCGTGAAGGTTTATGCGCTATCATTTCGATTAAGATTCCAAATCCTCAATTTGAAGGTCAGACAAAGACCAAGCTTGGCAACTCAGAGGTAAAGGGAATTGTTCAATCGGCAACTCATGAATTCCTGAAATACCAGTTTGATGAGAATCCAGGAACGACACGCAAAATTGTTCAGAAAATTGTGGATGCCGCAAGAGCTCGAGAAGCTGCGAAGCGAGCTCATGAATTGGCTAGGCGAAAGTCGGCTTTGGATTTTCAAGGGCTCCCTGGAAAATTGGCAGATTGTCAGGAATCAAATCCGGCGTTGTGCGAGCTGTTTATAGTCGAAGGGGATTCTGCCGGTGGATCAGCTAAGCTTGGGCGCAATCGTATGTACCAGGCTATCTTGCCGTTGAAAGGTAAGATCCTCAATGTTGAGCGTGCTCGGTTAGACAAGATGCTTCAACATGACGACATCAAAACTGTAATTACCGCGATGGGTACGGGTTTTGGTGAAGAAGATTTTAAAATCGAAAAGCTCCGTTATCACAAAATTGTTTTAATGACGGATGCTGATTACGACGGATCTCATATTCGAACTCTACTTCTTACTTTCTTTTATAGAAAACTTTATGAAATCGTCGAGAACGGGCATTTGTTCATAGCTCAACCTCCACTTTATCGTGTGAAAAAAGGAAAGCGAGAAACGTATTTCAAAGATGAAGATTCGATGTCTGCTTTCTTGTTGCAAGAAGGAACGCAAGGATTAGAGCTCCATTTCAAAGATCGAACATTAACTGACGAAGCGTTGCGAACTTATGTGAAGAAGGCGCATGTTTTTGGATCTATGCTCCTCAAACATTCGCAGAAATATGATACAGACTTTTTGAATATAGCATTGGTTCAGTTAGCTCCACAGTTCGACAAATTTTCAAGCGCAGAGTTTTGGCAGACTTTGGCCGACAGCCTGACTCAATTGGTGGTAAAAAAATCTTATAAAGTGAAGGCAAGCCCAGAGTCGATTCACGTCACCTGTTTCGAATCTGGATACGAGCGTGAATTTGAATTATTGCGCGGCTCTCTGGAATCTGGGGAGCTAGCCAATCTCTTCGCCTTGGCCAAAGAAATTGCAACGCTGGGTAAATTTCCTGCATTTTTTAAGACGGTTGATGGAAATGAAAATTGGGATTCAAGTTTTCATACCCCACAAGATGTGTCCCGTGCTGTAAGAGTTCGTGGCGAAAAGGGAATTTATATCCAACGCTACAAAGGCTTGGGGGAAATGAATCCAGAACAGCTGTGGGAGACCACCATGGATCCCGATAAGCGAGTGCTTTTGAAGGTTGGGGTGGATGATGCGGTTCAAGCCGATGCTCTTTTCTCAACGTTGATGGGTGATGAAGTTGAAGATCGACGAAATTTTATAGAAGTAAATGCACTTAAAGTGCGTAATTTGGATGTATAGCCGTGGCTGAAGAGAATACCGGAATAAAACTGATTACAATCGAAGATGAGATGCGAAATTCGTATCTCGACTACGCGATGAGCGTCATCATTGGCCGAGCCATCCCCGATATTCGAGATGGATTGAAGCCTGTTCATCGACGGATTCTGTACGCGATGTATCGAGAAGATCTGCTTTCATCAAAGCGCTTTTCGAAATCTGCCGGGGTCGTTGGGGAAGTTTTGAAGAAATATCATCCTCATGGTGATATGGCAGTTTATGATTCGATGGTCCGCATGGCGCAAGATTGGAATCTCCGTTACTTGCTCGTTGAGGGACAAGGAAACTTTGGTTCGATCGATGGAGATAATGCTGCCGCCTATCGTTATACCGAAGCAAGATTGCAAAAAATCGCAGAAGAGTTTCTTTCGGAAATCGATCAAGAAACTGTGGATTTTATTCCCAACTACGATGGATCCACTCAGGAGCCTGTGGTTCTGCCAACGCTCATTCCGAATTTTTTGGTGAATGGGACAACGGGTATTGCCGTAGGGATGGCGACAAATGTTCCGCCACATAATTTAAAAGAGGTGATGACCGGGGTCATTCAACTCATAGATCGACCTGAGATCACAATCGACGAACTCATTGAAACGATTCCAGGCCCAGATCTTCCGACGGGGGCATTGATCTGCGGAAATGAAGGGATCATTTCTGCTTATAAGACTGGCCGTGGAAGCATCACAATGCGGGGAGTTGCTGCTGTCGAGGAAGATAGCAAGGGTCGTAATCGGATCATCATCACCGAGATTCCCTATCAGATTAGCAAACAACGCTTAGTGGAGCAGATCGCCGACGCGGTTCGCGACAAGAGAATTGATGGAATCTCTGATCTGCGTGATGAGAGTAATCGAGAGGGCATTCGAATTGTTGTTGAGTTGAGAAAGGATGCATCCGGTGATGTGGTTCTTAACCAACTCTATGAGAGAACCGCCCTGCAGGAAAATTTTGGAATTATTATGCTGGCGATCGCGAATCGCAGGCCAAAAGTTTTCAATCTCAAAGAAATACTTCAGTCGTTTATCTCGCACCGTAAAGAAGTAGTCATCCGCCGATCAATTTTTGAACTTCGTAAAGCCCAGATGCGAGTTCATATCTTAGAGGGATATGACAAAGCATTAGATAAAATTGATGCTGTGATTAACCTGATCCGAAAATCTCAAACCGCGGATGAAGCGAAATCGGGATTGGTAAAACAGTTTGAGTTTACCCTTGAACAAGCCGTCGCTATTTTGGACATGCGGTTGCAACGTCTGACAGGCTTGGAGCGTGAAAAGATTCATGCAGAATTAAAAGAGTTACGAGAAAAAGTAGCTGGCCTCAAAGATCTCTTATCGTCACAGGAAAAGTTAATGCAAGTCATTCGAACAGAATGTGAATCAATTCGAGAACGTTTTGGTGACGAACGCCGTAGCAAGATTGTTCAGGCTGTCGGAAAGATGGTGACTGAAGATTTGATTCCTGAAGAAGAGATGGTAGTGACTCTGTCGCACTCGGGATATATCAAGAGGGCTCCGACTGGTACTTATCGAGCTCAAAATCGAGGCGGTTCTGGAAAAATCGGCATGACAACGAAGGATGAAGATTTTCTGGAGAAAGTCTTTGTAGCTTCTACGCACTCTTATCTTCTTATTTTTACTGATAAGGGGCGATTGTTGTGGCTAAAGGTTTATGAGATTCCATTGGCAAGTCGAACAGCAAAAGGCAGACCTTTTGTAAACTTAGTTCGTTTAGCTCCAGATGAAAAGGTTTGTGGAATTTTGCCTGTGAGAAAGTTCGAGGAGAATCGATTTGTCGTGATGGCAACAGAGCGAGGTGTAATTAAAAAGACAGACTTGATGCAATTTTCGAATCCACGGCCCTCGGGTCTCATCGCGATTAGTTTTGACGATGGAGATCGATTGGTCGGAGCTGTTCTGACGGGTGGGCAAAACGAATTACTCCTTTGTTCCAAAGAGGGAATGAGCATTCGCTTCGATGAGACGGAAGTGCGCCCGATGGGCCGCAGTGCCCGCGGAGTTCGAGGCATCGATTTGGAAAAGGGAGATCGAGTTGTAGGCCTGGATGTTATTGATCCCGCTGCCCAACTTCTGACTGTCAGTGAATTTGGATATGGAAAGAGAACGGATGCAGACGAATATCGTTCTCAGTCTCGAGGTGGCAAAGGAATTATTACCATCAAGACAACAGAAAGAAATGGATCTGTTGTCTCGGCGTTGCAGGTAAAAGATACAGATCAAATTATGGTCGTTTCGAGTGGAGGAAAAATCGTTCGTTTGAGAGCCGCCGATATTTCTGTGATTGGTAGAAATACCCAAGGTGTCAGAATTGTCGCTCTTGATGACGGTGAAAGAGTAACTTCCGTGACTCGATTGTCTGATGAAGAAGGTCCGACGACCTAAGTTAGAGGAATTTTTTTGAAATCATTTTTTTGGTCGATGCTGATTATGATTTTTTCGATCGGCTGTAGTGCCTCGAGGCGAGATCAGCTAGAAAAGGCTGAGGAGCTGGCGATCAATCAAAGATCTCAATTAGCACGTCATTTGTTCATCCAAGTTCTTAAAGATAGTCGTCGAAAAGATGATCTAAGAGTTCGAGCTCTTGAGGGTTTATTGTCTGTAACGGCCTACCAATTGCATCAATATCAAGAGGCGCTCGAGGTTTTGGATATCCTGATCAAGGATTTCGAAATGGATCCGCTTTATAAACCGAAAGTGCCGGAATGGCGGGCGCAAGCCGCTTCGATAGCTAGAGAGCACTTGGACGAACCAATAAAAGCTCAGGAATATCTCGCGCCTCTAAAGACAAAAGAGAATTTGCCAGTCGGCGTGCTTAGTGAAATGGGTGACACAGCGTTGGCGCTAGGCGAATACGGAGAAGCGGAAATATATTTTCTTCAAGTTTGGGAAGATGCAAAGAAGGAATCTCGATGCTCAGAAATGAGATCGAGCCAATTGAACCTCATGCACGTCTTTCAACTCACCAGACGTTGCGATAGAGCGCTTGAATGGGCAGAGAAGCCACTTCCAGATTCGTGTGTGAAAGATGTGCTCTCCATTTTGTCTGAGAAGGCGATCTGTTACGAGATGATGGGCGAGGTCTCTAAGGCGATTGATATTTTGGAAGCAGCACAACTTGAGCAACCTGAAAACAAGAGAATCAGTGCTCTCATTCAAAGCATTCGACATCGTGAGAAACGAAAGGCTATTCGATGAAATTTATTCAATCTGAGGAATTTTTTAATAGAGCCAGAAAAATTGTTCCAGGTGGTGTCAATTCCCCAGTGCGTTCCTTTCGTTCTGTCGGAGGAAAGCCGTTCGCTGTATCAAAAGCACAGGGCCCCTATCTTTGGGATCTCGACGGCAATAAATTTGTAGATTTAGTTTGTTCATGGGGCGCCTTAATTCATGGTCACAACAATGAGCGTCTTCAGAAGTCTGTGATCGATGCAGTCCGAGATGGGTTGAGTTATGGAATAACATGTGAACGAGAGATTGAGCTTTGTGATTTGATTACCCGCTCTATTCCCTGCATGGAAATGGTCCGTCTCGTTAACTCAGGAACTGAGGCGTGCATGAGTGCAATTCGTTTGGCGCGTGGAGCAACCGGAAGAGATCTCATACTGAAATTTGATGGCCACTATCACGGGCATGGAGACTCGTTTTTGGTCGCTGCAGGAAGCGGCGTTGCAGAGCTTCCGGTTTCTGATTCGGCAGGAATTCCCAAACATACTTTAGAAACCACGCTTGTGATTCCATTTAACGATCGAGCAGCACTGAAAAATGTTTTTGAAAAATTTGGATCCAGAATTGGCGGAGTTATTTTGGAAGTTGTTTCTGGAAATATGGGGGTTGTTTTGCCAGATCCAATGTTTTTAAAAGAGTTGAGAGATTATACGAATGCTTGTGGATCTGTTCTGATTTTCGATGAAGTGATGACGGGCTTTCGGCTCTCGCTTCAGGGTGCCCAAGGCTTATATGGGATCAATCCAGATCTTATGTGTCTCGGTAAAGTTATCGGGGGTGGAATGCCCGTGGGTGCCTATGGTGGGTCGAGAAAACTCATGGAAAAGATGGCGCCACTCGGACCCGTCTATCAAGCGGGAACATTGTCGGGTAATCCGGTCAGTTGTGCTGCGGGTATTGAGTCTTTAAAAATCATTCGCGAAGATGAAAAATATTTTTATCAAAATCTCGATGCCTCGTCGGCCGAATTTCAGAATCAGGTTGTTTCTCATGTTCGTGCCAAAGGATATCCTGTGTCGGTCGCACGAGCCGGTAGTATGCTCACGATTTTTTTCAGATCTGAACTGCCGAAAAATTATCAAGAGGCAAGACAAGTCGACATTGAGAAATTCAAGACCTTCTTTTGGTCTCTGCTCCAGCGAGGTGTTTATTATCCACCGAGTGCGTTTGAGGCTTGTTTTATTTCATCTGTGCATGATGAGTCCGTTCTGGGTTTTGTCACTGACGCTTCATTGAAAGCTTTGGATGAGGCTTTTGGTGGATAAATCTATCGGAAAAGTTTTGGGGCTGGCTTTGGCGTTGTCGCAGTTTGGATTTATGATCGCTGGCGGTCTGCTCTTAGGTTTGTGGTGCGACCGAAAATGGGGAACGAGTCCGTGGCTTGGATTTTTGGGCTTGTTTTCTGGGATCGTTATTGGAATAAGACTCTTAATAAAAATTGCTAAGGAAAGGGCGACATGAAATTAACTCTGACAGTTCGAGCGGCATTGCTTTTATACGCCCTGGGAATGGTCATTTTCTTTGTGAGAGATCAAGATCAAATGACCTGGTTTGCCTTGGGCGGGGGGCTAGCCTTGGTTAATATATTGGCGGCGGTTTGGAGCGTTAAAATGGGTCTGATTAGTCTTCAAAAAAACGGACTGATACTCGGCCTTTTTTTAGTAAAAAGTTTCACTTTCTTGGCACTCGTTGCGGCGGTCTTATTGTTCTTAAAACCCATGCTTTTGCCCTTTACCTTGGGTTTAGGGATCGTTATCGTCGGCTCTGTTGGCGCTGCGATTTGGGAATCGAGGCACCTGATTAAGAAAGAAGTATGAGCGAGCATCAGACAGTTTATAGCCTTGTTGGAATTCCTGAGCATTATGCACATGTTGCAGGCGCGGGTCTTGTCACAGTGGTGCTGACATTGGCTGGCTTAAAAATTAAATCAACTCTCAAGAATATGGATGCTCATATTCTTCCTGAGCCCAAAGCGAGTTGGTTGAATATCTCTGCATTGATTGTCGGTAGTTGGAAAAATCTACTCAGCAGCATGATAGGTCATGGTGCTGAGAAATTCGTTCCGGTTATTGGGACAACTTTCCTTTTTATTTTATTCTGCAATCTGTCTGGTTTAATCCCCGGTTTTCCGCCTCCAACGGACAATATCAATACCAATCTGGCATTAGGCTTGATTACGTTTTTGGTTTATCAAGTGATGGGTTTTAAAGAACATGGTTGGCATTATTTGAAACAATTTACAGGTGGCCTTCCACCAGCTGGCTATGGTCCGGTATTGACCGGATTTTTGATTCTGGTGGCGGGGCTCATGGTTGTGATTGAGCTTGTGGGGCACGCGATTCGCCCGCTGTCGTTGAGCTTGCGTCTTTGGGGCAATATAACCGGCGACCATACTTTGGTTGGGGTTTTTATGGGATTGATCCCGCTCGGATTTCCAATTTTAGCGATGGCTCTTGGCGTATTTGTCTGTTTTATTCAGTCATTGGTTTTTTCGTTGCTGTCAGCTGTATATATCAAGTTGGCAGTCTCGCATGATCACTAAAATAAGTAAGGAGAAATGAAGGGATGAAAGCCTCTCAAAATGTGACCCAAAGAAGAATTACACAATTTACACTCGCGCTTGGTGCGTTCATCGTTGCGGGCCTCAGCGTAGCGTTCGCAGAAGAAGGTGGAGCTGCTGCTGGTGCGTCTTCAAGTGTTTTGAACTATTTGGCCTTGGCTTCTGGTCTTGGTCTTGGTCTTGCGGCTGTTGGTTGCGGACTTGGACAGGGTAAGATGGTTGCGGCAGCGATGGAAGGTATTGCAAGAAATCCTGGAGCAGCAAAAGATATGTTTGTTCCAATGATTCTTGGCTTGGCTTTTATTGAAGCTTTGACCATTTACGCTTTGATTTTTGTGTTCATTTTCAAAGCCGCTGTTCTTTGATCAAGCGCTTTTAAGTAAGCACCTGTTTCAGACATTTTATTTGTCATAATTGCCTCAGGACTTCCTGAGGCAATTATTTTTCCACCGTGAATCCCGCCTTTAGGCCCCAGATCAATAATATGATCTGCAGATTTGATAATATCTAAATGATGCTCAACAACGATCACTGTATTTCCAAGATCCGCTAACTTTTGGATCACATCTAAGAGACGACTGACGTCGACAAAGTGTAATCCGGTCGTTGGTTCATCAAAAATATAGAGAGTTTTGCCGGTCGATTTTTTGGAAAGCTCTTTAGATAATTTCATTCGCTGAGCCTCACCCCCTGAGAGCGTCACAGCGGATTGTCCAAGTTTGATATAACCGAGGCCAACATCTAGCAGAGTCTTTATTTTCGCCTGAACGTGTGGAATAGCTTCAAAGAATTCAAAAGCTTCATCGAACGTCATTTCCAGAACGTCATAAATGGTCCGCCCCTTGAAAACGGCAGCTAGAGTTTCGCTATTATATCGTTTTCCACCACAAACCTCACAGGTCACCGTGACATCAGCCAGAAAATGCATTTCAAGATCCATCACGCCAGCGCCCTGGCAATTTTCGCAACGGCCACCTTTTAGATTGAAGCTGAATCGACTGGTTTTATAGCCGCGCATTTTTGCTACTGGTGTCGAAGCGAAGAGTTCTCTAATAAAATCAAAAAGACCGACATAAGTTGCAGGATTACTGCGAGGAGTTCTTCCGATCGGAGATTGATCTACAGCGATTATTTTGTCGATCAAATCGAGTCCTTCTATTTTTTTGCAGCCCACCGCCTGTTGATGCTTTGCACTTTGAAGCAGCACATCCAATACAAGAGAAGACTTGCCGCTTCCAGAGACGCCCGTTACGCATGTGAAAAGTCCGATCGGAAAATCAACGTCGATATTCTGAAGGTTGTTGATCGAGGCCGACCTAATTTTGATTGATCCCGAATTGTCTTTTCGTCGCTGTAGCGGAGACTCAATTGTTTTTCTGCCGAGCAGATAGTCTGCGGTAGGGCCCGATCTAAGGTCGGCGGGCTTTCCAACTTCGACTACTTGACCTCCCAATCGACCAGCACCAGGTCCGAGGTCAATCACGTAGTCCGCAGCCAGGATTGTTTCTTCGTCGTGTTCAATGACGATGACAGAGTTTCCAGCGTCGCGCAGCAATTGTAGAGCTGAAAGCAATCGTGAATTGTCGGCTTGATGAAGGCCGATGCTAGGTTCATCTAGGATATAGAGTACGCCCGTCAGCTTGGTGCCAATTTGGGTCGCGAGATGCAGCCGTTGTTCTTCGCCACCGCTGAGCGTTGATGCTCGTCTCGACAAAGAAAGATATCCAAGCCCTACTTGATCCAAAAATCCAAGTCGGTCATTGATTTCTTTGAGAATTTTTTCAGCGATGATTGCCCGGTTTCCTGAAAACCTCAGGTTCTTAAAAAAAACAGCAGCCTCTTCGATGGAACATTCATGGAGGTCGACGATGCTTTTTTCACCGACCGTCACTGAGCGAGCCTCTGGTTTTAATCTGGATCCATTGCATTCCGTGCAGATATTTTGAAGATCGACGATTTCCTCTTCTTCTATTTCTTTGTCTTGGTCATCATTCTTCTCTTTAAGGATGATTCCAAGCCCTCGACAAGATGAACAAGCACCTAATGGAGAGTTAAATGAAAACAGTCGGGGCGTTAATTCTGGAAATGCAAAACCACAACTTGCGCAGCTCAGATTTCGACTAAATAACAAAATTTTTCGTTCAGATAAGTTTTCAACTTGAATCAATCCTTGGAACAGTGAAGCCGCAAGTTCTACAGCCTCTCTAATTCTTTGAGCCGAAGACTCTTTCACTGCAATTCGATCAATATAGGCTTCAATCGTGTGCGGTTTTGACTTCTCAAGTTTTAGACCCTTAGTGATGGAGATGTCTTCACCATCAATTCGTACTCGTGCAATTCCGGAGGTGACCAATTCATTTAATTCATCCGAGAATTCGCCTTTTCGGCTCTTCACTACAAGCGACATGATATTTATTTTCGTATCAACAGGCATGCCAAGAATCTGTCGCGTAATATCTTCAGCCGACATCGAAGACAGCGGAATTTTGCAATTCGGACAGTGCGGAGTTCCTGTGCGACTAAACAGCAATCGCATGAAATCATAAACTTCGGTAAGAGTGCCTGCAGTAGATCGTGGGCTTTTAGATATGCTCTTTTGTTGTATAGCGATTGACGGGCAAAGGCCGCGGATGGATGTCACATCAGGCTTTTTTAATTGGTCTACAAACTGTCGTGCGTAGGCAGACAAGCTTTCAAGATAACGTCGCTGAGCCTCAGCGAAGACCGTATCAAACGCGAGAGAACTTTTTCCGCTTCCACTCGGGCCCGTGATGACCACCAATTTTCTTTTTGGAATATCTAACGAAATATTCTTAAGGTTGTGTTCGTTCGCCCCGATGACTTCGATGGCGTCCTTGCGACGATGCGATTCTGGTTGCCCATTTTGTTGCATATTCAAGAGCTTTCAAATAGCTGATCGACGAAGCCTTGTTTTTGCCTGCGATATCAAAGGCTGTGCCATGATCAACTGATACTCGGGGAAATGGTAACCCCAGCGTGATGTTTACGGCATCATAAAAATGTTTCATTTTAAGGGGGATGAGGCCTTGGTCGTGATACATACATACAATAGCATCAAATGCCTTCGTGTTGTGGAATGCTGTATCAGGAGAAAGAGGCCCGATGACATTGAGGCCCATACTCGTCAGACGATCCACTGCAGGCTGAATGATTTTTTGCTCTTCATCGCCAAACAGGCCTTTGTCGGAAGCATGCGGGTTAAGTGCACAAATTGCGATTCTCGGATCGGCTTTGATCTGTGCAAAATGTCTATAAGTTTCAAGGGTCGTCACTAGAATTTTATCGGTGCTGAGTTGGGCGGGCACTTCCTTGAGTGGAATATGCGTTGTAACGAGTGCGACGGCAAGGGTTCTGCCTTTCAAGACCATCGTCGAGGATTTTGTCTTACAAACATTTTGGAGGTATTCGGTGTGTCCAGTAAATCCAGGATGAGAAAGCGATACATAATGTTTATCAATGGGGCCAGTGACAAGAGCGTCGGCTCTTCCTTCTAGGCAGTCACTAATCCCGGCATCCAAAGCGCTGAGCGCATATGCGCCAGATTTATCTGATGGCTTACCCGTTGTAAAACGAGCATTAGAATTGACGTGTCTAAACTGAAGTCGTTCCTGGCTTTCAAACTTGCTCAACTTTAAATGAAGAGTTTTTTGAAAATGCTTCTTATCGACATGAAGAATGATGCGGCTTTTTTTAAATTTAGTAAGGTATGCTGCGATTGCTTGAGCCGCCACTTCTGGCCCAATACTGGTTGGGTCTCCAACTGTGGCAGCTATCGTGATCATTTCTTACGACAAGATTTTAACGAAAGAGTTCGATCTCAAATCTGACATAATACGATCAACTTCAGAAGCAATGGATTGTTCTTCAAGTCTTGCTTCAATCTTTGATTTAAGCTGTTCAAAGGTGAAGGGCTTCAGGTTTTTAATGGAAACTAATTTAAGAAGTTGAATTCTTCCCGGCAGTTGAATTTGAGCGACTTCTCCCGGTTTCAATTCGAAAACTTTTTTCTCAACAAACTCAGGCAAAGATCCTGATTCAAATTTAAGAGCGCCGGTCGGTGCAGCTTTGCCAGCGCCATGACCAAATTTCTTGATACAGACATGAAAATCTTTTGGATTTTTTACAAACGCCAATGCTTGGTCAGCAGCACTTTTATCTGCTGAGTTAGGAATGGTGCATTCTTCTAGTTCAACAACTCTATTTTTCTCGAGTTCACTTCGATTTCGATTGAAATAGTTCATCATCGCAGCTTCATCTTTAGTTCTAGAACTCTGTCGCTGTATCACCGAAAAAAAACGACTTCGTTCCATTTGTGAACGAAATTGATTTTGGAACGCTTCAAAATCTCCAAAATGAGATTGAATAAAATCTCTAAGATCGCTGTCAGATTTAAGACCAAAAGATGCTAGCATCGCATTTTTTACATCTCTGTCGCCAATTTCCATTCCATATTGCTTCAGATAATCCGCTCTCAAGGCTTGATCGATCAACTCGTCTCGAGCCTTCACACGAATTTGTTTTCGATCCGCGGTGGGATTTTCAATAACCAATCTTTCAGTGAGTTGATCAATATCGCTGGTCGTAATTATTTTATCTTTACCAACTCGAACCTCTATTTTCTCTTGAAGTATGGTTGATCCTGATGGTGATGCTGAAATGAAGAATAGACATAAAATAGAGATCATAGCGGCTGAATATAACAGATATCGATGAATTAGGCGATGGGGTATAAATACTTAATATTATTATGCTTTATCGAGACTCCAGTCTAATTAGAGAATCAAAGGGCCGAAATAAGTTTTCGGTCATAGTCGATTGAGGCTGCGCGAATCAAGGAATCTTCAATATCTTTAATATAGCTAGCCTTCTGTTCGCCTCCCAACAGAACGTCGATCTCTTTTCGTACAGTTTCGAAATCTCTATTGAGAGACGGGTTTCGAGAAAGAATTTTGAAAATCGTAAATCCATAGCTTGTTTTAAGTGGGCCAATCACTCGATTGAGTGGCGCAGAGAAAATGACTTTGTCTATTTCGTCCGGGAGCAGGCCCTTCGTAACAGTGTTCTCTATGCTATCAGCCTCTTCAGAGGACGAATTCAATTCTTTGACAATATCTCTAAATTTGTCTGGTGCCGCTTTTAGCTTTATTGCAGCGTCTTCTGCTGCTTTCTGCTGTGCAAAAACGATTTGGAGTAACTTCGCGGACGCAGGCACTTTAAAATCCGCGGCATTGGCTTCGTAGAAAAGCAAGGCCTCTCGAAGAGAGGGTTTGCTTGGTTTATAGTTAAGGTTGCTGTGGAGCTTTTCGATGAGCAGATCGCCCCTGAGATGTTCAAGCCAGAGGCCGGGGTCAATTCGTTGGTCCAACAGAGTTTGCTCGAAGCCACCTTGCTGATAGCCCGTCTTAAAGCTGTTGGCGGTATCTTCGAGTTCCTTATTTGATACGGATAGACCTCTGCGCTTTGCTTCGCTCAGCATTACGGTTCTTCTGATAAGGGACTTGAGGACCATATTTTTTAAAACTAAAGAATCTCTTTTGCTCATCGGTTGATCTGAGAATTTCAGTTGTTCAATCGCAGTTCGATAGTCCCGGACTTTGATAACGTCTGTATTCACTCGTGCAATGATTTGATCATCTTTAAGCCGAGGTGAACATCCGCCGCCAAGAAAAAAAATGGTAACTGCTAAGTGAGCAGCCGTGAATGATGTCTTATTTTTTAGGATCTTTGGCATTTGGGATTCCATCCTCGGGAATCAATTTTTCTGGGTCTGTGAGAACTTCAGTTGGCAATGGAGAAAGCTTATGGAGTTCTTTTTCGTAGAGGCTAATTTTCGTTCCTTTTTTAAGTCGTTCTATCTCCGTATTGAATATATGTTTTTGGGCATCAGTAACAATTTTGTTTCTAATGCCTTCTTCATAGAAAGATTTTCCGCGACGATCTTGAGACAGCTGGATGATATGAAATCCGAAACTCGTCTCTACAACAGGAGAAATCTCCCCAATCTTCTTGAGTTTAAAAGTTGCTGCCGAAAATTCTGGAACCATCATCCCCTTGCTAAACAATCCAAGTTCTCCGCCAGATCCAGCGCTTCCATCTTCAGAGTACTTTCTAGCTAAGTTAGAAAAATTTGAAGGATCTTGTAGCGCTTCAGCGCGAATGCTTTCAATTTTCTTTCTCATTCCAGAAACAGTTTCTGAGTTTTTCTTATCGGGAAACTTCAGAAGGATATGCCTTGCAGCCACCTGATCGATTTCGTCTTTATGATCTTCATAGTACTGATCGATCTGCTTCTGAGTGACAGATTTTCTAGCCTCTCTCGAGAGCTTGTCGATATAAGCATCAGCCAGTTTGGCTTTGAAAATAAAATCATCTGCCAATCCGATACGCAGGCTTTCTTGATAGAGAAGCTCAACATTGATCAATTGATTTAAAAGTTCCAATTTCTGTGGATGAGTTGAATAGTTGAGAGGAAAGTTTTCTTGAAGCTCTTCAATTCTAGTCTTCAATTCTACGTCGGTAATTTTTCGATCTCCGACTTCAGCCAAAACAACGGCATTGTTAATGACAGGCGCTGGTTTCGGTCTGGGAGTGCAAGCTGTGCTCACACTGAGAAAGATTATGCAGCAAATACGCGAAAGTTTCATGATTCTATCCTGATCTAATTGTATTCTAGCGGCAACTTGAGTTCGAGAGTCTATAGAAATTATGTCTCCTAGCGCGCTCAATTTGAGGTTTTGAGAGAACTCTACGAGGGGAGTGAAGACTCTATCCTGGAACTTCGTTCAGGCGGATTCCAAACTGATCCCAGACTCTGACAGAATTTTCTTCAAAAAGTCGCGGCATTTTGTAAAATCATAAAGCTCTGGGTGATTCACATCTTTGCCTTTGCAAATAAGGTCCGGATTCTTGAGGGCCGATTCAAAAATAAAAGAAAGTTTTCCCTTTTGATCGACCAAGACGGATTTCCCAACTAAGGGGAGAATTTTTTCTGGGCTGAGGGGTGTCGTTGGTCTCAGTTGAAGAGTCATTCGCCCCGGAAAAAAATCAAGATGGGTCGCATGAAGAGCATGTGCCATGGTGCGAATTCTCATGATTTGGCAAAGGCTGTCGACTTCCTGTGGATAAAGTCCAAAACGATCGAGTAGCTCACTTTCAAAATTGAGAATTTCTTTTGGAGTCCGCAGCCTGTTGAGACTCTTATACGTTGCGATGCGCACAATCGCATCCGGTAGATAGGCCTCCGGTATGAAGGCGGAATATCCTGAGTTTACTTCTGGCAGAGGATCAAGATGAGATGACGATGTAATGTCTGCCAGTGTCTCTTCTAGCATCTGGGTATATAACTCGAGGCCGACTTCCGCTACAACTCCGGACTGCTCTTCTCCAAGAAGATTTCCAGCGCCCCGAATTTCCATATCATGAGTTGAAATTCGGAAACCGCTTCCAAGTGCTGTGCAGGCCGCAAGCACTTGCAATCTCTTGGAAGCTTCAACAGTGAGTTCAGTGGTTTCATGAACGAGGAAATATGCAGACGCTGTGTGGTGGCTTCGACCCACGCGGCCACGCAACTGATAGAGCTCGCTGAGTCCAAACATTTCAGCGTGGTCAACGATCAGAGTGTTTGCCGAGGGGATATCCAATCCATTTTCAATGATGGAGGTTGCCACGATGACTTGCGCTTTCTGAGAAATAAAATCCATCATTCTCTTTTCAAGTAATTCTTCGGGTAGCTGTCCGTGGACGATAGAAATATTTAGATCTGGCGCAAGATTTTGAATACGAGAAGCAAAAGCTTCAATCGATCGAACTCGATTGTGCACAATAATAATTTGTCCGCCTCTGGATCTCTCTTTCTCTATCGCAGAAGCAATCAACGTTTCATCATAAACGCCGACATAAGTTTTTACTTCTTCTCTATTCTCAGGGGGCGTGACGATCAGGCTGAGATCTCGAATGCCCACGATCGACATTTGTAGAGTTCGTGGGATTGGAGTGGCAGAAAGTGTAAGAATGTCTAACTCTGTGCGGAGTTTTTTTATTTTTTCTTTGTGCTTTACGCCAAAGCGTTGTTCCTCATCGATAATCAGCATTCCAATATTTTTAAACTTGATATCGTTTTGAAGCAGTCGGTGGGTTCCAAGCAAAATATGGGTTCGCCCGTCGTTCGTCGACTCGACAATTTTTTTCTGCTCTGTGGAAGACACAAAACGCGACAGATGCTGAACCTCTATGCCGAACGCTGAGAATCGCTTTTTAAAGTTTCTGAAGAGTTGTTCTACAAGAAGTGTAGTGGGAGCTAGAATGCAAACTTGCTTTCCCTGAAGAACGGTGAGCATCGCCGCTCGAATGGCGACCTCTGTTTTTCCAAAACCAACATCGCCACAAACGAGGCGGTCCATAGGCCATGGATTTTCAAGGTCTCGTTCTATCGCGTTAATCGCAGACTCTTGGTCTGGCGTAAGATCATAGGGAAATTCCGAACAAAATGATCGGTACCTCAAGATATCCCACTCCGGACGGACCATCTCAATGGTTTTTCGCTGAGCTGCGATTTGCAAGAGCTCATGTGCGATTTTTAAAATATCGTTTTTGACTTTCGATTTTCGTTTTGAAAAGTCAGTTGTTCCGAGTCGGTCGAGTCGGGGTGTAGCCCCTTCGCCCACATATCTTGAAACCTTATCAAATCTGTAAACTGGAAGATAAAGTTTGTCGGCACCTTGATATTCTAAGACCAAAAACTCATTTTCAAATCCTTGAACACTCAACTTCTGAAGGCCCAGAAATTTGGCAATTCCATGATCTTCATGAATCACAAAATCGCCATGCTTTAAATCAGAAAACTGCCTTAGAAAATCTTCGGTCGACGTCTGGCTCGCGAATGCTGATGCTTTTCTTCGTTTGGATCCAAAAATATCTTTCTCAGTAATAATCGCGGTTGAAAAAGTTTCGGAGACGAAGCCATCAAACAGGGGGCCAGAATCTATAGTTACCGTATCTGGTAAAGTGAGAGCATCCTGAATAGCCAATATTCTCTTCGGATTCCGAATGACGAGAGATGTTTTGATATCTTTTTCAGCGAGTGAGCGAATGGTTTCAAGCAGCGGCTGGAAGTTTTTTGAAACCATGATTTTGTTTCTCAGTCCATCAAAGTGAGAAACATTATAAACTTTCGAACCATTGATTACGGAACTCTGGAGATCATGAGCGTTTAGATCTGTCCACATCTCTTCAGCTGTTGTGACTGCCGTCAGGGGATATCTTAACTTGTCGAGAGAATTAAATCGCTCTTCAGTTTCTAAAAGAGCTTTTTTCAGCAATGAAATCGACTTCTCTTTATCGACAAAAACCACATCTAAGTTCGAGTCAAAGTAGTCGAAGAGAGAGCAAAGGTCTGGACAAATTCCGGGCAAAATCCATCTTGGCTCGAGTGGCTCACGATGCTGTTCGAGATCTCTTAAAATTTTCTCTCTCTCAACAGAATCGAACCCTTGTTCATCAGAAAAATTCTTGATTCGTTCGCGAACGGAGGTCCAGGAGGAGTTTTTAAATAACATCTCAGAGCAAGGAACAATATGGATTTCAGAAATTTCTTCTAGAGACCGTTGAGTTTCCGGATCAAAAAATCGGATGGATATGATTTCGTCTCCGAAAAATTCAATTCGAATGGGGTGCTTGTAGTTGAACGTGTAGATATCAACCAATAATCCACGAACGCCAAAGAATCCTCGATCTTCTGCAAGGGAATCTCTGCGATATCCGGCCTCTTCAAGATTTGAGATCAATAAATCTCTCTCGATCCAGGCGTTCTTTTTTAGGGTCACAATAAACTGAGAAAAAACTTCTGGAGATGGAGTCTTTTGCACAAGGGCTTCGAGGTTGGAGACGACAAAAGTACCTTTTTGTCCATTCTGGACGAGCTGAGCTTGGGTCGTTGCACGTTGTGAAATGATTTCTGGATCTTGTTTTACTAAAGAATAAAGGTTTTCATATTGAGGGTATTGAAGAACCGATCCCTTGCCCTTCAGAAAATGGCCAAGTGTTTCTTGAGCTTCAGTCAGATCTGCATCGGATGGCAAAATGATGAGCGTGGGGCTCGTTCTTTCAGTTGAAAAAAAATGCCTTGATATGAAGTAAAGTGAGCTTGCACCAGAAAGCCCGCTAATTTTGTAAAAATCTTCTCTCATTTAACGATAGAGCAAGAAAGGCTTTCTCGACTTTCGAAAAGCCTCTTCGTCTCTTTCAAACGACTTGAAGAGATCTCGAAGATTCAAGCTCTGATCGATGGTATGGCGAACTTTCTCTCCGCCGGCAAGGATATCGATGGGGAGTTTTATGAATTCATATTCGTAAGGTGGTTTGGTCCAGTCCCAGGATTTTCCATATAATTTTCTGAAAATCCAAAGCAGGGTTACTGCATGCCTAAATGGCTGAAATGACTTTGGTCGTTTAACGACCTGTATCACGCCTTTGCATATCTGACCTTTAAACTTATGAAACGTGGGGATATAGCCCTGACGCTGAAAAGCGATTGGCTCAAGTTTTAAGCCTTTCGCTAGTTTTAAATATTCTCGTTCGACCTCATTCCATTCAATGAAGGGAGCTCCGATAAGTTCGAACGGCCTTGTCGTACCTCGACCTTCAGAAAGAGTGGTCGCTTCGAGTAGGCACATTCCAGGATAAACAACGGCGGCCTCAAAGTTTGGCATATTTGGAGAGGGCAAGGTCCACGGAAGCTTTGTTTCGGGAAAAAGTTGAGAGCGTTTCCAGTTTTTCAATCTGACAATTCTTAAATCCAATTTCTGGTCGATTTTTGTAGAAAAAAGAAGAGCGAGTTCGCCAATTGTGAGGCCGTGACAGACAGGAATTTCATGAAGTCCAACAAAAGACTTAAAATTTAGATCAAGAATCGGTCCTTCGACCAATTGGCCTCCGAGAGGATTAGGTCGATCTAAAACAATCACTCGAATGCCCGCATTTGCGCAGGCTTCCATCATATAGAACATTGTATAGATGAACGTGTAATAGCGGGCGCCAACATCGAAGAGATCGATGATTACAGTATCAATATTCTCTAGAGATTTCGGAGATGGTTTTCGGCGTTCTCCATAGAGAGAGTAGACAGGCCTTCCTTTAGGATCGACGCTATCTTGCCATTCGATCATATTGTCTTGTGTCTCGCCATGAATACCGTGCTGAGGACCGAACATGGCGACAAGATTTGATGAGCGATCAACAATCGATGACAAGTGTTCATATTCTGCAGTGACCGATGCAGGATGACAGAGAATCGCAACGCGATTCTGTCTCGTGATCTTTAACGATCTTAATGTTGTTGAATTGAGTTGAGAAATTCCAGTCGATGTTTTTTTCATAAAGCTCACTTTTGGTACGAAAATTCTCTCAAACTTGATGGGCTGCCTCAAGCCAATGCTTATAATTGCCTTCGAGATATTTCGAATTTTTCTTAGATGGTCTGAAGACGGCGTCTTGCTTCCAAATTTTCTGGATGTCTTCTAAGGATAAGGCTCCTGCGCTGTAGGCCGACAAAAAGGCAATCCCAGTTGCCGTAGCTTCTAGGTTCTTTGGTCGAATCAAAGGAAGATTTAGGATATCCGCTTGAATCTGAAGCAACAGATTGTTTTTCACAGCGCCCCCATCTACTCGCCATTTTGTTTTTAGATGTGGGATATCTCGAATCATTCCGTCTATTAATGCCTTGTTCTGAAAGGCGAGTGCCTCCAGAGAAGCCCGAGAGATCTCTGCACGTCCAGAGCCTCGGGTGAGACCGAGGATAGCCCCGCGTGCGTTTGGTTTCCAAAATGGAGCGGCTAGCCCAGTCAAAGCTGGAATCACAATGACTCCGCCCGATGTTTTAGCTTTCTTGGCTAAAATTTCTGAATCTTCGGACGATTTCAGAATTTTAAGATTGTCTCTCAGCCATTGTATCCATGCGCCACAGATGAAAGCGCTGCCTTCAAGAGCGTAAAATGGAGATTTGCCGTTCAGTTTAAGCGCGAGTGTTGTCACCATTTTGTTTTTTGAAAAAACTGGCGTCGTCCCTGTGTTGAGAAGAACGAAAGAGCCCGTGCCGTAGGTGATTTTCCCTGACCCTGGAGTCCAGCCAGCCTGCCCAAACAGGGCCGCTTGCTGGTCGCCGAGACAGGCCCTCACAGGTATTCCGTCAGGCAAGAATCCGCAATTTTTTGTGGTGTAATTCCACCCCTCAGAATCAATAATTTCTGGGGCCCAAGTTTTTGGTATAGAAAAGATATTGAAAAGTTCATCTGACCAATCGATTTTGTTTAGATCCATCAAAGAAGTGCGCGAAGCGTTCGTCGCCTCGACGGCGTTAGCACCTGTCATTCGGTTGAGTAAGAAACTATCGATAGTTCTGAACACAACGGGGGAACGTTCAGAAAGCTTCAGTTTTTTTTTAAGCCAATAAATCTTTGTCGCCGAGAAATAAGGATCTAATGGGAGGCCAGTCATTTTCTCAACTCGAGCTGAATTTTCTGAAAGAGCCTTGCAAATTTCTGAAGTTCGACGATCTTGCCAGACAATGAATCGGGACAAGGCCTCTTCACTTTTTCTTCTCACTGAAAATACCGAAACAGTTTCTCGCTGATTAGTGATTCCGAGAGATGAAATTTTTGAAGCCTTTACCTTGGTCTTTGCAAGCAGTTGTCGAACCGATTTTGCTACGCTGCTCCATATTTCTTCAGCGTCATGCTCGACCCAGCCGGGCTTTGGAAAATGTTGCGGCACAGCGGACGTAAAGCTCCCCATCAACTGACCTTTTTCAGAAATCAAAACTGCAGTGGTTCCCGTCGTGCCTTGATCGATACCCAAAAACATAGGCTTATCCTAAATCATTGGGTTGTCATGTAAAATGGATATTCGGGGGATTTGCGTGCTTCGCAATTATTTTTCAGACTTAGAGCTGTCGATTGATGCGACGGCCGATGAAATTCGACAAGCCTACAAGCGCTTGGCGCGTCGCTTTCATCCGGATCTAAACCCGATGGATATTCACGCAGAGGAATCTTTCAAGAGAATTCAAAAAGCATTTGATTATTTAGATTCAACGGAACGAGCTGAAGCACTAAGAAATCGATTGCACAAAGATAAGATTTTGTCCGCTCCACAGAAATGGAAGATTTCTCAACATCTTCCAAAATCTCCGGAGGCATTTTTAAGAGAATGGGTTGAAGAGCCTTCGATCACTCGAACCAAGACACATCGAAAAGAAAATCTTGATCGAAGTCAAACGGTAGAGATCCGTCCAGAAGATCTAACGAAAAATTTTGAAAAGAGAATTCTTGTTGAATACGAGCGACCTTGTGCCTCTTGTTCGTCGAGAGGAATAAGGACTCGAAAGATTCTTGAGACATGCAAGCAGTGCTCTGGAATTGGTTATCATTTGATCAGTCGCGGCGCGCTCCAATGGAAAAAATCATGTGAGTTTTGCCGATCAAAAGGTTTGGTATCCAGGTCTACCTGCAACCATTGCCAGGGAAGCCGTATGGTGAAAGAGCGTGAGCTTGTCATGTTGCATGTGGCAAAGGGAGTTGATCCGAGTCGTCCGCTTCTTGTGAATGGCTTGGGAAATATTTCGTTTGATGGAAAAAGGAGAGGAAAACTATGGGTGCATCTGGTGGTCAGCAGATAAAGAAGAAAAGGTCGAAGTCAGAGGTCTCGAAAATTCTTCGGATTCGCGACAAAGATATTAAGCAGTTTGAGCGCGAAGGCCTCTTTGATTATGTGGATGAAGCCAAGAAGTGGATTGATCATGAAAATTTTGAGAGGCTTCGAGTGGCCGTCGAGTTGAAGAGAGATTTGGGGGTCAATCTTCCAGGCATTGATGTGATCTTGGCGATGCGTGACAAGATGAAAGATATGAAGCAGGAGATGAACCAATTTCTGTCTGCAGTCCGCGGGCAATTGGGCGATCAACTCGTAGAAAATATCTCTGCGATTTCAAAAAAGACGAAGAAACATTGAAACTTTCATGCCGTTAAGAATATTCATAGCAACCGATTCAACGCCCAATGCCGAATTTTCGTCGCAGATTTGGCGTCACAATCTGGTTTTGCCGTGGAAGGATCTTGGTCATGATGTTGTTGAATTTTCATATGATCTCCGTAAAACATTTCTTCTTGTTGATCCATTTGTCCCAGAGCATGCTCAGTTCATTCAAAAAAATAGACCAGAAGTCAGCAGAGCATTGTTAGAACAGATTCGGGCCGCCCATCGTGTGAAACCGGTCGATCTGTTTTTTAGCTATTTCTATGATGCATGCGTTACTCCAGAAACAATCGATGAAATAAAATCGATGGGGATTCCAACAATGAATTGGTACTGCAATGGTTCTTACCAATTACATCTCGTTGAGAAATTGGCGCCGCATTACGACTGGTGTCTGGTTCCAGAAAAATTTCGCCTCGACGATTATCGAAGGTTGGGCGCCAATCCAATCTATTGTCAGGAGGCTGCCAATCCATATTTGTACAAACCGTATCATTTGCCGCAGGATAAAGAGGTAACATTTGTCGGACAGTGTTATGGCAATCGGCCCGACTACTTACAGTATTTGCTTGCTCAAGGAATTTCTGCGGAAGTCTATGGGGCGCACTGGAGAGATCTCAATAATCCAGAGATTAAATTTCTACAGAAGCTGATTCATCTTACAGGACGAAAACCATCAGATGTGCTGGGGCAGGTGATTTCTGATGAAGAGGTGGTAAAAACCTTTAGTCGAAGCAAAATAAACTTGGGATTTTCTGTGTGTGGCTATACTCACCTCACGGGATTTCCGATTCGGCAGGTGAGGTTGAGGGACTTCGAAGTTCCCATGAGCGGCGGATTTTATATTTGTGAATATTTTGAAGAGATTGAAGAATTTTTTACGCCAGACAAAGAGATCGTGTGCTTTCAGACTAGAGAAGAGCTGAGAGATAAAATTAAGTTCTATCTTCAAAATGACGGCGCCAGAAAAAAAATTCAGTGGGCTGGATATGAACGTGCTCGGCGCGAGCATACTTGGCATCATCGTTTTGATTCAGTTCTTCAAACAATCGGATTTATCACGCAACAAGAACTTTCTGCAGATAAGGTGCTGTCTTCGTCTTGAGTTTCGAGATTTCTGTAGGTGTTCCCTCAGCGACAATCTCACCGCCATCAACACCAGCCCCCGGGCCTAACTCAATTATCCAATCACAGGATTTTAAGACGTCTACCTGATGTTCAATCACGATGACTGTATTTCCGGATTCGACCAAGTCCTGCAGCAAGTCAATCAATAGGCCCACCTCGCTGCTATGAAGTCCGGTCGTCGGTTCGTCTAGAATATAGAGAAGCTGCTTCTTTCGTCGATCAAGTAATTCGGAGGCAATTTTCAGTCTCTGAGATTCGCCGCCAGAAAGTGTATGACTCGTTTGACCGAGTTCGAGATATCCAAGGCCCACTCGATCAAGAATTTCAAATCGATCTTTGAGAGTTCTGTTATCAGAGAAGAAATCCATCGCGTCTCGAACCGTCATTCGGAATATCTGGTCGATAGACTTTCCGCGATATTTAATGGCCAGCACATCTTTCTTAAATCGTTTGCCGTCGCAAGTTTCGCAGACGAGATAGAGATCGTCCAAGAAAAACATTTCTGTCTTTGTGACGCCCTCTCCAGAACAGACATCACATCTTCCTCCTTGCACATTGAACGAGAAATGTTTTGCAAGAAGCTTGGCCTGTTGTGCCGCCTTTGTGGATGAAAACAGTGAGCGAACTTCATCATAGGCTCCAATCATGGTCATCGGGATGCTTCTTGATGAGCGACCAATCGGGCTCTGATCTAAAAGAGAAATTCCCTTAAGGTGTTCCGTTCCGAAGAGTTTTTCAAATCGGCCAATCGGCTCCGTTGATTGATGAAAAAGACGAGCCAAAGCGTTGTGAAGAGTGTGATGAATCAGCGTGCTCTTGCCACTTCCTGAAACCCCGGCAATTCCGACAAGCCGTTTGAGTGGCACATTGAGTGTGACAGATTTAAGATTGTTTTCTTTTGCGCCTTGAACCGTGAGCCATGTATCAGGCCTGCCACGGTCTTTAGACGGTGTATTGATTTTTTCAGTTCCCTTCAAGAATCGGGCTGTCACCGTAGATGCCGATTCGAACTTCTCTCGACTTCCCTGAAAAACAACGGCGCCGCCGCTTTTGCCACTTCCTGGGCCCAGCTCCAGTATTTCGTCTGCCTGGTCAATCGTGGCCAGGTCGTGTTCAACCACGACGACGGAGTTTCCAAGATCGACAAGTTCCCGCATTGAAGCGATCAATCGATCTCGATCGCAGGGGTGTAGTCCGACGCTCGGCTCATCGAGAACGTAGAGAGTGCCGGATAGTTCTGCACCTAACTGATTTGCCAGATTAATTCGCTGAGCTTCGCCTCCAGAGAGCGTCTTCGTCAGACGGTTGAGTGTTAAATATCCTAAACCCATTCGGTTCAGAAAATGAAGACGACCCAAAACCTGACGGAGAATTTCCTTTGAGATGATTTTCTCTGTTTCATTGAGTCGGATGTTTTTCATCCAAGCATAGAGCTCGTCGAGTGGCATCGAAACGAGATCAAAAAGCGTTTTGGCTTTAAAATAATAATAAAGAGCTTCAGGGCGCAGGCGCGAGCCCTTGCATGATTTACATAAAAACGCAGATTGATAGCGTCTAATGAAAACCCGAACATGTACTTTATATTTCTTTTTTTCGATACCCTTGAATGCGCCCAAGATGCCCTTGAACTTTTTATCACCGTTCATCAGGGTCTTGATCTGATCTGCACTGAGTTTGGCCCAGCTTTCATCTGTTGGAATTTTGTGCCGTTCGGCCAGTTCAAGTAGCTTTTTATGCATGCGCTTCAAAAAAGGTTTTGTAAATGGATCAACAGCCCCTCGTTCCAAAGTTAATCGTGGGTTAGGCACTAAGAGTTTCTCATCATATTCCAAAATATTTCCGAAACCCTGGCAATCATTGCAGGCCCCCAATGGCGAGTTAAAGGAAAAGAGAAGTGGAGAGGGTTTTGGAATCGTTATGTCACAGGATGCGCATCTGAAATCGGATGAAAATGATAACAACTTCTCACTTGTCGCAGAAAGAACGAATGCGTTGCCATGGCCTTCTCTCATGCTGCCTTCGATCGCTTCGATCAGACGATGTCTTTCGGACTGAGAAATCGTGAGACGATCAAAAACAATTTGCGACTTCGCCTTTATGATTGTGGCGGGATCTTCGTCTTCAAGATTGACGGGTTCTTTCGTATTTTTAAGACGTCTAACAAAACCTCTTTCGATCAGTTGCTTGACGCTAAGAGATTCCTTGAGTGTAAATCCAACGTAGGCCCGATCACTTTTTTCTCCAAGGCCCGCCAGTATGTCATCTGCCGCAGACTGAGGAGTTTCAGCCTTAATGGCTTTTCCACACGATGGGCATTTTCCATCGGAAAGCTTCGAGAAGAGAAGACGGAGATAATCGTAGACTTCTGTGGATGTTCCAACAGTTGAGCGAGAGTTTCTGACCGGATTATTTTGCTGCAGTGCAATCGATGGGCAAATATTTTCAACTGAGTCAACGTCTGGCCTCGGTAGTCGCTCAAGAAATTGCCTGGCATATGTGGAGAGTGACTCGACATAGCGTCGATAGCCTTCGGCATGGAGCGTCTCAAAAGCCAGGCTGCTTTTTCCAGAACCGCTCGGTCCAGTGATGCAGACAAGTTTTTCGAGGGGAATATTCAGGGATAGGTTTTTCAAATTGTTTTGCCGCGCCCCAAGAATTTTGATGAATGCCATATATATTTTTAATCTCACGTAGGAAGTGCTGTGTCATGAAAAACCTCATTGAGGAGCGCTGCGCCGACGACACAGTCTCGTGAATTGGCGATATAATAGAGGCACATCATGAACTTATCGGGGGTTTATCAGTATTTTTGGATGCTGCTTGGGGCAAGTGCGGTTGGCTATTTGGCCTTCCGAATGGTGATGAATCTTTTTCCGGATGCGGAATTGTTAGCGGCTCAGCAGCGACTTGGTGTTGAAAACGCCAATCGTCAGTATCGGCATTGGATTTTGGGAATGACGTCGCAGTTTTATCGACTTCTCGTGCCCAGAATACAGCAGATCAAAATGCCGATTTACAGACAGAAGATGAAAATGAATTTCATAGCGGCAGGGGTCGACGATCAGTTTGATCCGGATGAGTTTGTCGGGTTAAAATTTGTTTCATCTTTTGGGATTCTTGCTCTGGGATATTTGTTTTTGCTTCAGCTCGGTATGGCGATGAGCATCTTTAAATTTATTTTACTTGTTGTTGTGGGTTTTTTTCTTCCTGACTATGTCGTCTACGATGTAAAGAAGCGTCGTCAGAAAGCAATTTTGAGGGATCTACCGAGCGTTTTGGATCTTCTCACCCTCTCTGTTGAAGCCGCAGGATTGGATTTTATTGCAGCGATCACGCGCGTGATCTATTTTGCCAAGCCAGGACCTTTGAAAGAGGAATTCAGTCAAATGATGAAAGAGATTCAATTGGGCACGGTGAGATCCGATGCACTCCGACATTTGGCAGACCGGGTACAGCTATCGGAGCTTTCTTCGTTTGCAACGATTTTAATTCAGGCGGATCAAATGGGCACGCCGATCGGACCGGTGCTGAGAGCACAGGCTGATCAGTTGCGGAATGATCGCTTTCAGAAAGCTGAGCGAGAAGGGGCAAAGGCGACTCAGAAGCTTTTGATTCCACTGATTGTTTGTATTTTTCCGGCTGTCTTCATTGTGATCCTTGGTCCGATGATTTGCGATATTGTCTATAATCAAACGTGGTTTAAAAATCTATTCGGTGGATAATGTTGCAGAATCAGCGCACACAACAGATTGTCGCCGACCGCGTGGAGTTCTTCAAAACATCTGTTGAGCGCGGGGTCGGTTTGCTGAAATATCAAGAGGCCCCGAAAAAACTCGCAGCAGTTTTTATTTTGCCATTGTTTGGACTTTTTCCTGTCATTCATACATTTGGAATGCATTTTTCCATCGACGTCGTCTATTGCAATCGTGATCAGGTCGTCATCTCTATCCACCGAAGTGTGAGTCCTAATAGGCTGGTGATCCCATGGCGATATCTGCTGAGTGGCTGTCGATATATCATTGAGTTTTCATCATCGATGACTAACGAATTGAAAATTGGCGATCGTCTTGTTTGGAGTGCATCATGAGATTGCGATGCACAAGTGGACCGATTGCTTCAAAGGTCGTAGAACTCGGGCAAGCCAGCTCGATTGTTTTTGGCCGAGAAGAAAATGCGGCCTTTGAAAATTTTCTTTTTCTTCCATCTGCTTCAGTTTCTCGAAAGCATGGCGAGTTTTCTTATGAAAATGGAAAATACATTGTTAGAGACTTGGGAAGCTCCAACGGAATTCGTGTCAATAGAACAAAAATCACAGAGGCAGTAATTTCTCCGCGGGATATTATTCAAATCGGTGAATTTACTTTTGTCGCTGAAGCGGAACAAACGAATTCAAAAGAGATGTCAGTGAAGACTGATAAAAAATCACCAGCCCCAACGCCACCGATGCGACCAGCGTTGTCAGCTTTGAAAGAACAGGCAATTCACGGAAAGCTTAAAGAAGGGCTCGATCGATTTCATCGTTTAGATTTCAAACTGAGAACATTGGTTTTGTTTGGCATCGCCGGAATCTTGATACATCTGATTTCGACGACTGCAATGATTTCGGAAGCTCGAGATAGTTTGTTTCGAGAGTCTTTCGAAATTGCGAGGAGAGCTGTTCGGAGTCTGGGAGATCGAAATAAGCGAGAGCTTGCTGAGGGATCCAATTTTCTGCTCGACTGTGATTTTTTGAAGCAATCAATGGGCGTAAAGTCAGCTTATTTATTCGATGCGAAAGGCAAGGTTGTTTGCCCCATTGGCAAAGAAGTTGAGACGGATTGGCTGCTGGAAGGGGCCTTGTTCCGCGGTGAGGCGTCGGATAACTGTCAAAGTCGTGTCATTGAGAGTGGGGAATCTGACTGTGATTTTGTCTTTCCGATCCGGGAGTGGAGAGATCAACAGGCCCAATATGTTACGGTCGGGGTGGCGCGTCTTATATATCAGCCGACTGATGCCGAGCGCGCTGTGCAAAATTTGCGCGCCTTAGCTCTACGCATTTTGTTTCTAATTTCTGGAATTCTTCTTTTGTTATGGTGGTTTACCCATCGTTGGCTGGCTCAGGGTATCGTAACAGCCGCTGAGGGGGTCCATTCCGCTATCACGGGTGCTTCAGAGGGCATCGCTTCCCTTGAATCTTTTGCGGCCTTCGACCCTCTGCTTCAAGAAATCAACCGCCTCATCGCTAAATCAAATCAACAGGTTAGCTCAAATTCCAGGGAAAATTCGTCGGAGGCAAGCTTCTTGCAACCACTCTTTCAACAGGTGTTGTTGTTAGAGGAAAGACCCATGATGATAGTTAGTAAAGATAATCACCTTTTAGGTTCTAGTCATAGTCTCTCTGAGGTGATTCCGGTCGATGTATCGCAGATTAATGGACACATTATTGATGCGATCGGCGATTCTCATTTGCAAGGTGAGATCATGGGGCTTCTGAACGACTTGAGTCAGACGAATGAGGTTATCGATCGCGCGCTTTCACTGGCGGATCGCGTCGTTCAAGTTCGAGGGATGCCACTCTTTCTGCGGGAAGACTATGTTGCTTCCATTTTAATTTTCTAACAGCACATCGTTGGGCTGCCTTTTTGGCAGGAGGTAAAGTATGAGTCATCCTCACGGTGGACTGTCTGCTTTGACAAAACAAGATGCGCTCTTGGGAGTGAATCCTTTTAAGACGAACTTTCAAACAAAGGTTGCGTCTGAGCATTGGATTAATATTGCCGGAAAAGATTATCGAATCGTTGGTAAAACAATTCGAATTGGGCGAGCTCCTGATAACGATATCGTGATTGAGCACAAAAGTTGCTCGCGCTATCACGCTCTGCTCACAATCAACGAAGGTCGAGTTGTTCTAGAAGATCTGAAGAGTCGAAACGGAATTGTTGTTAATGGAAATTCTGCCAAGCGAGCGGAGCTTGCCGATAATGACCATATTCGAATTGGTGATTTGGCGGGCGTTTATTTTGAACGCAAAAAAAATGGAGTTTCAAAATTAGAAATTCTGCCTCAAATTCTGGGCGCCTTTTCAAGTAAGGCTGTTGCGGCGACGGGCGTTTTTTCGAAACTTGAAACTAAAAAGAAAAAACAAATTATTGCAGGCATTGTGATGGTTATGGCGGCCTTGTTTTTTCTTTCATCTCACACGAAAAGAAATTCAAATTTCGTTGGCGTCGCAGCTGATCAGTCGGCGATAGCTGCTATTGCTCCGCTTGATCGAAAGGCTTTTGATCGTTGTGTTGAAAAAGAAGATCTTGGAAATTTCAGACAAGCGAGTTCATGCTTCAAGTTGCTGCCGTCCACAGCCGAAGTTCAGATTGCAATGAATCGGGTAGCTAAGCGCCAAAACGAGCTCACCGAGATTCGATATCGAGAAGGTGCTCAGGCTTTTGAAAATTATTACTACGACATCGCCATGTTGAAGTGGCAAGAGGTGCTTCTCGTTTCAGACGATCAATCTGAGTATCGTGATAAGGCAGTGAATGGAATTCAAAAAGCTGAGGAAAGAAAAAGATTGAGATGAGTGATAACCAGTCATTTCTAAAGCTCATTGGTGTCGAGTCGGATTCTGTTGTTCAGGAGCCCGTTGAGAAGACGGAATTTCTTGATACTCAAGAGCCCGTGTCCGAAGAGCCAGTGCTTGAAGAGGCATATCAGCTTACAGAGAACGAGCTGGCACCCAGTGATGACGAGATGCAATCGAGTGGTGAGGGAACTCAAGCTTATACAGCAGCAGAGATCGAAGAATTAGCCTCACGACTGCCAGAACGAACGGCAACCCATTTTACAAACCGAACGAAGACACGGGCCACGCAAACCCTGAGGGCTGTCGCAGAGCAAACGGGCGGCACTATGCTACTCGCCGATGCCCAGGTCGATCATGGTGAAAATCGAACGGCGCATTTCGATTATGATCAAGATCAATCTGGAGCACGACTTGTTGTTTTAGATGGAAAAACGAATGGTCGGGCATTTCACTTGCATCAGCTCCCACTGAAGATTGGACGGGACGCCCAAAATGATATCATTTTAGAAGACAATAATTCATCTCGCTTTCATGCCGAGATTCAAGATGAAATGGGTGCTTTCAAAATCGTGGACTTAGGAAGCACAAACGGACTCAAGGTGAATGGACTTATCGTGCTCGAGCATCTCTTGCAGTCTCATGATGTGATTCAGATTGGCGATTGCCTTTTAGAATTTTTGCCGACCGGCGAGATTTCAAGAGGCTTGCCTCAAGCGCAGGCGCTTGCGGATACGGCATCGGCGCATCCAGAAAAGGTTGGGCGAAAGAAAGTGATTTGGCTCGCTCTGGTTCTTCTGATTGCCGCTGCAGGAATATTTTCTTTTCAGACAGCCAAGCAGATGATCGCTGAAAAATCCACTGGTGCCATAGCGCATCAAGCTCAGGATGAGCTCACTAAGCTGAAAGATGATTTGTCTGCTAAGTATCAGAAGCCTATTGAAAATATTCCAGCTGTTGAAATGAAGAAGGCCTTAGTCGATCGTATTCAGAATTCGGCGGTTGGAAGACTGATCCCAGAATCACTTCGGGTGCAATTGGAACAGCTGTCTCCTGATATTGTGAAGCTTTTTATGGAAGATCAGACATTGGTTGCAAAAATGATGTCGGCGGGCACAGATAAAGAGGCGATTGGTTTGGTCTTGCGAGAGAAACTCAACGAGTTGATTGTGCAGAAGAAGTTTGAACCTGCATTGAGTTTAGCGCGGGCTATTCAGCAGGTTGATCCGAGCAGTGAAGCCATCAAAAATGCTATTGCTCAGCTGCAAGACTTAACAGCGAACGGTCGAGACGCGGTGAGTGCAGCAGCGACAGAGCCTCAAAACGAAGATGAGAAAAAGTTTTATGAATATCTTGAAAAGTTTGACACAAATTTTCAGGAGCTGATGGATGCAAGAAAAATTCATAATGCCCTCGATTTTAGTCGGTTGGTGAGAGAGAAATTAGAGGATCTTGTGAAGATGGATTCTTCGTTTCAAAAAATTTCAGATCCTCAAATGAAAAAGTGGGATGGTCGAATCAAGAGCCTTGAGGAGCAGATCTCAAAGCTGAAATCCGCAGATGATAAAAGACAAGTGGAGAATAGAAAGCTTGAGCAGAAGTATTTAGAAATTAAGATGCTTTGGGATTCTGGTGAATTCGGAAAAGTCGTTGAAGCTCTAGATATTTTTGAGAAAGAATTTCCTGATTCTCATTATCACGATGAACTTTCTAAAATCCGACAGGAAATTGATTCGAATATTTCTAAGGCATTTGAGAAAACGAAAGCTCAAGTCGAGCAACAAATTCAAACAGAAAGTTATGAGGCAGCCTGGAAGACTCTCTACTTGTTTCTCGATAATATGCCTCGTTATCGAGAAGCTGATGAATTGGTGAAACGTTTGGATGGACTGACGAGACCGCGAGCAGTTCAATACTACAATCAGGCTCGCGTGTATGAGTATGAAGCCGATGACTTGATTGCCGCAGAGCAACACTATAAGAAGGCAGTCGAGTTTTCAGATCCCCGCAGTGACTTGCATTCAAAGTCGACGCGTCGTTTTGACGATGTCCGCCGTAAAAATATGAAATAAGAAATGGCGCTGTCGCCAAATTGGATACTGAGAGGTTCGGCGGTTCCTGGTTTGCCGGTTGATCTGAAAGAGTTGCATAGCTGGGGTGTGCAGTGGAATGCGTAGCTGAACGGGGGCTTGAATGGCTCATTTTATAACTAGATGGTTTTATTGAATATTCTCAAGGCTAGGGGGGCTTTAAGCCAGGCAGTTCTAGGCACCATTCTTGCTAGTTATCAGGATGTGTGTGCCCGTGTGTGTAAGAAAGGAAACTGTGACTAAATTATTTTTTCACAATTCATTTCGTTTCAATAAGATCTTTCGATCTTTATCGTTAGCCATTTTGGGTGGATTTTTTCTGGCGGCGTGTAATCAAGAGGGATCATCTACGGGCGCGAATCAAGAAGCTGCTGCTTCAGCGCCAACATATTCGGCTCAGTCGATCGCTCAGGCGAGACGTGATACGCAAACAGAGAAGGCTGCAGATCGAGATTTGCAAAGGTATCAGGCAGATCTTCGTTTGAAGGAAGTGCAAATTAATGCTGAGCGGGAGAGCAAGAATCAATTTGATGGCGACGCGGCTAAATTGGAAGTCGAGAAAGTAAGACAGAATGGCGAGAATTATCGGGCAGACTCATCTGCCGCAGCTCAAAAAACTGCTGCGCTGACATCGACGTTGGGTACTGTCGTAAGTGCGGTTGGCCCAGCGATGATCAACAGTAGTGGCGAAGCAAAAAAAGCTAAATTGCAGATTGATGATAACAAGCTGGCTCGAGCAGAACGACGGGAAGACAAGGCCGCCGACAACGCTCTTGAATACTATAAAATTGATAAACAATATGGCGGTGGCGATGGAATGCCAAGACTTGACAAGCTGAAGGCTGAATTGGCAGATCGTATGGCCGACAAAGAGAATATGTTGGCACTTCAAAAGGCTAAGGCGGAGATCGATAGCCGCGCGAAAGAGCTGAGACTCCCCGGTACGAAAGACGAGCGCAAATCAAAAATTAGCGAGGAGCTTGGAAAATTAACCGACAGCCATCCAGAGCTTGTGGGTTATAGGGATGCGGTTTTGGCGCAGGATGACGCAGCAAAAGCTAGCTTTAGTAAAGCTTTTGATTCGGAGATACGAAGCGGTATCAACGAAGCGACCAAGGATATCTCTGGCCTTTCAAGCCAGTTGCCGCCGCAGGATCGCCCGCGACGGGTTAAAGACGGCGGCAATCGAGAGATTACGAAAAAACTAATGGACAGAGTCAATGCAAGAGCTGGCCTCCCAGTCGCCGAGCAGCCAGGTCAGGCACCATCGGCTGCTGACAAGGGAAAAAATGGCGAATCAAATTTTTTGTGTGATAAGGGCGACACGGACTGTGGTGGATTAAAGGACGAAATTGACAAAATGAGTGATGATTTTTTTGATCTGGCCAAAGTTGATCTCGTCGAAGGCGGTTCCGACGCCCGGGCCAAATTTTCCGCCTTTGAAAAAAAATTTCAAGACTTTGAGCAGAAGATTCAGACCGCTATCGACGGCAATTCTAAAAATGAACTTTTCAAGACGAAAGCCGAAGGTACATTGGAAGCCTTTCGAGGCGCTCTGAACAAGCTTAAGAGCGATAACGCCGCCGCTCGCGAGGCGCTAAAAGATGCAAAGTCGCCAGCCGATATTTATAAAATTGCTCAGAAGCAACGCTGGATTGAGCGAAACGGATCGGGGGCTGTTCGTGACGTCGAAATCGATGCCAATTCAGTAATAAAAGGCGCCTCCGATATTAGTAGCCCTCGATCTATGCATGCCGGAGTGGGGAATGATTTCTCACCAAATGCAGGTTCTCGAGAAACCGATGGATCGACGATTGACCTGTTCAATAATCCAGATTCTGTACCTCGAGCAACGCCGATCTTCGAAAGTAATTCTTCCGAAACTTAAATCGAAGTTCGGCATTTCACGGCATCGATACAAGTCGAATTTGCTGTCAGTGCCATCAAAACAGAAATCAGGATTGTCTCGCATTTTGAATTAAATTTATCGACTTTGCAAATTTTGCATGTCGGCCTCTCATGAAAGGCTTTAGAGCGTTTAAACGCTGGTATGTCGTTTGCAATAGAAGAAGGCATGAGATGTCTTCGCAATAACGTCAGACGTGGGCAAACAGCAGTGGAATACGTGATGCTTCTCGCCGTCATGATGATTCCGTTAGCAGTGGCCGTGCGAGGACTCTTAGAGGATTCCGGCGACGGAAAAAACGACAACAAGGTGCGACTGATCGTACGTGACGCTTACGGAGACGAAAAGCGAATGGGCATGATCGGTCGACCCTATCCCTAAGGAGAAAAACATGACTCTTAGCAAACTGAACAAAATACTCACCAGAAAAACAAACCGCGGACAAACAGCTCTTGAATATGCATTGGTTGTTGGCGCGATTTCTCTTGTGATCATGGCGGCGTGGAACGTTGTCGGTGACAAGGTGAAAAGCCAAATTTCTGGCGTCATGCTTCAAAGAATTTCTGACAACCTTGAGAAAGGTAACGGAACCATTAAGCGATAATGGGGACGCGATCAAATTTCTCTAACGGGTAGGTAAGGGTGAGATGTGGTGCAAAGAAATTTTCTTAGGATCAAGAAAGACAGAGGGCAAGCTGTGCTTGAGACGGCCTTTGTCTTTTCGATGATTCTCGTTCTCACATTTGCCGTCGTGAATCTGGGCGTTATGTTGCATACCAAAATGGTGGCAACATACGCCGCTTTTATGTCAGCTCGTAGCTATCAAGTATTTGGCGATCAAACCGGTGCTGATTTCTTTGACGAACAAGGTGCGAATGATTCTGCTGGAGCATCTAAAGATAAACGACTTCTGAGTGACCTAGGAAAAACTGTGACGGCACTTCGCGTTGCAGAAGATATATTCACGTGTTCACTTCCCTGGATGAAAGTTCCCGATGGTGATGCGCAGTCAGCATTTACTGCCATGCAAAATAAAAACGATTTTTCTAGTCGATGTATGGAAGGCAAAAGAAAATACGAAATTACGAATATTGGAAAATCGATCAAGTTTGCACCTTTCGAAAAAGATTCCAAAAAAATACTCGATAAGCCCCAGCTCAATGAAGTGGTGGGCGCTTACTCCGAGAAAGGTCGAAAGCCGATGCGATATGGAATCTTAAGTATAAAATATCGAACTCCTATTTTGTTTAATCCGATGAATGTCTTTGGAACTCCCGTGAGTTCAAGTCAGTTTGATAAAACATTGATGCCTCTGCATTCCGGTTCATCGGGCGATCTGCTTTTATATGACGAAGTTTTTGTGCCAGTTCTTCTTAACCCTGGATTATCCGAAGGTTTAAGCAAGCCAGACCCGACGAAGAAAGGGGTGGATGATGATTTTAAAAAATAAAAATGAGCTGGGGGAAAAGAAACAGAGAGGTGTAGTACTGGTTTTCTTCTTAATGATCTTTGCCGTATTGCTCGCCTTCTTGATGGTGATTGGAAATACAGGCCTCATCATTTATCAAAAAATTAGACTTCAGTCCGCCGTAGATCTTGCCGCATATGCAGGAGCGTCTGTTCAAGCGAGTTATCTCGGTAATCAGAGCTCTGGTGCGGATTCAATTCAAAATTTAAACTTCGAAGTATTTAAGCGATACCAAAATTTGATCAAAGATCTGCAAAAAGTAAAAGCGACGGCATGGCCGAATATGATTGGAATACCTGGTCCAGCCGGACTAGCTGCCTGTGTGGCGATGTGTAATGCCGCAAATTATGCGACGTCGAAGCAGGTCGAAATGATTTATAAGTCAGCAGCAAAAGATATGGAAGGCCTTCGCAATCGAATGGTCAAAATTTTGGAAGAACTTCCAAAAGCATCTCGAGAGGCTGCGGAGGCTACGCTTCGATTGAATATTCCAGAGCTCGCCGTGAGTGGCTCAGATGCGGCGTCTTCATATTTTGGCGATACTACAAATGATGTGAATCAGGTTGTGTCAGCAGGAAAAAACTCTTCGCCTCTTTCAAAGAAAAAAAATGCGGTGCTTGGTTTTAGTTCAGAGAAGGGATTATACCTCGCGAGTGTGGTGGCTCCTGTGCCGCATACATTTGTTTATTTTGGTCTCGTTGGTGCTGGATGCTTCCCCTGGCTTCAGTCAGATGCGAGCGCTAACTACCAGCCGAACTATTGGTATTGCGCTGTGAATGGTACGGGATATCCAGGGGGTCAGAAGGGTTACAATGGTGCTGCATTAGCATACGCCAGATCTTTCGTTCCAGACTCAGCCTACAGTGGAAATGTTGGAACAATCGCGACGATTTCTGATTCGAAGCGAGCTGCGATTCGTTTGCAATTTATTCAAAACCATAATCGGCCAGATCCGTTTTTTGTCTCTGCAGCTGAATGGTATCCAAAAGATGGAATGTTTATGAATCTCGAAAATTCAATGGGCAAGTACGGCAATTTATTTCCGAAGCAAACGCGCCTTGTTGCAGTTTCAGCAGCTGAGCCGTTCGGGGGCAGTTTGGCATTGAATGATGGACGCCCCTATGGCACTCGGTTGCAGAGCATCCGAAAGCTTTTGCTCGATCCACGGATGCTGCCGGTGCGATCAGACTTTCCGGGACTTTTCGAATATATGGAATCTCTGGCGCCTGTCGATAATACCGGGCGACCGAGTGAAAAAGCAGATGATGTGATACGGAGATTTTTACATTGATGAGATTTCGGCGAAATAAGACCGGTCAGACGATCATAGAGCTCGCATTTTTTGTGAGTTTTTTCTCTGGTTTTGTCGTTTTGGCATATTTGATTTTTTCGATGTTCAATATTTCTCAGAAGCAGACGATGCTTTTGAGAAATCAGGCCTTCATGGAACTTGGAAACTTTTCTGATTTTGGAGCGGGCAAACAGGGTCAAGAGGCCGCCAAAGATTCGAAATCGCAAGTAACTTTTAAATTAGGCAAAAAAAGTGAGAGGACGCGAGTAGATATTTCAAAGAGCGAAGCCTTTAAGAAAGCTGTCGATGGCGATCTCAGAATTGATGTGACTCGATCTGTGAAAGATGATTATTTTTGGGATACGTATCAAATTCCAAAAGCGAAAACGACTTTACTTTGGTTGGAGGGAAAAAATTCAAAGGGACTATTAGAATTTAGTCTTGAAGAGCAGTTGATGATTGCGCACAATCGCTCGATTGATTCGGCGAAATCAATTCTTGCGGCTGCCACTCAAAAGAAAACCGGCGCATATTCTGGAAGTATTCAACTTGATGCTTATGCCGTGCTCGTTAAAGAAGCGCAGAAGATGGAGAATCGCGAAGGTCTCGTTGATGATCTAGAACTGGTTCGACAAATCAGTAAGCGCTTGATTCGAGATGATCCAAGTTTGTCTGATGAAGCCGCAAAACTTGAGAAATCGTTGAACGCAGTGGATGGGTTGACCGGTGGCGCACAGGCCGCGTTGATTAGCGCCGCGATTCAAGTGGCGCTGGTATCTGGATTAGAAGCGCTCAAGAGTGCAGCGCCTGCCGCAGGTGGTGCAAGTGGTGGAGCGGGAGCAGGCGGGCAAGCGGCTGCGGGAGGTAAAAATCTTTTTAATTCTCTCACCGGAAATGCGTTTGGAAGTCCAACGGCTGTAGCTCAAAATGTCAGTGGTGGACAAATCTTAGCTGCTCCATTTAAAGCGGCATTATCGCCGGTGACGAATGCATATCAGGGTCTGGCGGGAACGATGAAGGGTGTGAGTGGATTGGCGACGAGTTCTGGTGCGACATGGGGCAATATGACGGGAGCGATGACAGGCCTTTCTCAAATGGGAACGTCCGCTAGTTTTAGTGCCGGTTTGGCGGGAACATCAATCAATGAGCTGAATATCGCAACAGCTGCCTTGGCAGCTCCGGGGGCGATGACAACTGGTTTCTCAAATCTGACGTCGTCACTCAATAATGTGAATACGAGTGGCACAGGAGATTGGATTGGAGTCACTCGCGCCGTGACTCAGATTGTGACGCCAGTGACTTCGCTCGTCTCGTTGACGGCGCCAAATTTGGCGGTTCCCATGCAGTATATTAATACCGGCCTTGGATTTGCTGGTGCAATCGCGACTGGAAAAGAGTTCATTGGTAATATCGGAAAAGGAACCTATGATCTTCCTCGTACACTGAAGGAAGTTGGAGCATTTACAACCGCTGCAGGCGCGCTCTATTCAGGCGTGGCGGGAATGACTGGAAAAGATCCAACGATTGGCGCGTATATCAGCCTTGGTGGAACTGCAATGATGGGCCTTGGCAGTGGCATTGAGATGTATCGTGACATGAAAGTGAAAGGCTTCGATTTTGCAAATCCAGTAGAGACCACAAAGTATGTAGCAAAAAAAAATTGGGATAGTTTTAAGGAATCTCTTACTGATTTCAAAAAAGATATGAAGGAGTCTACTCAGACTATTAATACAAGCATGTCTCAGATGTTTGGTCCGAAAGTTAAAATCGATGATAAGAATGCAAAAGACTTGATGGCGTCTATAGCAAAGTCTGACAAGGAGACAGCGTCGACAGTGGATAATTTTGTTAAGGGCGTAAAGTCGGGCAGTCTCAGTGAAGGCAATCTGATTAAGGCGACGGCTAATCTAAAAGATATGGAGTCGGCGATTGTGCTCAATATGAAATATCAAGGCAAATCTGAAACAGAAATTGCAGAGATGAAGGCCAAGTTTCAGGAAGTTTATAAGACAGTCGATCATTTGAAAGATTTTAAAGAACAAAAAGTGGTTGATGGAAAAGTGATTGAACTTGATCGAGAACTTCTGGCGAGTGGAAAACAATCTGCAGATGAATTAAATCAAATGCTTGGTGCGTACCTAAAAGAAAAACAAGATTCATTTGCCCCAGATCAAATCAAAGCCATTCGAGGTGGCACAACACAAAAAGTTTTGGAAGCGAGAGCTGTCGCAGTCGGGCAGACGTTTGAAGATCAAAAAGAATTAGAGCGAGTGCTTCTCGATCAAAAAGGAATTGCTGGATTTTGGTTTGGCGCAAAGACAGTCACCGGTGGAAATCGAACTCTGGATGCTTTTGATACGCAACAGAGAAAGGCGTTGGAGCTCTCTCGATTGGCAAAAGCAGAAATTATTATTGATAACAAAAAGGCAATTACAAAAGAAGCTGTCGCGATCACTCAGACTGCCGAGGGAATTTCTCTCTATGGGCCGATTGTCTCGAACAGCCCGAAATTGACACAAGATCAAGCCGCTACACTTGCAATCAAACTTCGGCTTGCAAAATCTGACGCAGACTTTTCTCAGAATATGAAAGACCGAATGGATGCCCAGATTCGAAAGCTTGAGCTGATCTCATCAGGGCAGACAGAGATCATGAGCCAACGTGAATGGTTCGATTATGCGCGTAAAGATATAGACCGCTCGGCATCAGAGCTGAGAAGGCGTCAGGAAGAACTTTCAAACAATTTAGAGGCGCTGCGCTGCGCCGATGGAGCCTGTTGATATCTTGTTGATGATTTTTTTGTCGCACTGAGCTGGCGGCTTGCGCTTTGATTTCTTTGGTCAAATAAGTTTCTCCGCATCGGGTCAATGAGTTGAGCGGGTATAACATAGAATTCAAGGAGAATTCTTTGTGGAAAACCGTCGAGCCGTTATGTTTTCGCTCGCTTGCGCAGTGATTGCGATGATCTCTTTCATGTATTACTTGCATCTCGCTGTTGATAAAGAAATTGGAGATCTCAACAAACGCGATAGAATTCTGAAGGCGAGAGTAGATATTCCGCCAAATACACGAATCGATGAATCGATGTTCGTGATGGCCGACTATCCAGTGGCTTATTTGCCACCGCGAGCGGCACATGATCCCTCTGAAATTATCGGACAAGTCGCGATCGCGACGATATTTGAAGGAGAGCCGATTCTCACAAGCAAAATTATTCCTTTCGATGAAAGTTCACTCGATCGCAGAATTCCGGATGGTTATCGAGCTGTGACGATTGGCATTCGTGATGATCAAGATGTTGTGGGTGTTGGGGGGATGTTACGTCCTGGGCACTTTGTTGATATTTTGGTGACTCTCTTTATTAATACTCGTGAGCTTGAAAAAGGTACGCCCCCGCCAAATCAAAATGATGGAAGTTTAAAGGCTGAGACGAGGACTGTATTTCAAAACGTTCGTATTCTTGCGGTGGGAAGGGACTCTCGCTTAGCAACAGCCAATGTGAATAGACCGAATCCCGTCGAAGAAGATCTAACAAATAAGAATGTGACTGTAGCGATGAAGCCCGATGAGGCGCAGCGCCTGGTTTTAGCTCAAGCCCTGGGCAGACTCACTTTGACGTTGCGTAAGTTTAACGATCCTGACATCGCGCAGGTTGAATACCTGGACGCATTCAAAGCTTTTGGAATCAAACTTCCGATTGTGGCTGGGCCAGCGCCCGCATATCGAGAAATTCGAGGAGGGCAAGTCTTTGCGCAACCTTTCTAAACATATTCTTATTGTGAGTGTTTTAAATATTTTTATTTTTACAGTCTTTGCGCAGGTCACTGAACCAAGCGCGCTCGTGAAACCGAAGAACGGTCGCGAGCTATTTCTCGTTAAGGACATGCCGCAGAGTCTGAGCTTTGACTACGATATCGGAGAGATCGCGATTGGAAATCCTGCGGTTGTCTCAGTGATTGCTGATCGGGTACAGCGTCGGATAGTGATGTCTCCGCTTGAGGCTGGGGATACAGCGCTGCTTGTTTTTGATACAAGCGGTCGACAACGAGAAAGTATTCAGATCACAGTTACCTCCGCAGATCTTGATCAGTTTGTGAAGGATCTCAAATTCTTGTTTCGGGATATCGAGGGGCTTCAGTTCAGACGCGTGGGTCGTAAAGTGATCATCGAAGGCGAAGTCTATCTTAAATCTGACCTTGATCGAATACGGGAAGTCTTAAGAGGCAATGATTTCGTCGTGGATCTCGTTACCCTTTCGCAAGACACGCAAAGAATTCTGGCGAGACGTATTAAAGACGAAATCAATGTCTCAGGGGTCGAGGTGAGCACAACTAAAGATCGGATTGTTTTGAAAGGCGAAGTCGCAAGCGACGACGAGTCGCAGAGAGCCGAAAAACTTGCGCAGATTTACGTAGATAAATCGACGATCGTCAACGCGATCTCAGTTAATCCAAAAAAATCTTCAGCAAAATCGGCGAGATTGATTCAGGTCACTGCATATTTTGTGGAGCTCAATAAAAGCTTCTTGAGGAACTTTAATTTTTCATGGACTCCAGTCGCAAATGTGAGCGCGTCTTATACAACGTTCAAACAAAACAATCAGAATTTTTCGTTTGTGGGAATTCTGACCGATTTTATTCCGAAGCTAAATACAGCGAAGGCATTGGGTGTGGCTCGAGTCTTTGAAAATCCCACGGTCTCAGTGAAGAGTGGAGAGCCCGCGAGTATTTCGTCAGGCGGACAAGTCTTTGTGCCGATTCCGGACAAGCAAGGTGGAACTGCATTTTCGTCTCCTCAGAACACAGGGGTCACTCTGAGCGTGACTCCATCAGCGGATGATCGAGATTATGTTGATATGAAGGTAAGTATCGAAGTCGCAAAACTTGGTGCCGGTCCGACGGAGGGTGCGATTCTTGTCAATCAATCTAAAGTAAACACATCTCATTATGTCAGGACAGGAGAAACAGTTGCGATCGGTGGAGTATTGCGGTCGGCATTTACAGATGTGAAAGATGCGCCTCCGAATCAGCCTTTTGCATTTCAGCCATCTGAAGGAGTAAATGTGACATCATCTTTCGGAAATATTTTTCAGATTTTTAAAAGTCGTTCGGCAACGGCTGACAAAACAATGTTTATTGTTTTTGTAACTCCAGAGATTTTAATGTCGGCTCGTGACGCTAGTCGTGCTCTGAAGGAGCAGGTTAATATTCAGTCATTGGAGGCCGGCACTGATCAGGGAGGGGAGGCATTTGAATAAATGGGGCTCTTGCTCTCGGTTGGCGGTCCAAAAGATGGCGTCGGAAAGTCTCTTTTCGCGATTCATCTCGCTTATGGGCTGACGAAATTCGGAAACAAGTCTGTTTGTCTTGTTGAGGCAGATGTTGGCAATCTCGGCGATCTTAGCGTGCTGCTTAATTCACGGCAGAATAAGACGCTCGTGGATTATATTCGCCAGAGCAGTCGAATGGATCCCAAGCTCACGCAGACATGGGTGACAAAGTGTTCACATGGATTTCATTTGCTAGAGGGCGGATCGTTCATCACAGATTTTCAAGGGCTTGACGATGCGCAGACGGATAAGTCGATCAAGTTGCTGACGCGCGCATTTGACTATGTCATCGTAGACATTGGTCGGGATTTTAACCCCCTGACATTTCGTTTTTTGGAGAACTCTTCTCAGATTTTCTTGGTCGCAAGTGCGGATGTTCTGGGGATCAATCAGGCGGGAGAGTATTCAAAAAAATTGAGGAGTCTACAGTTCGGTGGGGATATTCAGAAGGTTGTGGTGAATCGCCACGATCCAAAAAGCGTGATTAGCCCTGCGATGATCAAACAAAAATTGTTGGTAGATCCACTCGTTTTTCTTCCTGAAGATGGACCAGCGATGGCCCAGGTCGTGTCGATGGCTAAACCCTTGCAGGTTTTAAATCCAAAACATCCTTATCTTAAGGGAATAGACGAGACGATCAAAGCGATTCAAGTCTTTGAGTCGCGAGGAGAAAAAAGCAAAGTGGTGCGAGCGGCGAGTTCTTCGCCGATGGAATCATTGAGACAAGTTCTTCCGTTCACGTTCGGCGAAGCCTCTTCGGGTAATTCAAAAATTTTGGAAAAAGGAGGCGTTCCAAAGGCGACGCTTGATCGAAATATCGCAATACGAGCGCGTGTGCATGATCGACTTTTGGAGCTCGTCGATTTGAAACAGATGGATGCGTTTTCACTTGAGAAAGATCCTAAAAAGAAAGAAGAACTGAGAAATAAAACCATACAGGCAATCCAGAGACTTCTAGAAGAAGAGGCCCGCGAAATCGAGAATCGAAACGAGAGAGCGGAACTTGCAAAAGATATTTTGGACGAAGCGCTTGGATTGGGACCTGTGGAGCCGTTGTTAGCGAATCCGGAAGTCACAGAAATCATGGTGAATGGAAAAGATCAGATTTTTGTCGAGCGCAAGGGTCGACTGACGCTGACGGATTATCGTTTTACATCGGATAAGCAGTTGAGTGGATGTATTGAGAGAATTGTGAGCCCCATCAGTCGGAGAGTGGATGAGAAAACTCCGCTTTGCGATGCTCGATTGAAAGATGGATCGCGGATCAATATTATTATTCCGCCACTTTCGTTGAAGGGACCGATTATTACTGTTCGGAAATTTTTTAAGGAACGATTGACGATTAACGATCTCATTAAGTTCGGATCTTTGACTGAGGAAATGTCAGACTTCATGCGCGCAGCAGTTGTTGCTCGACTTAATATTGTGGTGAGTGGTGGTACGGGAACTGGTAAAACGACGCTGCTCAATATGGTCGCTGGATTTATTCCCGACGACGAGCGCATTGTCACCGTTGAAGATGCTGCTGAACTTCAGTTGCCTCAGCCACACGTAATTACGCTTGAGACTAAGCCAGCGAATTTGACTGGTGAAGGCGCGATTGGAATTCGCGAGCTCGTACGAAATTCTTTGCGGATGAGGCCTGATCGGATCGTGGTCGGAGAGTGCCGAGCGGGAGAAGCGCTCGACATGCTTCAGGCGATGAATACTGGTCATGATGGGTCATTAACAACAATTCACTCGAATAATCCGCGAGATTGTATTCGTCGTATTGAGACCTTGGTGATGATGGCTGGTTTTGATCTTCCGATTCAGGCTATACGAGAGCAGATTGCGGCGGCGGTTCATCTGATCGTTCAGTTGAAGAGATATAGTGATGGCACTCGGAGAATTTCAAATATTACTGAAGTCATTGGAATAGAAGGCGACACCGTTGTTACGCAGCCGATTTTTGAATTCAAACAAACCGGTGTGGATGACAAGGGCAAGGTGAAGGGATCGTTTCAACCGTCGGGGCTTATTCCAAAATTTGTGGAGACGCTTAAGGCAAAAGGGATCGCAGCGCCAAAGGGGCTGTTTGGCGGAGGAGCGCGTCCGCCTGAGACGGATATGGAGTCGACTCCGGCGAGTACGACGAAGGCACCAGCGTCGTCGGCTCCGACGCGGCCGGGGCTGCCACCACCGTCGACATCGGGGCATGCGACTTCGGGACAGCCGCCACGCAGGCCGCTGAATGTTCCGATCAAAAACCCGCAAGGATTAAAAAAGCCATGAAACTGCTGATGAATTCATTTCAGTATTTTGTTGGATTAGTTGGCGCTGCGTCGATGGCGACTTTGGTTTTTTGGTATGTATTTTCTCGCTACGATGTGCTGGAGGCAAAGGTGCAGGAGCGTGTGGCTTCGGATGCTGCACAAATTTACGATTACCTTGATCGTATGTATCGGCGAATTCCGATGAGTAAGTGTTACTTGTTGGTGATCATTCCAGCAGCGACTCTTGGTGTGATTGGGTTCTGGATCGGACTTCGGTCGGGCTTTTTGGTATCGATTATTTTGGCGGGTTTTCTGGGGACGATTGGTTATAAGGTTCCGGGTTTGATTGTGAAAAAGATATTCGATAGGCGGGTAGAGAAGTTTGATTCTCAATTGGTTGATGCTCTTAATATGATGTCGAATGCTGTGAAGTCTGGACTTTCGTTTATGCAGGTCGTGCAGGTGATCGAGAGAGAAATGCCCGTGCCGATTTCGGAAGAGTTTGCGATGGTGCTCAAGGAAAATCGCGTGGGTGTTAACCTGACGGATGCGTTGACGAATATGACGAAGAGGATTCCGTCGGAAGATTTGTTTATGATTATGAATTCTGTGGTGACGCTGTCGCAGGCGGGCGGGAATTTATCGGAAGCGTTTGAAACGATCGCGAAGACGATTCGGGAGCGGAGAAGAATTCACGATCGAATTAAGACGCTGTCGCAGGCTGCGGTGACTCAGGGATTTCTGCTGACGATTATTCCGCTGGCCCAGTTGGGAATTCAGTACATCATTCAGCCGCAGTATGCCGCGCTGCTGTTTACGACCAATCTTGGTCGTGCGATGCTTTTCGTGATGTTTACGATGATCGCCCTGGGCGGCGTCTGGATGAAAAAGATCCTCACCATCGAAATCTAGGTACCAGGTACCCCTGGTACCTCCGTAATCCCGGCACCCCCTTCCACACGGGAACCTGGGGTGGTTGGTACCGGGAGTACCTGGTACCTCGACAGGCATGTCGCAGGTGGGGAGGTTTGGTCCCTGTAAGATTTTCGGAGGGGTGGAGGGGGTGGAAAAAAGTCGCAGTTATATCAATAGCTTAGAGGAGTTCCCTTGTCGGGCATGGTTGGCATCAAATATGCATTATCTAGTTGTATCGATTTGAGATGGGATAAAGACTTTTGAATTTTAGAAAGGAATGTCTATGAAACGAACAACTTTACTTGGTTTAATTTTGCTCTCCGTGAGTTTGAATGTGATGGCCGCCGATCAGTGCCAAACCGGCTCAAGCGCTGATGCTTCTCAGGTCTCCAAAGACTCGAAAGGCTCCAAAGATGACGGAGAAAAAAAGGACCAGTATCAATCTTCTAAAGAGTAGTTTTAAAACTGCATCTGAATAATTCATTTTGAAGAGGCCCCTTTCGGAGGGGCTTTTTCATTTGTGCGCCAGGCATTTAGTTTCAATGGATGACGAGTGCCAGGGTATGATATCCGTCATCAATACGTTGACGGTCCAAGTCAGTTTGCCACAGTCTTCTGTATTCACTTCGATTCGTATATCTCCGCGCAGAAAATTCAAAACGGAGACCTTAAAATCTTTGGATATATCTGAAAGCTCTGGATGATATCTTAACATGATATCCTGAGCGTGTTGCGCGTAATATTTTTCATTGAGGCCTCTCAGAAGCTGAGAGCCTAAGAACACGCATATAACTATAGATGTAAACAGGCAGATCATTCGCATCGACGCTGTCTATTGTTCCCTGTCACGATACGTCAATTATTTTCGGTTTAGATTGAATATTTTGGCCGATTCCCGATGTCGATCCAAATGCCTCACAACCACTTCGAATACCTTTGGATCCATCAGCAGGCTCGCGTGACCCACAGAGACAATATCATTCTGAGCCCATTCAAGATGGCAAGCTCCTGGAGGACAAATTGTGTCGTACCTCGCTGCTATCGAAGTCACTTGAGTTTCGTGTACTTCCTCAGGCCGAGATTTCAGACTTCCAAGAAATTTCGAATTCGGCCGCATTTGCCACAGGCCCTTTGAGAATAGGCCCAATGGAATCATTCCAAGATAGGATGCCCAAGTTCCTTTGAAAGGAGCGCCAAGTGTAATCAGTTTGTCGACAACACGATGTCCGCCCAATCGCTTAACGTAGTAAAGAGCGATTAGGCCACCCATACTATGTCCGACGATATTAATCTTTTCGAGGCCCAGTGAAGGCGAAAATTTTTCGAGTAGCCTCTCGATTTTAGCCGAAAGTATTTGCGCCGATTTTCTGATGTCTTGAACATTGAAAGTTCCGAGATCAATCGAGATTACATCACGGCCGTGTGCCCGGAGGTGGTTTTCAAGTGGAATCAAAACGCCGCGGGTGCCCATGAATCCCTGAACCAAAATGATGGGATGATGGTCCGATTGTCTTTTAAGATAATTCTTTCTGACGCGATTACCACGAAGATTGTGTTTCCAATAGTTGAGGCTGTGGAATGCATCAAAGCCAAGATCCTTGATGATATCTCGGAGATGCGAAAGTGGGTTTTTATCCCATTTCGTCACAATACGTTCATTCTACGGTGTTAACGTTGTTTCGGCAATCTTTAGGCGCAAAGCCTCGGAATCCAGTCTATTTGCTAGCATTGCCAACACCGCATACTTTCGTGAGAGGGCTCTTATGCTTTTTTTCGAGTTGTTTGAGAGGTTCGCTGAGTATCCGGTTGTGGAGGCTCGATCTGTTCAGCTGTCGAGGTCATTTCAAAATGCTCCCAGTTTGTACTGCCCGCCGAAGAAATTCCTGAGAACCGCAGTGCAAAATCATCTGGATTTGAAGACTGTCGAAGAGCTTCGTCGTAAGAAATAAGTCCTGCATGAAGAAGTGCGGTGAGAGATTGGTCGAATGTTTGCATTCCAAATGACACGAAACTTTCTTCAATCGTGGAGTGTAGTTCTTTCGTTCGATCTGGATCTTCAATGAGTTCTCTTACCCGGGCATTGTTGACAAGCACTTCGACGGCCGCGACTCGACCGGCTCCTTCTTTGCGTGGCACGAGGCGCTGAGAAATAATTCCCTTGAGGATGCTCGCTAATTGCATTCGCACTTGTTTTTGCTGATAGGGCGGAAACGCTGAAAGAATTCGGTTGATTGTTTCAGTGGCATCAAGTGTATGCAGAGTGCTGAGCACTAAGTGTCCAGTCTCAGCAGCAGCAATAGCAATTTCGATTGTCTCGGCATCTCGCATTTCTCCAACCAAAATAACATCTGGATCTTGCCGCAGCGCTGCGCGAAGCGCGAGATGAAAGCCCATGGTGTCGACGCCTACTTCTCGTTGGTTAATAATAGACTTCTTGTCTCTTATTAAATATTCAATCGGCTCTTCAATTGTCACTACGTGGCAACTTCTATTTTCATTGATCTGATCGACCATCGCAGCCAGAGTTGTGCTTTTTCCGCTTCCTGTTGCGCCGGTGACAAGAATCAATCCTCTTTCATTGAGGGCAAGTTTTTCAAGCACTTGAGGCATTTGCAATTCTTTCAAAGTCTTTACAGAAAATGGAATGACACGAAGGACCATTCCAATCATTCCTCGCTGCTGAAATACATTTACTCTGAATCGACCAAGACCAGGAACCCCGTACGCAAGATCAACTTCGTTGAAATCCTGAAACTTAGTCTTCTGATGTGAAGACATAATATTTTGTGCCATTTTTGAGAGCGTGTCTGCTTCAATCTTCGGCGCATTGCTCAATGGAACAAGTTGCCCATCTATTCGAAATGTAGGACATAAGCCCGATTTTAGATGAATGTCAGATGCATTCGCCTTAAGAGCAATTTTGAGAATGTCATTCAGTTCCACAATTCAATTCTACATGTCTTTTCGCGCTGGTGCTCTGCGTCGTGCTCGCTAACTTTTGCGCAGTTCTGTGGCTCGGTCAGTAATTTTTTGGTGCTTCGCTGCTCTCTTCAGAAGTTGGTACACTTAAGGCATGTCTCAAGAGCACGACCAACTCCAGATACCAGAAGTATTACCGCTATTGCCTGTTCGAGATGTTGTCATTTTTCCGTATATGATTCTGCCTTTGTTTGTTGGAAGAACATCTTCGATCAATGCTGTAAATGAAGCGCTTAATAAAGATCGTCTTCTCTTTCTCGCTTCTCAGAAAGATATGAACGAGGAAAATCCGTCGCCAGAAGGAATTCATACTGTTGGTTGTGTGGCGATGATCATGAGAATGAATAAATTGCCGGACGAAGGAAAAATAAAAATTCTCGTCCAGGGTTTAGCAAAAGCAGAGATCAAAGACTTCGCACAGACGCATCCAAATTTTATGGTGCGAGTGAAGAAAATTACGGAAATAAAATGGGATGATCGGCAACTTGAATCTGAGGCCCTGATCAGAAACGTGAAAGCCTTACTTGAAAAAGTGATTTCGATGGGCAAGGTCTTGTCGCCAGATATTTTGGTTGTGCTTGATGAAATTGGTGAGCCAGGACGGTTGGCAGATCTGGTTGCCAGCAACTTGGGACTAAAAGTTGAAGAGAGCCAAAAGATACTTGAGACAAATGATCCGATTCAGAGACTTCGCCGAGTGAACGATGCGCTTTCTCGTGAAGTCGAAGTTCTTGAGATGCAACAGCGAATTCAATCTCAAGCTAAAGATGAAATGACGAAGAGTCAGCGAGACTATTTTCTGCGAGAGCAGATGAGGGCAATTCGCAGTGAGCTTGGTGATGCAGATTCGAAGACTGAAGAGGTCGAAGAAATTCGCGCTAAGATTCACAATGCAAAAATGCCGGAAGATGCCCATCGCGAAAGTTTGAAGCAATTGAAGCGGCTTGAAAACATGCACGCGGACTCTGCAGAGGCCTCTATTATAAGGACATATCTAGATTGGATGATTGATCTTCCATGGAATAAATATACGGACGACAATCTCAACTTAGAAGAAGCGAAAAAGATTTTGGATGAGGATCACTTTGATTTAGAAAAAATTAAAGATCGGATTCTCGATCATCTAGGAGTTTGCCAACTGAAGAAAAGTATTCGTGGTCCGATTCTTTGTTTTGTTGGACCTCCCGGAGTTGGAAAAACCTCTCTTGGAAAAAGTATTGCTCGGACAATGGGACGAAAATTCGTGCGCATGAGTCTGGGTGGAATCAAGGATGAATCTGAAATTCGTGGTCACCGACGAACCTATGTTGGGGCGATGCCAGGAAGAATTATCCAAAGTTTAAGAACAGCGGGTTCGCGAAATCCAGTCATTATGTTGGATGAAATAGACAAGCTTGGAATGGATTATCGTGGGGATCCTGCGTCTGCTTTGCTGGAAGTTTTAGATCCTGAACAAAATAATACGTTTCGCGATCACTATATCAATCTGTCGGTTGATTTGAGTAATGTGATGTTCGTCTGTACGGCGAATATGCTCGACACAATACCTGGGCCATTACGAGATCGTATGGAAGTCATTCAATTGTCTGGCTATACGATGGAAGATAAACTGCAGATTTCGAAGCGATTTCTTCTGCCGAAACAGATCAAGGAGAATGGGTTAGCAGAATCGGATATTGAAATTCCTGAAGCAGCTCTGAAGGCCTTGATTCGAGGCTACACTCGAGAAGCTGGATTGAGAAATCTCGAGCGTGAAGTAGCCTCGGTTTGCCGTAAGGTGGCTCGCGAAAAAGTTTCTCTTGGCGATAAATTTCAAAAGATGAAAATCACCGCCAAGGACCTTGGACGGATGCTGGGCCCGACGAAATATATTGAAGACAAGAAGCGAGCGGTCTCTGAAGTTGGAGTCGCCACTGGTTTAGCGTGGACACAAACCGGAGGCGAGACTCTCACACTTGAATCAACTTTTGTCAGTGGAAAAGGTAGCATTGAGTTGACCGGCCAACTTGGCGATGTGATGAAAGAATCGGCGAGAGCCGCGCTTTCTTTCGTGAGAACTCGAGCGGAAGATTTGGGTCTGTCGAAGAATTTTTTCTTTGAACATGATCTGCATTTACATTTTCCAGCCGCAGCTATTCCTAAAGATGGACCGTCGGCCGGTATCACGATTGCAACGACGTTGATTTCTCTTTTGACGGATATTCCGGTGAACCGAGATGTTGCCATGACTGGGGAAGTAAGTCTTTTAGGCAGGGTTTTGCCAGTCGGGGGTATCAAAGAGAAGATTTTAGCAGCCGTTCGACAGGATATCTTCAGCTTGATCATTCCAAAGGCGAATGAAAAGGACCTCGTCGATTTGCCGAAGCATATTCGCTCGAAGATTGAGGTCACTCTCGTCGAAACCATGGACGAGGTTTTGGAAAAGGCGCTGACTGGCAAGCTTCCGAATGTGACCAAGAGAATGAAGCGTAAGCATTCGACCTCGCTGCCCTCGACAGTCCAGTAGCCCTGCTGCTAGATTGTTGCGATGGTTAAGACGACACGCGAGTTGCGCGAATCATTTCTTTCGTATTTCGAGAGCAAGGGGCATCGAAGAGATCGCTCCTCTCCTCTTATTCCTCACAACGATCCCACATTGCTTTTTGCAAATGCGGGTATGAACCAGTACAAAGATATTTTTACGGGAAAAGAGAAGCGCGCCTATAGCCGAGCAACAACCGTTCAGAAATGTGTGCGGGCCGGCGGCAAACACAATGATTTAGAGGCTGTTGGTTTTACGCGCCGGCATCATACCTTTTTTGAGATGCTCGGAAATTTTTCATTTGGCGATTATTTCAAGAAAGAGGCCATTGAATTTGCATGGGAATTTTTGACAAAAGTCATCGGTTTTTCTGAAAAGGATCTTTGGATTTCAGTTTTTGAAAAAGATGATGAGGCTGAAGACTTGTGGCAAAAAATTTCAGGCCTGCCAAAGAATCGAATCGTCCGTATGGGTGAAAAGGACAACTTTTGGGCAATGGGGGATACTGGCCCTTGCGGGCCCTGCTCCGAGATTTATGTCGACCGTGGTCCATCATTCGGAAAAAATGAAACGATATTTGATGGAGGCGAGCGTTTTCTCGAAATCTGGAATTTGGTTTTTATGCAATACGAGCGCCTGCAAGATGGTCAGATGGTGCCATTGCCAAAACCCTCTGTAGACACGGGGATGGGCCTCGAGCGCTTGGCATCAGTTGTTCAAAACGTCGATAGTAATTATCTGACAGATTCTCTGATGTCGATTCTCCAAGGGTTTTCGAAGCAACTCAAACGCCCCTACGGTAAAAATCCAGAAGATGATATGGCGTTGCGTGTGCTCACAGATCATATCCGTTCGGTATCATTCCTTATTGCGGATGGCGTGCAACCAAGCAACGAGGGTCGAGGCTATGTGCTGCGCAGAATTTTGAGACGGGCTATTCGCTATGGGAAAAAGCTCGGTTGTGATCGGCCATTTTTTCATGAGGGAGCCGGCTTTTTAGAAAAAGAAATGGGAGCGGCATATCCTGAGTTGGGACAAAATATTTCCGCAATAAAAAAGATGATTCATCTAGAAGAAGAGAAATTTTTCGAGACCTTGGATCATGGACTGAAACTTTTGGAGTCGAAGACAAAAGATTTGAAAAAGGGAGCCGCTCTGCCCGGTGTGGTTGCGTTTCAGCTTTACGATACTTTTGGTTTTCCGCTCGATCTTACGGAAGTTATTTTGAGGGAGCATGGGTTTACGTTGGACCAGGCCGGCTTTGATGCTGAGCTAGAGGCTCAGCGCACGCGTTCTAGAGCTTCGTGGAAGGGAAGTGGAGATAGCGCAGTGTCTCAACTTTATCCCGAGCTTGCAAAACGGGGACTTGCCACAGTTTTCACGGGTTATGGTTCTTTACAAGAGGAAACAAAAATTTTGGCTCTCACGGCAGAGGGCAAAGAAGTTGTTCAGCTTTCAAAAGGGCAAAAGGGTGAAGTGATTTTGGAGCGCAGCCCGTTCTATCCCGAAGGTGGTGGACAAGTGGGTGACGTAGGAATTGTCGAAGGCAATGGAGCGAGTTTTCGAGTCACTCATTCTCAGAAACCATCTGGAGCTCTCATTGTTCTTGCAGGTGAGGTCGAGACGGGAAGTATTCAGGTAAATCAAAGTGTCGTTGCGAGGGTAGATCGCGATACCCGCTTGAAAACGCGAATCAATCATACGATAACCCATGTTCTTCACGCCACACTTCAAGAAGTTTTGGGGGATCATGTTAAGCAGGCGGGAAGCCTCGTTCGCCCAGATTATTTACGATTTGACTTTGCGCATTTTCAGTCAGTTTCTGATGTAGAAATCGAAAAAATTGAGCAGATCGTCAATTCTAGAATACGCCAGAATCCACATATAGAATCTAAAGAGGAAGAGATCGAGAAAGCGATTGCCGGAGGTGCTAAAGCATTTTTTGATGAAAAATATGGAGATCGAGTTCGAGTCATCTCTGTTGGAACTTTTTCGAAAGAACTCTGCGGGGGAACTCATGCCGAAGCTTTGGGAGAGGCTGGCTTATTCAAAATCACTAGTGAATCAAGTGTCGCCTCTGGAGTCCGCAGAATTGTGGCGGTCACAGGGCAGAAAGCGATCGATTATGTTCGAGAACAAGAGAAAATCATCGCCGATCTGACCATGATGCTCAAGGCATCGCCAAAGGATTTAGTGGGTCGCATAGATAAATTGTTAAAAGAACGTGCGGACTTGCAGAAAAAAATCACACAGGGTGGTGGCCCCCAGCAAGTAAGCGCTGACAATCTTATTAAAGAATTGGAAGGAATTCGGACGATTGTTCATATTGCGAAGGTTGATAATGCCAAAGACTTGCGCACTTTTTCAGATCAGCTGAAACAAAAAGTAAAGAGTGGAGTCGTCGTTCTCGGCGCTGCCGTGGATGGAAAAGTCACAGTGCTCGTTTCTGTCACAGATGATCTTGCGCCACGCTTTGGAATGGATAGATTTGTAAAAACTCTTTCGAGCCAGTTAGATGGCCGAGGTGGTGGTAAGCCAAATTTTGCTCAGATTGGCGGATCAAATGTCGCTGCACTGACGGAGGCGTTGTTGAGCCAATCGTTGGCCAGTCACTTGAAGGCGTAGGTTTAAGTTTGTTGCACTAAACGACTGTAGGCCTGGGCTGTCTTGTTGCGGGGCTCGATTTTCAGAGCCTTTTGCCAAGACTTGAATGCGTCCTTGTTTTTTCCAAGCGCATAGCTCGTGACGCCCCAGGCAATCCAAAACGGGGCATAATTCGCAGCTTGTCGTTGAAATTTTTTGAAAACTTTGAGAGCTTTTTTTGGATCGCCACTCTCGCGATAACAGGACGCAAGCTTGGTTTGAACATCGAGATACTTCGGGCACAAATCAACAGCCCTTCCATAGGAGTCTATGGCAGATTCGTATTCTCCCACGCTATGATAAAGATCTCCAATTTCAGCATGCATATTGGCAATTTTTGACATCAACATGGGATCCATTGCGCCACGGCCTGCCGCGCCGTATTTTTTAAGATGCTCATAAATCGCCTTGGATTTTTTTCCAAGGCCCAGGTTGTTATACAAGACCGCCAGGTTAAGTGCAGCCTCCATATAATTAGGATTTATTTGTAGAGCTTTTTTAAAAGCGATCTCAGCAAAATTGAATTTTCCTAGATCGGAATAGACAACGCCAAGCAGATTGCAAACGTCTGCGAGTTTGTGTTTTTTTAATATTTTTAACAACAGGTCTTCAGCTCGATCGTGCTGTTTCGTTTTTACATAATTTTTGGCCAACGATATTTGCTGCTGAATTTCGGTCGTATTTAGAGTCATGGCGATATCATAGAGCCGAATTTAGAGTTGGGAAACTTTTCTTCGAATAAATCTCTTAGACGAGACGCTTTTTCGCTATCCCCCGATTTCTTCAAGCAAAGAATCTGTCGGGCCTCAGCTTCTTCAGCGAGGCTGCTGTCAGGATATTGCTCGATCAAATTTGCATAGCGTTTAGCAGCAGCTGGATAAGCGTTATTTTTCTCATAGAAACGCCCAATCTCATAAATTTTGGTCGCCAATTGTTCCCGAGCCTCTTCAATCAGCTTGTTGACTTCGTCTTTGTGTGAATTGTCGGGAAAATCAATCATGAGCCGTGTGAATGTGTCGACCGCCTGCGATGTGACGCGAGTATCACGTTGAGGAGTGCTCGGCATCTGTTTTGCATAGGACATGCCCAAAAAATAAATGGCTTCTGGAATTTCTGGTCTTCCCGGATAAGTTTTTAGAAACTCTTGGTAGGCTGAAGCCGCGGCAGTAAAGCTCTCTTCTTCGTAATAGGAATGCGCATTTTGAAGCGACGCCTCAACTTGAAGAGGGCTTTGAGGAAACTCAGTCTTGATTCTCAGGTATTGCTGGCGAGCTTCTTCGTAAAATCCTCGTTCACGAAGAGATTTTGCCTCGTTTAAGGTGCCGACATCGGTAGTCTTATCATAATGTTTGGCAGCGCATGCAGTTAGACAGAGAGAGAGTAGAAAAATAGACAATTTTCTCATTGCCTCGGCATCTTAATCCAACGAGAAGCCAATCCCAACAAAATAAAGTTCTTTCGATTCTTTTCGAACAGCGGCTGGCTTTGCCAGTTTGGCGATCTTAAAATGTTTCTTCCAATCGCGACTGATATCCATCGTGTCGTTCGACTGAAATAACTTCACAATGAAATGTCCGCCCGGCAGAAGCTGTTTTTGAGCAATTTGAAAGGCCATTTCAATGAGCCCAAGGGAGCCTTGAGTGTCGACTAGCCGGTTGCCTTTCGTATTCGGCGCCATATCCGAAATGATGCCGTCAAATTTCAAATCGCTAAACGGATTTTGTTCTAAAATTGAGCCTTGATGAAACTGCAATTTGACCTTTGATCTTTTGATTCTTTCCTTGGCGTTTGGTGAAAGAGGCAGCAAATCAATTCCACACAATGTCCCCTCGGGCCCCAGAATTTCGGCTGTGAATTCGCTCCAACTGCCAGGCGCACAGCCAAGATCCAGAATCCGATCGCCTGCTTTTATGACTTTATATTTACTCTGAATCTCTTGCAGTTTATACACGCTGCGGGCCGAGTAGTTTTCTTTCTTGGCTTTAAGGAAATAGTAATCATGAATTTGGTCTCGCTTCATTCAGCTGTCTGCCCTTCAAATCTTTATATCCATTATCCAGTCTGTAAGCATGCCTGTTCCTATTGCGATTTCATCGTCATAAGTCAGAAGCAGGCAAATGACCAGTTTGGTGATCTTGTTAATGAAAAGTGGGTTTCTGCAATCACTTCCCATTTTAGAAATTGGCATTCGTCAATAGATCTCAAGCCTTTATCTCCTTTTCGGACAATCTATTTCGGGGGCGGAACGCCCAGTCTCTTACGCGCCGAACAAATGGATTCCGTTCTTTCGCAGTTAAAAGAAACGATGGGCATAGAGCGAAACTGCGAGATCACTGTCGAGGCGAATCCTGAGACGATAACGGCGGGCTATCTCAAGGGGCTTCGGCATCTTGGTGTCAACAGGTTGAGCATCGGAATTCAGACGACGCGACCTAGCCAGTTGCGACGATTAGAGCGCCTTTCGACACGAGACAAGATTTTCGAGGCGGTCGACCTTGCGCTTAAATATTTCGAAAATGTAAATCTAGATCTGATGATTGGAATTCCGGAGCAGACGGAAGAGAATCTTTTGGACGATCTTGAGTTTATTTCAAAGACAAAACCTCAGCATATGTCTGTCTATATTTTAACTCTGGAGCCCGATCATATTTGGTATAAGAGCAAAGTTTTGAGTTCTCAATTGGCAGATGCAGAAACTGTTGAGCGTCTTTACGTGAGTGCGATCAATTTTTTGACGACGCTTGGCTATGAACACTATGAAGTTTCAAACTTTGCGCAGCCAGGGTTCGCAAGCAAACATAATAAAAATTATTGGGATACTCAGTCTTCCTATTTAGCTTTGGGGCCGGGAGCTCACGGATATCTGGAGGGCGTCGATGGAAAACGATGGCGCACGGTCAATCATCGATCGATAGAGAAATTTTTTCAGAGTCAGTCTGGGCTTGAATCATTCGAATGTCTCACCACCGATCAGAGACAGCTTGAGGAGTTGTACATGAGACTTCGGACGAGAGTGCCGTTATCCTCTGAAGACCTGGGGATTTCTCAATATGAGCGTCGGGCTGAGGCATTGATTGACTCAGGACTCGCTGTTTCTATGCGTGGCGGTCTTGTGTTGACGGATCGTGGATGGCTCTTGATGGAAAAGGTCGCAGAATATTTGGTCTAAAGCGTTAGTAAAATTCAATTAAATCAATACCTTAACCAATTGTTGTCGAAGTTCCCGTATTCGCTGGATTCCATGTAAAATAGTGAAAGGAGTTTTGGGAGAAGATGGTGTGTGTTTTGAGGGGGTTGGCGCCGCATGGTCAAGAAAACAGGTTCGGAGTCCAAAGCAAATTTGGCTGATCGTCTGATTCAAGAAGCTTTGAAGGCTGTGGAAAAAGAAGAGGCTCAAGACCCCTGTTCCAAGGGGGAGCTGGAAGATATCACCGTGACTTCCGTCGAAGATGAGGAAAGCGGACCACAACCTGAAATAAAAATTGATTTGAAACAATACGTTGAGCGAGAAGCCTATCTCCGATTGCTCGCGGAATTCGAAAATTTTAGGAAGCGCGCACTGAAAGATCGAGAAATCTCTGAGCTTGCTGGAAAGGAACGAATTCTTCTCGGCTTTCTGGATGTGCTTGATAATTTTGAGCGAGGAATTTCTCAGGCCGCTGATGACTCGAGTGCATTGGCGACGGGCATGCGCATGGTTTTGTCACAAGCAGATCATTGGTTGTCTAGTGAAGGGTTGATTCGCATTGAGACATCAGGAAAAAAATTTGATCCGCAGTGCCACGAGGCGATCTCACAGATCGAAGATGATTTTGTTGAAGCTGGAATGATTGTGGAAGAAATGCGCCGCGGATACCGCTGGCGCGACAAATTGCTTCGACCGGCTGCAGTTGTTGTATCACGAGGACCGAAGGAGCGATAATTATGGGAGTTGTAATCGGGATAGATTTAGGCACGACGAATTCATGCGTTTCTGTACTTGAAGGCGGAAAGCCGATTGTGATTCCAAATGGCGAGGGGGCGCGAACAACTCCATCTGTTGTGGCCTTGAGTAAAAATGATGAGCGACTTGTTGGCCAGGTAGCGAAACGTCAAGCTGTGACAAATAGTAGTCGCACAGTTTATGCCGTCAAAAGACTCATCGGGCGCAAGTTTTCTGATCCGTTAGTTGAAAAGTCGAGCAAGGTGTTGAGTTATAAAGTGTGCGAAGCTGAAAACGGAGATGCCTGGGTTGCGATTGATGATAAAAAAATGAGTCCTTCCGAAATTTCTTCTTTGGTGCTCAAGAAAATGAAGGAGACCGCGGAAGAATATCTGGGCGTTGAAGTGAAGGATGCGGTGGTAACGGTTCCTGCATATTTCAATGATGCCCAAAGACAGGCGACCAAGGACGCGGGTCGTATTGCCGGGCTCAATGTTCTGCGTATTTTGAACGAGCCTACCGCCGCGGCTCTAGCATATGGAATCGATAAACAGGGCCAAGAAAAAGTTGCCGTTTTTGATTTAGGGGGAGGAACTTTCGATATTTCAATCCTCGAGCTCAACGATGGCGTTTATCAAGTCAAGTCCACGCATGGTGACACATTTCTTGGTGGCGAAGATTTTGATCACGCGATCATGAATCATCTGATCAAGAAATTTCAGGAGTCCGATCAAATAGATTTGAGTCAGGATAATCTTGCATTGCAGAGAATTAAGGAAGCCGCTGAAAAAGCAAAGCACGAATTATCCTCGACAGAGGCAACAGATATTGAGCTTCCCTTTATTACGGCCGTAAATGGCACTCCAAAACATTTGAAATGCAAACTTGAGCGTTCGACACTGAACGAGCTTTGCCAGGAATTGATCAATCGATTGGTTGAGCCATGCAAGACCGCGCTCGAAGATGCGAAATTGAAGGCGGAAGAAATCCAAAAAGTGCTCATGGTCGGTGGAATGAGTCGTATGCCGGCGGTTCAGGCAAAGGTGAGAGAGATTTTTGGAAAAGATGGGGATGCGTCAATAAACCCGGATGAAGTTGTCGCCGTTGGGGCTGCGATTCAGGGTGGAGTTCTTGTCGGCGAAGTGTCGAACGTTGTTTTGCTCGACGTGACGCCGCTTTCGTTGGGTGTGGAAACTGCCGGAGGCGTGTTTACAAAAATTATTGAAAAAAACACGGCCATTCCGACAATGAAATCGAAGGTCTTCACGACAGCTGCCGATAATCAATCATTTGTGAATGTTCATGTTGTTCAGGGGGAGCGGGATTTGGCGGAATTCAATAAATCATTGGCTCGCTTTGAGCTGGCGGATATTCCCCCGGCGCCTCGAGGGGTTCCGCAGATTGAGGTTGCGTTCTCAATAGACTCGAATGGAATTGTTAACGTCAAAGCACGTGATATGGGTACCAATCGAGAGCAGACGGTCAAAATTACTCCTTCGAGTGGATTGAATGAGGCCGAAATAAAGAAAATTATAGAGGATGCCGCATCTCATGCTGAAGAGGATTCCAAAAGAAAGACCTCTGTTGAGGCTATTTTGGAACTTGAAGGGCTTATCTTTACGTCAGAAAAATCTGTTCAGGAATTTCAGAACGAGTTACCTTCAGAGATGGCCGATCGGTTGATCAAGGCCTTGGCGATGGCTAAGAAGGCTCTCGAAGGTGAAAACCTAGATCAAATCACGACGGCGAAGGCAGAGCTTAATGAAGCAGCACACGCAGTCGCTGAACATGTGTACGGTAAAATCGCAAACGCAGAATAGAAATCATTTCGTTATTATTATCTTCATGACGTTCTTGGCGTCATGTGCGGCGAGGCAATCGCCTGAGCCGGTTTCTGGTGTGCCCGAGGGACCTGCGGCCCAGCAGTCGCTGGATCCGTCGATGGCTGCTTTGATGCAGGGTCTTCAGTACGTTAGGGAACATCCGTCGTCGCGTGAAGACGAACGGATACAGCGATTTCTTTGGCTCGATCAATGGCTTAATGTTTTGCAGACGAAACAAAGACTGACGCCCGAGTTGGCGCAGGAATTGTGGGGGGACTTTACAAGTTTTGTAAAAGACGAACCTGCGGTGAGTCCTTCGGGGCTTCGGAAAATCTCCGAGGGGAGTCAGACAAAGTTAGGAAAAAACGTCGCACATTATTATACCTATCAAGGACTCTTAAAGGAGCGTTCACTAGAGGATGCATTGAAGAGTTTGGAGATTGTCGAAGAGGATGGCGTGTCTGACATTTATACGAAATCTCAGGAGTTGCTGCAGCTCTATAAGAGCAAGGAGTTTTCTGATTCACGAAAGATCGGGGTATTGTTGCCGCTTTCTGGCGACTTAAAACCGCTTGCTGATGAGGTATTGAGTAGCATTCAGATTATTAGCTCGATGGCCTATACCAATGGCGTTGAGTTTGTCATTCAAGACGTTGGATCTTCTGAGGCGGATTTGCTGAAAGCTTGGAATCATTTGGTGAACGTTGAAAAGGTGGCAGTCGTCATGGGGCCTCTGACGCCGCGAGAGAGTGAAACGATTTTTGAGCGAGCGGAGGTCAGTGGTGTGCCGGTGGTTTCGCTGGCGCCGAAAGAGGGGCTTGAGGGGTTTGGACAGTTTGGCTTTCGCTCAGTGCTGACGTTAGAGGATCAGGTTCGCAAGGTGACCAAGTGGATTCGTGAGACCCTAAAGGCGAAACGTGTGGCAATTATGGTTCCAGATTGGCCGTATGGAATGGACGTGCTGACTGTGGCCAAACGAGAATTTGAAGCTGCTGGTCTTGAGATTCGTGGTCTGCAAGTTTATCCGGCCAATGCAACCGATTTCAAGGAACCTCTGAGACGTTTGGTGAATCTGGATATTCCCAGAATTCGTAAAGATGAAGTTTGCCCGAAAAATATTGCTGAAGCAGAGCTTCCAGTGGGTTGTGTAAAAAACATTAAAGACCTTAAGCCAATGGTGGATTTCGAAGTTCTCTTTGTCCCTGATGCGGCTGACAATGCGGGTTTCCTGCTTCCCACGTTGCCCTATCTTCGCATTTACGGAGTGCAGGTGGTTGGATTGTCTTTGTATAATTCACCTCGGTTGATGGAGCGGGCGGGGGATGCGGCAGAGGGCGTGGTTTTTACGGATGGATTTGTCGCATCGGCGAAGGATTTTCAGACGCGATGGTTTCGTGATTCATTCAAGAAGCTTACAACGCGAGAGCCATCCCGCTTGGCGGCGGAAGCTTATGATCTGGGTATGATTTTGGCCAAGTTGATTCAGGATGCTGCCGGGATTGCGTCGCGGGAACAAATTGTGGGTTCGCTGAGATCGTTGAAAGATTTTCCTGGGGTTACTGGAAAGATTTATTTCGATAATAACAAGCTAAAGAAAGATCCTAAGTTGCTCATTGTTCGAAAAGGATCCTTCAAAGAAATCGATATCAGCAGCAACTAAACTCCCGAAATTCTTCAAGTTTCCTAGGTACCAGGTACTCCCGGTACCCCGGCAGGTACCGGGAGTACCTGGTACCTGCTCGTGGTTATTTGACCCAACTGTCGAAATGAATGGGGTCGCCAAATTGCCCGTAGCTGACATCCATTTGCGCGAGCTGCAGTTTGCCAGCGAGGTCAATGTTTACGGCGTGCCAGCGCGTATAGCTATCAAGCACCCAAATGCCGCTTTCGCGCGTTCCATTTCCAGAGGCCTTAATTCCTCCAAAGGGCAGATGGGCTTCAGCTCCCGTCGTAGAATTATTGATACTACTCATTCCAGCCTGAATATTCTCTTTGAACTCCAGCATCGCATGCGGATCCTCAGTAAATATCGCAGACGACAATCCATAAGGATGTGCGTTCGCGAACTCTAAGGCTTGCTCGAAGCTGTCCGCCTTGACGAGGTTGACCGTTGGGCCAAAAATCTCATCTTGGAAGAGGCGCATTTTTGGCTGAACATTTTCCCATAAAGTCGGTGTGACATAGAAGCCCTTCTCTGGATTTCCAGAAAATCTGGGGTAGGGATTTTTCTTCGTGATACGACCAGAGCCACGGACAAGTTCAGCCCCGTCCTTTTTTCCCCATGTCAGGTGATCCAAGAAATTCTTAAGATAGCGTTCAGCGATCAAAGGGCCATGAAGAATATCTCGGTCGTTCAATGGATTTCCAATTTTTATTTTATCGATCGCCGCGAGAAATTTCTGTCGGAATTCCTTGTAGACGTCCTTATGAACGATGATGTTCCCGGTCGATGTGCATCTCTGCCCGGCTGTGCCGTAACACGATACGATCGTTGTTGGAATGGCCTTTTCAAGATTGGCATCTTTGTTAATGATGAGTGGATTTTTTCCGCCAAGTTCAAGAGAAGGAATCTGCAACGATCGACCACAGATTTCGCCGATTTCTCGTCCAACAGCTGAACTTCCAGTGAACGACACCTTGTGAACAAGCCCTGCCGTCACGCCATCAAGGCATATTTTACCCGTTGCCCCGTCTCCAAATAACACGTTCAGAACACCATCCGGAAATCCTGCCTCCTTAAAGCAGAGTGCAAATGAAAGCGCAGTGGCAGGCGCATCTTGTGAAGGTTTCCACACGACCGTATTACCAGTAAGTAACGCCGGAATAATTTTCCACGATGGCACAGCAAATGGAAAGTTACTCGCCGTGATCATCAAGCAAACGCCCAATGGTCGCCGATAAGTCATCAGTTCTTTTTGTGGCAGTTCAGAGGGGACGGTTTGGCCATATAGTCGACGCCCTTCAGAATGAAAAAAGTGCGCTGTATCAATCGCTTCTTGAACTTCGCCGATTGATTCCTTCAGAGATTTTCCAATTTCTCTCGTGATAATCTTTGCGAGCGATTCTTTTTCTCTTTCTAAAACAACCGCAAGCCTTCCAATCATCGAGCCACGAACCGGCGCTGGCACCTTCTTCCACGTCAAAAAAGCCGCATTTGCAGATTTAAGAGCCTCTGAAACTTCTTTTTGTGTTGCTGTGGGAAATGTTCCAATACGATCATCTAAATATGAAGGATTTATAGATTCAAAAAATTTAGACCCCCGCACAAGCTTTCCATTAATTAAGTGTCCGCCGATGATTTCAGGTCCGTAGGAAAAAGAGTTAGAGGTTTTAAGTAATTCTTTCATCGCAAATTTTCCTTTTTCTGATTTCTGACTCACGATTTCGTTCCATTTTTAATATTCATTTTTTTCTGCTGCAGAGCTTCGATACTTTTTTCCAAAATCTGCAACCCCTCTTCAGCTTCATCTTGTTTTAAATTCAACACGGGGCGAATGCGAACACTCTTAGATCCACAAGCTAAAATGATGAGGCCATTATTCCAACAGGTGTCAACGAGAGCGTCCCTTAACTCCTTCGACGGAAGATCAAATGCAAGCCACAATCCTATCCCTCTAACATTCGATAGAAGATCATGCGTTTGCGAGAGTGCCCAAAGTTTTCCTTTCATCCAGTCGCCGATTTTAGAAACATGGTCGAGTAAGTTCTCTTCAAGAATAATCTTGATGAATTGTGTAGTTCGCACCATGTCGACAAGATTTCCACCGAAAGTTGAATTGATCCTGCTAGACACCTTAAAAACATGATCCACTTCTTCCAAACGTTTCAGCTGAACAGCGCAGCCGCAGGCCTGAACCTTTTTTCCAAATGCGATGATATCCGGCGTAACAGAATAGTTCTCAAAGGCCCAAAATTTTCCTGTGAGGCCCATCCCTGTTTGTACTTCATCAAAAATAAGTAGAGCATCAAAGTCGTCAGCATATTGACGAAGTTTTTTTAGAAATTCTGGACGGAATTGGTTGTCTCCACCTTCTCCTTGTATGGTCTCTATGATAATTGAACATATTTCATCTTTTCGTTCAGCGAAGGCCTTCTCAATTTCGTCGCACGCTATTTTTTCAAGCTGTATTGTGCGTGCTCTATTTTCTGCATCGAAAGGAAATGACATTTTTGGATTGGTGACACGAGGCCAATCAAACTTCGGAAAATATGCAATTTTTTCTGGAAGAGTATTCGTCAGCGAGAGCGTATAGCCACTGCGTCCATGAAAGGCTTCCTTAAAGTGCAGAACTTGTGTTCCCTTCTCACCCCTACCACTCTGAATATTTTTTCTGACCTTCCAGTCCTGTGCTGTCTTAATGGCGTTTTCAACACCCAAAGCGCCGCCTTCAATGAAGAATAGACGATCAAACATGGGAGTAACCTTCGTATGAAAGAGCGAGATAAATTCAGCATAAGCAGTCGTATAGATATCGGAGTTAGAAACCTTGACCTTGGCGGCTTGAAGAAGTGCGTGCTCAAATTCAGGATCAGAAAATCGCGGATGATTGAAGCCGATTGCGTTGCTTGCAAAAAACGAAAAAAAATCAACGAATGTCCTTTTGTGCTTCGCGTCATAAAGACGAGCCCCATGACTTTTCTCGGTGTCGATCACCATATCGTAGCCATCGACGAGAATAGATTTCTGTAAGATATCGAAAACTTTATCCGCTTTAATTTTTGCCATGATAGTCCCCCAAAAAGGCGAGTTAATCCGGACACAACGGATTGCTTCGCTAGAGTCAATTTAAAGTGAAACTGATGGTGTTGTAACGCTGAATTTGTCAAACTGGTGACGATCTATGAGAGATTTTTCCGCATTTTCTGAGGTTCTTGGAGGCATTAAGTTGCCTAAGCAAGTTAAAGAACATCTCAAGAATCATGAAATTTGGGCACATTGGTCTGATATTGTTGGCCCGGAGTTAACCCGTGTGACGGTGCCACGAGACTTAAAAGGACGAACTCTGTTTGTGACAGTAGCTCATCAAGCCTGGGCCCATCAGCTTCACTTTCTCACTCCCTCGATTTTGACGAAAATTCGAAGCCTGTGTCCGAGAACAGAAATTAGGGAACTTCACTATGTCGTAGGAAGTATCACGCCGTTTGGATCCGAAAGCGAGCGGCGTTCTGATATGGAAATTGAGATCTCGGATCCTGTTCCGCTATCTGAAAGACTAGAGATGACATTGAGGGCTGTTGAGGATGACAAACTTCGCGGATCAATTCGAAAGGCAATGGAAGCGGCTAATCGACGGCGCAAAGTTGGCTGACTCTTCAGAAGCGAATGCTTAAAGAAAAACCGGGGTCGTTTAGAAACTTAGCCCGACGATCCAAATCGCCTTCTATTCTTTCAAGCCTTTTTTGCAAATCGAGTTTTAACTTTTTCTTGAGCTGTTCGATTTCAGCGAACGACAAATGATTTTCACTCGTATTTTGTACGAGCTGATACTTACTGACGAGGCTCCAAAAATTTCTGAAATCTCCAGACTCGATTTGCCTCAATTCTTCTCTGACCACCAACATATTGTTGGAATCGTTCATCCATGAAAGCACTGCAAGATCTCTCACATGTCCATAATTCGCTGCTATAACGGCCGAATGTACCGACACCGCATATTCGGTTGGAGACCCAGGGCCATTTTCAGGGCGTTTAAGCTTTAGTTGAATAAGATTCCCGTCTACAAACGAGTACTCAATTAAATACCTATCGGGTGAGGATTGAACATACGGATGGGATGGAAGAATTTGTCCATCTTCGTTAACCACAAGCTTAATCGAACGTGATTGAGGTGGTTTCTGTAGAATCAGAAATCGATTCATACGATGCATACGGTATGAATTTTCTGGCGTGCTTTCTTCGTATTGACGAACCAATTCGCCAAGTATTGTCGCGAAGTCGAATCCAACAGTTCTTGCCGCTGAAATGATCCTCTGAGTGAATGCTTCAACATCGTAACTTTCGGCAAAGAAGAAGGCCCATCTGTAGTCGCGTAGACCAAGATCGCTCATGCTTCGATAGAGCCCAGCTCGTCGCAGCCGGGGGAAATGCGAATGAAGATATTTCAATAAATTCGTTCCAGACTGGAGGGCTTCTTGAAGGACGGTTGGAGACTCCGGTGAAACTCCAAAATGCAAGTCGTCGGTAAACGTCGTGGTTGCCGCGCGGCGCATGGTATCCATGCCTCGCGCATAGCTTTCGGCAGGACTAATTGCAGAAATCAACTTTCGGCATTGAAAAGTGAGTGATGGAAAGAAATTCCCCGCATCGACTCTATCACAGAGGCCCACTGAAATAAGAAACAGCAGTGGGATTATAAAATTTTTCGCAATTTGGTTCCTTTGGTTAGGCATATGCAAAGTGGACCTCATTTAAGAAGACTTCATTAGCGCGCGAATCGCAATTGGGCAAGTCTTCTGCGATCTTGCCCCAGGCGACGCATAATTTGATCTTCGATACCGGCTTCAATCTCTCTGCGAGTTGAATCCGGATCCCCAAACCTAATCTCGATATCTGGCGGATAGACGAAGGCAAACCGCAATAGGGTGCTCGTTCCTGATGGCCCGTCCGCCCTGTGTTTCGAATATAGGGCTCGTTAGAGATGCTAGGGAGTATATTCTCATTTATATACTGATAGAGATGCCGGCGATGAGAGCCGGAGCTCCTGACCATCGATCCAAGGCTTTTTCCAAGCTTTGCGATCCCCGGGAGGCACTCTAAGACAGCCGGTTTTTCAAAAGCGAATGCGGCAGTACTGACAAGCAAGAGCGCTGATAGAATAAATATAGCGACCCGATCCATGGCAGAGTTCCTTACCACAGAATCGGTGAAAAACTTGTGCTCCGGAGTGGGCGTGATTACGAGTAATCAGTCAAATCGAAATTAATGAGTCCTGATGCCAACTTAGGATAAAAAAATGTGCTTTTCTGCGGCATTTTCTCACCTCGTTTTGCCAGACGCATGACGAGATCGAGGCTTGTCGGGGGTAGAAAAAGTCCCACCCGGTTTCCGGGGCCCTGAAGAGAGCCTAAAAAGTCATCGTGAGTATGCGTGTATTCAATGGTTCCTTTAGAGAGTTCCTTCACGTTCCACCCTAAAATTCCTTCTAGAATATCAGCATGTATTGAAAAAATTTCAGCGTCGTCATCATTTTTTTTGGTACGAACCAATTCAAAATGTCGGTCAGAGGTCGAGACAAATAGGCGAATGCATGAGGCATCATCACTGAAATTAAAGTGATCCGGAATTTTTTCGACAGGGCGAGTCTGAAATTTTTCATTCATCTTTTTTAAGAATGATTCAAAACTCATTTCGTGGGGCAACGAAAATGTTCGATGAATCGGATGTATGGAAAACTGGGGGTTTTTAAGATTCGTAAAATAGCACTGAACCCAGGGGCATAATGGTATCGAGGCAATCGCGGTCTCATATCTATGATGTCCATCGGCAATGAGTGCAGGCCTGCCCGCGAGCAATTGAACCAATTTTTGTGTTAACGCTGGGTCTGAGAGAGCCCACACTTTTCGACTAACCTCTGTTCTATCAAGACACTCGAGAAGTGGATTCGTCTGGCGAATCTGATCAAAGATACTTTCGAGGACAAGCGTAGGATCATCGTAGGCCAAAAATATTTGAGAGATTTCTGCTTTCATTTCATGGAGCAAGTCAAAGCGATCCTTTTTTGGACCAGCCAATGTATGTTCGTGGGGTAAGACTTCTTTCTTTTCGTGCGGCACAGTTTCGAGAAGTCCCACAAAGCCGAGTCTTGTCTTTTCAACTGGGCCCTCTTGGTATCTATCTTCGATAATATAGAATGACGGTTGAGAAACCTGGGTGAGAATATTTTCTTTTTTCCACTGAAGAAAAAGGGCGCTCATTTTCTTGTAACGATCAGGATCGTCATTGTTTTCAGCCAATGCGAGGCGAACGCTTTGATAGGGACTTAAGTCCCTCCATTTAGAAAGCTCCGTCGCTGTGATGACGTCATAGGGTGGAGATACTAAGGTGCCCAGTTTTGATCGAAAGTTTTCGTTATATACAAAACTTTTAAACGGACGAATTTTAGGCATAGTCGTTGGTCTCAATGAGATGTCGGTAAGCTTTAACGCCAATATCTCTTCTGTAGGTTATCTTTTCTTGAAACGCCAAATTCTCAATCCACGGATAAATAGACTGCTGGCAATCTAACAGAGTCTTTTGAAATGTATTTACCGAGAAGAGTCTTCCCCCGGTGGCAATCCACTCGGAGTTCTGCCATTTAGTGCCGCTATGAAAAATTTGGATTTCGGCGGGTGTTTGATCGATATTGGGGAGGCTGAATCCGCTCTCGGGCTGATGGGGGTACCCTCTCGCCGCGACGACAACGTTCAGACTTACTCCGTCTTTTAACTTAACAGGCTGAGGGCGCTTATTGCTGAGAGATTTTATAATCTGAGGCAAAGGCGTTTCAAGACGCATCATCAACGATTGAGTTTCTGGATCCCCGAGTCGGCAGTTAAATTCCAGGAGATAGGGATTTCCATTGCTGATCATCAGCCCCAGAAATAAAAATCCTCGGTAAGCAATTTGATCTCGTGCAAGGCCTTCCATGATGGGCTTTACAACTTGAAGCTCAATTCTTTCTTGCAGATCGGGCGTCAGTGTTGGAACTGGACTATATGCGCCCATCCCTCCAGTGTTTGGCCCACGATCGTTTTCTAACAGCCGCTTATGATCCTGTGCTGCGCCAAGAAAAACATGGCTGTCTTGATCTATCAGAATAAAGTACGAAATTTCTTCTCCATTCAAAAATTCTTCAACGACAACAGCACGATGTTCGCGAAGCGCGATCTCTCCAAATTTCAGAGCGTCTTCCCAGTCGCTTCCAATCCAGACGCCCTTACCTTGAGCAAGGCCAGAAGCCTTGATCACAAAAGGTGGTCGAAATCTCATCAACGATTCTTTAAGTAAAGCTGGGTCGGTAATGGTTTCCGAATGAGCGGTTGGGATTTTATGCCGAAAACAAAATTCCTTTGCCCAGCCTTTATCTGTTTCTAATCTCGAGGCTGATTCCGTCGGACCAAAAACAGAGAGCCCGCGCTTGGTTAGATGATCTGCGACGCCCTCAGCCAGATATTTTTCTGGCCCGACAATCATATCGCGGATTCCATTCTGCTTCATAAAGTCAGCTGTTTGATCAAAACTTTGCAAAGGAATTGTGCTGACGATTTTTGAAATCGCATCGCTGCCAGGAGAACAAACAACATCATAATTATTGCGTTTCAAATGCCAGCAAATCGCATGTTCTCTTCCTCCAGAGCCGAGAACTAAAATTTTCTCTAAGCTAGCCATATTGTTCAATGCGAAAAGTGGCGAACCTTCGTGAAAATCATCGCGATATCACTCTGCTGGCATGCCTCAATCACTTCGGGATCTCGGATGCTACCACCGGGCTGCACTATCGCTGTGACCCCAGCGTCCTTCAGCAGTTTGATGCTATCGGCAAATGGAAAAAACCCATCACTCGCACATACCTTGATTTCAGATTGAAAACGCTGTGCTTGAAACGCCGCAGATCTCGAGGAGTACATGCGATTGACCTGGCCACATCCAATGCCGAGCGTTTGATGTTGATTGGCGATCACAACAGAGTTGCTCTTACAGTTTTTTGCCACAATCCACGCCAATCGAAGTGCGTCCATTTCTTCGCCACTCGGCTTTCGTTTGGTCACTGTCTGCGTATCAGGCCCAAGAATAGATTCGCTGAACACTCCAAAGTCGTCTGGCTCTTGAAGCAGATATCCACCAATTATTTTTTTCATCTCAATCGTCGATTTGTATGTAGTCCCAGACGTTGAGACAGAGGGAATCAGAATGAGTCGCAAGTTCTTTTTCTTTTGAAGAATTTCTCGTGCTTCAACAGTGAAGTTCTCTGCACAAATAATTTCAAAGAATGGTTCTGTGAGCTTGTGAGCGAGATCTGTATCGACCGTGCTTGAAATCGCAACGATACCACCAAATGCGCTTTCAGGATCAGCCTGAAAGGCTCTTTCATAACTTTCTAACGCGGTCTTTCCGGTCCCTACTCCGCAGGGGTTGTTATGCTTAATGATTACCGTTGAATGTCTGGGCAGCTCTGCAAGTGTTTTCCACGCAGAGTCATTATCCAAAATATTATTGAAGGAGAGTTCTTTGCCCTGAAGGCTTTCGCTGAGCGGGGATTTTTCTTGTGGTTCTTGCAATCTATAGAGCGCCGCTTTTTGATGGGGGTTTTCGCCGTAGCGGAGTTGCTTCAGGAGCTTTCCATGAATCGAATGGTAAAGGGGAAACGCCGCACGCCTAAACTCTTTTCCGTCCCAGTCATAGTGGCTCAATGTCTGTGAGATTGCGGAATCATAAAGCGCGGTATGCCGAAACGCCCGAAGTGCCAATTCATATCGAAATGGCGCATCAAAGGGATCCGCGGGAGTTTCTTTCATTTTCTGAATGAGTTTGGGATAATCTTTCGGATTGGTGACAACGGTCACATGATCATGATTTTTTGCCGCCGCTCGCAGTAGAGTTACCCCTCCGATATCAATATTTTCGATTAGTTTTGATCTTTCGGGTCTCTTGGACTCACTCGCGACCTGCTGAAACGGATAAAGGTTCACAACCACCAGATCGATCCAGTCTATGCCGAAATTTTGTGCTTCGGTGACGTGTTCTTTTTGGTCTCGCCGGCCAAGAAGCCCACCATAAATCTTCGGATGCAGAGTTTTAAGACGGCCATCCATCATCTCTGGAAAGCCCGTATAGTCGGAAATTAACGTGTGGGGAATTTGAGCATCTGCCAAAAGCTTTGCAGTTCCACCTGTTGTTAAAATTTCAACCTGAAAATGTTTTAGCGCCTTGCCGAGTTCAATTAATCCCGTTTTATCCGAAACTGAAATAAGCGCTCGTTTAATCATTTTTCAAATGCTGCCTTATAAACATCGTCGTAAGTTTTTGCGAAATGAAATTTCAATCCCGACTTCACTTCAGCAGGAATTTCTGCGAGATCCTTTTTATTCTCCGCGGGGATTACAATTTCTTTGCAGTCAAATTGCTTAGCTGCGATCAGCTTTTGCTTAAGCCCACCAATGGGCAAAACTTGGCCACTTAATGAGATTTCACCCGTCATAGCCAAATTTTTCTTTACGCAAATCCCTTTAAAAAGAGAAATCAGCGCGGTCGTAATCGTGATTCCGGCAGAAGGGCCGTCCTTTTTTATTGCTCCTGCAGGAAAGTGAATATGAAGGTCGGTTTTATCAAATTCCGAGAGATCAATTTTATATTTGCTGGCCACTGAACGAACAAACGACAGTGCAATTTTCGCAGATTCTGTCATCGTCTCGCCAAGCTTTCCTGTGAGTTGCAAATTTTTCGCTCCCGACATTTTCAGGGCCTCGATGAACAGAACTTCGCCGCCGTAACTCGTCCAGGCAAGACCCATGACAACGCCAGGGCGTCGAGGAATCAGTGAGTCCTTGCTAAACTTGGTGACGCCGAGAAATTTTTGCAGGTTCTTCGGTGTAATTGTGACTGGACGTTTATTGCCAAGAGCAACTTGCGTGGCAATCTTTCGACATAATTTTTCGATTTCTCGTTCAAGATTTCGAACACCCGCTTCGCGAGTATAGTCGTGAATGATTTTAAGCATTGCTGGCTGAGATACTTCCAGCAGCTTTGGCTCAAGCCCACTTTCTTTAATTTGTTTCGGCAACAAATATTTGCTTGCAATCGCGGCTTTCTCGCTCTGAATATATCCAGGAATTTCAATGACTTCCATGCGGTCTCTCAACGGAGTCGGAATCGTATCCAGAACATTAGACGTACAAATAAACAAGATTTTTGATAAATCGAAAGTCACATCAAGATAGTGATCCAAAAAGTTTTTGTTTTGCTCCGGATCAAGAACTTCCAATAATGCGGATGCTGGATCACCGCGCCAGTCACTTCCAATTTTATCAATTTCATCCAGTAAAATGACGATATTTTTTGAGCCTGTGCGTTTCAGCGCTTGAATGATGCGTCCGGGCATTGAGCCGACATATGTTCTTCGGTGCCCTTTGATTTCAGCTTCATCGCGCATTCCGCCGAGACTTAGTCTGAAAAACTTTCGGCCTAAGGCCTCTGCTATGCTTTTGCCAAGTGATGTCTTTCCAACTCCAGGAGGGCCAGAAAAGCAAATGATGCTGCCGGATAATTCTTTTTTTAGCGATTTGACCGCGAGAAATTCAAGAATGCGCGTTTTAACGTCTTGAAGCCCGTAATGGTCGCGGTCCAAAATTTTCTTTGCTCGTTTGAGATCGTTATCATCTTCCGTAGTGGTAGCCCAGGGAAGCGAAGCCAGCCATTCGACATAATGGCGAGTCATTGCGTATTCTGAACTCTCAGGTGGAATCATGCTCAGTCTTTTCAGCTCTTCGTCAGCTTTTTTGGAGGCCTCTTCTGAGAGCTGCGCCTTTGCGATCTTGTCTTTCAATTTTTGAAGATCTTTCGTTCCATCTTCTTTATCTTCGCCCAACTCAGTACGAATCGCTTTCAATTGTTCACGCAGAAAATATTCACGTTGCGATGAGCTAATTTTGTTTTGGATTTCACCTTGAATTTTTTGGCCTAACTTCAAAATTTCTAGCTCTTGTGACAAGTGAAAGATGCACTTGCTGAGGCGATCTTCAACGATCGTTGTTTCAAGAAGGCTTTGACGAATATTCAGATCGATTCTCTTTAAGTGTGCTGCAATGAAATCCGAAAGTTTACTTGGGCCTTCAATATTCAAAGCTGCCAAAGAAAATTCTTCTGACAAAGTGGGAGATAGCTGAATGATCTCATGCAAAAGCGACTGCGCTGACGATGTCAGAGCTTGAACAGTTTTATCATCGCCCAGTTTTTCTTCTAAAAATTCAATATGCGCTTTAATCACGGGTACCGAACTGTGGAAATTTTGAACCTTGAAGCGCTTCAAAGTCTGAACGATGATGCTGGTCGAGCCTTCAGGAAGTTTAAGAACTCGTAAGACTCGGGCCAAAACTCCGACTTCATATAGATCGGCGGGTGCTGGGTCTTCGCCCTGGCCACGTCGGCGTCCTAAGAATCCAATGTATTCGAGTTGTGATTCGCTCTTATGCAGCAAATCGTGCAGCTTTCCCTTTGGGACGACGATTGGAAGTATCATATGTGGAAACGCCACAAAATTAGATAGCGGAAAAATGGTCACGTCCAACGGCAGTGATTTTGGCGATTTTGGCGGTTCGATAATCACTGTCTCTGACGGTGAACCTTCAGAACCTGGAGGTACGTGAAGAATTTGAGACATAATCTGGGCAAATACTACCTTATAGGGTGGCTTTGTCTATTTCTGTCTTTATGCCTGATACGACAACTGAGGCGATCTTTCCCTGCAGAATTTGGGATGCTTTTTGCACGGAAGCGTCCGCGAGGGCTTTTTGGTGAGCTTCCTTTAAAAAGTTGTTTCCGGTGGGTTTTGGAGGTGGAAGAGGGCTTTCAGATTCTTCAATGGTCAAAATAATAGACGGTTCATTGCAAATGGTTCGCAGTTGTTTTTCAAGATCTGAGAATAAAGATTTTTCAGACAGTTGGCGAAAGGCGAAATGGCCTGCTGGAAAGCGAAAAAACAACCGATTTCCCGACCAATCTTGTTTGTCTGCAGATTGCAATAAAGCATGAAGCGATGGCCTCTTTTTTTTCAATTCCAATAATACTGCCTCAATAGTCTCTAGCTGAGGGGTTGGGGCATTTGTGGATGATACAGCGGGCGTCTCTTTTACGAATGTGGGGCGAGGCAAAGTGACGGGTGCTGGAATTTTCGGCATTTGACGTTCGACCACTTGGCTCTTCTCGCTTCGCTCCGAATGGCCACCTTTTTCCAGACTCTGAATAATTTTTGCTAGATCATCTGTGAGCGTAATTCTGCAAGCTCGAATCAGAGTCGTCTCAATTGTTACCAAAGGGAGTTCAGATTTTTTTAAGCGATCACTGCCGCTCCATAAAATCTCAAAGAGTTGATCGAGATCCTCGACCCCCCAATTACTAAAAGCGGCATCCAACTGTTTTAAAATTTCTGGATCATATTCATCTTTAATATGTGTGAAACTTCCAGTCGCTTTGAGAATAATGAGTCCTCGTGTCCAATTGATGAGCCGCTGGAGCAGTCTCGGAAGATCTTTGCCGCTTTGGTAGAATTGAGATATTTTTTCCAGAACTTTTGTTGTGCATGATTGCGGGTCTTGTTCAGATGAAGCAATCAACTTCAATAGGTCGACCTCTTGATCTGCAGCAACAGTACCTAAGAAGGCTTCAACCAGCTGGCGCTCAAGCTTTTGTCCGCCGGAAAGCAGAATAAGTTGTTCGAATAGTGTCTCAGCATCTCTTAGAGCACCATCTGCTTGAATCGCTATTTGCTTGAGCAGGTTGTCATCTGCTTCAACCTTTTCAGTTTTCGCAATAGATCGCAGTGTGGATACAATGAGTGGTTCTTTAATTCTTTGAAGTTCAATTCGTTGAACTCGAGATAAGATAGTCGCAGGTAGTTTTTCGGGCTCTGTTGTAGCAAACAGAAAAACCGCGTGTGACGGAGGCTCTTCAAGAGTTTTAAGCAGTGCATTAAAGGCTGCATTCGACAGCATGTGCACTTCATCAATGATAAAAACAGTTCGCTTTCCTGTGGAAGGCCTGAACGCGATGCTCTCGATAATCGATCTCGCATCATCCACTCCTGTATGAGAGGCCCCATCGATCTCGATGAGATCCATATTTTTGCCAGAAGAGTACGCGGTGCAAGAGGCACATTGGTCACAGGGGCGATGGGAATGATCGCTGCTTAAACACGCGGCAGCTTTGCCAAAAATTCTCGCGCAGGTGGTTTTGCCCGTTCCACGAGGTCCAGAAAAAAGATAGGCCGGAGCAATACGATCATGTTTTAGTGCTTCGGTGAGATTTTTTGTGGCAAGATCCTGGCCCACAACATCTTGAAGTCTTTGGGGGCGGTATTTACGCGCCAGATTAAGTCTTGTGACAGGGACGGACATTGAGCTTAGAATTAAACACTTGAATCGGGGGCGTCAAACAGCGTTTGAATGGCCGCCTATTGAGAGCTAATCCTGATTTTGGACTTGATTCTATCTCTGCGCATAAAAATATGTTTTCTTAAGCGATATGGAATTTGAACTACATGACCTAGTCACAGTGGGGGTGCTCGTATTTCTCGAGGGGGTGCTTTCCGTCGATAATGCGGTTGTCTTGGCATTGCTCGCCCGTCAGGTGAAGCCACACCTTCGTAAAAAGGCTCTGACTTACGGGTTGATCGGAGCCGTTGGCTTTCGGATTTTGGCGCTGGCATTTGCGAGTCACCTCATGGAGTGGAATTGGGTCAAGTATGTGGGTGGTGGCTATCTTATTTTTGTCGCCGGTCAGCATTGGTTTAAAAAGAATGAGGATTCGCATAAAGAAAAGAAGATTGATCATCTCAGTTTTTGGCGTGTGGTTCTCATTATCGAAATGACCGACATTGCTTTTGCCATTGATTCGATTTTGGCAGCCGTCGCGATTTCTCAGAAGTTGTGGGTGGTATTGACTGGAGGGATTATCGGATTGATTCTCATGCGTTTTGCAGCATCTTGGTTCATGAAATTGCTCGATCGATTTCCGACTTTTGAAGAATCTGCTTATCTTCTAGTCGCCTTGGTGGGAGTGAAGCTCGTCGTTGATGGTTTGAAAATTCCTTCTGTTAATTTTCATTCATCGGATAGTCCTGCATTTTGGATATTCTGGATTTTGCTGGTGGCAGCTATCGCCTATGGTTTTCGGAAGAAGAAGGCTTGAAACCGTTCGGCACTAAGAGACTCAGATTTTGATTTTCTTCCTCGGAAATGCAGAATGAGAGTTGCCCGAGTGAAAAAGGTGGAAGATTTGCCCAGCGAAGTCGTTGATTTTCTGGGTCCCATAGCAGAGATATTTGAGAACCCACTGAGACATTTTGCCATTCGCTAAACGGCAGAGAATAAATGGCTTTGAGTTTTTTTAGGCGTGTCGCCCACTCTGAAGGTGTCATATCAAAAGAAGAAATTTTCGGAGCATTAACCATATGCGAGACCAACGAAGGAATGACTACCAAGTTTGGAGACTTTTCGGTGGCAGAAGTGCACGTGGATATCGCAGTGGCCTCGGAGTTTTTCATTGAATTCTCCAAATGGCCTCTGGATAGAAATCCGACAACGATCAATATGGTGATAGAGCTTAAAAGTAATCCGGTCAGGGCTTCTTCAAAAAAAAGATTTGCTGGCTTTACGCTCGTTTCTAGAAATCTCCATTTTCGCAGAAACGCCGTTATGCCAATCGCAATGGGAAGAATGATAAAAGAAATCCCCGCTGCGTAGACTCGCATATAGTCTCCAGCTACAAGAAATGGAACGGATGCTAGGGTACCAAAAAATCCATAGCGAATCACCTGGGCAAAATCTTGATCGAGAACATTTGTAGCGATGATTAATCCATAGAGCCCAAACAACAAAAATGCGAGAAGCCACAGCCCGTTTCGAATAGGATATTCGAGAGGACTGATAGTCGGTTCACTCCATTTGGCAAAGAGAAGCCCGTTGATCGGAAAGTCGACATAGGCGCTGACAATTCCCCGCAGAAGAAGCTGAGGCTCTGTTCTGATCAACTCGAGAGTCGATGATTCTAAAACTTTGAGTCGTGTTGACTCATCGGCATTGCCACGCAATTCGGGATGTGTCGTGTAGATATAAGCCCAGCCTTTGTTTCCCGAAGCCAGCCCGTGCGCAATATACCAAAGGTTTCCGCTCAATTTTGTATTTTGATCCGTTAGACTTTTCACAAGGAAAACATGAAGGCCAAAAGCGATAGCAACGGACAGTCCGAGGCCGGTCAGCGTTTTCCAGGAGAAAGTTTTTCTGAGGAACATCCATCCAAGTGAAATGACTACGAAGAGGGGGCCGGGACGCGTGATTAAGGAGAGTGTGAGGACTATCAATGAGCTTGGTCTCGGAAACTGGAGTAGACAAATGAGGCCCAGCATTCCAAGGCTTATTCCTAGTTGCTCAGATCCATTAAACGAAATGAATTGCCTGTAGTAGAGAAGAAACAAGCAGGAAGAAATCGCCGCGGTAATGCACGAAGTTTTCTCGCGAAGAATTAAAGTCAGAGTCGAGAGGTTGAGGCTTACAAAGAGACTGAAGATGAGCTGAACAACAGGAAAGTTAATATTCGTTAGCTGCAATAATCCCGATAAGAAAAGTGAAAACTCAGGTCTTCGTGCCGATGTGCCGGCGATCGAGCCACCAGAAAGCCATCGAATCGCTCCTTCAAGATAATCAAAGGCATCGCTAAATGGAAGATTGCTCCATATTTGTGACGAAATAAATGTTGGGCGCTTCCAATCACCGATGAGGAGAAGACTGGTCAATATGACATAGAAAGAGATGACCGAGATTCGTCTTAGAATTGCCCGATTTTGTGCAAGCAGTGCTGTTGTTATAGGGACGAAAATGACCAAAAACCAAGGGGAGGAGAGATGCTGGATATTCATTGCTAATGCCTCACTCCAAATTCCCAGCGTCGTCATGATGACTTAATTAAAGCCTTAGTTCTGCTAGAGATAAAGAGCTTTGATTTCTGTTCTAAGTCGACCAGCCTTATGAAACAATGTGGCATGTTCAATCTGCTGCGCAAAGTCGTCTATCGTCCACTGGTGAAGTATATTTCTGACTTGTCACCGTACTATGAGCGCGTCGGCTTTCTTATCGAAAACTTGCCAACGTCGCAGGCGTTCAGATTCTTACTTGGAAAAAAATTAGGAAGAGATATTTTAGATTTTTCTTCAGGTCATGATGATGTCAAGCAACCCAGCAGTTTGTTTATTGTAAATGGAGTATTTAATCACTCTGTCTCGATTCAGGAGTCGCTTGAGAAATGGCGCGAACTTATGTCGCGAGACAGTCGACTTTGCGTCGTAGTTTACAATTCTTATTTCTCGGGGTTTTTTCAGTGGGCGCATCAGCTATCAGGATCAGCGGCGTCTCCGCCGTCGACATTTATAACGATGGCAGATTTTTTAGACCTTGCTGACATTAGTGGTTACGACATCGTAAAGTCTAGCAGCCTGGGTTTTGGCGTTTCATGGATCCCATGGATTGGCGACGCATTAGAGAAGTTTTGGGGGACCTTGCCGATAGCAAAATATTTCGGCTTGTTCTCTGTTTTTCTCTTTCGGCCTCGCTCCATCCAGAAGCGAAGTGTAGCGGTATCAGTGATTGTGCCAGCAAGAAACGAGGCGGGAACGATTGAAGCAGTGATCGCCAGGTGCCCAACGTTAGGCTCACGTACAGAGATCGTTTTCGTGGAGGGACATTCCAGTGATGATACATGGAATAAGATATTAGACGTTCAGAAACAGTATCGAGGCCCGTTTGTGATCACCGCATTTCAGCAGTCGGGTAAGGGGAAAGCGAACGCGGTGCGAGAGGGGATTGCGAAAGCAAATGGTGAACTGATAGTCATTTTAGATTCTGATCTTGCGGTAGCACCTGAGGCGCTGCCCGTTTTTGTGAAAGCCTACGAAGATGGAAGAGCGGATTTTATAAATGGGTCGCGGTTGACTTATCCGATGGAAGGCAGCGCAATGCGATTTTTGAATCGGTTTGCGAATATCTTTTTCGCAAAATTTCTAAGTTGGATTCTCGAAATTCGTTTAACCGATAGCCTTTGTGGCACCAAGGCTTTCTCGAAATCCGACTATCTGAGATTTGCAAAATGGCGAGAGAGGTTTGGAGATTTTGATCCATTCGGAGATTTTGAGCTTCTGTTCCCAGCCAGCTTCATTGGTTTGAGACTTATTAATATTCCCATTCATTATAAGGCACGAGTCTATGGAGAAACTAATATTCAACGTTTCCGAGATGGTTGGCGTCTTTTTTGTATGTGTATGCATGGATTGTTCCGACTGAAATGGGGCTGAAATTTGAATCCGATCATCATAAAAAAAAGATCTCTTCGAAATTTTTATGAAGATATTTATCAGATCTTTAAATCTGCATGTGATCGCACGCCAGTCGATGGCGATATTTTAGAGATTGGATCTGGTTCGGGATTTGCAAAGCAGATCATTCCAAACCTCATCACGAGTGACGTTGTGAAAGAGGCTGGTATTGATCTTGCTCTGGATGCGCGACAAATTGATCTGCCAGATAACTCTCTGAAGAATATTTTCTTGTGGGATTCATTTCATCATATATCTGACGTACGTTCTTTTTTAACCGAGGCAGAAAGACTGATGAAGGTTGGCGGTAGAATGGTGATCGTTGATCCATATCTTGGGATTTTTAGCCGATGGATTTATCAATACTTTCACCATGAGGCTTGTGATGTTAAAACAGATTCGTGGACATTTAAGAGCCTTGATCCAAAGCAGGATGCAAATATCGCGCTTTCCTGGATTGTCTTTGAGCGCGATGAACAAATATTTAAGAAAGAGTTTCCAAGCCTCAGAATCATCAAGAAGGTTCCACATTCGCCATTCAGATACTGGCTATCGGGGGGGCTGAAATTCTGGAATCTCTTGCCGTGGTCTACTGATCGTTTTGCGAAGGCGCTCGACGAATGGCTGATTCAGCGTTGTCCAAAGCTTGCGAGTTTTTGGACGATCGAGATTGAGAAGTTCGAAAAATAAGAGCGTCTACGTTTCCGAATCCGTCCTTTTTCTCGCAGATATTTTCAGACTGCCAGCGATTTCTTGAATGATTGTTTTTTCGATAATTTTTTCAAGAATAAGTATCGATTTAATCATGAACTTTGGACTCGAGGGATGTAGAAATTCGAATGGCGAGACTTCGATATCGCTAAACCGCGCGGCGATCAGAGATTCTTTAATCTGATTGGATGTAAAAGCATACTCGTCAGGACTATCACCCATCCTTCTTTTCAACCAAGGCCAGTTTTTTTGAAGATAGATTTGAGGATTTGCCATGTTTGGTTCGCAGAACCTGAGAGAACCTCCAGGCTTGAGCACTCTCGAAAATTCCACGAGAGCCTGGTTCCAATTGAGATGATGAAGGACGCTGCAACCGAGTATTAAATCGAATTTATCACTTTCGAAGGGCAGTTGATGTGCATCACAGACTGCAAAGGTCGCTGGAAGCCGAGCTAAACGATCCTTAGCGACATTGATAAGATCTTGTGAAATATCAACGGCCCACAAGTTTTGAAAGTGTTTTGCGATTTCGCATGTAAAGAGGCCGGTGCCGCATCCAATTTCTAGAACAGAGATATCTCGTGCATATCCCCCCTCTCCACATAGAAAATCAATCCGTCGTTTTTTTCGGATTTCTCCGGCGGCACCTCCCCATCCCCAAGGAGCCTCACTTCTCTTTAGAATTTCAAGCGCATGCCGTCTTTCATTTTCTAACCGATTCGTGATCATATAACCTTGTTTATGGTATCGAACCACAGCTCGTTAATCTTGCCTTGAGAATATTTTTCAACGACCGATGGGGCTCTATTCGAAATGCGTTTTCGAATTTCGTCGTGTTCAATAAGTTTTATTAATTGCTCTGCAAATTTTGTTTCGTTTCCGTTTTCGACAAGTAGTCCGTTGATTTCATGATCAATGATCTCTGAGGGTCCCGTTGGACAATCCATCGCGATGCAAGCAATTCCAAAGCTCATAGCCTCACATAAGGCATTTGGAAATCCCTCATAAAACGACGTGAGACAAAAGATAGTCGCCTTTTCATAAAACGGCTCTAGATTAGCTTGAGCTCCGGGGAGAGAGACTTTGGCTGTGAGCCGCAGGTTGCAAATGAGTTGAGTAAGGTTTTCTTTTTCCGGGCCATCGCCGACAATGATCAGGTGCAAATCTGCAAATCTATTTTGAGCTTTGTGAAAAATTCGAATTAATCGATCGAAACCTTTTTCTCGACTGAGCCTTCCAACCCCGAGAATTATTCTGTGCTGATGGGCTTCCGCGGAAATTCCTCCTGGGGGATGTTGTTTTATAGGATTAGCAATGGTTAAGACTTTCTGCCTGAGTTGTCGGGGAAGAAAATTCTTTCCATCGTTTGTCTGAGTCACGATTCGATCAGCTCGTAAATAGACCAAAGAGCGTAAAATTTTTCCAAACCAACCCGCAGAAAATTTCGGGCACGTTCGTTCGCTGACGATGAGTTTCGTGTTTGTGAATAGACATGCAGCAGCCGTCACGATGTTAATATGTGTGAGAAACGAAATAAAGACGTGTTGTTCGTCGCGGGCCTCTTTGGTGAATGATCTCAGAGTGAACAAGCGCAATAGCGAAATATACAGAAAGCGAAGATAAGAAATCTTTGCTGTCACAACAAGCCGGGGGTCTTTATCACCGAGTCTAATTCGTTTAATCTGAGTATCGACAGGATAAAAATTTGGGTCATCAGTTTTATCGAACGTGATCAATGAGCAATCTAACCCCCGGCTAACGAGGTTTGATGCAAGCTGACTGATGACTCTCTCGGCACCTCCTAATGATATTGAATCAATAACAAAAAATAATTTTATTTTTTTTTGACTCATTTGGAGGCTGTTCCAATCAGGCCTTCTTGACAACCGAGCGCCCAAAGCCGGGCGTATTTAAAGATTCTTCGATTCAGAGCACAGATTTTTCCTATATAGACTGAACGTAATCTAACGCTTCGCCACATGATTGTGAGAAAAAAGATGATGGGAAGCAGTGTCGATTTGAAAATCCAACGTGGTTTCAGTTGAAGATTGCTTGAAACTTCCGAGTCCACTCGGCCCCGCCAGTAGCCCATTTGATGAGCTTTCGTCTCCAACTGAGAGGCCGTCATTCGATGGTCGAGGTGCGTGATGGCAAGTGCATTATCATAGAGAGCATTTGCGAGTTCGTTCTGATCAATTCTCGCCGTCATCGTGAAATCATCACACATCGGGATATCTTCTCGAAAGCGTCCAATCCGAGTCAGAAATGTTTTTTTTATCAGTAAGTTTCCGCTCGCAAAAAATCTCAAGTTGAGTTTTTTCCCAGTGAACTCGTGAAATTCAACGATGTGAAATGCGAGAGCTTCCTGATCTTTTAAATTCTCGAAATAGATAGGCCCTGTAAACCCATTAAGATTTGGTAAATCATGCGTGAGCTTGGCCGCAGACTGAAGCCATCCGTCATTCCAGATGCAGTCGGAGTCTAGAAAACAAATCCAGTCATGCCGTGCGTGGATAACGCCCTTGTTTCTGGCAGTTCCTGCAAATAGTCTCTGTGAGCTGTGAATGAAATGAACTGTCGGAAAACTCTTCTGCCAGTCTTCCAATTTAAATTCTGTTGATGAATCAACGACGATGATTTCTGGCTCGATCCGATTAACGGTGAGGTCTTGAAACTGACCTAAAACAGATTGAAGGCAGCGCGCCAGGGTACTCGCCGAATTGTACGATGGAATAACGACGGATAAACCCTTCATTACTTCATTCTAGGGATGTCTTGTGTAAATATAAAGCAATGAGACTGCTCGTTCTTGTGGAAAACTTGAAATTGGGAGGTGTTCAGCGTGTCGCTGCAACACTGTCTGATAAGTGGCAGACCATGGGCCATGCCGTGAGTGTATTGACTTTTGAGAACGAAGGAGACTTATGTGTGCATTCTGTTTCGCCAGCAGTTGAGCTGATTCAGTTAGGCGATCCACGACGTTTTGGAGTAACTCAACGGTATTTTGGAAAGCTTTTGGGGGCGCTGAGGGCGATTTGGTTCTTGCGGGCATATTTTAAGTTGAGAATTGAAAAGACTGGGCCCTTTGCGGCGATAGGATTTTTGTCGCATATGTGTTTTTATGGTCGGATCGCCAGTCTTGGATTACCCATAAAATTTATCAGTACGGAGAGCACTTATACGCCACTTGAATTTGGCCGATTGTCTCTTGTGTTGAATTTTGCAAAATATTTATGTTTTTTTCTATCTGATCGACTGGTCGTTTTGACTGAAGAAGCCCGACAATATTTTCCTCGATTTCTTCAAAAAAAAATCTCTGTAATTCCTAATATTTTACACCTTGTTTTTGCAGCTCAAGAAAGGTCGAGTGAGTCTTCAAAAGATCGGAACGATCGAAAAATTATTCTGACAATGGGCCGGCTTTCTAAAGAAAAGCGAATCGATATCATTTTGCGGGCATTTCATAAACTCTATGTAGATTTTCCAAATTGGAATTTGCATATTGCAGGAGAAGGTCCAGAGAGAAAAAATATTGAGAGTCTCATAGACGAACTTGGCCTTTCAGATCGAGTCACTATGTGTGGCCTAGTGAGTGATGTAAAGAAAGCGTATCTCAATGCAGATCTATTTGTGATGAGTTCGGATCAAGAGGGGTTTCCGAACACGTTGTGTGAGGCAATGCAGTCTGGACTTTGTGTAGTTTCTACGAAATGTTCGACGGGACCCGCAGAAATTATTCACCAGGGTATAGATGGATTTTTGGTTCCCGTAGGTGATGTCGACGCCTTTCAAAGTCAGCTGAGAGTATTAATGGCAGATGATTTATTGAGAAAAAAAATTGGTGACACAGCCCGAGAGAATATCAAACGATTTGACTGGTTCCATATCGCGCCTTTGTGGCAAATGGTTTTTCGATCCGTCGGTCATTAACTGATCAGCAATCCACGAGTAGGTTTTTTTTAGGCCAAACTCTAATGAATGCTTTGGCTCCCAATGGAGGTGATTTCTAATAAGAGTATTGTCAGAGGTTCGTCCTCTGACACCTTGCGGACCTTGCGAGTGAAATATCGACAAAGATTTTCCAGAAATTTTCATGATCATTTCGGTTAAGTGATTGATAGAGACCATTTCTTCTGAGCCAATATTGATTGGCGTGATGAGGGAGCTCGCCATGAGTTTCATAACGGCGTCTAAACAATCATCAATATAAAGAAAACTTCGGGTTTGTCTTCCATCCCCCCAAATTTCTATTTCAGTATGATTCGGAGCGGCAGCAATCTTTCGGCAAATTGCTGCCGGGGCTTTCTCTCGTCCGCCTTGCCACGTGCACTCGGGTCCAAAAATATTATGAAATCTTGCGATTCGAATATTGAGCCCGTGGTTGCGAGCGTATGTCGCATATAGTCGTTCAGCAAAAAGTTTTTCCCAGCCGTATTCGCTATCTGGATTGGCAGGATAAACGCTGTCTTCATGAGTGGTCGGCGTTCCAGGGTCTTGTTGATTTTCTTTCGGATACACACAGGCCGATGATGAAAAAAAGACTGTTTTCAATCCGAACCGAACCATGTTTTCGAGAATATTGAGATTTATTTGAGCAGAGCTGTGGACTACTTGTGCATCGTTTTGTCCGGTAAAAATAAATCCAGCGCCACCCATTTCTGCCGCAAGCTGATAAACTTCGTCGGTTCTAAAGTCATTGAAGAGTTGCTTGCAGAAGTCCTGCTCGCGGAGGTCACCTATGATAAACATATCCGCGCAAGTCTGTGAAAACTCAGGATATTTACGATCGACGCCAATGACGTAATAGTCGAGAGATTTGAGCTTTCGAACCAGATGTGAGCCGATGAAGCCGCCGGCTCCGAGAACGAAAGCTGATTTTTGCTCGCAACTGGAGCGCGAGGTTTTCACCATCTCTAGAATATCTTAATTAGGCTTATGGAGTGGCGCAGCGACCTTCAATTCAAACTTTCCATGATGCAGTCTGGCAAGCTCTTCGAGGATATTTGGTTTGTCTTCGATTGTGACGCGATACCCTGAATCAACCAGTCGAAGCGCGAAGGCCAATTGCTGTGACTCTTCAAGTAATTCAGAGCGTTCGTTATAACTCACACCTTTTTGCACGATTGGCTCGCTTTTCGAGTGGCCACTTAAAAATTCGCTCACCTGAAAATCGAGATGATCCTTATTTGATTGATCAACGGCTCTAAAAAGAACCGATGATAAATGATGTCGATCAAGGGCAGCTGAAAGGGCTCGGTTATCTCGTGGAAAGCAGGGCCCACCATATCCAAATCCATATTTTAGATACTTAGTTCCAACACGTGAGTCTGATCCGATGGCATGGAGAATGACCTGAGCGTCTCCACTCAGTTTTGTAGCGAAATCACCGATCAGATTTGCAAATGCAATTTTCATCGTTACAAAACAGTTGAGAGATACTTTCGTAATTTCAGCTGAAACCAAATTCATTTTACAAATCTGAGGGTCATTTTTTACAAGGAGTTTCCAGAGCTGACTGAGATTTTCAGCATTTTGTGAGTTTTCGCTTCCAATGAGCACAACGTCCGGATTCTCGAAATCATGAATGATTTTTCCCTGCGCGATAAAGGCTGGATTGTAACTGAATTCGAATTTGTTTCCGTACCTCGTTTTAATGTATTCGCAGGTGCCTGGATTCACCGTGCAACTAATGACGATGTGCTTTGGATTTTTGAAATTCAAATTGTCGAGAGCTGAAATAAGTTGATCGTTCGAGAACTCTCCAGATGGCAGAGATGGCGTTGCGACAAAGATGAAGATCGTCTCGCAAGCGCTCAAATCATCGTAGTTCGTAGTAAAAAATATTCGAGAATTTTTTAATCGATCTTCAACTTCTGGCTCAGTTGTTTTAAAGGATTTCGTTTTTAAACTCTCAATATAATCACTTCTGCAGTCGTGCCCCACAATATGAATGCCGGATCTTTCAAGCGCGAGAGCGAAGGGCAGTCCAAGTCGGCCAATACCAACAATCCCTACTTTTTTTATGTCAATCATACGATTATTCTAGCTGAAGATAGCGATGAGTGACATTTAGTGGGAGCGTCATTCGGTGGGGAGAATATTTGTGGATAAGCCAGAGCTCGAGATTTTAGAGGTAAACCTGTTCGACACAATTTTTCGGCATTGCGGCACATCGTCCGCAATGCCACCTCGACGTCTCCACTGGATCCGCGAGCAATGGAAGTGGGCAGGGTCGACCGTGTTTACCGATGACCTCATCGCTTCGCCCGTGGTTTTGCAGGTGATTTGTCCAAAAAAATTTCTCTGGCTTGTCGAATCCCGCGAGGTAAAGAAAGAAGCCTATGGCGCGGTGTTGAGTTGCAAAAATCGTTTCGACAAAATTTTAACTCATGACCGAGGGTTTCTAGAGAACGATCCGCAGAAGTTTATTTTTGCCATTCCAGGTTCTCAAAGAGAAATTCAGCAGAATCATCTTCCTGTTGGTGTTTTTCCGAAGTCTAAACAGGTGAGCACGATCACTTCTCCGAAAGTTGATACAGTCGGTCATCGGTTTAGGCACGAAGTGATTCGAGCCATAGGATCTCGAATGGATTTGCTCGGAAGAGCTTACAAGCCCATTCAATTTGTGACAGACGGCCTCAGTGACTACCGATATTCCGTAACTATTGAAAATGCTCATTACGATTATTATTTTACTGAGAAGCTGTTGAACTGTTTTTTTACAGGAACGGTTCCTATTTATTGGGGATGCCCATCAATATCCAAATTCTTCGACATCAATGGAATCATCAAATTTGAAAAAATTGAAGATTTGCCGGCTATTTTCGATTCGTTGTCGGAGGCTGACTATAATTCTCGATTGCCGGCCATTCATGAAAATTTCAGAAGAGCTCAAGAATATATTTCTGCAGAAGAATGGATTTACGATCATTTGAGAGATCTTCTTCGTTAGACATTAGCGACAGTGCCAGTTTGAAAGTTCCTGAGCCGTCGCTATTTGATTGAAGCGATCCATCATTTGCCTGAGAATGGGGCTTATGCTGGATAGCTCAATTTTTCGAAGGTCTTCATTTTTTTTATCGCTGACGATCTTAACGGGAATGACCGGATTGTGCTTTCAAGTTATTTGGCAGCGATATTTGATCATACTTCTGGGCAGTGATGCAAAGGCGACAAGCATCGTGGTCAGTTTTTTTCTGCTAGGCCTCGCCCTGGGCTATCGATTTTTCGGTCAAAGAACAGAAAAAATAGACGATCGTTACAAACTGTTGAAGCTTTATGGATTCCTGGAAATGGCCATTGGGGCTTATGCGATTATTTTTAAGAACTACTTTGAGCTCATCCAGATATTTCTCAGTAAATTGCCGAATTCATATCTGATCGACTTAATGCTTTCTGGTCTTCTCATTGTACCAGTAACATTTTTGATGGGAGCGACAGTGCCGATGCTGACGAAAGCTCTCCCATCCCGTATTGATGAGATCAATCGAATACATGCTCAGATTTATGGGTGGAATACGTTTGGCGCCTTCATTGGCTGTTTTGTCAGCGTGATTTTTTTTATTCCCGCCTTTGGATTGCACCTCAGCCTCATTCTTTGTGGTGTGATCAATATTGTAGTCGGATTTTTATTTGGAATTAATTCATTCCCTGGATCGATTCAACAGATGGCGCGAGGTGAAAGTGATCAACAGACATCTCTGCAGAAGTCAGATTGTATTTTGATCGCGTTCGTGTCGGGTGTTTGCAGTCTTTGTTTAGAAATATTGCTCGTTCGATTGATGAATCTGAGCGCGGGATCTAGTCATGCAATTTTTCCTGTTGTGGTCGGGGTGTTTATAGCGGGTCTTTCATTTGGGAGTCTAAAAATACCAGCAAAAATATCGCCGAGCTATCTTCTGCGACAGGTGCTCGTCGGCGTTGTATCACTCGCGGTGGTTTATCTTAGCGTTCCGTATTGGCCCTACTGGGTTGCTGTTATAAGAACAAATCTCACAACAATGCCTTCTAACTTTCCACTATTTTGGGTTCTCGTTTGTGGTTTCGTCGGGCTTGTATCGTTTTCTTGGCTCATTCCACTCGCTCGTTTGCTGCCTGTGACCTATGCGCTCATTCCTAAGAATGCAAAAAATTATGGAGATCTTTGCGGCAAAGTATATTTCATGAATACAGTCGGTGCTTTTGCGGGAGCTGTGCTGCTTGGGAACTGGGCGCTTCAGTTTGTTAGCCTTGAGATTCTGTTTAAGGTGGTGATTTTACTTTTGACAACGATCGTGATGTTTCTTGTCTTTCGTTTGCGAAGATCAGTGACGCGGTTAAATGCGATTTTGGCAACGGTGTTTATTCCACTTGCCGTAGTGGGGTTTGGCCATTGGGATAGATCACTTCATGGAATCAGCCTTTTTCGAATTGTAGATCCAGCAATACTCAGCCATGTGCGTGGTTTTTTTCCGGATCTAAATGCGCTTACACAGACGAGGAGCCTTTTTCTAAAGGACGATCCGGTGACGACGGCCTACGTTGGCGAGAAGGAATATCCGTCTGGGAAAAAGGGAAAAATGATTGCGACAAATGGCAAGAGTGACAGTAATACCTATAGCGATTATTCGACGGTGACACTCATGGGATTGATTCCCTATCTCTATGCGCCGTCTGAAACGGATATGAATGCACTGGTCATTGGTCTTGGCACGGGTATTACGTCTGGATACCTGGCGCGAGCTCAGGATATTCGCCGAGTGTCGACTCTCGAGATTTCCCCGGCCATTATTGAGGCGCAAACAAATTTTTCTGCTGAGAATTTTGGGGTTGTAGAGAATCCAAAATCGAAGATTATTGAAACAGATGCCTTTCGTTTTCTTTCTCGGTCACGAGAAAAATTTCAAATTATTTCGGCGGAGCCGAGCAATCCATGGATCGTCGGGGTTGAGAACCTATTTTCTCACGAATTTTATCACTTAATCTCTGAGCATTTGACGGATGATGGAGTGTTTCTGCAGTGGATTCAAGGATACGAAACAGATGCGAAGATCGTGTTGGGAATCTTGAATAGTCTGTCGAAATCTTTTCGGTCGCTAATGCTTTTTAGAGTAGGCCCATCAGATTTTGCAGTGCTCGCATCGCACCGACGACTCGAGTTCTCACAGAAAAGTGCTGAGAGATTCAATGAGAGCCCTTCTTTACTTGTGCGGAAAAATCTTGGGCTAAAGACATTGGATCATATCTCGTCGTTGCAGAAATTTTCGTCTGCGCAACTCAGAGCGATCGTTAAAATTCTGCCTCAGCAGGAGCACTCGCTCTATTATCCTTGGTTGGGGCAATATGCGATGAAGGCGTTTTTTATGAAGTCGACATTCACAGGACTGGACCTTCCCGACTATCTGAAGCTTCGGTTTTTTGATTTGAATGCTTCTCGGTATGAGGCATACGAGAGGCTTTTTTCAGATCCTGAAGGTCTGAACAATGATTGTTCGATCGACCCAACCAAAGCGTTTATTTGTGACCAGCTGATCGATGGCTCAATGGATTTTCAACAGTTGTTAGGCCTTTCTCGCCGCAAAATTGCGTGGAAGTCTGTGCCTTCGCTTTTAAGCCTTTATCGGAGATTACGACTTGCCGGGTTTCAATCTCCTCTTCCTCAGCTGCTGCTAGAAATCTCATCTCTGATTAAAAGCAAGCTTCAATCCGTTGGCGGGCAGCGCTACGTATCAGATCCTGATTTGCTATTATGGTCGCGAGATTTGGCGGATTTGCTTTGGTTGGAGCAGATGGAAGACGAGGCCAAAGTCTTACAGTCGTTAATTTCATCGATTGAGTTGGTTCCGAATTATAAGTTAGTGGAATATCGTCGACTGAGTGCGATGTTTAAAGATCTTCCCATTGAACTTGATTGAAGGCAGAGAACTCGCTGCTCAATTG
>JACCDG010474970.1_pt1 | contig 208143 bp, 202 predicted proteins | sample 7442471 | NCBI WGS metagenome assembly JACCDG01 (sample SAMN15323444, study PRJNA562643) | freshwater metagenome | isolation source: river surface water | place: USA:Blue River Watershed | collected 2017-08-17 | reverse complement strand
TGGAGGTGGAGGGAATCGAACCCTCGTCCGCAAGTGATCTTCTCAAAGGCACTACATGCTTTTCTCATCCTTAGTTTTTCGCCAGCCGGCTTCTCGATGAGCAGAGCTACCGGCCAGTTATTCTCAGTATTTTTAAACCCTAGCCGCTGAGCCGCCAGCTAAAGTCGATCCCACTAAATGGCGTTCCTAAAAACCCGCAGGAGCAGCTTCTAGGAACGGGCTACTTTTAATTAAGCAGCCATTGCGTAAGTGACATCGTCATTTACATTGTTGCCGCCTTTTTTACGAGTCAGCGAGCGAACTCGGCATGCGTCTCCAAGCTTCAACACCCGCGTCGAAGCCAGGTCACCCCCGTAGGTGAACACTCCCTACATACTCCAACCGGTACTCACACTCAAGGCATGGGATTCCCGGCATAGAGAGCCGCTCAAGGTTTTGCTAGACGCCTGTGCTTGCTGTAGGTAGAAGCGACTTAGGGGTGGTGACGCAATGCGCCTAGCTTTGGTTTTGGTCTTGATGGGGCTCGCGGGCCGATCCTTTGGGGACGGCATCAAAGACGCGCTATTGAAATCCGTTTCTACCCCGCAGTGGGCCTCGCCCGCGAGTTGCGCTCCGGTTTTGCCGAGTTTTTATTCTGGAGTGTGGCTGGGGGCAGAGTCCGGAACTCTTGAACTCCGCTCATTCTCCTCGCTTGATGCCCACGCCGCGCAGCTAAGTGTAGCGCTCGACGCACTCCAAGCGACTTGGCTGGATTTATTTCCCGAGCCCGTTCGCCAGACTTTGGATGCTCTGTACCGCACGGATAAATACGCGGTTCCTTTAGAGTCGTTTGCATCCGGAGAATTCATTCAGCTCGGCATCGATCGGAAAAGCCACCCGTGCTTTAAATTTGGCTGCCCCATGCTCGCAATCCACCCGGATTACCTAAACGCCCCTCTGAGCCTGCGTCTCATTCGATTGGAAGAAATGCTGCGATACGGGCTGAGGGTCGCCAAGGAGGCACAAGGCCAATCTCGTCCCGTTCTCACGGAAGAGGCCAAAAAGAGGCAACAAGAAAAACGCGTTTTGTTTCTGCACGTGTTGAATCAACAATTGCTACGAGCCATTCCGATGCAGATACTCGAATACGAATTCCGCACGAAAATACCCGACGGCCCCGCCAAGAACAGCCTCTGGAATGACTTCGTGGGGCGTTATCGCAACTCCTTGCCCCTACCGCCCAGCTGGGACTAAGTGCGGAAACCGCTGGCGACAATTTATTTTTGTATCGAGGGCTTCGGACCGCAGGGATCTTGAGGTTTCGTCCCTTCGGGTGCCCAAGCTTTCGATGATAGCGTCTGCTGCAAGTACTTTTAACTCAAGAGACTCATTCTGTCGCAATGCCGTTGCCAATGCAGCGTTCACCTGAGGTCTAAACTCATCCGTGTTGAAGCGTGGCAGTATCTTTAACGCTTTCTTACGGACGGCTTCCGAAGAGTCTGCTGCTAGTTGCAGCAGAGTGTTAAAAATCTCAGCTCTCCTATTCTTGTTCCGCGAGGCGGTGTCCACCTCCTCGAGCAGCTCAAGTTTGTGTTGTTCGGTAGCGGCTATGGGTTCGACCGGTTTGGGCTCAGGCGCCGCGACAACAGATACTTCTTTGGGTTTAGATTGGTAACGAAACAGCGATCGGGCTACCTCTCGCTCGACACCGCTGGAGTCTCTCAAACCACGTATTTCAGCTTCGAGCTCCGGATTGCCTTCGATTAATAGTCGCGCCAAAGGGAGAATAGACTTTGTTCGCATGTTTTCGGGTGGAGCGTGACGAATAAGCTCCCGTAGATCAAAATGCGAACTCTCCAGGCCAGCATTCTTGGCTGCAATGAGCATTTGCATGAAACTGGCTCTTTTGATTCCCGACTTAACCTTGAAAAGATTCGTCTGCAGCGTCTTGCTCATCGAAACCAAGTCCTTCGAGTCCAGGTTGGAAATCACCGATTCATACTCCATCTGCGAGATGCGTTTGGACAAACTATCAATCGCGTCTTCCTGTGTGGAGTTGAGCAGGTCAATGAGTTTCATGAAAGTCTTGGGGTCGGCCGGGTACAGCTCGGAGGCAGTTTCCTGCGCTTTGTCGGCTAGTTCACGGTTGGAAGATTTCAACTGAGCCCAAACAAACTCCTGAAAGCGAGGGTCGTTTTGGTGTTTGCTGTGTAAAATTCTAAGAGCCAAAAGTCTGACTTCGTCATTGCGCTCCTGCAATAGCAGCTCATAAATCTGGTCCCATCTCGCCTGCTCCAAACGCTGCGGAGCAGCGAGCGCCCTCAGGGCGCGTACCCGAGACTTGTAGTCCTCATCCTTCAACGATGCGGGCAAGGGCACTCGCAAGCGAGTTCCGGGTGCCGAGATTCCGGCCCAAGCTCTGAGCACACCAGCTGTTTCGTCTTTGCGGGTTTGGTGGCGTGTGTCGTTGATCAGCTCTTCGACCAGCAGTTTGAGGTCCGGTCTTTGTTCAGCATTTTGTCCCGAGACTGCGCTACGGGCCTCATCCAGATTGGTCCGATTCATGATCGCAGTCATGTTTTGCAGGGTTGATTTTTCGGTTTGGTTCATCGGATTTCGGACGTCCCTGCGAATTTTCGCTGCGTAGGCAAGGTAGTTCAGGCCCATGGGGGTGTTAAGATCCGCAGGAGTCTCCATCAGTCGGCGAGCGAAATACCGTCGAGCATCGGCCTTGGTGCCAGGAAGTTCCATCAGTGTCTTTTGAGATTCCCAATCCCCCCACTGGAAAATCTTGGGGATGACCTGGAACGGCACTTCCTTGTTATCCGTCACGTCCAACGTATTCAACGCATAGGTCCGAAGCGGCTTGTTCCGCTGCAATAGTGCAGCAACAATTCCCGCTGTCTGATCTTCGGAACTTTTACTCGAAATAAGCGTTCGGATTTTCTGAGTGTGATCTTCTCCCAGCTCAGAACTGCGGCTGAGTTCTACCAGCGCAGCTCGCCGAGTGGCGGGTGATTGAGATTGTGCTGCCATAGCACGAACAAAGGCGATCTCCTCCTCGGTTAGCCGTGCAGAGTTGCTCATAGCCTCAATAAAACCTGCTTTCACATCATCCTGGGCATGAGCACGTAGGTATTCAAAAGGAGCGTCCTCTTTTGCCATCTTTGCCCAATTGGTCAGAATGGGTACCTGAATTTGTACGTGCAGGGGCTTTAACATCTGCTCAGCGTCTTGCGGCCGGTGTTTAAGCAAGACTCCACCCGCGACTACTGCGAGCCGAACAGGCCCCTTCAAAGACTTCCATGGCAGTTCGCGAAACTCTGGGGCGAGATCCTTTTTTTCGAGACAGCGGCTTAAAATCTTCGCTGCCTGTGGGAGCGGGTAGTCGAGAAGTAAGATCTTTTTCTCCAATGACTGCGGAGTTTCTTTCTCAAAAACAGCATCCGTATCCGCAGGTTCAGCCGCAAGGGCAGGACGCTGAGAAGGAAAGTGGAATAAGCAAGCGAGTAGCAAAACCAAGGTGCCGGTCATGCGCTATTTTAACATCAAACCGCAAAGCGTTCGATATAGTTGCAACGCTGACAAAGCGGGTCGATCAACTCTCTCTTACGAAATCCCTGCAGAAGCGATCGCGCTTTGGGGTTGCTCAGAATTTGTGACAAGGGAGTCTCTCCGATATTGCCCAGGGCAATGGCGCCTTCTTTGTCCAGGCAGCAGGGTACCACCGTGCCGTCGACAAGCACGCCAAAGTGAGATTTCAAAGCCTGGCATGTCCCTCGGGTGGATATTATCGGCAGATCGAGTGCTGGCCAAACAAACCGGGTGTCAAAATGCAGTGACAGGCGATTTTGGATCTTGAAACCCTTTTGAGAAGCGGCGTGCCTGTTTCGATCAATCTTTATTCCAAATCGGAGTTCGATCCGTTGGAGCAGGTCTTCATTTTGCTCGTGAATGGTCCCCGCGGCGGTTTGATTCCAGAGGCGGTAGTTGATAAAGAGTTTGGGGCTTTTTTCAAATGCCAATTCGGTAAACTCAAAAATCCGATCGAGATATACCCCCGGATCGCGTCCTGGAAAATTGTCGATAAAACTGTGCAACGAAAAACTGACTTGGCGAATTGCGGGGTGTAATAGAATCTGTTTTTCCTTTTCGCGCAAGAGCACTCCGTTGGTGACAAGAAACACCTGCAGCTCTCGTTGGTGGCAGGCCTCGACGAACTTGTCGAGTTGAGCGTGCACCAACGGGTCACCCATCAGATGCAAAGCCACTGTATTGGTCAGTGGCGCCACTTGGTCCAGAACGGTTTCAAAAAGTTCCAACGGCATTTGTTTTTTTGCCCGCACAACCTCGGGGCAAAAGCTGCATTGCAGATTGCAGATGTTGGTAATTTCAATATTCACTTTCCAGTACTTCAAACGCGCGGACCCCTGTTAACTAAAAGACTCATACCATAAATGCCCGACTTGCTTTTGCCCAAACTGCCCCGTAGCCTTTCCCAAAGCTGGTTTTACCGCGGTCGATTATGGTGCTGGGGGGCATGCATGTCGTTCTTTCTTCGGGGTATCAGTCTATTCTTTTTCTTTTCTCTCTTGGGAGTGGCTCCGGTCTGGGGTCTGGATTTTCCAGCTCAGGGCGTTGGAGCGCGCGAATTTCAGCAAAAGTGGAAAACGGCCACCGATCTTTTTGCTGCAGGCGAAATCGGGCATTTTCAGGCGGGCGGTTTTAAGCTCGTTTACCGGGTGTTTTCGCACCCATCGCATCGACGCAATGTGGTGGTGTTTCCTGGGTTTGGAGAGTCGCCTTCGAAATACATTGAACTCATCCATCAGTTCTACGCGAGGGGTTACAATGTCTTTATTCTTTCGCACCGAGGGATGGGAGAATCGCAGCGACTTTTGAAAAATCCCCAGATTATTCACATCGAAGATACGGCGGTTTACTCTCATGATGCGGGGTATTTTCTACAGGCGATCGTCAAACCACGATTAGGGGGCGATCCTGTTTACTTATACGCCCATTCCACGGGCGGATTGATCGCTGCCCATGTCTTGGCGGAAAACCCGGATTACTTTGCTAAAGCTGTCCTAAACGCACCGCTGTTTGAGCTTAACACCAAGGGCTACGCCCATTGGTTGATTCATTTGATGACCAGTGTTTACTCACCCACCTCATATGCGCCGGGTTACTCGGACTGGGATCCTCACAAAGCCACTTTTGCGGGGCAAACTGCGACGGGCTCAATAATGCGTTGGTGGGTGTCAAATCAGATCTACCGGCAGAATCCAGCACTGAGCAGTGGCGGGCCGAGTGTCGCCTGGCTCAAAGCCGTGTTGAGGGCCACAACTCCCCAAGCGATTCGCGCCGTCGCCAAAAAAATCACCACTCCCGTGCTGCTTTTTCAGGCGGGTGACGATACCTATGTATTGCCGCAGGGGCACAAGATCTTCGTCGACCATTGTCCGGGAGCAAAGCTACAGCTCTTTCCTACTGCTCGGCATGAGATCCACAATGAGCGGGATTTTATTCGCGAGCGGGCCTTTCAGCTACTTTGGGATTTTTTTGAAAACTAGGCCGAGGTGTGGGACAAGACGCGCGAGGTGGGTCATGAATAAGGTTTGCGGTTTTGTTCTTGCGGCATTGTTGTGTGTCGGGTCATGGGGGGCGGAAATCGTCCTAACGGTCCCGGTGGAAACGTCGGACCTGAGAGTCAAAGGTACCATCGACACCCAAAAGTCCTGGATCCGTATTATACAAGGTGCCAAGTCTACCTTGGATATTGAGCAGTTCTATATCAGTGACCAAAAAGGGGGCAAACTCGAGCCTGTCCTCGACGCCATTCGTGATGCCGCCAAACGCAAGGTACAAGTTCGGTTGATCGGAGACTCTAAGTTTTTCAAAACCTATCCCGAGTCCTACGCAGCACTAGCGGACGTCGAAAACATCGAAGCACGCATTATTGATTTTGGAAAAGTTGGCGGCGGTGTGCAGCACGCGAAGTTTCTCATCGCGGATAACAAGGATTTTTATTTAGGCAGTGCCAATTTTGACTGGCGCGCCTTGGAACACATTCACGAACTCGGTATTCAAGTCAGTGATGTCGACCTGGCCACTTCACTGGGTGCAGTGTTCGATGCAGATTGGGCGGAAGCTAAAACGATTGGTAAAACAAAGCTCCCCCCGTCAACAAAACGCAAAGTGACCAAAACCCAATCAGGAGATCTGACTCTGGTAGCGTCTCCAAAGGGGCATTTGCCGTCCGGAATAGGCGATACGCTCACTGCTATTTTGGGGCTACTCGCAGAGGCAGATTCGTCCAAGGACACGGTGGACATTCAAGTGATGGAACACACCACCAAACCCTTTTCGGGCGGACCGGCGTGGAATGAATTGGACAGCGCTATTCGCGCAGCAGCAAAGAAGGGGGCCCGTGTTCGCTTAGTGGTTGAGTCCAAAAGCGCCGCAAAGGCTAAAAAAGTCCTCTCCAGTTTGGCCAAACTCTCAGGGATAGAAGTCAAACAGGTGAGTATTCCCGAAGCGAGCTCAGGGCCTATTGAGTTTGCGCGCCTAGTGCACAGTAAATATTTGATAGTAAACGGTAAAAAAGCCTGGCTCGGTACCGACAACTGGTCCAAGGGATACTTTTACGATTCGCGAGGCGTCGGGGTAGTCATCGACTCTTCGGTGCTTGTGAGTAAAATGGCCGAGGTCTTCGACAGGCTGTGGGAGAGCCCCTACGCCACCTTGATACGCTAGCCCCTAAAATGGTATAGGTTTCCTCGATAATAAACGTGAGGTTTTAAGTGATGCGTAGTCTAAAAATGTTCGGTTTTCAGGTGGCTGGAATGCTGGTTGTTCTGGGCTTGGCGAGTTGCGCCGGCGAGAAGAAAATCTCTGGCATGGAACAGGTCCAAGCGAATCGCGCTAAACTGGATGAGACGCGGGATCGCCTTAAAAAAGCCAGTAGCGAACTCGAAAGAATGCAGTCGCGGTTATCGGACCTCCTCAATACTTTTGCCAAATCCGACGATATCCCAACCCGAGAACGAGCAAAGACCACTCTGGATCGCTTGTTGCTCAAAGTGCAGGAGTCGGAGCTCGACTTCCGAGATCTTGCTGCTGAAAATCGTTCGGTGGCAAACGATCTCGATCGCCGACTACGCAGCGTGGCAGAATCCAATCTGGAAATGATGCGCACGGATCGCAAGGCAGAAGCCGATCTCGATAAAAAAACGACAAATCAGTAAAACCTTTTTTCTCCGCCATTGACACCGGCGCGTAACTGGCCGATTTTTATATCTCTTTTGAAATGGGAGATAGAATGGCGAAGATCAAGGTAGCAAAACCGGTAGTAGAACTCGACGGCGATGAGATGACCCGGATTATCTGGGCGCAGATCAAGAACAAACTCATCCTTCCGTACCTTGATATCGACATCAAATATTTCGACCTCGGCATCGAAAACCGAGATAAAACCGATGACGCAGTGACCCTGGAAGCTTCCAAGGCCATCAAAGAATTCGACGTTGGCATTAAGTGCGCGACGATCACTCCCGACGAAGCCCGCGTAAAAGAGTTCGGGCTGAAGAAAATGTGGAAAAGCCCCAACGGCACTATCCGTAACTATCTCGGCGGAACCGTTTTTCGGGAGCCCATCATCTGCAAAAACCTACCGCGGCTAGTGCCCAATTGGAAAAAACCCATCGTAGTGGGCCGTCATGCCCATGCGGACCAATACAAAGCGACTGAGATCAGTGTTCCAGGTGCTGGAACACTCAAACTTGTTTTTGAAAGCGCTTCAGGCGAAAAAAATGAGCTTGAAGTCATGCAGTACAAAGGGGCTGGCGTTGGTCTGGCCATGTACAACACCGATGAGTCCATCGAAGGCTTTGCTCGATCGTGTTTTGCGTACGGCTTGGACAAAAAGTACCCTGTGTATTTGTCCACCAAGAACACCATCCTCAAAGTGTATGATGGTCGGTTTAAAGACATCTTTGCGCGTGTGTTCAAGGCCGAGTTTGCAGACAAGTTTGCGGCGGCGGGCCTCACCTATGAACACCGTCTTATCGACGATATGGTGGCATCCGTCCTGAAGTGGGAGGGTGGCATTGTTTGGGCGTGCAAGAACTACGACGGTGATGTGCAGTCCGACACCGTGGCGCAAGGCTTTGGGAGTCTGGGAATGATGACTTCGGTTTTGATGTGCCCCAATGGCCGCACCATCGAAACTGAAGCCGCACATGGTACGGTCACGCGGCATTACCGAGAGCATCAGGCGGGTAAACCCACTAGCACGAACCCTATCGCGAGCATCTTTGCGTGGACTCAAGGGCTGGCCCATCGAGGCAAATTAGACGGAACGCCAGCGGTGACCCAGTTTGCTCAAGCGCTGGAAAAAGTTTGTGTGCAAACGATCGAAGCCGGTTTGATGACCAAAGACCTGGCGGTGACGATCCATGGAAATAATCCGCCTAAAGACTCGTACCTCAACACGGATCCTTTTCTCGATAAACTCGCGTCGAATTTAAGCGCGGCTATTCGCTAGAGCGGCTAGTGTTCGGCGCATTTCATTGCGCGCCAATGCTACAGCCTCGTCCACACCCAGCCCGGGTTTTGCGGTAAACGCGGTGGGCTGAGTGGCAAGCGCGAGGTGTACGGTCAGGCGCGCTGACAAATCAGTTTCGTTGCAACTGCCCCCAAGCAGGGTTTGGATCGACCGGCTCTTACAGTAGAGCACCGCTTCTATAGAACGGGACAAGCATCCGAGATCCGGCATTTTGATCTGGATCATCTGACAAGCCTTGGCGTCTGCAAACCGTCTGATGTCCTCCAGCGTATTTGCCCATTCATCTGCCACCAGGCAGACCTTCGACCGTGCTTCGAGGAGCTTTGCGCTGATTTGATGCAAGGCCTGGATCTGATCATCGAGCGAACGAGCGACGACCACGCTCTCTAGCCGGAGAGGATAGGGAGCCGCGGCTTTTTCTAACTCCAATATATATTGAGCGGTCTTTGCTAAGTCGTGTTCAAAGAGTTTTCCCAGGGCGCCATGCAAATCCAAATGCATTGTTGGATGATAGGGTTGTTCGCTGAGTAAGGAAACCCGGTCTCTAATCCATCGAGTGTATCGAATTAAAGTTTCGCCACCGGTGCCAAGCTGTTGGGGAATATCGTCGATTTGCCCATGGGGGAGCGAGTCCACCCGACGGCAGAGCATTTTATCGACGCTGGAGTAAGCATCGGTACCCATCATGGCATGCAGCGGCACTTCACTACGAGGAGTTGGAAGGCCCCAGTCTTTACAAATCACCTGAACGGGAAGGGTATTTGTCATATGGGCGCATGCCTGCAACAAAGCCTGACTTAAACCATAGCGCAAGGCTAACGGAATCGGCAGGTCACTGCACTCGCGGGAGAGTTCTTTGAAGCTGCGCAACACTTTGCCCTTCCACGACGGGAACACTTGAGACTTGAGCAGTTCAATCCCCTCTTGAGATCGCAGAATGGGATCCCGCCCCGCCTTGCCTCCGTACACCACGCCGACACAGTCTCCCCAGGCGATAAACCCATCTTCGAGTACCAGCCCCAAGCTAATGGCCTCGCCTGTTTCTCGCAGTCGGCGAAAGCCCGCTGTTCTTGCCTGCGTTGTGTAACGCTCTGCCTCAGGGGTCGGGTGTTGTTGAAGGGTTTCGATGTCTTCGTAATAATAGGAACCCTCTATGGCGACAGCGACGAGCTCACGGATTTTCATTTCTTCTTTTTACCCTCTTTGTTATGAGGTGAGAAGGGCTGGAAAACTCTTTGGGGGTGCAAGTGAATCTCGTCGATCTCAAACGCTATCCAATTGACAGGTTATCGTCGATAGAAGGTAGGCAGCTCATCGAGCGGTGCCAGAATCACCTAAAGGAAGTCGGTTGCGCAGAGTTGCCAGGTTTTTTAACGCAAGATGCACTGCATCAAATTCTTGCTGAAGCTCGAGAACTGGAGTCTCAGGCTTACCATAGTACGGTAATCGGGAATGCCTACCTGGAACCCTTGGACGAAAAAGTCGCGGCCGATCATCCCAAGCGAATGACCGAAACCACCTCGCTGGGTGTAGTCGCATACGATCAGTTCCCGGTTACTAGTCCTCTACGTCAGCTCTACGAATGGGATAAAGTTTTGGGATTTCTCGCTGCCGTACTCCAGAAACCACAGATGTATCGCTATGCCGACCCCTTGGGAGGATTGAACATCGCTGTCATGAAAGATGGAGACTACTTGCGTTGGCACTTCGATCAGACCGACTTTGTGACTTCGATCGCGCTGCAGTCGTCTGACGAGGGCGGTGATTTTGAGTTTGTCCCTCGCATTCGCAGTTCAAAGGAAGAAAACTTCGATAAGGTTGGCGCTCTATTGCAAGGAGATCGCAAGGGCATAGTTCGTTTAGCGATGGAACCCGGGACTTTTATTCTTTTTGAGGGCCGTTATTCCATTCATCGGGTGACTCCCATCAAGGGCAGCGTGAATCGACTAGTCGCTTTGCTCGCTTATGACACGAAACCCGGCGTGACAAGCAGTGAGCACTTGCAATACATGCGCTATGGCCGCACTGCCAAAGCGCTTTCTTGATCTCGAAAAAGAGAGGTTTTAGTGGAAGAGCATAAACTTAGCTGGGCACTTGGTTGGGCATCTCAACCGAAAACATCGTTCGTACATGGAGAGTGGACCCAGCCTCAAGGAGCGATTTTAGACTCGATCAACCCGGCAAATGGAAAAGTCATCGCAAGTCTGAGCGAAGCAACTACGGACCAGATCGACCGCGCAGTCGACTCAGGACTCAACGCTTTCGCAGATTGGAAAAAAATCGGACGCAAACAGCGCGCCGGGATTCTCAATCAAATCGCGGCGGTCATCCGTAAACATCGGTCTGAGCTGGCGACTCTGGAATCCCTGGACAATGGCAAACTGTATCGCGAGTCTTACGAGGACGATCTCCCAGAAGCGGCCGAAGTGTTTGAATATTACGCCGGGTGGACAAACAAGTTCTATGGCGAAACTGCTCCTGTAGAAGGGGAGTTTATCAACTATACCGTGCGCGAACCTCTGGGCGTCTGTGCCCTGATGGTTCCCTGGAATTTTCCCTTGCTCCTGGCAGCTTGGAAAATGGCCCCTGCTCTTGCTATGGGCAATACAGTCCTGCTCAAGCCCTCGCCGTTTACCTCACTTTCTTCCCTGCGATTAGTCGAACTGCTTCACCAAGAAAAGGTGCTTGCTCCCGGTGTAGTGAATGTCGTGCTAGGTGGTGCCGTGGTGGGGGAAGCTCTGAGTGCGCATGCGCGCATTGCAAAGGTATCTTTTACCGGCAGTACTGTGGTGGGAAAACTCGTCGCCAGTCAGGCAGTTCAGTCCAATCTCAAGAGCGTGTCTCTCGAACTCGGAGGGAAGTCCCCCAATATCGTATTCGCCGATGCGCCGGACATAGACTTCGCCATTGAGCGATCATTCACCGCGATGTTTTCCCATAAGGGAGAAAAGTGTTCGGAACCCACTCGCCTTTTTGTGCATGAATCGCTTTACCCGCGTTTTGAAAAGCGGCTCGCGGAGTTGGCAGAAAAAGTCGTTTGCGGAGATCCGTTTGATCCCAAGTCGGATCAAGGGCCCCAATGCCACGAGGCACATTATCGAAAGATCCTGTCCTACATCGATGCTGGAAAGGCAGAAGGTGCCAAACTTCTCGCCGGAGGCACTGCAGATTCTAAAGTCGGGAGCGGTCAAGGTTTTTTCATACGGCCGACTCTCTTTGGAAATGTGGGGCCCAAAATGCGTATCGCCCAAGAAGAAATTTTCGGGCCCGTGCTGTGTATGACTCCGTTTCGGTCGGAGGACGAAGTCGTCGAAATGGCTAATGATACGATCTATGGCCTGGCCGCCGGACTTTGGACTCGGGATGTCTCCACTGCGCACAGAGTTGCCGGCCGTCTCGATGCGGGCCAGGTGTTTGTAAATAAATACGGTTGCTATGACTTTGCCAGCCCCTTCGGGGGATTTAAGCAAAGTGGCTGGGGCAAAGAAATGGCCGTTCACTCACTGGAAAGTTATACAAAACTTAAATCTGTTTGGGTGAAACTCTAAATGTTTCGGCTGGAAGGCGTTGCTAAAAAGTACGGCGGAGGGTACGCGCTTCGCCCAACCCATTTGCACATTCCCCAAGGTCAAACCAGCGTTCTCATAGGCCAGAGTGGTTCTGGAAAATCCACTCTGCTTCGCATTCTCATGGGATTGATCACTCCTGATGAAGGTCGGGTGTTTTTCGATGAAACCGAGCTCTTGCCGAGTAATAGCATGCTGCTTCGTCGGCGCATGGGGTACGTCAATCAGGATGGCGGTTTGTTTCCTCACATGAGCGCGCGAGGAAATATTCTGCTATTGGGCCGCTATCTCCACATAGAGGAATCAAAGCTGCTTGCTCGCATAGAAGAATTGTTACAACTCACCAAACTGCCTGCCAAGTGCCTAGCGCAGTTTCCAAGTCAACTCTCCGGAGGGCAGAGGCAAAGGGTAAGCTTGATGCGTGCACTCCTACTCGATCCCGAAGTATTACTCTTGGACGAGCCGATGGGCGCCCTCGATCCCTTGATCCGTTCAGAACTCCAACAAGATTTGAGACAGATTTTTCGAGATCTCCACAAGACCGTGATCCTAGTGACCCACGATCTTGGAGAGGCGAATTACTTCGGAGACCGCATTGCGCTGATGCGCGATGGCCACATTGTTCAGCAAGGATCGTTCGAAAGCCTCATAGCGCAGCCTAGTGAACCCTTTGTGACGGGTTTTATCCACGCCAGTCGAGGTTTGAATGTTTAAGATGGCTGTGTTGGTGCCCTTGATCTGTGTATCAAGCTGGGCCTCCGTTCCTGTCAAAGTCGGATCCAAAGCGAATATCGAATCCGCGCTCCTTGGGGAGATCGCTACCGTTTTGGCTGAACAATCGGGCGGGAAGGCGAAGCACTCTTTGGGCCTTGGCGGTACTCAAGTGGTTTGGAAGGCTCTGCTACGTGCGGATATTGACGTTTATGCCGAGTATACGGGGACGTTGGTTCAAGAATTGCTCGTGGGAAAAGTGGACGCAGATCTTGCTAGTATTCGTCAGGAACTGGGCCGGATGGGACTCAAAGCTCTCGATCCGTTAGGTTTTAATAATACCTATGCGATTGGCGTGGGGAAGGAAACAGCGGCTAGGCTGGGCTTGAACAAGATTTCGGATCTGAGCAAGTTTCCGCAGCTTCGTTTTGGGTTTAGCCATGAGTTTATGAACCGCGCCGAGGGATGGCCATCGCTGAAAAAGCTCTACGCATTGGAAGGGGCCCGCGTGCGTGGCATGGAACATGAGATGGCTTACCTGGGACTCGACGCCGGTTCTATTGATGTAACGGATGTTTATTCTACAGACGCCGAAGTGGGTTATTACCGGCTCAAGATGCTGGATGATGATAAGCGTCTGTTTCCCCGTTACGATGCGCTCTACATCTACCGCGCTGAACTGGAGAAAACGCATCCAGAGTTTATTCAGGGATTGAAGGGCCTTTCAGGGAAAATCCCCGAGTCCGTGATGATATCCCTCAATCAAGCCGCAAAACTCCAAAAACAGGGTGAGCGGGAAATTGCTGTCGAGTTTTTGCGATCCCAAGGGCTATTGGGTGGAAACGTTGAGAAACACGAGTCTGGACTGTTCTGGCGATATACGCGAGAGCATTTGTACTTAGTCGTCGTCTCGTTGATCTTTACTATTCTGGTTGCGGTGCCGCTGGGAGTAATAGCCTACCTTCGGCCGACGGTGGGTGAAGTCATTCTCGCAGCTACAGGAGTTGTGCAAACGATACCATCGCTGGCATTACTCGTGTTCATGATTCCGTTTTTGGGAATTGGTTCCCGTCCTGCACTGGTCGCGCTCTTCCTTTATGGGCTATTGCCAATATTGCGCAATACCTACACAGGGTTGAAGGATATACCGCTTTCGCTTTTGGAGTCTGCAGAGGCCATTGGATTGCCTAGGTGGGTTCGTCTTTTGAAGATTGAGCTTCCGCTAGCATCGCGCGCGATCTTAGCCGGGGTGAAAACCACCGCGGTGATTAATGTGGGCACAGCCACACTTGGAGCAATCATTGGAGCCGGTGGCTACGGAGAGCCTATTTTGATGGGCATACGAAGGGACGATATCTCGCTCATACTATTGGGAGCTGTTCCGGCGGCTGTCTTGGCTCTGCTCGTCCAGCTGTTGTTTGAATGTTCTGAAAAATATTTTATTCCTCGGGGATTGCGGCTCAAGCCTAATCGGTGATGTATTGTGGCCGGTATGTACTCCATCGGTCGAGCCCTTCGCCATAGAAATTTTAGGCTGTTTTACTCCGGGCAGATCGTCTCGCTTATCGGTTCTTGGATAACCACCGTCGCGACGAGCTGGCTTGTGTATAAGCTTTGTCGGCATGCTGGTGCGGGTTACGCTGCTTCGGTTTTGGGGTTAGTCGGTTTTGTCAGTCAAATTCCGATTTTTCTAGTTACTCCATTTGCTGGAGTTTGGATGGATCGAGCTAATCGCCATCAGGTGCTATTGGCGACACAAGCATTGTCCATGTTGCAGTCGTTTGCGCTTGCCTACTTGGCTCTGAGTGAAAAAATCACGATTCCTTGGATTTTTGTGCTGCAGGCCTTTCAGGGCGTGGTCAATGCTGTCGATATGCCTGCAAGGCAGTCCTTTCTTATCGAAATGGTCGATGACCGAAAAGACTTGAGCAACGCCATTGCTTTGAACTCATCCATGGTTCACACAGCGCGTCTTGTGGGGCCAAGTCTCGCGGGGTTTTTGATCTTTTATGTGGGAGAGGGATTTTGTTTTTTGATCGATGCCCTGAGCTATTTTGCAGTCTTGATTTCGCTGTTTCTCATTCGGGTGCAACCTCGTCCTCATTTAACACATCCCTCGGCGTGGATAGCGATGAGGCAGGGGTTACAGTATGCTCACGGCACTCCCGCGATTCGTTCTCTGCTTTTTTTGGTCGCCGTGGCGAGCCTGATGTTTACTTCGCAGTCGGTGCTCATGCCCATCATCGCTGATAAAGTTTTGCTTGGGAATGAACGCACCTTAGGGTTTCTACTTGGAGCTTCAGGTCTGGGGGCGCTTTCCGGCAGTCTTTACCTGGCTTCTCGAAAGAGTGTATTAGGCCTGTCCCGAGTGATTCTCCGAGCTTCCATTACTTTAGGTGTTGGACTCTGTTTGCTCTGTTTTTCTCGCCATTTTTTCCTCTCAGTGATCTTTTTGATGGTAACGGGGTGCTCCACGGTTTTGTTGCTGGCCTCGTGCAATACAGTCCTGCAGACGATAGTTGACGATGATAAACGCGGTCGGGTGATGAGTCTTTTTAGTTTATGCTTCATGGGGATGGCGCCGTTTGGAAGTCTTTTCTGTGGGGTTCTAGCTGGTGAGATTGGCGCTGCGGAGACATTTGGTGTTTGCGGTTCTATTTGTCTATTGAGTGGCCTGGTTTTCGGCAGGGGGTTGCCAAAACTTCGTGCGCAGCTGCGCCCCATCTATCAGAAAAAAGGAATTCTACCCACTCAAGTCGAGTAGATGATAAAATTTATCACCGGCTATGCTCGAACACTGGCTGAAGCGAAAACATTGGGTTGAATTGGAAGACCTCCCGGGTTTTCCTGCGACTCTGCGGCGCTATCGACAGGAGTATCTTCAAATCCTCTCTGGCTTCGCTCCTTCATTTTTCTCGAACTTTGTGAGTCGATTGCACTGGGCAATGCAGACCTGTGCCGAAAGACGAATTGTAGATCTTTTTCCTGGTAGTGGGGGGTTGCTTGCTACCGTCGCTCGGTTGATGCAGACCCAGGAGCGTTACCCCGTTGAGGTTGTTTCCGTTCCACAGGGTGCGATTGGTTCCAAGGAAGTCCCCGAGGATCAACCGGGGTTTCGTTTATTGTGCAATCGGCTTCATCACTTTAGACCAACTCAGGCCAAACAGATAATGAACGACGCTGTGAAGGACGGGCAGGGAATTGCAGTTCTTGAAGTGGTGAGTCGAAGTTTTTCCGGGCTGTTGATGGTTGTTTCAGCGGTGCTACTTTTGTTTATAGTAACGCCCTTTATTCGGCCCTTCGAGTGGAAGCGAGTATTACTCACCTACGTGTTGCCATTTATCCCGCTGGCGGTTCTGTGGGATGGATTCGTATCCTGTTTTCGTGTTTATTCTCCATCGGAAATGGAAGAATTAATCGCCCAACACCGGAACGGAATATATCAGTGGGAAATTGGATTTATCTCGGTCAAGCGTGGTCCAACGTTTCGATATTTGATCGGGTATCCTAGGAAGAACTCTCGTTGATAACAGTTTTATCGACGGTATTTCGCCGCTTTGATAGAGAATATTTCCTGAAAAAAGTTAATTCTAATTTCCAAAACGGGTTGACATTCCAGCCGTCGAGAAGCATTAAAAAGAATCTAAAAATCAGAAAAGCTATGGGTTGGGTTTTTCTACCAGTGTCAAATTGGAGGACATACCTATGTTGAAAAAAATAGTGGGCCTTTGTGTGCTCATTTCTGTCGTCGGAGCCAATGCCGACTCCACACCAAAGCGCCCGTTACAACTCGTATCGAGCGCTGATCAAAAGACCTACGAAGGTTACATTCAGCGAACCGGAAACGCGGATCTCATCTCCCGTATCCCTGAAATGGTTTTCTATTCTGAACACGAAATGCCTCGCATGTTTCAGATTGATGAATTCAGTGGAACGTTTACCGGATTTCATGTTTCTCCCGGTGGAACAGGTTACACCGAGCCGAATATGTTCTTTCCCTGGAAGAGCCCAGCAGGATTGCGAGACGCTTCGAATGCGGCTTCGTTCAAGTTCATGATCTTGCCTGCTCCCAAAGGGGAAACACGCGCCAACGACGAAAAAATCCAAGTTTGGCGTGAATTTGTTCAACCAGCTAACGGAAACTCCGCCTTGGAAGGAAGTTACCGATGGGAGTTCCCCGTGGGGACTACTTTTGGAGAAGTTCTCCTGGTCCGCGATCCAAAAAATCTCCACCATGTCTTCGAAGTGCGTTTACGCACTAAGGAAGCCAAGGGCTTGGAGAAAGGTTGGGTGATGGACTCGCTGCGGCCATTCCGTAACGTCGATGAACTGTACCAGCGCTCTGAGAAACTTGCTCAAACCGAAGAGTTCCGAGGGGATAAAAAGGTCGAAGCATTCGTGGATTACCTTTCCGAGGGCCATGTGCTTCCGGTCCAGTACCTCGCCGACGGTGTGATGGGAGGCAATGCGTTCGAAACAGACTACGCGGCCATTGATTACTTGCCCGAAGTCCCGGAGCAGTTCGTAGTTCGCCTCTTGCAGACGCCTTTTGTTTCGGTTCGCGGCGAGCAATGGCGGCAAATGGCGGAAGCACCTTCGGCTCCAGCCACAAAAGCTGCATTCCACATTGTGCCGAACAATGCCAATTTGGCCTTTGTGCACGTCGACAAAGACAGTTGCATGCGTTGTCACAGTGCGTCCATGAAACATGCGGTTACCTTTTCGGGCTTAGCTCCGAACGGAAGTGACTGGTATGGATTTGTGCGCGGTAGCGATGGAATCTTGTCGTTTTACCCTGTGATTCCACAAGGCAATGGTAGCAAAACTATCCGCCCTGAATTCATTCAGGCGGGTATTTTGAACCTGCGCCTACAGAACTAGTTGTTGACCATTTCAAAAGCTGGCCAGAGACCTTTTTGGTCTCTGGCCTTCGCTTTTGTTCAACTGGCTGGAAATCAAGTCCGCGACGAGCTGGTTGCCGGTGCCGCTCATGTGTCCTCCTGACCAAAGTTCTTGGTAGGCTTTTTCGCCACGCTTTTTAACTTCAGCGATTGAGGGCCAGGTATCCACAATTTCTAGTGCCATTTTTTCTCCACAGGCTTTTAGCTGTGCCATCTGGGAGAAATTATCTGGGCTCGGCTCAGGCCCATACTGCAATACGACTAGTGTACGGGGAACTCTTGAAGCGACACGTTCTTTGAAGCGTTTAAGAATCGCGCATGCCAGAGCAGCGGGGTCTTGTGCCGTTGCCTCGGCGGGCTTTTCGGTGAGAGGTGTTTTCCACCATTTTGGAGCCAGTTTACCAAGGATTCGATCCGCCAGAAAACTCCGGCCCAATGCAGAATGTATTGCATCGATATGCAAAGTCCAAGGCTCCGCTCTGGAAAGATGGGCTGTTTCCAGTTCCAATTCTGAATCTATCCATCTGAAGTAGGGTTTGGGGAGGTAGTAAGGCGCTGCCTGACTCGCTTGGACGTCATACTGAAGTCCCAAGTAAAACACGCCCAGGATTAACACCTCGGGGTGGAGCTCTTTGATAAGTGCTTCAGCCCTCAACACAGACTGGTCGAGCCCATACCCGCAAACGCCCGCGTTGACGACGGAGTGGGTGGTCTGAGCCTGCAAGCGGCTGGGCCAAGTGTCCGAATCCGAGACTTGATCCCCAAAAGTGTAGGAGTCTCCCACTGTGAGCCAAGGGGAGTTGGCGTTTTCAGTCGAACCCGTCGAACGAAATCCTCCGGGTGTGAGGGTCACCTGCGTGCGGTACCTATTGGGCAATCCGGACAGCGCTTCGGTCGGAACCCAACCTAGTGTCCTGTCTGGCTTTAAACCACACGATTGAACGCGCAAAGCTAGACGGTGATCGAACACCGTGCCGGTCTGCAGAATAGCGCGCTCGCGGTACCGCAATCGGTATTCTAGGATTCCAACGCAGGCCGCCAACGTGAGCAGAATACGAAGGATAGGCAGAGAGTGTCTGGGCATCTGCGGGGATTATAGCAGGGCTGTTTAGGTATGCTAAGATGAACTCGAACCCGGGAAAAACCCAGATGCAGTTTACCGACAGCGCTTTTCTGTTTCTGTTTTTGCCCCTTGCGCTTTTGGCGCACCGCTTCGCTTTGGTTGCTTCAGGAAACAAGTACAGCGCCGCTCCTCGACTGTGCTTGTTTTTTTCCACGTTGATCTTCTACGGGTACTCGGAGCAATGGTGGCTTGTTCCATTTTTGATCTGTATTTGTTTTGATTTTGTTTGGGCTTCGCTTTTGAGCCGTTCGGAGAGAGTTCGATTTCGCAAAATGATTCTGTGTCTCTCCATTGGGCAGAATCTCGCTTTGTTGAGCGTGTTTAAGTATTGGACTTTCTTCACTGCCAATATCGCTGCTTTTTCTCCTGACCTCGCTCAGCAGATGGCAAAGCTGCACGAGTTTATTCCCGCCAGTCTTCCCCCTGGGATTTCGTTTTATACTTTTGAGTCTTTGAGCTTTGTCATTGATGTTTACTGGGGGAGGGTAATCCCCCCTAAACGCGCCGATGAGTTTTTTGCATTTATTGGGATGTTTCCCCGTTTTGTTGCCGGTCCGATCGTCCGCTACCGGGATATGGTAGGCCAGTTTTCTGGATATCGGGGAATGCGGGTCCAGGCCGGGTTGGTGCTGTTTGCGTTTGGGTTGTTTCTAAAGTGCGGTTTTGCCGATGCGTACGCTGTTTTTGTTCCTCTTGCCTTTGATTCGGGATCACCTCCGGGATTCGGGGCCGCTTGGATTGGCTCGATAGCGTACGCCATGCAAATCTATTTTGATTTCTATGGATACTCTTTAATGGCAATTGGACTGGGTGTTTGCTTGGGATTCCAGTTCCCGACTAATTTTAATCGACCTTATCTGGCTTCGGATCTGCAAGATTTCTGGAGGCGATGGCATATCAGTCTGTCTACTTGGTTACGCGATTATTTATATGTTCCGCTGGGGGGCAGTCGCAAAGGCAAGGTTCGAACCTACATCAACTTGTTTCTGACTATGCTCATTGGAGGAGCATGGCATGGCGCAAACTGGACATTTATCGTTTGGGGCGCTTTGCATGGTGGGTGGCTGTGTGTAGAGCGAATGGCGTTGGGGTTTGCACCGGCTTGGACGCGGCGATTGCTGATGTTGTGGGTTGTTCTGGTGGGATGGGTTTTTTTCCGCTCCGAGAACATGGGGCAGGCTCTATCCGTTCTGGCGTCCATGACCGCAGCGCAGGGGGATAATGTCCATTTGCTGCCTCTGCAAAGCCTGGTTTCGGATTGGGGAGCCGCGATCAGTTGTTCTTGCGGCTTGGTGTTTTGTTTTTATGCGGAGCGCTTTTTTGACGCTCAGTCTCTAGAGAACCTCGAGGCCCCCACGCCCTGGCAATGGTCTGCGGCACTACTGCTTTTTGCGGCCACTGTTCCGATCGGAAGTCCGGACCTACCACCTACGCCTTTTTTGTACTTTCAGTTCTGAGCTTATTCTTTGGATTCAAGCGCTGCGAGGAATCGCAACATATAGAGAGAAGTGCTCGTGGGTTTGGTGTCAAAAATCACCCGATGGGATGGAGCGTAATTGGAAAAGAGTCCATCTTCAAAGTACTGAGTTCTATGGGCGACCAGGCTAGGATCCGTCGACCGCGCCATTGCCCACACGCGTTCACAAACGGTGTCTAGGTCCGGGTTAAATTTTTTCCAACTGCAGTAGCCAGCAAGGAGCCACTCGGCCGATAATCCCGACGGAGAATATCCCCACCCGGAACGCCCGGAGTAGTTCACTCTATACCAACCGTTGGAACCATCGAGGTAATTTGCAAATAGAGGGCGGCTCAGATTTTTGTTAAAGACTCGGTAGGCTATCTGGTTGGAGAATTTCTCCATCCATTCTTCAGCCGAAAAACGAGTGTCAATCAGGTCCTTGGCGAGTGCATAGCTATTCAAAACAGGCACCAAACGCATGCCATGGCCTAAATCCCAAGAGACATTTGCGGCAGGTTTAGGCGCAGCGGCAGGTTTGCGCTCAGGTTCTGGAAAACTTAGCTGAACCAGATCTGAGTAGCGAAAGTCGACATGGTCTTTCCAGGCCCCGGCATCCAGAGTTGCTCCGGTCAACCGCCGTCCTTTGAAATCGGTAACCAGCGTATTCTCTAATCGTTGCTCGAAAAGTTTGAGCACCGTAAGTGCGATACTCGCCAGGCCCATTCGGTTCATCAAGCTCAGAGGGACTTTTCGCGGGTCAGTTTTGTTTGCCGATAGCAGTTCCACCGCAGCCGCTCCTATTTGCAGAATTCCATCATCGAGGTAATTGCAATACGACTTGTTGCTGCCGAGCTGCTTTAAGTACGCGCGGTTGGTAAAGTCCACCAAGGTGTGACGCTTAGTGTCCGTACATCTCCACCCGATAACCTGCCAGATTCCGTCGTTGTCGCCAGAGTTCCAGTGATCCATCTGGTCGAGCACTATGGGGAGATAGGAAGAAATCACTCGGTTCATTGCGGGCGTTGCTTCGCTGCCCGCTTCGGTGAAGAGGCGAATTTCGTGAGAAATGAGGTAGATAAACTGGGAAGAGGCAAGGACTGACTCTTTTCCATTGGCTTCGAGCCAGAGGCGTCGGGATTTGCTCAAGGGAAGGAGAGCGTATCCAGAGTTTGCGCTGTAGTCTCCAGTGAAATACCAATATTTGTTTACAGTCTGTAGTTTGTCCAAAGCTAAGAGAGAAATACCCGCGATATCGTCCAAGTACCCGGGGCGCCTGTTGGCAACAGCGTAGTCCAGAAGTGGGTGCGCGATGATTTGAAAGTTATACAAAACGAAAGGAGTGAACGAAGCGCTGGTGAATAGATTCCTTTGTCGGGCCTTATTGTTGTTCCAAATTTGGGCCAGGATCTTTTCTCGATCGGTGAGTAGGGGCGTTTCACTGTCTGTCCAAGTTGCCGTGACTTTGAGCTGGGAGGTCGCTTGTTCAATCGCTTTGCGGTTGAGGAAACAGCCACCGGTAGTCAGTGTGACTGTGAATAAAGCGACACAATGAGTTAAACGAAATATACTCTGCCCACGCACCATGCTCTCTAGATGTGCACCCCGCGTGCCATTCGGGTCGACTGCTTTTGTGCCTGGAGCTGGGAGGTAAATCGCCTAGGTCTTTGACAGGCCTTTTTCTAGCGATACCTAAGCCTTTGACCTCCTGGGCAAAGAGGCGTCCAAAAGTTCGTCGTTTCAGGAATTATGCTTCTGGGGCCACAAAGTAGGCGACTTTCGCCACCGGTTCCAAATTGGAACCCAGTGCGCGGCGCGTCTCTAGGCTTGGGCAGTTTGGCACGAGAGCTGCACTAGCAGCCGGACAAATTGAAACGCCCAACGGGCAGGAGGATCGTATGAAAAAATTATTTCTTTTAGGAGTGAGTCTTTCCACTCTTTCTTTTGCAACCAGCATTCGTTCTGTGTCGGTAGAGCTGATCGATACCCCGATGATGATTTCGGGGGTGGGTTCCAAAGCTCAAATCGTCCGGGCTACCTTTGATGGGGTTGTTTATGGAGCCGAGTGCGCGATGAAACGTCCGTACTATGGTGGACACGGCCGGCGTCCAGTTCCGGGGACTCCGTCCATCGACTACAGTCGTTGCCAATGGAGCACCATCAAACAGCTTTCTCGCTATGAAATCCGCGAAGTCGCTCGCCTGGTTCGGGCGGCTGAGCATGGGGCTCTGGTCACCCAAACTGGCCCACACTGTTTGGCGCTTCCCATGCGGTCTTTCACCATTCGTGCGAACAACAACCAGTTCTTGCTCCAGTCAGGATCTTATCCTTGCGGGGGAACTGTCACGAACAACACTCGGGCTGCCGCGCAGTTGATTGCGATGGTGAAGGAGTGGAAACAAGACGTTTGCCACTAAGCGCCTTGAGTCGACGTGCAGTTGTGGAAAAGCCATGGATCGCGCGATCCATGGCTTTTTGCTTTTAACCTAGCCGATGACACTCATCTGTTTCCATTTGCCACCTTGGAACCGACCCAAAAACACCATCGCGAGAACGACTGAATAAACACTCGCTGCGCCCCAGGCCCAATAGATGGCGCCCGGCCAATCCTGTATCCACCAGGTTGGGAGTACCATCAAGGGCCACGGAAGAAGCAGTGCGACCAGGCTCACGAATCGAGTGTCTCCCGCCCCCTTGAGGGCGAACGAAAAGACGATATTCGTGCAATCAAAACAGGTGAAAAAGGCGACAAACATCAGCAAGTACGGAGCTATCTGTGCGACCTGCTGCCAAAGTTCAGGATTCCCCGCGTTCTCAAAAAGCCCGAGGTATAACTGAGGAAAGAGAACAAACGTGCATCCCAACGGCACGATATAGAAAAAAACGACTTGAAACCCGCTCCACGCAAACTCCACCGCTTTTTCGGGAGCTTTTTCTCCCAAAAACTGCCCCACTTGAATCATGACGGCTTGGGCAATGCCCATGGGGGGTAAGATCGCGAGCATCAAGACCGTGGTTGCAATACCACTAGCAGCCAATGCGGCTTCGGCATTCTCCATTCTACCGATGATTATGAGAAAAACTGTAAACGCGAGGCCCTCTAACGCCCACTGGAGGCCACTGGGTAGTCCGTACCGCAGATAGCGTCGTAGGAGATCTCCGTGCCACTTCCAGCCCGACAAAACGCCATATTGTTTCTCGTTTTCGGAGGTGAATATCCAGTAAAAAGCAAACCCCGCCGAGATGTAATTGGCGAGCGCCGTGGCGTAGCCTGCTCCCGCCACACCCAGAGCAGGAAATCCTAAGTGACCAAAAATGAGCAGGTAATCCAGAATCGCATTGGCAATGAGACCCACACAATTGATCCACATCACCGTCTGAGTTTTGCCCAGACCACCATAAAATCCACTCGCAGCGGCGATCAGCGCGGCCGGCAAAGCAGAATAACAAATAGGAGCAAAGTATTCGCCTTCTATCGCCGCCGTTGTCGCGGGGTGTCCCATCCACATAAAAAAACTTTCTGCACCGGGGATGAAGACAAGGAATAAAATTCCGCCAGCAATACTAATGTAGACCGCTTGCCAGAGCGCGGGTCCGATGTTTCGCGGCTGGTGGGCACCGTGGTACTGAGCGACAAATGTCGTGAGGTACGCCGCGGTTTGCTGCAAGAGCGCCATGGGCGTCCAAAACACACCCATGACCGTGGGCGCAGCTCCTAATGCTTCGGTCGAAAACTGCCCGAGAAATATGCGGTCGATAGTGAGTTGAAGGTTCCAAAAACTGTTAGCTAGGATCAAGGGCCAGGCGATTTGGAGTATTTGTTTCCATCGGTGTTTGCGCGAGGTGGAGTTCGACTGCGTCATTCACGCAATTCTACACCACCTGGTAGGACAGCAGTAGCACAACGAACCCCGCCAGCGCAGAAAAAGAGCTCTTTTCCGAAGGGGACGGGAATAACCGAATAGCCGAGACTCTCAAACGCTTTGGTCGCGGCATCATCGATAGAATCAATTCCCAAAGTAGGCATCATCGCCGTTTTTCCCACAAAAATAGAGTTGGTATAGGTGAAAATTGCACTTGGGGAAAAAAAGGAATAAGCCGGCCCCACACGAGGGACTTCGAGCACCGGATAGGATTTTTCTTTTGCGATTTGGAGGATCTCAGCTTGGTAGTCTAAGCGGTGTTGGAAGTTATTTAGTTTGGACTTAAGATTCATGGATTCGAGCCGATTGCGGATGTGATTTGCATCGTTTTTGCTTTTTGCGGTTGCCTTATGGAGTGAAGCGATCGCCATTTGGTGCGAGCCCAAGATAAATACGTCTTCTCCCGTGCGGAGGTTTTTGGTGACCGCAAATCCATAGTCGATGTGCTCATCCGGAGCCGCTTTTTCGGATCCGATCATCGTGATCGGTTTGCCAAACGCAGTGCCCAGCACATTTAGCATATCTCGACTAGAAATCTGCAGCCGATAGGCATTCTCAAGAACCGTCATGTATCCAACAAAAACATCTCGTTCACCCACGACGATATCGCCGCCTTCTAAGTAAAAGGGCAGCTTGGTTGAGGGAATGGATGGGGCAAGCGTGTTGGCCAAAAGGACTCTGCCATTTACGATGGCGGCCTCGGTGTTCGGCGGGCTGTCCCCTTGGACGATCGCTGGAATGTTTTTCTGCGGGATAAAAGCATCCCGCACCCAGATAATGGGGGTTTCTTTCTGATCGGCCGAAATTCGAATGCGACTCGAAATCTGTGCGGGAAGGTGTTGAATGGAATCCTGAAGCTTGGCGCTCTGAGTGGTCTTCGCGGTGATGATCCAGAGTTTAGTAGTGGGCTCCTGCTCCAGCAGCTTTATAAAGTCCTGAAACATTCGCCCATCTTCAAGGATGTAGTCATTGGGAGAAAGTACGACAGTAGCATTTTTGTCGACATAGTCCGCAGCCAACTCCATTTTCTGCGCGGCAGAATAGTCAAACTTACCCGTTTTGGGATCGTAATAGCCATGCAGGCTCGAAGGTATTTTCAAGGCTTGCAGCGTAACGGAGTCTATGGGGACTCCCTGCTGCCCAAACTCCTCAGTCGTTCCTTTGATATAAAAACCGAATTTCCCAAACTTACGTTCTAGAGTGGCGCGGCGTTTGGTTACTGCCTGCGCTGTTTTTAACTTCTTGATTGGTTCGGAGACGAAGTTTGAAAGGCCCTGAAAGCACTGGCGCAGCGTGGAGGCCGCAACGGTTCGAGGGGCCCCGACGGCACAGATGACGGCCAGTAGAAGGAGTCCCTTAGCGAACACATTGACTTTTTTTTTTCTAAACTGGACCAAGTTTGACGCACTCCACTTGTCTGCGCCTGGCCAGGCGCCATGCCGCCTTCTAGTTTTGCAAGGCTTGGTCCACGCGCAGCGCTATCCACAAGGTGAGTACAAGATATTTACCAAATGAATGGCCATCTTCATAATTATTCAACATTTAAATCTTATGATGGAAACATCAACAGGTCACACAACCACAAATGGAATAGGAGTATGTATGCGAACATCCATTAGCAAAAAGTTGCTCATCTTGCGGCTGATTTTTGCGCTGGCGGCGGTCGGAGTGGTTTCTACCACAACGGCTTGCAACGGTTTCTCGGGAACGGGCCGGTATAGCCCTTGGGGCGGGTAAGGTTATCGCCCATCACACCACTCTTGATCGGAATCGATCAGGGACTGATCCGGGCAAACGCAAACATTCGACCAGACCTCCCCTTGCCAAGAGTCCACGCTTCCCCCTTTGAAGGAACATTTTTCCTCCGGAGAAAAGCTGGACCAATTGGCAGGGAGAGTATGGTCGGGCGGTAGAGTGGCGATGTACACCCCGCCCGCAATGCCAGCGGATCCCACCAGGGCTCCTGTGGTGATTAATCCAGCGTACGCCGCTCCGCACAGTCTGTTTTTTCGATCGCGGTGCTTGAAACTTTCCGACTCAGGATCTTGGGGAGTTTCGTGTTGGATTACGCCACCGTCGTAGTGGGGAATTCCTGATCGAAAATGCCTATGACCCAGCTGGACTCCGGTGATATCGGGGTAAATAGTATCTTTTCCGGGGACATGACTTTGGAGTGTGGTTTTATCTCCAGGGCCAAGTTTTGGCTCGCTTTGCTGGTTTTCTATTTTGAGCTTTATCTCCGCGTTTTTGGTGGGAGTTGCATTGATGACGTGTTTTGCAAAAGCTCCAAGATTCTCCGTTGGTCCAAAAACCGCAACGACACTTCGTTGCACGCCGAGTTCTTTTTCTAGCTGAACGATCATCGGGCGATCCCGCACGCTCAGTGTTGCGATATCCCAAGCGGACAGAAAATCCTTTTCCTCTCCACTTCTTCCGATTACCTCATTGATAGACTCGGGAATAGAAACCTCTCTCCCTTGGGCCAGTTCGGTCCAGAGTCTATCCAAATCATTTTGTACTTCATTGGCCCACGGGACGAGTCCGGCGGAGGTTTCTCTGGGAACACGATTGGTATCTGGAAGAATGAAGTTTTTGCCGACTTTTACAAACAGAGAGCTCGTGTCTCGCAAAAGCGTAAAAAAGGCTTTCCTCTGAGTAGGCTTCACCGGTGTGTAATACACCAGCTTCATGAGATCATTCTTTGAAAGGGCAATACGTATCTGTGCGCCTTGAGATCGTAGCACAGCAACTCGTTTGAGAACTTTGAATGCGTCCTCGGTAGCTAGAAAATTCCCATTGAGAACGATGGAAGTATTTTTTCCACACCACTTGCCCTGCGCATCGAGTAACTTCAGGTTTCTCAGGCTATCGACCAGGTAGCTCTCATTAGAGTCTGGAGACGCTGAACCAATGGCGACTCCACCGTACAACGAAAAAACATGGGCTTCACCTCGGTGGGGCACTACCCACTCTGCCTCGGCGAGGAAACAGCAAATCGCAAAGAGGCAGAACAGCATACGAGACATCATTTCATGTCTCCTTGTAACAGGGATACTCCGCCGTTCGGGAGAGAATGGATTCGAATAGGGAGCTGCCCCAGAGTCCGGACTTGTTTGGAGCGATCAAAGGAAATCTTTACTCCATTCCAATTCATTGCGGAGAGTTCCGGCGGTGAGGACACATAAACCTGTTTAAGAGGGCGTCCCCGAGTGGCTTGCATGAGAGGACCAATAACAGATTTTACGACGTGAATATCTGTAGGAGAGACTTGCTTGCTTCCAGCTTGGGCTAGGATCGATTGAGGCCATTTGTCGACGTCGATAGCGTTGCCAATGGGAAGAAGTGCAGTTTTAAACTCTTTCTGCCCCGTGCTTCCATCGGGTTCGTAAGAATGGACAAGCAGCATGGAGTAGGTTGGTTCACCGGTTTTGGAATCGTAGGTTTTAATGATTTCTGCCAGAGCGCCATCTTTGCCGAGGCGTCGTGCTACCGCAGCGACTAGGTCCTCTTTGTCTGCGGAACCCAGCGGTACATTGACGGCGTGGTTTAGCAAGATTGATTGAGCAAGGTCCGTACTGCGAGCGAGTTTGTTCTCTGTTTCTAATGCCGCGTATTGATGGACTAGGTGTTCGAGGTGACGGCTACGATTCTTCTTCTGTAGCTCCGAGTAGGGGAGTTTTGCTTTGGTCAGCGATTCAGCCAGCGCATCGCGGGATTGCAAGCCTTTTTGGAGATGATCCCATGCGGACAGACTCCACTGGTTTTTGGTTGCCGGGCTCTTGGCCGTTTCAGCGCGGGCGAGCTCAATCTCATTCAGAGTCTCGTAGGCTTGTACGTAGAGTGAGGAATCCTTGGGAACCTGCGATTGATTTAGCAGGGCCACACTTTCCTGGACCAGCGCCTGAGCAGCAGGCAGAGACAGGTCTGCGGACTGGCGGCTACTGTGTTTAGCTTGTTGGAGGAGTGCCTGTGCGCGTAAGCAAGCAGACTCGATTTTCTCTCGGTGCATCCCTTCACCCACGGCCCCCTGTTTCTCCAGGGCATCTAGGTACTGCATGGCAAGGGCCCAATCATTTTCCGCAAGACTCAATCGGGCCAATTCCAGCAAAGCCGATCGCGCTCCAAGTTGCTTGGTTCTACCTTCATTTGCAAGGGAGGGGAGCCGTTTGATCAATTGCTCCGGATCTAGGAGTTCCGTTCCGCCAAATTTGTTTTTGTTTTTGGAGCCTTTAAAAATAGCATCCATTAGTTGACCGAAAGCCTCCCGGCTTTCGACTAGTTTTCCCTGTGCAAGGAATAAGCGGCCACGGTTTAAGTAGTGAAACACATCACTGTCTAAGTCTCCGTTATAACCTCCCGGTTTCCAGACGGCCCGGGTAGCTTTTTTTCGTTCTCTGATTTTTGCACTTTCTCCTAAGGCGTGGGCCGCCGAATCCACAGCTCCAGCGCGTAGGAGAGCGGAACCCAAGTCCTCCCAACCTTGCCATGCTAGAAAGTGCTGATCGGATTGAAACTGGGTAAGAAAATTGTCGGAGTAAGTTTTCAGAAACAAGTTTTTCTTGTTCTCGTAATGTTCGATCGCATTTGCTGTTTTTCCCAGGTTTTGCTCCACGCGAGCCATGTTGCCATTGGCAATCGCAAGCTCGTTGGAAGCGACTTGAGGAATCAGTGCGTGGTTTGGTTGGGACTCTGAAAAAGTATTTTGCAGGTCTAGCGCATGACTATACAGCGCCAGTGCCTCAGTGAGTTTGCCTAACGACTCTAGCGCCTGTCCCGTGAAAATAAGCGCTGCTGCAAGTGGGCGCAACTGATCCGTGGAAAGCGTCCCGTTGGCTCGGGCTTTTTCCAAAATGGCACTCTGTGTGCGCGCCAGTTCCAGCGCTTTAGCCAGGGACTCAGGATCGTGAGCCTCGAGAAGCCGGTTGATTTCACCTTTTTGATCGAAAGCGGCTGCAGCTCTCTTCAGCGCTGAGTCCTCGGTTGGACGAGAATTTTGTTTGCGCGCTGAATGGTCCTCACCTATGGCGGAATGGTTGCAAGCGATGGCAAGAACTATGAGAGCTCGAAAGATCATTCGAATCGCAAGGCCTCCATTTCAGCAATACCGGCGGCCTTTTTTGCTGGCCAAAACCCAAAACCTAACCCAGTGAGAATGGACAGCAGAAAAGCGGGGACTACGATCCAAATGGGCGCTCGCATATCAAAAGCCGGTTTAATAGAGGTAATAACCTGTGTAATAGCTACGGAAGTGAGGATACCTACCAGCCCTCCGATGAATGCAAGCGCAGCAGCTTCTACAAGGAATTGAATCAGAATATCTTTTCTTCGGGCACCGACTGCCCGCCGTATGCCGATTTCGCGTGTGCGTTCGGTGACGCTCACTAGCATGATGTTCATAATGCCAATGCCGCCGACAAGCATAGATACGAGAGCTATTCCCGCCAATGCGTAGGTGAGCATGTTCATGATGGTGTTGAGTGTTTCCACCATGGAGTCCTGTGTGATGACAGAGAAGTCTTCTTGATTGCCATGACGGGATTTGAGGATGGCAGAGATTTCGGCTACGGATTCTCCTAGCCCGGACTTGGATTTAGCTTTTGCCCGAATTCCAAAAAGTTTATCTTCGTTAAAAGCGCGCATGGCCACCCGGGTAGGCACAATGACCAAGTCATCCATTTCAAAACCAGAAGCTTCTCCAGATTTGGCAAGAACCCCCAGTACGCGGTGTTCGGAACCATTGAGCTTCACCATTCTTCCAATACTCTCGCCTTGAGGAAATAAGTCGCGCGCCACATGGTTGCCGAGCACAACGACTTTTCTGGAGAACTCTTCTTCTTCTCTGGAGTGAAATCGGCCCATAGCCAGACGCACGTGAATAATCTGGGGAAGTTTTTCGTTCGTTCCCATGATTTTTGCCTCACGAGAGCGCGCCTCGTGTTTAAGGCTTCCCTGGCCAAGCATCAATCCCGTGGTGGCACTCAGGCTAGTGGCCTGTTTTTCGAGTGATTCGACGTCTCCCAGAGTCAGTCTGTTTTTGCTGCTACCTGGCGGCGGGCCGAGTCCTGATTTGGCTTCCATTTTTCCGGGCTGAACGAGGATGAGGTTTGTGCCGGCTCCCTCGAATTCTCGTGTGATGTAGTTCTTCGCGCCCGTTCCAATCGACACCAAAAGCACGACTGCTGCAGAGCCGATGATCATGCCCAACATGGTGAGAGCAGCGCGTAGGCGATTGGCTGCAAGAGACTCCCAGGCCAGTATCAACGTTTCAAATAGCGGCACGGTGTCGGTCCTCGGAAATTTTGCCATCGAATAGAGTGAGGGTACGTTGCGTGCTTGCAGCGATCTGCGGATCGTGCGTGACGACAAGAATCGTAACCCCTTCTCCATTGAGCTTTTGAAGCAGCGCTAAGATCTCTTTTCCCGTGTGAGAGTCCAAGCTTCCGGTCGGCTCATCTGCCAGAATCAAACTTGGTTGATTGACCAGCGCTCGCGCAATGGCGACACGCTGCCGCTGTCCTCCAGAGAGCTGGTTTGGCAGGTGTTTCAGTCGGTCAGACATGCCTACCCGTTCAAGCGCCACCAGCGCTTTTTCACGCCGTTTGGCAGGGGTCAGTCGCGACGTGTATGCAGCACTATAAATCAGCGGCATTTCGACATTGCGCAAAGCTGTGAAGCGGGGGAGGAGGTGAAAACTTTGAAAAACAAAGCCGATCTCTTGATTGCGGGCATGGGCGCGTTCGTCATCACTAAGGCGTTCCACTTGGCGATTGCCAAGCCAGTATGTGCCGTGGGTGGGCGCATCTAGCAGACCTAACAAGCCAAGGAGCGTGGACTTTCCACAGCCCGAAGGGCCAGTAATAGACACAAATTCTTTTTTTTCTATCTCGAGATCAATGCCTCGCAAGGCGTGAACAGTCTCTCCACCCACAGAATAATCCTTTTGAACAGATTGCAGACGGATTAAGGCCACGCTGCAACCTCAATGGAAGAACGAAGTCCGTTAGCGAGTTCTACTTCTTCCGTGGGCAAAGCAATGATATCTCCGTGGTTTATTCCGGAGAGGACTTCTGAGCGGTCGTAGTTCCCGATTCCAACTTCGATGGGCGTTTTTTCCAGTTTTCCATCTCGATGTACATACACGTAGCGTTGATTGCCGCTTCCAAAAATCGCTCGGCTGGGGAGCGCAAGGGTTTTTGGTTTTAAATCGGTGATGATTTCTATTTCGGCCGAAGCTCCTACCGGAATGTTTTCTCCATCATTAAGAATTTGAATGCTGATTTGAGAAGTCCGGTCTTGCTCTTTGGATGTGTTTACAAACTGAACGACCTGATCGACCACTCCGTCGAATGCTTCCTTGCGGGCTGCGGGAACACGTACGCGCGCTTTCATCCCTTTTTTCACTCTTACAAGGTCCGTTTCATCAATTTCGCCGCGAACAGTTCGGGGGCGCAGGTCGACCAAGCGAACGAGTGGTTTGGCGGTGGGCGGTGAGGGTTGTGAAACACCTCCCAACTCGATGTTAAGCTCAGTAACTTGACCATCAAAGGGCGCCTTGATGAAAGTTTTCTCCAAGTTTGCTTTTGCGACAGCGGCAGCGCGCATGGCCGAGTCGAGCGAAGTTTTGGACACAAGCTTGTGAGCGAAGAGCCGCTTTGAGCGCTCTAGCTCGGTCAGACTATCCCTATAAACAACAAAGAGGTCTTTGTTCTCTAGTTGGGCGATCGTGCGTCCTTTTCTTACAATATCGCCGAGTTTCACCAGGGTTTTTGAAACTCGTCCGGCTGTCCCAAAACCCAGGATCGCCTGTTGCTGCGCGGTGACCGTTCCAGAACTCAAGGTGGTGACGGTGGACTCTACTCTGGTTTCTGTTGCCGCGATTCCCTTGAGTTTTGGAGCTTTTTGGCAAGTTGCAAGGAAAACCAGTGCGAACGAGAGAGGGAGTGCATGACGTAGCTTCATAGTTCTACCCCCAAGCTGGCCGAAAGACGGTGTATGGTTTCCACGAGTTCTAGTTTTGCTTTCGCAAGCGCAATTTTGGATTCGATGAAATCGTTTTGAGTCGAGAGCAGTTCCACCATGGTTGCTTTACCCAGTCGGTAGCTTTCCGTGGATAGTCGCAATATCTCTTCGTTCTGGTCTCGGTTGAGCGAGAGGGATTCTAGCTGTTTGGTGGCGGAACGGACTCGCATGACATCTGCGTGCACCTGGTTGCGAAAGGACGATATATCCATCTCTCTTTGTATTGCAGCAGTCTTTTGGGAGCTCTCAACTTCGTTGAAGGCGCTGATAGCGCTCCCGCCAACATAGAACGGGATGGTGAGTACGGCGGATATCGCATAGGACTGATTCGCACCACTATAGTCGGAACTTTGTCGGTTGTACTGTCCTTGCAGCGATAGCTCGGGCCATTCTTGGGCCATGAGTGTGCTGGCTTTGGAGTGGGAAAGGTCTTCCCTGGCGACATGTAATTGGTAGTGAGGGCTGCTGACCGCAATGCGCTTGTCTAGTGCTTCTAGTGTTTGGGCATCGAGTTCAACGGAATCGTCTTGGTTTTTGCCAATATAAGGTGCGATAGCTTCGGGAACGGTGGATAATTGCGCGAAGTCGTTTATGGCACTTTCCAGGGCTGGCTCTGATTTTATGAAATTGAATAAGCCTAGCTGTTCGAGTTTTTCTTTCGTGATGCCGGAAAACTGAATGAGTTCCGCTAGACTCGCTAGTCTGTCTTGGGAGAAAGTCTTTCGTTTTGACTCTAAGGAGACCAAGTTCGCTTTGGCGCGCAAGGTATCTATTCGGCTGGTCTGCCCGAGTTTAGACCGAAGGACGGCGTCCTTCTCGTTGGTGCGAGCAATTTGGATGGAACGTTCTACTGTGGTTTCTTGGTAGGCTTTGAGCAGATAGTCGCTCACATGGTGCCGTAGTTTCCAATCGAGGTCCGCTCGTTCTGCTTTGCGTTCTGCTACAAGTGCGGTGTTCTGCCGGTAAGCTCTTTGAAGATCGAGGTGGACAGATCGTCGATAGATGGGAAAGTTAATTTTAAGCGCTAGAGCGGTCGGTCGGACTTCAGTGGGTGCGTATCCTAGAAGTGTGGAAGGGAGCACACCACTGTTAATGAATCCATAGTCCTTCGACTGAGTCTGAGAGAGTTGGAAATCGAGGCGAGGCAGCCAGTGAGCCCAAGCGGAGTGAATCGCGTGTTGGCTTTGGGCGACTTCGCTTTGCGTAATCTGGATCTGAGGAGAGCGGTGCGCTGCTTCCAGTCGGATTCTGTGGAATACCGCGTTAAATGACGTCTGCGCTGCAAGGCAATCTGCTGATAGAAGTATCAGAAAAAGGATCTGTGCCATGCTTCAATATTTTAACTGATATAATCGCCAAATGCTGACAATTCCGTCGTTTAATGAGTTCTGCGCACAGCTCCAACACTACGGAAATCGAATGATCTGTCTCGTTCCATTTGGGCGTGGCGGAGTGTATTTCCTTCAAAGCCTGTTTGATAATCATCCCGAAGTGTTGATGTATCCAGGGAACTTTGATTTTTATAACCGCGTTGTTCTGAGCCGCACCGATTGGCAAGACCATTGGAGAGAGTCCTTGAGAGGGACGTTTGCCTATATCCCGCTAGCGACGCACATGAATATCAATCAAGGTTTAGGTGCAGATGGAAGTGGGGCATTGAACTTGGATGTCGACGAGTTGATGCGTTTGACTAAAGAATGTTTGACGACAGATCGTCCAGACAGCCGTACGTTGTTTCTGGCTGCGCACTATGCAGTCGCCCGTTTTATGAAAAAAGACCTGTCCGCTGTCCGGTGCATCTTGTTGCACGATCATCATCATCCTATGAGTGGAGAGACAGAGCGGGCAATCTCCAGAGATTTTCCAGAATCTATTTTTGTTTATACAGTAAAGGATCCTCGCGCAAACTATTACTCCCAAAGAAGGGCGAAAAAATACCTGATGAGTCAGGACGGTTTTGATCATCTGAAGTTTCATCATTATATGACGATTACTTGCGTGAGCCTCTATCAGTGGGGTTTGAATTTGCTAAATGGGTTTCCTGGTCGAGCGTGGATAGTTCGTCTGGAGGATATTCAGGAACAGAAAGAAAAGTTCATTCGTTCCTTGTGTAGGGAGCTTGGCGTTACATTCAGGCCGAGTCTTTTGCAGACTACTTTTGGGGGGATGGAATGGCGAGGAGATGCTGCCTCACTTGCGCCCAAATCCGGTTTTAGAAAAACGGCCGATCCCAAACTCTGGCAAGACGGTCTGCACCCACTACGCGTCGCTGCTCTGGACATATTGCTCAGGGAGGAGATTCGAGCTCTTGGGTATCATCCGGTTTATGGACCCCGACATGCAGTATACTGGCTTGCCCTTTTGCTCTTACCCTTCTGGAAGTACGAAGATTACGATGTGCTTTTCGATCGTCGGTATTATGAATTTAAACGTCAGGCAGTTTGGCGCGTGGTGCTCCAAGACGTTAAACAGTACTTGCGCTCCGTGGTCGGGCTGGTCAAGCGACTCTTGAGTCGCCCTGCGCACTATCCCAATGTTCCGGCAGTGATTTTCAAAGCGTGATTAAGCTGTCGCTTTTGGGGTTGCTTGCACAGTCCAAGATCGAATGCGGTAGGGACACTCGATTTGGGCGAGCGAAGCCGTCTTTGTTTCGATAAAGCGAATGAGTTCCGCAAAGACCTCCGGTCCGGCCTGCGCCTGAATATCATTCACCGATTTCCACACGCCGAGGAAGCGTTCTTGCGTCATGGAAATGGAGTAAGGCGCTTCTACGAATACCGGGTCTTGGAAATACTCACCCACGAGAGTTTTTTCTAGGTTTTGTGTGTAGAGGGACGACCCGGAAGAAGTGCGTTTAAGATGGGGGATCCGCTTCCGAATTTCGTCGTCGATGTCCTTGTGCAACCCTTCGCTCTGAACGTCCCTGGGGTTGTAGATCACCGTGAAGTAACCGCCCGGTTTCAAGACTCGGTGAAATTCGGGTAAAGACAGCGCGGGGTTGGTCCAGTGGAACGAAGACGCCATGATCACCCAATCTACGCTGCTGTCTGAAAGTCCTGTATTTTCACCGCTGCCTTTGAGCCATTCAACCCGGGCGCGGGTGCCAAGGCTGATTTGTCCTTCGTGTCGCATCGGATCGTTGGGTTCGACGGCGTAGCCTTTGAGTCCAAGAGCCACGAGGCACTCCGTCATTTTGCCGGTGCCGGCCCCGATGTCGGCGAAGGTGAACCCTTCGCGGTGACTTCCTACATATTGCGCCAGGAGGCGGGTCACTGTGGGAGAATAGCTCGGACGGTGTTTGTAGTGATTCGCCAGGTGTGTAAAGTCGCCCAATTGCATCGTTTTCCCCCCGGGAAATAGTAACACGAAGCAAGGGGATGGAATGGCGCGTTATTGAATGTCTTGCTCAATGCCAAACAGCAGGGTAAAAAACGGTTTCTCATTTTCTGATGCGGGCGCCTAGCTCAGTTGGTTAGAGCGCGTGCTTCACACGCACGAGGTCACAGGTTCGAGCCCTGTGGCGCCCACCATTGGGGGGATGACGAGAACCGAGCGATGCGCGAGCATCGCCCACCCTACCACTGGGCTCGAAAGTCGGAGCCGCGCGTAAGTTCAAATTCGATTAAAGAATTTCGGTGCGGCGAGACCGGGCTGCAGGGGCACCGAAGGTGCCACCGGAAGCCGAGCCCTGTGGCGCCCCATTGTCCCAAAATTGGGACAGACGACCTGTAGCCTGCTGAAAAAAAACAGAAAAAGTTGGACACTTTTAAATCCTGAATTTGGTAACAAGTTGAGGTAAGTATTGAGCTCTCGAAGAGGGGGGATTTATAACATGACAAGTACTTTTAAAAAAGGCGACCTTGTAAAGGTTGGGGACTCTTTGGGTGTAGTTACTCATTTATATGTAGAACTTGAGGGCTTTGATCACGATGACCTTGATGACGAGTACCTAGGTGTTTGGTACGGAGAGTCTGAAAACGGAATTCACAAAATTAAGACGGTTCCAGCAGAATATTGCAAACTTCAAGCAGAGCAGCTTTTTTATCATTAGCTTGCGAACTTAAAACCCAATTCCAGTTCTGCATCACATGCAGATGCAATCCGCGCCAATAGATCAAGCGATGGTGTTCGCTTATCGGTACCACTTTCTAATCTTGCAATAACGCTTTGGGTGGTTTTGATTTTCTGAGCTAACTCCGCTTGTGTAAGTCCTGCTCTTGTACGAGCGGCTCGCACCGCCTGGGCGATATGGGACTTAGCTTTTTCCTCTTCGTAGTGCATTCTGATCTCCGGATCACGAAGCATTTTATCGAAGAAAGGTTGGGCCATTTTGAACCTAGCTTTTTTAGTTTTCACAAGATCTCCTGCATGCGTTTTTCGGCAATATCTAAGTCTCTCACCGGTGTTTTTTGGGTTGTCTTCTTAAAGGCGTGAAGCCAAACCATCACATCTTTTTGAACGACGACATACGCAATACGATAACCGCCCGAAGGGGAGGCGAATTTAATCTCCCACAACTTCCCGCGAAGTTGGCGAAATTGAACCCGAGGGCAATCAAGCCCACTATTTTGGATGCCATCAAATACATCTCTGAAGCGCGCTTGATCGGATTTGGATAACGAACCGATGAAGTCCTCTACGGGGCTTCGACCAGACTGCGATGTGTAAAAGGCAACCCGCATTTATGCATAATAGCCAATTGGCTATGTAAGTCAAGCTACTTAGTCGGTTAGTAGCGAAAAATACAGGAATCCTCATCGCGGTAAGAGCCCGCGCGATTGCCATACTGGATAGACGATCCTCATGCATTTTCACAATAGAGCGGATCACTTCCTGTTCCCACTCGTAATCAATGACTTTCCCTTTGTTCAATTTTTTCCCGAATGGCAGGTTATGAGATCGGTATGGATTTTTCCATCGTTCTCGAAGTGTAATGCCGAGGGTTTTAAGTGCATTCCGAACGGCTGTTTTGGAGGACGCGAATTCGGCCGCAATTTGCCTCATAGAACGCCTTTCGACGATGTATTTTTGATGGAGGACGGCCTTGTTAAAAGTTAGCGATCCAGTTTTAATCCTTGATTGGATTACGGTTTTCGCGTGGAGGACGTTTCCAGTACCTGGGTTGAAATGGTCCACCATTGATTGACCAGGTTATTTTTCAAGTTTACCCTGCTTTCACTATGATCACTGTCTATGCCCTAGCGGCGTTCCGTCCCGAGCTCAAAGGTTTGATTCGCGATATCCGCCCGGTATGGGCGCTGGAGGAGTTAGGAATCGCCTACACTCGCAAAGTCATGGATGCGACCAAACAAGAGCACAAACAGCCTGAGTACTTGGCGATCAATCCCTTTGGAAAAGTTCCTGCCATTCAGGATGGGGAGTTTTGTTTGTTCGAATCTGCCGCGATTTGCACCTACCTGGGCGATAAAGTCGGAAAACTTTTGCCGCAAGCAGGTACCCGATCGCGCGCTCTTTACAATCAGTGGGTAAGTTATGTCACGTCCACACTTGAACCGCTTGCGACACGGGTGATCTGGCTGGATTGGTTCACTGAAAAAAATGAAAGCACCGAGCGACTCCGGCGTGAAATGCTTACTTCGCTAGAGGGAATGGCGAAGACGTTGGATTCGCAGCTGGCCGAACGCCCGTTCCTAATGGGAGAGTCCTTTTCGCTGGCGGACATTCAATTGGCCTCAGTCTGGAAAATCGCCGGCCACACCGAGATTGCTGCCAAACATCCAAACCTGAACGCCTACCTTCAAAAGTGCTATCTGCGGCCCGCTTTTCAGCGCGCCTTATTAAACAATGGTTAGTGTTGCCCTTAGGCCGCGGTCAGGTTCGGAAGGTTGTCTCGTAGCTTGTCGATCGCTGCGATGAGCTTTGCTTGCTCTGTCATGAGGTAGTTGTTAGCGCCTTCGTTGATCAGTATTTTCATCCGGTGCAGGTTTTCTAAACAGTTTTCTACATCAAAAGTCGTCATGGAGAGGTAGTACCGAATCGTATCCATGGGTAAGAGCACGCGGGTGCCCTTATCGGTTTTGCGCCCCTCGAAATGACAAAAGTGGATAATCAAATAGACCAGCCTTTCCACATTATTTGCCGGGCGTAGCACCTTGATCAGGTGGTCGATACGGTCCAGTCTCTGGACAGAAACCTTCCCAATACGCTCGTAAATCCGAATCACGATGGATGGGTTCTTTACCTCAAGATCTTCCATGTCCCGGGCCGAGAGTTCCAAAACGCGGGTTTGCGTCTTCGCTCGAGCCCCAAAAAACCGCTTGTGGGGCGCTGAGCCAACAATCGCTTTTTCTCCCAATACATGCCCCTCTCCCAGCTCACTGATAAAGAGCTCTTGCTCATCGCGGATCGCAGTCAGCTGGATCGTTCCACTTTCGATTATATAAAGAGTTTCGCCTACTTCCCCCTGTTTAAAGAGGGTCTCTCCCGGCCTAAAACTCTTGAGATAAGGCTTTAATAAAGGGTCGGCAAAGGGGATGTTTCCGGCAAACACTTGGCTAGCGAGAGGGGGTCTATTGTTCTTGGGCATTTCTTATTTTACCGCAATACCGGCCTCAGCCGCTACAGGCCGTAGAATTCAAGCTGAGCCTGTGCTAGAAAATCAGCTTGTTTTGTTGGGAGTGTTTGGAAGTTGGATCCAGCCGCAATTGACCCACATAAGATGAGCTGTCCCCAAAGGACTGCTGCAGAGGCCGTTCAGTCTCAGCTTAGTCCGCCGGGCATCGTCCGCTCGCTGAGCGCTGAGGATGCGCTAGCACCATTTACCGCGCCCAGCGTTAGATTTACTGAAAGATTTTCAGATAGAGTCTTTCGTCATCCAAAAAGCGGCGAAGGGGTTATTCACAATGGAACCCGCTACCGAAACCTCGAAATGGGCTGGATGCCGAAGACTGGACAACCCTACGTTTTTGGAAGTCCCAAGCAACCCGCCATCGGGCGATTAGTATTTTTGCACGGGCTGGGATTGGATATTTCTAACATTGGGAGCGTCATCCCTGTCATTCGCACTCTGATGCGCGTGACGAACGGCGTGGATCTAGGCAAGGGGCCGCGCGCGACGTGGCTTTTGAAGAATCACCCCGAACTTCAGGTTCCCCTTGAATTGGCCGCGTTTGACTTACCTTCCGCCGGCTGGGCACGCCCCATGACCCCAAATTTCTCCATGGCGGATATGGTTCAAAGCATTCAAGGGCCTCTGCGAGAAATTCAAGCCGAACGATTTTTGCCTACGATCATCGTCTGCCGAAGCGCTTCGTGTGCCCCTTCGCTTTTGGTAGATGTCCCTGGTCTGGTAGGGGTCGTCGCCACCGGCGGGACCTACCCCAACAAAGAAGTTCTCGATTACAATTTTGACGCAATTGTAGAAATGGCCAAAGAAAGGCCCACGGTTGCTCGCTGGTCCGTAATCGATCAGGTGATTCAGTTTTTTCAGGAGCCTTCTCTGGTCGCTCAGCTGAAAGCGGCTGCAAGCGGGGGGCTGCCGGTGATGAGTTTGATTGGCTCCGAGGACCCGGAAACCCCACAAATGGCACGCGATCTTTGGAGTGAGTTGCTTCAGCCCAACGGTGAACCCTATCACCGATCTGCGCTTGTAATCCCGGGGGGCGGGCACCAGGTATTTCGCCAAGAGAAGGCCGACCCGGAAAGAAGCGAACGCATCGTGAGTGCTCAAGACGCAGATATGCTGGCGCTCAAAGCGCTACTTCGGTTTTCTGCATACCATTTTCGATGGGCGCCCGCAGGGTTGCCTAACCCGACGCCGGCTTCGTTGCTCGATTGATGTTCCAATAAACCACCAATCCAATGGCGATTAATGTAAGGCCCAAGTGTGCAATGTAAGTAATCGAAGGTACCCAACCAAAAAGCATGTACTCACTGGGTAAGATCAAAAAACAGGTCAAGAGCGTCGGGTATTCTGCAAGGCCGAGCGGCAATATTTTGTAACGGTAAATACTCGCCGTATAAAGGCCATAGATCAAAAGCCCACAAAGAATTTCCAAATACCAGTACGGATCTGGAACAAGCGCGAACTCTTTTGCGTGCATCGATCCGATCACTCCCATGAGCAGGCAGGCCAGCGCTGGAGTTGCAGTGACAATGAAAGGGCTTTCTTTCAGGCTGCTCTGGCGGAGCATGATATAGCCCGCAGCTACCGTCAAAACCGCAAGTCCCAAGTACAAGTATCCCCAGAGACTTTCGGCTGGGTCTCGGCTGAAAAAAGCAAAAGCCACCATCGATACCATCGAACCCAGGGCGAGCGCGTTCTGCTTGCGGCTGAAATGGTTGCCTAGTACCGGCCCAAGTAGGACCAGGAAGGGAATGTAGGCTTTAGAAACAATCGAGATGGAAGTAGCATTGAGCAATCTAAAAGCCTCCGCTACCAACCCCCAAGACACTGCATCCAAAATCAAGCGAACCACTTGTGCGCGGTAGGAGCAAACTTTTCGGCTTTGTCCCAAGGCAACAGAAAATAGAAAACTAAAAATCAGCGCTGCTCCACCCGAAACGGTAAGCAAGTGATAAGTAGGAACACCGTGGACCAAGACGTAACGCGAAATAACGTCTTTTCCCGCGAGCAATACGGTGAAACCAACAAAAGCAATCAGGTAGTTTCCACGACTATTCATGCGAACAAATACTCCATCGCGCATTTGGGAAAAACGCGGATCCCTCTTTTTGCACAGTTTTTTAAGAGCACCGGATCATCACTCCGGTGGGTCACCAAATATGCAGAATTCTCAATTCCAAGCTCTGCAATCGCATCGATCCCGGTCCTCGATTCTCCTCTAAACTCTTGGTCGACCAAAAAAGTAATGGCTGAAGAATGGGGTGCTTGGTTGTGTACCCAACTTCGGAGTTCCTGAGTGGAGTGCAAATGGACCGTTTTCAAATAAGCAGGGATTTTGAATTTCCAAAGCTCATGGATGCTGGGATCGTCGTCACAAACGACCACGCAGCCTGATTTTGGCAGGGGGATTGAGCGAGCAAACCAAGCGGGCGACTCGGAGACTGGAATATCGACAGAAACAGCAGAACCTTTTCCAACTTGGGACGTGATTTGAAGAGAACCCTGAAATAGCTTTGCGGCTTCTGATGCGTGGTACAAACCCAGCCCGCTCCCGTCTGGTTTTCCATATGAAAAACCGCGGGTGCTGAGTTTAGGAAGCACTTCCTCCGGAATCCCTTTGCCATTATCCCGGATGCATAAACGCACTTTTCCATTCTCAACGAGGCTTGCTTCGAAGTCGATAACCCCCGCGTCCCCCAAAGCCTCCCTCGCGTTGTTCAATAGATTCGATAGCATCGACTTAAAGCTTCCTGGACGAACTCGTACAAATATCGCAGCAATCTCCGATAGCCCTGTTTCCTGCAGTTTAATCCCAGGCCACTCTGAAAATTCCATTCGTTTCTGACTCAAAATTTCCTTGAGCAGGGCCAATAGATGTTCTGGCTCCGGAGCGACAGGGTAGGGGACAGCTGGATTCGACGGAATAACCTTGCGCACGGCTAGGTCGTTGGCAATGTCGTGAATTCGATTTGCTGCCGATTGAATGAGATTTCGCTGCGCCGAAGGTAGGGTCTCTGCCGAAGAAACGGCTAAATTCAGTGCACACAAGGGAGAACGAATATCGTGGGCAACCTGTTGGGCGATTTCTCCAATGGCGGACAACGTTTCATTGGCTTTGGTTCGTTCATGCAGCGTCCCTATTAGGTCTAGTAGTTCACGGACCTCTCCCGACGCCGGAATGTCCTTTACATTAAAGGTTCCCTCATGGCCTTTTGCCGCAACACGTTCTTGAACCAAGCGCAGAGGAGTTTGAATGTGCATTTTCAAAATGTAAGCAGATAAGAGCATAGACACGACAAACAGGGTCACCAACAATACGGCGGCTGCCGTCGTAAATCCGAGCAGCTGTTTTTGTGACAAGAGCCCCTTGGTCTTGATTTGTGCATAGAGCGCTGGTTCTCCTTTTCTTGGGTGGGTCGGGTAAACGAGGAGTTCGTCCTGTTCTACGAGATCCGACGCTGGGGCGACCCATAGATGGACATCGGGGTGCTGAGTCTGGAACTGTCGGAGTTCTTGTCGCAGCACTTCACCCAAACCCAAAACATGCCACGCGCGCCACTTGTCTTGCTGAGCGGTCAGTATCGGATGAATTCCCTGCTTGATGCTGAGCACCTGGCTGCGCACGTACTGTTTATTTGAGTATTGAAGAAACAAGAAAAATCCGAGTAATCCAAGCAATAGAACGCCTAAATGGATGGCGGTCAGTGTTCTTAGAATGGAATTAGAAAAAAGTTTAGGCGACTGCTCCATTCTTCAATCCACCTGTTTGAAGCCGTTCTTGGTAAACAAGACGAGTTTAACTTCTCGAATGGCGTGGCCGCCTTTGGGGCCAAAGCAGATACGCCCACTGCTCAATCCATAAAAGCACCGTTCCGCCACAAATGCCTCTCGCAGTGCTTGCGATGTCACCACCGGGCTATTTTTCTTTGCGCGCATGTAGGTCTTGGCCAAAATAGCACCCACATCATAACCATAAGCGATTTCTGGAGTGGCTTCGATCCCGTAGCGCTTGCGAATATCGGTTTCGAACTCCAGAGAACTTTTCTCCCCTTTGAGCCATACGGCCACGCTGTATAGGGGGGACTTACGGGGGGTAAGGTATCGACGCACGAATTCGATGTCACCTGTCAACCAGGACGAACTAGTCAGGATCGGGATATCGATGCTAAGGGCCTGGAGCTGTTTCATGACAGGGTTTGTCTCTGAAGCGTACTGCGTGAAGTAAAGGTAAGCCGCTCTGGACAAGCGCGGGCACTTATCCAGTTCAAGAGTAGAATCCGAATTCATAGTGCAAGTGTCTAAACTCACAGAGGCGTATTTCGGTGTCTTTAGAAGTCGATCGAAGACGCGTCGCTGGTCTTCGGAGTACACCGCATAGGGGTTGACTACCAGAATCCCTGGTTTTTGAGCAAAAGACTTCTGGATGAAATTGAGGGATCGAACAATGCCAGCCTCCATAGATTCGCCTGTCGAATAGACGTACGGGCCAAATGTAGCTAAATCTGAGTGGCTCGATCCGGGGAAGAGAGCAAAAATATTTTTTTCTTTTGCAATCCGTCCGGCAAGTACCGCCTCATGGCTAGTTGGGAATCCGGCAATGGCCTGAACCCCTTTGGAAATGAGTTTCAGGGCGCTTTCGGTGGCACCCAGCTGGGAGCCTGTGTAAACGTTCTCCAAAATCACCAGGTCTTTTGGCATTTTCGCACGGAAAACTTTTTCAAAACCTGCTTCAAATCCCGTATAAAACAATTCTTGGTCCTTGGCGGGTATGACAGCGTCAGAACTACCGTATCCAAAGATGGGTGTAGCTGCATACAGACTAGTGCAGGTGAAGGTCCATGCGATTATCCATTTCATGATTGGGCACCAGTTTTTTGGGTGAGCTTTGCAAATTCTTTTGGGAGTGTCTCCCTAGCTTTTCTACAGAGAAAAGAGACGGTGTTTTTTCCGTCTGTAGAATCCGAGCGTAGCCAATGATTAAGCAGCACAAACTGATTTGCTCCCAGGCGCTTCTTGGCGGTGTGCATTCCTCTGCTCAGAAAAACAACCCGACATTGATTGGAATCGGCGAAGCGGTATACCCAGCAGTATGAAGCCGTATAGACGTTGATCGAAGGTTGGACGATGGCGTGGGCTATTCCCTGCGCTAAATAAAAAACATGACCACGTTGTTCATCAATCAACAAGAAAATAACTTGAACTGCCTCCCCGCTAATTTTGTCCCGAACAAACCCCACGCGGAAGTAGTCTCTCAAGGAGGAGGTGAGCAGGGCTTTAAGTGCTGGAACGTCGTACATATTGTACGGGTGATTGTACTTGGTGGCATTGTGGGAATGCAGCTCGCTAGCTTTCTCCAATAGCTCGGTATCTTGGTTCAACGCTTCGGCGTTGTAAAAATGGACGGAGTAAAATTGCTCAGCCTTTCGAACGATGCGCATCAAGTTTAGGTATTCCCTAGAGCCCAAGTTTTTGCGCAATGTCTGCTCGAGAGAGTCCCGGATCTCCAGAGAGCTTTCGATGTATGCGGGTGCTGACTCAAAGCCTAGCTCGCGAAGCTGGTTGCAAGATTCAGAGTCGGGAACCGTCGGGATCACCCAAGTTCCGGTTTTGAATCTGTCGGTGCTTGAGACGTCTGGAGGGGGGTTGTGAAAATTATAGAAATACCCCCCCAAAATATGTGCTTTTTCAAAGCAAGAAACCTCAAGCGAATCCAGACCTAAGCTACTCAGAAAACCTTTCCATTGTGGTATTTGGGAAAGGTGTCCTGTGGCGACTTTTAGTTCAAGCAATCGTCTAAAAATCTCCTGATGCTGCGGATCATAAAACAAATTGGGTTGACGCAAATTCATATTTTTTGGCACACCTGGTGAATTCTGGAAAATAATTCATTAAGGTGTTCCCAGCCTTCTTTTTGAACTCGAGACAACAGGCCTTCGTTTTGAGCGCAATCGCTCCGTAGCAGGGACATCCCCATTTCGCAGTGATGAGGGTCATGACTCAGGTGCTGTGAAATATGCTCCTGAAGCACTCCTCGAGATTGAACTTGCGCAAGGCATGGGTAAAAAACATTCGCCGATGCTTCAATCACAACATGCATTAATACAGTCTTTGCAGCATCGGTTAATGAACCCATCTGGCTTCTGAACCAGTCGCAGTGGAGTTCCAGCTGAGAGTCTTGAGGCGGTGGCATGCGCGAAGTCATTGCCTTTTGAATCTGTGTATTGTGCCCTCGTTCCTCTGATTGATGCTGCAGAGCCAGTCGAAGGTGGTTTGGTTCAAGAGTGGTACTCACTCGAATCTGCAAGAGTTCTTGAAAACAATCCGACCAGATTTGGAAGACGGATAAAAACGCCTGAAGCCGATCTGGTGTAGAGTAATTGCCATCTCGTAAGGCGCTGAGCAAGGGGTTGAGCCGAAACTGCTCAAGGTACTCTACGTTTTTTTCTTGTAGAGAAAGAAATTTCACTCTTGGGTTGGCAGGGTTGGAATAAATCCCCCGTGAAGGTGGTTGAATAGAGAGACCCCAAAAACCATCCGGTTCTAATCCTCTGAATCCGTGAATGGATCCGGCGGGGATAACCAGCGTATCGCCCTCTTGCAAGGTGGTTCGCATGTCTCCCAGTGTTTCCACGGCCCCTTTGCAATGGATTACCGCTGAATCCACGGGGTGTTGGTGGGGTTCGAGTACTTCACCCGCTTTTAGACGTACCCAGCTAAAAGCCAGGGATGATAAGAATGAAGAGTGGAGAGTGGCATTCCAGCTAAAATCACTCACTTGACCCAGTTCGAATGTTTTTCCTTCTACCTGGACTGAATGCAAAGCTGGGATTTCATTTCTGGAAATCCGCCGCATCATGGTTTCGGACTTTACGAGTTTCACAGATCCTCCCCATAGAATGCTGAAGCCCGAGCGAGGAGAGGCCCCTGATGCGAGTTCCAAAGAAGTGTCTGTTGTGAATGCGCTGAGAAAAGTTCTTATAGCATTTTACGTGTTTTGAGTACATAGCGACGGTAGAAAGCTATGCATTTTGCTTGCCAAAAAATGTCACCGCTCGTTTTCCAGCACAAGAGGTTCATCTGAAAGTGGAAAAATCTCATATCCACTAAAGTCAAAATGCCACCATTCCGTCGAAAGCCCCACAAACCCCTCTGATTCCATTGCGGTTGCCAGAATCTCACGGTTCAGAAGGGCGGCGGGGGTGGCGTACCGGTTTGAACGGTGTGCTCGTTCAGAGAAGTCATCGAACTTGGTCGGCATTTCAAGTTCCGTTCCGTCTAGGTCGACTAAAGTCACGTCGACGGCAGCACCTCGACTATGGACGCTTCCAGAAACCATTTCACCGAACGGACCGCGTGTTGGTTGAGCAACATACTTGGGATTGGGGAATGCATTCCAGAATTTCTCTTGGATCGAAAAAGGGCGGTAAGCATCCCACACCTTTAATCCCAGTCCCCGGGCGCGCAGGCGCTTTTGCACGCGAGCCAGGGCGTGCGCCACGGGTCTGCGCAGCACAGCACAGGACCGGGGTGGGTAAACAGCGGCCCCAACAAAACAGTCAGCTGTAGTGTAGGGGAGAAACACGCGTATGCTGGGATCGATTTCCTGGATCCGAATCAAATCAAAAGAGGCGATCTGGGTGTGACAGACTTGGCCTTGAAGTAGCATCGGAACTCCTAAAAAAATGCCCCAAGTAACTCTCATCCGTTCACTACCATAGGGACAAAGCGCACCATGGATTTAGGAAGTATGGGGACTCCCAGCCGATCGGCATCTGCAATGAGACCACTCTCCTCGGCGCGGCTGGTGACCAATACGCTGAGGCTCTCTATTCCAAGCGTTTCGATTATATGCAGGCCATTTTGTTTGCTGGCGATGAACTCATAATCCATAAGGCAAATCGTTTTTTGGGGAGTATCGGCCGTGGCGATCCAATCTGAGAGTTCACGTCCATTGAAAAAGTGCCGTACAGAGATGCCGTTTTTCTCCATTTCAATTTCTGAAAGTTTTTTATCCCAAGTGTGGTGAATGGAAGGATCGTCGTCGACCACAACTACAGTGGAACGTGGTGTGATTTGCAGCTGGGGCAAAAACCACGGGGGCGGTGGAGCTTTAGGAAGCGTGATAGTGACTAACGTCCCGACCCCCAAAGTAGATTCGATCGCAATCTGACCTCCCCAAGACTCTATGTACTGCCTGGCGTGAACGAGACCCAACCCAGATCCCCCTACTTTCCCGTAGGTTACTTTTTCTTTCAGTAGGCGGTGAAGTATAGACGCCGGGATTCCTTTTCCAGTGTCTTGGATCGTGAGCTGAGCGCGCCCGTTACTTTCTTTCAATTGAACGACGACTTTTCCGTTGCCGCAAATAGCTTCACTAGAATTGTTGATCAGATTGGAAAGTACAATCTTATACTCACTGGCCTGTACTTGGGAGAAAAGCCCGTAGGAACTTTGGTCCATTTTTCCGATAATCTCAAGCTGGGGTTGAAGTCGAAACTGGGCTCTTTTTTCTGATAGCAAGTTTTCAGTCAGGCTGCTTAGCAGCTCGATAGAAGGTGCGTTTTTGGATGAGGAGATCTGCTGGCTCATTCGGTACTTTGACAGAAGATTGTTTGCAATATCTTGGATGCGAGTGATTGCGCTCCGGATGAGCACGCGTCTCTCTTCGGGTAAGTTGGAAAACCCATCGGAAACAAGGCTCAACGCGCTGAGCGGACTGCGAATGTCGTGAGCTACTTGTGATGCGAGAGCTAAGAGCGCACGCTCTCTTGCATCCATCGCTTCTTGTTTTTGTCGATCTCGCAGCCTTTGCAAAGTGAGGTTGAACGCCTCGTAAATCTCAGCAATTTCCCTGGATACATTTGGCGGGATGGGAATAGTCTCGAGGTTGTCGGCTTGCTTGGCCCAAGATATGAGCTCATTCAGGGGCGCGAGCGATGGTTGGATTACGAGTAGCAAGAACACCAAAATCAATGCGCCAAAAATGGCAAGCAGACCCGCAATGTACTGGATCAAGGTCGGTATCGTGTGGGATGGGGCATTTCTTTGCAAAAAGACGATCGAAACACTTACTCCAATGATGATGAGCGAACTCACCAATGCACCGAAGGTAACCAGCGTTTTTCGACTGAGTGGAGCGGTGGAATCTTGGTTTAGGCTCTGCAATGTGTATATTCCATGCATGGTTCCCCCATTCCGTGGTTAGCCCAATCCGTGGATGATTTTGGTCGCTAAGTAGTAAATCCCCACACCAAAGTAATTTGCGATCGCGTAGCCGAGCACTCCGCAAACTAATCCAAGCGAAACACCATTTTTCCACCCGCGACTCTGCGAGAGCGCAACTGCGGTCGAGGGACCTCCAATGAGGGACTGAGAAGCCAAGGATGTTTCATTTCTGGGGGTTTTGAGCAAATACCCCATTGAGTAGATAATCGCGCCATGTCCGAAGACGACTATCCCAGGCATGGCGATGACCTGCCAGGGAAGATTTGCTAGGACTCGCAAGTCGGAAATCGCGCCAATCGAAAAAAAGAAGGCTGCAAATAGCATGGACCCTAGTAGATAGGCAGGACCTGTCCTTGCCTTGACGTAGGGGATCTGGCCGAGTCCAAAAGCGACCAAAGAGAGGTATAAAATGGGGTGAAGCACTCCAAATGTCGCGGCGAGGTAAACTGAAAACTGGTGAGAACCTAGTGCGCAGGCGAGACAAATAAAAATATCTACCAGACTTACTTGAGCTTCCTCCAAGAGCCGGGAAGGGGGTGTGGTGGAGGCATCGGTGTTGTTAGCGTCTTCTGAAACAGGGGTTGCGAGATAAATCGTGACGATCATCCAAACACTGGTCAGCAGGTTATCCACTGCAAAACCTGCAACAAAGAGTTCATTGGGGATGCTAAACACTTTTTGCATGGCGACTGCATTTTCTCCTCCGCCGATGTAGCTCGCCCCAAACTGGGCGGCTAGCAGCGCGGCGTTGGCACCCATTCCAGGTGCAACAATCCATGCAGCAAAAAGAGTGGAAGCGACCGTTGCAAACACACCTACACAGTAAATGATAACGAGGCTCCTCGGCATGCGAGCAACCTCCTTGAGGTCGAGGCTAAGGATCATCAGTGCTAAGGCAACCGGGATGGCTGGTCCGGAGAAAAAGTCGTACAGGGGATGCTGATGCGGGATAACCCCCGCAGTCGCCAGAAAAAGAGCGACCAAAATTATAAGACACACCCCGCTAATGTGTCCCAACCAAGCGACTTTTCGCTCTAATGTGAGGCACCCCAAGCATACGATTGTGAGGATGGTCAGCAAGTTTTCAGTGGGCACCGGGCCTCCGTTCTGTAGCAAAAAAAAAAGCAAGAAACTAGCCAGGGGGTTTATGCCTGTGTCAGGCACGCCTTTGCCGGCGTCCATGGGGGCTTATCTCAGAATAGAGACTTCAGTGTTGAGACGAATCAGATTTGATACGGGGAATAGCCAGGAAAGCTTTCCTTTGGGACGCTGGGAGCCGTTCAATGGCATAGCGGAGCATAGTGCGGGGCATGCGCGAAGCATGGCGACTGAGAAAAGAAACGAGAGTATCGGTGTTCTTTTTCCCAACTTCCCGCAACATCCAACCGCAGGCTTTATGAATCAGATCGTGACTATCATTGAGAAGGGACCGAGTAATGGAGAGGCAATCGTTGAAGTCATTTTGGCGTATAAAATACCAAGTCGCGACGATCGCAATGCGCCTTTCCCATAAGAGGTTCGATCGGCTTAGTTTCTGAAGCATCTTTCGATCGGCGCCCATTTGGGAAAGGTACCCACCCACGATTTGAGGTGCTGAAGTGTCTACGAGATCCCAATTATTTATCCAGCGAGTGTGGCGTAGATAAAAGCGAAATATCTGGGCCTGGAGTTTTGGGGGCGCTTTTTTGAACTTTTGGGTCAGCAATATAAGGGCAAGTAAGCGTTCCTCATGAATGGGCGACTTTAGAATAAGGCCGATTTCACTCAATGGGAGCTGCTCATAGAGTCGAGCAATTTCTCGTGTTTGTGGCACGGTAACGCCAATAAAAATATCGCCCTCACCGTACTCTCCAGGGCCGGTCTTGAAAAAGCTCTGGTAAACATGCGCTTTGCGTCGATTGGCTTTTTGGTGAAGCGCTTTTTTGGCGAGCGATGCGGTCATCCAGGAATTAATCTCGCAAAAAATGGCAGGAGTACCCACCTGGATTTTTCTCCAGGTAATCTTGATGGTAATCCTCCGCTACATAGAAAGGCTTTGCCGGAACGATTTCTGTTGTAATGGGCGCGGGCCATTTTCCCGAACGATCGACAGCGGTGAGCACGGCTTCGGCGGATTTTTTTTGCTCGGGTGTGTGGAAGAAAATAGCTGACCGGTACTGAGTACCAATGTCTCCACCCTGACGGTTCTTGGTGGTTGGATCGTGCATTCTAAAGAAGTAGCCCAGGAGTTGCTCGTAGGTGAGCTTGGAAGGTTCAAACTGAATTTCGACTGCTTCGGCGTGCCCGGTATCCCCTTTTTTAACTTGCTCGTACTTGGCATCGGGGACAAAGCCGCCTGTGTACCCGACACGGGTGGAGACCACCCCAGGGATCTTGCGCAAAATATCTTCCATTCCCCAGAAACAGCCCCCAGCGAGTGTGGCGGTTTCGGTTTTGGGGGCACTGTGGGTAGGGTTCTTTTCTGTTTTCATTCCGGCTCGCGAGTGTACCAGAGCTTTCGGAAGCAGAGAAGATGTCCCAGCAGCGCAAACTGAACTAGGACACAGGGTAACCAAATATAGGGAAATGAAGTAACAAAAGTATTGGCGGGTTCTGTGGGGAAAAAACGAAATGCCGGAGTGGAAAGTACCGAAATCAAAATGATGACCAGTAGCAGAAATAGCCCTGCGATATTCCAACTCAGAATGGTGTCCCGAGCATTGGCGTCGATGCGTTTTTTTTTTGAGTGGAGCCACCACGCCATACCAATGGCTGATATTCCGGTGAGAATATCGAAATTCCAACCGGCGAAAGTCATTTGTACCGGAACTCGGCCAGCCAAATGCCCCGCATAGAGCATAAGTTCGGCAAGAATTCTAAATGCCTGAAACCCAATGAGCATGGGAAAGGTCAGCCCCTGAATAAGCAGGGTTCCCAGTGGCGAGAAGGCAACACTCAAAGTCAGCAATCCACAGGCGGTAACATAAACCAGAAAGGGAGGGGGCACTTTGGTGAAATCAGACAACCAGCCAGACGCGCCCAGAAGTCCCGTGACGACGATCCAAACCATACATAAGGCGGCGGTTCCAAGAGTATTTCGCCTGTGCTGCCGGGGGAGGCGTTTCAGGTTGAGGGACGCGTAATGGGTTGCCAACACTGCCAGCGCGCCAAGTCCCCAGGTGGTGGTCATCACGATGAGAGCATCTACGGGCATAACCGATATTTTCTCCCGTTTTTGGGGTGAACGGCAAAAAAAATCGACAAACTTCTTCACTCGGCGACGCATTCTGTCGCTGTTTTTGCGCATTCAAGGCGTCTACGGATGCGTACCAGGAAGTGAGGATTGGGCCTAGTGCTTGCAGCTTGCTCCCGGTGGACGAGGTGTGAAATGGGACGAGTATTTTGTGGGCTTTTGGTACTGGGATTTTTGAGCGCTTCCACTTTTGGCGCATCGGGGAGTAATTGCCGTTTGATTGTCCAAGTGCAATTCAAAGACGGCAAAAAGAGAGTCAGTGTCGAAGAAACGGGGGCAGCTTCCCACGAGGAGTGCCGAGTCGCTGCGCAGCAACGTCAGTTGGATTCCGAAAATGATGGAGTGGAACGCGTCAAGGTAGCTTTTGGATACCGCGAGCTTTCCATCCTCGACGACTCGCAAATCCAAGACCAAGAATAATTGCAGGTACGCGGTTACTTTTTGCAAAAAGTAACCGCGTACCTTTTAGAACTCTAAAAAATCGAGGTCTTTGCCAAAAGTCTCTTCAAGGTAGCGCAGGGCCTGAAACGCGATTGCGATGGCCGCAAAGCAAACTACCGCACCACTCAATCGTATTCCGAGCGAAGGTGCTAAAAACTTAAAAGCCGAAGTGCTTATCACCACCGTCCCCCGCACTAGATTTGGCACACTGGTAGCCACGGTAGCTCTGAGATTGGTACCAAACTGCTCCGCTGCCATCGTGACAAAAACAGCCCAATAACCGGTAGCAAGCCCCATGAGAACAGCGTACGCATAAAAAACTGTATTGCTCATTCCATGGGAGAGAAAAGTTGCGGCCAACAGGACGGCTAAAGTACCTAAGGACAACGAAACTATTTTTTTTCGAGTGCCAAAGTACTGGCTCAAGATCCCACTGAGCAAGTCCCCCGAGGAGACTCCAATATAACAGAACAAAATCGCCGATCCTGCGGTTACCGGACCCTGGATTTCCAAGGCCTGTGCAAACTCCGGCGCAAAAGACATGATGACGCCCACAACGCACCACACCGGCACGCCAATTCCGATGCAGCACAGAAACTTAAAAAACCGATCGGGCTTTTGGAGAAAAAGCATCGGATCGCCGCGCCGTGCTTTTTGGGTTTTATTAGCTAGGAAGAGTCCGGATTCAAAAATTCCCAACCGCAAGACTAGCAGCGCCAATCCCATCCCACCGCCGATCAGGTAAGCTGTTCTCCAGGGGACCAAGTCTGCTGTCAGCCCCGCGGCCACAGCTCCCGATAATCCCACACCGGCAACAACCGCTGTACCGTATCCACGGGTTTCTTTGGGGAGCGTCTCTGATACCAGCGTAATCGCGGCTCCCAATTCCCCCGCCAAGCCGAGTCCGGCAATGAAACGCCATGCCGCATAAGCTTCGACGGTATCGACAAAAGCGTTCGCGATATTGGCTACCGAGTAAAGCAGGATAGATCCGAATAAAACGGATAGTCGGCCACGTTTATCGCCGAGAATTCCCCAGGCAATCCCCCCTACAAGCATTCCAAACATTTGAGAGTTGAGCAGAGTGACCCCGACGTTCATCAGCTCCGAGTCGGGTACTGAAAGGGATTTAAGGCTGGCGATACGAACGATGCTAAACAGAACCAAGTCATAAACGTCGACAAAATATCCCAGCGCACCCACCGCTACCGGGACCCAATGGCGTTTAGAAGAGACCATCCAGAATTCTCCCAATGGTATCGGATCGGTTCAGCACGTAGTAGTGCACCCCTGGTACTCCCTCGCGGAGAAGTTCTCGTGATTGCATGGCTGCGTACTCAATGCCGATCTGGATCTGAGTCTCTGGGTCGCTCTCATGCACTCGAAGTCGCTCCACCAAGCGGTCGGGCAGTTTGGCTGCGCATAAGCTGGTCACGCGTTGAACTTGAGTCATGCTCAATACGGGCAATAGCCCGGGAACAATCGGCACACGGATTCCCAGGGCATCGCACTTATCTCTGAAGCGCAAAAAATCCGCATTCTCATAAAAGAGTTGCGTGTACACGGCATCTGCCCCGCACTCTACTTTGTGCTTGAGATTGAGCAAATCAGCTTCGGGAGAAGGCGCTTCGCGGTGGGTTTCCGGGTACCCGGCGACTCCAATCCCAAAGTGCGGAAACTCGCGGCGTATGAGTGAGACCAGCTCACTTGCGTAGCTGAGGCCTCCCGGTGTTTTTATAAATTCCGACTGGCCCTGCGGGGGATCTCCCCGTAACGCCATGATATTCTCAATCCCTAAAAGCGAGGCTTGCTCCAGCCACTCACGGATCTCAGCCAGATTGCTTCCCACGCAGGTGAAATGTGCGGTGACAGGTACCTGGTGTCGCCTTCGTATTTCGTCGAGCATTTGAAGTGTTTTTCCGCGTGTGCTTCCCCCGGCGCCGTAGGTCCCCGAAATAAACACGGGATTTTGTCGAGCCAGTTGCCCACACGTGTGGAACAGGGACTCCAAGCCTTTTTCTGTTTTAGGAGGGAAGACCTCGAAAGAAATTTCTGGTTTTCCGGACTGGTAAAGATCTCGAATGCGCAAAATCGATCCCCTCAAAGCTGGCCTCAGAGCCTAATTGAGTTCGTATTGAATGGGAACTGTAACATGCAAAACGGAGAGTCCGAGCTCGGCGGGGATGGGACGGAACTTTCTGGTGCTAGCGACGAGTTCAACTGCAGAACGGTTTAACAAGTCATGTATGCAGGGCCGCACCACGTGGGGGTCGCTGATCGTGCCATCCCCCTGAACGTGAAAGGCCACTTCGACCAAGCCCTCAAGGCCCAGGTGTCGCGCCCTTAGGGGATAAGCCTTGTGCTGGTTGATAAAGGCCTCGAGCTCGTACAAGTAGCGTTCTCGCGCAGTTGCAATGGTTCCATTGGGGTCCCCTAAATTCCCTGTCAACCCGCTTGAATGCGCGGCATTGCCGACGCGGGTTTCTGGCTGTGCATTCGATGGAGCCGTCTCGGGGCGGCTGAACTCCTCCGCATGGTTTAGCGGGGAAATCGGAGTAGGTTGCGCTTTTTTCTGAGGTGCAAAGCTGCCGGTGGGGGCCAATTCCACCCATTGTCCCAGGGGGATCTCTCTTGTTGTGGGGACTGCAAGGTACTGCCAAAGGATCGCAAAGTGCAGCCCTGCGCTCATTACCCAGGGTAATGTCGGAAACATCTTATTCAGGAAGAATCCTTCCCGGGACAAGCTGGGGGCGCTCATACGGATTATCTGACCAGATGAGCCTTGCAAATGCAAACTATTTACATTACCCAGGGGGAAGAACGACTAAACCTGGAGCAACCATGAAACATCTCTTTCCACTTCTGTGCGTTACTTTTCTTTTGTCTGAGTTAGGGCATGCCGCCGCTACCTATGAAAAAGTCTTTAAGGGAAAAGACAGCCGGACTTCTAAGCCCTGTTTTTTGAACGTCATCAAGACGTACTACAAGGGTAATACCAGCGATTGGGCAGATTTCCGCGCGGAGGTCAGCACGGAATACGGTCATGGGACGCAGACTCCAGGTGAGTTTGTGATCGCGCCCACGGCTAAGAGCGAAAAGCACCTCGAAGGAAGCAGCTCTGAAGGCAAAATCACCATCGGCTTGACCACCGATAAGGATTTTGACTCCGTCAAGACGTATGCTTTGGGTTGGAAGCACGGGACCCACACACACAACTACGCGTGCACAGGAATGAAAGCTCAACCTTGAATTGGTCTATCGCGTTTTTGGTATGGGGGGCGGCTTGCATTGCAGCGGAGCCGCCCTCGCATTTGGGGACAATCCGTGTCCAGGGCAATGAGTCAGGGCTCATCAAGCGCCATGAGATCATCAAAACCGAAGTCATTACCAAGGACGGTATTGAGCATAAACGCGCGCAAACACTCGCCGAAGCAGTTTCAAACCAAGTAGGTGTAGACGCCCAAAATTCCTGCGCTAACTGCGGCTCCAAGCGCGTTACTATCAACGGTTTGCGCGGCGAGCACACTACTATCCTGATCGATGGAGTGCCCATGCATTCCGCCATTTCTAGTTTTTATGGGTTGGATGCGGTTCCGGTGGTGGGCATTGAAGCTATCGAAGTATCCCGTGGCGCGGGAGCGTCGCTCATTGCTCCTGAAGCCATTGGCGGCGTGGTAAACATTCTCACCTCCCGTCCCAAAGAAACCGGACTGAATGTTCAAGGGAGTTATGGGAATGGGGCATCAGGGTTTGCTTCTTTGTTGGGTAGTTGGGTGTCGGGAAGCGGAAAGCATAGTTTTGTTTTCGCGGGGCAGCTCAGTCATCAAGGGTTTTGGGATATCGACGCTAATGGCGTTTCCGAGGCGCCCAATCTCTCGAACCAGTCTTTTTTCGTTAAAGTACTCAGTGAGCTCACCGAATCAGACAAACTCGAAGCGCGGTACGCGCGCCAAACTGTTGGGATTCTAGGTGGCACCACGGACGGGACTCGGCCCACGACCTACGTTACGAACCCAGGGGGAACTCCACCCTCATTTACCTCGTCTGATACGTCTCAAACCTACCTCGATTCCCAAAACCTGGTGACCGACGTTGTCGGCCTTGCACGCCACGAAGGCATGGCCCGCTGGAGCCATTTTTTCGAGGGGGGCACGCAGTTTCAGTTTACATCGAGTGCGGCAGAACAAAAGCAAACCAGTCTTTATATGCACGGCTACGATTATCGCAACCGGGATTGGTTGATTTTTGAAGATGCTCGTTTGCTGTTTTCGGTAGGAGATAATCATTTCTTTACCCTCGGTGCTGAATTGAAAAATCAGGACATGTCTTCGCAGTCGGACAAGCTCTACGTGGGGGATGGATTGCCGAACGACGGTTTTTCTTACCGTTCTCGAGCGGGCTACGTGCAGTACGTCTGGGTCCCTTGGGAAAATTTGGAGCTATCGTCCGCGCTGCGCCTCGACTCTATGCAGGTCAATTGGCACGCTCAAACCGCCAAGGAATTCGAGATTGACCAGGTATTATTGGCGCCGCGCCTCCACCTCAAATGGCAGCACGCCCAGAATTGGACCTCGCGGCTGATGTATGGTCGCGGATACCGGCCACCGCTGAGTTTCTTTGAGTCTCAACACGGTCTGAACGAATATGGTTTTTCGGTGCAAATAACCGATATCGAAAAATCCCATGCATTGGGATATTCCCTTGCGTACACCGAGCAACGTTTCGCACTCACAGCCTCAAGTCACTATACCTGGCTCGCCGGAATGGCATTCGCCGATGGAGACGTGACTGCAGGCGATCCTGCTATTTTCAAAAACTCGAGTGCTGAATACCAGATCTGGGCAAACGATGTTTTGCTTTCTTGGAATCCTCAGCCCAACTGGAATTTGCAGCTGAGTTACGAACACTTTTCCTTGCCGAGTGGATACAAAGCACGTCTTCCGGCCGCCGCAATTGAGCAAAGAGCTCGGCTGGTATCTGATGTCCATTGGGGCGATTGGGAATGGGTCAACACAGTGAGCTGGGGTGCCGCCCGAGATCTCACTGCCTATGGTTACGGTTCCCATTATCGGACCCTGGTAGACGTCGAGAATATTGCTGGGGATCCGCTTTCGGGAACTCACCCCGAAGTGGGGACGTTGAAATCCACTCGAGCGCCGTCGTTTTTTCTGTGGGATATGTATTTGGGGTGGAAATGGAAAAAGGAAGTCTCCTTCTTTGCCTCGATACAGAATCTTTTTAACTTTACTCAAACTTCTGCTGGTGATTCGCCTCTAAATTGGTCGACGCACGGGGCAGACCCTTCGCACTTTCATTTGGATAACAATCACACTTGGGGGCCTTTGCGTGGGCGGGTTTTTTCCGTCGGATTGAAGGCGGAAATATGATGTCTGTTTTGTTTTTTAGTATGAGCTTTCTTGCGTTGGCAAGTTCACCATCGCGGTTAGAAGACCTCTTTACTCAACGACTGGTCGAAGTGGTGAATACAAAACCCGCTCTGATCACCTTTGTCCAGCCAGGTTGTATTCCGTGCAAGAAGCAGCTTACTGCCTTGCAATGTGTTGGTAAGCGGTTAGGAGCAGAAAAGGTTTCTCTTTTTGGTGTACAGGCCGTCGGGGATCGGGGCGAGATGCAGCGAGCACTCAAGCCTCTGCGGCTTTCTTATCCGATCCTGGTGGGCACGCAGAAGTTTTTGACTGCCTTTGGTGCGGCTGACTCGGCTACTCCTTTGACAGCGGTCGTCGCGCCGGGGGGGAAAGTGTTAGAACGGATTTTGGGCGCTTTCCCTTGCGAATATTGGGTGGGAAAAGTGGTGACGGCGCCATGACTCAACCCGTACTTTCCCTAGAAAATCGACTGAGAGCCGCTGGGTTGAAAGCCACGCAGGCACGTCTAGCTCTTCTCAGACAGCTTGCACGGGGCCATGGACCGTTTTCGCCCGAAGAACTTTTTGCGAGCATGGGTTCAGGTATTTGCGATTTGGTCACTGTCTACCGCTGTTTGAGTCGGTTTGAAGAGTGTGGGTTAGTGCGTCGTTGTTCATTTGGTGACGGAAAAATGCGGTTTGAACTGCACTCTGAACAACACCACCACCATTTGGTTTGTCGAGGTTGTGGAAAGGTCAGAGCGTTGGATGCGTGCGTTTTGGAAGAGATGGAGACTGCGCTGCAAAACTCTGGGTATAGGAATATCTCCCATTCGCTTGAATTTTTTGGGACTTGTGAGAATTGTTCTGTTTAGCGATGACAATGAAATCTCTTTTATCCTTGATAGCTAGTTTTCTTCTGATCGGTGTGGTTTTTGCGTTGAGCTACGCTTTTTATTTGGGGATTTTTTCGTCGCTCCGCGCGGAGCGCGTTGAACTGGGGCCCTTGTGGATGGTGTACGAGGACCGAGTAGGTAGCTACCGCGGCGCGGGACAATCCGTCTCGACCATCATGAAGGCCTTGGCTCCCTACGGCGTGGAGAGCGCGAAGGGTTTTGGGCTGTTCTTGGATGATCCAGCTACGGTGCCGGAGGAAAAACTTCGCAGTCAGGCCGGAGTGGTGCTTTCGCAAACCGACTTGAAACGGGTCACTGGCGCTGCTGCTAAGTACAAAGTGCGAGAGTTTGGTCCGGTGAAGGGGTATCAAGTGGTTTTTCCCTTTCGCAACCAGTGGAGCATTTCTCTTGGGGGGGGGCGAGCCTACCCTTTGCTTAAGGGGGCGCTCGGAAACGAGCCCGCGTTTGCGTTAGAAATATACGATATCCCTAAAACAATTTCGTACTTTGTTCCGCTGAACGAGCAAACACTTTAACGTTGTGCAGACTTGCGAAGCTTGTCGATGTCGCGTTTAACTTCTCGTTCTTTTTCCGATTGGCGTTTATCAAAATGTTTTTTCCCTCGACCCACTCCAATCTCGATCTTGCAAATTCCTTTTGAAAAATACATCTTGAGCGGGACCAGGCTATAACCTTTGATTTCTATTTTTCCCCAAAGTTTATCGAGTTCCTCGCGTTTGAGCAGGAGTTTTCGAGTGCGCAGCGGTTCGTGGTTGGCCATGTTGCCGTGAGAATAGGGGGAAATGTGGGCGTTGATCAGGAATAATTCTCCAGACTTAAAAACGGCGTAAGCGTCTAGAAGATTGGCTTTTCCATCTCGAAGGGATTTTACTTCAGTGCCTTTTAGCACCATGCCTGCTTCGAACTTATCTTCGATAAAGTAGTTATGACGGGCTTTTCGATTCTCGCAAACGATCTTGATTCCATCGGCCGTCTTGGTCATGGAGTGTCTCGTAACGCGACGTTGTCAATCAGCCGGGTTGCTCCGACTTTTGCTGCTATAAACAGGCGAGGCGAGGGGATGTCATGCAGAGGCGTCGGTGTTTCTATCGGCACCAGGGTTTTTTCGGGCGCAATGGCAAGGTAGTCTATCTCGATGAGTTCTCGGGGCAGTTCGGCACGAACGCGCTCTAGAATTTCACTCGTGAGGACTTGGCCATTTGATCGAGCGAGCGCAAGTCCCTGGGCCCAGGCGCGGGGGATGCGAGCTGCTACTTGCCTTTGTTCCGCGCTGAGATACTGGTTGCGAGAGGAGAGGGCGAGTCCATCGGCCTCGCGCACAATAGGTTCGGGTACGATTCGGATGGGCAGGTTGAGGTCCTCAGTCATTTTTTGAAGAATACGCAATTGTTGAAAATCTTTTTCTCCAAAAACCGCAAAATCTGCCTGAGTAATCTGAAAAAGTTTGAGGCAAACAGTTGCCACGCCTTCAAAATGTCCGGGGCGCGAAGCGCCACACAAGTATTGAGAAAGCTCTTGAACTCGCACCCGCGATTGAAAATCCTCCGGGTAAAAGTCTTTGGGAGACGGGGCAACTAAGAGGTCCACACCGGCAGCTTCGAGTTTGGCAACATCTTGCTCAAAGGGCCGAGGGTACCTTTCAAGATCTTCTCCTGGACCAAATTGAAGTGGGTTTACAAAAACGCTGACTATGGTTTTTTGTCCAAGGCGTTTGGCTGTTTCGACTAGTCGTAAATGTCCTTCATGCAGGCAGCCCATAGTCGGAACAAACGCGATTTTCGCCTCTGGTTTCCAACCCAGAGTCATTTCCTGCACGACTTGTGGCGATTGGAGAATGAGCATCAGAAGCTATGTTCCTTGTCCGGAAACTTCCCGCTGCGGACTTCTGATGCGTACAGCCCCACTGCTTCGGTGACGAGAGAACCCATGGCCGAATAGTGTTTTACAAAGCGTGGCTTAAATGTCGGATTGAGTCCCAGTAAATCTTGTCCCACAAGAATTTGACCGTCGCATTGAGTTCCCGCTCCAATTCCAATCGTCGGAATCTGCACGCGCTGAGTGATTTCCGCTGCCAAGTCCGCTGGGACGGCTTCCAAGACCAGCGAGTAGGCGCCCGCTTTTTCCAAAGCCAATGCGTCCTGTATCAGCTGGGATCGCGCAGTGTCTGTTTTGCCCTGGACTTTAAAACCCCCAAGCGCATTCACGCTTTGTGGAGTGAGCCCAATGTGTCCCATGACAGGAATGCCGATGGAAGTCAGTTTGGCGACGGTTTCCGCCATTACTGAGCCACCCTCGAGTTTCACGGCTTCTGCTCCGCCGTCGGAGAGCAAGCGTGAGGCATTTTGAACCGCTGATTCAATGCTGCTCTGGTATGACCCAAAGGGCATGTCTGCGACTAGATGGGCTGACTGCGTCGCCGCGGCGACGCAGCGGGTATGGTAGATCATGTCGTCGATACTAACGCCCAAGGTGGTTTTGCGTCCTTGAACCACCATGCCCACCGAGTCCCCCACGAGAAGAATGTCCACCAAGGGGTCGAACAGTTTTGCGAAAGTGAAATCGTATGCCGTTAACGCAACGATTTTCTCTCCGCCCTTGCGGGACCGGATAGTGAGGGAGGTGGCTTTTTGCACGGGTTTCGACATGAGAGAGGGCAATATAATGGTGGGGGGGGATTAGAGCAAGGACGTCAAAGAGCCTCCGAACACCAGAGCTCGCCCCGACATCTGGTACCCCGGGGCACCTATGTAGCTAGGATCGGCTTTGGTAACGGACCGTGTTCCCATCCAATGAGCCTGCGCGTACGCACCTAGGGAAAGCCTTTCAAAAAACAAAAGGTTACCCATCTCGTGTTGGAAAGAAAAACCGGCCACGTGAGTATCCATATCGATCAGGTTTCCCGGACCAGTGAGGTCTGTCACTGCGGAGGGCCGGAATTGATAGCCAGCCGAAAGCTTCCAGTTTCTCCACCCGCGCCATTCTAACGAGGCCCGAGGATTCCAAGTGTCGCGCATCGGGACGATGGCGGGAGTCGTTCCGCGTTCGTTTCCGTTAGCATCGCGTGTAGCGAGGACTAGGTAACGGGGGCGGTACTGACTCCATTGCTGAAACCCGACTCCCGCTGACAATACGAACTGATCAAAGGCCTGCTGGATTTCAAATTCCAAAACCGCGGGTTCGTAATACATGGAGCTCTGGGCGGCGGCGGGTTGATTTGCAAAATCGATATCCCCCATCTGCGCGCTTCCCATGAAAGTCTGTTGTAACACCGGGTTGACTTGCTGCCGCCAAACCGCTGCGGCAGTGGTGCGCCCAAACACACCATATAGCCCGACAACTCCTGCGGTATTAAACGCGATATCCATAGCCATCCGACCCACCTGGTTTTCGGCAGTGAGTGAGGCTTCGGTAATCCCGTTGCTCGTCATAAAAATCGAAACTCCACCGCCGATAAACAGCATCTTTGGGACAAGTTCCAAAGAACCGCTCAACGTTCCTTTGAATTGAGTGTCGGCCGCGCCGTAGCGTAAAAGAGTAAAGTCGTAAGGGCTAAGAGCTATCCAGCGTCTAAACTGGCCGATGGGACCAGAGAGGGAGAGTCCAATCCCCATGCGGTGATTGGGCCAAAAACCCAAGGCGATAGGGTGCGCGTACCCAGCAGCCATCATCGCCGTGCGAACGTCAGGAATATGTGCCTGCCCCAATCGGTCGAGCCCATCGCGAGTGCGGTACTTTCGGCTATCCAGCAAAACGTTGGCAGGGGCGGTAACATGGGTGCTGATTCCGCCTAAGTTAAATGCGAAAAGGCGTTCGGGAGCAGCTGCCAATAGCGCTGGGTTGAGCAAGGAAGCGAATACATTGGTCGAGTCTGCTGTAACGCTCCCCACTCTTCCGCTAGAACTGCCTCCAAGACCGTACATCTGATCGTGGGCGGCGAAAGCTGGCTGCGTCAGGCCTGAAACCAGGCAGAAACCGAAAAGAACTCCGAGTTTACGCATAAAAACTAGCACTATACTGAACCGCTGGGTTCGGCAATGAAAAGGCCTAGAAGCGACCCCAACTGTTGGTATTGATCGGGGGAGAGTTCTTCTGGGCGGCTGTTGAGATCGATTCCGAGCTTTTCTAGCGCTGCATCGGTCCCCGCACCAGGCAGCAAGCGTCTCAAGTTGCCCGAAAGGCGTTTGCGGCGTTGCTGAAAAACTCCTCGCACCATTTCCCTGAAAGCCGCGGGGATAAAAACCCCTCGGGGCCGAAAAACCAGTGCTTCTGAGTCCACCTCCGGCACCGGGTAAAAAGCCCCTGGCGGTAAGACTCCGAGGGACATCACCTCAAATTGGAGCTGGAGTAATATACTCATCGAACCATAGGAGGGGCTTCTGCGGCCGGAAACCACCCGTTGAGCAAATTCCTTTTGGAACGTTAGCACCAGTTGAACTGGCGGGCTGGGAAGCTCGGCTAAACGGAACAGAATTGCTGAACTTAAATGGTAAGGAAGGTTAGAGAGCACACTGATTTTCTTTCCCACGCTCCGGCTCTCCAGATCCTGGTCGAGTACGTTGCCTTCGACCAGCTCGGTTTGGGGGAACTGTGTTCGTAGGTGAGCGGCGAGTTTTCGATCATACTCAAAAAGCGTGATAGGCGCTTTGGCCTTGGCGTGCAGCGGGGCCGTGAGTGCCCCCAAGCCGGGCCCGATTTCCCAAATAGCATCACACGGCACTTTGGTTGCTTCGGTGGCCAGCCGATCCGCCCAGTGAGGTGAGATGAGAAAGTTTTGGCTCAAACTCTTTCGAGCAGCAGCGCCTAGAGAATCTAATAGATGTTTTGGATGGCTCACTAAAACTCCGAATGGGCAATGGGGGTGACCGTCCAGGGGGCGGGCAGGAGAGCGCCTTGCTTTTCCAGCAGGGCTGCAAGTACTGCCACCATCGCCGCGTTGTCAGAGCAATGGCGGGTGGCGGGGAAATACGCCTCGGGCAATTTCTCTCGCAGTCGGCTGTTGCAGGCGACGCCTCCGGTTACCACCCAGTTGGAAATGCCAAGTTCGGCACCCACCGACCGGACTCTATCGACGAGCGGATCCAAGATCGCTTCTTGCGCTGAAGCGGCAAGCGCCAAACGATCGGATGCTTCTGGGGATTTCAATTTGGCCAACTGGTTGGAGACCGCAGTCTTGAGCCCGGAAAACGAAAAACTATACGCGTCCGGCTTACTACGAGGGAGTGCAAACCGAGCCCTGTCTGCGACACAACCCTGTTCGCGCACCAGGCGATCGATCACGGGGCCCGCCGGGTAGGGCAACCCCAGGAGTTTTCCGGTTTTGTCAAAAGCTTCGCCGGCAGCATCGTCCAAGGTCCCGCCCAACCACCGGGTTTTGTTTACTCCGTCGACCGAAAAGAGTTCAGTATGTCCTCCACTGACAACGAGTCCAAGCCAAGGAAATGCAGGAGGCGTCCCCCCTTCAAAAGAGATCAGAAAAGGCGAAAAAAGATGCGCTTGCAGGTGATCTAACGTCGAAAACGGTTTGCCCAGCGCATAGGCGAGCGATTTTGTGAATGTCACTCCTACCAATAGGGCTCCAATCAGTCCCGGCCGATGGGTAACCACCAGGTGGTCCACCTCCGAGGGTCGAAGGCCCGCCGTTTGAAGTGCTTGAGTCACCGCTAACGGGAGTGCTTTGAGGTGCTCTCGGCTGGCGATCTCGGGGACTACTCCACCATAAGCCTGCATGCTCTGGGTGTGCGACAGCACGACATCCGATAGGAGTTTCCATGTGGTCGTGTCGACGACCGCGGCACAGGACTCGTCGCAGCTTGTGTCAATGGCTAGAATCTTCACCAGGGGCGGGACACTGCCACCTTATGACAGTTTAGTCAAAAACGGCTCTGGGGGAGCCGGATCTGAGAGGGAACGGGCGCAACAGCCTGGGAATCTTCCTTGGGGGAGCGGAACAAAAAGTACGGCGACTTCCAGTTGTCGGACCAACCCATTGTGAGCATGAATCGTGCGCCATCACCCGCAGCTCCGGTGATGTCCTGGATGTTGGGCGTAATAACAAACCGTGTGTGTCTGAAAGGAGTAAAAGAAAGGCCGATGCCCAGATCCGAGCCATACCAGTTCACAATCAGAGACACTGGACGCCCAATGCGGAGGGCGGCGCTAGCGAATATTCCTACAGAGGAACGTCGGGCGAGAATGTCCGATTCCAGCATGAAGTTCCCGGTGCCGAGTCCCAAATGCACCATAAGCGCGCTGAAGGGGTGGTTTTCACTCGGCTGAAGTATGAAAAACTTGGAACCTACAATGTAAAAGGAACGCCCGCTATCCCCGCCGTTCCACATGACGAGATCATTCACTCCGAATGCGGCCGCCCATCCATATTTAAAATTGCGGTGGAGTTTGATGCTGATCGAGCTATTTCCCGCCCATGGCCAAATCGCGCTGACATCGTAGAGCGAATAGCTCAGTTCCACACCAATAGACTTATTGGCATTTCCAAATCCCATTCCCAGTCCAGCAGCGGAGTCGATATGAACACCGCGACGGCTTCGATTCTGAAAACTGAGCGAAGCAAAAACGTCTCCCCAGTTGGCTCCCCAAGCTATCGGCGAAATCAGTGTGGATGAAGGCATGGTCCACGGATCATAGGCCCCGGGTTTTAGGTTGTCTGGAATGACTTGTTTTTGAAGACGAGGGTTGAGTTGGATGCCCCACTTTTCGACGAGAAGTTCGCTTTCGGTCTTCTCGGCGGAAGTTTCTACCGCATGGGCGTCTGGAAAGACTGCTGCGAAAGCGAACAGTAAAAAGAATTTTAGAATAGGAGTCATTTTAGAGCTAAGTCTCCGTCTATTTTTTTCCAGCGCGGTATCCGCTGTTCATGGTCGTGAGCATTTTGTTTATTGCCAGAAAATTTCTATCCTTGAACAGGCCGGGGTTGCTCGTTGCCGCTTTGTCGACGACCTGGTTGTACCGGTGCAGGGCATTAGCAAAAGCGATTTCTGCGGTAATTATAGAATCTGGGTTCCAAGTGATCGCCGTTCTTGCGGTGTTTCCGTTTCCCAGATCACTCAATTGGGAGTTGAGCTTCGCGCCCTTTGTCGGGCCGGATAGAATGACTCGCGCAAGCGCTTTGAGCGACTCCAAAAGAGGGTCTGGAAAACCTCTAGGAGTGATCGCTTTATCCAGGGCCGACGCGGATTCCACAACAGAAATGGTCTGCTCTGCAGAGAAGAAAAACCCCGCTAGCCCTTCGGTACCGAGTTTGAGCGCTTCGTCCCGACTGGGCGGTTGAAGGTCAAGCAATCCAGCTAGCGACATGAGCTGATATCCCGGAACGAAGAGGGCCGAAGACTCCGCCCGGTTGGTCCCACCGGTAACAGTACAGTTACTGCACCATTCATTGGGCTCAGCGTGAGTATGAGAAACCGCGGCAAGGAGGAGTAAAACCAAAGTCTTCAGGGCTAGCAGCATGGCATTACCTTCCAGGAGAGTTTTGAATAGTTTAGCATCCGCGCCCGTAGAGTCTAAGGTTTTTACAGCCCTGCGTGACATGGGGTGGCTAAGTTTCAGGCTGGAATTGATTTGTATTTTCAAGGGCTAAGGTCTTGGGTGGTCGCTGGGTGTAAAGAACTTCGACGCTTTGGAAGCCGACTTGCGCACAAAAGTTTGGCAGGGCTCGTGCATAGAAAAATAGCGTACCAGTCTGTGAGGGGAAAATGCGCAACACTCGATCCGTCTCTGCGGCTATTGAGCTATTTACTATCGCGAGTTTGTCTATCGTCCTGGGAGCCTGTACCCAACGCTCCACGATTCTCACGAGCGAAACAGCTTCCAGCGTTTTGAGCTGTCAGGTCACGGTGAACCCCAATCCAGTAGCGGTATCCGTGAACAGCTCTGGCGCGATTCAAGGGACGGCACCGACCGTCACTTTTGCGGTGGTGCCCAACCAAAGTGCGCAGATCACTTCCATTGTTGTGACGCGCCCAGCAGGTCTGCAGATGCAGGCATTCGGAACTCCTTCTCCTTACCAAAGCACTTTTTTGCTCACTGCTACGCCCCTGGACGCGACTTCAAACTCAGTTCAGTTTTTCGTGAACAATGGCGCTGGTGAAAGCGCCTCTTGCTCTGCGCCGGTTTCTTATTCCACAACCACTTCAGGCTCCAGTGGGCCAACCACGACTAACTTCCGCTTTCAGTTTGTGGGCGACGTGAATGCGGACACCATTAGCGATCGCATCGCTTGGGACTACACCACTGGTTACTGGTATGTTTCGCTGGGCATGGGCACTCCTAACTATGTGTACTGGGGAATCTGGGGAGCCTCTCAAAACTGGCAAAATGTGACGGCCATCGACATTAATAACGACGCCAGAATAGATATTATCGGTCGAGATGCGACGTCTGGAAACTGGTGGGCGGCCGTGTCGACAGGCAGCTCTTTTATCAATCAATACTTAGGCGCTTGGCCAGCCAATGTGAGCTGGACGAATGTCCGGTTTGCGCCGAATGCGCAAGGGATCTTGTGCATCTATGGCACGGATCTAAACGGCGTCGAGTGGCAGTTGACCATCAATGCGTATGGTAGTCCATCGCAGATCCAGCCGGTTGCCTCAACTTTAACGTTGGGAGTCGCCTCTTCTTCCAGCGTACCGAGTTCTCCACTTGCAGTCGTTAATTACGGAGGTACTGCTTACGTGACTTGGCGCGCGTTGAGTGCTTCTAGCTGTGTTGTTTCGACGACAGACGGAATCAGTATTGGCTCAGGAAATCAGGGCACTTCTGTGCCTCTGTCAGGAATTACTTCGGCAAAAACAGTTCAATTGGTTTGCCAGGGAGCAAACGGAGCTCCTTTGAGTCCGGTAACCGCTTTGATTCAGGTGGGCCAGGGTTCGGCCCCGGTGCTAAGCCTTTCGGCGTCTAGCATGGTGGCTCGCGGGTCTACCGTCGCGGTAACCTGGGCTGCCTCCAATGTGGTGGCGAATACCTGCACACTTACCGCTAATGGTGCACCGATCACACTCCCGGCAAACTCGAGTGGTTCCACTGTCATTTCGCCACCTGTTTACGCGTCGATGACGTTCATCTTGGCCTGTCAGTCACCACCGCCCTACGAACCAGCGATGAAGTCGCTCGTGGTATCTACCCAATCGGTAGTCGCAGCGACCCCGACTTCGATGCAGTTCGGCAGTGTTGAAGAAGATAAGGATTCCTACCCGCAAACGCTGGTTTTGCGTTCGGATACGAATGACACTACGGTGAATTACATCACTATGCCGCCGGGCTTTTCCATTAAGAGCTCGAATTGTGGATCGGCTCCGTTTGTCATCGAGCGAGGGACTTCGTGCAACTTTGGAGTTGTGTTCCGTCCCTCTGCAAAAAAGACAACGTACTACGGTGTGATCTTGTTCAATACTCAAACCAAAGACCACCCGGAAACGGCGGGCAATAACGTGTCCATCTCGGTTTCCGGCAATGGAATCAAAGCGTGTAAAGGCAAAGGGTGCTCATGAGTGCCGCGCTTTTGCGTGCGCTCGGGTTCATTCTCCTAGCATGGGGAGCGGTGAACACCGGCGTGGATATCCAGCGGTATGGGTTGGAGGTTGGGCACTATTGGTGGTTTTGCAACTTAGCCCTCGCGGCTATGGGATATGGCCTGGTCAAGGAAGATCGGGGCCTTATCATCGCTTTTCTGGCGATAGCGAGCTTTACGCAAGTTTTTTGGTTGTTGGATAATCTCTGGACTTTGTCGACGGGAAATAGCCCACTGGGTTTAGTTTCTTATCTTTATCAACCAGGGTATCCGCTGGATGAGTTCCTCTTGTCCCATTACCATTACTTCACCATCCCCCTAGGGGTGGCTGCCGTGTTTCTCCTGCCCCGAGAAAAAGAGAATGCCGTTGTGAAAGCGGCGGTGCTGAATCCATTCATTTTTGGTGTTTCTTATTGGGGTTTCTCTTCAGCTCAGAATGTAAATTGCATTCACAGAGCGTGTTTTGCCGCGCCCGAAAATTGGGAGGGGCCGGTCTATTCACTCGCCTTTTGGGGAGTTTGCTTGGTTTTGAATCTAGTTATCGCTGCGGGATTGGAAAAAGTTTCCGTGCGGCCGTATCGATTGGGCAGAGCGGTCTTGGCTGTTTGCTTGTTGAGTGTGTTGGCGGTTGGCCTGGACACACAGTATAAACTTTCTCTCCCGCGGTTGCGATGTGAGGGAGCTTTGGTCGCTAAAGACACCGCCACCACGGGCTGCAGGTACATTTCGTTTAATCAAGGTGAAGAGCTGGTAGTAGCCTACCGCACTCAAAATTCTACAGAGAACACCTTGCTGTGCAAGGTGGGGATGACGGCAGGGCAGCAAGAATCTATACTGCACGAAGAACTCCTGCTCACACCGCACGCTGTTTTGGATTTCAGAACGACTATTCCCACTCCCAATGAAAACGGACAAGTGCTTTTTCAGACTTCGTGCCGAGGGGGAGCTGACCTGTTTGCGATTGGCCTGATGAATCAGTGATAAATATTGGTTAGGTTGGTGTCGCCGGTGGGGGGGTTCCGAATGGGGCCGTTCGTGCCGTTGGCATCTCGAACGACCATGGTGCGCATCAGCGCGTCGAACGAAATAAATTTCACCGAATAACCAATCCTGCCTCGGCGACCTTCCGGTGCCCAGCCACTGTTTACGAGGTCTCGGTCAGCAAAACCAAATTCTCTTTCCTTCCCGCCAATAATCGGAAGTCCTGTCGCCAATTCTACTGCGTGCGAGGCCGGGCCCTCTTCTGCATACGCAATATTACCGTACCTACGACCTATGTTGTCTGCGTGGACGGGAATCCAACCCTGTCCTTGTTGTTGCCCCGTCGTTGGGTAATAGGCGGGGGTGCGCGGTTGATTGGTATCGACGATTTGGTTGTTGCCGTTAGAGGCTTCCAGGTAATCCGGATAGAGTACTTGGGCATATTCTGGTTCGGCCCAATCGTCCTGCCGTTCAGGGTTGGGAAAGATCGTGTACATGAGAGAGTCAAATATCGTTGGCGCGGTAATCGCACGCAGTGCGAGCCGCAGGTCCGGGCCTTTTTGTGGGTCCGGCCACCCGGCATTTTGCTCTCCTTGTGGGCGGCCCACCTGGTTGAATGGGTGAAGTGCGTCCAGCATGGCCATGATTTTGGTGTTCATGATCCCAAGATTGTCTCCGGGGCGAAAACTGAAATTCACCATTCGGTTGTTGTTTCCCGGTCGGTTAGGAATCGGCACGAGTTGATCCGCGGCGACGTCAGGTCCAACACGGCTACCAAAAGGTTTGGCTGCGGCAAATGCCTGCAATGTAGGGAAGGCAGCATCGATCCAGGCCTGTGGCATGAAAAGCATGCGCGGTTTGGAGCTCAGCTTGACGGCAAAATAGGTAACAATCGTCTGGTCTTTATTGAGAGAAGCGACCATGTTGTTGAAGTCCAGAAAGTCAGGACGTCCTACACAGCCCTCTCCCTCGACGTTAAAGCGCACATAAAAAACGCTACCACGCATCGCATTTTCATTTAAACGAACGTACTCATTCCCCGAAGGAGTAAGTACTTGCATTTGAAACTCATCGCGGTTGGCGAGTGTGAGGTTGCGACGGGCAGACTCGAATGCAACTTGCACCATGGGGTGGCGATTGTTCTCGGCATTGCCCCCTCCGGCCTCGTTGATCCAAGCCTCGATTTCTCGCATGCGCTCTGCGTGGGTGCGGGATCTGCGAGTGTACATATCGACTAAATGTTCTGCCAATCGGCGATTGTCGTTGGCAGCTGCAGCGCACTCTTGTTTAGCAGCGTCGGCGATTTTCCGGATCTGTGCTGCGATCGCTACCGCAAAAGGGTCAAAGTCCGCAATGACCGGAGGTACAACGATGGGAGGCAAACCCCCGGTGCTCGGAGAAGCATTTCGGCAAAGATTGGTGTCGTATCGGTATTTCAACCCAGAAAGGGCTTGATAGCCATGAGCCTGTTGGCAAATAAACGGTTCTACGTTTGGGGTACCACCATTTCCTTTGTATACCGCGGACCCGCGGGGAAAATTTCGATTATGGCGCAAGTGAGTCACTTGCAAACGCATTGCGAGTTCTTTGAGATTCTGTCTTAAGTAATAGTTCATCTGCCCGAGATTGCTCAGGGCTCGGGCCTGCCAAGCGGCGCCGGAGTAGGCTGCCGCATCGGCTGCGTTTTGCAGGTTGATCTTGTTGTTAATCAAATGGCCAAAATCCACGACCATTGCGAAAAGAATGAACATGAAAGTAAAAATCAGGGCAAAAAGGATGGCGACTTGCCCTTTTTCCCCTTGGCGATCGCGCCTTTGGAAGTAATTTTTCCCATCAACCCGCATACTTATAATTATACGCCGCGTTATCAATAACTGCTACTTGCATCTATATCGGCAACTGTCCGAATTTCTTTAGGAAGTGGGTTTACCTTTGGCTTTAGCGCGGGGTTGCCGATAACGAGGCATGAAGCGCCTTTTTCTAGGTTGTTTGGCCGGGATCGTGGGGGTAATTGCCTACGATGGATCGCGCGTGCTCTATGCGGCCACTAGCGGATTTGATCAGCTGGAAATTTTCTCTAAGGTCCTGCATTACGTCCAAAACAACTACGTCGAAAAAGTGGAGCCGAAAAAGCTGATTGAAGGCGCGATCAAGGGGATGCTGGGTACCCTGGATCCCCATACGGTCTACTTGCCCCCCGATCAGTATAAAGAAATGCAGGTGGATACTTCGGGTAAGTTCGGTGGCCTGGGTATTGAAATCACTGTAACAGACGGATACCTCACCGTTGTCACTCCGATCGAAGACACTCCGGCATTTAGAGCGGGAGTGGAGCCCGGCGATCGCATCATCATGATCGAGGACCGCGCTCAGAAAATTAAAAAAGCCACCAAGGGTCTGACGCTCCAAGATGCCGTAGGGTATATGCGCGGCAAGAAGGGCTCGAAGATTACTTTGCATATGGCGCGCAAAGGTAAAGAGGGGCTGATCCCTATCGAAATCGAACGGGATGTGATCAATGTTGTGGCAGTGAAAGGTGGCTTGATTGAGCCCGACTACGCTTGGTTGCGAATCACCAATTTTCAGGCCAACACGGCTCGTGACCTTCGTCAAAAGATCGAAAGCCTGACCAAACTTAACGCTAAACCACTCAAAGGAGTGGTGCTCGATCTGAGAGCCAATCCCGGCGGCCTGTTGGATGAAGCGGTCTCAGTGTCTGGCTTGTTCTTGGATCGTCTTCCTATTGTGAGCACCGTGAGTCGAGACAAAAGCCAAAAAGAAGTCGAATACTCCTCAGGTCAAAATCCGTACAAGGATTTCAAGATGGTGGTCTTGGTCAACGAATCGAGTGCTAGCGCGTCTGAAATCGTAGCCGGAGCACTGCAGGATCATCGCAGAGCGATTATTGTAGGCAAGCCAACATTCGGAAAGGGTTCTGTTCAGACGATTATTTCGCTAGACAACAAAGCCGGTCTAAAACTCACCGTAGCTCGCTACTACACACCGAGTGGCCGATCCATTCAGTCAAAAGGTATCCATCCCGACATCGAAGTGGAACGGCTCGACGCCAGCCTCATTGAAAAAAGCAAGGGCCCCAAGCCACTGCGCGAGGCGGACCTGCAGGGTCATATTTTGGGTGAGAATGAAAAAACAGGTGCCTCTGAAGAAGAGTTGGATAAATACAAAGACAAACGGCCCATCAAAGAAAAAGACGGCAAAAAAATCCGAGTGGATGATCCTGCAGATATGATCAAAGTCGACTTTCAGTTACAACAAAGCTTGAGCTACCTCAAAGCGTGGTCTGTTTTTGAACGCACTCCTGCGAGCCCCGTAACTCACGCAAAAGAGCCAGAACCGGAAATCGACGAGCCTAAAGAGTCGCTTCAATAGCCATGGTGAGATAGAGCGGCTCACCTTCTGAGTGAAGCGCGTGGTACGCACCAAAGCGAACGGCGGTTGGAAAGTAAAAGAAGGTCTTCCACTGGGTTTTCACCTCCAGCCCTGCGCTGTAGTAGTACTTTTGAAAGTCATTCTGAGAGAGTACGTCCAGAACCAACGCCCCCTCTATGCGTTTGAGAAAGAACGGCCACAGTCCGGGCCCTCGCTGTACGTCCACGATCGGAAAAAGATAATCTAAATTCAATGCGAGCATTTTTCTGTTGAGAAAAGCCCCGGGTAGGAACCCTCTGTTGAGAAAGAAGCCTCTGCCGGATGAGAACTGCAATTCCCCCCCGCCCTGAAAGAAACTGTTGTACAGCACCGTGCCTTGGGTGATGCCAAAACGCCCGCCCATTTTGAGGACATGCCTTTGGGTAAATGGCACTTTTAGGTATTGATCCACTGCCGCGGTTGAAACAAAAAAATCATCGCGGCTGCCCAGCGCTTTGAAGTATTGAGCGTGGGAGATTGATACAGTCGTCGCGCGCAGCGGGGCGATTCCTCGTGGAGTGGTTTTGAGCCAAAAGGTGTTCGACAATCCAACCGAGAGACCAACAGACTGGACTGCTCCACCCAGAGCGGATTTTTCTACCCGTCGAAAAATGGCGCTCAAAGATAGCCAGGGGAGATCTTTTCCAAGGCGGGTATTGTATCCAACCGAAGCTCCCCAAGAATGCAAAAAATTGGCGGATCGAATGAGATAAGTGGGCAGGTAATTCAAATCAATCTGGAATTCCTGGCTCAGACCAAACCGATAAGAATAGTCCCCAATAAAAAACGGACTCCCTCGAGTGTCGTAGCCCCCAAAGAGGTTGTAGACGTGTTTTTGAGCCACATCGAAACCTGGCACCCAGGCGGATATCTGTGCTCCGCCGGGAACTATCAAAAACGACGGCAACCAAGCTTTGGGCAAGAGTGTAGACCAAGGACTGTACGACTGAGCTTGTCCATCGGTTAAGTTCTGGCCGACTTCGGGGGCCGCTAGGGGTAAGGGGCGCGCTTTCTCATTCCCAGGTGAGGTTTGAGCGATGTCATACCCGCCGTGCTCATAGCTGCTCACCCACCAGTTATTATTCAGGGTTGCAAAGCTATTGATGCCGCCCAGCACGGAAATCAATTTCCGCCCCGTCTTTTTTTCTGGATGCACGGCCCAAACTTCTTCTCTTCCTGAAATATCTGCGATGAGCGGGAGCTCGCCCGTGGAAAGCGTCTTTCCCAGACGATAAAAATGCCCCTGAAACCGGTTTACCAATCGGGGGGTGGGAGCGTCGTCCCATCGGTAAAAAGCTGTGGAGACACCTTCGCGTAAAGTAAGCCAGCGTGAGGAATCTACGCTGAGAGACGTGATCCAAGTGCCGGCGGGCAGGTTCCATTGTCGAAGGAGTTGAAGGGTTCCTTGAGTCGAGTCCCATTTCCAGATCCCGACATGACCGGAACCGGCGGTTTCTTGATAAATCAGAAGCTCGTTGCTAAGTCCGCACGCCAAGGCGTGAACATGGTTCAGTGGCTTGCCGTCAGATAGGGGAGTTTTCTTGTTCTTGAAGTCCGCCGTCAGAACTCTCAATACATTGTTTTGGTATTGGAAGGTCCAATCCGTTTCCGTGAAAAACAAAAAGGAATCATCTCCCTGTCTTATTTCACAGAGACCTTCTTGGTTGCCCGCTTCGAGCTCAAAGGTAGCGCGGCGCTCGGTCGCTTCCAGTGGCATCCGCTCAAGGGTGGTGCCGCTGTCGGGATGGTTTTGGCGGTAGTAGAGCGCCTTACCGTCGTTAGAAACGATAGTATCCCACTTCGAGTACCCGGATTGGGTGGAGTATTTGAGAGGGGAGAGTGCGCGACTTTCAATCTCCTGGATTTGCTTTTCGACGACAGATTGATTTTTTTCAAATACGCTTTTCCAAAGGGAAGGGTAGTCCTCCCCGTATACCTGGCGGGTAGAATGGCTTAGCCAGTAAGGGAGCAGCGACTGACTGGTATGCCGAACGAACGCATGGAGGCCTGGTGCTTTTTTGCGTGCCCATAGCTCTGAGTAGATCTGGTAGCCAAAATAATACGGCGAAACTCCTTGCGGCCAGCGCGTGCTCCCTTCCAAGAGATCCAGAGGGACAAACTCTTTTCCCCAAACCCCTTTTTTGACAGCCATACGAGTGAGCATTGAAAAAGACGCGCTCCTTCCCCTGCCCCCTCGCGAAAACTCTGTTTCCAAAAAAGTAGCCAGGCCTTCGTGCAAGTGAGCTGGGAGCATTCCATTGGGGAGAACCCAGCTCCCGAAAACAGTCTTCATCCCGGCCCAAAAACCGTGTGCCGGGTACAAGTGAAGCACGTGGACGTATTCATGAAGCACTACGGAGTCGAGCCATTTGTCGAGGGTGGCGAGCTGACTCGATGGTTCCGGTGGGCTTGCAAAAACAACAAAATGTGGAAATGGAAAATCAATTGCGTAGCCGTTGAGAGAGTCGTGAAAATCACTGAGAACGATCCAGGTTTTGGGGGGGGCTTCTTGGAAAATCGGCATGAGCAAGGCATGAGCTTTTTCCGCAGCCTGGAGCGTGCGCTGAGCTAGCTGGTCGCTGCCTCGACGGTAGAGAATCTGAAAGTGCGGGGTTTCTTGAGTGACCCAGTCGATGTCCGATGGGAAAGTGATGTAGCTCGGAGTGCTTGCGCATACGTACGAAGACGCAAATGCTAGGAGTAGGGCCAACCAACGCATGGACGCATTCTATTCCGTATCGGCTCTCAAAGGTAGCGTTGTATCGCGTGCAGAACTTTTGCGGGTGTAATTTGGCTCATGCACGCATGGGATGCTAAGGGGCAAACCGGAACCCCACACCACGCGTACAGAGGCTCCTGAGGATCTTGAGTTCGGCAGCCAACAGCAGCCCTGAGCGGAAGGTGTGGGTCGGAAGGGTACGGGTGCCACTCACCTACGGATTCTGGCCCAAAAAGCGTAATAGTGGGAATGCCGAGCGCCGCTGCTACGTGTTTCATTCCTGAGTCCGATCCCAAAAAAAGCCGTGCATTCGAGACAATGCCCATGGCGTCTTCCAGACGGGGAGTAAAAATGAAATGTCCCCGCCTTTGGATGCGGCGTACAAAATAATCCTGTCCTTGAAATTCTGCTTCATTCGGAGCGACGACCGCTACCGAAATGGAAGGGGGAAGGGACTCAATCAGCTGGGCGTAGTTTTCCAACGGCCATTTCTTTGATAGGCGGCTTGCACCGGGACAGACCACCAACAAAAACTCGGAGTCAGACCGAGCAGCGTCTCTCCAGCGCTGGGCCATTCTTTCCTTCCATTGAGGGAGGCAAAGGATCCGCGGCGCGGGAATCGGCCCCGCGAACCCCAGGGCGCGCACTACGTTCAGATCGCGTTCGGTTGCCGGCATGGGTTTGCCTAGGTGGGGAATGGGTAGGTCAGAACCATATAGAGTTGGCTTTCGGCTATGGTGATGGATCAGCGTCTGCTTTGCCTTTGCCAGGCGCGCGAGGTTTCTGGGAAAAGCGCTGGCGTGGAAAACCAGCGCGTGATCGTATTTTTTGGACACCCATTCCACGCCGAAAGAATTTATGGAGCGTTTGTCACCAGGTAACGGGTAGAGCGTCTTTATCCCGGGAAAGGTTTGAAAAAGCGCCTCGTACGGTTCAGGAAAAACGGCATCGATTTCGGCGTCCGGGAAATGCTGAGTCAATCCTTGTAACGCAGAGGTCCATATGACCGAGTCTCCAAGCCGCCGGAGTTTTATGGCTAGGATCTTCATGCGATTAAAAACTTCTGTATAAACGGGCCCATATCGATTAACTTTTATGTACATCGATTTGAACAAAAAGGAGTCAAAAAAGATGAGTGGAGCGAGACATCTTCGGTTTTCTTTCGCGGTAGTATTCGCACTTTGCTTAGTTGTGGGATTGTCGTCCTGCAGCAAAAAGGACGTAAAGCCCGATGAGCCGGGCTTTAGCCCTACTGAGGGTGCCGCAGCAGACGATATGGATGCGGCAGCAGCCGCTCCCGCATTGAGCGCGGGCGATGCGTCGGCAGCAGCCCCAGAACTCGACACGGTTTACTTTGCCTTTGATAGTTACAGCCTGAGCGGTGAAGGCCGCGAGGCGCTCAAGAAAAATGCGCAGTGGCTTGGTGAAAACCCAGCTTCCACAATCCAGATTGAAGGGCATTGTGACGAGCGCGGCACGACGGAGTATAACTTGGCTTTGGGTGAAAGACGCGCCAATGCAGCCAAGGAATACCTTCAGAAAGTGGGTGTCGACTCTTCGCGTATTTCCGTGATCAGTTACGGAGAAGAGCGTCCTTTAGATTCGGGTCATGACGAGTCGGCTTGGGCTAGAAATCGTCGGGCGTCTTTCGTCGTTCTGTCTAAGTAGAACCAGTGAACGTTGTTTTCAGACTTTTGCTTTTGACTTTCTTGGCAGGCTGCGAGTCGCGGCCCACCAAGGAACTCGCTCTAGCGGATGTGGCCATTCGGGCTGCCCAGAAAGTCAAAGCAGAGTCCTTGGCCACCGATGATTTCCGACGGGCCGAGAACTTTTATCTTCGTGCTAAGAAGGATTTTGCTGAAGGGTATTTCGACTCTTGCCGAAAATTTGCGACCGATGCACGTTTGTCTGCTGAGCGAGCTGAATTCAAGGCGCTTTCTAAACAATTAAAATCAAAAGGCGGCGATGAAACCGGTTCGGATTCTTCGCCAGGAGTAGGCCCGTGAAACCAGTTTGGATTTTTGGGTTGATTTGCCTGCTTTTCTCCACGTTAGGGGCCAGCTGCAAAACCAAACGCGATATTCGCAGAGAACAGGAATATGAGCGCATCAAGGCTGAGGTGAAGGAAGCCAAGGGGGCTCGTGCGGATCTAGACGTTATCTCCGAAGAATTGCGTACCGAGATCGCTCGGCTTGGCACGACTCTAGAGGAATCTTCTCAGAACCAGCGGGTGCATGCTGAAGAAACCAAAAAAGAACTTGCGGCTTTGAGTGCTCGAATCCAAGTATTAGAACAACAAGCCGCCGCCGCCGCGGCAACTCCACCACCCCAGGCAAAAACTGCAAAACCTGCTAGTTACGAATCCGCTCGAGCGTTGTTTGACGAGGGGGATTTTGAGGCTGCGATTGAAGAAGCCAAAGCCATTCGTACCAAAGGCAAAGCCTCTCCAGAATCGCGCAAAGCGCAGTTCTTGTTAGGCGAGGCTTATTTTGCAGCACGCGATTTCGGGGCCGCCGCTTTGGAGTTTTCGGAGTTCAAGAAGCAATACCCGAAAGACGTGAGCGTCGCCAATGCTACTTTACGGCAGGCACAGTGTTTTAAGAATTTGGGAAAGGAACGCGAGGCCAAGCTCTTTTATCAAGAAGTTATCGAGAAATTTCCCAAAGCTCCTGCGGCCATTCAGGCCAAAAAAGAAATCAAACGTCTTAAGTAGCAACCCGCTCTATTTCTACTGTCGGTTTTGCACCCATCGCCCCCATAGCAGGGCGCAAGCAAGGCTCATTGCCACCCACCAGAATCCACTCTTCGTCGGTCCCGAGCGCCTTGAGGTCAAACAGGATAGAGTTTGGGTGGCTAGTTGGCAGGAGTCTTCTGAGGAGATAGGAGTCAGCTTAGTTCCCACTCCCCCGTAAGCGGCGTACAGTCCGCGCAGATCATTTTCGTGCAGATCTCTTTTTGTAGTTTCTCCAGTGGAGGCGCTTTCAAACATGGTCGCATCGGCGTCTTTGGTGGGGACCTCATGCCCAAGTCCGATGAAATGGCCGACTTCATGTGTGAGAATATTGCGTACATCATGTTTGCCGGCTTCCCCCGAAACGGTGAACTCATGATCCGCACCATTGATAAGAATATCCGTATCGAGGATGAGGCCTGCTCGCGCGCCCGACCCTGCCACAAAGAAATTTCGGGTAACAGCGATGGCAGCTGGCTCAAATGGCCAATCTTCCGAGGCAAATATCACGGAGTTCATCCCATCATTTCGATTTAAAGTGGTGCTAGTACAGCCCATGGGCAGAAACTCAAGGGTCACGTTCCCCGGGTCACGCCATGGACGAAAACTTGCATCGACCGCGCCGACAATTCCCGGAACTGCCAAAAAGCTCGGCATGCTGATGTAATAAGGGACGGGGAAATAAGTCTTATCCCAGTATAAAAACGGACCGGAACCCGCTCCATTGCTCCCGTCGGTTCGATTGCGGGAATAGCCTCGCCGACGAGTGAGCGGAGTAAAACCCGACTCCATTCCTGCGATCTTGAAGGTTTCGTCCTGAATACGGGTGAGGCTAGCACGGTATTTCTCGCCTACGGAGGGGTAGGGTAATCCAGCATACATCACGCCGAGGTCTTTCACTTGGCCGCCGAGTGTTTCAATCGTCAGCAGATCTCCGGCACGCGGGAGTGACTCACCATCGTCTTGCACGGCGAGAACCTGTAGAACTTGGACTTTAGAGAGGGTCTTGGCTCCGAATAGGGTATCGGCGGAGGTTTTTGTTTCGAGGATTTCAACATCAGCTCTAAGGGTTGCATTGCGCAGCGCGTCTTCAACAAGGCGAGGATCGGATTGGGTAGCCCAGCCAAGACTGGAGAGGCAAAAGATGAACAATCCGGTTTTCAAAAGGGGACCTCGAGCACGGGTGGAAGAGAGTCTTTATTTTACCACTAGGGGGCCACATGGTTAAGATGCGTGCTGATCATGCACGATGTCGATCGCAAGCTGAAGTGGAATGTACTCAAACAACACCGGACTCTCCCTCACGGGTTACGTCGCCTGTATCATTTCTTGATGGGGCTTGCCTGTTTTTCGCTCTATGCATGGGTGATAGATCGCGCGACCGCAAGCTGGCTGCTGCTGACGATTGGAGGGCCACTCTTTTTGTTTGATGTCCTGAGGCTGAAGTCTCCCTTACTCAAGCAGTGGGCACTGAGACATTTTAGCCCTATCATGCGTCGAAACGAACTGTTGGGACTTACGGGTAATTCTTTTTTTATCCTGGGGCTCTTTGTAGTCGTTTTTTTCTTTTCCAAACCCGTCGCACTGCTGAGTATTTTGCTCTTGGCGGTGGGCGATCCGGTTGCTGCGTTTGTGGGGACTCGTTATGGCCGGACTAAAATGGCTGGAGGCAAGACTCTCGAAGGGAATCTGGCCGGTTTTTTCGCAAGTGCGTTGGCTGGTTGGGCCTTCGCTTTGTTTTATCTCGGCCTGAGTTCTGGGACGCTGAAACTCGCCGTCATAGCTGGTCTGGCATCTGCATTGGCGGAAGGGATTCCCTCTCCTATCGATGACAACTTCACTATTCCGGTACTTTCAGGGCTATTGCTTTCTGTGATTCACAGTTTCTGGCCTCTGTACTAATATTGAAAAACTCATTCATTTCTTTTCACAAAGGGAGATTTCACATGGCTAAAAAAGGTGGGACAGTTTCACTCGTTGTACAATCCAAGGTTAAAGATCTCGTGCGTAAAGCAAAAATGAAATGTTCATCAGACGTGATTGACGCGGTAAGCCGATTGGTGCAGACCCACATCGCTCGCGGAGTCGAGCGTGCCAAAGCGAATGGCCGCAAAACTCTTCGTGGTTCGGATCTTTAATTTTTCTAGGTCGCTGGAGCGGGGTTTTCGCACTCCGCTTCAGCACTAAAGTTTCCACACTTGGAAAAACACCCCTTCCAATTCGGCATGGCATCGAGCGATTCCCCTGGAATCGTGCGTTTTCTAGATGCGGAACTTCGGCCCCATGCTGGTTATTCCATTCGCGAAGAATACCCTTCGGTATTTGGCGATCTTCCGGGCGGGCAGTCTATTTATGTGGAGTCCGAAGGCCGAGTGGTTTCCCACGTGGCCTACCTTACCCGGGTTTTTCGACACCCGCATTTTCATTTCAAAGTGGGCTTGATCGGCTCCGTGGTAACTGCCCAGGCCTACCGAGGGCATGGGATTGCGAGCAGCCTTTTGCGAGAGGCTCTTTTACAGCTCAAGAACGCAGGGTGTCTTGTGGCTGTGCTTTGGGCGGAAAATGCGGAGTTTTATTCTCCACTGGGTTTCGTCCGTGCTGGAAAGGAACAGGCTATTCGATTTAGCTCCAGTCTAATATCGGAAGCTGACCTCATTGAGCCTGCGCTGGAGTATGATCCCAAATTGCACGCAGAGAGTGTTTGGCGCTTATACCGCCAGCATGATTTGACGGTCGACCGCTCATTGCAGGAATGCAAGAAGCTTTGCCGTATTCCCCACGCTCGGGTTTTTGTCACACAGAGTCCGGACGGCGCTGTGACTTCCTATCTGGCTGTTCATAAGGGAATGGATTTTCAGGATTATATTCACGAGTGGGGCGGCAGCATTGAGAGTCTGCGCGCCAATATTGCGTGGGTTCAAAAACAGGTTTATCCGGATAGGGAACTCACTCTCATCGCTCCTGGCCACTATGACTTGAAACTTCTGCGCGCTATTTCTATCGGCAGCTCCGATGGAATCTTGGGCATGATTAAGCTCCTCGATCGCCCGCGGTTACGGGCGCTTTATTTCGATTATCTAAAGGCAATTGGCGAAAAGTCTTGGATGGGAGAGGAGTGGGGCGGCGATGGCCGTTCGGTACCTACTAAGACCGAAGGTGAATTTATTCGGGGAGTTTTTGGCGAGAGCACTCCTTCTGCACACCCGGTCCTGCCATTTTTTCTATGGGGCTTCGATTCTATTTAAGCGTAAGCGCTTGCCCGCTTTGTTTTCGGCGGGTTTCTTCTCTCTGGTAATTTTGAATCAGATATTGAAGGCGATCGCCCACCTCGGTCTGCAACACTTTTTCTGGTAGGGCCTCGTACAGAATCCAGCTTTTGAAGGCAACAAGTGCCTTTACATGGATCCAGAGGCTCCCGGTTTTGTTTTCGGCAGGAAAGGTTTTCATGTAGGCCTTGGCGCTTTTCACTGCTGAGTTTTCTGTTGGGATAGATTTCCCCTCGATAAATAAGACTTTCTCTGAGTCTCTTGAGGACATTTCAAAGGTACGTGTCCGCTGCTTCTTAAAGAATGGAATATTAAAGGAGAAGATAGCTGCCATGATACCAGGATCCTTTTGCTGCAGATCATGGATCTGAAAGATGTAGTCGCCTCGGGATGGTGGGGCGAGATTAATATCCGTGAGAGCCCATTCTCGCCAGGCTGCAAACTCCGGGGCTATTTTTCGGAACTGCTCGAAATCGCCAGGAACTGCTAGGTAGCAGCTTATCTCGAAAGTATTATTTCCTAAGCGGTTGGCTTTCCTTTCGATGAAATCGGTCCTGTCTTTGATGCGCTTTTTCAGCTCCGCAAAGACGGATTCGTCCGATTCCACCACGAGCTCATCAGAGGCCTGTGAGTACGGGCAGAAAAACAAGAATAAGAATAGTAATAGAACTTGTTGCATCAATTCTTTTTTCTCAAAGGCCAAAGTCCAGCACCCGTGCAAATCAGCGCCAAACTGAGTGTTATCAGAGTGGCTGATGGAAGCCCAAAGAACTGGGGTTCTGTATTTTTCCATAAAAAGACTAACGACATAAGAAAAAAACAGAATGAAAGCGTGGTCCATGCAAAAACCCGTGCAAAGATGCGGATGGATCTCGCCACGGCAGCGACGTCTTTGTTGCGGTGTTCGATCGCAAAATCATTCTGCGAAAAATGATTAACAAACCTACGGATAGTGCGGGGGAGAATTTCCGCGAGGCTCTTGATGTCCCTACCGATCAAAATGAGATCTCGGGTCACTTTCTCCCGGCTGTAGCGAACCGCGAGTGCCTGCCGGGCCAGATGGTGGCCGATACTCAGGATGTCGAAACCCGGCTCGAGCCTTTTTCCCAGGGATTCTATTGTGAGAATTGCTTTGAAGAGCAGCATCAGCTCCCGAGGCACCTGGAGCTTGTGCCTCACTGCGATCGACGTCGAACGGAGCAATATTTGCCCGATGTTTACTTCCCCAAGCGACATTCCGACGTAGGGAGAAATGGCGTCCATGAGATCTTTTTGGAGTGCTCCAAGCTGGGTCTTGCCAGTGGGTTGGCAAAGGTTCAGATACTCGTAGGCCAGTGTTTCGTAGTCTTCATCGATGATCGCAATAAACATGGTAATGACGCTATCTCGCACTCTGTGAGACAGACGGCCAACGATGCCAAAATCGATCAAGCCAATACGGCCGTCATCCAAAACGAACAAATTGCCGGCGTGCAGATCAGCATGAAATACGCCATCGTGCATGACCATGTGAAAAAAAGCTTCGCTCCCGGTCTCCACTATTTTAAGCGGATTGATACCTCGAGCGATGATGGCTTCCCGGTCCGAAAACCGGAGTCCTACAAACCGTTCCAGTACCAGCACTTTTCGGGTGCTGAGTTGGGTGTAGACTTCAGGAACCGCAATGGATTTCAGGTCTACCAGATTATGCTTAATCCGGCGGATGTTATTGGCTTCGATGAAAAAGTCAGTTTCTTGAAGAATGGTCCTGAAAAACTCTTCTACCAAGCCTGACGGGTTAAAGGTTTTCGACTCAGGGACAGTGCGTTCTAGGATGGCAGCGAGTCCTCGCAAGACGGCAATGTCATGTGTGATGGTTTTGTCGATGCCGGGGCGCTGGATTTTGACGGCGACTTTTTCACCTGTTTTTAGGGTTGCATAGTGCACTTGTGCGATTGAGGCTGCGGCAGTGGGTGTTGGCTCAAAGGTGCCGAACAGCTCAGCAATCGGAGCTCGGAGTTCAGACTCAATTTCCTTTTTGATCTCTTCAAACGGAATGCTGGCAGCGTTGTCCTGTAGTTTCTGGAACTCGCAGATATAGGATTCAGGGATTAGGTCCGGACGAGTCGCTAAAAGCTGTCCTAGTTTTACAAAAGAGGGACCAAGTTCTTCCATCGCCAAACGGGCCCGCTCGGGCAAAGAGAGATCTTGGTATCTATCTGAGGCGGCGACACGCGAAGGCAACAGACGCGAAAGCTGCATTCGGTGCACCCAGTCCGCCAGGCCATGTGTGGCGAGTACAGTGAGAATTTCGCGCACTCGGCCGGCGTTTTTTATGCCGTGTCCGATATGTGATGCCGTCGAAAAAATTTTCATTTCTATTCTGCTAGGCCGAGCGTGATTTGATTTTCCTCCACGCTGACTTTTTCAATGCGCACGCGCATTGCATCACCGAGCGAGATGTTTCCGGGTCCTGGCCGTTTTCGCAGGCTCATGTGACGTTCGTCATATTCGTAGAACCCGTCTAAAAACTCCAGGGGTACAAAACCCTCCGCTGCCATCTCTCCCAAGTGCACAAACACGCCGTTCTTTGAAACACCCGCTACGGTGCCATCGAATTCATCACCGACTCTATCCAAAAAATACCAACACTGTTTTCGGCGGACGATAAAACGCTCTGCTTCCGTAGCGCGGCGCTCCATGCTTGAGGTGTGTTCCCCTAAAGCGTCATAGTCCTCAGAAGACGCACCTTCCCTACGCTTATCGGATTTCGTCGCTCTTCCGGTAAGCCCTTTCAGTGCTCTGTGTACTACTAGGTCAGGGTAGCGTCGAATTGGAGAAGTAAAGTGCGTGTAGTCATTTAAGGCCAGTCCAAAATGCCCCTTAGGTTCCGGTTCGTATTTAGCCTGCTTTTGCAAACGGAGGATGAGGTGATGGACCATATTGGCAGATTTCAACTTCGCCGTGCTGGCGAGTAGTTTAGCAAAAGCCCAGGGTGAGACTTCGCTGATGCGTTCATTCACGCCTAAGTTTTTCATAAGCATGTTGAGCTCATCCAGCGCCCCGGGGTCCGGGGCTTCGTGAACTCGGTAAAGTGACGCGGAGCGCATTTCTTTGAGGTGCTTGGCGACTGCACGGTTTGCCGCGATCATGAATTCTTCAATAAGCTTATGAGACGCATATCGCGGAGCACGCGCTACGGAAATCGGATTGCCTTGGGAATCGACTTGGATCTTAGATTCGGGCAGGTCAAAGTCGAGCACACCGCGGCTACGTCGTTGATCATCGAGTTTGTGATAGAGCGCCAGGGCATCCTTCAGAGGCTTCGCCAAAAAGTCTAGCTCCTTCACTGCTGCGGGATCCTTGTCGAAAAATGCCTGCACTTGGGTGTAAGTCAGCCGCCGAGCAGTTTTAATGAGGCTGGAATAAAAACGCGAAGATTCCACTGTGCCAGCGGGTGAAAAGTGAATTTCCGCAGTGAGGGCAAGTTTGTCCTCCTGCGGGCGCAGGCTGCATAGGTCATTTGAGAGAAACTCGGGTAGCATTGGCAAACATACGCCCGGAAAGTACACACTCGTAGCGCGCATTCGAGCTTCTTTATCGAGCAGGGTTTTAGGGCGAACAAAAAAACTGACATCAGCAATGGAGACAAAAAGGGTGAACCCATCCTTTTCCCGGCGAACATATACCGCATCGTCAAAGTCTTTTGCGTCTTCTCCATCGATAGTCACATAGGGCAGTTCGCGCTGGTCAACTCGTTTCGGATCGGGAGAGGCTATTTCTGCTTGGGCAATGGCTCGGTATTTTTCACCTTCTCGGAGAAGGGTAGGGGAAAACTTGTCAGGCAATCCATAGCGGGCCACAGTGATAGCCAGGTCGTTGGCGGGGGACAGCTCCTTGCCAAAGCTTTCATTCACTTCCGCCGTGCCGGCGTCGTTTTCCGTCGGAAACTCTTGAAGATCAGCAACCACCCAATCGCCGGGGCGGACTCCGGCTGGATCTCCCTCCAGGTCAAAATATTCATTGTTCGCGGTAACAACCGCTAGGCCACGGCGGCTCGGGGTTACTTTTCCGACTACCTGAGAAGTTCGTCGCTCCACGATTCGTACGATGTGTGCGCTGGTGCGTGGGCCTTGACGGCGCACTGTGAACTCCACCGTGTCTCCATTGAGCACGGATGCCGCCTCTTCGCGTGAGACAAAGACGTCCTCAAACTCGGCGTGGAGAGGCAAGATAAAGGCGAAACCCCGGGGGTTTTTCTGAATCCGGCCCCGAAAGGTTTTTCCTGCTGGCCGGTGGGAGCCTCCGCGATTGTTCTTTTTTTCAGACCGACTTCGGGATTTATGTTTGCTGTGTTTTTTTGAATGGCGCTTCGACATGCCTCATTATAGGTGGTAGGAAAGGCTATGGCACGTACTCCTTCAAATATGGTTGAACTGGGCATTCAGGCCCCGAAATTTTCTCTTTTGAACACAGAAGGTAAACTGGTTTCACTGTCGGATTTTGAATCCTCCCCGGCTCTTGTGGTCATGTTTATTTGCAACCACTGTCCGTTCGTAAAACACATACGTTCGGAACTTGCGGCTATTTCACGGGATTGGATCCAGCGGGGGGTGGCCGTGGTGGGAATCAACTCTAATGACGTTGAAAACTACCCCGAAGACAGCCCGGAGAAAATGAAAGTCGAGAAGCAAAGCGCCGGGTATCCATTCGACTATCTTTATGATGCAACCCAAGAGGTTGCGCGGGCCTACGGCGCCGCTTGCACTCCCGATTTCTTTTTGTTCGATAGGGGTAGGCGCTTGGTGTATCGAGGGCAGTTGGACGATAGCCGGCCTGGGAGCTCCGTTCCAGTAAGCGGAAAGGACCTGTGCAGTGCGGTGGATGCTGTTCTAGAAGGCAGATCTGTTGCGTCTGATCAAAAGCCGAGCTTGGGCTGTAATATCAAATGGAAAGAGACTCGTTGAAGAAGTTCAAGGCGACTTAGCCTAGTGGTGTGGCTCAGGCGCCTTCGCGGCACTTTTTGGATTCATCAGTCCTGCAGCCGATGCCGGGACTCGCGCATCGTGATTGTGCCCATGGCCTACCGGACCTGGATCCAACTCATCTTCATCTGCTTCGGAGACTTTGTTCGAAGCAGCTGGCATCGAAATTGGCGGCATTGCAGGAGCCGTAGGTGCATGTTCGTTCGTATGGGACTCGCTTGCTGAGTGGGCGCTTTCCGCGTGGCTGTCCTCAGTGTTTTTAAATTCGGTCAGGCGTTCTTTTTCTTCGAAAGAAAGCGACGCCAAGATTTGCGCTTTTTTGGGATAGCAAACGATAGCATCCGGACCGGGGGTGCCTTCTAGAGGGGTCAAACCATCTGTATTGATGCGGACGTTCTGCATTTCTTCGTAGCGGCTCGACGTGGGGTGAAAGATAACCGTCAAACCCACCTTTGCCGTGGCTGGAAAGCACATGAGGTGCGACAGGTCCAAAAACTTGGTCGACCGCTCAATAGTAAAGGGTTTAGCCTTTGTGGAAACAGAAGACGTTTCGCGATGTTCGCCGTGGGTTCCAGTACCACCGTACGCGTCGATTACAAGGCGCGCTGGGTGTGAGAGCCAGGTGGTTTGAATCCGCTCGCCATGTCCTTTAAGCGAGGCTTGCAACGCAAACCCCTGATCAGCCATCTCCACACTAATAGACCCGAGAAAACGGCTCTTGTTGGCAAAGGAGTCATTGATCAACGATTCGGGAATTGCACCCAGCAACACAGAATTGGAAACAGTGACGTTCCAGTTTTTACCAGAGCCTTTTTCGGTGTGCAGTGTTGGGCTGGCATGCGAAGAGTCTTTGTTTTCAAACTCCAAGACCAGTCGATCATGATCCGCTCCATGTCGACTAAAACGATATTGTTTAATCTCAAGCTGTGGTGTTCCTGCCGCCGTGGGTGTGGCTCCAGAGTTTCCGAATGCCGGCGCAATCGGAAGCATCAGTAGGGTGAGGAACCATAAACTAAATCGTTCTTGATTTCGCATCTTTCGTCCTATCCTTAAGATTCAAGCTCTTCATCGACAGACCGTGATAAAATCTTTACAGTTTCTCTTCAGGAGATAAGCCCATGAAAAGACTTGTGTTTTTTTTGCCGCTGTTTTTTTTATTTGGCTGTACTTCTTCCTCCCCCACAATTGACGCGCCCAGCCCAGTTCTAGAGGCGGTGGAAGCCGAGCCGGAAGAAACGCCCATCGAAACGCCGGTGTCTGCATTCTTGGCCAAACTGGAGGACCGTTTGGCGACCTTGGGTTACGAGGGGGTTGGATTGGAACTAGAAACGGACGCAACACTCGAGCTGCTGTTCAAAGTGTTTTCAAATCCCGTAGTCGCAGGGCGAAAAATACAGTCGGTCTATACTGGAGCTGCAAATGACTATGATGCCAGCAACGGCTCTCTGACGTTGGGTGGAACGCGCAACCCAAAAGACATGATCGCATTTATTAAGAAAAAAGTTCCCACGCAATCAAAAGCTCTAAGAAACGCTGCTCCGAAGCCGAAAAGAGAAGGATGAAGTTTGGATCTCTCCTCGCCTTTGTTCATGATCTCATCGATATTCTGCCCAGTCGTACCGAGGATGAGTGGGTTGAAGTGGAGCTGCTCGAACCACAGCGCCCCACAATCATTCTGGTTTCAGGGTTCGGGGCAACCCGCCGCAATCTCTCCGTCATGCGCCGTCGGTTTCAAAAAGATGGTTACAATGTACTGATTATTGCAATGGACTGGTCCAGCCTTTCGGACAGCGTTCGGGGTTTTTACCGCATGTCTGAAAAACTTGCTGCCACTGTCATTGCGTTGAGAAAGCGTGGGGATCTTCGCGGGTACCCCGTCTATCTAGTTGCACATTCGGCAGGCGGGCTTGTGGCCCGATACTATATCCAGCGTTTGGGAGGGTTTCACTATTGCGAAGCCCTTATCACTCTGGCGACTCCCCACAGGGGAACTTGGGTGGCGCTTTTGGGTTTTTTGACTCACTTACTTTTGAAAGCCCGTTGCTTGCTTCAAATGTTGCCGATTTCGCGGTTTGTCCGCTCTATTAATCGTAGCCGCTTTCCAGAGGGATTTCCCTTTTTGTCGGTTACTTCCCCCGAGGATTATATCTGTCGTCCTATGTTCGCAAAACTGCCCCGACGCTGGAAAAATATCCCTACAATTCAGACCAAGCAGGTGCGGGGAATTTCTCACGGGGCTTTTTTGATGAGCAAAAGGGTCTACGCTATCTGTCTGGACATGGTTCAGGCAGCCCATCGGAATGCCCAGGTAGACGCGGCAGGGTTAGCCGATAATGTCTTCCCCACCGTCGACACCAAGCACGTTGCCCGTTAGCCAGTTGGCTTCGTCGTGAACCAAGAGGGCCAAACAATTGGCGACGTCTTCGGGGGTCGTGAGCCGTCCCCAGGGATTGCGCTTCGTTGCAATCGCAATCATTTCCTCGTTTCCTGGAATTTTTCTCAGGGCAGGGGTATCGGTTACTCCAGCACGCACAGAATTGACGCTGATTTGTCGGGGGGCCAGTTCGAGCGCTAGCTGCCGGCAATGCGACTCCAACGCTGCTTTGGCGGCGGACACGGCTCCGTAAGTAGGCCAAACACGGGTCCCGCCGGAAGAGGTCATTGCAAAAATCTTTGTACCCTTCTGAAGGAGTTTACGGTCGCTTAAATCCTGGGTCCAATAGACTAGGCTATGTGCCATGACGTCTAAGGTCATGTTCATCTGGTCTGAGCTGATGCGATCGCGCTCGTTTTCGGTGACAAAGGGTTTCAAAGAACCAAACGCTAGAGAATGCACCAAACAATGAATCGCATTCACTCCATTCGCCGCAAGGCCATCCAAAACTTCGCGTCGCTTTTCACGATCGGCTGCGTTTACGTTGAAAAAAAGCGCTTTTACTCCCTGCGCTCGGATGCGAGTGATGACTTCTTCTACGTGGGCCTGAGTGCCCTTGCGATCCAAGTGGACGCCCGCGATGTTCATGCCCAAAGATGCAAACTTCAGCGCCAAAGCTTCACCAAACCCGCTAGAGGATCCCAGTACCAGCGCCCAACGTCCTTTTACACTCGATAAGCTCATGGTGACTCCTTTGGCTTCGCTGCCGGTGGGGGCGGCGTAAGTAAAAACTCCTGCCTGAAGGCGTTGGCCTTTCGAAACTCAGCCACATCGATCGAAAATGGCATATCCAGCCCTTTGCGCACGCCGGTTACTTTCTCACCCGACTTGCTGAACGCAAGAGTGACCGTTTCAGCTTCAGGTTCATTGCCCTTTTTTTCAAAAATATGAATCGCAAGGTCGGTTTTTGGAAGCTGCGTAGCGCCTTTGCGGTATTCCCCAAGTTTTGTGTCTTGAAGACGAGACAGGTAGTCTTCCACTTTCGCTGTTTCAATTTGAGCTTTCGGATCGGATACGCTCTTCCATTCCGAACCTTCTTTAAAAAGTTCAAAGGACTCGGGGCCGTGCTCAATCCGAAAACGCTTCACATCAAAGCGATTAAAGTGCGCGAGTTTTCGGTCGTGATAGGACTTGGCATCCCGCTTTGCGGAATCCAGACTTGTTTTAGCAACTTCATATACAACAGGCTTGTCGCCACGTTTTACGTAGTACTTTTCGCCTTGGTGGCCCACCAACAGTAAAGTCTTTCCTGTTTTGTGGGTGAACGTAAATGTCCATTCTGCTGGAGAAAGACCAAATTTCCCCAGTGTGGCGGTCCCGTTCTCCGATGCAAATCCGACCGCTTGCAGGTCGGTAAGACCATTTACGAGCTTGTTCACTTCGGACTCGGATGCGGGTACGCCTTCTCGGCTCAGCATCCAGCCATTTTTCTCAGAGCGTCGCAAAATGAATGAGTGCTTCGAGGATTTGATCTCGACCTCATCCACATCGTTGCGCGTAAAGGGAAGGACTTTCTTGTTTCTATACTCACTCGCTTCTTTGTCGAAGCTCGTCCGAATCGCAATTGCTCCTCGGTAAACCGTTTCCTTGCCGGCAATCTTAACGTATACGCCCGAACCAACAGGGACGTTGTTTCCGACCAAAACTAGCTCGGCAGGAGAACTTCCGTCTTTTTTAATATGAATTTTTAGAAATGGATTTTCTAATCCATAAGGCTTTAGGGTGGCGGGTTTTTCGTCAACAACGCGCTCGTGCTTTGCAAAAGCAGCCGCGTTTATCATGCCATTTACGACCGAAGTATCGGCAGCGTCTTCAACTGGCGCAATCAAGGTCCAATCGGACCCGGTCTTTTTCAAGTGGACGGTGGAATACTTCGTGGAGTTTTCGTCACCCTGACGCTTCTCCAGAATAAGTTCCTGAATAGCTTCCCTCGGGGTGGAAATGAGGATCTTTGAACTCTCTTCTTTTTTCTCCGCTGCGGGCCGGTAGCTGCGCTCGTAGATCAGGTACCAACCTAATAGGACGGCCAAAAGACCAAGCAGGGCAAACGTACTATTGAACGATTTTTTCATGGGGCGCGGACTAGATGACCGGCACGCCGTTTTCTTCTTCAGTCTGCTTCTTGATCAGACCCCCTGCAATTTCACGCAGGGCCAATACGGCGGGTTTATTTTGAAAACCATCGACCAATGGCTTTGCGCCCTTAGCCATTTGTTTCACGCGCTTCGCAGCAATATGGATGAGCTCAAAGCGATTGGGGATTTTTTCCAAGCAATCTTCAACGGTTACTCTTGCCACCTGGTCACTCCTCTTTGTGCATTTTCTGAAAGTGCCCCATACTATGGAATTAATGGGCTAAGTCAAGCGTTGCAACCTCGAAGGCGCTAAGTCAAGCGCTGCAACCTCGAATGCGCTAAGTCAAGCGCCGCCACCTCGAAAACAGGGGTTTTTGAAGCTTCCAGACCTTGCTCGCAAGGGCCTGGGTGTCGGGGTTGGGTTGTGGCGGGGGTGAAAAAGCACTCATTTCTCTCAACAGGAAGATTGTTTGGATGTCCTCAGCGAGGGGGCCAGGGAGATTTTTTCTGGCAAATAGCATGGCTTGTCTGCGCGTTTGTAACTCAAAACCGGTCCGGGCATTCAGGGTTTCAAAGACCAAACTATCTGCTCGCCTGAGCCAGTCCGGTGAGCCTGGGGAAAGCGTTCGAAACTCTTTCCAGCGTTTTTTGAGAAGCGCGCGTGGGTGGTGGTTTTGGTAACGCAACCACTTCAAATAAAGAGAGTGAATGCACAGTCCAGCCCAGATCATTGCCAGCAGAACTTGGCATGCCCAGAAAATCGGCGAAGCAAACCACGGCCGTGTCGAATGCCACTGGGTTTCGGGCGGGCCGAGGTCGATAGCTTCCTTCGTCAGCATTTCCTTTGGTTTCGGCAGTGGGGCAAGCTGGAATGCACTCGTGGTAAGTTTTTCAAAACGAGAAGTAAACGGATTGAAAGCGAGCATCGCAATCGCGGGAATTTCCACAGGGCGTTCTGCCTCAGCGACGATCACAAACTCAAAAACTTTCGTGGGATAAGCAGCATTTCCGCCTAGCACACTCTTTTGGGAAACCAGCTTGATTTCCGGAGGGAGTCGGAGGGGAAGTGTGTTGATGTCGGGTAAGTTTCCCCTGCCCGAAAGAGAAACTCGAAAAGAGGTCGGTTCTCCTGGGTAAAATGGGACGTTTCTGCTTTCGGATACGAGGTCAAACTTTCCCACGGCCCCTTGGAATAGTTCTGCAAGACCGGCCGGCGCCGAAGGTAGAGGCAGCACTTTTAGCTCAACCGGCTCACTCGAAAATGCGCGATCCGCCTGTCCTGCGATTTGCCCAGGGGAGCGTACGACTATTTTCATAGGCGTCATTTGGGGTGTGCCTTGGCCAAGAATGGGCGTCAGCGTATAAGCACCGATGACCCCTTTCCGAAGGCGCTCATTGGAACTGCTGGCGGGAAGGAAAAAAGCCCCTTGCTGGAGCACGTGATTATCGCTCCACAATCGACGAAACTCCGGAAATTTTACGACTTCGACTTCCAGGCGGTCTTCCAAGGAATACAAGACATACTCGCATCGGATCGTTTCGCCCTGGTAGAGGGTGGTCTTGTTACACTCCGTCAAAAAACGCTCCGACGTGTTCCATTCGCCGTGCGCCAGCACGCCTGCGCCCAAGAGCACCATCGGGATGCACGAACGCATGGTCACCAGGGGTTCCCCCCTGCATCTGAGGATGTTTTTTTGTTGCGTCCTTTTTGGAGTTTCTGAAGGACTTGTTGGTCTTCGCTAGATACCATATCGAACATTTTCTTTTTCTGCGCTTCGCTAAACGACTGCGCCGTAAACTGTTTTGCTTTGCCGGGATCAGGCGGGGTTTTATCGGTGTTGCCCTCGCCTTCATCACCTTCGTTTTGTTGTTGCTGTTGCTGCTGTTCCATTTTCATTCGGCTCGCGAAAACAAGATTCTGTGAGATGAGGCGATTGAGTTCTTTTTCTTCGCTACTGGAGGAGGAGTGGGAGTCATAGGCTCTTTGGTAGGCACTAATGGCCTGGACAGGATCTTGCATTTTGACCAGGCTGTTTCCTAAATTATAAAGGGCCCTCTTTCGCAAGTTTTCGTCCCGCGAACCGCTGGCCTCGAGGAAAAATTCGGCTGCTTCCGACACTCGTCCCTGCGCCGAAAACTCCACGCCCTTATTGTAGGCGTCATACGCGTCGCTGTGCCTCTGCTCTTCCCCATGCACACTAATGGACGACGCGAAAGCCAAGAAAATCGAAGCACGAATGTAATAATGCCAGCGCCCCGCAAAAAATTCTAAAGCGAACAGGAGCAGTGCGATTAAGAAACAAAACGGGTAGTACTCTTTTTCTAGCTTGAACGATGTTTGAAGTTTTCCGAACTCCGCCGCGCGTCGCAAAGCCGCGGCCAAAGGCACGGCTTCATCGAAGCGCGGTCCATAGTAAACCCCACCTGTCGCTTCTGCCATTTCACGCAGTGGCTTGACATGGAGTTTGGTGCGTACGGGGGCGCCGCTAGAATCTCGCAGCACTTCATTGCCAAATCCCAGTCGGCCTTCCATGGGAATAGTTCCGCCGTTTTCTGTTCCCACTCCAAGGGTGTCAATCGCGATTGAGCTGGAAGCGAACTTTTTCAGAATAGCTCGACTGAGCGGTTGATGGGATTCCCCATCAGATATCAGCAGAACTCGCGCGGGAGCTGGGGCATCGTTTGAAAGCGTATTTTGCTTTTGAATGGCTTCGAGCAAGGTGGTCAAAGACGCATCAAAGCAGGTTCCCTGATCTGTTGTTACGGTGGGGTTCAGGGAGGCGATGAGATCTTTTGCGGCGTCAATGTCGCTGGAAAGAGGCAGCTGTAAGTACCCATCTGCTGCAAAGGGAAACACAGCAACCCTTATTCCGGGGATTTGGTCGATTACCCTGAGTGTAAACGCCGTTGCAAAATCCAACCGAGAAGGGTTGATGTCTTGGGATCTCATGCTGTTTGATATATCCATAGCGATGTAAAGATCCCCGCGGGTGCCGCGCTGAACTGTGGAATAGTGACCTGCCTGAGGGCGAGAAAATCCCACCACACAAGCCGAAAATCCCAGGATAAAAATGGTGAATCGGCGCCAGGAAAAGCCTCCTTTTCGCAGACCCAACCAGAAAATAAAACCGCCGATGGCACAAACGGCCAGCAAAAACCAAAGGGCGTGCGGGTTTTCAAAACGCAGCAACATATCGACGATTTCCCCTTCGAAAGCGCGTTTCTAACAGCAAAAACAAAACCAGCAGAATGAGAGTAGCTGCAAGGGCGAAGGCAAAAAAACGTTCCTCCTGTTTTTGGCGTGGGAGCATCTTGAGGCGTGTCTTTTCGAGTGTGTTGATCTCCTGCAAAATGCGATTGAGCATACCGGAGTCTCGTGCCGTGTACGACTTTCCTCCTGTAATGGACGCGATTTCTTTGAGCAAGGCTGGGTTAATGTAGGAGGGGATGCGGGTGAGCAAGGGGCCCCGTCTACCTTGGTCATCGTATTGGTAAATGGGAATGACTACTCGATTTTGTTGACCCATCCCAATAGGGTAGATCTTGATCCCTTGCTGTCGAGCAAGCTGGCTTGCAGTAATGGGGTTTATTGCGCCGACATTGCTGTCCCCATCTGTGAGTAAAATGATGATTTTGGTTTTGGCTTGGGAGTCTTTTAATCGCAATATCGCATTGGAAAGCCCCATTCCAATAGCCGTCCCCTGTTTGAGCTGCCGAAGCTCAATTTGCTCTACCTGCCGGATCAAAAACTCATAGTCACGGGTGAGGGGGCTTTTGGTAACGGCTTCACCTCCAAAAATATTCAAGCCGATGCGGTCATATTGGCGTTTGCGGATAAAGTCTGTGATCACCTGTTTTGCAACGGCGATTCGCGAAGGGTGAAAGTCATCTGCGTCCATGCTGATGGACACGTCCAGAGAGAGGATAATATCGATGCCTTCTGTCGTCTTTTCGCTCCAAGTTTGACGAACTACAGGACGGGCAATCACTAGGCACAGCAGCCCCAAACTTAGAACAAAGAGCCCAAAAAGTCCCCGGTAGACCCACCTGAGACGGCGGGTTTTTTCTCGCATGAAACTCACAGGACCACTGAACGGGAGTACCGTGGAACGTTTTGGACGCCGCTTTCTGAGCCAGAAGAAAAACACGCCCACCAGTGGCAGCGTGATCCAGTACAAACCATTGGGCTCGAGCAGTTCCCACGTCGTCATAGAAAGAGGCGCTCACTTTCTGCAATCCAACGTAAGGTGAGCTGTACCTCTTCAGAGGATTCAGGTCGTTGTTGGGGAGATTGAAATTTGGCTTTATCGCACTCCCTCATCATTTCCGCTATGCGAACGGACTTTGGATCGGGATACAGCCGTTCAGCCAACTGGCTTGAGGTCCAAGCCATGGCTGGGTGTCCGGTCTGCTTGTCTAGGTACTCTCTCAGCAGGGCGCTCCAGGCCAATGCTGGGGAAAACGTTGCAGGGCCGGTTTCCACTCGAGCCCGTAAAATCAGGAGCTGTTTGCGCAGCCACTCCGCAGGCGACTCCGAGGGAGCTTTCGGTAGGTTGGGTTCCTTTGGTTCCGATTTGATGAAGCGAAATCGATTTTGGTACCGGTAGAGCAGGGCCGCAAGAGCAGGTGCGCCGATTAAGAAAATCCAGAACCATTTGCTCCACGGACGGGAGAGGGGGCCCGCATCGGGTCGAAGCTCGCCGTCATTATCGGCTCGGTCAGTTACCACGGTAAGGGTTGCAGCCTCTGTAGAAAAGCTTTGGGGTCCGAGCGAAACCGATACCGGGGGAATTTGGATTACGCCCGGGTTATAGGCTGTGAACTGGTAGCGCCAAACATATCGATTTTTTTCTTTGCGGTAGTCCTGGTCTAAAAGTTCGAGCTGACGCGTTTGGATAAGCCACTGATCTTGTGCTTCAGGGAAAATCTCCTCAGAGTTGTGGGTGGGGGAGAGATCTTTCTCATCCAGGCTCATAGTCAGAACGGCTCGTTGACCCGGCTGAATTAGCGATGGTTCTAACGAAAACCGAAAGTCCGTCCAGCCGGATCTAGCGACGAGAGTGGCGGCGACGAAAGAAAGTGACCAAGCTCTTAAGGTAATCATCTTGAGTGCGCAAAGGCACGTAATCTGCCCCGCATTGCCTTCCCAGTTCCTTTAGCGATCTTACGAGACCGGCTTGGAATTCGGCCAATCCCGCGCAGACTCGATAGCTGTTTCCGTCCAAGAGAAAATATTCTCCCGATTCCGGGTCATACACGGGGTAGACTCCATCAATATTCTCGCCTGCCTCGGCATCATCGAACCCATGGAGCAATATTACTTCATGGCGAGTGGTCAGCGCCAACAGTTCCGCTGGAAAGGGAGGCATCATAAAATCGGACAACACCAGCACCAACGAGCGGGATTTGAGCACGGACTTGGCATAGGCGATAGCAGGCCTCAGGTCGCTTTTTGCCTGGCCTTGAGGATTCTCTAAGATGTGCAACATCGCTCTGCGCACATGGTCTTGGGAACGCCTTGGGGGGAGGTAGTGTAGGACCGTGTCAGAGAACAGGATTGTGGCAAAAGGATCTCCGGACTTAATCGCGCCCAGCCCGATCAGCGCTGCGATTTCGGCATACATGTCAATTTTTCGGCGGTGATTATCTCCGAGAAGCGTGCTTGAACTGACGTCTACCAACAGAACGACGTTCAGTTCACGTTCTTCTTCGTAAATTTTTACTGTGGGTTTCCCGGTACGGGCGGTAACGGGCCAGCTCATGTGCCGGATATCATCCCCCGGTTCGTATTGGCGGAACTCCTTGAACTGCATGCCACTACCGCGGAACGGGCTGCGATAATCTCCGGTCAGTAGCGAGGCGATGTTTCGGCGCGACCGGATTTCTAGTTGCGCGACAGCCTGGAGCACATTTTTTCCAAAAGCAATCATGTCACCCTTTTGTCGGGTTTAAGGAACGGTCACAGTTTCGAGCAGCCAGTCGACCACGTGGTCAGTGGTAACTTCGCGAGCCTGTGCATCAAAGGTCAACAGCAGTCGGTGGCGTAGTACATCGGCCGCAATGGATTTGATGTCATCCGGGACGACATGGTTTCGCCCATCTAAAAGAGCAGAGGCTTTAGCGGCGGCGGTCAAAAAGAGAGTGGCACGGGGAGACGCTCCAACGCGAAGGCTCTGTCGGATGTCAGCGAGTTTTTCCCCGGTATATTCCCCTTTGTGGAGCTCTCCTTGCGGTCGGGTTGCGAGAACTAGGCGCAAAATATAGTCTTTGATTTTATCGTCGACATAAACTTCATGAACGCGGTTGCGTATTTCTAGAATTTGGAGGGTGGAACAAACGGGTTTGGTTTCCGGTATTGCGGGTAGGGACATTCTTTCCAGGATAGCTTTTTCTTCAGCCCGACTAGGGTACTGCACGCGCAACTTAAACATGAAACGATCGAGCTGGGCTTCGGGTAGCGGGTACGTGCCTTCTTGCTCAATGGGGTTTTGTGTGGCGAGCACGAGAAAGGGTTCAGCCATTGGGTAAGTCGTTTCGCCAATAGTGACCTGTTTCTCGGCCATGGCCTCAAGCAAAGCGCTTTGGACTTTGGCAGGTGCCCGGTTGATCTCGTCAGCAAGTAAGATGTGACAAAAAATCGGACCTTTTTTAGCAACAAAGTCCCCCGTCTGTTCACGATAAATCATGGTTCCGATGAGATCGCTGGGCAAGAGATCGGGAGTGAACTGCACTCGTTGGAACTTGGCGTCCAGACTTTTTGCTAAGGTTTTTACAGCCAGAGTCTTTGCCAGCCCCGGAAGTCCCTCAAGTAGGACGTGGCCTCCGGTGAGGAGGCTAATGACGAGAGATCGCGTCATATGTTCCTGCCCTACAATGGTTTTTGAAACTTCAGTTAAAAGAGCATTTAAGGGTTGGATTTCCTGGTGCGTTGCGTTGATGTCTGACAAAACTGCTCCTTGGTATCACTCACATTAACGAGCTAAATTGTTCTGATGCCAAGAGTATACTTTATTCCTAGTGGAAAGTTTGCGGAAGTAAAACCAGGGTCCACTCTCTACCAGGCAGCTCTACAAGCAGGCCTGCCGGTTGCTGCTTCGTGCGATGCAGAGTTTATTTGCGGCAAGTGCAATATGCGTGTTGTAGACGGGGCGTCCAACCTTTCAAAACAGACACACAAAGAACAAGAACTACTTCAACGTGAATCCAGGCCGGTGACTGATCGCGTGAGCTGCCGCACCGCCGTGTTTGGCGACTGCACCGTAACAACGACTTATTGGTGATTGTTTAAAGTGCCGACTCCAAAAGCTGGATAGAACGCTCCGGTCCGATGGCCAAAAGAAAAGACGCAAGTTTCGGTCCATTGGGTTTGCCAATGAGCGCTCGGTAGACTTCGGGGAAAAAGCGTTTCGCATCCAAGCCATTGGATTTCATGATTTCATAAATGCTATTTGCGAGCACATCCTCGGCCACCTTCGAAATGCCTGGCTGTTTGAGCAGGTCGATCACTCCCCTCAGGGCAGCTGGGTGCGCAGTCTTAGGCGCCGGCTGGTTTAAGTTGCGGACCTGGAAGCGGAACTCTTCGGGTGCAAATTCTGTAATCCACTTCCACGCGCGGACAGCTCGTTGCTGAAAACGGGCCTCATCGACAGCGGTATGAATCGCATAGTGCACGCGCGTTTTTTCGATGCTTCCTTCGTTGATCTGCAGTTGATTGCAAAGGTGGCGAAATCCAAACTGCTGAGGCATTTGAGTCCAGCTGGTTGGGGCTTCTACGCATGCGAGCTCATAGATACGTTTTTCATAACTCACTTTTCGGGGTTCGCCCGGCTCCTGTGCGTATGCATATCGCTCACAGCGATCAAAGTCGTCATAAGTACGGATGACATCCAGATCAAATGCGATGGTAAAGTCCAAGTTCGGCTTTCGGCTGGCGAAGATCCAGCGAATAACGGCGGGCTCGTAAATACTTTGTGCTTCGCCCAAAGTAATCAGATTGCCTGACGAGGACGAAAGTTTGGCGCCCAGCCCTTTGGCCAAGACGAAATCGTATTGGACATAAAACGGCGGCTCCTTTTTCCAGACGGCGCGTACTATTTTCGCGCCAGTTTCGTAGGAGCCCCCCATCGAAGAGTGGTCTTTCCCGCCGGGCTCGAAGTCTACGCCTTCAAATGCCCAGCGCATGGGCCAATCGACGCGCCAAAGAAGCTTCGCTCCGGCCTGTTTGTCAAACTGGATGGAGTCCTGCTTTTTGCAAATTTTGCAGCTGTATTCAATCGTGTAGGGTGATTTGTAAGCTTGGACTGTGGTGGCGTCTTTGCCACAGGTAGAGCAGAACACACTCACACACGACCAGTCGGCGGGTAGGGGCTCCGTGCGTGCGGCATTGAGGATCTCTACAATCTTGGGTTGGTTTTCCAGTGCGGTGCGGATTCCCTCAGCATAACGACAGGCCTTGTAAGCTTGGTTTTGGTAAAGGTATCCCGGCTGTATCCCCATCGGGGCCAGTTCCGACTCAAATTGTTTTTCGAAATAAGCAGCGTAAGAGACTTCTTTGCCGAAAACGTCGGGGACATCCGAAATGGGGCGGCGCAGATTTTTCTCTAGTAACTCTTTATTTGGCAGGTTGGCAGGAACCTTTCGAAAGGCGTCGTAATCGTCCCAGCTATACAGAAAACGCGTTTTCTTTCCACGGGATTTCAAAGCGCGCACGACAAAATCGACCGTGATGACTTCGCGGAAGTTGCCGATATGGACCATGCCGCTGGGGGAGATGCCGCTCGCGCACACGAACGTATCTTGGTCGGGTTTTTTTTGGATTAACTCGTCGGCGGCATTATCTGCCCAGTGGTGGTTTGGGATTTCTTCAGCAACGGGCTTCATAATGACGCTACCTATAACACTGCTGGAGTCGTTTCACAAAACTCCATTCGGGACTCGCATCGTCTTTGTTTTTGCGATAGTTTGGGTCCTAAGACCATGGAAAAGAAATGGATTTGGCTACTATTATTCGGTTTGGTTGCAGCGGCGAGCGCCTACCTTTGGTTTGCCGGAACTGCTGCTGCTCCGCCATCGGATTCCTTGACGGCTCCCTCGGGGGCGGGCGCTGATTCCCCAACAGAACCGGGTGCGCCTATGTTTGGAAATGGCGGATCGGTGGCCCCTCCGACTAGTGCCAGACCCCCAGCCCCTCCTTCTGGATCGCGGCCAACACCTCCCGCAGCCCATACTCCTCCTGCGCCCAGTCTTGAAACCTTTAATTCGCAGCCGTCACACCCACCTTCCTCGCAGCAACCCTACGATGCTCCCCCATCCGACGGAGGACCGGTCTTTGAACAAGTGCCTCCTCAGGCTTTTGAAAACCCCGAGTTTGTGGCCCCGCCCCCGCCCCCTCCCCAGTTCGATACAGACGGGATTCCGTTTGATGAAGAACCACCTGGAGGGCCTCCTCAGAACTTTGACAATGGGGCTGTCGCTCCCCCAGTGCCTCAAGATGATTTTGGCTCCCAACCGAACGATACCGAGGAATATTAGTGTCCTCCGTAGTGAGACGGATCGCTTGGCGTTTCATGCTCCAGGGAACTGAGCGAGGGCGATTTAGTTCCATGACCCTATTCGCCTGGGTGGCCATCGGAGTGGGGGTGGGAACAATGAGTTCTTTACTCTCGGTGATGTACGGCCTGGAGACCTCTTTGCGCGACAGTGTTTTGCGCGCTTATCCCCATATCATGGTCAGAAGGCTTCCTGGTTCCGAAGGCCACATAGATGAACCGACATTGACAAGGGCACTGCAAGGGCAACCCGGCGTCGAGCGAGTAATGCCTTACGTGGAAACCGAGATGATCGCCCAGAGCGAAAGCCGTACCATGGGCATTGTGGTTTGGGGGGTTCCTGATACTCATTGGGAACAAATCAAACCCAACCTAAAGCAAGGTGGTCCGCCTGCCGCGCATTCTGCGCTCGTTCAGGGGGTATTAGGGTTGGAATTGGCTGATCACTTAGGGGCTTCGGTGGGCGATCGGGTGCAGTTGATTTCTCCACTAAAGCGTCAAGGGGCACTAGCCTCTGTTCCTCAGACCCATTTGGTAGAAATATCGGGGATATTTGAATCGGGGCATTACGACTTTGATAAGCAGTATCTCTTTGTTCCTTTGCTAGATGGGCAGGATTTTGTCGGAAAAAAAGATCGCATCACGGGTTGGCATATTTGGGTCGCTGAATTGGGAGACGCGGAAAAAGTAGCGCAGGAACTTGCTCCTCTGTTGCCCAAAGGGTGGGAGGCTCAGAGTTGGACGAAGTTTAACGAAGCTTTGTTTCGTTCATTGCAGCTTGAGCAGTTTTCCATGTTTCTCATCCTCAGTTTTGCAGTGGTAATCGCAGTGATGAATATCGCTATCACGTTGATGATGCACGTGAGCCACAAGCGAAAGAACATCGGGGTATTGCGAGCACTGGGCGCCTCCGCTCAGCAAATAAGGCAGATTTTTATCTGGCAGGGAGCGTTCTTGGGTTTGGTGGGAATGGTTCTCGGCGGGCTGCTATCTGTTGTCATGCTGTACTATATTGCGAACAACTACCAGTTTCCTGATATCTACTACCAACGTTCAGTGCCCGTGGAAGTAAGGCCGGTGTCGATTTTTGCGGTTTATTTGGTTTCTACGCTGCTTATTTTTATTGCGACTTTATACCCCTCGTTCAAGGCAGCTCAGCTCGACCCCATAGAGGCTATTCGCGAGTAAGGCTTCGCAAAATCTTGTCTTGGAGGAGAAACATGCGTTTTTCTTCAGCAGGAGAAATCTCGTGGTCGTATCCGAATAAATGCAGAACCCCGTGGACCACCAATCGCATCAGTTCTCGGCGAGGGCTGTTGTCAAACTGAGCGCTCTGTCTTTTGGCAATCGTCCACGAAAGCAAAACATCGCCCACGCAGTCTGATCCGGGTGCTATTGCTAGGGGAAACGAAAGCACATCGGTCGGGCGATTTTTGCCACGAAACTTTGCGTTTAAAGTTCGCATTCTAGCGGGAGAAACAACTGATACGCTCAGGCTGCACCGGCTGCTATTGCCTCGAATTTTCTTCCACTCCTTTTGGGGGATTCTGTCCACGCAAACGCGTACACAGCGAGAGAGAAGTCGCCGATAACTGATGGGGCAATTTTCTAGGATTTGAATTTCTAAACGGCAGAGGCGTTTCATCTGAGCTCGTTAATACACCGTCAGGTTTATTCTTGCACGATTTTGCGAGACATTTCGACGGTGGGTTCACCAAGAGCCTGTTTTTGTCCTGGGTATTCAATGCGTTGGTGATACAGCGAGAGCAAGGTTCGGCTGATCGATTCTTCAATAATTTTCAGGTCTTTCAGAGTGAGATCGCAGTCATGAAACTGCTGGTCCAAAAAGCGTTTGGTAATAATGTTGTTGACCATCGTCTGTATTTTGGCGGGCGTTGGGTCGGGAATACTGCGAGTGGAGGCTTCGCATGCATCGGCAATCATGACAATCGCAGCCTCACGGCTTTGGGGGCGCGGGCCTGGGTAGCGGTAGTCAGTTTCGTGCACGTCGTCAGCCGCTTCAGCAGGGGCCTGTTCTTTGGCTTTGTTGTAAAAAAAAGTCGCCATGGTCGTTCCATGATGTTGTTGAATGACGTCGTTAATAGAATCCCCCAAGCCATGTTCCTTGCCCATGCGGGCGCCGTTTTTTACGTGAGAAAAGAGAATACGTGCGCTGACTGCCGGAGAAAGATGATCGTGTGGGTTGTACTGAGGAGATTGGTTTTCAATGAAATAGAGCGGGTTCGCCATTTTTCCGATGTCATGGTAGTACGCCGAAACTCGCGCCAGCAGTGGATTGGCTTTTATTCTATCGGCTGCAATTTCAGCCAAACTTCCGACCATCACGGAGTGGTGGTAGGTGCCCGGAGCCTTCATCATTAGGTTGTGTAACAAGGGGTGATTGAAGTTGGACAGCTCCAAAAGTTTCAGATTGGTCGTGTAGCCCAAAAGGTGCTCAAAGACGGGGATGATGGTTCCGGCTATTAGGGACGCAAAAACCGAGGACAAGAATGCTCCGATGGCGTGCACCGCCATCGAGAACCAGTCAGTAGATTGAAGGCCGAGTGACTGGATCAGGTCAAAGGCCAGGACCATCAAAGCTGCAATGGCACCACTCCAGGCGCCGCTTTTGTAAAGATCCGTTCTTTGTTTACAGGCCCCTAGTGTTTGGATCGCCATCATCGAAACCGACAGTATCCAGATCGAATAATAAAGGCTGCGTTCCACCATTAGGCCACCTGCAACGGAACCCAAAAGCACGAAAGTAAAAGCAAGCTCTCGTCCCAGCAGTAGCTGGATGAGAATTCCTCCTGCAGCCACTGGGATCAGGTATTCTCCACCGCCTTTTGCTCCAAATAGGGAAGTCAGCAGCGATAGGTAGGGCAATGAGAACTTCATCAGCGCAATCGAAATCGAAGTAATTCCAGCAAACACCAAACCATTCTTGAATTGCAGGCGCAGAAAACTCTTACGGGATAGGTCCAGATACACCAGAGTGTAAAAGAACAAACTCAGGATTCCGGTGAGTAGTAAAAACCGAATCCAAGTTGCACGAAAGGAAGTTGCCGCGCGGATCGCATCGACTAGTTCGGCTTGGCGTTCGGTAGCTCGTTCCCCCATTCGCAGCAGAGTCTGACCCTTGCGCACTAAGATGAGTGGCGCGTCTCGCCGCCCCAAAGCATTAGTGACTCGACGCTCAGTCAGTTCGGGGTTGAATTTCAGGTTGGGAACGATCAGCTGTTGAACGATGTCAGAGACTTTGCGTACGTGGACATTTTTTTTTCGGGGCCCAGTATTGGCTAGGCCAGCGATCAAGGCTCTGGCGTGATCGAGACTCCAGATTCGGGATACATCGTTGATGAGCGTTTCGTTCAGTCCCAGATTGAGCTGTCGAACGATTACGCCCGTACTGTAATAGGAGGGAAAAAGATCTACTTCCGAGATGAGTCTTCCCAATAGAGGCTTGGTCATTTCCTGGAAGAGCCCTTCTAGCTCTTTAGAAAAGTGATTTTTGGCGAGATACAGCAGATCGGAGGCAATGAGCGTTTGCCCAGTTTCCTTGCGTACAATTTCTCCCAGTCGGTCGAGGAGTTGAATTTGGGATATACGGGGAGCGCCGCTGGTGAAGTATTTTGCCCTAATCGCAGTAAACGCTTGGGACCAGTTTTGCACCCAGATCGCGAGCGTTGTGTCGTCATAGTCGAAGATAGGGGCAATTTTGCGATAAATTTCATCTCTGTTCTTGGAAGTGGTTTCCTTAGGTTCCAGTTCGATGGTCAGAGGCGATACGACGGAACTTTCGGCAATTTCCCCGGCCCGTACGACGGGCAGGGCGGTAGAACGAGGGTCCTTTGTGACTAGCAGTGCTGCGATCGAAGCGCTGAAACACAGTGTAAATGCCAGCAATGGCCAGCGACGCGCGCGGATAATTTGATCGAGGGCTTGGTTGGAGACGGAGTGATTTCCATCAAAGAACCGCGAGACTTTGGCATAGGCAGCGCTTAGCGCCGTGCGAAGCCCGGTCCATTTCAGTGAAAAACGGATGCGCAAGTGCGTAGCCCCCCCTCTTCTTATCGGAAAAGTGGCCATGCCTAGGGAGGTTATTTTTTGATGCGGCGAGGCGGGTTGGAATCGCTTCTGGCGCAGAGAGTCATTGAGGGAAAACTCTACGGACAGTGATACACTGCCTAATGATGGAGTTCTTTTATCGTCTCGCTCGAGCTGTAGGAACTTCTTCTCCCGTGCGAAGCCTGCAGAAAAAAATCGTTCAATCTAAAAATCGCCTTCCTGTTTTGAATCGTTGCGAAGTAGGAGATCGAATCCGAGAGGCGCTGCAACAAAACACCCCGTTTCTGGTCGGAAAGCTTGGTGTAACCGAACGCATTATTTTGTGTTGGTACTTAGGCATCCCGACACGTCAGTTCCACACACTGCAGTTTCGGGTGCCCACGTTCGATGATCTGCATATCGCACAACAATTGGCCGGTATTTTTCCCGTGAACGAGGCAACGCTAAAAAGATTTAGTCAGTTGCTAATCGACTCACTTGGAGAGGTGGATATCATTGGTGGATTGGTCAGTTGGGTGGAGACCAAGATTTATAATCACTTTTGCCCCTGTTCTTTTTACGCAGAGGCCAACCGATTGGAACCCTTTCGCGCTGAACGGCCGTGGTCGGACGCTCTGATTGGGAAAAAGATTGTCGTTATTTCTCCCTTTGAAGCTTCCATCTCGAAGCAGTTTCAAAACCGTGATTTGGTTTGGGGTGCCCATCGAGATGTTTTGCCCGATTGCGAGGTCCGAGTATTAAAGTTCCCCTATCTGTTTGAAGGCAGCGAAGAATATGGGTCTGTGTTTGATGTGTACGAGGATTTTTCTGGCAGACTTGCTGACCTGAAGAGCACATGGGGATGGGACGTCGCGGTTATCGGCTGCGGGGGATTGGGGCTTCCACTTGCCCGATGCGCCAAACAGCTAGGGGGGCAGGGCATTCATCTCGGCGGAGCGACCCAGCTGCTATTTGGGGTGCTAGGCGCTCGTTGGAAACAAGATCTTGTAATTCAAAGCATTTCTAATCGCTATTGGGTATATCCTTCCCTGGCGGAAAGGCCAGCGAGCTATCTGCAAGTAGAGCGGGGCTGTTACTGGTAACTTGTGCGGTTGCTTCGTTTGGGCTAGTTTGCGCGCCATGAAAACCCGATTGTTTACATGCCTGGCGCTGTTTTGCGCGCCGGCTATTCTTGCAGAGCCAAAAATACGCATTGCGCCGCCCGGATCAAAGACCAATGTCGTGACAAGTGTCAATTTTGCGGAGCATGACCGCCCTCTTCAGGATCGAAACAAGTACGCTTTCGATCTCAAGCGCAAGGACGACTACGACGTCGACCAAGCCGCCAAACATCTGTATTTCGGATGGCGCTACGTCGACATTCCGGGAAAAACTCATGTTTTTGGAAAGTTGGAAGTATCGGGCAGATCTGAAGCTGGAAAGTTTCGAGTTCATGGCAAGCCGGTCCCCCTGTCTCTCAAAGAATTAGCCACTCCAGAAAGAGCCGACGAGCCAGATTTTCTCGTTTTTGTGCATGGGTTTAATAACAGTTTCGATTCAGCGCTCATTCAAACCGCCCAGTTGGGATACGACCTTCAGCAAATCGGCGAGTTTCCTATTCAGATGTGGTCCTATCGCTGGAAGTCCAGAGGAATGCTTAGTGCTTACTACGAAGATCGGGATCATTTGCGGGAATATAGTCGTGGTTTAGGCGCCTTTATTCGTCAGATTGTCGACTTGCGCCCCTCGGGGAGCGTCCATTTTGTCGTGCATAGCATGGGCAACGAAGTTTTTTTACAAGCAATGAACTTGATCCAAAAAGATCCAGTTTTTGATAAGAAAATCTTGGGCAAAGTAATGTTGTTTGCACCGGATGTACGGGAGTCGGACTTCAAAAAATGGGTACCTACCGTCGTGGCGCGTTCGGCGCAAGTGACCCATTATTTTTCCTCTTTAGACACCGCCATGTTTGCCTCTCGCATTGCCAACTTTGCAAAAATTGAGAAGAGAGCTGGAGCGCATTTCGTGCCTGTTGTCGGCGTGCAAAGTTTCGATGTGGACTCGATAAATCATCGCTGGGATCGTTTAGGGCACGGGTATTTTGCGGCCAAGGAGCCATTGATTCGCGAGATTCGTACTCTCATTCAGGATCCGGCGTGCCTTCTGGGGCCCGAAGACCGAAATGGGTCGCAGGTCGAGAAAGTCTCCTCGCCTGAGGGTGTTTACTGGCGATATCGCTAGTTTTTGGATTTTTTGGCTGAGCAGATTTTCCACTTGGGGCGTAGTTCCAGTTTCTGAGTGAGCTCAGAATCCAATGAGTCCAGCCCGCCGACAAAGTGTTCCCGGAGATTTTTTCTAGAAGCGTCTAAAATGACTCGCACTCGATATTGAGTTTTCTTGGAGCAACTGACAGGTTCGTCCAAGATATCTTCAACTTTGTGAACAAAAGCGGACTCCGGAGACTCTGGTGAGATTTCAATCCCCTTTTCCCACTTCAGGCCCGGCATGCGCACTCGCTCGTCGACATTGAAGACGAGTTTAAGCAGACCTACGGCGTCCTTACTCTTGAGGATGCCACCGCTAAAAGTTTGTTGGAGACTGGTGAGGTATTGGTTTTTTGGTGAGGCGATACGAACCTGAAACACGCACTCGCGGTGGGCATTACGCCCATCGCCTTCGCTGCCCGCAGGCATTTCGATGCCAAAGTCGTTGAAAAGTATTGCCAGAGCATCGCCGTTTTCGAGTATCTGGGTGTTTCGTTTAGAGCAGTGGCCTTGAATATCCACGTCTTCGAAAGCGTTTGGTTGGCCCAACCGGGTGATGAGGAGCATCAATAGGAAAACATATCGCATGGTGATCTCCGGAGAAAAAAAAGGGGGAAGCCGTAGCTCCCCCCTTCTTGGTTTACGGACGGCCGCAGGCCAGGAACACTGGCATGAGGATCATTTTCTGAGTGAACTCAGCATCGACTGAGTCTAAGCCTCCCATCAAATGATCCGAGTAGCTCCGTCTCGTCGCTGTGAGCGACATGTTCAGGCCATACACCGTGCTCGCCCCACACGACGCAACGAGGAGATTATTGTCGTACGTCCGAGTGAAGAGCGAGTCATTGTCTTGAGGGCGAATAGTGTCCCCTTCGCGAAAGACAATGGGCAAGGGACGGCCTACTGCCGCTCCAACGTTGTATCGGATATTAAGCTGTGCACTGGAGCGTGCGCTTTTGATCATGCCACCCGAGTAGACTTGCTTGAATCCGGCCAAGTAAAAGCCTCTTGGCGGCGTGAGCGTGATTCGGAATGTACAGGATTTGCGCGCAGACATTCCGTCGCCGACGTCGCGTTCGGGCATATTGACTCCAAACTCATCGAAGAGCACAGAGAGCGTGTCTCCATTCTCGACGACACCCACGTTGTAGTTATTGCAAGCAGTACCTCCTGCGATCCAATTGCCCCAAATTCCGGCATAGGACTGAGTACACAGAGCGAGTAGCGTTATCAGAGCGGTCTTGATTTTCATTTTTTCTCCCTCCCACGCCTCTTTAATAGAGCAAGGCACATGCCAGGGGATTCGTGCGGTGTTTGGGCCATTTTCTGGTGCGATTTGGCTTGGTTGGCCTAAAGGGGTGGGTAAATTTTTCAAGCCGCTCCGATTGACCCTCGCAGCAGGGAAATGCTATGATGCGTCATTATTTTTAGGAAAACTCAAGGAGTTAAAAAAAATGCGTGTTTTCGCGTTGATGAGCTGGATCCTGATTTCTGTTTCTGGGTTTGCGGCTGAGCTTGTGCCCATGGCCACTCAGGAAGGGCTTGAGCGTTTGGCCCGGTCTAAGTACAAGACCGACTTTGCCAAGCTTTCGGTACATTACTTGAACCAACGCGATCGCATTACCTGCGGGCCCACGACAGGCGCTATTGTATTGAATGCTTTGCGCTACGGCACCGACAAGGCCCCCTTAGTGGCAGTAAACTCGGACTTCCTCAAACAAATGCCTACAGGCAAGGATGGAAAGCGGTTTGATCCCCAGTTACGAATGTACACTGCCGAAAACTTCTTCAACCCGAAGGCATTGTCGTTAAAGCCGCTGGCCGACATTTATGCCAGACCCAAGAAAGATCCTGCTAACCCTCAGAAAGAGAGCCGAGACCCAGGGTATCAGCTCGCTCAGTTTCGACGGGTTTTAGAAGAAGCTCACGGAGTGCATGTTGCCCAAGTCACCGTCGGGCTGAAGGACGTGCCGCTTGCCGAGCGGGACGCAGCTCAGATTGTGAAGGAGATGAAAAAAAATCTCTCAGAGGCGGACAATTACGTCATCGTGAACTATGCGCGTGGTGTGTTGAAGCAAAATGGTTCGGGCCATATTTCGCCAGTGGCTGCGTACGATGAGGAGTCGAATTCTTTTTTGATTCTGGATGTCAATCCCATGGCCGGGCCTTGGGTTTGGGTAGATGCATCGGATCTTCTTAATGCAATGGCGACTCACGATACGGTTGAGAATCGTGGGCTCTTGTTTGTAAGCGAAAAGTAAACAGCTTTCGGTTGTGCTAAAATGAGGGCATGCCTCCATCACTGCGTTCTTTCGTAGTTGTAGGGAGTTTGTGTCTTTTATCTACGGTGTCCCAGGCGGGATTGACCGGTTCTTTAACTATCCCAAGCGCGCGGATTACGCTGGCTGAGTGTCAGCCAGCGACTTTTTCTCTGGGCGCGTGCGTCAACGAGCTGGTTGAGCGTGCGGATCCTGCGGGACTTACCATTAATATCGCGGCTGGCAACTATCGGCTCACCGAGCCGTGGTTTGTCTATTCCCGCGATAATATCCACATCTTGGGGGCGGGCAACGCGACAGTCATTGCAGTTGAGCGCAACACGGGTGAGTACGATCGGTATTTTGCTTTGAGCGTGATTGATTCGAGTGGCTTTGTGCTTCAAGGCGTGTCTTTCTCTGGGCCTGTGGATGGGGGTGGGTTCCCTTTATCGGGCCAAAGAGGAATAGGGCTATGTGCGACCTCCGGCAAGGTCCTAGCGGGATTTCAATTGAGTTATTTTGCCGCCTCCGGCTTTGCAGACAATCTTGTGCTGATAGGAAACACTCTGTCTGCGGACAAGTTGGAAGAAATCGGCACTGGCAAAAAGAAACTCGGAGTCGGTCCTGGTCAGAAACGTTTCACCCAGTTCTTGAATAAGAATCCCGGTTCCCGAGCTTGCAGTGGCGCGATCGCTAACGTGGATTTTATCGGAAACCAAATAGACACACACGCTCCAGTGTTCTATGTGGTCCCCATGGCTGCGGCGCTCACTAGTACTCAGCCGTCGACTAAATGGGAGGTCTTGGGAGATTCGATTTCAAAAAACTGGAGTGGCTACCGCATTCACAGAAACAAAATCCGCATTTCTAAGAAGGGCGGATTTGTTGCGCACTCCGCAATGAAATTGCATTACATTCGTGACGTGGAGATTCTGTCTAATACGATTGAGTCTCCCGATGTGGCAGCATTTGAGGCGGGTGGGGCGATCAATTTAGCCTCTGGTGTGCAGGACACACTCATTCGTGGAAATCGAATTGTTTTTCCCAGGGCGACTCGACGCAATTGGCATGGGATCAATCTGCAGAATGGTTTTGATACTCACGTGGATTACGGGGTTGGCGATAAACATATTACCATCCCGGTCCGACAGGTGAGTGTGCAAGCGAACCAGTTTGTGAATACGGGGACACGTTTTTTTGACTGTTGTAGCGCTCTTCTCAAATCTTACTGCCAGGACTTGAACAAGCGTTCGGACTGGGAGTCGATAGAATTTAGTCGCAATACCAGTTCGGGGCCAACCAATCTGTCCCTCATTTCGGGGACCTCTTTTGTCAGTCGGGATGAGCAGGCATGGGCCAAAGTGGCCGCCGTGAGCTGCCGAACCGAGAAGCCGTATTCCAAACCACCTTCCGTTACCGAGCCAGTTAGTCCTATCTTAGAAGCCTGGATTGGGGAGTAGAGCGGGTTTAGCCCGGGCCTTTCTTCCTGTTGAGCTTCGTCCTCCTTCGTGCCATGGTTTTGGCGAAGGGGAGGGGCTGTGAAAAATATTCTCACTTATTTTCGATTGTGTTTGTTTGCGGCGCTTTATTTTGCGCCGGGTTCTCAGGCTTGTACTGCGTTTTCTCTTCCCACTAGTTACGACAAGATTGTTGCAAAAAGTTATGATTGGACCGAGGGCCACGGCATGGTCATTGCCAATCCTCGGGGGCTGAAAAAGTCGGCCATCGTCTTAGATCCAGGGGCAAAGGCTGCTAGCTGGAAGTCGTTGTATGGCAGCCTGACGTTCAATCAGTCGGGGCGAGAGTTTCCGGTCAGCGGCATGAACGAAAAGGGCTTGATAGTAGAAGCGCTTTGGTTGAGCAGCACCCAAACGAGCAATGACAAAACCCTTCCCGAGCTCAATGAGCTGCAGTGGATCCAGTACCAGTTAGACAACTATTCCAGTCTGGAAGAAGTAAAACAGAACGCAGAAAAAATCCGCGTCCATACCGTGTACGCTGCCGTGCACTATTTCGTGTGTGATGCTACCGGCGAATGTGGCGCATTTGAGTTTTTGAGTGGCAAACTGGTCCAAAGTGCTGCGACAGCGCTAGCCAACAATACCTTTGCTGAGTCCAATCGATATTTGAAGGCTTTGCAAAGTTCGGGTCGACCGATTCCTACCTCGGGGACTTCCTTGGATCGATTTGCAAGGGCGGTGAGCTTGGCAGCGGCGCACGATCCCGTGGGGGGGGACGCCCGACAGGACGCGTTTGATATTCTCGACTCTGTGGGCGGGACCAGCTTTTCAAAATTTCACTTGGTTTATAATCCGACTGCAAAAGTCGCCTATTTTCGAACTCGGGCAGCGCGCAAGATCAAGACGGTGGATTTGACGCGGATCGCATGGGACTGTTCCGCGACGAGCGAAAGGGCGTTGATTTACGATATGGACCTGGACGTAGCAGGGGATGTCACCGCAAGTTTTGAGGAGTATTCGGAGTCTGAAAATTTGCGCATGATTCAAAAAAGCTTAAAGCGGATCGAAGACCACTTGCCCGCCGGATTGGATTTAGTGTTGAGTCGTTACCCCGCGACTTTGAGCTGCGAGTAGATTTTTCATTGTTGTTGGCTAATCTACCGGATATTGTTTATCTAACTTTTGGGGGTGACTATGAGAGGCTTCTTACTTACCGGTGTAACGCTTTTTGTTTTTTCTTTATCAGCGGTCGCCAAGACTATTTCTCTGTCAGAGTTTAAGGTAGCAAACGCAAAGTGTCTTGTGGGAGACCTCAAAAGAGATGGCATCATCCCGGAGTTTCGGCATTTCATTATGCCGCAGGCGCCTGCGAATGTTTCATTTCAGAGAGCTTCTGGTTTTTTTGAGGAGGACAGTTGGGAGGTGGCTTCTCGTTCTGCCCCTTCACGTCAGTTTCCGTTTGGACAGAATTTTGCCACGACTTTTCGTCGAGAAGGGACAACATTGCATCTGGCGAGCTTCATTTCCGGTCAGAAGTCGAGGTTTTTCACTGCGTCTAACGTGCCCTATATTTACTACCGCAATTGGTCTCCCAAGTATGATGCCTCAAAAGAGCTTATTGAAGCCGAAACAGCAGTTTCTGATTTTTATGTTATTGGGTCAAACAAGTCTGGAGAGATTCAGTTTGTGAATACCAACACGAACCTAATTCTCGATCTCAAGGTTTCCATCAAAGACTATCTAGCTTGTCTTAAGACGACCGTTCGAGATCTTAATCTCTAAAATCGGGGTGGCGTTAGGCATTTCCAAAACAGCGGTTTTGGAGCGATTACAAGATAGGCTGCAAGGTATTGTGCCCAGTTGACCTGGCCAGGTCAGGTTGCTACACCAACGCGAGCTCGTTGAAGAACCGACTGAGTATCCAAGCAGATTCGGTTTCGGGGACCTTGAAGCTCCGATGACGCAAGCCACTCAAACCGGGATCTCAGCAAACTTTGGTTTAGGATTCCGCATCCGTGTCGTAAACGCCCGCGCGCTTGAAGCAGAAGTGATTGCATGCGGAGTAAACGACCACCGCCCCAATCCTCTCATCAACGTTTTCGGCTCTGTAGGTGTTCGTATATTCTTATAGTCTTATAGACTAAGTACTGTTTTCGCCTTACACTGTTTTTCTAATGGGGGAACCTATGACGAACAGAACCATACAGATGTTTTTTGCAATGGCGTTTTCGATTCTGGGCCACGCTGCGGTTTCCGTCGATTCGGAGACCAAGCTTTCGTTCGAAGATGGTTGTGTTTTGGTAACGCCGGACGGCAAAAGCAATATCGATATTCGAGACGGAAGTCTCTCCTTTCGAGACAAGGACGCTTCAACGATCCTTCACACCGAAACAGATAAAAGAATCCAAGTACGTAACTCTCTTCTGTTTCACCGGTCGCAACCCTATCTTGAATTTCAAACGGAAGGCTACGTCGGTTCTCACTATGTAATCGACCTAAGCACCGGCAGTGTTCTCTTCTCGCCCGCAAAGGTCGGCTCTAAGTGGACCGTTTACTCCGATGATATGCGATACCGTGCCGAGATCGCCGGTGACTCGGTGTTCTTATATAATGGGTTTATGTCGAGGGCTTTTAAGTCTGTCGACTTTGTTCTGAATGCTGATGAAACGATCACCAAAGGGTTTTTTGATCCGAATGACTCCAATCGCCTCTTTCTGTTTCGGGGTGTTAGTAGGAACCCGGCGGACTCTTACAACGTAATTTCGGTCGTGGATGTGAAAGCCGGAAAGGTCACAAAGGAAACCAGTATCACGAATTCAGCTGGTTTAACGTTTCAAGCAGATTTCCCGTCGCACGATCCGTTCACACCCGACGGTAAGAGTTTTCATTTCACTGAGTTCGCTACCATTGCTGACAGGGAGTACGATCTCGCGTCGGACACGCAAACGACCGTTACTGGCACGACTGGTCAAACCTCCTGGAGAAGCTATCAAGTGATGCAGTCGGCAGGACCGGCAGGAGATTGGAGCTATATTTGGACAACGGCGCCTTCTGCCAATGCGTATCTGATTCATGGGATGGGTGGAGCGCCGAGTCTCGAAATTCCGGAGAGACTTCTTCGCAACTCTCTAATTACATTGGACATGTCTCAGTCGGCTTCCAAAGTCATCGAAGCGTATAGCTGCAGCTATACCGGGGGCTCTGGTTCGCCATACAAACTGGTAAACACGAAGTTAGTTTGGAAGCTTCCCTAGGTTTTTCCGCGTTCCAATGAATTGCGTGATGAAAGCCTGATCAAAAAAAGCCACCTGGCGGAAATATTTCATCATTCAAAGCTAGGGTTGCCGGCGATTCTCGTCTTCATGGGCGTGAAGATGCTGCTCATGGATACTTAAACGAGCCCCACACCTGTTGCCCTCGGTGTCGTTCTTGGATTGTGACCCGTTCGGTTGTTTGGCCTAAAAAAAAGAGAAGCTGAACCCGGATAATCCTGGGCGCTTTGAAGAACTTCAGTTTGATCTGGCATGCCTTTTTCCGTATGTGTCACCCGTGAAACCACTCCAAATCCGGTTTCTCACTTTTGAAATGAAAAAACTGGTTCTCCCCGAGCTTTTCCCCTAATGCAGCTGGCCCAATCATTGCAATTAGGTCGGACTGGAGGAAAAAATGAAATCGAACTTAATCGCAACATTGGGAGTCGTCACAATCGGTATCTTGGCTTGTGGAAAGGCGGGGGTGACTCAAGAGGGGGCATCGACCGAAAATATCAGCAAGACGGCTCACTACGGATATGAATTCACCGGAGTGGATGGAAACTCGGCCGCGTGCACCACCGGCAAAAAGCAGTTTAGCTCTATCGCTGAAATGTGCTTCAATATTCAGGACCCTGTTCAAAACGGAAAGGACTGCGCTCGACGGGAACGAATGAAAAAGTTCTTCTCCGAATGTGAGAACAGCGGCGTGGAATACCATCCTGCGCTGGGTTGCCGAGTGTCGATTGTGAAGAAAGAAACGAAGCTAGAGCTCCGCAAGGCCCTTAACGCCGAGGACATTTTGGAGTCCGCATTCTATTGTGTGGGCCCCTCGTCCCCTCGATACGTGTCAATGCTTAGTATATCTAGTGATACTACCCTGTACGACGATATTGGACTCACGGTGGATGGACGTTTTGTGCCGGATGTGGAGACGAGTGGAGATCACAGAACCCGCCTCTCGTTCGTACTGAGCAAAAGCAACGAACAGGGTTCTACGGTTCTTGCTAAAGACAGCTTCTCCGATTTCGGCGTTTCGGTCGGAACTTTGGATAAGAGATACAAGTACCAGATCGCTTGTAGCTCATTCTGGGCATGCGATGCAGTGGAAGAGCTTCGCGCAAAATGAACGGGGGAATGTTTCTGGGGAGAATATTGAAGAGAGAAAAACGTTCGTTAGTGGAGTGCGGGCGGTCCAGCCGGCTTCAGAAACTTTCAAAACTACAGAAACCGAGTCCTTGCTCACTGCGGTTGGGATGGGGTATTTGCGATCAGAAATTAACTGCTCAGGGTCCATGCCCCCTTCGATGGAGTAGAGCCGGTCGGTGGTTCTTTCAGATTTCAAAATGGTCGGGGTGGCGGGATTTGAACCCACGACCTCTTCGTCCCGAACGAAGCGCGCTAGCCACCTGCGCTACACCCCGCTGATTGGATGCCGAAAGTACCGCCTGAAAACCTACTTATAAAGTGCTTTTTTTGAGGGGTGTGCCACACAGTCGACAAAATCGAGAAGGAAAACGTGGGTGCGCAAAATGAAAGGCACCGCACTTCGTGCAAAAAACCACTTTTCGTGCATTTAACCACGCGCTCACCAGCACTAATGGTGCCGTGAGCAACAGCGATTCAATCGGAAGTCCGAGATAGAGTGATAGTCCCAACAGGGCCAATCCAAGCAGCGCGGCCGCCCAGGGAACGGCTCGTTTCTTTTGAGCGGTTTCCTTGAGGCAGCTGAAAAAATACGCGGTACCTCCCAGCAGCAACGCCCAAACTACCGCCGTCACCAGAGCTCTAAACTGAGTTTGAGAGAGTTCCATTTACCAGCGCTAATATACCATGCGCTTTGGTCCTCTCTAAGTGTTTGTAATGGTTGAAATAGTTTGCTAGTGTGAAAACGTACTCTGTGACGCGCCTGCGCCTTATTCCTTAGCCAACCCAAAAGTCTTGTGCTACAGTCCCCATTCTGTCGATACTGGCCTCTGAGCAGGGCGCTCAATGGTTCCGTTCGGCGCTCAATAAAGACTCTTTGGAGGTCTAAGATAATGGGTAAAAAGTTGTATGTCGGGAATCTTCCCTTTTCTGCTACGGAGTCCGCGGTAAGCGATCTCTTTTCGCAGATCGGCGGAGTAGATTCTGTACGATTAATCACTGACCGTGACAGCGGTCGTTCCAAGGGCTTCGGCTTTGTGGAAATGGCTTCGGATGAAGATGCTGAAAAAGCAATTTCCGAATTGAATGGCAAAGAATTCGAAGGCCGCGCTTTGACTGTAAACGAAGCGCGTCCTCAAGAACCACGTAGCGGTGGCGGCGGCGGCGGTGGATTCCGCGGTGGCCGTGGCGGCGGCGGTGGCGGCGGAGGCTACGGCGGCGGCGGAGGCGGCGGTCGCGGTGGTTTCGGCGGTGGCGGCGGCCGTGGTGGCCGTGGTGGCTACTAAGTGTCTCGCGACGACCTTGCTAAAGTAGAAGGCGTCGTAAGTGACGTTTTATCGGGAGACCTATTTGCCGTTACCCTAAAGGGTGGCAAAACAGTTCAGGCCAAGCTTTCAGGCCGGCTGCGAAAACTTCGCATCCGCGTGATAGCAGGAGATCAAGTGACCGTAGGCATGTCGCCTTACGATTTAACCCACGGGTTGATCGTCGGAAGACAGCGACTCGGCGCTCCTCCTGTAGGCACCCGATAGAATCCGCAAACCTTAAAAAGATTTCGGCCGGTGGGCAAAACCCCCGGCCGATTTTTTTTTGTCTCGTCCTAGAAAACCTAAGCTGTCTTTACCTTCGTGCTCAGCAAATCGGGAGTCATCGGGGCGACCGGTGGAGAAGTAGGCGATCCGGGCATTCCGCTGGTGTGCGTGTGCGCATTGAACAAGGCCATAAAACTCTGTCCCTTTACCAAAGCCTCCGTGGCTCCAACCCCTAGCTCAAGGCTCTGAGCTGCCTCGATCTTTACCGTTTGGCTATGGATGGTCACTCCGCCCGAATTCAAAGAAACCTTGTCCCCCCGTTGGGTTTCGATCGTGATTTCTCCAGCCTCAACAGTGATCTGGTTGTTTTCAAAATCCGAAATCACAAGCCTCTTTTGACCTTGTATGTACAATCCCCGGCCGCTCTCCGAATCGTCTAAGCAAATGGTGTGGCCAGAACGCGTTCGAAGGTGTTTGAGGTCGTTCTTATTATTCGAATTCAGATCTCCCTCCCGCCCCACTTGGGGAGGAAGCTGCTGTTTGTTATAAACACTACCCAGCACCACGGGGTGGTCGAGATTTCCATTTTCTAAATAAACAAAAACCTCATCACCCACTTCGGGCAATATCCAAAGACCTGCGTCTTTTGATGCATAGGAGGAACAGACATCAGCCCACTCGGATGCAAGGTCTGCTGAATCATCCTGAAACCAAGGATACTCGACGCGAATACGGCCACGCTTTTCTGGGTCATTATTTTGCTGAACTCGTGCTTTGAAGATTCCCGTATTCACGCTTTGCCTCCCGAGTAAACACCCACAGCTTTGAAGTCCACCCATTCAGCGCCATCCTGATAGGGCAATTCGCAGCTGCCTTCACCTCCATTAACCGTTGTCACCGTGCACTTTCCCAGCGTATGGCGCTTGCCGCTCGCGTCGCTCGCTGTGATCACAACGCCATCTCCAACTTGAACTCCGTTGCCGATCTTAAGCAGGGCGATTCCCATACCCCCGCCGGTTCCATAGCAGTCTACAATCTCCACTTTACTGCGACGCGTGGCTTCAGAGTCGCGGCGGACGATCCCATACGCCGTTTCTCCCGAAAGCGGTATTGCCCGGACACGAATCAATAGATCTTCTGTTCCCACAGAAAAAGTTTTTGTTTGATGCGCCGGCAAAACCCCAAGCTTCCGCACTCCAGAACCCCCTGGCAGAGCGGCGAAGACCTCCGCATTTGCATCACCTCCCCTTGGAAGAAAAACCAAACTGACTGAAGCGTTTTTGGCTTTGGCGCGAATCCAGTCTGTCTGATCTCCACCATGGTAGTGAACACTTCCAGAGAGTTTCGAGTTTTCTTCCAGCATACTTGCACCTAACGGAGTGCTGTCCTCAGTCGAATCGAATTCCGCATGGGCATAGTGCACTCGTACCACCGCTGGATCGGAGCTGTATCGACGTCGATTGGGGCGCAAACCTATCGCGTACTCGCCTCTCGGCTGAGGCGTCGTGGTTTCCGTGGTCATCACGCCTTCGGACTCGTTGCAGCTGGATGTGGTCGCAATGGCGCGTCCCCCACCCCGACGAATGGTAACCGGCAGTTCTCCTGCAATCGATCGGCATGTGTCTCGTGGACGTCGAAAAGTCTGCCGAACCTCAATTTTACCTGTACCACCGAGTTGGATGAGCGCGTGACCCGAGTCCACCTTTAAAGGAAGAGCCGAAGGTAGGCTACTACAGCCACCTAAAATGCCTCCCAAAACAAGCGCTAAAATCCTTCTAAGAAAAGTTTGCATTTTAATTGGCCCTTTCATTCTGAATAAAACGAAACTGAGTTCCTAGCACCTGGACACTGTCTCCTGAAGCCAAGTAGCGTCCCTTGAGAACAGCAACCCCATTCACAAAAACCGCATGCGCCCCGGGAAGAAGGAGAAAACTGTTCACGTCTCGTTGCACCTTAAAGAAAATCTGACGTCGTTCCCCCTTGTGTCGAATACAACGCAAAGCGCTTTTTCGGTGCGTACCAATCGAGGTAATCGCGTCGTGCAGAGGAGCCACAAGAGAGCTCAATGATGGCTCCTGTCCCGTCGGACTTTGGGCAACTAGGTAGGCGCCACCCTTCTCGAAACAAAATGGGCAGACTTTATCCTCATGCCGCATACGAACTGCGCACTGACCACAATACTTGGCGCAGTAATAGCGATAGACTTTGAACCCTAGGTAAACACCGAGGCCCAGTCCTAATCCGTAGCAGGCGGCCTCCCATAGCAAGTTGAGCCAGCCCGCCTTGCGATCTGGCGCGAGACTTATCGATATCGGAGCGCTTTGAATCGCCTTGCCGTCCTGCACCAACGAAGCAGAAAACGCCGTCTTTTGGCTAATATCTCCCGGGACCAGTGCAGTGAGCTGAAATGTTCGCGAGGGGAGCTCCATGGATTCGTCGGCCAGGAGCCGAGAGCTATAGAACTCCGCTCCCATTTTGGAGCGTTGCGAATCCAATAAGCTGGTAAGCGCTCCAAAAACCGCTGGATTATAAACAAACAAATGCAGTGCCGACTTTTCTTCTTTTAGTTTTGCCAATGTTGCACTGCTAATGCCGACATTTCCCGAACTCAGAATCCAGATTTCCCGTTTTAGCCCGGTCGCCAAGCTGGTGCCGAGGACATGCTGTAATGCTTTTTCTGGGTCAGCGGACACTGTGTCAGATTGACAGTGTACTTTTTCCATTTGCAACGCAGCGATTGGCTCCTGCATGGCGAGTACTTCTAATGCCCCCCTTCGGTACAAAAGCAGGCTAGCTCGAGTTCGGGATGGCATCTCATCGTTGAGTTTTTTCAAGTAGGCACTCAATCGACGATCTGCACTGTGCTTTTCGCACAGCGCCGAGTTATCGAATAAAATCCAAAGATCCAATGGCAGACGGGTGGCTGATGTTCGCAAATCTTGGTTCTTTTGGATCGACCGAAAAGAAGGGGTCGAATTATCCCCCATCACCGAAACGGTTCCTGTGAGTTTGCTACCTTCTGCTGATAACTCCTTCAGAGTAAGAGAAGGGGGTGCCTCTGCATTAGCTACGCTAGCAGCTGTAAGCATTGCCAAAAAGAATAACGTCATCGCATTTCCCCCGAAGTAACAGTCCGTTTGCTAAATCGATCCGGCGGAAACAGTTTCAAAACACAAGGAATTCCGCCAATCACTACCATGTCATTTGAAAATGCAGTCTGGTTCAAGAGAGAACCTTCTGCTCTGGCTTGATCTACTCGCAAAAAATCTTTTCCAAAAAGATTTACCCCTTCCTGAAGAAAAAAACAGTTGCCGCTATCCGGATCTATGGCAATGCCGGCTAGCATTTTTACTTCGGGGGCAGAAGTTTCTGGTCTTGCGGCTCTCCGAGCAGCTTGCCAAGATTTTTCTTTCTGGAATGCTTCCATTGCATCTGCAATTCTCAGTTTTGCACAGTTCAATGCGGTTTTAACGCCGGCGTGAAGGATGTCGCTAAGTCGACAGAGCGCACGCGAAAAAGCCGAGCTTATTTTGGTGCTGACTGGAAGTGTAGAATTCATGGCTTTATGGCTCCCATTTGCAATACGATAAAGTGGCTTCCAAGCAGTTCGATTTCGTCGTAGTCGACCAGGGCCGCATGGTATTCGGGTCGTCCATTGAGCATAAACGGTTGGGGAGCGGAGCCTGTTAGAAGGACCTGATCCCCCAAAGTGAACTCGTAGCGGCCGCTAGGAGACGAAGCCGGTGTGAGGACAATAGAGTCTAGCGCGTGAGTACCTACTGTTGAACGCGGTCCTTGGACCTGAAAAATTTCTCCCGCATGAGGGCCGAGAAAACAGTAAAGCCAAACGCCAGCGCGTGTTTGAACTCGGGTTATTCGGCTCTTGGCCCAGGGAGTGGATTCCGGCAGGTGTTTCCAGCCATGCAGTTTTTTGACTCCAAATGTAGAAGTGCTTTCTGTCGGATCGCGACGTCCCACTAGCGCCTTTAGAAATGCCAAGGCCGGAGGCCAATAGGATAGAGAGAGTTTCATGAGCAGCCTCCCACGGTTCCGGATGCGGGCTGGTAAACCGCCGCTTCAAAAAAACCGTAGTCTAGATCTGCTTCCTCTATGCGCAAGCTCAGTCGGTTTCCCTGAGGGACGAGCATTTCTGGGTGAAGAATCAGTCCTTTGTTTCTCCATTGATTGTCTTCTGTAGACTCAGTAGAAGATTCTGTGTGTAAAGTCTTGCCATTGATTCGGTATTCTATTTTGGCGCCTTTCCGACGAATGTATTGTGGAAACCAAATGACGACAGGCGCATCGGTTTTAGCAATTCTAAAGTCAAATGAGACTTTCCCTTCTCTGAGAAAGACACCCACCCGAGTTGCACAATCCCCACTAGCGTATCGCGCCTGCAGCTTCCTAATCTGGCTGTGTTGAGCCTGGCACTGCACACGGGAGCTGTCGGTGGAAGTCAGGTAATCGACTTTGTCGAAAATGTGCCCTGCGAAGGTCATTTGGTCTGGGAAACCAATCGAGCGGTCTCGCAGTTCGATCAACGACTCTTCCACCGCGTTGAGGAGCGTGAAACGCTGCTCAGCCACGCGCGCGAGATTGTCCATTTCCTGCGCGGTTTTCATCAGCAAATCAAACGGAAGTGCGCGAGGTAGAGCGTGCCGGACTCGCACCTGCGCCAATAGCTTGCAGAGCCCCAAGTAGATTTCCCGATCAAAGTTTGGCTGATCCGCGGTGCACTTGCGCTCAACTGACTCCAGAAAGAGAGCAAGCCGCTGCGCATATTCCGTGATTAGGAAAGCTACTTTCAACGGTTGATAGGGTACGCATAGCATTTCAGCGTGAAGCTGGCTCAGAAACGACCAGCTGCCAAATCTATCTTCCATAAAAAATATTTTCTGAATTCGCCGATGAGATTCTTCCATGGAGTACAGGGCGTTTCTGAGTTTCAAGAGTTCAAAGAAACTAAATGGCGCAAAAGTTAGTGGCACAATGCTTTTGCGAAAGCGGCAGTCCAGGATAGCTTGGCCATCGATAGGAAGTAACACATCGGGTGACCAAGCCTGAGCCTGAGAAATGGGAATGAGATCCGTGCATTGGGCTGTCAGGACCACCCGAAACAACTCTATCGACTCTTTCGAGAGATCTTCTGTTGCGACCACGACTTCACAGACATTTCCCTCGGAACGAAAACCCTTGATCGAAGGGTCCTCCTCATCCACATAAACATCTTGCCCGATTCTCTTGTGGTTCAATCCAACGATAACCGTTTGGGGTTTTGATCCGATGTAAGTCCTTAAATCAAGCGCGAGATCCTGATTAAGAATCAGCATCTCTCCATTGGGGAGGATAGCCATTCCGGGCTTGATCACCACCGTAAGTCCGGTCGTTTCTAGCTCGAATTCTCTTAGGGCCTGCAAAAGTATCCCCCCGCCGGGGAAGAGCTGAGCACTTAGGGTGGAAACACTTTGATTTGCTTGTTCTGCAAGCCGGTTAAAATCACGATAATCTAGTAACTGCCCAGGAAAAAAACTGGGTCGTGAATAGGGCGCTAGCATGGACGTGCCTCCGTTGGAGTGAGAGGTTCTAAAGCAGCCGAGCGCTCGGTCGTGGAGCCATTATGGGTGTCCGAACGATCTGCAGATGCGCAACGTGCCCTATAGCGGGCCCAGGAACGCAAGGTTTCAATCCGATCGCGCATTGTTTGACTGAGTGGGACCGATTCGGCAAGTGCGCGGGCAATGTGGTCTTGGGTAAAAGTTTGCGATTCTCCGAAGGCCAGATAGCGTCCAGCGACGATAGCCTGTTCAATCTCGCCCCCACTATATCCCTCGCTTTTTTCAACCAGGAGCGACAGATCCGAAGCCGGTATCTGCCAGCCATACTTGGCGAGTTGGATTTCAAAGATTTCTTTTCGTTCCGGAGGAGTAGGGAGATCCACAAAAAAGATCTCGTCGAAACGCCCCTTTCTCAGCAACTCCGGAGGGAGTGAGGAGATATCGTTTGCAGTCGCTACGACGAAAACGGGACTTTTCTTTTCTTGCATCCAAGTTAGCAGTGTTCCAAAAACTCGACTTGTGGTTCCTCCATCGGATCCCCCGCTGGATCCAGTTCCCGAAAGGCCTTTTTCAATCTCGTCTATCCATAGAATACAAGGGGCGACTGCCTCGCATGTCGACAGAGCATTACGAACGTTGCTTTCACTGGAACCGACGAGGCCACTGAATACTTTACCCATATCCAATCTTAAGAGAGGTAAAAGCCATTCGCTGCTGACGGCTTGTGCGGTGAGAGATTTTCCGCACCCAGGAACCCCCACCAATAACATTCCTTTGGGAGTCGGCAGTCCAAGAGCGCGGGCTTCTTGTGAAAATCCCTTTTTTCGGGAATTGAGCCATTGGCGGAGCTGGGACAGACCGCCCACTTGCGGCCCTTGGACATGGCTGGTCTCAATGAATTCTACTAAGCCACTTTTGCGCACGATTTGTTTTTTTTCATCGAGGACCAAGCGCGTATCCAAATGGCCATAGGAAACCAAACTCTTGGCCAGAACGTTTTCCACCTCGTCTAGTGTCAGTCCACTAGCCGCGTTGACGAGTTCTTCTGCATTTGTCCCTTCCTTGGGCTCAGACTGTGCTGCCACCGCTCTGTCCACCAGGGGACGGATCTCCTCTCTGCTGGGGAGGGGGAGATCTAGCACGGCGATCTCTTTTTGGAGTTCCATAGGGACCGGGAAAGCAGCGGAGAGAAAAACAATGTTTTTTGGCTGTCGCTTCAAGGTCTGGCCGAGATCTCGCAGTTTTCTTACGACGGAGGGTTCCTTGAGATAGGGATGAAAGTCTTTCAAAATCAAAATCGATTTCTCAGGATTGCTTTCGTACCATTTCAACGCCGCCATTGGATCTAGAATGTCTGCGAGCGGCATCCCGGACTTGAGAACGCCTTGAGTGCGTGTCCAGGTAAACAGGGTGCTCGACCTAGCCTTGCTGATGGTTTCCAGTACTCGCACTGCTCGATCTTCTTCACAGGTTTGCAAACAGATCAGCGAGTACCGCGCCCGAACATGAGCGGAGAGTTCCTGAGTAAATTTTTCCAGTGATGGTGATTGCATCTGTGTCCTTCTGTGTGGAACTCAAGTCCACCCGAAGAGGACTAAAGGCAATTTCGATACCAAGTTTTGGAAAGCATCGATTGCAGGATTTGTCTTGAAACTGAAACAGAATTCCACGCGCAGTGTTTCAGGTTTGAGATTTCCAACGCCCAAACTCCCGATTTTGTGACTGGGGATTTATGGCACGGGGGTTGCTGTCATTGACCACCGGAGGCTCGAATTGAGCAATAACTTTCTCAAAAACCTAACGCGGTCTGTTGAGGAAATTCTGACCGAAGTTCTGGCAGCGGATGCTTACACCTTGTTCAAGCGATCAGCGCGAGTTGTTTCAGGAGTTCCCTTTTCGCCTTCTAGCACAGACTACCATTTAGTTTTTGTCGGCCAGGAATGGTCTAGCCGAGAGCAAGGCACATTCCGCTGTGAGGATGGGAAAGGGGCCTCCTTGGTTTTGCGCAATCCCAGTCGCATCCGAGTGACCTATCAGTTGCTAGCAGCTCAGGGGGCAGTCACGAGTCGGCTGGAAGCCTGGGATAGGCTCGTGGCCTTCTTTTTCGATAATCCCGTTCGGGATCCCATATTGCCAGAAGCGCTCAAAGAGATTCCGGGACTCTATGATCGGCTCAATCAAGAAAAAGCCGTTTTTGCTCTGCTACCACCAGTGGCACCGACAAACGTGCTCTCAGGTCAGGAACCAGTGCACTTAAGTTTTCAGTATAGCGCCCTGTATCACAGCGGCGCGGTTCTAAACAAAGAGTCTTTGGTTAAACAAAGAGTCATTGAATATCGCGAACGCGAAAGGAGTACTCCGTGAGTACATATCAGGCCCCAGGTGTCTATTCGAATATCGTTTCCAGCGGAAACAAACCCATTGAATCGGTGGGATCTTCCACCGCTGCCTTTGTGGGGCAGAGCGCTTTGGGACCTGTAAACAGAGCCACTCTCGTCACTAGTTGGGGCCAGTACCAAAAACTATTTGGAGGAGTCGCCGAGGGGGGGCATCTGGCCCATGCTGTTTATGGATTTTTCCTCAACGGAGGGTCAAAAGCCTTCATAAACAACGTCGGTCCTAAGCAAGAGGGGCAAACTGAGGAACAGGTCGCTGCTTTGATTAAAGGCGAGGACAAGGGGCCAGCTCTGAGAACGGGATTGAATGCCTTTAAGGGAATCGAGGAGATTTCCCTCGTTGCAGCACCCGGATTCACTTCGCAAGTAGTACATCAGCTATTGAGCGATCACGCATCCGAGTGCGGCGATCGCATGGCGGTACTCGATGGAATAGAAGAACTGGGAGAGACTCAGTTGCACGAGTTCCCTCGAATCGGAGATAGCAAAGAGGCAGCCCTTTATTGGCCTTGGATTCAAGTCTTTGATGAGTCCACCAAAAAAGTGGTCACGGTCCCACCTTCTGGACATGTGATGGGAGTGATCGCGCGTGTGGACAATGAACGAGGTGTTCACAAGGCAGCTGCAAACGAAACCATTAGAGGCGCACTGGGACTCAAATACTCACTCACCCGTTCCGAACAAGCTTTGCTCAACCCACGTGGAGTAAATTTGATTCGGGATTTTGATGATATGGGTATCCGAATCTATGGGGCCCGCACACTGAGTGCCGATCCTGAATGGAAATACTTGAACGTTCGCCGGCTTTTTCAAGTCGCCAAACAGAGCATCACCAATGGCACTGAATGGGTCGTGTTCGAACCAAATAATGAACAGCTTTGGGGGGCTGTGGCCCGTAACATCCGCGCATACCTAAAAACCCTGTATGCACAGGGTGCTTTGAAAGGAAAAACTCCGGAAGAAGCGTTCTATGTACGGTGCGATGCGACGACCAACCCACCAGAGAATATCGATCTGGGGATCGTGACGATTGAGATCGGAATTGCTCCGGTCAAACCCGCAGAGTTCATCCAGATCAATATTCAACAACAATTAGAAAGTGAACAAAACTAGAAAGGAATAAACATGTCAGGACAAGAATACCTCAGTCAGGCGACTTTTGAGGTGAAGATCGATAATGTCAAAACCGATAACTTTATCAACGTGAGTGGTCTCGGGGTCGAACTCGAAGATCTGCGAGGGAAGGATGAATCGGGAAAAACGACCGTCAACACTCCAGGGAGCTCAAATGCGCGTGACATCACGCTGGTAAGGCGTTTCTCGGGAGATAAGAGTCTGCACGACTGGTTCGCGGAGGTTCGGGCGAAAGGCAACAACGTCAAACGTCGCACGGGATCCATTCGGGTACTAGATACAGAGCAGAAGCAGGTCGCGCAGTACGATTTCGAAGGTGCGTGGATCAAGGCATGGATGCCGCCCGAGTTGAGCAAAGATGCCGGTGGAAACACCCACCTCGTTGAAACCGTTGTTCTCAGCGTTACTGATCTTAAGATGGTGTGACGTGAAAACCGGTGGCTATAGCAGCGATGGAGTCATAAAGGGAACTTCTCCGCGGCGAGTGCCTCGTCTCAGTCTGGTATCCAGGCAGTCGGGTTTGCCGCTCATTCTCCTTTACCTTCAGGAAATTGAAGATCCGTTTTACAGCGAAGTGCGTTCGCTGGAAAAAGCGGAAACTTTCGCGGCTAGAGCTAACGGCCTGCAAGATAAGAAGGCCTGGTCTTACGTCCAGGCCTTCTTTGAAGCAGGTGGAAGCAAAGCGTACGTTCTTGGAGTTCCCATTTCAAAAGCTGCGGCACCCACGCTGCAGTCGGTCTTGGGTAGAGATGCCGGGACGGGGCGGCGCACCGGAATCTATTCAGTGTTGGACTGGGTCGAAAAAACAGATCTGTTGTGTGTGCCCCAGGTAAGTGAGTTTCTGAGCGAAACCGAATGCATTGGTTTTAACCAAAAAGTCCTCGATATGCTTCCCGATACGGGAGTTTTTTACTTGCTAGATCTGCCTGCCAGGCTGGATGTGGCTCAAGCTCAGCGATTCTTAGAAAAGCAGTTTAGCGCGGATGCTTCGGCATTCTACCCATGGCTGCTGGTACACGGAAGAATCACGCCCCCGAGCGTTGTCGTAGCGGCGTGGTTGCAAGTGAATGATGCTCAGATAGGCGTGGGAGAACTTGGTAGTCATATTCCTCTGCCCCAAAGTATTGCGCCTTTGGTTCGACTGTCCCCTGTTCAACGAGTGAGTCTACTGGATTCCAGGATCAACACGTTTTTGACGCACTTGGGGCAGTGCTTTGTGTGGGGCGGTTACACGTTGGCTGATCATGCAGATTGGAAAACGCGACTCATCCCATTGCGCCGAACAACGGTGAAACTCAAGCACGCGGTGGAATGGATCTGCGAGCCTTACGTGCTGGAGCCCGTAAATACGGAACTCAGTGTTTGTGTTGAAAACAGTCTTCAAAATTTTCTGCGCTCAGTACGTTCAGTTTTCAACCGGGATACTCAAGAACCTTTTACCACGAGCGTAAAGGTCATCGAAGAGGGCGGCGAGGAGAGAGTTCAGGTCGGCCTGAATTATGCACTGCCACACTCTGTGGAGCGATTCTCATTGTCGTTCATAGCTTAAGGAGGATGGGCAAGTGGCGTTGCAAGGATCAGAAATGTCAGAAGGGGTTACGACGTACTTCAAGGTCGTTATGGAGGACTTTGAGGAAGCAGTATTTCAAAGTTGTGACGGACTGCAGGCCGAAATCGACGTGGTGTATATCCCCGAAGGCGGCAAAAGTGGCGCACCCCACGCTGTACGTGGGCAACCGCGAGTGAACAAAATAGTGTTCAGCAAAGGCAGTGTGAGCGCAAAGGGCAGCAAGCGGGGGTTGTTCGACTGGTTTCTTGACGTTTGCGACTATAGCAAGCCGCTCAAACGCCAAACTCTAACGATTCAACTATTAGATTCTCAGCGCAACTCTATCCGCAGCTGGAAAGTATTGGATGCCTGGCCCTGTCGTTGGTTGGGCCCGAGTTTGAATCGGGATGGCGCGGACTTAACTGTGGAATACTTAGAGTTCGCTCACGAGGGAATTCGGCCGTAGAGGAATAAAATGGAAGTAACAAAAGGGAAATTGAAGAACTGTAAAACCGGTACAGAAGTAGTTTTTGGTTGCAACCCGGAACAGTACGAGCTGAGCCAAAATTACGATTTTGCCTATGAACCGCAGGTAGGCATGCCAGCTCCTATGGTCGCATTTCGGTGTGGTGGCGCTGCTGCGTTTCGAGTTCAGCTGTTTTTCGATACAGATATGGGGATCTCGTCGGAGGCAATACACTCAGTGAGAAAGTTTTTCATCGAGCTAAATGAAATCGACTCCGAGACGATGAGTGTTTCTCCAGTTGAGTTCAAGATGGGCAGTACTTTGTTTAGAGGGTTTGTTCGAGGATATCGGTGTACTTCGACCCGATTTGACCCAAAGGGTGAAGTTCTTAGCATGCGTGTCGAAATTGAACTAGTTTCCGACGGCACTTACGAAGGAGTTCGGAGATGAGATCTCAAGGGGCCGGGTATGTTCTAGAGAGTGATGGGCGGGGAGGGGTGATCTTACGTGCGGCTTCTGTGGAGGAGCACATCAAGGCTAGTATTCGAGCCCTTCTACTTACTCGATTAGGAGAACGCCCAGCGGAGCCAAGGCTCGGAAGCCAGTTGCACGCATTTTTGTTTCGCCCACTAAGTCAAAGCGTTTTGATCGAAATGAAGGAAGCGGTCCTGCACGCACTTGCAGTCAGCGAGCCGCGCATCAAGGTTCGCGAGGTCGAAGTGCGATCTAGCCTTGCCGAAGAAGGGCAAACGGAAGTCTGGGTTGATTTTGAAATCAAGCAAAACTGCAAGCCAGGACAAGTCAAGGTGGCGCTTCATGCATAACCTACCAGACAGCAGGACTTTCTATCGTCAAATCGTGGACGCCAGTTTTCAAGCTCATGTGCCGGGATGGGGTGGGATGTCGCCATGGGACCCGATGAAAGTTCTGGCAGAATCTCTCGAGGAGATACTCGCCCGAATTGAACAGCAGCAACATTCTCTGGTGGAGACTTTGCTCAACTCCCTTCCCAGTCTGGTTGGGTTTTCCGCGCATGCGGCTAGATTGCCAACCATTTCATTAGAGATCAAACCAGCATCTAAACTCCGAACCTCCACTCTCTTGGAAAAAGGGACCGTGCTTCGGTTTCGCAACGAAGAAAATCTTCTATACGCCCGCACTCTCGCGGATTTCACCGTGCAACCCACCAGTGACAGTGTAAGTGAAGTTGCCGCTGAAATTTACAGAGTGCAAGAGGAGCTAGATTTGCAAGAGCTGCGAGGAGTGCCGTGGGAGAGAATACCATTACCCAAAGACCTTGTGGAGATTCCCTCCAAACTCTTTCTACATCTGCCAGACGAACGCGTTATCGAATTTGATAAGGAAGATACTAGCCTGCTGAGCATTCGGGCTGAAGATCCGCAGAGATTCTCGAAGTGTTTTTTTTATAACTCCGTTCGCCACGAAGTCATTCTTCCCTTTGCGGCCGAAGCTTCTCGAGAATTTTCTGGGGGTGTTCGCGTGCGTTTGCGGGACTGTGTTTTGGATCCTGGGGCGACGACGTTGCCGGAATCGAGTGCCTATTGCTCTGATTACCCCAAGGTGATTGGAGCGGTGTCTCAATTTCGTTCATTGAGTGAGGGTATTCCCAAGGAGAGCCCGCAAGCGTATCTCGATCGGTTTTACGCTCTGGTACGTGAGTTGCCACGCCGGCCGCAGGCAGCAGTTTATCCCAATGCGCTTTGCCAAGCCATAGCCGGAGTCGACTCCCGCATTCGTCGGGTGGAGCATGCTGTCTCTTCGTCTGGAGAGCTTGTTTTCTACTTGTTGGCTGTTGAGAACAGTGCTGAGTTGCTTGAACGTGCCGATGACTGTTTAAGAAAGATCTGTCCCATACAGACCCCTTTTCGCGTGGAGTTTTTCTATTCCACCCTAGTCAAGCTAAACGAGCCCAATCCAAGCCTGGTACGCGAAATGCAACCACCTCCTCTTGGGAGGCTCGAAGTGGGACGAGAGATACAGTTTGATTCATTATTGAACTCGGTGCGTATCGGCAATGAAGGGAGAGTTGTTTCCAGCCTTAAGCGAGAACCAGGGCAATTGTTCGTGTTCGAAGTGGAAAACACTTCTATGGAGATAAACCATGCTGGGTGACGCGCTTCGACCGTCAAGAGAAATTCCGGACTATCTAAAGACGGATCTTCGTGTAGGCGAATCAAACCAGTGGGGAGTCGTCACAGTCATGGACAAACTCTGTGAGCATTTTGCTCTGAGGGTGTTCCAGTCCGCATTTGACTTGCAGTCGGACACAAGCTGTCTGACAAATCAGAAGAAAACCCTGTCCGCTTTGGGCTGGTTTCATTCCACGTTGGCCGATTCTCAAATAAGGGCTCTGTTTCATGCTCGAGACACGATCCTTTTTTTAAGAGGAACTTTGGCTGGGGTTGAACAGTTAGCGCAGATCTATTTTCCTGGGAGCCGTGCGCGGTTTGGCCGGCCGTACCCAAAGTCTCGATTTGGTCTTGGGAGCGTTGTCCGTTTAGCTAAACGGCGAGATAGGCACGAAACTATCTTCATTCGAACTGAAGAAGTTTTTTCGGAAAGCATCGTTGCCGAGTTTATTCAAAATGCCCGCACCTTATTACCTTTGGGGGTGGAGATTGTTGTAGCGGCGCCTCGCCGGCACTTACCTCCACTCGCTCCGCAGCGCTTAGGGAGGATCCCATGTCACATTTTACTCAGGTAAAAACCCGTCTGAATGACAAAGAAGTCCTCAAAAAAGCGCTCGTGGAACTTGGACTCACGATTGTTGAAGGAGAAGCTGGCAGACAGGTGCGAGGGTATTTTGGGGAAACTCAGCAAGCCGAGTTTAAAGTTCTGACAGAAACCCACTATGACATTGGTTTTTCTCGTGCTGAGGATGGATCTTATTCACTCGTCGGAGATTGGGAGTTGCTCCCTCGGGTTTCTGGAATCGAGCCGGAGCGGTTTTTGTGCGACGTTAAAAGGGCGTATGCAAAGCAGGCGATTTTAACCACGGCGGCGCAACAGGGGTATGAGGTTGAACTAAAAGAATCGGAAGATGGAACAATCGAGATGGTGGTGGCGCAATGGTGAAAAAAATTCACTTCAGAATCAGTCCATTGGGTGAGGTTCAGATGGACATTGAAGGAGCCCTCGGGACTGAGTGTGATGCAATAAGCGCTCCGTTTGAGTCCGTATTAGGCACGATTTCCGACAAGACCAGGAAAGATTCGTTCTTTTCAGTGCGTGACGACCAAGAGATCACAGCGCACCAAGATGCGGGAGGTAAAGATGCCTCCTGAAGCGCGGCAACTAACTAGCTGTGAAGACCAAGAGCCTTCCAAAGCCATTCCCGTAACGCGAATATTCATCAAAGCCGATGGAGATCTGGTTGTGACCGATCTCTGGGACTCAGTGCGCCGCATGGTGGGAGTCACCGAAGAGGAGGACTTGTTTTGAGTGTTCGAATCCTTCGGGCAGGGCTCCATGGAGGTGAAGAACCCATTGTTCTGGGGAATGAGCGCTCTGGAATGGTGGTGTTCTCCGGGTGCCATTTGGCCTGCAGTTTTTGCTACACTCCGGAGACTTCGGTGCATCATCTGGGAAACGATTACTCAACGGATGGCTTTACAGAGCTTTTGGCTCGTCTGTTAGTATCAGGAGCCCGCAATTTGAGTTTGATATCACCCAGCCATGTTTGGAGCAAAATCGAATCGGTCCTACTGAAGTTTAAACAGGGTGAGGGCAGGCATATCCCACTGGTTGCCAAGATCAGTGGGTACGAGTCCGTTTCGCTGGTTCAGCGAGTAGCACAAGTGGCAGACGTCGTTGTACCGGATTTTAAGGTGTGGGGTTCGGAAGCGGCGACTGCAGTGGCACTTCCATCTCGTTACGGATCCATTACTCAAAAAGCCGTCTCCTCCTTCATGGCAACGCACGGTTCGCCAGTGATGGAGCATGGTCGACTGACCCATGGAATGATTATTCGCCACCTGCTCATGCCCGGCTTTCAACAAGACAGCGTTCGAGTAATCGATGCGCTCCGAGATGTGGGATTCCAAGGGTACCTAAACCTAATGACGTGTTTCATTTCTCCAGAAAAGGGTTTGGTACAGGCGCCTGTGGAGCAGGTCGAAGAACTCGTCGTGTTGGCAAAAAAGGCCGGTATGCGAGTTCTGGTCGGGGGCAAAGGATGAGTAAACAAAAGCCATTTGAAATATTGGCGGACGGACCGGGAACTCTGAAGTCCGCGGAGTTGAGTTGCTTTTTGGATCGTCCCACGACGCTTACGATAAAAAAAACACTCACGGTGAAACAGCGTGCTGAATTTAGTTTGAGCTCGATTTCCAAGGTGGCGGGGTTGAAGTGCAATGGGAAACAGCTGTTCCAAGCAGATTTGTTTGCTGTTCGATGCAACGACCTTCATGAAGTAGAGCTGGAATACCGCGATTCCCTGGAGATTCTGAGCCGAGTTTTTGAGAGTGAGTTTTTAAAAGATCAACACCTCGAAGATTTTTTAAAGAAGATTGCGTCTTTGGTTGGGCTGCGTCCACGATTTTTTGGGAAGTTCGGTCTAAAAATGCCTGGAATGGACTTAGGGGGGAAATCCTATCTAGAGCACTTGCAAAGTATCTCTGAAGACTTTGGTTTTTATTTCTTGGTTCATTCTGTATCGAAAGAAATGCATTTCATTCGTTTAGGATCCCATCGGGAATCGGGGCCTTTTGAGGGGGCTTATCTTGGCTCCATTTCAAGCGCGCGTACGAGTGGGTTTATGTACGACTCAGCCGAAGTGTTTTCCATCGATTCCAACGAGGGAAGGGCTCGCAAGACTGAACTCTCCCGTAGTGCGCTTTATTCACCTCTGGGTTTTTTGAAAAATGCATCTAGTTTTGAGGCCAAGAAAAACCGAATGCTCGCCGGCGGGCGAATGGAAACTGTATGTCCTGGGGCTACTTCTCCGGAACAGATGGAGCAGATCCTTGCTAACCGATTGTCAAAGCGGGCGGCCGGTTCTGAAATCTTTCGGTTTTTCACAGCTCATTTACCCGGTTTGCCCGGGGATTGCTTGGAGCTGAAATCGGCTCCCGAAAAATCTTTGCATGGCAAGTACCTGATCGCTGGGTGTCGCACCTCAGTACGTTCGAGCATGCCGTTGCATGAATTGACATTGATTCGCGCCTAGGAGGGCTGCATGAACGCTATTGAAGGAACAGACCGACGTCAGCGCGGGGTGCTTTCACTCGAGCCGCAGCTCTGGGAAGGTGCGCGATTTTCGAATGGGTATTGGTTTGAGGAGCGAGCAAGGTCGCTGGTGGTTCAGGGAGGAGCGTGGGAGCGCTGGTCCATACTGCATTGTACTTTTGAGGGTGGGTATTGGATCGGTCTTGAACTCCAGGAGGTCGATTTTAGCTGTGTAGAATTTACACACGTTTACTTTCGCGAAGTGGATTTTAGAAAAAGCACTTTCCGCCAAGCAGTTTTTGACCACTGCGTTTTTGATGGGTGCGAGTTTGCGTCCGATCCAGAAGTAGCTTCGGGAATACGGCGCTTGGACTGTTACGAGGCCACCCGAGCTGAGCCCGAGCAAGCGGTGAGTTCCGGAGTGCCCCAGTGCCCCGCGCCCTCGGAACCGCTTGCACCACCTGCAGATCGGTTCAGTGGAATTGAAAGATGATTGGAGTGGTATGAGACAAGCTTTTGAATTTAATGATTTTTCAGAGGGGGCGGTGGAATCCCTCTTTCCTTCGGGTCTCATTTTTGATACGGTGCCGCCGTTTTTCAATCTGCAGGTAGAAAGAGGCACTGTGAGTACAAAGTCGTTGTTGATTCTGGATGATGAAGTGTTGGCATTGGAAGCGCTGCAAATTGCCATGGGCGGGAAGTACAAGCTCTTTTTGGCGAGCTCCTTCCAAAAAGCGGTGTCTATTTTGGAGAATGAAGATGTCGATGGTGCGATGGTGGACATCAATCTTCAGGAATCCGATCATGACGGGATCGAGTTTTTGACTATCTTCAAGAAACGTTTTCCGGAAAAACCCGCAATTGTCGTTTCCGGGTACCGGGAAGTCCCTACAGTCGTTAAGTGCATCAAGCTCGGGGCGGATGACTATTTGGAAAAACCGTTCGACCGAGAGACTTTGGAAATGAAGTTGGACAAAGTGCTTACGGGTAGCATGCGGACACGCGTATACCAGCGCGCTTTTGAAAAATCGGCAGCCGAGTCTAAGATCGTCGGAAAAGACAGTGGGGTATTGCGAGCAAAGCAAATGATTGCCGAAGCTGCTTCGCTGCGCGTTCTTTTGGTTGGGGAAACCGGGGTGGGTAAAACCCCGTTCGCCCGCTACTCGAGCGAAGTCGTCGCTGAGCTCACTGGGCAGATGCGGCCTTTTGAGCAGTTGAACTGTGCTTGTTTGAATACCGAACAGTTCCAAGATCAGCTTTTTGGACACAAGAAAGGCGCTTTTACGGGGGCGATTTCGGATAAACGAGGTCTGGTTGAATTGGCTAGGGGAGGAGACCTTTTCCTAGACGAAATTGGGGAAATGCCTTTGGAGACGCAGGCAATGTTCCTCACGTTTTTGGATTCAATGGAATATTATCGCCTGGGAGACGATGTTAAGCGCAAGGCAGATGTGCGAATCATTGCAGCAACCAATCGAAATTTGCGCAAGATGGTAGAGGAAGGAAAATTCCGAAAAGACCTCTACTCGCGCATTTCTCAAGTTGTGGTCAATATTCCCCCACTACGGGATCGTCAGGGCGATATCCCGCTTTTGCTAGAGCATTTTATTCAAAAGTTTGCGGGTTTTGATAAGCCCTATAACCCGGAAGTGCTTACGCTCTTGCGTGAACAGCGTTGGGAAGAGGGCAATGTACGGGAGTTCCAGGATGCTGTGGAGTTTCTGGTGTTACGCTCTCGTGGTTCTGACACCATTGAGATTGAGCATGTTCCTCCAATGTACCGCAGCCCTAACGAAACGATGGAATCGGTGGTCGAAGTACAGGCCTCTGTGGATGATTTCCGTCGGGTCTTAGATTTGGGGTTAGAGTCGTATTTGGATGCCTACGAAAAACAGATTCTTCAACAATGTCTGGATCAGTATCAAGGGACTCTCGACGAGATGGCAAAGCATCTCAAAGTGTCTCGTCCGACTCTCTATCGCCGCTTAAAGCGTCATCGAATTTCTGGTGGGGTCAGAGAAGAGTCTCTGCATTAGGGTAAACAAATAAAGCCGGGGGCAACAAAGCCCCCGGCTTTATTTATCGATGTGAATCCCCCGAACCATCCCCCTAAACAGGAAGCTTAAAACTCGAAACCGCGTTCCATTACCGTCCACCCCATGATTCACGGTAATCAAATCCCGAAAAAATTGGCAATAAGAATTTATTGGGCCTGTTCATTCTACGGCTTTCAGCTATCCTAGGGTTTTAAAATAACAGGGGAAATCACAAATGAAATCGTTCCATCGGGTATTCGCAAGCATGGCTCTAGGACTGCTCCTCGCGGGCTGTGCCACCAAAATAACAGGGCTTAAACAGAGCCCTAGTTTTACCTACGCTGCCGTTCATGGGGGCAAACTGGCTATTGGTGGGGTAGCGGCCGCGTTTGATACGCTAGACGAGGGTCGCCGCACTTCGTACGCGAATGTGATGCGCAACGCACTCTTAGAAGAGCGTAAGGATTACGAGATTGCTCCTGTGGGGACTCTGATGAACCGCCTGGGGCGCACCCAATACCAAGGCTTGATCAGCGAAATGCAGTCGACCGGCATGTTGAGCGATCGTTCGGTGTCGAACCTAAAAGCCAAGCTTGCGGGGATACGTTACGCCGCGTTTTCTAGAATCGAAAACGACGAGGTGCATACGGATCGCTCCGAATCCTCTTCGACCGACAAGAACGGAAACATCGTTCCAGGAACCGAAAAGGTCACTTCGTCTACAACCCGCACCGTTTCAGCTTCAATGCATGTTTACGATCTGCAGACGGGCGAGCTTGCGTTCACCGGAACGGTGACAAAATCCCTTTCGGATTCGCGGTCGTACGCCAAGGAAAGAGAGATGGGGCTTGTTACCGTCATCAAAGCCATCAAAGGCAGCGATGGGCAGAATTCTCAGGATACCCAGTATCCCTATCCCAACGCTCCGGATACCGGTAAGGTTTTGGCACGTGTTTTTGCTGGGTTTGGAGAGAATTTGCCCAAAAAAGACTAACGAGAACGGGGGCGCCTCCAGAGGAGGTAAGCCCCCGCAATTTCTCCCCCGATAATCGACGCTCGGTGCATCAAGACGGACAGGTGGTTTTCGAGATTATCGAATGGTGAGACCGGAAAGCGAACGCCCAGCGCTGGAAAAACAAATGCCAGGGCGCAACTGCTATCCCACAAGTGCCCGTCTAAAGCGTCTGTCGTAAAGTCTAAGATCAAATGCGTGCTCAGTCCCAGCGCGACACTTCGAGCTTTTTTAGAAATAAAACCCGAAGCCACAAGCAAGGCCCAAAGAATGCCAGTGTGTCCAAAGGTACGGGTTCCGCTGATGAGGCCGAGGTCCTGCCCTCTTAGGCCCGTGTACCAAGAGAGGCCATAATACAAGGGTTTGTCGATAAGGTCGGGAAGCACACACCCAACCAGGATCCAAAACAGTGGGAGACTCGCACTCCATGGTTTTGCCATGGTTTTGCCGATGCCCAGGTGTCCGAGGAAAAACATACCTCATGTTACCTTTATTTCCTGTCCAAGACTATGGACTTGCCTTGACCTTGATCTTCGATTGTTTAAGCATGAAGCCACGTTATGGACGAAATCGTTTTGTTTTCTTTCTCTATCGGAGCGGGCTTTCTCGGCGCGCTCTTGGGTTTGGGCGGCGGAATCATCATTGTTCCCGTGCTCACGCTGCTCTTTGATGTCGATATTCGATACGCGATTGCGGCGAGTTTGATTTCGATTGTGGCTTCTTCTTCCGGAGCCGCCGCGAGTTATTTGCGGGATCGGCTGACGAATCTGCGTTTAGCAGTGTTGCTTGAAGTTGGAACAGTTGCTGGGGCAATGTTGGGTTTTTTGATTTCTTCAAAGGTGGGGACTTCGTTTTTGTTTTTGCTTTTTGGGGTGTTTCTATTTTTTTCGGCGCTGATGATGGGCCGCAAGAAGGACGGCCAAAATGGGCCGGGGCGCAATCACCCTTGGTCGGAGTCGCTGGGGTTGGCGGGTGTTTACCCCGAAGGAGGAAAGCAGATCGCCTACTCCGTAGACCATGTTCCGTTAGGCTTAGCTACTATGGTACTTGCTGGGGCATTGTCAGCCCTTTTGGGGATCGGCAGTGGAATTTTTAAGGTCATGGCCATGGATGGAGCGATGAAGCTGCCCATTAAAGTTTCGTCGGCGACCTCAAACTTCATGATTGGAGTTACGGCCACCGCCAGTGCCGGTGCCTATTTGATACGCGGTGATGTGCGCCCCGAAATTGCAGGTCCGGTGGCGGTGGGAATTGTCATCGGTGCTTGGATTGGAGCGGCCTATATGGTCAAGCTTCCGGCCCGCACTGTTCGGCGCGTATTCGTTCTGGTGATGGGTATCGTTTCTTTGCAAATGATTTACCGAGGGCTTCAATGAGCAATCACAATTTGGAACAGCTTGAGCTGAAAATAGCGCTCTTGCTACGCTATGGTGTTCTGGCAGCAAGTAGCTTTTTGTTGATCGGTTGGGCATTGCAAATCGGAAGCCCGGAGTCTCCGTTTGAAAAGTTTCAAACCTACAATGCGATTTCATTCTACGAATCCTGGACGCGTGCCTGGTCGCAGCGCAATTGGGGGCTGTTGAGTTCTTATGTGGGGTTGGTTGCCTTGATCTGTTTGCCGTCGCTCCGGGTGCTATTGAGTGCCTACTTGTTCTTCAAACAGCGGGAGTTTCGTCTGGGTGTGATTGCATTGCTCGTGTTGGCGGGTCTGTTTCTTAGTTTTTCTCTTGGCTTTGAGTATGACTAAGCGCCGTCTTGCTTTCGTACTGATCGTAGCCTTGCTTGCGGCGAGTTGTTTTATCCAGCAACTGCGTGGAGATGGAAGGGATTTCACCGCCTATTACAAGGCGGCCAACCGCCTTTTGTCTGGTGAGGCTTTTTACGTTTTTGAGGGCGGGTACGCTTTTAAATACGCTCCGCTGACGGTGTTTTATTTTATCCCTTTTGCTTGGCTTCCGTTTGAGTGGGCTCGCTGGGCGTATGCACTGGTGCACCTCTCGGCAGCGATCTTGGTTCCGGTGTTGGCGTGGCGCTTGGTTGCAAAGTCTCCGGCTTTTCTGGCTGGGTTGGTTTGCGCTGTGCTGGGAGCGTTTCGTTTTGTCGATGGCGAATTCCGGGCGAGTAACATTGGAATGTTTCTCAACCTGGCTCTCTTGACGGCTGCGCTGGTGCAGACTGCCCCGCGTCGATACTGGGGACCGTTCGTCCTCGCTCTCGGTGCGGTGATCAAGATTCACTCCTTGGTTGCATTTTTTGCATATCGCCTTAGAGACAGGCGGACCGCTTGGGTGATGGGGGGAGTTTTGAGTTTTTTGATACTTATCCCTTCGCCACACTATTGGTTCGCGTGGGCGGCGCAGATGCGAAATACCCAGGGGGTGATGCCCCTGACTCCGGGTAATTTGAATCTGCAGGGTTTTTTTCCTTTTGCAATGCAGTTTTTCGGTTGGGATGGGCATTCGGAAAAATGCTTTTTGTTGGCGGCGCCATTTGCCATTGTAGCGGCAAAAGTGCTTCCGCGATTTTCGATTGATGAAGCTGGAAGATATCCCAGTCTTTTTTTTAGGACTGCTAGCGCTTGGGTTTGGTTGGCTTTGATGAGCAGTCCGCTACCCTGGCAGCAGACATACTCACTCCTGTGGGCAGTTCTCCCAGTTATGTGGTGCTTTGCAAGCAAGGGAGAACGCATTTGGATTGCGAGCCTTTGCATTTTTCTCGGGGCAAGCAACCGGGATATCATTGGAGTTCGAATCTGTACTTTTTTGGAAACAAATCAAAGTGTGTTTATTGCGCTTCTGATTCTATGGGGGTTATTGCTGCGTCAGGTGACCCGAGAAAAAGACGCAGCGTTGGCGGGGTAGATTCCGGGTCTTCCCCCCAGTTTTTCAGCACTCTGTAGAATTCTTCGCGCAAGTCTTCGCTAAGTCCAATGGGTGAGTTTAATCGTGCGTGCACTGCTGCTAGACCCAGGTCTGTTTTGGGGCAGTTCGTCAGCCCAAAGGCAATTCGGCTCAATGCGCGTTCGTCATGGAGATAGGCCGTTAACGTGCGTGCAAGGCGATCGGTGTCCGTGAGTTGAGCCCGCCCGAGGTAACTCAGGTAGCGTGTGACCAGCTCGGGGCAGTGTTGAAGAAAACGGGCGTCCAATTCGGCGATCGAGAGCACATTCTCCGCAGGAGAAGTCGCCTCGAGAGCAGGGGCAAGGATCAGGGAGAAGGCGAGTGAGAAACGCAAAGTTTGCTTCAAAGTTCCGGATCTATAGCTGGGTTTTTGAGGTGGAGCAATACTCAAAAAAAGCAACATGATTCCAATGGGTTACTGATGGATCAGGTGGCTGTACGCCATGCCACAGACCACGGCCCCGGCAGACCCTTTGAGAAAGCGCCATGCACGAGCCGAGAGGCGGGGATCTTTGCGTTGTAGCCAATCTTCGAACTGCGCAGCCTTTGCGTCCAACTCGACAAAGGTGTCTGCTTTGCGTCCAAGACCGATTTGGTTAGCCTTGAATCCTGGAATCAATGCGGTGAGCGCGGAGGCTGCTTTCCATTCTGCGAGGTTTGGATTGTCATTGTGCAAAACAAAGAGATCGATCAGGCGTCGGAGGGTGGGTTCGTTTGGCACCGCTGCGAGGCTCATTCGGTTTGCGAGAGATTCGACGAAGGCTGCCCGTCCGGATCGATCAGCCGGGGCATAGTTTGCAAAAAGATCGTGGAACTGCTCGCGGGCTTTGTCGGGCCAGTTTTGATCGATCGATTGCAGTGCCAACGCAAAGCTGCGGTACTTCAAGGGACTGTCCTTCTCGGCTTGGGTAAACAGCGCCTTACTCAGGGCGTGAAACTTCGCGAGAAAATCCGATCGATTGGAGTTAAACCCGGGTTCGTTGGCCTCTCGAATTTTTTCGCTCCACTGCTGTGCCCCCCACCACTCCTGCTCTTTGGATTTGAGCACGTGCTCCATGTCGAGCGCGAGAGCTTCAAGGAGCGCCCTCTTCTGGTCGGGAGCCGAAATTTGAGTGGCGACAAAATCAAATATAAACTCTGCATTTTCTGCGCGGTTCAAGACATTGACTCCCTTTTCCTGAGGCTGAAAACTCAGCAACTCAGCCAGGTGATCCGCGCCGTTTCGAACGCGGATACGATCGGCGATCGTGAGATAGGCCTTTAGAAAATCTTTTTTGTCATTGGCAGACTCAAAACGAATGGCGTCGAGTCCCATGCGGACAGCTCTGCGAAGTTCGATGGGGCTATCGCCCGTGTTGGTCTTCGCCATTCCAACGTAGACTGCCTGGGCAAGAGACTTGTTGATCTCTTGCCAGAGCCGAGCTGTCTCTGGCCGTTGAGCGGCATCAAACTCGGCGTGGTAGGCGTTTTGTAGGTGGTGCAATGTCTGGGCGTATTTGAAATAGGACTCGGGAGTAGCATTGGGTCCAAAGGGAAGTGGCGACTTGAATCGATCTTGAACTTTGGAGGTGAGCTCGGCCAGTTCCTCAGGGGACATTCTTGCCATGCGGATGATATTTCTATTTTCAGCTCGGTAGAGGAGCTCGCTGATCTGAGCTTCATCCGGGGTCTGCGCTTTCAACACTGAAATCAGGGAGTGAAACGCCACTAGGAAACAAACCGTCAGGCACCGCAACCGTGGGGCATTTGTCTTGTGCATGCTTTAGTTCTCGTAGGGTAGAAAGAGCCGATCATAGCTAAACAAAAGCACCCATAGCTCTTCGAGTTCGGATTCTGTAAAGTCTGTTTTTCGTACTTCCAATTCTTTGAGAAACTTCCGCACCGTTTGTTGGTGTGCCGAACGATCTCGCGGGCGCCAGCCCTCAAACTCCAGCGTGGGGAGCTTGGCAAAATCCCTCGCTGCCTGACTGACGGCTGGTGGCGAGTGATTCAGGGTTCCAAAAGGGGTGAGTCCAAAAGGATGGGTAGAGTCCTCTAGTGGTTCGCAAAGGGGCTTCCAGCGGCGTAGTTGAGCTTCGAGGTTGGGGAACGGGTGTGCAAAGTGAGAAGTCCACTGTTCTTGATAACAGTAGGCATCGAACAAGTGAGCGTATAGCGGATTGGGGGCGAGTGGACCGGGACGCAGCGCCCAGTGGGTGTTGGGCGATATCTGGCGACTCGTACCCAGGAAAGCGGGCCCCAAGACAGCTTCTTTCTGGGGATGGGCGATGTCCTGCGTTTGAGAATCAATTTGGTTGGCGAGGAGTCTGCGCACCTGAGAACCCTTCAGACGCAAGCAGCCGTCGGCATGGGTGCGCGAATCGACTTCTGCTCCGAGCGCTGCCATGGTGAGCAAGCGCGCGCGTTCCCTCCACGGAAGGCTGCGGTTTTGTAGCGAAAATAGCGGGTGAGTAAAGCGGGCCGGTGCCTCCGTTTGTGGTCGAATCTTCGGAATCGCGCACAAGATAAAATTAGTTCGGAGATTTTGCCACAGATCCAAGTAGTGGAGCCATTGAGCGGGGTCGTGCGGCAGCAATCCAAGTTTTTCGGCCATGGCGCGGGGTTGGCCCCAGGGGCGGTGCAACGCAAACGCCAGATCCAGTCCGGCGCGATCGATTAGATCGCAGATCTCGATGCCAGTAAAACCGCGATCGGAAGCGTGCAAGAAAGCATCGACAATACCTTGGGAGTTCGCGGAATCGGCATAGGACGCAAATGCGTAGGCCAGTGGGTGCTGTTCAGGAAGCGCTCGAAGGATCTTGCGCAATGTAGAGGGGGCTTTGTCATCTTGGTAATGGAGCCCCAAGATCTTGGCGAGGCGTTGAATCTGAAAAATGCGTTGCCTGCCATAATGGGGGTAGACCATCAGGCGCAGCACGCCTCCGGGTTTGAGGCGCTGGGCCAGCTCGCGCAGCGTGAGGGCCGGGTCGGGCAGGCACATTAACACGCCGTAACATTCGATGAGATCAAACTGTTCGCTTGGAAAAGCGGATGGATCGCTCAAGTCTAGAGTTTCGAATGTGAGGTTACGCAATCCATGATTGCGACAGCGTCGGCGGGCGATATCCAACGAAGTTTGTGAAATATCCGTCGCAAGAATGGGGCTGCTCGGATTTGCCTGCGCAAAAACATAGGGCTGAAATGTTCCGCAACCTGCTATCCAGATAGAAGGGTTTTCGACTACGGGTTGGTGTGCGCGAGCAGCGATCCACGCCGCGTTGATCTGCCATAGCCGACTTGCAGGAACACGCGCCAATAGAGGGACGTTAGGGTAGGGCCATTTTTCGTACTGGCTGCGAACAGCGTCCATCGGGTTATTGTACCTGGCTAATGCGCTTAAAATAAGGCTCTAGTGCGGGTAGCAGTTCCAGCGCACCGGCAATGGTGAGGTGGTTCGTGTCGGAGTAGAGAGATTGTCCGTCTTTGTGTGTCAAACAGATGTTTTGATTGGGGCAAAGAGCTGGCGCGGGATCTATCTGGTGAAAACTTGGCGGGAGCGTAGACGCCAGGGTTTTTTCGACCGCGGCGATTTGGCGTTTGAACTGGGACCAGTTGCCATGGAGTGAGTTCAGATCTTCGTTCCAATGGGTGGCCATGGAAAGTCGGGCGGGAATGGGGATGGTGTAAATGGGGATGGGCAGCACCACCGTGGTGTTGACCCCTGTTTGTTGGATGAGCTTCCCGGTGGTTTGGAGTTTAGTTTCGAAATCTCTTTCCGTACTGAGCCTTTCCCAGCCTGCCGCCCAGAGCAGGTGCGTGTATTGGCCATTGTTTAGTCGTTCTAAAGCTAGTCGTGTCGCCTTTGCACACGGATGAGATGGTGGTTCCAATATAAACCAAGGACAGTTTTGAGTGGGGTACTCGATATCAACCCCGTATTTCGCTGCCAGAATGCGAACCACGGGGTGTAAGTGTCCGCGGTGGCTATTGCCCCAAAAAAGCACACGTGTTGTTTTTTGACGTTGTGTGGGGATGAGTTTCTTTAGGCGCGCCTCGCCTTGGAGTTTCCAGTTTTCTCTGTCGAGGGAGGCCCTCTCGAAGCGAAGGGATGAGTGACTGAAACGCTCCGGAAAGCCTTCTTTCCAGAGCACCCCACATGCCAAAGCGGAGATTATCGTCGATGCCAGCACGGAACCCAGAACAACGTTGCGTGCTGGCCAAAGAGTGCGTGCAGGCCGCTCGAGGTACCTATAGGACAGCGTGGAGCAAATCAGAACGAGGGGAAGTAGCCACAGAGTTTGGAGGGAAAACTGGTAGCCCCACCGGTATCGATAAAAGGCAAGGAGGGGCCAGTGCCAAAGGTAGAGGGAGTAGGAGAGTTGCCCTAGCTGAACCAGACGGGGGTGGCTGAGAATTCTCCCGGCAGGAGTGGTGGGGGTGGCAAAGGCGATGAGGCCACAGGTCCCGAGGGTAGGGAGCAGAGTGATCCAAGAGGGGTGAGCCGTTGAAGCGTTGAAAGTAAATGGGGGCAAGCTCACCATGCCCAGGCTCAGAGTGGCTAGGGTCGAGTGCGGCGTGGGCAGCCATTGAATAAAGGCAAGTCCCCCTCCGGCTAAGATTTCCCAGGCCCGATGCGGGGTGAGAAAGAACGCTTCCACGGGTGCCGTGGATTGAACAAAGGCGCAGCACGCAAAAGAAGCGAGACAAACCACTCCCATGGTGATGGGGATGGCTTTGGAGCGATTTCTCAAACCGAATAGGACCAGTGGAAAAACTAGGTAGAACTGTTCTTCGACAGCGAGCGACCAAGTGTGGGTGAATGGATTGAGATCGCTGGGGGGATCGAAATAGCCGACGTATTTTTTAAGGTACAGATTCGAGGCGGAGAGCGACTGCCAAAGCAACGACATTGCCAGTCTAGAAAAATCAGAAACGGCGAGTAAAAAGAATCCTGCTATCAAGCATGCCAAAGCCATCGCCAAATAGGCGGGCAGTAGACGTCGGATTCTCTTCCCCCAAAACTGAAAAACGCTGAAGGTGCCAGCGCGAAGTTCCTGCAGAATAAGTGAAGTGATTAGGTAACCCGACAGGACAAAGAATACGTCGACGCCGATATACCCACCGCTAAAACCAGGTACTTCGAAATGGTAGGCCAGTACCGCAAGGATCGATAATCCGCGGATTCCATCTAGCCGGGGTTGGTACATGCTGATATTTTAGCAGATTCATGTAGGTCACTAGCGACCTAAGACATTCGACCGGATTTCATCGACCATCTCATTCAGAAGGCGCACGGCCTCATCCTCCTTGTCAGTCCCTCCCATAGGCATGTAAGGAGTTCCGTGCTTATCTTTCTTCAATGCTTGCCGGAGCACAGTCATCGCGTAGGGCGAGGAGATATTGAATTCCTTTTCCCAGCCAGGGTGGCATGCAGCGCAAGACTCCAGGGCCTTGTTGTTAGTAAGGCGCCTTTCGATCACGGGAGGTCGATGCATTTCAAAACCCACAGCAGCAAAACTTTTGCAGTCGGGGGACTTTGGGAGGAAAGACTTCATTCTAGGAGAAAAGAGGAGTGGATTGGATTTATTAGCATGGCAGGCGGTGCAAACCTCCCCAGGGCTCGAGTCGATGGTCTGATGGTGGCGATAGGCATGCAATTCATCTCCGAGGGTTTTTCCATCTGGGGAGGGCGCGGATTGAGGGGTATCAAAAAAACAGGTAGGACATTCTCCCGCACCGTTCTTGGCCCAACAAATAATTCCAGTTGCATTGTTAGAGGGGAGATCTTTTGGATCGAAGCGTCTCATCCCGACACAAGTCGTGCTCGCAGAAGCAGAAACCCACTTCCACAGTGCGGCATCTCCTGTTTTAACCCACAAGTCGGATTCGGGAATCACCGTGTTTCCAGCATCGTCCTTTAACTGGATCCATCCCTTGCTGAAAGGACGGGGCGGGAGTTCGATTCCTTGTTGACGGCACGCCTCCATTTGCAGCTGGGTTCGCTCTTCCACCGGGACACCTGTGCTTGTGAGAGATAGCTGGGAGTAGCTGCAATAGAGATCTTTCTTGTTCTCAAACTCATGGTCGCACCAAGAGCGGCAAGCTCCCATGGTTTTCACCTCGGTCTGTGCAAAAATCCCCTTAGGCGCCTTCTCCCACTCTCCGGAACGGTCATTGAAGGAATCCCTTCCAGCCAGCGAGCATAGATAGGATTTGTTTGCAGGGTTCGCATGAAAAACGCAGAAACACCTTCGGTATTTATTTGTGGTGCGTGACTTTGATGGGGTGGGGTCACCAGTGCGATGCTCAGCGAGTAAGAGCACCGGCAACAGGAAAACAGCTAAACAAAGCCGCGCAGCCATGGAAAGACATTGGATCGATTTAGGTGATCGCATGTTTTTTTTTGTTTCAATCCGCATTTGATCCTACCTGCAAAGGGACATAGTGGAATTGGATTCAATTCTAAATAACAGTCTGTTTTTAAGATTCATTATTTTAGGCTACGACGGTAGTTCTCGTTGATCCAGCGCATGTGATTTACAAGATCGATATTCCGAATGTCTTCAGAGAGGGACCGATCAATAAAGTGATCTTCACCAAAACGTTCTGGAACACGAATTCCCCCACCCAGGCCTATCATTGGTAGGTTCAGTGTGTATCCCGTTTCCAATGTGAGCGATTTTAGTTTTTCATAAACCGTATCCGGGATGGCATCCGAGGTGTTCGTGTTGTTCGTGGTCTCAAGAAGCTGGCGTCGGAGGTAGTTATTGTACTTCATGGCAACTTCCGTTGAATCATCAATAAACTTTCGCCGTTCGAACTTTAAATTCTCCAATTCTGTTTTGGCCTCTTCATAGGGTTTTAGCTCAGCGGATAACTGCTTCATTTCTTGCAGTAGGCGATTTCGATTTTGGTCAGTGCGGCTGAGTTTAAAGGCTTCAACTTGGAGTTGCTCACGTCGTTTGAGTATCGAATTGGCCGAAGGTTCAAGGGTATCGACTTTTGCTTTCGAGGTGATGATATCCTTGTCCAGTGACCTCAATCGTTCACGCACCTTCGATGCCTGCTTTTCCAAATCAGTCGAGGAGTCTTTGGGTGGTTGTTCCAGCTTTGCCAGGACAGGGGAGTGCGGTTCCTCCGATGACTCCACAGCACTGTTCGCGTGTTCTTCGGCCGCTCCAATGGACGCGCCGAAACCCAGCAATAGGCCGAAAAGGATGGCGCGTAGAATCATTTGAGATAATTGTACTGCAGCGAACCTTTGCAAAACAAGCTGTGCTCCCAATAATCAACTAAAACAAATTTACCGAATTAAGTGTGGAGTAGCGGTGTGGAGGTTGTTGAGGGGGTGGTAGGTAAAGTAGTTTCTGAACGTTGTACTCACTGGGGTGTGAGAGTTCCAATGCGATATACCGATGCGCTGAGAGAATCGCAACGTTCCATTCCTACGCTCCACCAAGCCGATGCTGAAGTGCTCACGCTTTGGTTGGTTAGCGGACAATGGACTCGAATATCGGCCGAGACATGCCACCGTTTGAGAGTTCGCCGACCTGTGGTCAGTACCTCTCCCACATAGGTCCACGTGGCCTTAGAGTAATCTACTACGTGGGTGCCCGAAACGCTGGTATCGGCAAAATTGGCAGCTAGGGCGCGAGATTGGTCTGACATCTGCTCAAAACACCGATCGGCGATTTTTTGGGCGTCTATGGACTGGTCCGTAGAGGGAGAAGGGACGGGGGTGGCTCCTCGGATGGAGTAGAGCCCTTTTTATTGAAAGGGGATTGGTGGACCCGACGCGGATCGAACGCGCTACCTCCACAATGCCATTGTGGCGCTCTCCCAGATGAGCTACGGGCCCCCATAATTTTCGGAGATCGCGTCGCTCATCTGGGAGAGCACAACCATTGAAACGGTCGCTTTGCTCCCTTTGGGCAGATGAGCTACGGGCCCCCTAAAAAGAAGACCTATCCTGTACCAAACCACCTCTTCCACGGCAACGGTTAGTATTTCTGTTAGGGGTCGGAATCTTCCGCTTCGGCTACTGTCTGGTAGCTCATGCTCCACGCTTCCCGGCACTGCAGCGAGTAGTACACTTCGTAATTCTTTTTCTCTACAAACGTGCTCGTATAAGAATACCGCTGGTTCGGGCCGTTAGTTTGCGGGGCGAACGATCCCAAAGTCTTTCTGCTTTTGGTCGATCCACTGCGCTTTACCACTTCAACCACACGACATGAAACGTAGTTCGTAATGTCTATCGTGCTTTGGTAGAACTCCACCGTTACATGGTACACATGCGTCGAACCCGTGTACTGTTCCGACTTGTAAATCGACAACACCGCCCCTTCGGTAGGCGTCCAGTACGACCCACAGTTTCGGTAGTCATACCCTGGGATGTTTGGTGAGCCCATCGAGCTGCACAGCCCGTTCGAAGCAAACGTCTCAATGGCCTGGATCAACGCGAGCAGAATCAAAACAATTCGTATCATCGCTTTCTCCCAATGATTCTATTTTAGGGAGTTTCTTTTTATTTATGAAACGAATGCTTTTTGTTCGTGGTATTCACCCAGAGAATACACCCTAAGTTAATGAAAATCATAAGAAATCGGCCCGGCCCAAGGCTCGTTGTATACAGCCAGAAGAGGGGCTACTTTATCTACCAAAACATGCGTCACCTGCGTCCCCTGAGCACGCTGAATGCGCCCCCCACAAACCAAAAAAGACTGAGTCAGAAGCGCCTCGCGGTACTGCTCAAAGACCTTTTTCCAAATCACCAGATTGATAAAGCCTCCCTCATCTTCGAGCGTGATAAAAAGCACTCCCGATGCTGTTGGCGGTTGCTGCCGGCAAATCACTAACCCAGCCACTTGAATGCGCTGGTTTTCTACGCAGTTCTTCAACCTGTCCGAAGACACTACCCCCTGACCACTCAGCTCCTCTCTAAAATAAGAAACCGGGTGCGTATGCAAGCACACCCCCTGTGCTTCATAGTCCGAGGAAATCCGCTCCCAATCCTCTTCGACTGGGAGCTCAAAAGGTACTTCGGTGGCTTGAAAAGCAAAGCTATCCGCCAAAGCCATTTTCTGGATCTCCCACAGGCTTTGCCTGCGAGAAATTCCCAGGCACTCAAAAGCTCCGGCCCCTGCGAGGCCAAATAGATCTCGCTTTGTGAGGGCAGTGGGGCGCAAAGCCTGGGCTGTTTTCTCAATACAGTCTTCAAAAGAGCCAAACCCACTCGCGCGTGCAGACTCAATGGCAAATGCGACTTGCTTGCGGAAGCCACGGATTTGTCGAAACCCCAAACGCAAATGCATGGGGCTTGGAATCGTGTTGTCCCAAAAAGATTCTTGAATTGAAATGCCATCCACTTTAACCCCGTGCCGCATTCCATCGTGCAAAAGACTGTGTGGACTGTAAAACCCCATGGGCTGAGAGTTGAGCAAAGCCGCAAGAAACGCATCGGGATAATAGTGCTTCAGGTAAGCCGTGGCATAGACGAGTACTGCAAACGAAGCCGCATGAGACTCCGGAAACCCATACTCGGCAAACCCCTCAATCTGTTGAAAAACACGTTGCGCATAGTCGACAGAGATTCCCCGATCGATAAGCCCCTGACGAAACCTATCTCCCAAGCTGCTCAGTCGATTGTGCCCGTCGCGTCGCCACGATCCCATCGCGCGTCGCAGCTCGTCAGCCTGGCCCCCGGTAAAACCTGCGACTGTCATGGCTATTTTCATGATCTGTTCCTGAAACAAAGGAACCCCACAGGTTTTTTTTAAGATGGCCTCTAGCTCCGGGTGTGCGTACTCAATACGCTCCTCTCCATTGCGTCGCTTTAAGTACGGGTGCACCATGTCGCCCTGTATCGGTCCTGGTCGAACCAGAGAAATCTCAATCACCAAATCATAAAAACAACGAGGGCGAAGCCGTGGGAGCATGTTCATCTGCGCACGCGACTCAATCTGAAAAACACCCACAGTATCAGCCGCACAAACAGAGTCATAAACAGCAGGATCCTCCCTGGGCAAAGACGCAAGTGTCCAAGAAACACCACGGCTCTGTTGGATAAGATCAAACGCTTTTCGAATAGCAGTAAGAATTCCCAAACCTAAGATATCCACCCGCACAAAGCCCAACGCATCGAGGTCGTTCTTATCCCATTGGACAATAGTCCGGTTTTCCATCGCGGCTTTTTCAATGGGGACATTGCGTGACAGAGCATCTTGGCACAGAACAAACCCACCCACATGGGTGCCCAAATGTCTGGGAAAAGACCGGATGGCTCGGACCATCGAAAAGTACAAAGCCATTTTTTCAGAGGGAACAGACGTGGCCGTTGATTGCAGAGCCTTCAAATCGATTTCATCCAAAGATCGACGGTGCGTTAACGTCTGGAGAGATTCCACTGTGGCAATCGATATTTCAAAAACCTTGGCGACCTCTCGCAACGCAGATCGTTTTCTAAAGCAAATCACTTCTGCGGTGATCGCAGCGCGGTGTCTGCCATACCGTTGATAAATGTACTGAATGATTTCTTCGCGGCGTTCGTGTTCAAAGTCGATGTCAATATCAGGAGGTTCTCGCCTTTCACGAGAAATAAAACGTTCAAACAAAAGATCCAAGTGAGCCGGGTCAATCGACGTGATTCCTAATACATAACAAACCAAAGAATTGGCCGCCGAGCCGCGCCCTTGACACAAGATCCCCTGAGATCGCGCAAAACAGACTATGTCCCAAATCGTGAGAAAATAATCGCTGTACTCCAGCTCTTGGATCAGCGAGAGCTCTTGCTTTAGGAGTTCTTGTACTTTTTTTGAAGGATTGTGGCCATACTGTTTCTTGACTCCCTCCCACGCGAGTTCTGCCAAGTACGAGTCCCCGGTGTGGTTGCTCGGGATCCATTCTGTTGGGTATCGGTACCGGATCTCGTCGAGAGAAAAAGCGCATTGAGAGGCGATTTCCACTGAGTGCTGTACCCACTCCGGGTGTTGAGAAAAGAGCGCATACATTTGCTCGGGTGACTTTAAACAACGGTGCGCATTGGGCAGTAGTCGAGTTCCTCCCTGAGTTAAAGTGCAACCATGGCGGATGCAGGTGAGAACATCTTGCAAGGGTTTACGTTGTGGTTCGTGAAAAAGCGGCTCGTTGCTCGCGGTGCAGGAGAGTTGGAATTGCTTTGAGGCTTGCTTGGCGGCCGAAAGGCGGGCTTTGTCGCAACCATCCAGAGCTAGACTAACAAGAAGAGATAGATTCTTCCCAAAAGCCTCTTGAAGCAGAGGGACTTTTTCGGTGGGGAGTTTCCATGCGGGAAGCAACAGGTACAAGTCCTTTGAAAAAGACAATAGGGTTTCGAGCGGGGCAGTGGGGTTGTCTCGGTCAGAGTGCGCAGTGGTAAGCAGTTCACATAGGTTGCCGTAGCCGTTGCGGTTTTTGGCGAGCAGCAGCGCCCGCATTCCCTCGACAGGGACTTCTGCTCCGACGATGAAATGGAGCCTTTGCGCTTTTGCGGCGATATGGCATCGAGGGCTTCCATACACACCCAAGCGGTCCACCACAGCAAGCGCTCTGTAGCCCAGTGCTTTGGCCTGAGTGACGAGTTCTTCTGGGTGAGAGGCACCTTCTAGGAAAGAGTAATTACTCTTGGCGGCAAGTTCAGCAAAGGGTCTAGAAAACGCCATGAGCAAACCATTCTCCACTTGGGGTACGGTAAACCCACAGGCATTCACTTTCCTTTCGGGCAGTGAAATATTCTCTGGTCCCTCCTGATTCCCACCACTGAGTAAAAAGAGACTCAGTGGGCTCTAGTTTCCACAGTGGCGAAAGAGAAAAAGGCCGTGGGGGAGAGAACAGAAAAAGCGGGCGTTCGGGGAAAGGGTCTCGATGGTCACAGGCAGAGCGTGCTGGCCACGATAGAGAAAAAGACTGTTCGGGCAAGTGGCTGGAGTGGAGAAGGGCAAAACCCGCTCTATCTTCTCCTAAGCGGGCCCGGAGCCTTGCGACATAATGCGCAAGTGAGTGAGACTTGTTTTCAAAATCATCCAAAAGGGAGAGCTGGCCAGGGGTGTGGGGTGCTGTTTCGATAATTTTGAGATGGAGTCGCACTAGGGGCGACTCCCAGTGAAGGTTCTGCAGAAATTCCTTGAGGATGCGCAATATCGCCTGAGCTTCTTGGAGTGGTTCGTTGAGTGGTAGGGTTTTGGCGATAGGCGGGTGAGATTCTAGATGAAAAGTGAGCTGAATAGAACGCGCGGATAGGGCGCGTCCTCGCAAGCGAGCTTCTATTCGGATAAGAGCTTGTCGCAAACTAAACAAAAGTGCATCTAAAGAGAAAAACTCATCAGCATCTATAAATGTCTCAATAAGATCTTGAGGGGCATATAAAGGCAAACAAAGAGAGGTGTTCCCTTTGGCATAGAGGTGGAGAGATTCCCCTTCTTTTCCAAAACGCCGCAAGATCGAGGCTGTTGGAATGGCGATAAAATCCCCAATGGTCCGCATGCCGACTTTTTTTAAAAAAACGATGAGCCGTTTTTTTTCTGCGGCGTTCTCAGTGAGTGGATCTCCGATGAAAAAAAGTTTTTCAATAGGCAGGAGCTTGAGCCTGGCCGCGCTTTTTCCGGTTGGAATACGCTCTGGAGTTTTTTGCACCAGCGCGCGTGCCCACTCGGGCCTGTCGACAAGAATCATTTGATACGAGGAGGCAAAAGTCTCAGTGAGATGCTCAGCGTGAGACCAGATTGTGTTTTCGCCTCCGAGAGCACGCAAAGTGGGCTGGATATCCAGGTACAGGTGGTGCAGACCGCACAAGGTAACTTTGGGGGTGAGCGCAAAACAGCTCTCCGCCAGAACGCTTAAAGAGTGTGGGCTTTGGATATAAAGGGTCCGCATTTTTTGAGTGTCCAATGGGGAAGGGGGGTGTGGGTGAGGATAAAAACATCACACTGGTTTTTCTCGGCGCAGAGTTGGAGTTTTCTCAATAGGGGGAGATGGCAGAGCCGAGAAGCTCTGAGGAAAAGAAGGCGAAATAGCCCTGTTTGAGAGGCTTCTAACCCCAGGCGCCAAACTTCAGAGGCATCCCGTGCTTGTACTAATAAGAACCGTGAGAGAGGGATTTTCCAGCGGTATAAAAGGGCCTCGGGATAGAGGATGCCCTCGTCTGAGGCCCAGAAAAAATAATCTTCGTCAGTGTGAGAGGATTCTAAAGCTTTGTTTAAGGTGGCCTGAACAGGAGCGAGGGTTTGTTGGGCGAGGACCTGGGTTAACCCTCCCCGAGCGTTTAAAGAAGAAGTAGAACTAGACAAAAGGCCCATTTTTATGACATACATACATTTGTATGTTTTTGGTAGGGGGAAAAAGAAAAAAATGAAAAGCCCGCTGACGAGTTCGCAACAAGATGTCTTGAACTTTATTAAAGACACGTGTGCCACTCATGGCGCGCCGCCCTCTTACCGTGAAATCCAAGACCACTTTGGTTTTAAGGCCGTGGGAACAGTTCAAGGGTATGTCAAAGCGCTGATCCGCAAGGGCTACTTAGACGATCCTAAAACTGCCAAAAACGGACGCAAGGCGCGGGGGCTTTTTCCAGCGGGATTTCGACCGCAGGGGACTCAACGGATTCCTATTTACGGAGAAATCGCTGCAGGGCCCTTGAGGGACACGCCCCAAGTTGAGTTGGGGTCTGTTTTAGTTTCAGAGGATACTTCTGCAAAACCTAGTTTTGCCCTGCGTGTTGTCGGAGACAGCATGATCGAAGCAGGGATCCTAGAGGGCGACCACTTGATAGTGGAAACTGGGTCCCGCGTGCGAAACGGAGACATTGTTGTTGCCTTGGTAGGGGGCGAAACCACTGTGAAACGATACCGGGAAACGGCGCAGGGAGTTTTCCTCGTTCCGGAAAACAAGAAAATGAAACCCATTGCGGTCACCGATAAAGCCTTCCAGATCCAGGGAAAGGTCGTCGGCTTGCAACGCAAGATTTAGTAAAAATAAAAAGTGTTAGACGAGGGGCTACTTTTTCAGATTTTTCTTGCAAACAGTGTTTGCCCAAGAAAGCACGGACTCGACAAGTTTTAAAGAGTCTCTTAGATCTTTTTTGTTTAGTTCCTCGTACCCTTCTTCGTACCGTCGGATCGTTGCGTACTCAGTGAATGTTTTTAGGGAAGAGGGAGATGGTGGTTCAACATCGTCTGGCAACAAGGCAAGCAGCGCTTCGATATCATGCGTGTGAATGATTGGCTCATTCAAACTGCAAAGCACAGCTTTTAAGCATTTTTCAATACATTGCTGTCCCAAAAAAAGAACATTTTCTTTTCTACCTTCCTCGCTTTTACTGAGCACAACGGCCGATCCGAAATCGCCTTGAGCTATTTTCAAGAGTTCAACGGCGTATTCTTTGTCAAATTTTCGCTTTTTTGGGGTCATTTGAGGCACCAGTTTGGGTAGATCTCAATGCCGTCTGATTTTACCTCGAATAGGACACCGCCAAAATCTTTTCGTGCTTCATAACGCGATTCATGGACGACAAGCAAATCCAAGGGCCAATCCGAAAGAGGACGAGCCAGCCGGTCTCGAAAGGCACTGACATTTTCAGAATCGGGCAGTATGACGGCGACATCTAAGTCTGATGCATCTGTCATCTTACCTCTTGCAAAAGAACCGAAAACGAAAATCCTATTAACAGCACCCGCCATGACACATTTCTGCACAATGGCGCCAAGCCGTGCTTTCCATTCCGGTAAAGAAGTGTCTATGTCTTTTTTCAAAATCAAAGGCATTAGGATAGATTTAACGCTCTTTCCCAGTCTTCACAAGTCCCACAGGGGGGATATTGGTAAAGCGGTTTCCTGTCAGGCACCGCGTACCTTTTTACAACTTCTCAAAAACCGCTTAAGCTATTCCCACTATGGAACGACGGGCTGTCATTACTGGAGTGGGGAGCTATGTGCCTCCCCGAGTGGTTACTAACAACGATCTTTCAAAGTTTATGGAAACTTCGGATGAGTGGATTACACAGCGCTCCGGAATTCGGGAGCGGCGGTGGGCACTTCCGGAGCAAAACAACTACGACCTTGCCTGGGAAGCCACTCAGCTTGCGCTCAAAGACGCGGGGATAGCCAAAGAAGATCTAGGCATGATTATTTTTGCTACTTTGAACCCGGATTACTTCTTTCCGGGAAACGGGGTTTTCCTCCAAGAGAAAATGGGGCTGCCATTTGTGCCCGCGTTGGATATCCGCCAACAATGCTCCGGGTTTGTATACGCTCTTTCGGTAGCAGACCAATACATCCGCTCTGGATTTACTAAACACATCTTAGTTGTAGGATCTGAAATTCACTCACGCGGACTGGACAAAACCACCCGTGGTCGGGACGTCACTGTTCTATTTGGAGATGGAGCCGGTGCGGTCGTGGTGAGCGCAAAAGAGATCAAAGATCCAGCCAAAGACCCGTTTATCTATTCCACTCACCTGCATTCCGATGGGCGTGGAGCGCGCAACCTCTGGATTGCTGCTCCTGGTCCGGCGAATGACAAAGAAGATCGTCTGACCCACGCCATGATCGACGAAGGCTTGCACTATCCCAAAATGGACGGCCGAAAAGTATTCATGGAAGCGGTTGTTCGTATGGGCGAGGTTCTGCAAGAAGGGCTAAAGGCCAACAATCTCTCTATCAACGACATCGATCTTTTTCTGTTTCACCAAGCGAACCTGCGCATTAATGAGGCCGTAGCCGAGCAGCTCAAAATTCCGCGGGAAAAAGTTTTCAATACCATCCAAAAATTCGGCAATACGACTGCTGCAACTATTCCATTGGGTATGCATGAAGCCATCAAGGCAGGAGCGCTTAAAAAAGGAATGCGAGTGGGAATGGCTGCCTTCGGAAGCGGCTACACATGGGCGTCTGCGATATTGCGCTACTAACGAAACGCTCTCGAAAATCCAGATTTTTGTAGGCTCTCAATCACCGAAGACCTTACTTGTAGAGAGTTTTCGATCTCCAAAAGATCAAATGGCTGCGCATCCGCAGCCGCTTCTAGTAGGGAACTACATTTAAAACTGTTCGATGCTTCTTCAATTAGCTGGTTCAATGCCGAAACTGCGGCCAAAGTTCCGGAGGGAGCCATGGGAAAAGTATCCACATTCAATCCTTTTTTCTTTTCGGTAAAAGCAAGAAACGTTCTTCCCAGCCAAGATTTCTTCTCCACTCGTTTTGCGAGGAATTCTACGAGGCGATAGCGCCAGCTCAGGTTTCTCAATCGCTTTGCGTCGAGAATGTGTTGAGTCAGCAATTGTCCCACCGATCCCAGGAGCTCTGGACTCCCGATCAAAACTTCGCGCTGCACATTGGAGCCGAAGGCATTGTCAATCACACCGACTCGCTCTAATGCGGGGCTCTGTTTAAAATCCGAAGGCGCAATATAGTTTCCGCGCTCTGCTAATTCGCTTAGGCCCATCAAAGCGATATTCATCCTGGCTCCAAGGGGGAGCTGGCTGGGGCTAAGTTTCAAGTCAATTCCAAGCGACTTGTAAATCAAATCCGCCAAGCTGGAACAAGTGACGCCAAAATGGCCGTCGTTCAACATGGGGTAAAGTCCCCCTTGCGGAATCGGACGGGCGTTAAAGTCGTACCCCAGTTGAACATCGAGTAAGGTGCGGGCGAGAACGTTCAGGCGACGGCTGAACGCTTCTCCCTTGCGGCTCTCGTCGCGCAAGCGATAGACCTCCAAATAATCCGAAAAAGAGGCGCTGATGTAGTTTGCAAGCGGGACTACGCGTACGCCAGCCTCGTGGATTTCTAATACAGCGGGATAGGTTTGGATTTCCCCACGAGGACTATCGTATTCCAGAAAAACCACCACTCCGCAGTGAGTAAAACTGCTTCGAGGAGAGCTAAAGCTCGTGTTCAGACCATCGTAGGATTGGTGGTGGTCTATGAGCAAGATGTCGCCCGGGCGAATTTGCGTACCACGAAGCACAACGTGAGACGCGTCGCCTAGGTAATGTCGTAATTCAAAGTCTAGTTTCCGAAACTCCCCATCGTTCAGCCAACCTTGGTTCTTCCATGGCCCGGCAACCATCGGCGCAAGGTTACTCAAAGGGACCGGGCCCGCAAGGCGTGATAGTCCCCGCTTATTCTCGAGCAATTTTTGCAGGGAGCGGCGGTTTCCAAACGCAGCGGCCAGTTCCAAAAAAGCAACTCGTGTTCGACCGGTTGTGGAGCTATTCGATGTCACGCGATTAAGGAGTTCTAAACTAGAGTCAGATAGTGGCGCGCGCAGATCTTTCAAACCCTGCAAAATATCTCTTAGGTAAAAAGGTTGCTGCATAGCCTGCAAAACCAACAGATTTGCTGAGTAGTGCCTCCAGTGCGAAATCAGGTATTTGATTCGCAGGTGCTCTTCAGAGGAGAGCCGGGATACTTCTAGGCCGTGCTCCCATTCCAGAACGCGAGAATTTGCGGCGAGCAGTTCTTGGATTGATTTAAGGTTTCGGGCATCAAAACTTTGCTGGACGAGACTGCGGCCTCTTTCAAAGCCCTCTTCCGCATGAAGCGGTAGACTAGCTCCCAGCAGCAGGTAGAAAATCCAAATAAGCTTCAAAACAGTCCCCTTGGCTCAACCAAAGGCGACCTTATACCAGAAGCTAGACTGGGTTTGGGGGCTTACTTTTCAGAACCGGGTTTGGAGCCGGCAAAGCTAATGTAGAATTTGCTATGGTTTTTCCCATCCTTAGCAAATTTTACGGTGCGAGCGAGTTCTTCTTCAGTGACAAAAGTACCGTGAATGCGGCGCAGAGGGATGCCCGGCTGAACCATCAAGGAATCCCCTTTACCAATAAGTTCCTCGGCACCTGAAGTGTCCAAAATCGTTCTTGAATCAATTCCTGAAGGCACTTTGAAACTGATTCGAGAGGGGATGTTGGCTTTGATCAAGCCTGTGACGACTTCAGCAGAAGGGCGCTGGGTAGCAATGACCAGGTGAATTCCCGAAGCGCGCGCTTTTTGGGCCAACCGAGTGATGGCGACTTCGACTTCTTCGCCCCCGGACATCATCAAATCTGCAAGCTCGTCTACCACGACCACCAAAAGCGGAATGCGGTCCTTGGGGCTCTTCATCTTGGAGTTGTAGGAATCAATATTCTTAGAGCCGGTCTTTGCCATCAGTGCATAACGGCGGTCCATTTCGGTCACGGCCCAGTTCATGGCGTTGATGGCGATTTTATTGTCCGTGATGACATCAGTAACGAGGTGAGGCAATCCCGCAAAGGCCGCGAACTCCAGCATTTTGGGGTCAATCAAAATCAAGCGCAGTTCCTGGGGAGAGAGCCGGAACAAAAGACTCATGATCAGACTGTTCATGAACACGGATTTACCGCTACCCGTCGCTCCAGCGACCAGTAGATGCGGCATGGCAGCGAGGTCGCCAAATAGCGGTCGTCCATCGGTGCTTTTTCCCAGTGCAATGGGGAGCAAGAGTTTTTTGTCTTCAAAGCCCTTTTGACTCAGCACTTCTTTGAGTGAAATCGTTTCGCTCTGCGGGCGAGGCACTTCGATACCCACTACGGTCTTGCCGGGAATTGGCGCAATCACACGCAGCTGATTCGTTCCTAAGACCACTCCGAGATCGTCTTGCAGGTTAGCAATTTTGGAAAGTTTCACCCCTGCCGCGGGCTTGTATTCGTAAGTCGTGACTACCGGCCCTTCGGTAATGGCAGTGATCTCTCCGGTAATCTGGAATGACTCCAAGTGCTGCACAATCATTTCGCCGTTAGCGCGCAACTCCGCTTTGCTGAGGCGTTTTACTTTGTTTTCGGCATTCTTGAGCAGTCGCAGAGAAGGCACCTGATACGACGCTGTGAAGGGGATCATCTCGCGGTATTCATATACGCCTGGCGTGGCTGCTACTTGCGTTGACTCTTCTTCGCTCTCTGTTTCGGAATCGTCGCTGACCGTGGCGGTTTTCTTTACGGGTTTTTTGCGCATTTTCACTACCACTGGACTTGCCGTGGGCTGGCCTGCGTCTGCCGCTACCGAGGACTGCTCCGATGTGGATTCTTCTTGCTCGTCTTCGAATTCTTCTTCCTCTTCACTCGCCGTGCGGTTGTCAAAAACTGTACGCGCAATTGCTCCCAGGGAAATGCCCGTGGTGAGCAAGAACGTGAGCGTGTACCCACCCGTTACCAATAAAATCGCGCCTCCTGTATTGAAATACTGCCGCAGGAAGTGGCCCACGAAACGGCCCACCAGGCCGCCCTGCCAAAGACTGGCTTCGGGAAAGCTTGCCACGAACATGAGATTGATGGTGATGGCTGTGAGTACGACACCCAGGAGCACCCCGGCGATCTTAAAAAAGTGGTCTCGAATGCGGATTTCCAAGAAAGTCCCCAGTGAAAACAGGGCTACCAAAAGAATGGAAGCATACCCCGGAGCCCCGACAGAGCCGAGGATCCCTTCGGCCAGTAAAGCGCCTACGATGCCGGCAAAGTTATGGATCTGGTCCAGGCGTCCTTGGAAAATACTAATGGAATCGAGTTGAATATAGCTGGTTAGAGCAACCAATAGAAAAATCGCAATGAGGCCGAACAAAGAGCCCTGGATCTCCCGGGCTACTCGGTCCATCGATGGGGAGCTGTCGGCTTCGTCAGAAGCAAGCCAGGCACGCTTCATTGCTACTCTCTCCTAAAACGGTCTACTGGGTCCATTGCCGCGCACACGGGCGGAACACGGCGCCCACCAGGTCTGGGCATTGTGCAAGATGAGTGCCGCTGACTTCAGTCGGCATACAGGCAAAAAACCTATTCAATTCACGGGATAGGCGGTAACCTACAGCCATTTTTCGGGTAGCCAGGTGCCCATTTTGGGCACCTTTGAGTGCGGTTTTGAAGAGGGATTCAAGGTGGAATACGTTTTAGACTCCTGGAGTTTGGTGGTCATTCTCCTTTCGGCATTTATCATCGGCTGGGCTGCGGAAACGGCGCAGACATTTATGCCCAAAGCCCTAGCTTTGACCCTTTTGGCTTGGTTGCAAACGCTTCCGGAGTTTGCAGTCGAAGCGACCATCGCCTGGAATCAACAAAGAGATCTGATGATCGCCAACCTGACGGGGTCGTTGCGCCTCCTGGTGGGGTTGGGCTGGCCCATGATCATGTTTGTGTTTTTTATTTCGGAAGGCTTGCGTAAACGCAAATGGGTTCGCCAGATCGACCTTGAAGACAGCGATTCCTGGGGTGTCTTGTTTCTTTTTATTTCGGTACTCTATTTTGTCGTCATTCTTTGGAAAAGCAGTTTGGACTGTTACGACTCGATCGTCTTGAGTGTGATTTACATTGTTTATCTCGTCATCATCGCGCGCCAACCGGTTCATGAGGTCGAGGACCCAGACGATCTTCCCTGGATTGGCAAAAAGATTCTGCGGCTAGGCCCCAATCTTAGAGTGGCGGCGGTGACCGTGCTCTTTGTGGGAGGAGGAGTTGCCCTCTACTTCAGCGCGCACCCGTTTGTGGAAACTCTCCAACGGTGGGCACTGGCGTGGGGAATTAGTACTTTTGTGTTTGTGCAGTGGGTGGCGCCGTTTCTATCGGAGTTTCCTGAAAAAGTTTCCGCTTTCAACTGGGCACGGCAAAAAGGCAAAGCCCCCATGGCTGTGATGAACATGGTTAACAGCAATATCAATCAATGGACGATGTTGGCCGCAATGATTCCTATCGTTTTCAATCTTTCTCTGGGCCGCTGGGAGGCCGTACATTTCGACGAACTCCACGAAATGGAATTGGCGTTGACGATCGCGCAGTCGGCGTTGGCAGGTCTGTTCTTGTTGGATTTACGGTTTACACTAATGGAGGCAACAGCGATTTTTGTGCTTTGGCTGGCACAGTTTATCCATGCTCCTTTGCGCAAGGAAGTGCTGATTGTCTACACGGTTTGGTTTGCGGTTTCAGTCATCTATTACATCCTGCGATTTCTCACTCTGCGACGCGGTCCGCGTGCATTGGTTTATTTGAGTGAACAAGCCGGCTGGGGAAAATCTCGATGAAGGCTGCTTACATTTCCCGACATGGTTCCCACAGAGAGGTCCTTCAAGTGGGCGAATTGCCCGATCCCACTCCCGGTCCCGGCGAAGTTCGTGTCCGCGTCCGCTCAGCGGCGTTGAACCACCTGGATATTTGGGTGACGGGTGGCTTGCCTGGTTTAAAGCTCACCTTTCCTCACGTATTGGGGGGGGACGCCTCCGGTGTGGTGGATCAAGTGGGGTCAGGCGTCACTCGCTGGAAAAAAGGCGATGAGGTCATCGTGCACCCCGGCCTTGCTTGCGGAATTTGCGATCGTTGTGAGAGCGGTTGGGAGAGTCTTTGTCCCGATTACCGGATCTTAGGCGAGCAAGTGTCGGGTACCCATGCCGAGCTGGTTTGCATTCCCCAGGGCAATGTTTTTTCCAAACCCGTTCAGCTGAGTTTTGATGACGCTGCTGCAATGCCGTTGGTGTCCACAACAGCGTGGCAGATGCTGGTCAAACGGGCCCAGGTTCAGCGCGGAGAGATTGTTCTGGTACATGCCGCCGGCAGCGGTGTGGGATCGGCAGCGATTCAGATTGCAAAGCATCTTGGCGCGCAGGTGATCGCTACCGCCGGGAGCCAGGATAAGTTGGACTTGGCCCGGCGTTTGGGTGCGGATCATGGGGTCTGTTACTCTGATGCCGATTGGGTGAGTGTGGTCCGCCGCTTGGCTCCAAAAGGCTGCGATGTGATCTTCGATCACTTGGGCGCAAAGTTTTGGGAATCCAATATCAAGCTCATCCGCAATGGTGGGCGCATCCCGGTTTGTGGAGCCACCACCGGCGCTGAGGCAACCACCAACCTTGCACATGTCTTTTTTCGCCAGATCCAGATCCTGGGTTCCACAATGGGAGACAAGCGGGACTTTCCCCAGATTTTAGAACTCTTCGCTCAGGGCAAACTGCGCTCTGTCGTGGACAAAGCCTTTCCGTTATCGCAAGCCGGGGAAGCATTTGACCGGATGGATGGCCGCAAGCAGTTCGGCAAGATTATTCTAAATCCTTGATATAATTTGCTTTATCGATGGGCTTGGTTCGATTTCTTTCGTCTTTATCAGGTTTCATGGTATTGGATTTTCTGTTAGTCAAGGAAGCCGGATGTTGAACACGGATAAATTTGTCCCGCAGCTTCAGCAGCTCACGCCAGCTCTGGAGAAAGCAAAGCGCATTTTGGTGACTGCGCCGGGCAATGCCGACGGAGATTCTATCGGTTCCCAACTCGCGCTGCGCAAGATGTTGCATCACCGGTACCCCCTCGCCGAAGTCGCTATCGTTAATGACGAGCCGTTGCCTTCGCGCTACCACTTTCTTCCCGACGTGGATTCGGTCCATACGTTGGACAGCTATGATCCCTCCGGTCAGCTGGGAAATTTCGACGTGGCCTTTATCGTCGATGGAGGCATTGATCGGGCGGGTCGCGTCCGACCGTATTTTGAAAATGCCAAAGTGCAGGTATTTATCGACCACCATGTCGTGAGTGTGGACTACCCCTACACCATTAAAATGGTGGATCCTTGCGCGTCGAGCAATACGGAGCTTTTGTATTACCTTTCCCAGTCACCTTATTTTGAAACCCCTCTGGACGCCGACTTTTGCCAGCATATTTACTTGGGGTTGATTTTTGATACGGGTTTTTTTCGCCATTCCAATACAACGCCTGAGTCCATGGAACTCGCCGCGATGCTGCTTAGAACTGGTTTTGATTTTACCCGCGTGGGAGAACGCGGCCTTCTGGAACGCAGCTACTCCAGCCTTCAGCTGCTTTCGGAAATTCTGTCATTGGCCAAGTTAGAAATGGGAGGGCGCATCATTTGGTCCAAGGTCACCCAAGAAACGATGCGAAAATATGGTGCAGAGTCGGACGACAAAGAAGGCATTATCGATCATCTTTTTCTCACGGTGGGGATTGATGTTGCTCTCATCTTCTTTGAGCTAGGTCCTGCCAGCACCAAGATTTCGCTGCGCTCCCACGGGGGCATCGACGTCGCGAAATTTGCTCGATCATTGACGGTTCAGGGCGGCGGGCATAAAAAAGCAGCGGGTGGAATGTTTCAGCAACCAGTGGATGACGTCATTCCCCAGGTTTTAAAAGCTCTGGAAGCTCGGATTCGAGAGACAGGTCTGTAAAACGATGCTTTTAACGTATCTCAAAGCAAAAATTCACCGTGCGTGCGTGACTGACGCCAATTTGGAGTATGAGGGCAGTATCACGATTGGGCGCAATCTCTTGGACGCGTCTGGGTTTCAGCCGTTTGAACGGGTAGAAATTTACAATGTCACAAACGGGGAGCGGTTTGCGACTTACGTCATGGAAGGCCCAGTAGGGACGATTTGTATTAACGGCGCTGCGGCTTGGAAGGCTCGCAAAGGGGACACGATCATCATCGCGGCCTATTGCCAGCTCGACAAGGAAGAGGCGCTGAGTTTTCGACCGACCCTGGTTTATGTTGATGAGAGGAATGAAATTAAGTCCATTTCACGCAAGGTAACCTGACCATGATTCCATTAGGAATGGCTCTATTGCTTTCTGCTACTTCCACTTTTGCTGTGAATTTGGTGGGCAGCGGAGGTCAGTGCGAGACCTTCCAGGCGCTGCGCGAACTCCGGGTTTTTAAGGACCCAACGCTCTTTCTCCCAAACGTTCAAGAGATTCAACAAGACCCTAAGCTGGGATGGGAAAAGCTTCTCAAAGAAAGTCCCCTGCATAATTCGTTTAAAGGGCCAGTACGTCTAGCACGGGTGGGCCCAGTTACAGAGTTCAAGAACTTTGGTGCCATCGCACGTTTGTATGAACTCGTCGAGCCTCGTTTGAGATTGGTGGATTTGGACACAGGGGCACGCCTCAAAGTAACCAGAATTATCCCAGTGCAGGTTTGCGATCAGGGCACACTCGGGTTTGTTCTCGAGGAAGATCTACTTCGCGCTACGTTGAAAGAAGAGTTTGAAGGCGAGGGGATGCCACCGTCTGTTTACCCAAACCCTATTCCTGATTATCAGCAACGGGTTTTGCGCGGTGAAAGGTAGTCACCGTTCGATTCCGCCCACCGCGTTTTGCTTCATAGAGTAGTTCGTCGGCCGCGTGGATAAAGTCTTCTATAGTCGCAAAATTTTCGTTCACGTAGGTGGCAATTCCAATGCTCACAGTGATACGAATTTTGTGATCTCGAAATACAATCGTTTCTTGCTCGATGGACATTCTTAGTCGTTCAGCCACGGTATGCGCTAGTTCCGGGCTACAGTTGCGCAGAATGACGGCAAACTCTTCACCCCCGTAGCGACAGGAAATGTTTTCCAGACGAACTGCTTTGGAGATTTGCTGGCCGGCCGCTTTCAACACGCGATCTCCGGCCAAGTGCCCATAGGTGTCGTTGATTTTCTTGAAATGATCGATATCCAACATCATCAGGCTGAGGTTTTCGTTTGTTCGTCGACTGAAACTCATTTCCTTGGGGAGAGCGTCCAAGAAGTACTTTTTATTGTATAGCTGGGTGAGCGCATCCATGTTGGCTGCTTTGAATAGATTCTGTTGGTAGCTCTGGTCGTGCGCGTCCTGATAAGTAAATCGAAAATACAGGCGTGTTCCCACTAGCACTTTGTCGCCGTCATTGAGGCGGTGTTCCTGGATCCGATTGCCATTGATAAAAATGCCGTTCGTGCTGCCCATGTCGCGAAGCACAGGAGCGCCTCCGTCCAAGATCACTTCAGCATGAAATCGGGAAACATGGGGGTCGTCCAAACAGATCTCACAACTGGCGTCCCGCCCGATCCGTATCACTCGGCCCTTGAGCGCAAAGTTTTGGCCGGTCTCCTTGCCGGAGAGTTGCACGAGATAAGGCTCGGCTTTGGGTTTGAGATCGGCGACTGCGCTCTTTTCCGTCTTTTCGTTCGTAAAGAGGATGGTTTCATCCAAGACGTTTTTTAGCGGTTTATTGCCCACCGAGCCCTCCAAAGCCCCTTTTCGGTCATTTAGAGAATTCTATTGAACCCCGTTAGGCGCTATGGCAACCTATAGATATCAAAAGGGAAAATCTGCTTTTTGGGGGCGTCCGATGGCTAAAGAACCTACGCTAAAAGAACTCCTCGAATGCATGGTCCGCGCCCTGGTGGATGTTCCCGATGAAGTTCAAGTCTCTGAGATCGTCGGCGAGCAAACCACTGTTTTCGAATTGGTGGTTGCAAAAGAAGACTTGGGTAAAGTCATCGGCAAGCAAGGCAAGACCGCAATGGCGCTTCGGACCATCCTCACTGCATGCTCCACCAAGCATCGCAAACGCTCTGTCCTAGAAATTATTGAATAGCCGTTACGGTGTTGAGCAGAAATACGCTCGAAGCAATTCGCGGCTTAGTTTTGCAATATTGGTGATTTTGATCTCTTTAGGGCAAGCAGCCTCGCAAGCACCCGTATTAGAGCAGGAACCAAAACCCTCTTTGTCCATTTGCGCTACCATAGCCTTGGTCCGGCGGGATCGTTCTGGTGCTCCCTGAGGCAAGAGCCCTAGCTGGTTGATTTTGGCTGAGGTAAAGAGCATGGCCGAGGAGTTTTTGCAGGCTGCGACACAGGCTCCGCAACCAATGCAGGCCGCAGCATCCATGGAAGCTTCGGCGGTTTCCTCCCCGATCAAGTGGCAATTGGCATCTACCGCATTGCCGGTGTTAACCGAGACAAAGCCCCCAGCAGAAATAATGCGATCCAGGCCGCTGCGATCGGTTACCAGGTCGCGCACCACCGGAAACGCACGTGCTCTCCAAGGCTCAATTACCAAACTTTGCCCATCTCGAAATCGACGCATGTGCAGTTGGCACGTCGCGGTGCCAGTGTCTGGGCCGTGAGGATTGCCGTTGATGGTCATGGAACATGAACCACAAATGCCTTCGCGGCAGTCATGCTCGAACTCTACTGCGGGCTCTCCCTTTCGGACGAGGCCCACATTGAGCATGTCCATCATTTCTAAAAAAGACATGTCCGGAGAAATACCATCAATAGAATAGTCGACGAATTTTCCTGGGCTCTTGGGATCGTTTTGTCGCCAGATCTTGAGTTGGAATTTCAAGGGCAGCTCCTTATTTGTAGTTTCGTTCCGCCAGGTGCACGTTGTCGAACTTCAACGGCTCCTTGTGCTTGACGGCTGGTTTCCCTTCGCCCTGATACTCCCAAGCGGCGACGTAACAGAAGTTCGTGTCGTCTCGTTTGGCTTCACCTTCATCCGTTTGGTATTCTTCGCGGAAGTGGCCTCCACAAGACTCTTGGCGCTCTAGTGCATCCCGACACATTAGTTCCGCGAGTTCCATGAAATCTGCTACGCGGCCAGCTGTCTCAAGCTCGGAATTCATGTTCGTGCTGTCGCCGGGAACAAAAACTTCTTTCCAAAATTTTTCTCTCAGGGCTTGGATCTTGACGATGGCCTGCTTTAACCCGGCATCGTTACGAGCCATTCCGCAATAATCCCACAGTATCTTGCCCAATTCTCGGTGCAGCTCCAGTGCGGAGGTGCCGCTCTTGTTTTGGGTGAGTTTACGTACTCGTTCTGTGACTTCGTTAACTGCGGCGGCAAAAGCTTCGTGCGAGGTTTGAACGGGAGGTAGCTTGTTGGAAGCGAGGTAGTTCCCAATTGTGTAAGGAGCAACGAAATACCCATCAGCCAGCCCTTGCATCAGAGCTGAGGCGCCCAATCGATTTGCACCATGATCTGAGAAGTTGGCTTCCCCCAGCACAAAAAGCCCCGGGATGGTGCTCATCAGTTGGTAATCCACCCAAAGACCGCCCATAACGTAATGCACAGCCGGGTAAATGCGCATAGGGACTTTATAAGGATCCTCATCAGTAATCTTGTGGTACATGGCAAACAAATTGCCGTACTTGGTCTCGATGGTTTCTCGTCCCTGAGCTGCAATAGCATCGGCGAAGTCCAAGTAGACAGACAGGCCACTTGGACCGACGCCGCGCCCTTCGTCGCAAACGCGTTTGGCTGCACGAGAAGCGATGTCTCGAGGGGCCAGGTTTCCAAAGCTGGGATACATGCGCTCTAAGTAGTAATCACGTTCGGCGACGGGGATGTCTCCAGGTGGGCGTTTATCGCCCTTGGCTTTGGGGACCCAGACCCGACCATCGTTGCGCAAAGATTCCGACATGAGAGTAAGCTTCGACTGATGATCTCCCGACACCGGAATGCAGGTCGGATGGATCTGTGTGAAGCAGGGGTTAGCCATGTAAGCCCCACGCTTGTAGGCGCGCCAAGCAGCCGTAGCGTTGGACTTTTTGGCGTTTGTCGACAAGTAGAAAATATTGCCGTAGCCACCCGTCGCCAAAACCACCGCTTCGGCGGAGTGAGTAGTGATTTTCCCGGTTTTTAGGCAGCGTGAAACAATTCCCCGCGCTTTTCCATCGACAACAACGAGGTCGACCATCTCCTCACGGGCGAAAAGCTGTAAGCGTTTAAGCCCATATTGGCGCATCAAAGCTTGATAAGCGCCTAATAAAAGCTGTTGCCCTGTCTGTCCTCGAGCATAAAAAGTCCGGGAAACTTGGGCTCCACCAAAGGAACGGTTGGCTAAGGTTCCACCGTACTCGCGAGCAAAAGGGACGCCCTGGGCGGCGCATTGATCGATGATATCCCGAGAAACTTCGGCCAGTCGGTACACGTTGGCCTCTCGGGCTCGGAAATCTCCGCCTTTGATCGTGTCGTAAAAGAGTCGGTAAACGGAATCGCCGTCGTTTTGATAATTCTTAGCCGAGTTGATCCCACCCTGTGCCGCGATCGAGTGCGCGCGGCGGGGGCTGTCATGGTAAGTGAAGACTTTTACTTTGTAGCCCTGCTCGGCAAGTGTAGCCGCGGCAGAAGCCCCGGCTAAGCCAGTGCCTACGACGATGACCGTGTTTTTCTTTCTATTAGCAGGGGCGACTAGCTTGTTTTCAAACTTGGTACGAGTCCAAGCCGTGGCGAGATCGCCTGTAGGAAGGCGGGAATTCAATTTACCGGACGGCGTTTCATTAGCCATGTCTATTTACCCCCACAGCAAAGGACCCAAAAAGGAGTCACAGAAAATCCTCCCGCGACTACTATAGCCACGGCCCAGCTCATTTGTCGGAGCCACGGCTCACGGGCACTGAAGATTCCCAGCGATTGAAAAAGAGAAGAAACTCCGTGGCTCAGGTGAAGCCCTAGTACGGCTAAGCTAAAGAGGTACCATGCGGTATAAAGAGGGTCCTGAAACTTTTCGATCACAAGAGTGTGGAGATCCCGCATCTCAATGCCGTCGTACACGATCGTGTAATGCGCCCCATACTTAAAGGTGATTAAGTGCAGAACTAGGAAAGTCAGCAGGAGCAATCCCGAAAGGATCATGGAGCGAGAGGCAAAGGTCGCCCGCTTTGCACCGCTTCCGTGGCTGGCATTTGCTTGGGGCCGGGCGGCGCGGTTGCTCAGCCAAAGCTGAGACGCAAAAAAGATGTGGACGAGGAAAGCCGTCAACAGAATCAATTCAATCAAGGGCAAAAGTGGGTTGGAGATCAGGTTGTAGCTGTAAAAGTTATACGCGCGCGCACTGAACGGAATGAGCAGGTTTGAGGCCATATGGGAAATCGTAAAAAGTCCGATCCCCAAGCCCGTTAAACCGACAATTTGCTTCTTCCCGATAGAAGAACAGATCCAAGCTTTGAATTTCTCCATGGTGCTGCCCCTTGGTGTTTGCACAAGAATAGTCGGAGCTTGACCTGCATCCAACTGAAAAGTAGTTGAGTGCGATGTTTTTAAAGCTAAATTTGGTTTTTTCCCTGGTGGGCGTGCTTTGCGGTCTGCCGGCTTGGGGAACTATTGAGTCTGCCGCTGCACTTCGTGTTACGGAGGTCGTGCATTCCGTATGCGATTTTTGCGCAGTCCCACCCGATGAGGCTTCGGTGCAATGGCATGAAATGAAACTCGCGGTGGAGGAAATTTCGCAGCCCACTATCTTAAATGAGTTCGGCCACTACGCCTATGGTGCCGGCCTTCTGCGTTTGGATACTTTTCGTCAGGATCTCGGAGGCCTTTTTGACCGGCTGACTCAAGAGGAGCAGCCCAGCCCATTGCAGGTCTGTCTAACGCGATTGGGGTTTGATCGTTTCGTTCTCGAGTTGGCTTCGGCATCCGAACGTCATTATGCCGCGGGAAGAGAGCTCTTTGCTTCATTAGAACAGGCCACCGATGAAACCCTGGAGGCGCAGCAAAAATTACTCCGCCATGCGGGGAGAGCGGAGGCCTGGCTGTATGGTCTCCACTCGACGATTGTTCTCTCGGCGAGTGTTGGTTTTACGTTGGCCTTTTACGATCTCCTAGCGATTGAATCAATGACCCCCCGGGAGTTCATTGCTTATTTGGGCGGGCTTTGGGGACTAAATGCGGGCAGTTATTGGTTGTTGTGGGAGTATTTTAGGTGGATAGACCCGTACCGAAAACTTGCGGCCCGCACAGCGTATCAAGAATTGACTGCGTCCTGGGAGGAGTTCCAAAAGTACCTCCCTCAAATTTCCGCACGGGTTGTCGCGTCGGCTGCGAGTGATAGGCCACCTACCCATGTCCGCTACGCCGATGTCGTCTCTGATGCCGCGCTCAACGCGCTCCTAGTCAATGAGGCGTCTGAGGTCGATGACCAGCTGTTTGAACTCTTCCTTCAAGCCTTGGAATCGGGAAACGGGGCAAGGGCGAACCGGATCGTTCAGGGCCTTTCAAAACGCAAGGGGAGTACAGACCGAGCTCGTTTGGCCGAAGTGGTGCAAGTGGCGTTTGACACTCGCCGACAAATGGAATGGAAGTCCTATTCTCGTCAGGCTATGCGTGCGGGCTTACGGTTGGGGATTCTTGCCCTGGGCATCTGGGGGTTTAACGAGGCCGCTAAAGTCTTTGTGCCGCAAAGCGTTGTTCAATGGCGAGCGGTGCCTATGGCGGTACTTGGGGCAATCGGAATTCGACGTCTGTTTCCGGTGTTTTGGAAACCTGCAAAAGCCCAGACTTTGCGAACACGGATTCAAGGTGAGGAAAAGGAACTGGAGCAGGCGCTGCAAGAAATCATGCGCCTAGATCCTTCGGGTACTATCGTTTCGCGTTTCGCCCGGTTTGATGCGGGGACAGCCGCGCACCAACTGATTACGGAAATTGCCTCCCGTGTCTTATCCGAACGCCCTTCGGGTCAAGCGACGCAAAATCTATTTCGTCTCGTTCGGGAAAAACTCGGGGACCCGACTTTTAGGGATCGCTCCCATGCGCTGGTACAGGCGACGTTCCTGCAGCAGCGCTCCTGTCTCCAGTCGCTTTTGGAACTGAGCCAAAGGTGGCGAGGAGTTTTTTCCCCACTAGCTGACAATTCCTCAGATTAAGCGCTATAATGTTGAGATGCAAAATATCGAAACTACCACTGAATGGGTCTCCACTGTTTACACCAAGATGCGCGATCGCTTGAGTCGGGCTTCGAAACGTCTCAATCGAAAATTTACACTTGCAGAAAAAATCCTCTTTTCGCACTTAGATAGTCCCGAAAATCAGGAACTCAATCCTGGCGAGAGCATTCTGGCATTACATCCTGATCGTGTTGCAATGCAAGATGCCACGGCGCAAATGGCCTTGCTTCAGTACTTAAGCGCGGGCCGAAAACAAACCGCGGTTCCCACCACAGTGCACTGCGATCACTTGATCCGCGCCCAATCGGGTGCCTCACCTGACATGAAAACGGCGTTAGACGAGAACCGCGAAGTTTATGATTTCTTGCGCGATGCTTGCGCCAAAGCAGGGATTGGTTTTTGGCAGGCAGGTGCTGGAATTATTCACCAAGTCGTTTTGGAAAATTATGCTTTTCCAGGCGGGATGATTATCGGTACAGATTCCCACACTCCTAATGGTGGGGGGCTTGGAATGCTTGCCATCGGCGTGGGTGGAGCCGATGCGGTGGATGTCATGGCAGGCCTGCCTTGGGAAGTAAAGTATCCCAAACTCATAGGGGTGAAGCTCACTGGGACTATGAGCGGTTGGACTTCACCGAAAGACGTCATTTGCAAGCTGTGCGGAATCCTGACTGTGAAGGGTGGCACGAATCGTATTATCGAGTACTTTGGTCCGGGAGTGCGTTCTATTAGTTGCACTGGCAAAGCCACGATCACCAATATGGGGGCGGAGCTTGGCGCGACGACTTCGGTATTTCCTTACGATGCGGCAATGGAATCGTATCTCAGAGCGACCGACCGTTCAGGGATAGCGGACCTAGCAAAAAAGTTTGGCGATCTCCTGGTTGCAGATGAAGAAGTCGAAAAAAACCCAGAGAAGTTTTTCGATCAAGTGATTGAAATCGACTTGTCCACTTTGGAGCCGCAAGTAGTTGGCCCCCATTCGCCCGATGTCTTTCGGAATGTGTCGCAACTAGCTGCCGATGTTGCCAAGAATAATTGGCCCGACACGCTTTCGGCCGCATTGATCGGCAGTTGCACAAATTCGTCCTACGAAGATATTTCGCGAGCAGCCGATCTTGCTGAACAAGCAGCGGCTCACGGAGTGAAAATTCCAGTCCCTTTCCTGGTAACTCCGGGATCGGATCAAATTTTTCAGACTATCCAAAGGGATGGTCAGCTCGCTTCACTTGAAAAAATCGGTGCAAGTGTTCTGGCTAATGCATGCGGGCCTTGCATTGGGCAGTGGAAACGCAGTGACATTAAATCCGGACAGACCAATTCCATCTTAAGTTCTTTTAACCGGAATTTTCCTGCTCGAAATGATGGTAATCCGGAAACACTTTCGTTTATCGGAAGCCCCGAGACCGTGATTGGCGTGGCACTGGGAGGAAAACTCAGTTTCAATCCTCTCCGGGACGAGCTTACCGGCAAAGACGGGAAGAAATTCAAACTCCAAGCCCCCAAGAAAGCCGCGGATCTACCGCCACGTGGGTTTGTGGTCGCCAAAGGTGGGTATGTAGCTCCGCCTACGGATGGGTCCAAGGTTCAAGTGCGTGTTTCTCCCGATAGCAAACGATTGCAGCTTCTCGCAGCTTTTGATGCTTGGGATGGCAAAGACTTTGTGCAAGTGCCACTTCTCTTCAAAGCCAAGGGAAAATGCACTACTGATCATATTTCCCCTGCAGGCCCATGGTTGAAGTTTCGTGGGCACTTGAACAACATCAGCGACAATATGTTCACTGGGGCGATCAACGCCTTTTCTGGAGAAGCCGGAAAAACCACCAATCAAATCACTGGGGAAAAAGGTGTTTCTATCCCAGCTGTAGCTCGGGATTACAAAGCCAAGGGCATGCGCTGGGTAGTCGTGGGTGATGAAAACTACGGCGAAGGCAGTAGCCGAGAACATGCCGCAATGTCTCCTCGTTATTTGGGAGCGGCTGCCGTGATTGCCAAAAGTTTTGCACGGATCCACGAGACCAATTTGAAAAAACAAGGCGTGATTCCACTGACTTTTCAGTCGGCGGCAGATTACGAAAAAGTCAAAGATGGGGATAAAATTTCTCTGTTGGGATTATCGAAGCTCGCCCCCAAGACGCCAGTCGAAGCGGTCTTTACGCACACGGATGGCAAAGAAGACAGGGTAAAGCTCAATCATTCGATGACTGCGGATCAAATTGGCTGGTTCAAGGCGGGCTCGGCTCTCAACCTTTTGTCCAAAACCTGAGCCGTGCGTTCTAAAGTAGTGATTCCTGCTGAGTGGACGAACCACGACCGCAAGGTCCGTCCCTACGTTCAAACTCTACGACTTGTCGGGTCGCTCAAAACTTTGCTTGGAGTGGTCCTGGTCTGGCGTCTTATCCAGTCGCACCAGCTCATGGGACTCGAAGCAGCGCTAGCCGCTCGGGGCGCTGCGGGTTTTTCCCTCTACTGTTGGTATTTTGGAACTTTGGCAGTCCTATGGGCCGTTGTTAGCTTTCCGTTTTTGGCCACTCACTACGCAATAGAGCGCTATTTTGGTGTTTCGCGCCAGTCGATTGCGAGCTGGCTGGGAGACTATGCCAAAGCAGCAATCGTCGGAGCGGCTTTGGGGCTGATAGTGCTGCTTTTCATCTGGTGGGCTTTGGCTCAGCTGGGAGGGTATTGGTGGGTCGCACTCAGCGTTTTTTTTATCCTCTTTTCGGTCGTTTTGGCTCAGCTGGCACCGGTGCTTTTGTTGCCTCTGTTTTTTAAAATGAAGCCACTCCCCGAAGGGGAGCTAAGAACACGCTTGTTGGCCATCAGCGCGCAGTTTGGGGTGTCGGTCAAAGAAATCTTTTTACTAGGATTGGGCGATAAAACCGAAAAGGGTAATGCCGCTTTTATGGGACTAGGAAAGACAAAACGCATTGCACTCGGGGACACTATCTACGGCAAGTACCCGGCGGATCAAGTGCTCGCTGTATTTGCCCATGAACTGGGGCATATGGTGCATCAGGACATCTGGAAAGGCCTGTTTTTTTCCTCGTGCTCTTTGTTTTTGAGTTTTGGGGTGGCCCATTGGATTTGCCAGTCGTGGATTTGGCCGAGCTGGTTTACTTGGGGAGCGACCCCGTTCGGGTTGTTCCTCTATTTCGTCACTGTTACATTGGTGGGGGTTCCCATTGGGATTATCGAAAAAGCTTATTCGCGTTGGCGAGAAAAACTCGCCGATAGATTTGCCGCTGAAGAGCTCAAGATGGGGTTACCCCTCGCGGATGCATTGGAAGCGCTGACTTTTCAGAACCGGTCTTACTTTATTCCGAGCGCTATTAGAGAGTTTCTATTTTTTTCCCACCCCGCGCCTTGGCGTCGGATTGCTCGATTGCGAAGTTAATTCGTCAGGGTAAATTCCGTCTGAACCCCAGGGTGATATTCTGGCGAAGGCAAAGCTTGGATTTCGCTTTTTGCCAGCCCGGCTATCGCCAACACTTCTCGGACTTCTCTTACAAAGTAAAATCGGATCTGAGTGCGGACTTCGGTCGGTATCTCCTTTAAGTCTCCCTGATTGTGGCGGGGGAGTATGATCGTTTTGACTCCAGCACGATGCGCCGCGAGAACTTTTTCCTTGATACCCCCCACCGGCAAGACCTGGCCCCGGAGAGTGATTTCGCCGGTGACCGCAATGCGCGAATCCACCGCGCGCGATTGCATCAGTGAAGCGAGCGCTAGATACAACGCTGCCCCCGCGGAAGGGCCATCTTTGGGGATCGCGCCCGCAGGAAAGTGGATATGCAAGTCGGTCTTTTCCCACCGCCAGGGTTGATCACTCCAATGCGATCGCAAGAGGCTCAACGCAATTTGCGCAGACTCTTTCATCACATCGCCAAGCTGGCCGGTGAGGATCAGGCTTCCCTTGCCTTCCATCTGGCCGACTTCGACGTGCAAAATCTCTCCACCAACGGGTGTCCAAGCAAGACCGGTAACGACGCCAGGGCGGGCAACCTCGTCCAGCTCGTCCGCATGAAACTTCTTGGGACCAAGCATCGTTTCTAACATGGACGGAAGACACTGGACTTGTACGGGCGGAGTATCTGACGCCAACTCTTCGGCTGCGTAGCGTAGCACTTGGGCCAGCTGGCGGGAGAGATTTCTCACTCCGGATTCCCGCGTGTAATCCTGGATCACCCGGTCGATCGTGGCGCGGGGAATCACCACTTTTTCGGTGGTCATGCCGTGGTCTTCTAACAGTTTGGGGATGAGGTGCTTGACCGCGATTTCCATTTTTTCCAGTTGGGAATAGCCGTGGATTTCAATCACCTCTAGGCGATCGCGCAGAGCACTGGGGATGGTATCGAGTGTATTGGCTGTGGTGATAAAAAATACCCGCGACAGATCAAAGGGAACATCCAAATAATGATCGATAAATGTGCTGTTTTGCTCGGGGTCTAGGACTTCGAGCAGGGCCGATGCAGGATCTCCTCGAAAATCACTCCCAACCTTGTCGATTTCATCCAGGAGCATGACGGGATCATTGGAACCACAGCGCTTTAGGCTCTGGAGAATTCGGCCGGGGAGGGCGCCAATATAGGTGCGCCGGTGACCGCGAATTTCCGCCTCGTCTCGCACTCCGCCCAAACTGGTGCGGATAAAGTCACGCCCGAGGGCTTTTGCAATCGATTTCCCCAAACTGGTTTTGCCCACTCCGGGGGGGCCGACGAGGCAGAGAATGGGGCCACGCAGATCGGCGCGAAGTTTACGCACCGCAAGAAACTGGCCAATCCGGCTTTTAACTTTGTCCAAACCAAAATGGTCCGCATTCAAAGTCGCCTTCGCCTGATTCAAGCTAAAGTCCTGGGTTGCCCGGGGTTTCCAAGGCAACGCCAGCAGCCAATCCAAATAGGTTCGGATGACATTGTATTCAGGCGACGATCGAGGAACCTGTGCCAGCCGATCCGCTTCGGCCCGGGCTACTTTTGCGGCCTCGGCGGACATTCCGGCGGCCTCAATTTTTTGAAGGAGGTCTTCCTTGCTCGAACTATCGCCAAGTTCTTCATGGATAGTGCGCAACTGCTCTCGCAAGTAATGGTCGCGCTGATCTTTGGTGGCGCGGGCCATGACACGGGCCTGGATTTCATTCTGAAGGCTGATGCGTTCTTTTTCGGCGACGAACTCATCGAGCAAGGAGCTCAGTCGGCTTTCCAGGTCTCGATTTTCGAGCCAAAGCTGCTTGTGCTCGACAGATCGGGAGAGAAGCGAGCAACAAATATCGGCCACCCGTTCTGAAGAATCCACTTCACTCAATAGTTTGCTAAGTGCTTCGGTTCCAGGGGCGCCAATCATCCCAACGACTTTCAGGCCCAGTTTTTTGACTTCAAGGGCAAGGGTATCGACTCGGCCTGGATTGAGTGGGGCCAAGTCAGGCCATTGTTCACCTCGAGCGCGCAGATACCCGTCTGTCTGGGTGAATTCTTGGATATGAAAACGAAATAATCCATTGGCCACCAGCTGGAAATTTCCAGGTTGGGCTTGGACTATTTTATTTATCTGGCAGACCACCCCTACCGTATACAGGTCCTCCGGTTGAGGCTCGTTCTTGTCCCCCTCGCGCTGCGATACCACCAATAGGAGATCCCCGGAGCGCTGGGCCTGACGAACGGCTTCAAGACTCCGAGTGCGGCCTACGACAAGCGGGGACGCTGTATTAGGAAAAAGGACCGTGTTCCGGACCGGAAGAACCGGGATCGACTCACCGAAAGAGAGGGTTTTGCTAGGCGTATCCATACCTTTATACAAAGTATGTGCCGGAGCCGAGAAAGGTCAAACTTAACTGTCCGAATGTTTGCGGTTGCGCATGCGTTTTTTTGCCTTGCGGCGAGCAGCGATTCGGGGGTTTTGCCGTTGTTGCTGCCGGCCACTACGTATTTTTGCTTTGCGTTTTGCTTTCTTGCGCGCGGTTTTTCGAGCCATTGGATTCACCTCAAAGTAAAAAACTCCTTGGAAATTAGATCGAAATTCAGCGGAAGGCGAGCTAAAACCCCGCTATGTCGGAGAGTTTTAAACATTCACGGCGGATTGGTTTGCAAGGGGTGAAATGTTTTGTGTGCGCCCCCCCAGAAAACAACCCCCAAGGTTTGCACTTGGAGTTTGAACAGACCGCCAATGGCGCCAAAACCCTTTTCACCCTGCCAACAGCGTACCAGTCTTACCCAGGATTTTTGCATGGGGGGATTGTCTCCTCTGTTTTGGACGAAACCATGGGGTATATCGCCGTATTCCACTGGGAAAAAATGCCGATGACTCGCAAACTGAATCTGTCCTACCGTCGGGGGGTTGAACCGGGGAAAACCTACCTGTGCGAGGCCGAGTTAGTCACGCAAACAGAGAATGGGTTCACGGCGACCGGCAAGATCTCGTACCCTGGCCGAGGGGTGTTAGTTTCCGCGGAGGCGGAGTTTGTGCTCCCTACTTTGGATCAGGCGCAACGAATAATGCCAGGAACCGATGTGCAAGGCTGGTCGAAGTATTTTCGCTAAGGCGCAAAGCGCCAAAGGCAACTTTCCCTCGACAAAAACCCGTAATCGTTTGATATTACAGACTCTAATTATTTTCCGGGAATTGGTTTCGGACTATGGGTTTTGCATGTCGAGGAGCGCGCTGTGAGTTTGATCCACGCTCGAGTCAGGGTTGGGAGGGCGTTTTCTCTTGTCGACGTGTTTTTGCTTATTGGTCTGGCTGTAGTTATCTATTTTCTGGTGGCTGTTGCCCAAGAATGGGCAGGGCCCTTTCGACCCCGTACTGAAATCGATCTGGGTTTAGGTTCGCTGGTTCGTTACGCATTTTTTTCACTCGTTCGAGTCTCTCTGGGTTACCTTTTTTCCCTCCTCTTTACCCTGTTCTACGGCTACATGGCGGCAAAGTCTCGTTTGGCCGAGCCCATACTCATTCCGCTTTTGGATATTTTGCAGAGCGTTCCCGTCCTGGGTTTTATGCCAGGATTGGTTCTTGCTTTGGTTGGGCTGTTTCCCAACTCGAATTTGGGTCTGGAGCTGGCTGCGATCCTGATGATCTTTACCGGTCAGGGATGGAATATGGTCTTTAGTTTCTACTCTTCGCTCAAAACGGTTCCCGGCGAGCTGCGCGATATGAGCAAAGTCTTCCACCTCAATCGGCTGGATACTCTCAAAAAAGTAGAAATCCCCTTCGCCGCCAATGGACTACTTTGGAACAGCATGCTGTCCATGGCGGGTGGTTGGTTTTTTCTGATGGTAATAGAGTCCTTTTCTCTAGGGGATAACGACTTCCGTCTGCCCGGTATCGGCTCCTATATGGCGGTGGCTTATGAACGACAGGATACCCAAGCTATTTTCGCGGGTATCGCTATCATGTTCGCGCTCATCATCGTGATGGACCGGTGCATTTGGGCTCCGCTGGTCGTGTGGTCTGAGCGGTTCAAGATGGATGCCGACCCCAGTGCGCGGGGACGTTCGTTTGTTTTGGATTGGCTCAAAAAATCTCGAGTGCTGGCATTCTTTGAGAGCAAAGCGCAGGAGTGGAAACGGGAAATTCAAAAGAGCGTGAATACGGTGACCGAGCACTCTTGGAATCCCGCGGTGGATCGAAGGCTACGTTCGAGTTTTCCGCTATTGATTCGCTTGAGTTTAATCGGCTTGGGCATTCTTGCGTTTGTTTACGGGATTCGGATCATGGGAGACCTGATGGTTGCCACACCGGGCGCGGTGTGGCTGCAGTATTTCCGCGATACTTTTTTTACGTTTCTCAGGGTGATAGCAGCGGTAGTCATCGGGAGTCTTTGGACTATTCCAGTGGGGGTTTTCATCGGCACTAATCCGAAATGGACCACGCGGATGCAACCCTTGGTGCAGATAGTAGCCTCCTTTCCGGCGCCGATGCTCTTTCCCATTTTGGCTTCGCTGTTTTTGGCGGCCGGACTGAGCGTGGAAATAGGGGCGGTTGTACTGATGCTGTTCGCGTCACAATGGTATATCCTATTCAACGTTATCAGTGGCGCGACTCAAATTCCGCGTCAGATTCTCGATGTTGCCGAAGTGTTTCAGCTCAGAGGTTGGCATTATTGGCGCTCGATTGTTGTGCCGGCTATTTTTCCGTCCTTGCTGAATGGTTGGATTACCGCAGCAGGCGGGGCTTGGAATGCGTGCATTGTGTCTGAGATCATCCAACTCGGTGATAAGACCGTGGTAGCGACCGGCATTGGCTCTGCGATCACTATAGCGGCGCAACAGGGTAATTTTCCTGTTTTGGCTGGGGCGATCTTGGTGATGGTAACCACGGTAGTTTTGCTGAACCGGTTTTTTTGGGGAAGTTTGTATCGTTTGGCCGAGACCAAGTTTCGGTTTGATAGTTAGTGGAATATGTCGACAACCAAAACACATGAACCCCTTTTGGCTCTAGAACGGATCTCGCACAGCTTTCAGCTGGAGCGAGGGCGAGAGATCCAGGTTTTAAAGAACATCAATATTTCTGTTCAAGAGGGTGAGATTGTCGCCTTTCTGGGGCCGTCAGGGTGCGGCAAGACCACTACGATAAAGATTATGGCTGGACTCATCCGCCCCAGTGAAGGGCGTGTTCTCTGCCATGGCAAGCCACTGACCGGGATCAATGAGCGATTAGCGATGGTTTTCCAAAATTTTGCGCTCCTGCCCTGGTTTACCGTCGAGCAAAACGTAAGTCTGGGATTGCACCACCTGGGCCTGAACTACCGCCAGATCGATACGCGCGTTGAAGAAAGCATTGAAATGGTAGGCCTGGGGGGGTTCGAAGAAGCGTATCCCAGAGAACTTTCGGGCGGGATGCGACAGAGGGTGGGTATCGCGCGAGCGTTGGCGGTACGGCCCGAGGTCTTGGTTTTGGATGAACCCTTTAGCGCTGTCGATGTTTTGACGGCGGAGACGATGCGGTCCGAAGTCATTGATATCTGGCAAGAGCGTAGTAAAGCCGTAAAGAGCGTGGTGATGGTAACGCATGATATCTTTGAGGCAGTGATGATGGCCCAGAGAATTTTTGTGTTTGGAGCCGATCCCGGCCATATCCGTACCGTATTGACCAATCCCTTGGCGCACCCGCGGGATCCAAAAGATCCAAAAATTCAGGAGTTGATCAACGTCATCCACTCCGTTTTAACCGAAGCCTTGATTCCCGAGGAGACAGAACGCCCAGCGCTTTCTCAGCCGTCTTGGTACCAAGGTTTGGAAAACCTCCCCCCAGTTTCTCCCTCCGAAGTCATCGGTTTGCTAGAAGTGCTGGATGATGCTGGCGGCAAAATGGATATTTTTAAACTCGCCAACGAAACAGAGAGCGAGTTCGGCCATTCTCTTGCAGTGACCAAAACGGCGGAAATTCTAGACTTTGTCGAAACCCCTAAACAATTAGTCGTGTTCACCGATTTTGGTAAAAAGTTCGTCCGTTCTGACTCTGCCGACAGAAAAGTATTGTTTTCAAACCAGGTCAAAAGCCTACGTATCATTCAGACCCTATTAGCCTGGCTGGAGCAAAGCCCCAATCATGAAATCGAGCGTGAAGCCGTTATTTCTCGTTTACAGACCTATTTCCCGAACGAGAAACTAGATTCGCTTTTTGATACGCTAGTGGCGTTTGGCCGCTATGCGGAAGTTTTGTCCTATAACGCGAAACTAGACGTGCTCACTCTTCCTGAAGAAGAACACGAGGAAGACGAGTTCGTGATGGATACGGATGTCCAGAGCTAACCTAGATACAGTTCTTCGCTACTACCGCCACCGGCGCGGCGTTTTATTTTTGAGTTATTGCCGTTTTTGGGAAAAGCACGGGTTTGTTCAGCAGTCCCTTGCTTACACTTTGGTTAGAAACGGTGTGGATGTGGTTTGGCTGGACGGGGCAGGGTGGCGGTCGTACGTGCCTGTTGTTGAAACCCACCCCAAACTCCACGTCGCACAGTTGCCGATTTTGCCGATGCAACGCGTGCCGTGGATTCGCCAGTTTGATCTCAAGCGGCAAAAGCTGCTGATCGAAAAGCAAATCGCCAAGCTTGGAGGCAACCCGGTTATTTGGGTGCAGGGAGGGCTGGACGAGTCTCTCGCTGAACGGCTTCCCTACGTCGACGTGTTTTCGGTTTTTGATGATCCTTATCGCCACACAGCAGCCGGTGCGCTTTGTCGTAAGGCTCGGGTGATCGTGTGCCAGAACACCACGGCCAGTAAATTCTTGGCGGAACATGCATCTAAAGTCCACACGCTGCTGCCGCCTATGGAGTTCACCGCAAATGAAACAGAAGCCAAAGCGGAGGTGTTTTTCCCCGACGGATTCCCTCCGGAAGTCATGGGATATGTCGGTTCGTTCTTCTATGAAGGATTTGATTTTGAACTCTTTGAAAAGTTCATCCAAGAGTATCCCCAATGGGGCTTTGTGCTGATGGGGCGAACGGACGCCAAGGGGATGGAAGTCCTCGAAAGCTGGAAAAAGTATACTAACTTTCATTATTTTCCTTGGGTTCCTAGGAACCAGGTCGCGTCTGTTTGGAAAAAACTCCGGTTGGCAGTGCTTTTTTACCGAGCCAACCGCACCCAAGACGGCGCGTTCCCAGTCAAAACCGTCGAAGCGCTTCGTTACGGTGTGCCCGTGCTAGCAACTCAAGTGACCAAAACCATCGACCTAGCGCCGTACTTTCCGGTTGGGGCAGATTTTGAAAGCCTCCGGCATGGAATGGAGTCCGCTTTGGAAATGCCCCCCCAAACCCTGTCCCAGTTGTACGAAGAATTTTCGAGCAAGATGAATCCAGGATTCCATCTAGCGAGCGTGGCGCAGTGGCTTCAGACGTAATACCAAATCTCAATCGCAGAATCGTTTTCTTTGATGGGGAGTGTGTTTTTTGCAATCGCACCGTTGGAGTGTTGATCTGGTTGGATAGACGCCACAGGCTAGCCTTTGCGCCATTGCAAGGAGTCACCGCCAGAGCTTTGATGTTCGACTTTCCCCAGGGAGAGGCTGCGACCCTCGTGTATTGGGAGCGAGGAGAGCGTTACTTTAGATCCGAAGCGGTGGTGCGTCTTTTGCGCGCTTGCGGTGGAATGCCGGCGGGTCTGGGCTGGGTGTTGGGAGGGATTCCGCGAGGGTGGGCGGATACTCTATATAACTGGATCGCCCGTCATCGCTGGGCTGTTTTTGGCAGGCAGCAGTGTTTCATGGCCTCGGGGGCCGATGAGAGGTTCCTGCCCTGAGTTAAGTGCCCAGAGTTACAGCGTATATTTTGCCGTTGAGATTGCCAGGCAGCTCCGCTATGTTCCCGCCTTACTTTTTTGCAGGAGATCTCATGCGGGCGGCGATTTTCATATTGGTTTTTTGGGGGATGGTTTCCCCAGCGGCGAAGTCGAACGATAACGTAGATATTCAACTCCCCCCCGTCCTTTGCCACTACCTCATTCTGGTAGAGAGTCCTGCTTTTCAAGAAGCGTTTTCTAATTCTCCCCTTTCTATCAATGAAGTTCGAAAAACCTTTCTCGACAGAAATACCTACGAGGACGCGTGGCGGACGTTCGCTCTGTGGAACATTGTTGAGAAACTGACTCCAGAACTTTGGGAGGGGCTGGCCAGCGAGATGAACAATCCGCGGGCCTACCAACCTGCCTCCTTTGAAATGCCCAACACAGGAAAGGAATGGGAAAGTTTTGGGGTTTTGGGGTGGCTGAATCGCCATGTACCACCTGCTACTGAGCTTGAATTCGAAGCGCAGCTAGAGTTCGCTCGTGCCTTGGCCGGTTTGCCGGCGCCAAAAGCCGAAGATCTCGTCCCTTTTCCTCGGCAGGACGATGAAAATGTCGATTTGTTTTATTTGTTTATAACGGCAGCGGTTCCGAAGGAACCGGCTTGGCAAAACGCTTTGGAAAACTTCTTGCTCTGGAAGCAGGAAACTCTATTTTTTCGCAACGACATGAGCCGGGACGAGGTAAAGGCCTTCTTAGCAGGTGACTTGCTCTACGGACCCGGTTCGCGTGCTTACTCTCGACTCTATGCTTGGTATGCCGATTTTCATCAGAGAAGAATCGATGCTTTTGGCGAAGGAGTTCTGAGTGATCCTCTGCTCACTGCGCAGGTCCAGGACTTTCGTTTTGATAACTTTTTCGCAGAGCACTCTCATCTGCTCCGCAGGGTTGCGGAGGCGGAGGAGCTAGACGCGCATGGGTGCTGGAGCTTTTTAGACGCCTTTTTTATGCTCCATGTTCGAAAAGGACTCAAACGCGAGTTTCATCATTCTCCCCGAGAACTCAAAAAACTGGGGCTGGCTACGGTGGAAAGAAAGTTTTCCGCGCTCACCAAGCAGCTGTTGAGAAAACCAGAAATTGTCCCTTCCACGGAACGCGTTGTTTTCCGCGGTCAGTTAGGTGAAGCGAAGCCGGAGTTGAAACTTAACGATGAAGAATTGGCGCTTTTGGCTGGAGTTGCGGCTCAGAGTCGACAGCCCGGCGGAGTTCTGCACCATTTCATGGAGAAGCTGATGCACGAAAACCCCAAAGACTTTGCGGCACTGCGTACGCAGATTTTTGAGCGTTTCGGGCAGATCGTGTCGGGTAGACTTGCCTCTGAGTTAGTGAAAAAAGACTCGAAGGGAGGTTGGTACCTAGAAGCCCACTCAGGCCGTCTGAAGGTGCGAGTTGAACTTGCCTTTCTGCCGAGGGAAAATCGATTCCAATTCAAAAAATTCAGTCGATAGATTGTAAGATAGTTTGAACTCGGTCCAAGTAGGTATGGCCTCCCATTAGGCAGCGCTGGTGGCCTGCTCGCGCAATGCTGCGGCGCTCGCTCTCGTTCGATAGGTAGTAATCGAGCTTGTCTTTGAGCTCTTCAGGAGAGTCAAAAAGCACGATTTCCTTGCCTTCCTCAAAAAAAGTCTGGATTTCTGCGTTTCGAGGAGCAAATTGCAAGCTTCCGCAGGCGGGAATTTCGAAAGTGCGCTGAGTGTGAAGATCTCCGGCCTCCTCTCTTAGCAGCCCCAAGGAACAGCGGCTGCGACTAAACAAGTCAGCGAGTCGGGTGTAGTAAACTGCCCGGGGTTCTATTCGATCCTGATATTGATTGAACTGTGGAAATCTCTTCCAGTCATTTCCCCACACGTGGAGGCGTTCCCATCCAGCTTGGTTCAGCCAGCGCACTCGAGAGTCATCATAGGTTCCGATAAAAGTGACGTCGTATTCGCGGCCGATCTGACTCTCGTTCTGGGGAATGGGGCGGTGGAGCGAAGGTTCAAACGCGCTGGGAATGTAGTAGCTATTTGCCTGGCCCAGCTGCTGGTAGCGAACTACGTTCTGTGACTTGGTGGTAAAAACTGCGCTGTAAGTAGCAAGCGTCTCAAAAAAATCGGGAGCTTTAAAAAGCTCGTGAAAGAAAAGATTGTCGTGGGAGTGAAAAACCAGCCGTGGATTCGAAGTAGATTTCCTGGCGGTTTCTAGAGCTTCTTGGGAAAGGTAGGTTTCCCCCATCACGAAGACCAGATCAAACCTACCTTCCCGGCAGAGTTGAATGAAACGCTGGTTCAATGCGCGAACCTTTGAAGGGGCAGGGGCTCCGCGCAATTTCTGTGTGATGCGCTCGAGAATGCTGCGAGGGGTGAGAAATCCGGGGTCCCAGGCGCGGACCTCATGACCAAGTTGGCGCATCGAGGAGCAATAGAACTGAGAAGTCGATGTGCTATCGGTATTTCCTACGAACAGTACGTTCATCCAATAATGGTACCGCGCATTGTCGCTGTGTCTAACAATTTGACAGTTGTCTAAAACTTAGACTTTTCAAAAAACCTCGAAAATCAGGAGATTTTCCTGTTTGAAATCATGGGTTTGTGGGTGGGTAGGCGTGTACTACATGAATACTGGCACAGGTTGCAATAGGTGTCCCCTGCGGTGGTGAGAGCCCACCGCACTGAGGTTTTATGTTTAGAAACTTAGATGATCGCCAGATGCGTCGAATGATCGCTTCGATCTACCGCTCAGCTGTGTTGGTCACTCTAGGCGCATTGTTTGTCTTCGGACCGCTCCAAAAGAGCCGGTCGGGGCCAGGGGGACAGCTTTCGTCGGGCGCACGAGGAGTAGCGCAGGACGCTTCGAGCTTCTTGGGGCGCAAGCTTCCGAGATAAAGAACTGCTTAGGGCAGCAGTCGTACCAGCTACATGGGTGGCTGGTGCGGTTACACTACTCCTCTCTCACCCGTCGCTTTCTTCGGAAGGCGGCGAGGTTTTTGAAAAACGGCTTGATGCCTTGCGGCATTAAGCCGTTTTTCTTTTTTGTCTATTCTGCCGATAGTGAAGAGAACGGCTTTTCCCTATGAACCAGAATTCACCACCTCCACAGGCACCCGACTTAAACTCGAGTGCACTACGCAGCCAATTGGAGCAAGTGCAGCTTATTGCTACGGGTGGAATGGCCTACGTGTTCCGCGCTTTTCAACCGGCGCTCGGTCGCTTTGTCGTGATCAAACGACTCAAAGAGGATTTGCTGAGAAACGAAGATGCCATCGAACGTTTTCGCAGAGAGGCGCGCGCCTTGGCGAGTGTTCTGCATCAGAACATTGCCCATGTGTACGATTTCATCGAGGCTCCCGGCGAAGCCTATATCCTAATGGAGCACATTGAAGGAATCGATCTTTCCACCGCAATCGAAAAGCTGGGCGCTTTACCCCCCGAGGTAGCAGCTGCGATCGCGTTGGGTATCGCGCGTGGGCTCTACCACATTCATGCCAATGGGCTTATTCATCGCGACATCAAGCCATCCAACATTCGTCTAACGTCCCGAGGGGGCGTCAAGCTGATGGATTTTGGAATTGCTCTCCAAGTAGAAGACACTTCGCTGACCCGGCCTGGGATGATGGTGGGTTCCCCAAGCTATCTCTCTCCCGAACAAGTCCTGGGCGATGTAATCACCCCCCAGTCGGATCTCTTTTTACTGGGGATCAGTTTTTACGAAATGCTGACGGGAAGTCGCCCATTCAAAGCAGAAGGGGGAGGGACGGTTTTTCAAAGCATTCGAGAAGCAAAATACGTTCCGGCTCGGAAGATGAACGCCAAAATACCGGTGGTTCTGGATCGCATTGTCACTCGGTGCCTCAAACAAGATCCCGATGCTCGCTACGAGGGGGTTCGCGAGCTCATTGCTGAGTTGGAAAAATTTCTGGGGCCTACTTACAGCAGCCGCCCAGAAGAACTGATTCTGCGCTTTCTCGACGAGGAAGTGCTTTTGGAGTCTAAAATAGCACTGCAGGAGCTCAAACCTTTGCGTGCTCCCGCCAAATGGATCCCCTGGGCCATCGCAGTGGGCATTGGAGCGTCTCTTTGGGGAATGTACACTCTGGGATTCTCCGTGGGGGAGCAGCACCAGCGGGATCAGCAGGCCGCTGTGGATGCTCTATACAAAAAGTCCGGCCGAACTCCTAATTCCCTCAACCGACGTCGCTAGAACGTAATCTCTTTAGTAAGGATAGCGTCGACAGAAGCAGAAACAACGCTCCCACGGGTTTGATGCCTTTGGCGAAGACGAGTTTGTACAAGGGTCTGGGGCAAAGGTCTGAATAGAGGATCGACACCAAGATAAAAGTCATCCCCAACACCAGCCCTACCCAACCAGGTCTCGCGCCGGTTCGTTCTGCGGCCCAAGCAAAAACCAGCACCATGGGCGCGTACCAGATATAAGCATTGGACTGGCTCAGCGGCGAAAGGCAGACAATAAAGCCGCAGCCCATTGTCAGCGCAATCAGGAGTATTTTCTGCAGACGCGCTTTGTCTGCTCTGGGGACTCCTTGGAGCCACACTGCAAGTCCCGCGGCGAGAGCAAGGCCAGCCCCGGCGCTGATCCCTTGTGCGATTCGGTAGGGAACCTCAATTCCGAGTCCGTGGTTCAAGAAAGTGAAAAGATGATGAAATGCGAGCCAGTCACGCTCGATGAACGCGCTAAGCGACTCTTTCCATGCGGAGTGAATTTTGATCGTCGCATCCCAAGACTGAAACGGGAAAGGAAGCGGCATTAACAATATGACCACTGCCACTACGCCCAGCGCAAACCGGATCGCTGTTTTCCGGTTTATAAAGCCCAGGCCGAGAGTAACGAGGCCAATAATAGGAAGTGGCTGAAATTTCCAGTTGAGCAGTAGACCCATGCACAACCCCGCGAGCAGTGGGCGTCGCCCGGTGAGCAAAAGAGAAAACGCGTACAGCGTGACTCCAACCATCAGCAGCTCCAGCTTGGTGGTTAGGATGGATCCGATCAACTCAGAGCTCACTAAGAGACAAACCCAGTTTCGGTACCGACTTTTCCAAAAATCCCACCCCAGCGACGTGAGCAATGCTTGCAAGAACGCACGGGTGCCCAGGAAGAGAATGCTGAGTGAGACGAGCAAGTACACAAATTGGCCAATGCGCTCGGGCATCCACGCAAACCAGGAGAAGAAAAGCATGGCGCAGGCGGGTGAATAAAAATAACCCGTAGTTCCATAGGAAAAAGTGTGTCCGTAAGGGTTGCCCCCATTCCATAGAAAAGGCCCGGGCTCGGAGAATATGACGTAGTGCCAAGCAGTGGGGCGAAAGGTAACGAAAACCAGGGCCGTCAAAGCCTCGAGGCAGAGCAGGTAATACCCCCAGTCGCTCCAAGGCGGCGTGCGCGGCCGAGACATTCTCGTCGATGGACCCATGCGTGTTTTTAGCGTGCGCTGACTCGACTTTGCAAGGGAACTCTCCGGCGCTTTTTTTGCCTTTTGGTTACATTAGGGCTAGAAATGTAGGACTTTCTAACTGAGGTACTTATGTCACAACGAATCGCCATGCCCTCCGTTCGCAACTTAATTGCTGTCGCCAGCGGCAAAGGCGGGGTGGGCAAGAGCACAGTTACCACCAACCTCGCGTTTGCGTTGGCTAAGCTTGGGCATAAAGTCGGGCTTCTCGACGCCGATATTTATGGGCCAAGCCTTCCTTTGATGGTCGGGTTAGATCAAAAACCGGATGCTACCGAGACACATGTTACTCCTCTGGTCAAAGACGGTGTGAAGGTCATGTCGATGGGTTTTTTGATCCCAGACGATCAACCGGTGGTTTGGCGAGGCCCCATGGTACACGGAGCGCTGACTCAGTTTCTGACCCAGGTAGATTGGGGAGAGTTGGACTATTTATTTATTGATATGCCCCCAGGAACCGGTGATGCGCAGCTGACTATCAGCCAAAATGCGCCGTTATCCGGTGCCATTATCGTTACAACTCCCCAAGCAGTGAGTTTGGCTGACGCTCGCAAAGGTTTGATGATGTTCCAGAACGTCAAAGTGCCGATTTTAGGCGTCGTCGAAAATATGTCGGGAGAGGTATTTGGCGCTGGCGGAGGGAGGGTCTTGGCGGACCAGTTTCAAGTTCCCTTTTTGGGCTCCGTGCCTTTGCAGTCTTCTATCGTTGTGAGTGGGGATAAGGGGCGGCCTATTATTCAGGTCGAGCCATCCTCCCCTGCCGCTGTGGAGTTTTCCCAAATTGCCGATCAGGTGGTATCGCGCTTGGATAGCTTACAAGTCGGCGCGGGAAATCATTTTCAATCGCTCAACTTGGAGTGGCAATAATGGCAGACGTCGTTCCCGTTGAACTCAAGCAGCTTAGCCCGTCCAATCTCGGTATAGTGTGGAGCGATGGGCACTGTTCTTTTTATCGGGTGCGCAGCTTGCGCCTGAATTGCCGATGCGCTCATTGCGTGGATGAATGGACGCGCGAAAAAATTTTGGACGACGAGAAGGTTCCAGCAGACATTAGACCTAAGCGCATTGAATCTGTAGGGCGGTATGCCCTGCGATTTGTTTGGTCGGATGGGCATGACACGGGTTTTTATACTTTCGACTCGCTCCGCAAGACCTGTGAGTGCCCCTCATGCAAGAAAGCGCGCTGAGTCTTCCTGCTGGACGATTGGGATTGGATTGGGCCACGCTTTCTATTCAAGGGCCGGACGCAGCGGATTTTCTCAATCGGCTGACAACCCTAAGCTTTAAAAACTGGGATCCAAGCGCCGTCCGTCTCGGGGCGTTCTTGACTGCACGATCGGGTGTGGTGGCTTTGGGTTTTTTTCGAGCCCATTCTGACGGGTTTTATTTTTGCGTCCCGCAGGGCAACGCGGCAGCGGCTTTGGAGCATTTGGAGCGATACCATTTTGCTGAGAATTTAGAGTTCAAAGATGTCTCTACAGATTGGAGGCTTTTTGCACGGAGTGGGGTTGTTTCAGTGCCCGGCTTGGAGTGGAATGACCCGTTTTCTCGAGCGGTTTCGTGGTGTCACGTGCCAATGCAGGAGGTGCCCGCGCCAGAGGGGCATTTTACCGAGCAGTGGTTAAACTACTACCTGGTGTCTGTGGGATTTGCACGGGTGGGGGTCGAAATTGATTCCACGGTAATGGTTCTGGAAGCCGGTTTGGAAAAAGCCGTAGATCGCAATAAGGGCTGCTACCCAGGGCAAGAGGTGGTTGAACGGATTTTTACCTATGGACAAGTGAATCGAAAACTGTTTCCGGTCGAAGTGCGCGGAGAGTACCTGCAGGGCGTTCTTCCTCTTGAATTTGTGCATGAGGGTAAGAAAGCTGCAGTGCTTCAATCGATCGTCCCCAGTCCAGAAAAGGATCGATTTGCTCGGGGGTTGGCTTTTGTTTATAGGAACTTTTGGGATGGCCACACTAAGTTCCAAGCTGGTGGAGTGGAGATTGAACTTTTATGAAATGGAAATCCTACCCACTGTTCCGATTTTTCTCTTCCTTGCAATTGGCGGTGATCACCATCCTGACTTTGGCCATTGTCCTTGCGGTCGCCACAGTGGCGGAGTCGCTCTATGGGATGCGTGGTGCGCACGCACTCGTCTATGGGCGGCTTTGGTTCTATGCTCTGCTCGTCGTATTAGCGGTAAATGTATTTTGCGCGGCGCTCTCCCGGTTTCCGTGGAAGCCACACCAGACAGGCTTTGTCGTTACCCACGCGGGAATTTTAGTGATTCTGTTTGGCTCGTTTTTGACGCTGCGTTTTGGCGTTGATGGAAACTTGCCGGTTGTTGAGGGGCAATCAGACTCCGAAGTCGTATTAAACAATTACCAGCTTACTCTTGGGGACGCGGAGGCTGGAAAGAGCCAATCGTTCCCAATAATCGATTCCGCACGTTCCCGAAAGGGGAGATTGCTCCAAGTCGATCTGCCGACAGGAGAAAAGCTCGTTGTAGACGAATATTTTCCACGAGCTCGTGTTCTAGGCGGAGTAGAACCTTCCTCTACCGGCATTGGGGTGCCAGCATTGCAGGTGGAATTATTCAATTCCCGTTTCGATACCAGCGAGTGGCTCTTGGCGAAAAATATCGACGTTCCCAACGAGGTTAATCTCGGCCCTGCCTTGCTGACGTTTCGCAAGGTCTGGAATGCGCGGGATTTGGCGAGTTTTCAGTCGGGGAAAGCACTTGTTCCTCCGCCCGCTTTGAGCAAGGGGTACGTTCAAGTTCAAATCGCTGGCAAAACCTATAGAGTAGACATACGCACTGCACTTAACGCTTGGGTGCCCGTGGCGTCCACTGGGTACTCAGTTTATATCGAAAAATATTTTACCTACGCAGTTGTAGAAAACAATCGTCTGGTGAACCGCAGCGCCGAGCTGGTCAACCCCTGTGTGCAGCTGCGGCTCAAGAACGCCGAAGGTCAAGAGGAGCGGCACACACTTTTTTCTCGCTTTCCGGAGTTTTCAAAGCAGCATACCGCCGGACAAGAGACGGTGAGGCCCTTTGGAGTAGACCTAAAAATGTTCGCCCCAGCCCCCAACGACACGGGCGGTTTTCGCGGAAAGCTGCACTTTGCTCAAGCCGAAAATGATCAACAACTCTTGTACCGCATCGAGGGAAAGGGTGGAAAACTACTGAGTCAGGGGAAAGTGGAACTTGGCAAAGCAGTAGCAACAGGTTGGATGGATCTGCAGTTTCGGGTGCAGAAGTGGTTGCCGGCCGCAATTCAGAAGGACCTGCCTGTGTACGTGGATCAGATTGTCGGTGCGGAAAATTTTGGCTCGGCCTTACATATAAAAAGAGAGCTCGCCAATGGGGCGCTCTCCCCCGAAGATTGGTGGCTTCCGGAAGGCGCTTCGGTAGGTGTCTCTATGGGAGATCGTATCTTAGATTTGCGGTTTGAAAAAGACCGCCTGAAATTACCGTTTCAGATTCACCTGAAGAAGTTCACCATGCAAACGGATCCCGGTACGACCAAAGCGGCGTCCTACGAGAGTGATGTCATTGTAAAAGACCCAGGCAACACGAAGGAGCCGGAGGCCCACATTAGCATGAATGAACCACTGAAATACGGAGGTTACACATTCTATCAAGCGAGTTATCAGATGCGTGAAGGTGAACCACCGCTCTCGGTCTTCAGCGTAAATTACGATCCTGGCCGCTGGGTTAAGTACGCGGGGAGTATCCTCATGGTGCTAGGGATTGTGGTGATGTTCCTAATGAACCCGCATTACTGGAGCATCTTGGTGGGAGGAAAACGTTGATGAAGACACTGATGAGTTTAGTTCTCTTATGGGGAACGGTCGCTGAAGCAGGCCCGAAGGCACGTGAGGGGTTTGATTGGGAGGCCGTCTCTCTTTACGCTATTCAGGACCGAGGCAGGCTCAAGCCGTTGGATACCTTCGCGATCGAAAGCGTGCAATTTATCACAGGCAAAACCCAGTGGAACGGTTTGTCCGCGGTCGAAGTCGTTTTCGGTTGGTTGTTGGCTTACGAAACTGAATGGTCCAGCGAGCGTTTTGTGAGGGTTGCCTATGGACCACTCAAAGAAAAGGCTGGTTTAGACGCGGGGAGGCAGTTTTTTTCTCCCAAGGAACTCAAGGACAACGTTCAACTGCAGAGCGCTATTCGTGAGACTTTGCAGAAACAACGATCGGGTGATCGATTGTCGCCATTAGATAAGAAGTTTCTCGATGTTCACAATCAGCTAGGTTTGGTCGAAGCGATGGTCACGGGTCAGGTTTTTAATGTCCTCCCGCCGCCCACCGGAACTCAGGACCCTTGGTTGTCTTTGGCCTCTCTTAATGATCCCGCGGAACCTTTGCCCTACAACGCTGCTACAGTGGAAACAGTCCGACGCCCCATCTCTCAGATGGTGGAGGCATTCTCCAAACAGAGTGGTGAGCAATGGAACAAAGCGAGTGTGGAATTGGCGGGGGCGTTGGCTACCGGGTTGGTACAACAAGGGTACCCCACTGCTACAGAGCTAAAACGGGAATACTTGTACAATCACTTCCGTCCGTTTCGTTGGGCATGGGTGGCGTATTTGATTGCGTTTGTAATGTTGGCGGCATTCCTGGTGACTTCGGTAAAACTTTGGCAGTGGGTAGGAACCGCCATTTTAGCTCTGGGTTTTTCGATTCACACGCTTGGTTTTGTTTTGCGGATGTTGATATCAGGGCGCCCGCCTGTGACCAATATGTACGAGTCTGTCATTTGGGTGAGCTGGGGCTGCGTGCTTTTCTCATTCTTTATTGGAGCTTCCTACAGGCGGGCTTTGATTCCGGCTGCTGCATCGGTGTTTTCCATTGTTGCCCTAGTTTTAGCTGACACGCTGCCTTCGGTTTTGGATCCCAGCATACAGCCGCTGGAGCCAGTATTGAGAAGCAACTTCTGGCTCACAATCCACGTGCTGACCATTACATTGAGCTATGCGGCGTTTGCCCTATCGCTGTGCTTGGGGAATGTGGTGTTGGGCACGTTCGTCTTTCGTCCAAAGAAAACGGAGTCCATTCAGTTTGCAACTTTGTACATGTACCGATCTATTCAAATCGGGGTGGTGCTTTTGGCAGCGGGTACAATCCTCGGGGGTGTCTGGGCAGATTATTCTTGGGGTAGGTTCTGGGGATGGGACCCCAAGGAAGTCTGGGCGCTGATAGCTTTGTTGCTTTATTTGGCCGTGCTCCACGGGCGCTTTGCTGGGTGGTTGCGCGGGTTCGGCTTTGCTGCAACCGCCGTGTTGTCGTTTCTGGGTGTTTTGATGGCCTGGTACGGAGTCAATTTTGTGTTGGGTGCAGGGTTGCATTCTTATGGGTTTGGCGCTGGTGGCACTGGCTATGTGTCGATCTACGCTCTGGCGCAGATCGCGTTTATCGGCGTGGCGTACTATCGCTACGTGAGCTCAGGTGCCAAGGCGCGCAGAGCGGCGATTTTTCCAAATCACTAATGCGGCAGCTGTGTCTGCGTGTGAAAGGATGCAAACTGGGTGGTGAGTCGGAGAAGGTTCCGTGTGGAATCGGTCGGAAATTGAAACTGATCCCATAGCGTGAGTTTGAGGCGTTCACCTTGGGCAAGCAATGCTTGTTCTGCTTCTCCCAGTCGCATGGAGTGGGCGACGGTCCTTTCGCCCAGACAAGGGCGACAGAGAAGGCCTCCTGCATCGATATCAAAAACACCCGCTGCGTTGTCGAGCGCTTCGGAACATTTAGCACAAGCATCCATTCGTGGTTTGAGGCCGATCTGATCGAGAAACTTGATTTGAAATATGAGCTGCAATAGTGGCAAGCGTTCCGTTTCGGTTTTTTCGATTAAAGCTAGAGTCTGTCCTAACAAACTGTAGACTCCGGGCATTGCCACGGCCGTATTGGAAAGGCGACGCACCCACTGAGCGGCTTTTCCAGCCACAACCAGGCGATCGAGGTCCTCTCTAAGCCCTGTAAAAGAGTTCAAAACAGTGAGTTCAACCAGGTAGGGTTTTCCACGAGGGTCGCCGCGCAATACGATTTCGTTGTGGCAGAAAAGGTCCATGCCCCCCACGTAGCGGCGCTTACTTTTTCGAGCGGACTTGGCCAAAACAGAGATGAGTCCCCAGTCTCGAGAAAACAGCTGGATGTATCGATCTGCTTCTCCAAAGTTTTCTCGGGACAAAACGATTGCGCGAGATTTCAGCATTTGCGTCGGAACCGGACGTAGAAGAAGGCTCCCATGCAGTTGAACAAAATCGTATACACCTGAATGAGAGTGTAGAGGGTGGCCCCTTGCTGAGGGTTTTCCAAGCCCACCCATTTAAAAAGGGTAAAAAAGGCCACCTGGCCTACGCCAATGCCGCCGGGGAGAATAGGAGCGGCAGAAACCGTGAGGCCAATCGGAACGACGATGAAATACTGGGGTAAGGTCAGCGGAATCCCCAAGGTGTCTCCCAGTAGTTTAAATAACAAAGTATTTCCAAAGATCGAAACGGCCGAAAGGGCCAGCGCTGCAGCCAGAGTTTTGCTGTGGTGGCGATAAAGGATCGTGGCTTCAAACACTCGGTAAAGCACGCCCGCTTGGCGCAAGCGCGCCTTGATCCACGCGCTGCCTGGAAGCTTGAACGAGACCGACACAAAAAAAAGGCTCATGAGCAGTGCGCTTGTGATCGTAAACGCCCATATTCCGTAGGCAAGGTACTTCATCTGGGGATGATGGGCGAGCCACCCATGATAAAAAACCAAGGTCACGGCGGCATAAAAAAAGAAGACCGAAAGCCCAATAGCACGATCGATAAAAACGGTAAAAACGGCCTTGGTTTTACGGTCTGGCTCTCGGCCCGCGACGTACCAGGCTTTGATGACGTCTCCACCTACAGAACCCGGCATGAAGGTGTTGAAAAACACCCCGATCATGGTCAGTTGAAACATCGAAAAAAAATCCAGCGAAAGGCCTTGTGCGCGGGATAGGAGAAACCACCGGCAGGTCGAACAAAGGGTGATAAAACTCAAAAACCCGAAGCCAATGAGCAGGTTGCTTGGTGAAAAAAGCATCCCGCCCAGCGTGCTAAAATCAATCATCCGAGACCGAAGCACGTAGAAGATTAGCAGGGCCCCTAGGCCCAGTTTCAGAGCTAATGACAGGCTATCTCGAGGAGATTTGTGTCGGATGGGTTGGTTTGACTTCACTGGTAGCGCAGTCTAAATTCAAGAATCTTGTCTCACAATCAAAAAGTGGGGTCGAGTAATCAAATGAAAGTCACCGTATTAGGCACAGGGTATGTGGGACTGGTCACCGGGACCTGCTTTTCGGGCTCCGGAAACCACGTCACGTGCATCGACATCGATGCAGAAAAAGTAGACCGGCTTTCCCGAGGAGAAGTCCCCTTTTACGAGCCCGGCCTAGACGAGATGGTTCGCAGCAATGTTGCCGCTGGGCGCTTATGTTTTAGCACGGATATCGCTGCCGCCATCGCGAGCTGTGACGTGGCTTTTGTGGCCGTGGGAACCCCTCAAGGGGAGGACGGCGCGTCAGACATGCAATATGTCGTCAAAGCCGTAGAAGCGGTGCGTGAGAGTCTGACCCATCCCATTGTGCTGGTGATGAAGAGCACTGTCCCTGTTGGGACGGCGGATAAAGTTCGTGAAATTTTGACCGGCTCCCGCCATGCGGTAGAGGTTGTGTCCAACCCAGAGTTCTTGAAAGAGGGGGCGGCGGTTGCAGATTTTCTTAGGCCGGAGCGCGTGATCATCGGTACCGAGTCTCAGGCTGCCCGGGACTTGATGAGCGATCTCTATGCGCCTTTTGTGCGCAATGGCAGTCCCTTGCTGTTTATGAGCAATCGCTCGGCTGAATTGACGAAGTATGCCGCTAATAGTTTTTTGGCGATGAAAATCTCGTTTATTAACGAGATCGCTGTTTTGGCGGAGCGGGCCGGCGCCAATATTCATGATGTGCGAGCCGGTATCGTGACTGATAGCCGTATTGGGAACAAGTTTCTGTACCCCGGCTGCGGGTATGGGGGGAGTTGTTTCCCCAAAGACGTCAAAGCCCTGATTCACTTAGGCAAAGAATTGGGAATGCCGCTTCAGCTTTTCGAGGAAGTCGACTCGGTCAATCAGCGCCAGAAGAGGATTCTTTTCGATAAGATCAAGCGCCACTTCAAGTCGGATCTTGCAGGAAAAACGTTTGCGATTTGGGGTCTTTCGTTCAAGCCAGAGACAGACGATATGCGTGAAGCTCCGTCGTTGACGCTCATCGAACACCTAATTGAGAGCAAGGCGCGGGTGCAGGCCTATGATCCCGTGGCCACCGACCAAGCTAAAAAAATATTTGGCGATCGGGTGCAGTTTTTTGAAAATGCTTACGCTGCTACGAAAGGGGCGGACGCATTGGCGATATTGACGGAGTGGAACGAGTTCCGTTCCCCGGATTTTGATGCCTTAGGAAATGATCTTCAGAGTCCCGTTATTTTCGATGGTAGAAATCTCTACAATCCCCACAGTCTCAAGCGACAGGGCTTCCAGTACTATTGCATTGGAAAGCCCGATCTCACATGAGTTTGGCGCGCCTTGAACCTGGGGCCCGTTACCTTGTTTCGGGTGGGGCAGGGTTTATTGGCTCACATCTGTGCGAAAAAATACTATCAGCCGGCGCCCGTGTCGTTGCCGTCGACAATTTTATCACGGGGAATCGTGAAAACATTCGAGCATTGCTCGGACGCCAAGAGTTTGAGTTCATAGAGCACGATATTGTGCAAAGTCGACGGTGGGAAGGTGGCTTTGCGGGTGTGTTTCATTTTGCATGTCCTGCGAGTCCCGTGGACTATGCCCAGCTTCCAATAGAGACATTGCAGGTGGGTTCGCTGGGCACAGAGAACATGCTGCGCCTAGCGCGTGATAAAAAATGTCCTATTCTGATTGCTTCGACTTCTGAGGTTTATGGCGATCCGCTCGTACACCCGCAACCAGAATCTTATTGGGGCAATTCCAATCCCATTGGAGCACGCAGTTGTTACGACGAAGCCAAGCGCTATGGAGAAGCGCTGACCATGGCGTATCGCAAAGTGCATGGGGTGCAAACGCGGATCATTCGCATATTTAATACTTATGGCCCGCGAATGCGGCCAAATGACGGGCGAGTGGTTCCCAACTTCTGCATGCAAGCATTGCGTGGAGAAAACCTTACGGTTTACGGAACGGGATCGCAGACGCGCAGTTTTTGTTATGTCGATGATCTAGTGGAAGGCATTGTCCGAGCTTTTGGCTGTGACTATGGGTTGCCCATCAATCTGGGGAATCCTGCGGAAATGACCATCCGGCAGTTCGCCGAGCGGATTCTTGCTTTGAGTGGCAAGTCTTTGCGCATTGTCGAAATGCCCCTACCTGAAGACGATCCCAAAACCCGGCAGCCCGATATCTCGCTCGCTACAAAGCTCTTGGGGTGGCGGCCGCAAGTGGAACTGGATAAAGGGTTGCGGGCTACTTACGCGTATTTTCAGCAGCTCTTTGAATCTGGAAAACTGCCGACTGGCCCAGCGCTAGAAAAAACAGCGTCGCCATCAAAGTCTGGGTATGAAAAAAATGAGAGTCAAAAGCCGATCCCACGGTGAAGCAGACCCACGCGCCTAGGCCGGTGATGAGCATGCCAGCTTGAATGCGAGTCCGGTTCCGGTTTTGGAGCGCCTTGAAATAGTTCAGGTAGGCTGCCAGCAAGAGTGCCAAGAAGCTCCCTAAACCTAAGATTCCCGTAGTTCCCAGCAAGTCAAAATAAAGACTGTGGGGGTCCGTAGGAAAATGTGGGTTGGCGAAGTCTTCTGCGCTCATGAATCGTTTACGCTGAAGCTCAAAGCCATGATGGTATCCCTGACCTACCCAGGGAGAATCTAGGAACATTTTCCAGCTTACGTGCCAGAGGTGAAGGCGTTCGGAGTTCTTGGCGGGCCGGATCGACATCAAGCGACTCCCCAGAGGGGTTGCCGAAAGCATGCCCGCGAGGACGACTACCCCTAGAGACCAGAGTAAAAAAGTTTTCCAGTAAGAACGAGCGGCAAAGCAAAACACTGCCAATGTGCCTACGAACACTGAAATCCACGCACCTCGGGATCCGCTCAGTGCAATGGCGATCAAAAGTGCTCCAGTCCCTGCAATAGCCCCATAGCGAGTCTTCAGATCTGTCGTCGAAAAGGCCAAGCCTGCCAAGCCAAAGTAGAGCAATGCGCAAGTATATGCGAACGGGTTGTGATGGTAGAGCAGGCCGCGCGCGTGAAAAAAAGCCCCCCCGCTTTGGGGCATTTTGGCTAGCTCCACGGCGGTGGCTCCAGTCCATACAAGTGGACAAAATACCCCGGTGAATTGCAGTGCTGCAATGAAGGCGAGGGGGATGGCCAGGTAAATTGCCGTCTTCAGGAGTCGCTCCCGCCACAACGGAAAATCAGCAAAAAACAATACGAGGTAGAAATAAAACAAAAAGTAGCGGAGCTTTCCTACGGGTTTTGAAAAGCCTGTCCCAGAAGCAAAGGCTACAGAGGCCAAGACGGCTAGGCAGAAAACTGCGATAGGCCAAAACAGCGGAATTCTCAGTATTTCCTTTAAGCGGAGTCGATAGAAAAGTGTTCCGCAGAGGAACAAAGCGGTGGTTCCCAGGGCGATTCCGGATGCGGATGAAAACAGAGAAAAGAACAATAGCGCTATAGACGCAAAGGAGAGCTTTTCCAGTCGGGACAGAGTTGAGGGAAGCATGGGTCGGGTTTATCCAATTAGCGCGGGAGTGGCTAGGGGAAAAGACCTTGGCTCAAAGTGTCAAATGAACGCGATTCAAACGGCTTTGTGAAGGCACGCCGAGGAGCTATAATTAAAGCGCTTCCTATTCTCAAAATACAACACCGAACACTTTGGTAGTAATTGCCCTGGGGGAGGGCTTGTCCATGGACAAACGAAAGTCGAAGGACAAAGGCGAGGGAAAAAAAGGCAAATCGACTAAGAAGATTGTCGATCTTGCGGCCTACCGTCAGGAAAAAAGTGAAGAGCGCCGCCGCGAGTATGAGCGTGTGTTATTTCACCGAGTTTTGGGGGTGTATAGTTTTGTTGAGAAAAAAAATCTAGCGCATGTGGAGGTGCTGGATATCAGTTATTCGGGAGTGCTTTTCCGAGAGTTGCACCCCGATCCTGCGTTTTCCCCTGGTGCAAAGGTCGCACTGAGGTTTTACTTCACTCCAAGTTCTTACTTGCGACTCGTGGTGGACGTGAAGCGCTGCCGTCCATTTACGAGCGGTGGTCGGCAGGGGCTTGAGTACGGCTGTGAGCTCGACAAAAGCACCCGTTCCTACGAGGTCCTTCGACAGTTAGTGAACTTTATGTACAAGTATGCCGAAGTCGCCTGCCAAGATCCCACCCCGCCCAATATCTGGTTTTAGGGCTTCGTGAGCGCGGTTCTGTATCGCTCGAGGGTTTCTCGACGCACCAAGTCCAGTTATTTAGATGGCTTTCCAGGGGTCCAGGCTTGGATCGATATCTTTGCAGTAAGGGTAAAGAAACAACCCCAGTCGCTGCATTTCTTTTAAGGTCAGTCCTTCTTCGGGCAAGATCATCTCTACGCTAAAATCTTTGCGTATAGGAAACGACACACGCCGAGAGCCTGCAACTGTTTCGGCGGAGGGCGGAGTAAGGGGCTCTGTAGCGGAGACGTTTTCCACTCGGGTTTTAGAGGGGCGTCCGACGGCTGTGGCGCTTTTGACTTTCTCTTTGCCCTTGCCTTTGGCGCGCTCCGAAGCCGCTGCTTGTTTAGCTTTGTCTGTTACAGCGCGTTCCCAGGCAAAGGGATCGGCGCTCCAAGCTTTAAAATCTTCAATGGAACTTTTGACCCGCGATTTATAAACCTTCAGTGTCGAAGCGCGCACATTATTGTTCTTGTTTCGAAAGCGGTTCACAAAAACATCTAAGTTAGAAAGGATGTAATCCAAGTTGTCTTCTTCTTCGTTGAGTCCACCGAACAAGTTATGGCAAGCGGTAAGGCGGTTATGGATTGCGTGTTCGTTCAAAATAGATTTGCGGCCTGCAAACTCCAAGAACTTGATGACCTCTTCTGTATCCCGGATCAGGGACATCTGATTGCCCCCTGGGACTATTTTCATTCCGACTCTTTCTTTACTATTCCCCTGCATTTTCCCACCTTGAGTTGCCGTAATTCAAAAAACGAGTGAGTGAACACCCAACCTGAATTCCAATCTTTGGGAAAGCTGGTGGCGGTGTCAATAAACAGAAAAGTAAATCCTAAAAGCCTCGCCCACTGCGGGTTTTGGCCGACCGAGTTTTTAGTCATGACAAGTGCTCGCCTTATCTCAGTGCGTCAGAATCCCTGAGGGCGTATCGTCGGTAGAAACAGAATTATTTTCTTTTTCCCAAAAACTGGATCAGTTTTCGAGGGTAGTCGGTAATTATTGCATCTACTTTGCAATCGATAAGTCGGTTCCATTCTGCTTCGGTGTTTGCCGTCCAAGGTACGACCTGGATATTCTTTGCGTGACATGCCTTTACGTTGTCGGGAGTGACAAGCGATAGATTGGGAGACGCAAAGTGAGCACCTGTTTTGGCGGTGAGTTCACAAAAGTTTGTCTCGTTTTCAAACAGACAGGATAACCGTAGCGATGGGGATAGTTTTTTTGCCGCCGACAAAGTGCGAAAATCAAACGACTGCAAGATCGCTTTGTCCACCGCACCGTATTTTTTGAGCAAGCTTATTACCAACGAGGCGAATAGGGTGGGATCGGGGATCCATTTGGGATCGCTCGCAGTCATTTTGGTTTCGATATTCATTTCCAACTGCGGGGCTTTGCGGCTCTTCCACTGCAGAAAACTCTCTAGTGTCGGGATGCCCGTTCCGGGAAGGCGTTTTTGTTCAGGAAACCTTGGGTTCGGCACCGAACCACATTCAAATTGAGCGAGTTCCTTTGCTGTCAGAGACCGGATCGGAATCGGGCGTTCGATAGTTTTTCCTGAAGCGTATCGACACAACTGGGGCGTGAGCTCAGGTTCATGGGACACAACCACCGTGTTGTCCGCCGTGACCTGCATGTCCAGCTCAAGGACTTCGGCCCCTGCTTCCACTGCTTCTTCAAATGCAGGGAGCGTGTTTTCGGGGTGGGTACCTCGGGAACCACGGTGCCCGTGGACCTGGGGGGTGTTGTGGCTCATGGCATAGCCCTCGAATTGAACTAAACTCCATACAATTGTAGCAGCAAGAGTGACCTTTCTCATCTGTGGCAAGCTAGGACGGATGGGGTGGCCAGGTCAACGATCCCAGCCAATTAACGGTTGAAGGCAATTGCAGGTTTAGGTAAACGCTTGGGATGCAGCCAAAAACGCCGAGTCCCTTGGTCATTTCAGTCGTGAAAACGAGCGCGGAGCGCCGACTGTTCGAACGGGTACCTGAAAAGATCCATGCACAAGACCCGTACTTTGTACCGCCGTTTCCGGGGAGTATTGTAAAGCTCTTGGCGCCGAAATCTGCCTTTGCAAAACATGGCGACGCCGTTTGCTTTATTGCCTATCGGGACGGCAAACCCGTGGGTCGTATTGCCGCCATTGAGAACCGTGCGCACAATCGGTACTACGGTGACAAAGTCGGGTTTTTTGGGTTTTTCGATTTTATCAATGACGAAAACGTAGCGCGAGGGTTGTTGGACGCCGCCCGGAAGGAGATTGAACGTCGAGGATTGACCCACCTGAGGGGACCCTACAGTCCCACAGTGAACGATGAGGTGGGATTATTGGTTGAGGGTTTCGAGTCTTCCCCCATGGTGATGATGCCGTACAACCCACCCTACTATCTGGAGATGTACGAGAAGCTTGGCCTCCAGTCCGCGCGTGATTTGCATGCTTATTACATTAGCGGGCAGCACCAAGCGCCGGAGCGAATGCTCAAAATCGCTGAACGAGTGAAGCGTTCAACTGGGCTCACACTGCGACCGTTCAATAAAAAAAATGCCGACCACGACTTGCGTATTATCCAGACGCTCTACAATGAAACCCTGAGCAGAAACTGGGGTTTTGTCCCGATCACTTATGAAGACATGCAAGCAGCTGCGGCAGACCTGATGGCGATCGTCGACCCGGAGTTGGTCATGATTGCCGAAAAGGAGGGTGTTCCGGCAGGGTTTTCGATGGTTATTCCGAACATCAACGAGTTTTTGTGGAAGACCAAAGGCTCGTCCTCTCTGATGAGAGTTTTAAAGTTCGTCTGGCTTTTGAAGACGAGTCGTCCAAAGGAAGCACGGTTAGCGATTCTGGGGGTGCGGGAGGAGTTTCGCAATAAAGGGATAGGCGCATTGTTTTATATTGAGACCCTTCTCAAGGGAGGCAAAAAATTTATCGGGGGAGAGCTTTCGTGGGTTGAGGCGAATAACGACGAAATTATTCACGGCATCTCCGCCATGGGGGCTCATAGGTACAAGGCCTACCGTGTTTTTGAAAACCCCATAACCCACTGAGCACTTACTATGGAGCTATTGCTTACGGGCGCTACGGGGTTTGTGGGTCGCAATTTCTTGCTTTCGATTTTAAAGCTCAAGAAGTACTCCCGGATTTTTGCTCCGGTGCGTGATCCGGAGCGCTTGCGCGGATTGCTCAAACAAGACGGTCTTTCGAACTTGCCGCCTGAGCTGGAAATTATTCGAGCTTCTGCGCAGGATTGGAATCTGGGCCCTGCGGCAAACGTCGAGCATGTCGTTCACGCTGCCGGAGTCATTTTTGCTCGTACTCGCGAGGAGTACTGGGACACCAATGTCGAAGGAACCGTGCGCCTGCTCAAAGCACTGAGAAATCCTGCTCAGGTGGTGGTACTTTCGTCCCTAGCGGCAGCCGGACCCAGCCGGGCGGGAGCACCGCGGCTGGAAAGCGACTCGGCGTCGCCGGTGACTTGGTATGGGCAATCCAAGTTGGAGATGGAAAAGCGCATTCGTGAGGAATTTCCCAAAGTGCCTTGTATCTGTTTGCGTCCTCCCATGATCTTTGGTCCACGGGATCACGCTACACTCCCCTTGTTCAAGATGGTCAGAAAGCCGGTGCACTTTAAGGCTGGATTCAGGACGAAGTACTACAGCATTCTTTCCGTAGAGGACCTGGTTGCGGGCATTGAACGCGCCTTGGAGTCGCCCGCGATCGCGGGCATGCGGACGTACTTTATTGCCCATCCGGAAGTTATTACGGATCGGCAGCTCTTGGCTGGGGCTGCGCAAGTTTGTGGGACAACTAGTCGGGTGTTAGCGGTGCCCCAGTTTTTGTTGAAAGCCGCATCTCGGGTCGTCGATCACATTCCTACTTGGCGAACCACCATCCCCTCGCTTTCGGTCGATCGGGCAAAAGAGATTTGGCCGGACCATTGGGTGGTTTCGTCTCAGGCGTTTGAGCGAGATTTCGGATGGCGTGCGAGCGTACCTTTCTTGGAATCACTTAAACGTACCCGCGATTGGTACATCCGGACCGGCCAGTTGGTGGCTTAACTTCTGCCGGAAGTAAGTTTTCTTCGGTTTGACGTTCCCAGTGGATTTGTTTACGGTTGAGTCGGGTTGGGTCTGTTTTTCAGCAGTCCATTTGGTTTTCGTTGGGGCGATGCCAAACTCGGTACGAAGAACAGGTCCTTATTTTTCCGCGGGGGTTGGCGGATTTGGGGGGTTCATGCGTCTTTGGGGATGGGTGTCTCTGGCGGTTCTTCTGGCATTTACGGGGTGTGGTCGAAACACTACCGAACAAACAGGGGGGCTTCCCAGTTTTATCGTCCCCAAGCTAGACGCGGACAAAGAGCGGTTGCTGCATGATTTCCCTTTGCTCAACGACCAAGAAGAATTTGCGCCTCCTGTCGATCCTGTGACGGGAAGAGCCCCGTTCGGGGTTTTGGTGAGGATGCCCAAGGACGGTAATGGAACTTATTGTTCGGTCGCGCATGTTTCTCCGGGGAGAGTGACTACCAATGCACATTGCGTGGGTAAGGACACCAAGCCCGAAGAATATTTTGTCATCTTCTACAATAAACGCGGCTGGAAACGCTACGAGCGAGTTTTGGATTTTGTGTACGTGGGGAGTACCGAAAGCGACGATTTTGCCGTGATCAAAGTGGCGGACGATGTTGGGCGAAACTGGGAAACAGTGGCTGGGCGTCCTAAGAATACTCGGGCAGAAGTGGGCAAGTCCAGTGCTACACCCCACGCAATTACTCTATGGAGTTTTAATCCGTTCAAGGGCAATCACCCCGAGTTAGAGGCCAAGTTCAATGGCCCTGGAATGCGCTTTACTCCAAAGCAATGCATGGGTTCACGTACCTTGCCTCAGGTCTATGGCATTGGACAAAATCCAGCAACGGGGGAACAGGCCAAAGTTCGGATTGTGAATCCCCTTTCGGTTGAACGGATCCACTGGTTTGTAGATGCCTGTGATAAGCGCCCCGTAAAAGGAAACAGTGGGTCGCTGATAACGGTGGCTGGAGACATCACTCAAATGCTGGGTGCCTACCATTGGAATGTGCCTGCCGACCCCGAGAAAATGGCGCATTTTGAGTCGTTTGAATATACGGGAAACAATGGTGAGCTTCTCAAACTCAGCTGGGATCAAATGGGACTGCGCGATTTTTATGGCGTGGCTACGGATTTGAGCACTGTTTTGAGCGAGCACCCGGGCCTGTTTTAGTGACATAAACTGTCACTCTGGTGAAAACCGCTTTAGTACAAGGGTTTTGCCAAATAATGTCTCTTGTTTGAGATTCTCCATTTCTCTATACTGCGCGCTCCCTAAACAATTTATCTCGGAGCACGCAATGTTCTTAAGCGGTTCGCGTTTGCCCTTACGTTCTGTCAGCCCTTTGAAGCCCTTTGTGCTTCGAACCAAAGACGGTTTTTTAGTGGGGTTAGCGATGGACCCAAAGCAAGGAGCTCCGTGCGTGCGTTGCGTTCAGGGGTGGCTGGAAAAACGGGGATTGGGATCGCAGCAAGGCAAAGTAGAAGAATTGACTGTACGTCGGGATCTGATTGCAGAACTTGTCGCTGCGAACGATGCTCATACCTACTACGAAGTTCACCATGACGGTACGGTGAACAAACTCAAAAGCACTGTGTTTCCTCTGCCCGGTTGCGAGTGTGCTAAGTCCGCTTTTGTGGCCCCGCGAGAGATGGATCCCAACAGCAATTTTACTTTTTCACCCCTGACGCATATTAAGTGCGTGCGCTACGTCACCCCCAACGGCCATCTCTGGTTGACCAACGCGGTGGGCGTTTCTTCTCTTTCGGGAGAGACATTGAGTGTTTATGGTGCTGGCACTGACAAAGCGCAATCCCGTCAAAATGCGATTGATACTTGGTTAAAACAGTCCGCGAGTGCGGATTTGAAGCTCCGAGAACACAACGAAGCCATAGCGGTTGAGGTACTTCAAACCGGCAACGGAGACTTGCTTTCCTCCCTAAAAAAAACAGGCAATTGGGAGGTGACTGGAGCAGGCAAGGATTATCACGATGCGACTTTGGATGCGCTTTACGCCCTGACGCGTCAGAAAACACTTCAAGGGTACGCAAGCACGAACAAAAGCCCCATGCTCATCGTAGGAGCAAACAACTGGATTCGCCAAAGAGTGCCGTACTTTCTTTTGCAGGAATACGACATCCATTTGCTTTTTTATCCAAATTCTTCGCCTTGCTGGGTGGTGGGGTTGGCGGCGTTTTCTCGAATTAAGTCCGATGCTAGGCCATTGTTCGCATTTAGCTCAGGAGCGGACATGGCTCAGGCGCTCGAAGGCACTTTAGCCAAAATGCTGGAGTGGGCGCGTCCCGAAGCTGGCGAGCATGGAGAGCCTCGCCTGCGTGAAGAAGGTGGGTTTAGTGATAAGAATTTCAAATTGAATATGTGGTGGACTCACTGGATATACCGTTGCTCAAAAATCACCTTAAAAGACATTTTGCATTTGGAGGCATATCCCAAAAGCGTGGAATATTGGCGAGACTATTTGCGGGATGGACAGCCATCTCTGGCGGTGGTGCCTATCAATCACCTCGATCTTCCGGCAGGAGTGCGTTGTTTGGTGAAACTCGTTCAATCCAAAGAGGAGTCCCAAGCGCCTCGCAAAGTCATCGGCATTGGAACCTTGTCACCTTTTCAAGACGCGGTTCTATAAAGAAATGGGTTACCGTGTTGAATTTACGGCAACCCATTCCTCAGAAAGCAGACGAATAATTTGACGTGTTAACGTCGGCCTCGTCGACCGCGCCCACCACCGCCGCCACCGCCACCGCTGGCGGTGCCCGGGGAGTTGTAGATACGGCAACGGTAACAGCTACCGCCACGGGAATTGGTGATCCCATCCCCCAAGGCTGCTGTGCCATTGGTCGCGGTGCAGGTGCCAGGAATTCCTCCAGCTCCACACATTCCGATTCCTTCGCAAAGCGGACCAATGTTGGTTTGCACGCTGGCTGCGTTAGGCAAATGGACCATGGACTCGATGCGGGCCATTTCGTTGGCGCGAGCCTGAGCCACTTCGCGTGGGCAAAACTGGCTGCCCCCGTAAATCGCTTCTTTCGAAGCAGAATGAGGATCACGGTTGATTTCCTCGGTGCGAATCTTGTTGGCTTCGGCAACGCTCAGATTTTCTTTGTTGGTGACTTCAAAGGCGACGAGGTCGTCTTTTCCGAAGTTCAAGATCAAGCTGTCCGTGAATCGTGTGCCGTCCATGCGGTAAGCTTGGACAAGAAACTCGGCCCCTTGCTCCGCGAGGACCTCTGTTTTCGATGTGTAAACAAAATGCCCCGGGAATGAAAGCAGTGTATCTGCTGAGATCCAAGCGTCGGATTTTTCTAACCGAAACTGGGGTTTCCAGAGTGGAACTTTCGAATAAATCGCGAAAGTTCGATTCTGCGAGTCCGCTTTTTTAGGGCCTAGCTGACCCAATACATTGCTGCTGGTCTCGACCCCTCGAGCTGCGCCCCCAACCACGGCAAACAAAATAGTAATAGAAAATATAAAACGCGTCACGTTTGTCTCCTTGGTCTTATGATTGAAAAGTATCCGAACTAATGCGGAAGCAGATTGGGATAGTATTGTTAACGCGCTTTGGCAATAGAAAAAGTCCGATTTTTTTCTTCTAAACTATTTTGTATGGCGCGAAAGGCCTGGCTTATTTGTCGATCTATCGACGATTTAGTGAAGTTTTTAAGCGTGTGAGAATGGGCTTCACGCGCAATTTTCATCCGAAGCGCTGGATTTTCGGCGAGTCGTTGCATCGCCTGCGAAAGCTGTGTGATGTTGTCTGGCTCCACCAATAGAGCCGTTTTCCCGTCTTCAAAAATATCCGTGATGCCGCCACAATGGTAGGCGATCGATGGAACTCCCTGCGCAGCCGCTTCTAAATAAACAATACCGAAACCTTCTCCACGCCAGCGGCGCTCCCATTTTCCAAATCGGGAGGGCATCAAAAAAATATCGGATTCCCTATAAAGCGATTCTAATTGAGCTCTATCCGAAGAAGGTTCCTTGAAGCTGACCTGATCCTGAAGCCCCCACGTCACTACCATTTGCTCTAATCGGGAGCGATCGCTGCCATCACCGCGAATAGTGTAGTGCCAGCACAAGTCTGGGCATCGATTTTTGAGCAGATGTAAGGCCTGCAGCGCATGGTCTTGGCCTTTGTATTGTTCCTCGCGATCTAAACGCGAAACCGAAAGCAGCCGCAGTGTCTTAGAAGCCGTTTTATTGTCTGGAAACTCTCTGTTTTCAAATCGGGGGTCCAATCGAGGGTGAATGATATGAATTTTAGACTCTGGGTACCCTCGCTTAACCAGCAGGTTTTTTGTCCAGTGGCTGATGGACAAAATGCCGGCGCTTCCTTGGAGCGCCCACTCGTCCAGGGTAAAACCTCTCCCCCAAGTTTCCAGTCCGTACGCACAGCACAAGTAGGGCACACCAGTGAGACGGCTTATCGTGGCAGTGAGTGGGCCCAACGAAACATGGCCACTGACAATGAAATCTGGTCGATTGTGCGAGACCTGGCGTAGGGCTTGTAATAGCACCTGGCAAGAAAAACGGTTTTGCCACTTGGACAAGATCGGCAATCGAGAAAAACGGACTGCAATGAGAGAGTAAGGACGGTCTATTCTTTTGAAGTGCGAGGTGCGTCGAGGCACGATGGTCGTTTGAGAATCGGTGCCCCAGAGATCGCATGCACTCGTGAGAACATCGTCTAAATAATATTCGATCCCGCCGTAGTTTTCACAAAGCGAGGAGGCCTGCAGCCAGAGTAATTTCAATGCGTGGGCCTCGTGAGCGGGCTAGAGGTATAGACGTGGTGTTTGGGGCGTTCAGCGAGGATTTCCTGCTGCCCCCAGTTGGTGACTTTGGCAAAAGCGTCGGAGCTGATGAATGCTTTAAACAATTCTTCGTTATTCCATTCGGAGAGAATGAGATACGAGCCTGAGGCTGAAGTGTCTTGGTACAGCCAGGAGTTTACGTGGCCTTCGCCTTTTTTTAGGGTTTCTAAAACCGCTTGAAAGGCCCTTTCGAAGACTTCCTCTTTACCTGCTCGTACCCGATAATTCATTCCAATGGTGACCATGGGTAATTTATAGGCCCGATTCTTCTATTAGACAACCCGGACGACCTTGGGTTTAATGCGCCGATGGATGATTTTAAGTACCCAGAGCCGGATCCCAATAAAAAAACAGCCGCCGAAGTGTGGAATGCCCGGTATGCGGGGGAAAAGTACCTGTTTGGCAAGGAGCCTGTTCTGGCGCTTAAAAATCACTTGGAACATTTGAAAAAAGGCCGCTGTATCGAAATTGCGGTGGGAGAGGGGCGCAATGCTGTGTTCTTGGCTCAAAACGGGTTCCAAGTGGAGGGGATTGACTGCTCGAGTGTTGGGATCGAAAAAGCCAAGAAACTCGCCGCCGAGAAAAACGTGACTCTAGACGTTAAGAGTCAGAACCTAGACTTTTTTCTGATGCCTTTAATGAAATACGATTCCATCGTCATGACCTATTTTCGGCCTCAGGCACGATTTTTTACCGAGATTCGGCGAGGCTTGGTTCAGGGTGGTACTTTTCTGCTAGAGGCCTATACAGTGGAGCAGGCCAAGGCAGCACCTAATCCAAACTTAGACTTCGAGGAGTGCTATAAACCGAATGAAGTTTTGGGGCATTTGAGAGACTTTCACATTCTTTATTACAAAGAAATCCCTGATGGAAATTCGCATACGGTCCAATTGATCGCTAAGAAAGTTGCCAAATAAGGAGTTCCGATGAAATTGAAACGCTTGGGTCTATTCATCCTAGGAGGTATTTTCGCAATGAGTGCAGAAGCCGGTTTTTATCAGCTCACGGTAGAAGACATTGATGGCCATAAACAAGCCTTGTCCAAGTACAAGGGAAAACCTGTTTTAATTGTGAACACAGCGTCTGAGTGCGGCTATACGCCTCAGTACAAAGATTTAGAGGCTGTTTATCGGAAATATAAGGACAAGGGTTTGGTGGTATTAGGGTTTCCTAGCAACGATTTCGGCGGACAAGAACCCGGAACTAACGCCGAAATCAAAAAGTTTTGCGAAATGAAATTCAAAGTAAGTTTCCCGCTTTTTGCCAAAAACCCTGTGCTGGGGCCGGCCAAGCAGGAGCTTTATCGATTTCTCACGGAGAATGCCTCGCCGAAAGGCGAAGTCTCTTGGAATTTTGAAAAGTTTCTGATCAACAAAAAGGGCGAAGTAGTCGGGCGTTTTAAATCAGGTGTCAAACCGACTTCCCCTGAGTTGGAAAAGGCGATTTCGGAAGTCTTATAGGGGGTAGGGGGGTATCTTTTTGAAGCAACAGAAGTATGAAACCCTGGTCTTTCACTCTATCGAGCTGATACTTCGAGATGCTGGTTTTTCGTTGGTGTGTTGCTTGTTTTCTCGCTGACTCACCACGGTGGGTTCCGGGCAGCCAGCATTGTTTAGCGCGATACTTTCTATTTGCTCTGCATAGCTACGAAGCAGGGGAGCCTTTTCTTTGTCCTGTTCTTTAATCTGCTTGTCAGCTGATGTTAAAAAACTCTGAACATGGCTGCACCACCGCTTCTTGGTAAGACCCTTCAGGAGATTGGCTTCGGCATGGAGGTTGAGTAGGTACCCGTTAATATGATGCTTGAGCGCCTGGGCGTCTTTCGAGCGCAGTTCTTCTTTCGTTAAGTCCTTTCTCATGAATCCATTTACTTTCAAGTAGGCCACCGAATCACTTAAGTCACTTTGTGTTGAGGACTTGTTTACGGACTTTTTTGGAAAGCCCAACTGGGAGATTCTGTAATTAAAAATGAGATTTGGCGGTGTTTCCCCAAGGCTTTCGGGCCAGTGTTCGTCTTTTTCAATCTGTATGAGCAGGGCGCTTACGAGTTCGGAATACTGATGAGCCAATTCTCTCAAAGCAGGGTTGTACTTTTCGCTCAGGGTAGCAGCGACACAGGTGAAAACCAGAACTTCAGAGGGCGGTTGTTTTTGGATCCAGGTAAGCCTCTCTCGGCACTGATCGGAGGTGGCACCGCGTTTACCTATATCGGCTTCATCTTGAGTCAACTGATGAAGAATGTTTAGTGCTCTTGTGATGGGATAGTCTGCGTGGAAGGATTCAGCCGTTTTTTCCAGGGAGTTTGGAACAAGTACTTGGTGAACGGAGAATAATGTTGCCATCGCGTGATCCAGATGCAGATTGGATTCAGCCGTAGCCCCTTTGGAAAAGGCCTTTTCTGATTTGGAAAGTGCTGTTTTAATTTCGTCGAGTTTTCCGGTTCTTGTCAGCTCCTGCGCCGAAGCATCGACGATTTTTCGAGTTGTTTCGATATTGGACTTCAGCGCTTGCAGTTTGGCGCCAGACTTTGAAATGGCCCCGGCGTGTGCGGTGAGGGCCAGTGCAGCGAGTAGGGTGATAGAGATCTTCATCAGGTCAGTTTCCTTTTTCTTTTTAAGGTGTAGTACCCAGCGGCGACAGCGAGCACTCCAGCTAAGAGAATAAAAAGTTCAAGCAAGCCTGCGTCGTCGTCTGTGCCAAGATCAGCAGAGGCGGTGTCGGTGGCCATGGCATCGAAGCTTGCGATTTCTCGGGAGGGTTTTTCTCCCAAATCGAAGAGCAATCCGGTGCTTTTGAGGACTGAGAACCCCAT